>Ga0209281_1000202_pt1 | contig 135240 bp, 130 predicted proteins | sample MedtruBG_FD_187514 | JGI IMG/M metagenome (GOLD analysis project Ga0209281, IMG submission 187514) | Root nodule microbial communities of legume samples collected from California, USA - Medicago truncatula BG (SPAdes) (version 2) | ecosystem: Host-associated > Plants > Roots > Nodule | place...
ACATCGTGCGGTTCTATAACGGAAGGCGAATCCATTCATCCTTGGGCTACTTGCCGCCCAATCAGTATGAGCGGCAAGCAGCCTGAAAAACACCGATTGAGGTGTCCGGAAAAAATTGACCACCTCAAGCTGACCCAACGCTTTCGCGAGCAAGCCCGCTCCCACAGGGATTTGTGCTGTACGCAAATCCCTGTGGCCGCTGAAGATCAGTGTGGGAGCGGGCTTGCTCGCGAAGGCGTTATCACATTCAACATCGATGCAAGCTGCCCCACCGCTTTCGCGAGCAAGCCCACGCCCACAGGGGTTGCGGTGAATCTACTCCCGTGACTCGACGCCCAGCTCGTCCCACACCGACTCGGCCAGGTGGAAGGTGGCGTTGGCCGCCGGGATGCCGCAGTAGATGGCACTCTGCATGATCACTTCCTTGATCTCGCTGCGGCTCACGCCGTTGTTGGCCGCGGCGCGCAGGTGCAACTTGAGCTCTTCGTTGCGGTTCATGCCGATCAGCATGGCAATGGTAATCAGGCTGCGGGTGTGGCGCGGCAGGCCCGGGCGGGTCCAGATGTCGCCCCAGGCGTGGCGGGTAATCATCTCCTGGAATTCGCTGTTGAATTCACTCAGGGCATTGAGGCTGCGGTCGACGTGGGCATCGCCCAGCACCGCGCGGCGTACCTGCATGCCTTCGTCGTAACGTTGTTTCTCGTCCACAGAAAACTCCTCAGGCCCCGAGCAGGAAATCCAGCACCCGAGCGCTGAATGCGGCACCGGCCTGGACATTGGAAAGGTGTGCGGCACGGAACTCGGCGTATTGCGCGCCACTGACCCGCTCCTGGATAAAGTGCCCACCCGACGGCGGCGTGACTGCATCCTCGGTGCCGGCGATCACCAGCAGCGGCACGCGGATCGACGACAACTGCTCGCGAAAATCCGCATCACGCACCGCCGCACAGTTGGCGGCGTAGCCCTGGGGCGAGGTGGCGGCGAGCATGTCGGTGATTTTTCTGGCTTTCTCTGGATAAGCCTCGGCGAAGTCCGGGGTGAACCAGCGGGCGATCGAGGCGTCACGCAACGCCACCATTGCCGCCTTGCCGTCACGCAGCACGGTTTCGATTCGCGGATTCCACACCGACGGATCGCCGATCTTGGCGGCGGTGTTGCACACCACCAGCTTGCGCAGGCGCTCACCCGCGTTGATCCCCAGCCACTGGCCGATCAGCCCGCCCATGGACAATCCGCAGAAATGCACTTGGTCGAGGTCCAGCGCATCGAGCATCGCCAGCACGTCGCGGCCTAACTGCTCGATGCTGTAGGGGCCTTCGGTGACCAACGACTGACCGTGACCCCGGGTGTCGAAACGCAGCACGCGAAAATGTTCGCCGAACGCCGCCACTTGGTCGTCCCACATGTGCAAATCAGTGCCCAGGGAGTTGGAGAGCACCAGCACCGGGGCGTCTTGCCGCCCGTCGAAACGGTAATTCAGTTCGCCGTCGGCGAGTTTGACGAATCCCACAACAGTCTCCTTTCAGGCCATCAAGGCATGGTGTTCGGCCACCGCTCGGGCAACCCAGGTGCGGGCCTGGCCGAGGTAGTGGGCGGGGTTGAGCAAATGATCGAGTTCGGCGGCGGACAACTGCGCGGCGACCTGGGGTTCGTCCCCCAGCACCTCGCGCAAATGCCGCTGTTGGGCGACAGCGCGCTTGCAGCATTGCTCCAGCAGATGATGGGCAGTGTCGCGCCCGACCCGCTGGGCCAGGACGATGCTCACTGCTTCGGCCAGCACCAGGCCCTGGGTCAGTTCGAGGTTGCGGGCCATGCGCGCCGCGTCCACTTCCAGCCCCTCGGCCAGCAACCGAGCCTGTTGCAGGGCGCCGGACACCAGGCAGCAGATCTCCGGCAAGGTTTCCCATTCGGCGTGCCACAGACCGAGGCTGCGCTCATGTTCCTGGGGCATGGCGCTGAACAGCGTCGAGACCAGGCCAGGCACCCGCGTCGCCGCACTGATCAATACGGCCGCGCCCACCGGGTTGCGTTTGTGGGGCATGGTCGATGAACCGCCCTTGCCGGGTGCCGATGGCTCGAAGGCCTCGCCAGCCTCGGTTTGCATCAGCAGGCTGATGTCGCGGCCCAGCTTGCCAAGGCTGCCGGCGATCAGCCCGAGCACCGCGGCGAACTCCACCAGGCGATCGCGCTGGGTGTGCCACGGTTGCTCCGGCAGGCTCAGTTGCAGCTCGGCGGCCAGGGCCTGGGCGACGGGCAACGCTTGCTCGCCGAGCGCAGCGAGAGTCCCCGAGGCGCCGCCGAATTGCAGCACCAGCAAGCGCGGCTTCAGCTCTTTCAACCGTTGGCGGCTGCGGGTGATCGCCCCCAGCCAACCGGCGATTTTCATGCCCAGGGTCACCGGCGTTGCATGCTGCAGCCAAGTACGACCGGCCAGCGGCGTGGCGGCGTAGTGCTCGGCTTGGCGGGCCAGGATGTCGGCCAACTGCGCAAGTTCGTCTTCGATCAACGCCAGCGCCTGGCGCAGTTGCAGCACCAGCCCGCTGTCCATCACGTCCTGGCTGGTGGCGCCCAGGTGCACATAGCGCTCAGCCTCGGCGTCGGTGGCGGCGATGCGCTTGCCCAACGCCTTGACCAACGGGATGGCCGAGTTGCCAGCACTGGTAATGGCCTCACCCAGCGCCGAAAAGTCATAGCACTGGGCGCGACAGGCCTGCTCGATCGGCGCCACCGCACTGGCGGGAATCACCCCCACCCGCGCCTCGGCCCGGGCCAGTGCCGCCTCGACGTCGAGCATGGCCTGGACCCGGCCCGCATCGCAGAACACCTCGCGCATGTCGCGGGCGGTGAAATAGGCATCGAACAGCTGATTGCCCGGTCGTTCGCTCATAGACAGTCCTTGGGTGCGCCGACCTTGAGGCCGGCGCGGTTGGATCAATAGGGATGAGTCAAAGGTCGTGATGCAAATACGTCGGTTGCTTGGGCAGGCGCAGGCTGAACAGGAACGCCACCACCATCATGACCGTGACATACCAGTAAAAGGCGTTCTCCATACCCTGGGCCTTCAGGCTCAAGGCCACGTACTCGGCCGAACCGCCAAAAATCGCATTCGCCACCGCATAGGCCAACCCTACTCCCAGCGCGCGCACCTCGGGTGGAAACATTTCGGCTTTCACCAGGCCGCTGATGGAGGTGTAGAAGCTGACGATCGCCAGGGCCAGGGTAATCAGGATAAACGCCAGGAACGGACTGCTGATGCTCTTGAGGGTCAACAGGATCGGCACTGTGCACAACGCCCCCAGGGCGCCGAACCAGAGCATGGAATTACGTCGGCCGATCTTGTCAGCCAGGATGCCGAACAGCGGCTGCATGCACATGTACAGGAACAGCGCACCGGTCATGATGTAGCTGGCGGTCTTGGCCGGCAGGCCGGCGGTGTTCACCAGGTACTTCTGCATGTAGGTGGTGAAGGTGTAGAAAATCAACGAGCCGCCGGCGGTGTAGCCCAGCACGGTGATGAACGCGGCCTTGTGGCTGCGAAACAGCGCGGCGATGCTGCCGGCGTCCTTGTTCTCGCGCATTTCCTTGCTGCTGGTTTCCTTGAGGGAACGCCGCAGGAACAGCGAGATCAGCGCGGCCACGGCGCCGACCACGAACGGGATCCGCCAGCCATAGGCACGCAATTCTTCTTCACTGAGGAACTGCTGCAGGATCACCACCAGCGACACCGCCAGCAGTTGCCCGCCGATCAGCGTCACGTACTGGAACGAAGCGAAGAAGCCACGCTGGCCCTTGAGGGCGACTTCACTCATGTAGGTGGCCGTGGTGCCATACTCGCCCCCCACCGACAGGCCTTGCAGCAAACGCGCGAACAACAGCAGCACCGGCGCCCAGACGCCGATGTCCTTGTAGGTGGGCAAGCAGGCGATGAGCAACGAGCCGAAGCACATCATCAGCACCGAGATCATCATCGAGTTCTTGCGCCCATGACGGTCCGCCACTCGGCCGAATATCCAGCCGCCAATGGGTCGCATCAGGAACCCGGCGGCGAAGACCCCGGCCGTGTTGACCAGTTGCACCGTGGGGTTGTCCGAGGGAAAGAACGCCGACGCGAAATAGATCGCGCAGAACGCGTAGACGTAGAAGTCGAACCATTCGACCAGGTTGCCGGACGAAGCGCCGACGATAGCGAAAATGCGCTTGCTGCGTTCTTCGCCGGTGTAGTGGCTGGTTGGGGTGGTCATGGGTTATTCACTCGTTAGGGACTGACAAAGTCTAGACACACTTCGTAACAGTCCCGTTCCACAGTAGCTTCACATCCCCGTGGCGAGGGAGCTTGCTCCCGCTCGGCTGCGAAGCAGCCGCAAATCGACGTCAGCCATACCGAGTCGCCAGCTTTTGGGCTTGCTGCGCAAGCCAGCGGGAGCAAGCTCCCTCGCCACAGTGAGTTAGATAGCCTGAGGTATCTGGCCACAGGAGCTCTTCAATAATCGAAAAACACCGTCTCGGCATCCGTCCCCTGCAACACCACATTCCATTGGTACACGCCCGACGCATCGGCCTTGGTCACGAGGGTGGCGCGACGCTCTTCGGGTACGCAAGCCAGCAGCGGATCGGTTTCGTTGGCCTGCTCGCCGTCGAAGTAGATGCGCGTCAGCAGGTGCTTGACCAGGCCGCGGGCAAACACCAGCACCACCAGGTGCGGCGCCTGGGTCGTGCCCCCCAGCCCCGGTACGGTGCCCGGCTTGATGGTGGTGAAGCGAAAGCGCCCCTCAGCGTCCACCGGCACCCGGCCGAAGCCTTCGAAGCTGGGGTCCAGAGGCTTGTCCTGATCGTCTTCCGGGTGGGCATATTTGCCGGCGGCGTTGGCTTGCCAGACTTCCAGCATGGCGTCGTTGACGAACTCGCCATTGCCGTCGATCACCTGCCCGGTGATCGCCACGCGCTGGCCGAGGGTTTCGGCGACGGTCAAGTCTTCGCGGTTCAGCCAGGTCAGGCCGATGTGGTAGTAAGGGCCGACGGTATGGGATGTGGTGGCAGTGAGCGTCATCTTATTTCTCCATCGGCGTGGCATCGCGGCCGCGCAAGACGATGTCCCAGCGATAACCGAGGGCGTAGTGAGGGATGGTTTTTTCCAGGTCGAAGCTGGCGATCAGACGTTCCTTGGCGCGGGTGTCCGGCACGCAGTTGTAGATTGGATCGTAGGCCAGCAGCGGGTCGCCGGGGAAATACATCTGCGTCACCAGACGCGTGAGGATGCTGGGCCCGAACAGCGAGAAATGGATATGGGCCGGGCGCCAGGCGTTGTGGTGGTTACCCCAGGGATACGCGCCGGGCTTGATGGTCTGGAACTGGTACCAGCCGTCGGCGTCGGTGATGGCGCGACCGGTGCCGGTGAAGTTCGGGTCCAGCGGCGCATCGTGCTTGTCGCGGTCATGGTGGTAGCGACCGGCGGCGTTGGCCTGCCAGATCTCCACCAGGATGCCCGGCACCGGCTGGCCGTTCTCATCCAGCACCCGCCCGTGAATGATAATCCGCTCCCCCAATGGCTCGCCGGCATGCTGGGCGGTGAGGTCGTTGTCCTTCTCCTGCACGCGGTCGGCGCCGACGGTCGGGCCGGTGATTTCCGACAGCGAATGAGGCAGGAACACCAGCGGCTTGGACGGCGAGCGCAAGTTGGTGGACTGGTACGGCGGGTGCAGGTATTGCGGCTGGGTGCCCGCTTGAGGGCGACGATAACCAGGCTTGTCAGTCATGAAGCATTCCTCGGTTTCTTATTAGTAGTGCGACGCGTCAGACGCGTTCGATAGCCAATGCCAGGCCCTGGCCGACGCCGACACACATGGTCGCCAAGCCTTTCTTGCCGCCGGTCTTTTCCAAGTGGTGCAATGCCGTCAGCACCAGCCGCGCCCCGCTCATGCCCAACGGATGACCGAGCGCGATGGCGCCGCCGTTCGGGTTGACCTGAGGCGCATCGTCCGCCAGCCCCAATTCGCGCAGCACCGCCAGGCCCTGGCTAGCGAAGGCCTCATTGAGTTCGATCACATCGAAGTCGGCGACCGCCAGGCCCAGGCGCTCGGTGAGCTTGCGCACCGCCGGCACCGGACCGATGCCCATGACCCGCGGTGCCACGCCGGCGCTGGCCATGCCCAGAACCTTGGCGCGCGGGGTCAGGCCATGTTTTTTCACCGCGTCGGCGGACGCCAGGATCAGCGCCGCCGCACCGTCGTTCACCCCAGAGGCATTGCCGGCGGTGACGGTCTTGTCCGGGCCGTTGACCGGCTTGAGTCTGGCCAAGGTGTCAAGCGTGGTGTCGGCGCGCGGGTGTTCATCCTGCTCGACCACGGTTTCGCCCTTCTTGTGGGCGATCCGTACCGGCACGATCTCTTCGGCAAAAAAGCCCGCCGCTTGGGCCGCCGCCGTGCGCTGCTGGCTGCGCAGGGCGAAGGCATCCTGGTCTTCGCGGGACACCGCGTAGTCATCGGCCACGTTGTCTGCGGTCTGCGGCATCGCGTCCACGCCGTACTGGGCTTTCATCAACGGGTTGATGAAGCGCCAACCGATGGTGGTGTCTTCCAGCTTCATGTTGCGGGAGAACGCCGCGTCGGCCTTGCCCATCACGAACGGTGCGCGGGACATCGACTCCACCCCGCCAGCGATGGCCAGTTCCATTTCGCCGCTGGCAATGGCGCGGAACGCTGTGCCGATGGCGTCCATGCCCGAGGCGCAAAGGCGGTTGAGGGTTACGCCGGGAATGCTCTCCGGCAGGCCTGCCAGCAACAGCGCCATGCGCGCGACGTTGCGGTTGTCCTCGCCGGCCTGGTTGGCGCAGCCGAGGAAGACCTCGTCCACCGCCTCCCAGTCCACCGACGGGTTGCGCGCCATCAGTGCCTTGATCGGCACGGCCGCCAGGTCATCGGCGCGCACAGCGGCCAAGCCACCGCCGAAGCGGCCGATGGGGGTACGAATCGCATCACAGAGATAGACGTCGCGCATCAGGCTTCTCCCGGTGCCTGGCCGTGGGCCGCCGCCGTGCGAGCTTCCAGATCGCGCAGGGCGCGCAGCTCCACGTCGGTCGGCTCGGCGGTGGTGTGCACCTGGTCGGCGAAGCGGATTGCCCACCCGGTCGCGGCAATGACCTGCTCACGGATGACGCCAGGGTGCAAGGCCGTGACCACGAACTCATGGCTGCCGGCTTCCGGTTCCATGATGCACAGGTCGGTAATGATGCCCACGGGGCCCGCACCCGGCAGGCCCAGGCGCTTGCGTGAATCACCGCCCTCACCGTGGCCGACCGAGGTGACGAAGTCCAGCTTGTCGACGAACGAACGCGCCGACTGCTTGAGGATAATCAACACGCTCTTGGCCGAGCCGGCAATTTCCGGTGCGCCACCGGCACCTGGCAGACGGACTTTGGGCTGGTGGTAATCCCCCACCACCGTGGTGTTGATGTTACCGAAACGGTCGACCTGGGCAGCGCCCAGGAAGCCGACGTCGATACGCCCGCCCTGCAACCAGTAGCGAAAGATCTCACCGGTCGGCACCACAGTGTCGGCGGTTTCCGCCAGCTCGCCGTCGCCAATGGACAGCGGCAGCACGCCAGGCTTGGCACCGATCGGGCCGGACTCGTAGATCAACACTACATCCGGTGCCGACGTCAGCCGCGCCAGATTGGCCGCTTTCGACGGCAGGCCGATGCCGACAAAGCACACGGCGTTGTTCTTCAAGCGACGGGCCGCGGCCACGGTCATCATCTCGTTGGTGGAGTACGTCATTGTTTCGCCTCCGAAGCGGCAGCCAGTCGGGCCTGGAATTCGGTGAAATCCTGGGTGCCACGGATGAATTCGTCGATCCAGGCGGTAAACGTCTCACGGTCGCGGGCGATGGGGTCCCACGCCTGATAGAAACGGTTGTCACGTTCGGTGTAGCCATGGGCGTAGGAAGGATGCGCGCCGCCCGGTACGAGGCATACCGCACTGAGGGCCCAGGTGGGCAGCACGCAGGCGTTCATCGGCGCGTTCAGGTCGTCGACGATTTCTTCCACGGTGACGATGCAACGCTTGGCAGCCAGGGCCGCTTCCTTCTGCACGCCGAGGATGCCCCACAACAACACGTTGCCCTTGCGGTCGGCTTTCTGGGCGTGGATCACGGTGATGTCCGGGCGCACCGACGGCACGGCGGCCAGCACCTCCCCGGTAAACGGACACGTGACGCTCTTGATCAGCGGGTTGACCTTGGGCAGGTCGGAACCCGCGTAGGCCCGCAGGACCGCGAACGGTAGGCCGGAGGCACCGGCGACGTAGGCATTGGCCAGGTCGGCGTGGCTGTGTTCCTCGATCTCCAACGGTTGCGGCCACTGCTTCTCCACCGCATCGCGCAGCCGGTGCAGCGAGCCCACGCCCGGGTTGCCGCCCCAGGAGAAAATCAACTTGCGCGCACAACCGGCACCGATCAACTGGTCGTAGATCAGGTCAGGGGTCATCCGCACCAGGGTCAGGTCTTTCTTGCCCTGACGAATGATTTCGTGACCCGCTGCGGTCGGGATCAGGTGAGTGAAGCCTTCGAGCGCGACGGTATTGCCGTCGTTGACGAACTGCTTCACCGCATCGTGCAGCGAAAGGATTTCAGCCATGGTGCAGGCTCCCGTATTCCAGTAGACCGACATGAAGAAAAAGGCGCGAGGTTCAGCGCCGGAGTGACCCAAGAGTAAGCCGCGGCAAAACGCCAAACAATCCGATAATCGACTGAGTGTTCGCTTATCGAACAGATTGTTGTTTGGCTAACGATTGGTTCCTGTGCCACGCATTCTGTGGGAGCGAGCTTGCTCGCGATGACGTTCCGTCAGCCCCAGACTCGGAGACTGACACACCGCAATCGCGAGCTCGCTCCCACAGGGGATGGGATTTATCCCAAGGGAATTTGTGTCAGCCGCTCAAGTCGCATCCGCATGGCTGACCAGCCCCTTGATCACCACCGCCGTGGTCGCCAGTGCGGCGGGAATGACCAGGGCGGTCAGCACCTGTTCGAAGTTCCAGCCCAGGCCCAGCAAGGTCGCCCCCATCCAGGCTCCGAGGATCGCGCCGAAGCGACCGATGCCGAGCATCCACGACACCCCGGTGGCGCGGCCTTGGGTCGGATAGAAACGCGCCGCCAGGGACGGCATCGCCGATTGCGCGCCGTTGACGCACATGCCGGCCACCAGCACCAGCGTCGCGAGCAATGTGATGTGGCCCAGACTCTGCCCTACCGCGTAGGCAAACACCCCGGCCATCAGGTAGAACAGGCCGATGACCTTGTGCGGGTTGAACCGGTCCATCGCCCAGCCCACGCCCACCGCGCTCAACACCCCGCCAAACTGGAACAACGCGCCGATGAACGCGGCCTGCTCCATGCTCGCGCCGCTGTCGCGCATCAGTGTCGGCAGCCAACTGGTCAGCAGGTAGACGATCACCAGCCCCATGAAATAGGTCAGCCACAGCAACAGCGTGCCGGCGCTGTAGGTCCCGGAAAAAATCACCGCCAACACGTTGCGCGCCTTCACGGTTTTCTGTTCCGGCACACTGAAGCTCGCGGCCTGGGCAACCGTGTGCGGGTCGATGGGTGCCAGGGTCTTGCGCACTTTATCGGTGCCGCGGTTGCGCACCACCAGGTAACGCGCCGACTCCGGCAGCCAGAACACCAGCACGACCGTCAGCAGCAACGGCAGGATCCCGCCGATCAGCAACAGGCTGTGCCAGCCGAACGCCGGGATCAGCTTGGCGGAAATGAACCCGCCGCCGGCCATGCCCAGGTTGAAGCCGCAGAACATGCTGGTCACCAACAGCGATTTCTTGCGTTCGGGGGTGTATTCGGACAGCAAGGTGGTGGCGTTGGGCATCCCGGCTCCCAAGCCCAGGCCGGTGAGGAAGCGCAGCACCAGCAGTTGGTCGACGTTGGTGCTGTAGGCCGAAGCCAGGCTGAACGCGCCAAACAGCAGGACCGCGCCCACCAGGACCACTTTGCGCCCGAAGCGGTCAGCCAAGGGCCCGGAACCGAGTGCGCCGAAAACCATGCCGATCAGCGCGGCACTCATCACCGGGCCCAGGCTGGCGCGGTCGATTCCCCAATCCTGGGACAGGGCCGGGGCAATGAAGCCCATGGCTGCCGTGTCGAGGCCGTCGAGGAAAACAATCAGGAAACAGAGGATCACTACCCGCCACTGGTAGCGCGAGATGGGCTGGGCATTGATGAAGGACTGCACGTCGAGGCAGTGGCCTACGGAGGTCTGGGGTTGGTTCATCGTGTCTCTCATTATTATTGTGTCGAGTCGCCCACCCATGGCCGGGCCAGAAGGCTCCAGCACGCCGGATGACGCTGGCGCGACATTAATGAGGCCGGACAAACACCGTCAATTCACCGCAAGCGACTGTGTGCGTTTATCGAACACTTAGGTGAACAACTGCGCGCTCAGGTCGCGACTGGCCCCCAACAGGCCGGGCAGGAACCGCTGCTCCAGCTCGTTACGGCTGACGCGCCCGGCATGGGTGCTGACGTTCAACGCCGCCACCACCTGGCCGGAAGCGTCGTACACCGGCACGGCAATCGAGCGCAGGCCCTGCTCCAATTCCTGGTCGACGATGCACCAGCCCTGTTGCCGCACCTGTTGCAGGCATTCGAGCAGGGCCTGGGGGGTGTGCAGGGTGCGGCTGGTCTTGGCTTGCAGGTCGGCATGATCGAGGTAATCGCGCAGCGACGCATCGTCCAGCGCCGCCAGAAGAATCCGGCCCATGGACGTGCAATAGGCCGGCAGCCGCCCGCCGACCGACAGGTCCACCGAGATCAATCGCTGGGTGGTGGCTGACCGGGCGATGTAGAGGATGTCGTCGCCTTCGAGGGTGGCCATGTTGCAGGCTTCATGCAGTTGCTCGCTCATGCGGTCCAGGTACGGCTGCGCGGAAACCGCCAGGGGCGTCGAGGACAAGTAGGCGTGACCGAGGGTGAGCACTTTGGGCAGCAATGAATAGGTGCGCCCGTCCGTGGTGGCGTAGCCAAGCTTGATCAAGGTATGCAGGCAGCGGCGGACGGCCGCCCGGGGAATTTCCGTACGGTGGCTGATCTGAGCGATGGTCAGATGCCGCTTGCGCTCTTGGAAGGCCTGCACCACGGCCAGCCCACGGGCCAGGGAGGTCATGAAGTCCGGGTCGCCGGTCAGGGCCTGGATCCGCTTGGCCGCAGAGGCCACGATCGGTGGCGCGACTGAAGTGAAGGCGTTGCGCAATTGGTCGTTCATGTCTGGTCCTTCCCCGGGTGGAGGGCTATTACAAGCAGCGGCTTGACGGGCCGGCAAGCGCCGGCCGCCAACAACGTGCGATTATCGAACCGACGATCGATAATCGCAATGCGCGGTCGTCGATCGGGACTTTCATTTCGGATCCGATACAAACTTGGCAAACAGCGCGGGCCGTTCTCCAGGCAGGGGGTTTATTGAACTTGTCGAACCCGACGGCGTCAGGATATCGACGACTGTGGAAAACCCGCGGTGTTTAAGTTGCCTCTACAAATATTGATTCACACTAGGCTGTGTACGAAATAGTTTGAAACGCAGGTTAGGCAAGGCAAAAACCGGCGAGGAACGACCGGGGTCGCGCTCGACTTGACTGGTTGTCAATGAGCATTCCGAGCCGGTTTTTAACGCCGCATAACCAAGTTTCAAGCTATTTCGTACATAGCCTAGAACAGACCTCTTTAACTTTTGCCGGTAGTGTTATTCGACGGGACCGCTATAATGCGCTTCAGCGACGGTACGGCTTTCAACCGCTATCGTCCGCCGGCACTGTAGCCAAGCTGCGGTGCCCGAGGCGCCTGATGGCCGCTTCCCCGTAACGGCAACAACACGAACCCCTGATGCTACGTCAGCTGTCAGCTCTGGTGCCGTGGCCGTCTGCATGACGACATGCAGTGCGTATCACCAGAATAAATTTCAATTAATTAGGTACAACTGTGACGAAAGACGAACTGCGCGCGGAACTTGAGCGCCAGGAACAACGTTACAAGGAAGTTTACGGCGGAGAAATCACCACCTACGCCGCGCAACCTGAACCGGAACGCAAACCCTGGCGTAAACGCGCCACCGTTCAAGACCAGGCTTTTACCCAGGAACTTCAAAAGATGGAAAAGGAACTCAAGGCCGAAGAGCATTTGATGCCCGACGTCTGAGGGGTTTGTCGAAGGATGGCGGCCCACACCCGGGCTGCAGGCTGATACCGCACGCCCGCCACGAGCAGGCTGCCAGCGCCTCGCGACCGCCGGTCGTGAGCGGTCGAGGCCGACCTTCTTTCAGAAATTTCATACAGCCGCTGGGGGTGAGTTTCACCAATCCGGTCACCCCTGCTGCTGCGCTTTGCGCCCCGAAATCAAAGGGTTGCGCGCCCCATCGGGCCCTTCGTCCCGGAGGGTTTCCTACAAATTATTTCGTTGAAGAATGTTACCGATGAGCAGGCAGTGCATCGATTACCGAGGTTTTCTGGCATAATCGCGCCCCCTTACGACCGGGTCAGAAAACCTTCATGATCGATTTATTCAGCGGACTGGATGCTTGGGTGCTTGTGAGCCTCTTGCTCGCCCTGGCTTTTGTCCTCGCCTTCGAGTTCATCAACGGCTTTCATGACACCGCTAACGCGGTTGCCACTGTTATCTACACCAAAGCGATGCCGCCGCACCTGGCGGTGTTCTTTTCCGGGGTGTTCAATTTTCTCGGTGTGTTGCTGGGCGGCGTGGGGGTGGCGTACGCCATCGTCCACTTGCTGCCCGTGGAACTGCTGATCAACGTGAACACCGGCCACGGGTTGGCCATGGTGTTCTCGCTGCTCGCGGCGGCCATCACCTGGAACCTGGGCACCTGGTACTTCGGTATCCCGGCTTCCAGCTCCCACACCCTGATCGGCTCGATCCTCGGCGTGGGCCTGGCCAACGCGCTGATCAACGATATCCCGCTGGCCGACGGCGTGAACTGGCAGAAGGCGATCGATATCGCCGCGTCCCTGGTGTTCTCGCCCATGGCCGGCTTCCTGATAGCCGCCCTGGTGCTGATCGGCCTGAAATGGTGGCGCCCGCTGTCGAAGATGCACAAGACGCCGGAACAGCGCCGCAAGATCGACGACAAGAAGCACCCGCCGTTCTGGAACCGCCTGGTGCTGGTGATCTCGGCCATGGCCGTCAGCTTCGTCCACGGCTCCAACGATGGCCAGAAAGGCATCGGCCTGATCATGCTGGTACTGATCGGCATCGTGCCCGCGCAATTCGTCCTAGACCTGGGCAGCACCACCTACCAGATCGAACGGACCCGCGACGCGACCTTGCACCTGAGCCAGTTCTACACACGCAACAGTGAGTCGCTGGGCGAATTCCTGGCCCTGGGCAAGAGCGTGGAAGGCGACCTGCCGGAGAAATTCCGCTGCAACCCGCAGCAGACCGAACCGACCATCAACGCGCTGCTCGACACTCTCAAAGGCGTGTCGGACTACCATTCGCTGCCGTCGGAAAGCCGTATTGAAGTACGTCGCTACCTGCTCTGCCTGGACGACACGGCGAAGAAGGTGGGCAAGTTGCCTAACCTGGCGGCACGTGAGAAAGACGACCTGAACAAGCTGCGCAAGGACCTTACGACCACCACCGAATACGCCCCGTTCTGGGTGATCCTGGCGGTAGCCCTGGCGTTGGGCCTGGGTACCATGGTCGGCTGGAAGCGCGTGGTACTGACCATCGGCGAGAAGATCGGCAAGCAAGGCATGACCTACGCCCAGGGCATGTCGGCACAGATCACCGCCGCGTGCATGATCGGCATGGCGAACATCTTCAGCCTGCCGGTTTCCACCACACACGTGCTGTCCTCGGGCGTGGCCGGCACCATGGTCGCCAACAAGAGCGGCCTGCAAGGTGGCACGGTGCGCAACATCCTCCTGGCCTGGGTGCTGACCCTGCCTGCGACGGTGGCACTGTCGGCCGGGTTGTTCTGGCTGGCGTCGAAAGCCTTGGGCAGCTGATTCCAGCGGCTTGAAAAAAAGGTGCGATCCTGGCGGGTCGCACCTTTTTTTTGCCCAAAACATTATCCCCTGTGGAAGCGGGTGCACGGGGCGGGAATTTTGCGCAAAAAAAAGGGCGACCGAAGTCGCCCAAAATGCCTTGCGTGCTCGTTGTAACCGGAAAGACCTATGGTTTTTTGCGCTTGTGGGCGTCTTTCCAGATGAATAATCCAAACCCTGCGAAGAACACGAACATGAGGCCGACCGTCAACACACCGGCAAACACCACATTATCGAAAAACATGACTGGCCTCCTGGTCTCGTCCCTGTTGCGATGGGTTCAAGTTAACCAATCAGGCCTGGATGGAAATTGACCGGGGTCAATAACGCCCGCAACGGGGCGAAAAGGTGGGGAAATAACTGATCTGCATCAATGGATCGAAGGGGTTCAGCGCTTTTTCGGTTTGTTTTTCGGCTTTTTCTTCGGCTTGGCCAAAGGCATCGCTTGCTCGAAAGCCTGGCGGACTTCGTTGAGGCGCTTGTCGTTGAGGTCATGAACGCGCTTGGCGCGCTCAGCGCTGAGGTCGATCAGTTTGGCGTCTTGGCTCATGGCGTGTCGGCATCGTGCAGTGAAAGTCGGATGCGCCCATGATGCGGGCTGTTGGCGGCGTTGACCAGCCTGCGTACGTCGGTCAATGGCCGGGTCAGATCTGGATATCGACCCACAGGCCCTGGCGCGATTCCTCTTCCATCAGCGGCACCACGGGCACGGTGTTATCGGCGTTGAGCTCGGTGCCCGGTACGGCCAGGTGTTCCTCGGGGTCTTCGTCGGCTTCGCGGCGACGGCGGTCGCGTTCCTGCTGGCGACGTTGCTCCTCGCGCAGCAGCAGCGCCCCCTCTTCCGGATCGCGCTTTTGCAGGTCGATGGTGCTCTCGCTGGAGCTCTGCTGCACCGGGACCACGGGCGGTATGTCCGGTCGTGGACGAACCGGATCCTGCTGCGCGGTGACGGGCACGGTGCTCAAAGGGAGCGTAGGTAGCAACATAAAGGTCTCCTGTCTTCAGGTTGTCGGCGGCGGACGTCGCAGCTTGAACCGCCGGTCCGAAACTTGTGACCCAGTTGGCATTGCAACAAAAAGCCGGGGCCGAGCCTGTTTGATCGTTGAGCGCGCTTAAGTTCCCTACCCGTCGGGTGACCAATCGCCTTGCTGTCGAGGGGCCGTGTACGTAAATCCTTTGGTCTGAAGGATCATTCCGTTAAGATAACCGGCTTTTTCAAGGCGGGAGTCAGGCAGCATGGCGCAGCAGTATCAACCGGGGCAACGCTGGATCAGTGACAGCGAAGCCGAGCTGGGTTTAGGCACCGTTCTGGCACAGGATGGCCGCTTGTTGACCGTGCTCTATCCGGCCACTGGCGACACTCGCCAGTACGCGCTACGGAATGCGCCCCTCACTCGCGTACGGTTTTCGCCGGGCGACGTGATCACTCACTTCGAAGGTTGGAAGATGACCGTGCGTGAAGTCGACGATGTCGATGGATTGCTGGTCTACCACGGCCTCAACGGGCAGAACGAAGTCGTGACCCTGCCGGAAACCCAACTGTCGAACTTCATCCAGTTCCGCCTCGCCAGCGACCGCCTGTTCGCCGGCCAGATCGACCCGCTGGCCTGGTTCTCCCTGCGCTACCACACCCTGGAACACACCAGCCGCCAGTTGCAGTCTTCGCTCTGGGGCCTTGGCGGCGTGCGCGCCCAGCCGATCGCCCACCAACTGCACATCGCTCGCGAAGTGGCCGACCGCATTGCACCGCGCGTCTTGCTGGCGGACGAAGTGGGGTTGGGCAAGACCATCGAGGCCGGCCTGGTCATCCACCGTCAACTGCTGTCCGGCCGCGCCAGCCGTGTCCTGATCCTGGTGCCGGAAAACCTCCAGCACCAGTGGCTGGTGGAAATGCGCCGGCGCTTCAACCTGCAGGTCGCGTTGTTCGACGAAGAACGCTTTATCGAAAGCGATGCCAGCAACCCGTTCGAAGACACCCAGCTGGCCCTGGTGGCGCTGGAATGGCTGGTGGACGACGAGAAGGCCCAGGACGCGCTGTTCGCCGCTGGCTGGGACCTGATGGTGGTCGACGAAGCGCATCACCTGGTGTGGCACGAGGATCAGGTCAGCCCGCAGTACGCGTTGGTCGAGCAACTGGCCGAAACCATCCCCGGCGTGCTGCTGCTCACCGCGACCCCGGAACAACTGGGCCAGGACAGCCACTTCGCCCGTCTGCGCCTGCTAGACCCGAACCGCTTCCATGACCTCAAGGCCTTCCGCGCCGAGAGCGAGAACTATCGTCCGGTGGCCGAAGCCGTGCAGGAGCTGCTGGACAAGGGCCGTCTCTCGCCGCAAGCCCACCAGACCATCCTCGGTTTCCTGGGCAACGAAGGCGAAGCCTTGCTGACCGCCGTCAACGATGGCGATGTCCAAGCCAGTGCCCGCCTGGTGCGCGAACTGCTGGACCGCCACGGCACCGGCCGCGTGCTGTTTCGCAACACCCGCGCCGCGGTGCAGGGTTTCCCGGAGCGCAAGCTGCACGCCTACCCGCTGCCGTGCCCGGACGAATACCTCGAGTTGCCGCTGGGCGATCACGCCGACCTGTACCCGGAAGTCAGCTTCCAGGCGCAGCCGGACGCCAGTGACGAAGAACGCTGGTGGAAATTCGACCCGCGCGTGGAGTGGCTGATCGACCAGCTGAAAATGCTCAAGCGCACCAAGGTGCTGGTGATCTGCGCCCACGCCGAAACCGCCATGGACCTGGAAGACGCCCTGCGCGTGCGTTCCGGGATCCCGGCCACGGTGTTCCACGAAGGCATGAACATCCTTGAGCGCGACCGCGCCGCCGCTTACTTCGCCGACGAAGAGTTTGGCGCGCAGGTACTGATCTGCTCGGAAATCGGCAGCGAAGGGCGCAACTTCCAGTTCGCTCACCACCTGGTGCTGTTCGACCTGCCTTCCCACCCTGACCTGCTGGAACAGCGGATCGGCCGTCTCGACCGGATCGGCCAGAAGCACACCATCGAGCTGCACGTGCCCTACCTGGAAACCAGTCCGCAGGAGCGCTTGTTCCAGTGGTACCACGAGGCGCTGAACGCGTTCCTCAACACCTGCCCGACCGGCAACGCCCTGCAGCACCAGTTCGGCCCGCGCCTGCTGCCGCTGCTGGAAGAGGCCGACGATGGCCAGTGGCAAGCGCTGATCGACGAGGCCCGCGCCGAACGCGAGCGCCTGGAAACCGAGCTGCACACCGGTCGTGACCGCTTGCTGGAACTCAACTCCGGTGGTGCCGGTGAAGGCGACGCGCTGGTGGAGGCCATTCTCGAACAGGACGACCAGTTCGCCCTGCCGATCTACATGGAAACCCTGTTCGACGCCTTTGGCATCGACAGCGAGGACCATTCGGAAAACGCGCTGATCCTCAAGCCGAGTGAAAAGATGCTCGACGCCAGCTTCCCGCTCGGCGACGACGAAGGCGTGACCATCACCTACGATCGCAACCAGGCGCTGTCGCGCGAAGACATGCAGTTCATCACCTGGGAGCACCCGATGGTGCAAGGCGGCATGGACCTGGTGCTGTCGGGCTCCATGGGCAACACCGCCGTGGCGCTGATCAAGAACAAGGCGCTCAAGCCTGGCACGGTGCTGCTGGAGCTGCTCTACGTCAGCGAAGTGGTCGCCCCGCGTTCGCTGCAACTGGGCCGCTACCTGCCCCCGGCCGCCCTGCGCTGCCTGCTGGATACCAACGGCAACGACCTGGCTGCCCGGGTTTCGTTCGACACGCTGAACGACCAGCTCGAAAGCGTGCCTCGTGCCAGCGCCAACAAGTTCATCCAGGCCCAGCGCGACCAGCTCTCACCGCGGATCAACGCCGGGGAAGAGAAAGTCGCCCCGCGTCACGCCGAGCGCGTGGCCGAGGCCCAACGCCGCCTGGCGGCCGATACCGACGAAGAATTGGCACGCCTGACCGCCCTGCAAGCGGTCAACCCGACCGTACGCGACAGCGAGCTGGTTGCGCTGCGCCAACAGCGCGAACAGGGCCTGGCGATGCTGGAAAAGGCGGCGTTGCGCCTGGAAGCGATCCGGGTGCTGGTGGCAGGCTGATTGCCACTGGCTGAAGGTTGCCTGGATTCACCTGTGGCGAGGGCGCTTGCTCTCGCCACGATATCCAGCGCCTCGCCTCACGGGCTGTAGTACCCCACCGCCACCAGGAAATGCCCGACCTTCCTCAGGTACGCGTGCTTGTCCTCGACCTTGCCCGTGACCGGGTTCTTCCAGCGATAGGCGTACTCCCCGGTCGGCTGCTTGCCGATCATGGCCAGGATCGGTTCGCCCACCGGCTTGCCTGCTGGATCCCTGACCTTGGCGAAATCGGTGTTGACCAACCGCAGATTGGTGCCGTGGGCGACATAGCGCTGGGTTACCAAATCCACCACGAAGACATACAGGTCATCCTGCAAGTACCCACCCTTGAGTGCGTTGATCGCCGTCAGCGTGGCTTTCTCGTTCTTCTGCAGGTCGGTGGAGGCCTTGTCCAGTAACGCCCTGGCCTGTTCGGCCGAGGCCCGTGGCAAGTAATAGCCGACCGCAAGAATTCGCTCGCCAACCCGCTGGAAGTACACGTGCTTGCGCTCGACCTTGCCGTCCGCCCAGTTCTGCCAGCGATACTCGGCCTGCTGGATACCACTGGCCTCGGGGGTCTTCAGGGCATCCTTGAACGCTTTGCGCAGGTCAGGCCCGAGCATTTCGGAAACGTCCCGCCCGATCAGCGCCGAAGAAGGCCCGCCACTGGCGAGCATCACGCCCCGAGTGTCCACCACAAAGACGTAGCGGTCCTGATCGACGAACTCTCCCTGGCGGCTGAACGCCGCAAAAGCCTTGTCGCCGTTATCGTGGTAATAGGCCAAGGCCTTTTCCAGCAACGCCCGGGCCGCCTGGCCGTCATCTTGCGTCGCGGCATGCACTTGCGTCAGCCCCAGTAACAACACTGCGCCCAGCCAGGCCATCTTGCGGAAACACCCCATACGCGCGCCCTCGTTCTTGTGGGTATTTCAAGAGAGTAGCTGGCATGAGCTGATGTGGAAGCATTCAGCAAAACACGGTGCAAACACGACACCGGCTGGGAGCGAGTTTGCTCGCGAAGGCGTCAGGCCCGCCAACATCTTCTTGACTGATCCAGCGCTTTCGCGGGCAAGCCCGCTCCCACAAGGGATGGAAGGTGGACTTGATTCCCGCCGGCACCCCAAGACCACTGTGGGAGCGAGCTTGCTCGCGAAGGCGTCAGGCCAGCCAACATCTTCGTGACTGATCCAGCGCTTTCGCGGGCAAGCCCGCTCCCACAAGGGATGGAAGGTGGACTTGATTCCCGCCGGCACCACAAGACCACTGTGGGAGCGGGCTTGCTCGCGAAGGCGTCAGGCCAGCCAACTTCTTCGTGACTGATCCAGCGCTTTCGCGGGCAAGCCCGCTCCCACAAGGGATGGAAGGTGGACTTGATTCCCGCCAGCACCACAAGACCACTGTGGGAGCGAGCTTGCTCGCGAAGGCGTCGGGCCAGCCAACTTCTTCGTGACTGATCCAGCGCTTTCGCGGGCAAGCCCGCTCCCACAAGGGATGGAGGTGGACCTGATTCCGGCCAGCACCACAAGACCACTGTGGGAGCGGGCTTGCTCGCGAAGGCTTTACTGGGCGCGAGCGCTGAGTTGCTGTTGCAGGTGTTGGATCTGCGCTTGCAGGGTGTTGATGTTGCGGGTGACCTGGCCGCGGAAGGCGTCGAATTCGGCGGTGTTGCCGCCGTTGTCCTGCTGGCTCTTGAGAACGATCACGTCCTGTTCCAGCCGTTCGAGGGCCGAGTTGGAGGTGGCTCGCTTGAGCGCCGTGATGTCGGCGCCGATACTCTTGAGCTGGGCATCCAGCGCTCCGCCCTCGCCTTGGTTCTTCAGGGCCGTCATTTCAGTCGACAACGCCTTGACCTGGGCCTGGAGCTCCTTGTTGGCAGCCTGCAACTGGGTACTGGTGTTCTGCTGCTCAGTGGCCTGGGCAATGAGCTGGGCCAGCTCCTTGTCCAGGTCGGCGGACGGACCGAACGTGGCCTGCTGGAGTTTGTACTGCTCCTGCAACTTGCTGTCGAACTGCCGAGCCTGGTCCTGGAGCTTGCCTTCCAGCTGCTTGATCTGCAGCTTCAAGGCTTCGCTGTCGCTCATGACATTGGATTGCCCAGCCACCACCTTGCCGGAAATATCCTGCAGCCGCCCTGCCGCATCCTCGCTGATGCGCGCAAAACTTTCCTGGGTCGCCACCAGCTGCTGTTCCATCAGGGAAATCTGCTGGAAGCTCCACCAGGCCAGGAAGCCGAACGCACACACCAAGGCGCCGATCAACGCCCACAACGGCCCGGTACTGGGGCCCTTGACCTTGGCTGCGGCAACGGCTGCCGGCCCCGCCTGCGCGTGGGCCGGGCGGTGGGTCGGGAAGTCATCGTCATCGGGGATGTCGGCGCGCATCCGCAGGCTCGGTACATCGTCGAAGTCGTCGTTGGCATCGTTACGCATGGGCATGGTTCAACCTTTGGGAAACCGGTGATGACTGGGTGCGGCGAGTATAACCCCCTCGCCCGCCGCACCGATTGACCCCGAACCCGGCACTCGGTTCATGACGGGCCGATCAGCGGGCATCCTGGGCTTTGTACCAGGCACAGAACTCATCGAGCGCGGCCCACAGGCTGACCTGGGGGTCGTAATCGAGATACTGCCGAGCCCGGCTGATGTCCAGGGTGAAGTGCTTGTTCATGACCTGCATCCCCAGACGTGACAGCGTCGGTTCGGGACGGCCCGGCCATAACGCACAGACCCCTTCGTTCAGGGCGGCGACACTATAAGCCAACCCGTAGGAACGGTAACGCCTGACCTGTGGGACTTGCATCTGGCGCATCACGTAATTGACCACATCCCACAGCGGCACCGGCGCGCCGTTGCTGATGTTGTAGGCCTTGCCCAAGGCCGAACCGGTGACGAGCAGGCTGCTGAGCAACGCCTCATTGAGGTTCTGCACGCTGGTGAAATCCACTTTGTTCAACCCGTTGCCCACAATGGCCAGCCGCCCCTTGCGCTGCATCTTCAGCAGGCGCGGGAAGATGCTCATGTCGCCGGCACCGGTGACAAAACGCGGGCGCAGGGCCAGCACTTCGAGGCCGAACTCCTGGGCACCGAACACCTTCTGCTCGGCCAGATACTTGGTGGCGGCATACGGGTGCTTGAAGCGCTTGGGCACTTGCTCTTCCGTCAACCCGAGGTGGTCACGGCCGTCGAAGTAGATGGACGGCGACGACAGGTGGACCAGCCGCCGAACCTTCTGCTTGAGGCAAGCCTCGACGACATTTTCCGTGACCTCGACATTGCCCTGGTGAAAATCCTGGTAACGCCCCCACAGCCCCACGGAGCCGGCGCAATGCACCACGGCCTCGACATCCACGCACAGGTCACGCGCCAGCAGCGGATCGCTCAGGTCTCCCTGGACAAACTGCGCACCGCGACGCACCAGGTGCTCCACGCTCTCGGCCCGGCGACCGTTGACCCGTACATCCAGGCCCTGCTCCAGGGCGAAACGCGCAAAGCGCCCGCCGATGAAGCCGCTCGCGCCGGTAACCAGAATTTTCATGAATGCTCCTTGGAAGGGCGGTTACGAGCGTCAAGCTACAACAACCTGCCCATTTAACTGTGCGTCGCTTGCGACCTGTTGCTTGACGTCTAGGACGGTGCCCAAGGCACCAGCCACTGCCGGGAGGAACGGATCAATTGTTCGGTCAACGCACCGAGCAACTGCCCACCATTGCGCCAATGATGCCAGTACAACGGCACATCGATCGGTTTATCTGCCAGCAAGTTCACCAGCGTGCCCTGGGCCAGTTGTTCACGCACCTGCAATTCCGGCACCAGGCCCCAGCCGAGACCGGCTTCGGCAAGGCGAATGAACCCTTCGGACGACGGGCACAAATGGTGTTCGAAACCGCCTTCGACGCCCAGGGACGCGAGGTAGCGGTGTTGCAGGAAGTCGTCCGGGCCGAACACCAGAGCTGGGGTGTGGGCCAGTTGATCGGCGCGCACGCCGTCGGGGAAGTACCGGGCGATGAACGCCGGGCTGGCCAGCGCGCGGTAACGCATGGCACCCAGCAGCACGCTGCGTGCACCGGCCACCGGACGCTCGCTGGCGCAGACGCACGCCGCCACTTCGCCCGCACGCATGCGCTTGAGGCCGACAGTCTGGTCCTCCACCACCAGGTCGAGCAGCACATGCTGCCGGGCGCAGAAATCGCCCAGCGCCGCCGCCCACCAGGTCGCCAGGCTGTCGGCGTTCAAGGCGATGCGCAAGCGCTCGGGCAGGCCTTCTTCATCCAGCGCCGGCACCAGGCTTTGCAGGTCTCGCTCCAACAGACGCACTTGCTGCACGTGGTTGAGCAGGCGCCGGCCGATCTCCGTCGGCGCCGGTGGCGTGGCACGCACCAGGACCGGTTGGCCGACGCGTGCCTCCAGTAACTTGATCCTTTGGGAAATGGCCGATTGCGACAAGCCCAGCACCTGGGCCGCCCGCTCGAAACCGGCCTGCTCGACCACAGCGGCGAGGGCGGAAAGCAACTTGTAGTCGAACATCAGTTTTCCTAATGAGCAATCAGCAGGATTGGTTTTTCTTATACAGCGCCCCACCGGACAATGGCCAGCATCATTTGAAGGAGCGAGCCATGCCTGGCGAAACATCATTGACCACCCTGATCCGCAGCCTGAGCCCGCAGCTCAATCACGGCGACTACGTGTTCTGCTGCCTGCCCGACGGCCAGGTGCCGGCCGGCATCGAGATCATCGGCAGCTTTCTCGAACGCGAGGGGCTGACCGTCATCCTGGAAAAATCCCAGGCACAGCAGGCCGGCCTGGCCTGGGACTACGTCGCCGCCTGGATCACCCTCAACGTGCACTCGGCGCTGCAAGCCGTAGGCCTGACCGCCGCCTTCGCCACGGCCCTGGGCAACGCCGGGATCAGTTGCAACGTGATTGCCGGCTACTACCACGACCATCTGTTCGTCGGCCGTGACGACGCCGCACGGGCCATGGACGTGCTTAGGCAACTGGCCGCCAGCGGGGAGTGACGAACATGTGGCAAAGCTATGTGAACGGATTGTTGATGGCCCTCGGGCTGATCATGGCCATCGGTGCCCAGAATGCATTCGTCCTGGCCCAGAGCCTGCGCCGCGAGCACCACTTGCCGGTGGCCGCCCTGTGCATTACCTGCGATGCGCTGCTGGTCGCGGCAGGCGTCTTCGGCCTGGCAACGCTGCTGGCCCAAAGCCCCTTGCTGCTGTCGATCGCCCGCTGGGGCGGCGCCGCCTTCCTGCTCTGGTATGGCAGCCTGGCGTTGCGCCGGGCCTGTTCGAAACAAAGCCTGCAACACGGTGAGAACCAGGCCGTGCGCTCCTTGCGGGCGGTATTGCTCAGCGCCCTGGCGGTGACGCTGCTCAACCCCCACGTGTATCTCGACACCGTGCTGTTGATCGGCTTCCTCGGTGCCCAGCAGAGCATGCCCGGTGCCTACGTGATCGGCGCGGCGAGTGCGTCGCTGTTGTGGTTCCTCACCCTCGCCTTCGGCGCCGCACGGCTGGCCCCGTGGCTGGCTCGCCCCGCCACCTGGCGGATCCTCGACCTGCTGGTCGCGGCGATGATGTTCACCGTGGCCGGGCAATTGATCGTCAGTGGCTGATTATTCCAAACCGCTCTGGAACCTCTATCCCACACAGTTGTTGCGTGGTTATGCCGCACCCCCGGTGCTATGATCCGACTCCTGCGCCGCAAAGAGTACAAACTCCCCGGCGCAAGTCGGGCCGCCCGTGATCGGCCTTGCGCTCACCGCAACTGACCTGATTAGGAGAATCACCATGGCTTTCGAATTGCCGCCGCTGCCTTACCCACACGATGCACTGCAGCCGCACATCTCCAAAGAAACTCTGGAATACCACCACGACAAGCACCACAACACCTATGTCGTGAACCTGAACAACCTGGTACCTGGCACCGAGTTCGAAGGCAAGACCCTGGAAGAAATCGTCAAGACCTCCTCGGGCGGTATCTTCAACAACGCCGCTCAGGTCTGGAACCACACCTTCTACTGGAACTGCCTGGCGCCAAACGCCGGCGGCGAACCTACCGGCGCACTGGCCGAAGCCATCAACAAGGCCTTCGGTTCGTTCGACAAGTTCAAGGAAGAGTTCAGCAAGACGTCCATCGGCACCTTCGGCTCCGGCTGGGGCTGGCTGGTGAAAAAGGCTGACGGTTCCCTGGCCCTGGCCAGCACCATCGGCGCCGGCAACCCGCTGACCAGCGGCGACACCCCGCTGCTGACCTGCGACGTCTGGGAACACGCCTACTACATCGACTACCGCAACGTTCGTCCGAAATACGTCGAAGCGTTCTGGAACCTGGTCAATTGGAAATTCGTGGCCGAGCAGTTCGAAGGCAAGACCTTCACCGCCTAAGCCCGTAGCCAGACCAAAGAACCCGGCACCTTGCCGGGTTTTTTGTGCCCGGCGCCAATGGCCGGGTATCGATCGGTGCCGGGGACACCGTGCGCCTTGAGCACCAATAAAAATTCCCGCCAGGCCTCAAGTTGCGCTCCCTTACAACCGACACAATGGGCATAGAGCAATCACTCTGAAAGAACCGTCCATCGGCCATGTTTATCGGCGAAAACCCTGGTGTTTGATTGTCCCTTTGACTGACATCACAGGATTGCCAATACTCATGGCAACTTGACGCTACCGCACGGAACAAGGAACCACTCTTTGAAGCTGGAACTCAAGAACAGCTTGTCTGTGAAGTTGCTCCGGGTCGTGCTCCTCTCGGCATTGATCGTTGGCGTGCTCTTGAGCTGCGCCCAGATCGTGTTCGATGCCTACAAAACCAACCAGGCCGTCGCCAACGACGCCCAGCGTATCCTCGACATGTTCCGCGATCCGTCGACCCAGGCCGTCTACAGCCTGGACCGGGAAATGGGCATGCAGGTGATCGAAGGCCTGTTCCAGGACAAAGCCGTACGCATGGCCTCCATAGGCCATCCCCGCGAGACCATGCTCGCCGAAAAAAGCCGTGCCCTGCAGGCGTCCGAAAGCCGCTGGCTGACCGACCTGATCCTGGGCAAGGAGCGCACCTTCACCACGCAACTGGTGGGGCGCGGGCCCTACAGCGAATACTACGGTGACCTGAGCATTACCCTCGACACCGCCACCTATGGCGAGAGCTTCATCGTCAGCTCGGTGATCATCTTCATCTCCGGCATGCTTCGGGCCCTGGCCATGGGCCTGGTGCTGTACCTGGTCTACCACTGGCTGCTGACCAAGCCGTTGTCGCGGATCATCGAGCACCTGACCGAAATCAACCCTGATCGCCCCAGCGCCCACAAGATCCCGCAACTGCGCGGTCACGAACATAACGAGCTGGGGCTGTGGATCAATACCGCCAACCAGTTGCTCGAATCCATCGAGCGCAACACGCACCTGCGCCACGAAGCGGAAGACAGCCTGTTGCGCATGGCCCAGTACGACTTTCTCACCGGTCTGCCCAATCGCCAGCAATTGCAACAGCAACTGGACAAGATCCTGGTGGATGCCGGCCGTCTGCAACGTCGGGTGGCGGTGCTGTGTGTCGGGCTGGATGATTTCAAGGGCATCAACGAGCAGTTCAGCTATCAGACCGGCGACCAGTTGCTGCTCGCCCTCGCCGACCGGCTGCGCGCCCACAGTGGTCGTCTCGGTGCCCTGGCGCGACTGGGGGGCGACCAGTTCGCCCTGGTCCAGGCCGACATCGAACAGCCCTACGAGGCTGCCGAACTGGCCCAGAGCATCCTCGACGACCTGGAGGCGCCGTTCGCCCTCGATGACCACGGGATCCGGCTGCGGGCGACCATCGGCATCACCCTCTTCCCCGAAGACGGCGACAGCACCGAGAAACTGCTGCAAAAAGCCGAGCAGACTATGACTCTGGCCAAGAGCCGCTCGCGCAATCGCTATCAGTTCTACATCGCCAGCGTCGACAGCGAGATGCGCCGCCGCCGCGAACTGGAGAAAGACCTGCGCGAGGCCCTGATCCGCGAGCAGTTCACCCTCGTGTACCAACCGCAAATCAGCTACCGCGACCTGCGGGTAGTGGGCACCGAGGCCCTGATTCGCTGGCACCATCCCGAGCACGGCCTGGTGCCGCCGGACCTCTTTATCCCGCTGGCCGAACAGAACGGCACCATCATCGCCATCGGCGAATGGGTGCTGGACCAGGCATGCCGGCAACTGCGCGAATGGCATGACCAGGGCTTCACCCAACTGCGCATGGCGGTCAACCTGTCGACGGTGCAGTTGCACCATGCGGAGCTGCCGCGGGTGGTCAACAACCTCCTGCAGATGTACCGGCTGCCGCCGCGCAGCCTGGAGCTGGAAGTCACCGAGACCGGCCTGATGGAAGACATCACCACCGCGGCCCAGCACCTGCTGAGCCTGCGCCGCTCCGGCGCACTGATCGCCATCGACGACTTCGGAACCGGCTATTCGTCCCTGAGCTACCTCAAGAGCCTGCCGCTGGACAAGATCAAGATCGACAAGAGCTTCGTCCAGGACCTGCTCGAAGACGAAGACGACGCAACCATCGTCCGGGCGATCATCCAGCTCGGCAAGAGCCTGGGCATGCAGGTGATCGCCGAAGGCGTCGAGACGGTCGAGCAGGAAGCCTACATCATCGCCGAGGGCTGCCACGAAGGTCAGGGCTACTACTACAGCAAGCCGCTGCCGGCACGGGAACTGGGCGCTTACCTGAAGCAGGCGGAGCGCAGCAAGGCCTCCATCCTCTGATTCCTTGATCCATCACAGCCTTCAACATTTCCTACAACGGTTCCACGCCGTTCTGTCGGAGTGGTCCGAGGCTGCGATCGGCATTGATTAAATAAGAAATATTTACAGCCGCAACCCTTTACACATAATGCAAATCTTTCGCATTATGTCGCAGTTTTTGCGCACCCTCGCGCCTGTCCCATCCATTTCCGAAGCAGGATGTTCGCCATGATTCGTATGCCTCTGGCTACCGCCAGTCTGCTGGCCATCGCTATTTCCCTCGCCGGTTGCGGCGAAGGCAAAGACAAGGCCGCCGCGCCGCAAGCGCCAGCGCCTGCCGCCAGCACTGCGGCACCGGTCGCCCCTGCTGCCGCCGGCAAAGTCGATGAAGCCGCCGCCAAGGCCGTTGTCGCGCACTACGCCGACATCGTCTACGCCGTCTACAGCGATGCCGAATCCACGGCCAAGACCCTGCAAACCGCCGTCGACGCGTTCCTGGCCAAGCCGAACGCCGAGACCCTGGGCGCTGCCCGCACTGCCTGGATCGCGGCACGCGTGCCGTACCTGCAGAGCGAAGTGTTCCGCTTCGGCAATACCATCATCGACGACTGGGAAGGCCAGGTGAACGCCTGGCCCCTGGACGAAGGCCTGATCGACTACGTCGACAAGTCCTACGAGCACGCTCTGGGCAACCCGGGCGCCACCGCCAACATCATCGCCAACACTCAAGTCCAGGTGGGTGAAGACAAGGTCGACGTCAAGGACATCACCCCGGAAAAACTCGCCAGCCTGAACGAGCTGGGCGGTTCCGAGGCCAACGTCGCCACCGGCTACCACGCCATCGAATTCCTGCTCTGGGGCCAGGACCTCAACGGCACCGGCCCGGGTGCGGGCAACCGTCCGGCGTCCGACTACCTGCAAGGCGCCGGCGCCACCGGTGGCCACAACGACCGCCGTCGTGCCTACCTCAAGTCCGTGACCCAACTGCTGGTCAGCGACCTGGAAGAAATGGTCGGCAACTGGAAGCCGAACGTGGCTGACAACTACCGCGCCACCCTGGAAGCGGAACCGGCCGAGAGCGGCCTGCGCAAGATGCTGTTCGGCATGGGCAGCCTGTCCCTCGGTGAACTGGCGGGCGAGCGCATGAAGGTATCCCTGGAAGCCAACTCGCCAGAAGACGAGCAGGACTGCTTCAGCGACAACACCCACAACTCGCACTTCTACGACGCCAAGGGCGTGCGTAACGTGTACCTGGGCGAATACACCCGCGTCGACGGCACCAAGATGACTGGCGCCAGCCTGTCGTCCCTGGTCGCCAAGGCCGACCCGGCGGCGGACACCGCGCTGAAGGCCGACCTGGCCGACACCGAGGCCAAGATCCAGGTCATGGTCGATCACGCCAACAAGGGCGAGCACTACGATCAACTGATCGCCGCCGGCAACACCGCCGGTAACCAGATCGTGCGCGACGCCATCGCCGCACTGGTCAAGCAGACCGGTTCGATCGAACAAGCGGCCGGCAAACTGGGCATCAGCGACCTGAACCCGGACAACGCCGATCACGAGTTCTGATCGACGCCGGCAAACTGAAAAGGCGACCTTCGGGTCGCCTTTTTTGCACCTGGAGAAATCGGAGCGACTTGGGGGACTTGCTTGCGACTGCGGTATGCCAGTCAACATCTCGGTCGGCTGGACCACCGCCTTCGCGAGCAAGCCCGCTCCCACAGGGTTCCAAGGCGGGGCTGGCATTGGTGATCACCGCTCCCACAATGACCGAGTTAAACCCGACTTTTACCGGGCCGGCTATGGCTTGGCTAATTTCGCAAGTCGCCCTTCGATAAACCGCCGCTCCGGTAACTGTTGCGTCAGTTCAAGGGCGCGCTCGTACGCGGCCCTGGCCTCGTCGTCCCGCCCCAGTTGGCGGCAGAATTCGGCCCGCGCCGAGTGGGCAAGGTGGTAGTCCTGCAGTTCGCCACGGCCCAGGATCGCGTCGATCAAGCACAAGCCTGCCAGCGGGCCATCGCGCTGGGCCAGGGCGGCGGCGCGGTTGAGTTCGATCACGGGGGACGGCATGGCGCGCAACAGCACGTCATAGAGCCCGACGATCTGCGGCCAGTCGGTTTCCCGGGCCGTCGGCGCTTCGGCGTGTACCGCCGCTATCGCCGCTTGCAGGCAATACGGCCCGAACCGTCGGGTGCCCAGCGCCGCTTCCACCAGGGCACAGCCTTCGGCAATCAGTTCGGCATCCCACACCGTGCGGTCCTGCTCGTCCAACAGGATCAACTCCCCGGTCGACGACGTGCGCGCCAGGCGCCGGGATTCGTGCAGCAGCATTAACGCCAACAGGCCCATGACCTCGGCCTCGGGCAACAATTGCAGGAGCAATCGCCCGAGCCGGATGGCCTCGCGGGTCAGGTCTTCACGGGTCAATTCGGCGCCCATCGAGGCCGAATAACCCTCGTTGAACACCAGGTAAATCACCCGCAGCACGCTGTCCAGCCGCTCGGGCAACTCCGCGCGGGACGGCACCTGATAGGGGATCTTCGCGTCACGGATCTTCGCCTTGGCCCGCACGATGCGCTGGGCAATGGCCGCCGGGGCGGCAAGAAAGGCGCGAGCGATTTGCTCGGTGGTCAGGTCGCAGACTTCTCGCAGCGTCAACGGCACCTGTGCATCGGCGGCCAGGGCCGGATGGCAGCAGGTGAAAATCAGCCGCAAGCGATCGTCTTCCACGTCTTCATCACTCCAGTCGGCCTGCTCCAGCGCCTCCAGTTGAGCGATCAACAGCGGCCGGGACGCGGCAAAGCGCGCGCGCCTGCGCAAGCTGTCGATGGCCTTGAACCGCCCGGCTGACACCAGCCAGGCCCGCGGATTGTCCGGTACGCCGTCGCGCTGCCAGCGTTCGACGGCGATGAAAAAGGCGTCGTGCAAGGCCTCTTCCGCCAGGTCGAAGTCTCCCAGCAGGCGAATCAGCGTGGCGAGGATGCGCCGCGAATCTTGCCGGTATACCTGCTCGACCCGCGCCCGAACCGCCTCGGCCGGCATCAGTCGGGCATGCCTTGGGTGACTAGCGTTTCCAGGCGGTCCAGGCTCTGGCCCCAACCGTCATGGAAACCCATCGCCTCGTGCGCCTGGCGATCCTCCTCGCTCCAGTGCAATGCCCGGGCGGTGTAGCGGGTTTTGTCACCGACCTCTTCGAGCACCACTTCAGCGGTCATGAAAGCCTTGCCCGACGGTATCCAGCCCGGCACGAATGCATCGGTGAACACCAGCCGTCGAGGTGCAAGGATTTCCAGGAACACGCCCATGGTCGGGTACTCACTGCCGTCCGGCGCGCGCATCAAGGTGCGAAACTGGCCACCGACCCACAGGTCCATTTCGCACTCCGGCGTCGTCATGCCGTGGGGGCCCCACCACTGCACCAGCAAGGCCGGCTCGGTCCAGGCGCGGAAAATCTTCTGGCACGGCGCGTCGATCATTCGGCTGATGGACAACGCATGAGGGGCTGGCTTGAGGTTCATGGGTCAAATCCTGTCTTGTGATTGTTGTTCAGGGGTTCAGTTGGCGTACCGGTCGCACTTCGACGCAGCCGACCCGGGCCGCCGGGATATGGCCGGCGACCTGGATGGCTTCGTTCAAGTCCTTCGCGTCGATCAGGTAGAAGCCCGCCAGTTGCTCCTTGGTCTCGGCGAACGGGCCGTCGGTGATCGACAGCTTGCCGCCGCGCATGCGCACCGTGGTGGCCGTCTGCACCGACGCCAGGGCCTCGGCGGCGAGCATCCGCCCGCTGCCCTGGATCGACTCGGCGTAGGCCATGCACTCGGCATCCTCAGGACTGTCGGGGGCGTTGTGCAGCGTGTGTTCGTTGCTGTAGACCAGGCATAAGTACTTCATGACAAACTCCGCGATCGAACGGATCAACTATGGACGGCAGAAAGACCGTTGGCGAAAAAACCGACGATCAGGGCTGCAAATCGAAGATCGCCGTGCCGGCCATCGGGTCGAACGGTGCCGACCAGTGCTCGTGGACGATCTTCCATTGCCCGGCCACGCGCCGGTAGCAGGCCGTCACGCGCATCCAGCAGGCCTGTTCCTCGCCCTTGTCGTTGGTGCCGCCGCAGTAGGCCAGCCAGTGGGCGAAGGCAATGGCGTCGGCGGGCGTGATCCGGACCTGATGGAAGTCGAACTTGTGCGGCCCGGGGCACATTTCCATGCACGCCTGCCAGTGCGCCCGGTAGGCGGCCTTGCCCTTGAATTGCAGGGCCTGAATGGCATCGAACGAGACGATGTCCTCGTCATAGAGGGCCATGACTTTTTCGACATCCTTGCTTATGACCGCTTCGCGATAGGTGTCGATCAAAGCCTGGATCTGGGTTTCGGTGGCTTGGGTATTCATGGTGATTCTCCGCAGTTTTTTGTGGAAGACACCCTTTGTCGTCTGGAGAAACGGCGAATCGACAACCCTGGCAAAAATAATTCGAGGCAAAAAATTCGTTAGAATCGCGCCCCTACACTGCCGGCAAACCAAGGACGTTTTTGTGACCGCCCAACTCGTACCCTACGAAGCCCTGACCCCGCAGCAACGCGAACAGGTCGAAGCCATCGAAATCCATCCCGCACAGGTGCAGTACGCCGGTGATATCCACGGTGCACTGCACACGTTGCTGTCCAGGCCCGGCCCCGGGGTCAAGGGCTTTGCCCTGGTGGCCAACGACGTGCCCGTGGCCTTCCTGCTGCTCAAGCGTCCGCCGGTACTGCCCGCCTGGGCCAATGAACACAGCGCCACCCTGCACGCCCTGCAGGTTGATCATCGGGTCCAGGGCCAGGGCTACGGCAAGGCCTGCCTGGAGGCGCTGCCCGCCGTGGCACGGGCGGCCTGGCCGGAAATCAGGGGGCTGGAGCTTTCGGTCGATGCCGATAATGCAGCGGCCATCGGCCTGTACACCCGACTGGGCTGGGTCGACAGCGGCGAGGCGTACAGGGGCCGTATCGGTTATGAGCGGCGGATGGGGTTGATGTTCTAGCCGCCGGTCACGGCTGGAGCGGTATCCAGATCTCCAGGCTGCCCTCGCCGGTCTTTGGGTTGAAATCTTCGCTGTAGCGTTCGAATTCCGGGGCATCCGCCGCGGTATGGCCTGACTGGGGCAACCAGACATCCCAGATGTAGCGGAACGTCTCCGGCAGTTGTTTCAAAGGCCCCTTGTGTTCGAACACCGCGTAACGGGCCGGCTGGATCTCGATCCAGCGGAATTGTTCGGGCAAGTCGTCGAGCCGGCTGATTTCCACGCCGGCGATGTATTCGAACCCGCCCTCCCCGTCCGGGTTGCAACCCACGCCGTAGGTGACTTCATCCTTCTCCCCCGGCACCTTGCCGAGCCAAGGCAGGAATTTCTCCCAGACCAGCGGGATGTCCTGCATCGTGCACGCGGTAAAACGTGCGCCAAAACCGGCAATCAGTAGAAAGCGACCTTGTTCGAGGCGTGGCTCGGCGGCGTAATCGCGTGCGTGCTTTTCCATGCGTCAACACTCCGGAAAAACGTGAAGTCGGGCTTGGCAGTATAGAAAGCCAACACGTGATTGCCAGCACCGTTTCGCTTGTCAGAACCCCGGCAAGGCCGGCATGGCGGTTTTTGCAACGAACTCGTCGTAGCCAGAAACAATTACGTATACGGCGAAATAGCAGAAGATCGCCGCGGATGCCAAGTAGGAGTAGCGCAACAGCTTATCCCCCAGCAATTTGCCGCCCTGGGTCGCCGCCAGGCACAGGCCCGCACTCCATAGCAACCCGGCGCAGAGAAAACCACTGAGAAACAGCGCCGAACTGAGCACCGTCCCGCCGCCCGCACGAGCAATGAGCGTGCCCCCCACCGCCGCGAACCACAAAATGGCGCTGGGTGACGACATGGCCAGGAAGATCCCGCGCAGGAACGCCTGCCGGGAGGATTGACCACGCACTTCGCCGGCCTCGGCCAAGACGGCACTGTGATACATCGCCGCGTGGATCATCTTCGCCGAGAAATACAGCAATAACGCCGAACCGCCGATCCACAGCACCCAGCGCACCGTTTCGTATTGCAACAGCACGGTCATGCCCGCCAGGGCCAGCACCGCATAGATCAGGTCCCCCACGCATGTGCCCAGGCCCAGGGCAAACCCCTGGGAATAACCGCGCTGCATGGCCAGGGTGATCATCGCGATGTTGGCGACGCCGATGTCCAGGCACAGGGAGAGGCTCAGCAAAAAACCGCTGGAAAATTCCATCATCGTTCCGTTCGAGTAGGTATGGCGAATTGCGACTGTCCGCACGCGTGCGGCGGGCGGGTCGACAGTGTCGTCGAAAATAGTTGTGGGGCGCCACTGGACAAGCGGCCACGGCGGCCATTATCTTGCGCCGCAGGCCACCGCAGTGGCCAACGTCGCTCGGACGGTTCCGGGCGCTCACGTATCTCGAGGCAACAATGGCCGAACAAGGTTCGCCGCGCCGCTTTGCGCGCATCGATCGACTCCCCCCTTACGTTTTCAATATCACTGCCGAGCTGAAGATGGCTGCGCGTCGGCGCGGCGAAGACATCATCGACTTGAGCATGGGTAACCCCGACGGCGCCACGCCTCCCCACATCGTGGAGAAACTGGTGACCGTCGCCCAGCGGGAAGACACCCACGGCTACTCCACCTCCAAGGGCATCCCGCGCCTGCGCCGCGCCATTTCGCGCTGGTACAAGGACCGCTACGAGGTGGACATCGACCCGGAAAGCGAAGCCATCGTCACCATCGGTTCCAAGGAGGGCCTGGCCCACCTGATGCTGGCGACCCTGGACCAGGGCGACACCGTGCTGGTGCCCAACCCCAGCTACCCGATCCACATCTACGGCGCGGTGATCGCCGGCGCCCAGGTGCGCTCGGTGCCACTGGTGCCGGGCGTGGACTTCTTCGACGAACTGGAACGGGCCATTCGCGGCTCGATCCCGAAGCCGAAGATGATGATCCTGGGCTTCCCGTCCAACCCCACGGCGCAATGCGTCGAGCTGGATTTCTTCGAGCGGGTCATCGCCCTCGCCAAGCAGTACGACGTGCTGGTAATCCACGACCTGGCCTACGCCGACATCGTCTACGACGGCTGGAAAGCCCCGTCGATCATGCAGGTGCCGGGCGCGAAGGACATCGCGGTGGAGTTCTTCACCCTGTCCAAGAGCTACAACATGGCCGGCTGGCGCATCGGCTTCATGGTCGGCAACCCGGAACTGGTCAGCGCCCTGGCGCGGATCAAGAGCTACCACGACTACGGCACCTTCACGCCCTTGCAGGTGGCCGCCATCGCCGCGCTGGAAGGCGACCAGCAATGCGTGCGCGATATCGCCGAGCAGTACCGCCAACGCCGCAACGTGCTGGTCAAGGGCCTGCATGAACTGGGTTGGATGGTGGAAAACCCCAAGGCCTCGATGTACGTCTGGGCCAAGATTCCAGAGGCGTATGCGCACCTGGGCTCGCTGGAGTTCGCCAAGAAGCTGCTGGCCGAAGCCAAGGTCTGCGTCTCGCCAGGGGTGGGGTTCGGTGAATACGGGGATGATCACGTGCGCTTCGCACTGATCGAGAACCAGGACCGGATTCGTCAGGCGGTGCGGGGCATTCGGGCGATGTTCCGGGCCGATGGGTGGGTCGGCAAACCTAACGCCTGACACACAACCACAATGTGGGAGCGGGCTTGCTCGCGAAAGCGCACTGACCATCAACGAAGATGTTGATGTTCTACCGCCTTCGCGAGCAAGCCCGCTCCCACATTGCTTATGCGCGGCTTAAACCACCAACGACAACAACAGGATAAAGCCCAGGCCCACCACGGACAGGATGGTCTCCATCGCGGTCCAGGTCTTGAACGTCTCGGCCACGGTCATGTTGAAGTACTGCTTGACCAGCCAGAAGCCTGCATCGTTGACGTGGGACAGGATCAACGAACCGGCGCCGGTTGCCAGCACCAGCAACTCGCGGTTCACACCCGGGATCATCCCCACCACGGGGACCACGATGCCAGCACCGGTGATGGTCGCGACGGTGGCCGAACCGGTGGCGATACGAATCACTGCCGCCACCAGCCAGGCCAGCAGGATCGGCGAGATCTGCGCATTCACCGCCATATGGCCGATGACATCACCCACGCCGCTGGTCACCAGCATCTGCTTGAAGCCACCACCGGCACCGATGATCAGGATGATCGCGGCGGTGGGCGCCAGGCTGGCGTCGAGCAACTTCAGGATCTGGTTCGAACCGATGCCCTGGCGATGCCCGAAGGTGTACAGCGACAGCAACAGCGCCAGCAGCAACGCCGAGATCGGGTGGCCGATCAGGTCCATGAACGTGCGAAAGACGTTACCGTCCGGCAGCACCACATCGGCAAAAGTCTTGAGCAGCATCAGGAACACCGGCAGCAGAACGGTAACCAGGGTGATGCTGAAGCTCGGCAGTTCCTTGGCATCGGGTTCGCGGGCCAGTTGGTCAACCAGCTCCTGGTTGGCGTGACCTGGAATGTGCTTGGCGATGAACGTACCGAAAATCGGACCGGCAATGATGGCGGTCGGCAAGGCAACGATCAGCCCATAGAGGATGGTCTTGCCGATGTCGGCGCCGAACACCCCGATGGCCAGCAGCGGCCCCGGGTGTGGCGGTACCAGGCCGTGCACGGCGGACAGGCCGGCGAGCAGCGGGATGCCGATCTTGATGATCGACACGCCGGTGCGCCGGGCCACGATGAACACCAGCGGGATCAACAGCACGAAGCCGATTTCGAAGAACAGCGGAATCCCCACCAGGAACGCGGCGAACATCATGGCCCACTGCACCTTGTCCTTGCCGAACGCGCGGATCAAGGTCTGGGCGATTTGGTCGGCCCCGCCCGACTCGGCCATCATCTTGCCGAGCATCGTGCCCAGCGCCAGGATGATCCCGACAAAGCCCAGCACCCCCCCGAAGCCGTCCTGGAACGCCTTGATGATGGTGCCGATCGGCATGCCCGAGGTCAGGCCGAGAAACGCGGCGGCGATGGTCAGGGCAATGAACGGATGGAGTTTGAACTGGGTGATGAGGAGGATAAGTCCGATCACCGTGACCACTGCATCGAGCAGTAGGAACGTCTCGTGGGACATGCCAAACATGAGGGGTGTCTCCTGATTTGTTGTTGTTATTGAAGCAGTTAGTTGTAAGCCGTCGGGACAGCGCTATCTTTCTGACGCAAAAACAGTGGGGCTCAGCTCGCCAGCTTCAAGCCGTGTTCCAACCACCAGGCGTAGGCTTGCTGGGCCAGTTCGTCGACGCTGTGGCTGGACGCGTCCAGAGCCAGGGTCAGGGGCTCGCCGACAGGGGACTGGAGGGTGGCAAACTGGCTGTCGATCAGGGTCGACGGCATGAAATGGCCCGGACGATGGGACACGCGGTCGGCGGCCACTTCGGGGGTCAGTTCGAGGAATACGAAGCCCAGGCCCGGCAAGGCGCTGCGCAGACGTTCGCGATAACTGCGCTTGAGGGCCGAACAGGTCAGCACCGGGCGTTCGCCGGTGGCATCGACGCGGCGCAACTCGTCGCACAGGCTGTCGAGCCAGCCGGCACGGTCGTCGTCGTTCAGGGGAATACCGGCGCTCATCTTCTGGATGTTGGCCGCAGGGTGGAAGGTGTCGCCTTCGATGGCGGTGGCGCCGCTCAACTGGCACAGGGCCTGGCTGACACAGGTTTTGCCGCAACCGGCAACGCCCATGATGACCAGGGCGGTGATGGGATTGTTCATGTAACACCTCAGCGCGCAGACAGCGCTACCTTTGCCAGTTATGACACCGCAGCAAAAGCAGAAGTTGCCGACGCCTTCTTGTCATTTTTGTGGTTGCAGCATGTTCGTTCACGACACCCACGCACGAGGTTCAGGCAAACCCCGCTCACGCATTTGCAGCCGCGTCGAGACAGCGCTACCTTAGTGCCTTGATTTTTGTTTGGCAAGCCGCCCTGATGACCGCCCCTAAAAACGATAAGAATCCTCGCACCACCGGCCGCCCTACCCTCAACGAAGTAGCACACCTGGCCGGTGTCAGCCCCATCACCGCTTCCCGCGCCTTGCGCGGCGTCAGCACCGTGGCCACGGAACTGGTGGAAAAAGTCCGCCAGGCCGCGCTGGAACTCAACTACGTGGTCAACCCGGCCGCCCGCGCGCTGGCATCGGCCCAGAGCCATTCGGTGGTAGTGCTGGTCCCGTCGCTGTCCAACCTGCTGTTCATCGACACCCTGGAGGCGATCCATCGTGTGCTGCGGCCCAAGGGCTTCGAAGTGGTGATCGGCAACTACCACTATTCCCGGGACGAAGAAGAAGACCTGTTGCGCAACTACATGGCCTATCAGCCACGAGGCTTGCTGCTGACCGGTTTCGACCGCACCGAGAGCGCCCGGCGCATGATCGAGGCCAGCAACATTCCCTGTGTGTACATGATGGAACTGGACCCCGGCGCGGGCCTCAATTGCGTGGGCTTTTCCCAACTCAAGGCTGGCGAGACGGCCGCCGCGCACCTGATTTCCAAGGGCCGCAAGCGCCTGGCCTACATCGGCGCCCAGCTGGACCAGCGCACCCTGGCGCGCGGCGAAGGCTTCCGCCGCGCGTTGCAGAAGGCCGGGCTGTACGACCCGGATCTGGAACTGCTGACGCCACGCCCGTCCTCGGTGGGGCTGGGCGGCGAGCTGTTCCTGCAATTGCTCGACAGCCACCCGGATGTCGACGCGATCTTCTTTGGCAACGACGACCTGGCCCACGGCGCCTTGTTCGAGGCCCTGCGCTGCGGCATCAGGATCCCCGAGCAGATCTCGGTCCTGGGCTTCAACGACCTGCCCGCCTCCGCCCACATGGTGCCGCGCCTGAGCAGCATCAGCACCCCACGGGAAGCCATCGGCCAGCGCGCCGCTGAGCAGATGCTGACGCTGATGGCGGGCAACCGCATCGCGCAACCGGTGGTGGACATGGGGTTCGAACTCAAAGTACGCGAAAGCACCTGAAGGCCCAGGCGGTCGATCGATGCCGTCCAGCGGCAAGGGTTGGCCGCCCTTCCTAGCGTCCGATGGCGCCGCCCCCTGTAAAACCTGGGGTCGCAGGCCAGGCATGGGAATTGCTCTGGCCCATGGCCCAGCCATTACCTACAGGTGTCCATCATGTTGGTCAGTGCCAAACAGCAAGCGATGAATCTGCCCCTCAAACGCCCCGGCGAGGACCTTAGCGCCGAGGCGGCCAGCGGCCTGCAAAGCGCCGCATTGCAGGCGCTGCGCGATAACGTCCAGGCCCAAGCCAGCCAGGCCAGCACCCAGGTCCAGGATTCGTTCACCCGCCGCGCCACCCAGCAGGTCAATGCAGCCACCGCCATCAGCGATAAGGTGGACGAGGCGTTCGCCAAGACCCGCGTGCAATTGCAGAGCGTGCCCGCCTCGTCGTCCAAAGACACGGCTGCGGCCGGCAGTTCCGCAATGGAAGCCTTCAAGGACTACATGAGCAAGACGCCGGAGCAACGCCTGCGCGACAGCATTCTTGCGGAGCTGGGCATCACCGAAGAAGAGTTCCAGGCAATGCCGCCCGAGAAGCAGGCAGCCGTCAGCCAGGAGATCGCGCAACGCATGCAGGACAAATCAGCGATAGCCCAGGTTGAAAAGGCCCAGGAAAACCGTACCGATGGCAAAACCCCATTGGCTGATGTGTTCCTCGCTTCTCTCTAAGCTTGATGATGCGCCGGGGCGGCCAGCTATACTGGCGGCCCCTGATTCCCTCCCCGCCCCTGCCATGCCTGAAATCCACTACACGCTGCTCGACGAACCGCTATGGCCGCTGATGAACAAGTTCTACCGCGCCCACCAATCCTCGATGAAGGCGGTGCGTGACGCACAGCTGTGGGTAGCGCGCCAGGACGACATCGTCGCCGCCCTGTGCCTGCGGCAGGTAGCAGGTGGGCATTGGTTGACCGGATTGTTTGTCGACCCGGCCTACCGCGCCCAAGGCATCGCGGCGCGGTTGATCGCCGAGGCGGTGAAGGCCGTGCAAGCGCCGGTGTGGTTGTTCTGCAATCCGGACCTGCGTGAATTTTATGAACGACGCGGATTCAGCTTCGACCCGGCCCTGCCCTATGCGATGGCGGAGCGATTGAGCCGGTATGCCCGCAGCAAGCCGATGATTGCGATGGGGTTAGTGCCTCCTTCTTAATGGCAACACAGGCCAATGTGGGAGCGAGCTTGCTCGCGATGGCGTCGGGTCTGTGATTCGACTGTGACCGACACACCGCTATCGCGAGCAAGCTCGCTCCCACAGAGGGACTGTGTCGGCTCCAGTCAGTCGTCGGCCGCAGGGTCCAGGTCCGGGAACATCACCTCGGTGAAGCCGAACTTGCTGAAGTCGCTGATGCGCGACGGATACAGGCGCCCGATCAGGTGATCGCACTCATGCTGGACTACCCGCGCGTGAAACCCCGAGGCCGTGCGCACGATGGGCTGGCCCTTGGGGTCGAATCCTTCGTAGCGAATGTGCCGATAGCGCTCCACGGCGCCGCGCAGGCCCGGCACGGACAGGCAACCTTCGAAGCCTTCCTCCATCTGCGGGTCCAGCGGGGTGATCAGCGGGTTGATCAGGATCGTTTGCGGCACGGCCTCGGCGTCGGGGTATCGCTCGCTGTGCTCGAAGCCGAAGATCACCAACTGCAGGTCCACGCCGATCTGCGGCGCCGCCAGGCCAACGCCGCCGACACTTTCCATGGTCTGGAACATGTCATCGATCAACTGCCACAGCTGCGGCGAGTCGAACATCTCCGGTGGCACGGGCGGGGCAATGCGCAGCAGGCGCTCGTCCCCCATCTTCAGGATTTCGCGAATCATGGTCGGGCTTCATCGGGGTGAGGGTGAGGGATTGAATGGTCGCGGCCCAGGCCCGACACATGCTGTTTCTCGTGCTCGCCAGGGTGTTTTTCACCCGGGTCCTTGCCCTCGGTGGACATGTGCTCGATGACGGCATTCATTTCCGCCCCAAGCAACAGCACCGCCGAAGAAATGTAGAAGTACAGCAACAGTACGATGATCGCGCCGATGCTGCCGTACATGGCGTTGTAGTTGGCGAAGGTCTTGACGTAGAACGCAAAGCCCAGCGAAGCGATGATCCACACCACCACCGCCAGCACCGACCCCGGCGTGATGAAGCGAAACTCCTGCTTGACGTCAGGCATCACGTAATAGATCAACGCCACCGCCACCATCAGCAAAATCACGATCACCGGCCAGCGCACGATCGTCCAGAGCGTGACGATGAATTCCTCCAGCCCGACCTGGGCCGCGATCCACTCCATCACCTGTGGCCCGAGAACCATCAGCGCCGCCGCAATAAGCAACATGCCGGCGATGCCCACGGTGTAGAAGATCGACAGCGGGAAACGCTTCCAGGCCGGACGGCCTTCCACCACGTCGTAGGCAGCGTTCATGGCGCTCATCATCAGCCGCACGCCCGCCGAGGCGGTCCACAAGGCAATGACAATACCCACCGACAGCAACCCACCCTTGGATTGCTGGAGCTGGTCGATCACCGGGTTGACCTGCTCCAGGGCCTGGGGCGGCAGCACCAGTTCCGACTGCAGGCGCAGCCAGGAAAAGAAGTCCGGCAGGTGCAGGAAACCGATCAGCGCGATCAGGAAGAGGATGAAGGGAAACAGCGAAAACAGCATCTGATAGGCCAATGCCGACGCATAGGTGGACATCTCGTCGTCGAGAAACTCGGTCACGGTGCGCATCATCACACGATGCAAGGGCAAGCCTTTCATGGCCGGGAACATCATGTGCGTCTCCTTTCGCCGCAAAAAAGGAAGGTCGCTTGGCGACTCATGGGTTGTTATGCCAGACAAAGTAACCTGTTTGGCGACTTTTGGAACAATTTCCCCGGCGCAAGTTCGAGCCGACACGAAAACGGCCACCCGCAGATGGCCGTTCCAATCGTTTTTCCAGCGGGCCGGTTACGCTTTATCGACGCCTTTCTTGAGCGCGTCCTTGGCCTTGCCCACGTTTTGCTGGACCTCGCCCTTCTTCTCCTGGACCACGCCCTCGGCGCGCAGGCGGTCATTGTCGGTGGCCTTGCCGACGCCTTGCTTGATATTGCCGACGGCTTCGTTGGCAACGCCCTTCACTTTATCGCTCGTGCTACCCATGATGTGTCTCCTGTGAACAACGCTACGAAAAGTCATTACATAGGGTTGACCGGGGCCGTTTGCGGGGAGTTTCATTTTTTTCAACGGCACATTTGATCGGCAAATGCAGGTTGCGCTTTATGTTTGCCGAGCAACCCCCGAGAATGCCCCACGTATTCAGGCTGCGGCTTGAAGCTCCAACCCCGTAGGAACGTTATGAAACTCGATAAAAAGCAGGCCATTGCCCGCAGGAACCAGGAACTGGGCGGCGCCGTACTGGGCGTCAACAACTGCCACTTCAGCGAATTGAACCGCAACCGCAACATTTTCTGGTTCAACCTCCCGGTGACGCGCCTGGCCATCGGGCAATACGAATGGATCCACCTGCTGCTGCACACCCCGGCCACCGACCAGTTGCTGCACCTGAAAGTGCCGACGGTGTTCCTGCGCGAAAAAATGGAAGGCCTGGAAGTGCGCAACCAAGGCAAGCGCAAGGCAGCCCTGAGCCTGGAGCTGAGCGCGGACAAGGATTCGTACCTGCAAGACATGCGGCCGGGGGGCACCAACCTGGATTTTGCGCAGTTCAGGGTGTAGCCAACTGCTGACGAACAACCCATTGTGGCGAGGGGATTTATCCCCGCTGGGGCGCGAAGCGGCCCTCGCTTTTTGGGTCTGCTTCGCAGCCCAGCGGGGATAAATCCCCTCGCCACAACGGCGGTCGACTCTAGATCTCCGCCATTAAAAAGCCCCGCTCATGCGGGGCTTTTTGTGTACAAGCCTTTTACTTCTTCACACCCAGTTTCCTGAGCTCTTCATCACGCAGCTCGCGCCGCAGGATCTTGCCCACGTTGGTGGTCGGCAAGGCATCGCGGAACTCCACGGCCCTGGGCACTTTGTAGCCGGTGACGTTGGCGCGCATGTGCTCCATGACCTGCTCCTTGGTCAAGGTGACGCCCGGTCGTGGAACGATGAAAATCTTGATCGCTTCGCCGGACTTCTCGTCCGGAATACCGATGGCCGCGCATTGCAGCACGCCCGGCAGCGTCGCCAGCACGTCTTCCAGCTCGTTGGGGTACACGTTGAAACCGGAGATCAGGATCATGTCCTTCTTGCGATCGACGATGCGCATGTAACCGTCGGGCTGGATCAGCGCGATGTCACCGGTCTTGAGCCAGCCTTCGCTGTCGAGGATTTCGTCGGTGGCTTCCTGGCGCTGCCAGTAGCCCTTCATCACTTGCGGCCCCTTCACGCACAATTCGCCGATTTCGCCCAACGGCTGTTCGACGCCCGCGTCGTTGATCACCTTGCACAAGGTCGAAGGCACCGGAATACCGATGGTGCCGACCTGGATGTTCTGGATCGGATTCACCGTGGCGACCGGGCTGGTCTCGGTCATGCCATAGCCTTCGCAGATCGGGCATCCGGTCACCGCTTTCCAGCGCTCGGCCGCCGCCAGTTGCAGGGCCATGCCGCCGGACAAGGTGACCTTGAGGGCCGAGAAGTCCAGCTTGCGGAACGCCTCGTTGTTGCACAGCGCCACGAACAGTGTGTTGAGGCCGACGAAGCCGCTGAACTTCCACTTGGACAGTTCCTTGACCATCGCCGGAAGGTCGCGCGGGTTGCTGATCAGGATGTTGTGGTTGCCGATCAGCATCATCGCCATGCAATGGAAGGTGAAGGCATAGATGTGGTACAGCGGCAGCGGCGTGATCAGCACTTCGCAACCTTCGTTGAGGTTCGAGCCCATGAGCGCCTTGCATTGCAACATGTTCGCCACCAGGTTGCGGTGGCTCAGCATCGCGCCCTTGGCCACGCCGGTGGTGCCGCCGGTGTATTGCAGCACCGCCACCTCATCGCTGGAAGGGTTGGCTTCGCTCACCGGCTGGCCGTGGCCCTTGCTCAGCACATCGTTGAACTTGACGGCCTTGGGCAAGTGATAGGCCGGGACCATCTTCTTGACGTACTTGATCACGCTGTTGATCAACAGGCGCTTGAGCGGCGGCAACAGGTCGGCCACTTCGGTGACGATGACGTGCTTGACACTCGTCTTGGGGACCACGGCCTCGGCCAGGTGCGCCATGTTCGCCAGGCACACCAGCGCCTTGGCGCCGGAGTCGTTGAACTGGTGTTCCATCTCCCGCGCGGTGTACAGCGGGTTGGTATTGACCACGATGAGCCCGGCGCGGATCGCACCGAACACGGCCACCGGGTACTGGAGGACGTTGGGCAACTGCACGGCGATTCGATCGCCGGGCTGCAAATCGGTATGCTGTTGCAGGTACGCGGCAAAGGCCCCGGACAACTCGTAGAGTTCACCGTAGGTGATCGTCTTGCCGAGGTTGCTGAATGCCGGCTTGTTGGCGAAGCGTTGGCAGGACTGCTTCAACACCGCCTGAATATTCGGATACTCGTCTGGATTGATGTCGGCAGCAATCCCAGCTGGGTACTTATCCTTCCAAAAGTCTTCGATCATGGAAGCCCACTCCTCAGCAACGCGAATTCTCACCGCATTTGATGCGATTATTATTGGTGTGTGTTTGTTGGTGAATCTGGCTTGAATCAAGGCCGAGAAGTCACAAAAGCGCGCCGAGAGTAGCAGCTTTGCCGAGGGTCGCCTAGGGCCAAAAGTGGCCCCCACAGTCACAAACATTACTCCAGAATATTCAATGGTCATTTTTAGAGTAAAAATTCTAGCCTGAGCTGAATCGCCCTGAATACCCAGAAAACGATGGGAGCGAGCTTGCTCGCGATGGCGGTGTATCAGTCAGCATCTCTGTCACTGATATATCGCCATCGCGAGCAGGCTCGCTCCCACAGAGGGCTATTGGGCTTCTCGGGCCTCAGGCGATGTCGCGTAACTCACGACGCAGGATCTTGCCCACCGGCGTCATCGGCAACGACTCACGCAGCACGATGTGCTTGGGGATCTTGTAGCCGGTGAAGTTCTCCTTGCAGTAGGCCTTGAGCTCTTCCAGGCTGACGCCCGCTTCGCGCGCCACCACGAACAGTTTCACCGCCTCCCCCGAACGTTCGTCCGGCACGCCGATCACCGCGCAGTTGGCCACCTTCGGATGGGCCATCACCACGTCTTCGATCTCGTTGGGGTACACGTTGAAACCGGAGACGATGATCATGTCCTTCTTGCGGTCGACGATGCGCACGAATCCGTCCGGGTCGATCACCGCGATATCGCCGGACTTGAACCAGCCTTCGCTGTCCAGCACTTCGGCCGTGGCTTCGGGCTTGTTCCAATAGCCCTTCATGATCTGCGGGCCCTTGATGCACAACTCGCCACGTTCGCCCAAGGGCTGCTCGATGCCGTCGTCGCTGATCACCTTCATCAGCGTACCTGGCACCGGCAAGCCCACCGTGCCCAGCCGCGACTTGTCGCCATAAGGGTTGGTGCAGGCCACGGGCGAGGTCTCGGTCAGGCCGTAGCCTTCGGTGATGCGGCATCCGGTGAGCTGCGCCCAACGCTCTGCGGTGGCCTTGACCAGCGCGGTGCCACCGGAATTGGTGACCTTGAGGTGGGAGAAATCCAGGGTCTTGAAGTCCGGGTGGTCCATCAACGCCACAAACAGCGTGTTGAGCCCCAGCAGCGCCGAGAATCGCCAGTGCTTCAGCTCCTTGATGAAGCCGCCGATGTCCCGCGGATTGGTGATCAGGACGTTGTGATTGCCGGTGACCATCATGCACATGCAATTGGCCGTGAAGGCATAGATGTGGTACAGCGGCAGCGGCGCGATCATCACCTCCTGGCCTTCGCGCATCAGCGGATGGCCATCGTCGCCGAACTGCCCCAGGCACGCCCGGGCCTGCTGCATGTTCGCCACCAGGTTGCCGTGGGTCAGCATCGCGCCTTTCGCCAGCCCGGTGGTACCGCCGGTGTATTGCAGTACGGCCACATCATCGAGGCTGACCTTCAGCGGCTTGATCGGCTGGCCGCGTCCCAGGCGCAACGCACTCTTGAACGAAATGGCCTGGGGCAGCGAATAGTCCGGGACCATTTTCTTGACCTTGTTCACCATCAGGTTGACCAGCCAGCCCTTGGCGGCAGGCATCAGGTCGCCCATCCTGGCTTCGATCAGGTACTGCAGGTCGGTATCGGGCAGCACCTCCTGGACTTTCTGCCCGAACAGGTTCATGTACACCAGCGCGCGGGCACCGGAGTCTTTGAACTGATGGCGCATTTCCCGCGGGGTGTACAACGGGTTGGTGTTGACCACGATCAGACCGGCCCGCAAAGCGCCGAACACGGCAATCGGATAATGCAGGACATTGGGCATCTGCACCGCGATGCGATCGCCCGGCGCCAGGTCGGTATGGGCTTGCAGGTAGCCGGCAAACGCCGCGCTGTAGCGCTCGAGCTCGGCATACGTGAGGGTCACCCCCATGTTGCTGAACGCCGGGCGGTCGGCGAACTTCTTGCAGGAACGCTCGAACACCTCGATGACCGACTTGTAGGCGTCGAGGTCGACGTCCTGGGGCACGCCGGCCGGGCGCTTGTCATTCCAGAAATCAGGCTGCATTGTTTTTGTCCTCTTTACCTGAGCGTATCCGGGACCGCATCTGTATCGCTTGCAGAGGCGGAGCTTCTGGGACACTAGCAGCTATGGTCAATCAGGCAAATATGGCAACCTGCGTCATAGATCGTGTGAATCTTCCTGCCTAGTGGTTTGTGTGGTGAGTTCAGCTTCTGGCGCCGAAGTGACTGACAGAACTGACCACATAGACACGAAAGCGTCGTCTGATCAGGCGAGACGCAACGGATGGGCTATACCATTGAGCAACATCGTGCCAAGGAACCGCCATGATCCACCAAACGTTCTGGCTGACCGCAACCGACCACAGCCGTCTGTTCGTCAACCAGTGGCTGCCCGACGCCGCGCCGGTGGCGGTCATCCTGCTGGCCCACGGCATGGCCGAGCACAGCGGCCGCTATGCGCGCCTGGCCCAGGCGCTGTGCGATGAGGGCTATGGCGTCTACGCCCCGGACCTGCGCGGCCACGGACGCACCGCCGACGGAGCGACCCTCGGGTATTACGCGGACCAGGACGGCTGGGCCAAGGTCGTGGGCGACCTGGCGAGTCTCAACCATCACATCGGCCAGCAACATCCAGACACACCAATCGTGCTGCTCGGCCATAGCATGGGCAGCTACATCGCCCAGGGCTACCTGCTGCACCACAGCGCCAGCCTGCATGGAGCGATCCTCAGCGGTTCCAACTTCCAGCCCGTGGCGCTCTACCGCGCCGCGCGCCTGATCGCGCGTTTCGAGCGTCGGCGCCAGGGTGCCACCGGGCGCAGTGCGTTGATCGAGTGGCTGTCGTTCGGCAGTTTCAACAAGCCTTTCAAGCCCACGCGCACCGCCTTCGACTGGCTCAGCCGGGACCCGGCGGAAGTCGACAAGTACGTGCACGACCCCCTGTGCGGCTTTCGCTGCACCAACCAGCTGTGGGTCGATCTGCTCGGCGGGTTGCAGCAAATCAGCAAAGCGTCCAATCTCGCCCAGATCGATCCGGGCTTGCCGCTGCTGGTGATCGGTGGTGAATGTGATCCGGTGAGCCAAGGCAAGCGTCTGAAGGATCTGGCCGACGCTTTGCGCGCCGCAGGCAGCCAGCACCTGCAACTGACGATCTACCCGCAGGCCCGGCACGAACTGTTCAATGAAACCAACCGCGATGAAGTGACCGCCGACGTACTGGCCTGGATTGCCCAGGCCCTCAGCCACAAGCGGCCGCCACGCAGCGAGTAGGTCTCCAGCGTTTTCCTTTACCCGTCACAGGATTCAAGACACATGACCCAGGTTACCAACATCCCTTACGAAGCCCTCGAAGTCGGCCAGACCGCCAGCTACAGCAAGACCGTGGAAGAACGCGATATCCAGCTGTTCGCCGCGATGTCGGGCGACCACAACCCGGTGCACCTGGACGCCGAATTCGCCGCGGCCAGCATGTTCAAGGAACGCATCGCCCACGGCATGTTCAGCGGTGCGCTGATCAGCGCGGCGGTGGCCTGCGAGCTGCCTGGGCCGGGCACCATCTACATCGGCCAGCAGATGAGCTTCCAGAAACCGGTGAAGATCGGCGACACCCTGACCGTGCGCCTGGAGATCCTCGAGAAACTGCCGAAATTCCGCGTGCGCATCGCGACCCGCGTGTTCAATCAGCGTGATGAGCTGGTGGTGGACGGCGAAGCCGAAATCCTCGCCCCGCGCAAGCAACAGACCGTGACCTTGCCGACGCTGCCGGCGATTACTGTCGGTTGATTCACTGAAGCGATCAGCCCCAGCGGATTGAATGAAGCACCGCATCTCTTGTGGCGAGGTAGCAAGCTCCCTCGCCACAAGGTTCGTGCGCGACGGACTATGGCAGGTCTTCGCGCACTTGCACGCTCGCCGTCATCCCTGCACTCAGGTTCACCCCTTCCGGTACCTTGTCCAACTTGATCCGCACCGGGATCCGCTGGGCCAGGCGCACCCAGTTGAACGTCGGCTCGACCTCCGCCAGCAGTTGCGCATCGGGGTTGGTGTTGCGGTCGGTGATGCCCCGACTGATGCTCTCGACGTGGCCTTGCAATGCATGGTCGGTGCTCATCAGCCAGACCTTGACCGGATCACCGACGCGAATCCTCGGCAGTTTGGTTTCTTCAAAGTAAGCCTGCACATAGAAGGTCGAGTCATCGATCAACGCCATGACCGGCTGCCCCGCGTTCACGTAGTTGCCCTCGGCCAGGCGCAGGTTGGTGATGTGGCCGCTGCGGGGGGCCAGGACCTGGCTGCGGGCCAGGTTGAGCTCGGCAACCTTGGCTTCGGCCTGGGCTTCGCGCAATTCGCCGCGGGCGATGCCGGCGTTGATCTGGGCGTTTTCCCGCAGCTCGGCGCTGATGGCCTGTGGCCCCAGGGCGGCGCGGCGGCTGGCTTCGTGTTCGCGCAGGCTCAGTTGCTGCTGGCGGGTCTGGACCACCGCATGGGCTTTTTCCACCGCCGCCTCGAAACGCTCGCGGTCGATGCTCAGCAAGAGATCGCCGGCCTTGACCTGCTGGTTATCCACCGCCTTGAGCTCGCGCACCCAACCCGACACGTCGGGCGCAATCACCACCACGTCGGCACGGATCCGCGCATCGCGGGTCCAGGGGGTGAGCATGTAGTACTGCCACAGGTGGAACCCGGCGAAGATCGCCACGGCAACCACGCACAGCGTGACGGCGACACGTACGGAGGTACGCATGTTCAACTCCTATAGCGGCCCGAGGACCACGGTAATGACAGTCAGGACACAGACATAGAGGGCGCAGTCGAACAAGGCTTCATGCCAGATCCAGCGCCCGACCGGCAGCAGGCCGAGCAACAGGCGCAGCGCGCCGGTCACCAGCAGCGCCAACACCAGGTAAATCAGGAACGGACTGAGCAACACCCCGCCAATCGACCACTCACGCAAGCCCATGGCTGTGCTCCCGTCGTTCAGGTTCATGCTGGCGGCACCAGGCGCGCCAGCTGTTCTGCAATTGCACCACCGCGCCCTGGGCCAGTTTCAGCGCATCACTGGCGGGTTGGGCCGCCAACACCTCAAGAAATTCGGCGCTCGCCGTCGCCAGGGCGTCGGCCCGATCGCCGGCCGGCCCGCGTTCGAGCGTGTGCTCCAAGGCAGCGAAGTAACGTTGCTGCGCCTGCTGCTCGGACACCTGGGCGACGGCCAGGCTCAGGCGCAGGTGCAACAGCTCATCGCCAATGTCCAGGCCCAGCAAGCCGTCGTCCCAACGGCTGCGGGCCTGCACCGGCAACTCCGGGTAATGCCGCGCCAGTTGCAACAGTCGGTCAGCCATGCGCCCGCCGAACCAGCTCTCGGCGCCACGCAGGCTGCGATGGGTCAGGCGCACCAGATCATCGAGCGTCGCCGCCAGCAGGCGCCGGCTGTGCCAGGCCGGGTCACGCAGCATCAGCAGGTTGAACGCCAGCACCGCCGCGCCCACGCCGATCATCATCGCCTGGGCGTTGTTGAAGAACGCCGCGACGTCGTACTTCATGGTGTTGAGCGGCGAGACCAACACCACGAAATGCAGGCAGAACGAGGTAGCGGTGGCGAAGATCGGCGGCTTGGCCATGCCCAGTGCGCCGAAAAACAAAGGCACGCCCATGGCCAGGCTGAGCAGGGCGAAACTGCTCCACTGCGGCAGTACGATCTCGCCGATCACGAACGCCGTGGGCACGGCCAGGCAAATACCGCGCAGGAAGCTCATGCCAATCTGCGCACCGTTTTCGCGGCTGGCGAACAGGCTGCACACCACACACGTGAGCACCAGGGCGCCCGAGGCGGCAGGCCAGGCCGTGGCCAGCCAGAAACTGGCCACGGCGAGGAACGCCAGGGCACTGCGCGCGCCAAACACCATCGCCAGGGACAGGTCGCGATGAGGCGCCAGGGTGCGCGGCGGATCCACCGCCGCCCTGCCCTCCTGTACAGCCGTCAGGGCCGCGCAGGCGGCCAGGGCGGTGTCGAGCAACAACGCGATCCTGGCCAGGCAGTAACTCTGTGCCGAACTGATCTGCGGATCGTGGGACGCATCCCACACCCGGGGGCGCAGCGCTTGCAACGTGGCGCTGTCGCCGTCGAGGGCTTGCTGCACGTCGTCCATCCACGGCTGGAGCGCCTGGGCTTCGACGGGATCGAGTTGCCTCCACTGCCGACGCACCGAGCGGGAAATGCGCAGCAGCATCAACAGTTTCTGGCTCAAGCCGCTGATGGCCCGGGCCCGCTGCCGCCCCAGGCGGCCCTCGAACCAGGCGTGTTCACGCTGGGCGTCGACCGCGACAATCTTGCCGAGGATTTCCAGCAAGCCCTTGCGCGCCTGGGCATCGCCCGCCAGGGTGGCACGGGCCGCCTGCATGCCGCTCTGCCAGGCGGCGCGAGCCTGCCCGGCCAGTTGCCGCTCGACCCGCAGCGGCCAGAGCAAGGCACTGGCGGCCGTGGCGCAGATGATCCCCAGGCTGATCTCGGTGCAGCGCGCCACCGCCTGGTCGAACACGGTCAAAGGATGGGAAATGGCCGGCAAGGCGATGATCGCCACGGTGTACCCGGCGAGCACGAATGAGTAAGACCAGGCACTGCGCAGCAACGTCGAACAGGCCGTGCACAAGCCCAGCCACACCGCCAGGGCCAGCAGGAACAACCACGGTGTCTGGGCGAACAGGGCCATGAACACCACGGACATGACCGTGCCCACCAGCGTGCCGAGCAGGCGTGCCAGGCCTTTCTGGACGACCATGCCGGACAACGGCTGCGCGACGATGATCGCCGTCATCAATGCCCACGACGGCTGCTCCAGCCCGAAGCGCAACGCCAGCCACAGGGCCAGTCCGGCGCCGAGCACGGTCTTGATGGCGAACTGCAACGCGAGGCGGTCGGGAGCGAACAGGGCCTGGAAGGTAATGGGCACGCAAAAGACTCTTCTGGGGGAACGTTGTAACGATAGATGGAATGCAGGTAATCGGCAGGCGCAATTATTAGCTGGCTAACTACTTCAGTCCATAGGCGATTACCGTTGATTTTCACAACACACTTTCTCTGACCGGCGACGCTGCGCAAGAGATCCCTTGTCGCCAAACGACGCCCACAAAAAAACGCCAGGCAAGCTGGCGTTTTTTTGGGTCAGGCGTGCGCGTTAGCTGGCAGCACGCGCCTGGTTACGCAGCGCCTTGACCTGATCATGGTTGCGTTGCACACCGTGGTACTGGCGCTCGACCAGATCACGAATGCCCACCAGGTTGTGCTTGTTGATTTTCTCGATGGCTTCGCGATAAGCCTTCAAGGCATGGTCTTCGCCGCGCTCGGCTTCGTTGAGCACTGCCTCTTCGTCCTTGCCAGTGAACATCGACTTCACGTCGACCCAACGGCGGTGCAGGTCACCGGCTACGCTGGTGGAGGTTTCCGGATCGCCGCCCAGGGAACGTACAGCCGCTTGCAGTTCGGCAGCAGCCGTCGCGCAGTCAGTCGAACGCTTCACGAACAGCGCCTTGAGTTCGGGGTGCTTGATGTCTTCTGCGCAGGTCTTGAACCCTTCCTGGCCATCTTTGCTGGTCTCGATCAGGTCGTTCAGGACGGAGATGGATTCTTTGTTGATGTCAGTCATTTTTCAGTTCCTTTGCTGGTGAATAAAACCTGCAAGGACTATTGCATCGGCCGTGCCAGGCCAAAAACAAGATAAATATTCAATAAAATCAATCAGTTAATATTTAACCGGAAATCTGTATCCGCGTTATTTGCATGATCTGTCAATTGGCCTGCATGCAGAATGCCTGTATTTTCCAGGCTGGTTGAAGGAAGACGAATGCCATGAACCCGCAAATGCTCGAACTGCTGGTCACCCGCCAGATGCCCTTCGGCAAATACAAGGGTCGCATCCTGGCCGACCTGCCCGGCCCTTACCTGAATTGGTTCGCCCGCGAAGGTTTTCCCCACGGCGAACTGGGCGGCCTGCTGGCGTTGATGCAGGAAATCGACCACAACGGTTTGTCCGACCTGCTCGACCCGTTGCGCGCCAAACACGGCAAACCCAAGCCCCGCCATTGACCGAGTCTCCCATGCCCGAGAATACGCTGCGCGCCCACGATGAAGCTTTCTGGCAGACCTTTGTCGGTCGCTACGATGTCGATCCTGGTGCACCGCTCAACCTGGAAAACGGTTACTTCGGGCGCATGTCCCGCACCGTTGTCGAGGAATACCAACGCAACATCGAATTCATCAACCGCACAAACTCGGTGTATGTACGCCAGCATTTCGACCTTGAACACAGCGAAGCCATTCGCCGCCAGATCGCGCAGTTGATCCACGCTGCGCCCCAGGCCGTGGCATTGGCCACCAGCGCAGTGGACGCCCTGCAGACGTTGATTCGCAATTACAACGGCCTGAAACCGGGCGACCAGGTGCTGATCAGTGACGTGGAATATGCCTCGGTCAAAAGCGCGATGCGCTGGCTGGCGCGCCAGCGCGGCGTGGAACTGATTGAAATCGTCCACCCGCACCCCGCCAGCTACGAGAGCCTGGTGGGCACTTACCGCCAAGCGTTCACCCAGCACCCTCGCCTCAAATTGATGGCGCTGACCTATGTCAACCACCTCACCGGGCTGGTGATGCCGGTCCAGGCAATTGCCGAGACCGCCCGGGAGTTCGGGGTCGACATCATCCTCGACGGCGCCCACGCCCTGGGCCAGATCAACTTCGACCTGCAGAAGCTCGGAATCGAGTTTGCCGGGTTCAATTTGCAGAAGTGGATCGGCGGTCCGCTGGCCCTGGGGTTCCTGTACATCGCCCCCCATCGGCTGGCCGACATCGACCCGGACATGGACGAAGGGAGCTATCCGGCCAGTGACATCCGCTCGCGCACGCCCCACAGCACGCCCAACATCCCGGCGTTGCTCACCCTGCCCCTGGTGTTCGAGGAGCACCGCGCCCTGGGCGGCGCCTCGGCCAAGGGCGCGCGCCTGTGCCACTTGCGCGACCTGTGGGTGACGGCGGTGCGCGACCTGCCAGGCATCGAAGTCATGACACCGGACGATCGGCGCCTGTATTGCGGCATCACCGCCATGCGCTTCACCGCCCACACCGACCAGCAGGCGATGGCCGATCGATTGCTCGACGAGTACGGGATCTTCACCGTGGTGCGCCAAACCAGCGCCGGGCCTTGCATCCGCATTACCCCAGGGCTGATTACCTTGGCGAGTGATATCGAACGGTTGACCCAAGCGCTGATCGAATTGAGCCGAACATAATTGTGGTCGGTGTTCAGCTGGCACGATGTGGCGAACTTCAGGCAAAAAAAAACGGTGCGCCGACCAAGCGCACCGTAAAACCGTAGAGCACCCAACGAGGTTCGGTCGAATCAGTCCAGCAGCGCCAAGGCCTCGGCGGTGCATTCCTGAATGCGGGCCCAGTCGCCGTTCTTGATCCACTCCGGATCGAGCATCCAACTGCCGCCCACGCACATCACGTTCTTCAATGCCATGTAACTCTTGATATTGGCCGGACCGACGCCGCCGGTCGGGCAGAATTTCACTTCGCCGAAGGGGCCGCCCAGGGCCTTGATGGCCGCGACGCCGCCACTGACTTCCGCCGGGAACAACTTGAAGCGGCGGTAGCCCAGGCCATAGCCTTCCATGATGCCCGAGGCGTTGCTGATGCCCGGCAACAACGGGATCGAGCTGTACACGCTGGCTTCAAGCAGGTCACGAGTAATGCCTGGGGTCACGATGAACTGCGAACCGGCCGCTTCGGCGGCCTCCAGCATATGGCGATCGAGCACCGTACCGGCACCGGTCACCAACTCTGGACGCTGCTCGCGCAGGACCTGGATGGCCTTGAGGCCGAACTGGGAACGCAAGGTCACTTCCAACGCCGTCAGGCCACCGGCAGCCAAGGCGTCGGCCAGCGGCAGGATGTCCTGTTCGCGGGCGATGGTGATCACCGGCAGGATCCGCGCCTTGGCGCAGAGGCTGTCGATCAGGGCAACTTTGTCCGCCATGGAAACGGTCGGGGATGGGTTTGTCATAGCGGCTGATCCTTGGTTCATGGGCACCAGTAAATCTCTAACGTAGGTTGCAAAAACGCACGGATCGGCATTTCGGCGACGTTGTCACCAGCCACCGCGGCGCTCAGGGTGGTCAATTTCGACTGACCGGAAATCGACAGCACTTTGTGTTTCGCAGAGGCCAGCAAGGCACGGCTCATGGTCAGGCGCTGATGCGGCACCGTCGGCGCCAGCATCGGCCAGCAGCGACGCGTGCCCTGGGCATCAAGGGCTTGAGCCAGGTTCGGGCTGTCGGGGAACAACGACGCGGTGTGCCCGTCGTCGCCCATGCCCAAAACCAGCACGTCGATGGACGGCAGTTCGCCCAGCAGGCGATCGGCCTGTTCGGCGGCCGCCTCCAGGTTGGCGCTTGGGCTATAGAGGCTCAGGAACTGGGCCTTGGCCGCAGCGCCTTGCAGCAGGTAGCGCTTGAGCAGGCCGGCATTGCTGTCGGCATGTTCAACCGGCACCCAGCGCTCGTCCGCCAGGCTCACCAGCACCTTCGACCAGTCCAGGGTCTGCTTGGCCAGGCTCTGGAAAAACGCCACCGGGCTACGACCGCCCGACACCACCAGCACGGCCGTGCCGCGCGCGTCGATCGCCTCGCGCAGTTGCTCGGCCACCTTCAGGGCCAAGCCTTCGGCCAACAACACCGGGCTCTTGAATTCGAGGGCGCTGACGCCCTGGGGCAGTTTCACTTCAGATATCGCCATACCATGACCTCCCATCCCGCGTGATCAGTGCAATGGAGCTCATCGGCCCCCAGGACCCGGCCGCGTACGGCTTGGGCGCATCGCCAGACTTCTTCCACCCGGCGATCAACTGGTCACACCACGTCCACGCGGCTTCGATTTCATCTTTACGGACAAACAGGTTCTGATTGCCATTCATGACTTCCAGCAACAACCGCTCGTAGGCATCGGGAATCCGTGCGCTGCGCCAGGTGTCGGAGAAGTTGAGTTGCAACGGACCGCTGCGCAATTGCATGCCCTTGTCCAGGCCCTGCTCCTTGGTCATCACCCGCAAGGAGATCCCTTCGTCCGGTTGCAGGCGGATGATCAGTTTGTTGCTGATCTGCAAGCGCTGCTCAGGGGCGAAAATGTAGTGGGACGGTTCCTTGAAGTGGATGACGATCTGCGACAGCTTCTGCGGCATGCGCTTGCCGGTACGCAAGTAGAACGGCACGCCGGCCCAGCGCCAGTTGCGGATGTCGGCACGCAGGGCGACGAAGGTTTCGGTGTCGCTCTGGGTGTTGGAATTGGGCTCTTCCAGGTAACCCGGCACAGCCTTGCCTTCGCTGTGGCCGGCGATGTACTGGCCGCGCACCACCTGGGTGGTCAGGCCTTCCGGGCTGATCGGCGCCAGGGCCTTGAGCACCTTGACCTTCTCGTCACGGATGCTGTCGGCCGACAGGTCGGCCGGCGGGTCCATGGCAATCAGGCACAACAGTTGGAGCAAGTGGTTCTGGATCATGTCCCGCAGTTGGCCGGCCTTGTCGAAATAGCCCCAGCGGCCTTCGATACCGACCTTCTCGGCCACGGTGATTTCCACGTGGGAGATGTAGTTCTGGTTCCACTGGGTTTCGAACAGGCTGTTGGCGAACCGCAACGCAATCAGGTTCTGGACCGTTTCCTTGCCCAGGTAGTGGTCGATGCGGTAGGTGCGGTTTTCGGGGAAGAACTGCGCCACCGCGTCGTTGACCTTGCGCGACGACTCCAGGTCCGAGCCGATGGGTTTTTCCAGCACGACGCGGGTGTTTTCGCTCAGGCCAACCTTGGCCAGGTTCTCGCAGATCGCGCCGTACACCGCCGCCGGGGTGGCGAAATAGGCGATGACCTGCTGGGCCGAACCGGCCTGCTCGGCCAGGGCGACGTAATCGTCAGCCTTGAGAAAGTCCACATGCAGGTACGTCAGTCGCGCCAGGAAGCGCTCGACCACGGCTTCGTCCAGGTCCTTGTCGCCCACGTAGCGGCGCAGTTCGGTGGCAATGAAAGCCAGGTGCTGCTGCTCGCTGCCGGGTTCACGGGCCAGCGCGATGATTCGCGTGTCCTCGTGCAGCAATTGCGCGCCATCGAGTTGATAAAGGGCAGGAAAAAGCTTGCGCAGGGCCAGGTCGCCCAACGCGCCGAACAAGGCAAAGGTGCACGGTTCAACCGTAATCGAATGCATGATGTTTGTTCTTTTATCAAGTTAAGCTACAAATACCTTTTTTCAAGGCATCACTCAAGGAAAAATGTAGTAATAACCACAACATTTTCCGAAAATACCGTTTCCGAGTGGTGGTCCGTCGGAGCCAACAGTAGGATAGGCCACCGCAAAGGGTCGTACCAAAGACCCGTCTTTCTAGGAATCTTGTATGGACCGCGTGCGAAATTTACTGGAACAGATCCAGACTCGCCTTGAAGAACTCAACAAGGCAGAACGCAAGGTGGCCGAGATCATCCTGCTCAACCCACAGCAGGCGACCCGCTTCAGCATCGCTGCCCTCGCCCAGGCCGCTTCGGTCAGCGAACCGACCGTCAACCGCTTCTGCCGCTCGTTCGGCGTCAGCGGCTACCCAGAACTCAAACTGCAACTGGCCCAGAGCCTGGCGAGCGGCGCAGCCTATGTCAGCCGCGCCGTGGAAGCCGACGACAACCCGGAAGCCTACACCCGCAAGATCTTCGGCAGTGCCATTGCTTCATTGGACAGCGCCTGCCAGGCCCTTGATCCAAATTTGATCAGTCGTGCCGTGGACCTGCTGATCCAGGCCCGACAGATCCACTTCTTCGGCCTCGGCGCCTCGGCTCCGGTGGCCCTGGATGCCCAGCACAAGTTCTTCCGATTCAACCTGGCGGTGACCGCCCACGCCGACGTATTGATGCAGCGCATGATCGCGTCGGTGGCCCATACCGGCGAACTGTTCGTGATCATTTCCTACACCGGGCGCACCCGCGAGCTGGTGGAAGTGGCACGCATCGCCCGGGAAAACGGAGCGTCCGTGCTCGGCCTGACCGCTGAAAATTCGCCCCTGGCGAAGGCCAGCACCTTGAGCCTGAACATTCCGCTGCCCGAAGACACCGACATCTACATGCCGATGACGTCGCGGATCATCCAACTCACCGTGCTGGACGTGCTCGCCACCGGCATGACCTTGCGCCGAGGCGTGGATTTCCAGCCGCACCTGCGCAAGATCAAGGAAAGCCTGAACGCCAGCCGGTATCCGGTGGGGGATGAGTTCAACTGATTCGGCTTGAATGCTTTATGGCCTGACAAGCCGTCATCGCGAGCAAGCTCGCTCCCACACTGGATCTTTGGCGTTCACAACCCCTGTGGGAGCGAGCTTGCTCGCGATGGGGCCGGCAGCCTCACCCACCCTCCAGAATCAAGCCCCCACCCGCGCCTGCAAACTCAGGTGAGCCCGCTCCCCCGGCGCCAGGCACAGGCTGTCGGTGCCGCCACTGGCGGCCTCGACGCAGACAAACTCGCTGATCTCATCCCAGCTCACCCCCAGCAATGGCCGGGCACCCGGGTGCCACACCACGGTGTCGGCGCTGTCGCCCGTGTCGATGCACAGTTCGCGCTGCCAGGCGCGATCCTTGAGCTGCAATTCGCCCTCATGCTGGAACACCCGCTGGCAACCGCCGTCGACTCGCAACTCACCTTCCTGCTGGCAAACCTCGCGACTCAACTGGTCGTAACCTTGAGCACCTTCCAGCCCAGACAGCGCTATCTCACCAACATCGCCAATACGCCAGTAGGCATGCAAAGCCTGACTCAACTGGCACGGCAGGCTGTCCTGGTGCTCGGTGCTCAAGCGCAGCTCCATGCGTTCACCCAGGTCGGCATGCAGGTCCACCTGCCAGTCGCACAGTTGCAACTGCCAGTGCAGGTGCACGCCGTCGTCATCGCTGCGGCTGTCGAGCAGTTTCCAGTCGATCAGTCGCGCCCAGCCATGGGACGGCCAGGCGTTTTCACTGGGATGGCGGCCATACCACGGCCAACACACCGGCACCCCGCCGCGTATCGCACCGACTTGCGGCCACTTGGCCGCACACCACAACCAGGGTTTCTGGCCACGGGGTTGGAAATGCAGCAACTGCGCGCCCTGGCGGCTGAACACCGCCTGGCACAGCGGATGGTCGATCACCAGCACATCGCGCTGCCGATAGCGCTCCCAGGCAAACACCGGGCGCTCGCGCAAGGATCTGAAAAAGCGTTGTAGCGGATGCTCATGCATGGGCCGCGGTCCTGGAAATCATTGAATTGCTCATCTGTTCGCGACGCGCTCTTTTGTGGCGAGGGAGCTAGCTCCCTCGCCACAACGCTCGGTGTCCAACCAAACGATTGAGTGCTCCCCAAAAAAAAGCGGACAGCCTTGGCTGTCCGCAAATATGCGCACATAGAGAGGAGCTTATCGCAACAACGTTAGAACACCGACTGAATTTTCAGGCCGGCCACCAGGGCGTTGTCGACTTCATCCACGCCACCTGGGTGGGTGATGTACTGCAGGTTGGGACGTACGGTCAGCCAGTTGGTGACGTGAACACCGTAGTTGAGCTCGTAGTTGTACTCGGTGCTGCGCAGCGGTGCGAACAACGGGTCGTTGTAGTCGTTGACGCCATTGGCAGCGTTGGTCAGCTCGGCGTTTTTCTTCACGTCATCGTTGACATGGATACGCGAGAAGCCGATCCCGATGTCATCTTTGGGACGTGCATCGAACGGCCCCTTGTACACGAACATCAACGACTGGTAGTTGTCGACGACGTTGGTGTCCTTGTCGTGGAAGGTCGCGTTGGCGGCGATGTTCAGGCCGCGGGACGCGTCACCGTTGTGAGTGGTGAGCTGTTGCTGCGCCACGAACCAGTAGCCGTGCTTGCTGTCATGGCTGCGATAGGCATTGCCGGTGGTCGCGGCGTCGTTACCGTTGTCATCCTCACGGACGTCATTGGCATCGGCCGTGCTCTTGTAGTAACCGACCCGGTATTCGCCTGGCAGGTTGTTGACCTTCGGCGACCAGACCAGCTCGACCGGGATGACGGTGCCCTTGGTGCCACTGCCGCTGAGCTTGAAGCCGTTGCCGTGCTCCAGTTGCGAAGGGTTCTGGTTGTAGGCACCGATCTGCGCATAGAACTCAGGCGTGAGGTTGTACTTCACGCGGATCGCCGCCTGGCTGACGGGCCAGTTGTACCAGATGTTGGTCGCCCAGTTACCCACCTGGGAACCGCAGAAAGCCAGGTTCTGGAATTCGCAAGGGAAGGTGTTGAAGTCTTCGCCTTCGCCGAAGTAACCGGCCTTCACGTCCAGCTTGCCGTCGAGGAACTGGTGCTTGATCCACAGTTGGGTCAGACGGACCATGTGGCCACGGCCGTAGACTTCCTGGGAAGAACTCAAGGTGCCGGCACGCGGATCGCCGACACGGTCATTGGAGATGTTTTGCCCGTTACGATTGGTCAGCTGGATCTTGGCCTGGGTGTTATCCCAGCCCCACAGCTTTTGCAGGTCCAACGCCACGCCCAGACCGAACTGGTCGGAGTAGCGCGCTGTCTTGTCGTTGTTGTAGCCACCGTGCAGGTTGCCACCCACTTCACCGACGTAGTCAGCCTTGATGTCGATACCCTGCTCGATCAGCTTGGTCCGTTCACCACCCCAGTCACCCGTCATCCACTGCGAATCGGCGCTGAACGCGTCGGCCGCATGTGCGCTACCGGCCAGCATCATCGCCGCAACGGCTGACAACTGGCAGATAAGCTGGGTGTTGTTTTTCTTCTTCATCCCTACATCCTCGTCTTTATTGTTATTAACTGTTTTTATCTAACGCGGTTTACAACGATTGCGGCGAATGGTCCCCCACCCACCGCATGCTCTGCTGTGGGAACGGGCTTGCTCGCGAATGCGCTGTATCAGTCGCCAGAAATGCCAAATGGCACACTGCATTCGCGAGCAAGCCCGCTCCCACACTGCTTTCTCAGCGGCCCTTGAACTGAGCCACGTTCGCCGCCCGAGCTTCGCCTTGTGGCTGACCCGCCACACCCAGGCGCTCACCCGTCTGCGCATCAAATAGTAATACTTTTTGAGGATCAAATTGAAGCGTCAGATTTTCCCCTGCTTGCGGAGCAAGGTCCGGCGCCAGGCGGCAGCAAACCTTGGTGTCATTTAGACTGACAAATACCAGGGTGTCCGGCCCCGTCGGCTCGGTCACCTGAACCTCCGCCCGGATGGTCGGCAAGCCGTTGGGCTCGCTGCCGGCCAGCACGATCTGTTCCGGACGCAAGCCGAGAATCACTTCACGGTCTTCAAGGCCGGCGTCCTGCATGCCCAGCGGCAGCTCGCAACGGGCCTGGCCGCTGTCGAGCAGCGCCAGCAGGCGACCGTCCTTGCGTTGCAGGCGCAATGGGATGAAGTTCATCGGCGGCGAACCGATGAAGCTCGCCACGAACAGGTTGGCCGGGTTGTTGTAGATGTCCTTCGGCGTGCCGAACTGCTGGATGATCCCGTCCTTCATCACCGCCACTTTGTCGCCCAGGGTCATGGCCTCGATCTGGTCGTGGGTGACGTAGACGGTGGTGGTTTTCAGGCGCTGGTGCATCAGCTTCATTTCGGTCCGCATCTCGACCCGCAGCTTGGCGTCGAGGTTGGACAGCGGTTCGTCAAACAGGTAGATCTTCGGCCGCCGCGCCAGTGCCCGGCCCATGGCCACGCGCTGTTGCTGGCCACCGGAGAGCTGGCCGGGCTTGCGATTGAGCAGGTGCTCGATCTGCAACAGCTTGGCCACGCGGGTGACTTCCTCGTCGATGGCCGCCTGGGGCATCTTGCGGATCTTGAGGCCGAACTCGATGTTCTCGCGCACGCTCATGGTCGGGTACAGCGCGTAGGACTGGAACACCATGGCGATGTCACGGTCCTTGGGGCTCATGCCGCTGACATCCTGGTCGCCGATCATGATCGCGCCGCCGGTGATGGTTTCGAGGCCGGCGATGCAGTTCATCAGCGTCGACTTGCCGCAACCCGAAGGGCCGACGAGGATCAGGAACTCACCGTCCTTGATCGACAACTCGATGTTCTTCAGGGTGTCCGGCAGGCCGGCACCGTAGGTCTTGTTTACATTGCGAAGTTCAAGCGTTGCCATGATTACCCCTTGACTGCGCCGGCCGTCAGGCCGCGCACGAAATACTTGCCTGCCACTACATAGACCAGCAGGGTCGGCAGCCCGGCGATCATCGCCGCCGCCATATCAACGTTGTATTCCTTGGCCCCGGTGCTGGTATTGACCAGGTTGTTCAGCGCCACCGTGATCGGCTGGGAATCGCCGCTGGAGAACACCACGCCGAACAGGAAGTCGTTCCAGATCTGGGTGAACTGCCAGATCAGGCAGACCATGATGATCGGGGTGGACATCGGCAGGATGATCCGCCGGAAGATCGTGAAGAACCCCGCGCCGTCCAGGCGCGCAGCCTTCACCAGCGCATCGGGAATGCTGACGTAGTAGTTGCGAAAGAACAGCGTGGTGAAGGCCAGGCCGTAGACCACGTGCACGAACACCAGGCCGGTGGTGGTGCTGGCCAGGCCCATCTTGCCGAGGGTGAACGAAGCCGGCAGCAGGACGGTCTGGAACGGCAGGAAGCAGCCGAACAGCAACAGGCCGAAGAACAACTGCGAACCGCGAAAGCGCCACATCGACAGCACGTAGCCGTTCAATGCACCGATGGCGGTGGAGATCAGGACGGCCGGAATGGTGATCTTGATCGAGTTCCAGAAGTAGCCGTTGACCGTCGCCCAGGCCTTGATCCAGCCGATGCCGCTGACCACGGTCGGCCAGCTCAGCAGGTTGCCGGTGCTGATGTCTTCCGGGGTCTTGAAGCTGGTCAACAGCATGACCACCAACGGCACCAGGTAGAGCAATACGGCGAGGATCAGCACCGCGTAAATCGCGATGCGACTCAGGCTGATGGCGGGTTTGGCAGCGAGACTAGTCATGGCGCTTGGTCCTCAGCTCGGAGTACAGGTAAGGCACGATGATTGCGAGAATCGCACCGAGCATCAGGATTGCGCTGGCCGAGCCCATGCCCATCTGGCCGCGGCTGAACGTGAAGGAATACATGAACATGGCCGGCAGGTCGGAGGAATAGCCGGGGCCGCCGGCGGTCATGGCCGCCACCAGGTCGAAGCTCTTGATCGCGATATGCGCCAGGATCATCACGGCACTGAAGAACACCGGCCGCAGGCTTGGCAGCACCACTTTCCAGTAGATGCGCGGCATGCTCGCGCCGTCGATCTGCGCGGCGCGGATGATCGACTGGTCGACACCTCGCAGCCCGGCCAGGAACATCGCCATGATGAAACCCGAAGCCTGCCAGACAGCAGCGATCACCAGGCAGTACACAACGCGGTCCGGGTCGATCAGCCAGTCGAGACGGAAGCCTTCCCAGCCCCAGTCACGCAGCAATTTGTCCAGGCCCATGCCCGGGTTGAGCAACCATTTCCAGGCCGTGCCGGTGACGATCATCGACAGGGCCATCGGGTACAGGTAAATGGTGCGGATGAAACCTTCGCGACGGATGCGCTGGTCGAGGAACACCGCCAGCAGCACGCCAATCACCAGGGTGATGCCAATGAACAGGCCGCCGAAGAGCGCCAGGTTCTTGCTCGCCACCCACCAGCGGTCGTTGTCCATCAACCGCGCGTATTGCGCCAGGCCGGCCCATTTGTAGGTCGGCAGGAAGGTCGAGGTGGTGAACGACAGAACGAACGTCCACACGATATAGCCATAGAAGCCCACCAGGACGATGAACATGCTCGGCGCCAGCACCAGTTTGGGCAGCCAGCGTTGCAGCGCATCGAACGGCGAGGCCTTGCTGAACACAGCAACAGAACTCATGGGGAAATCCAGTATTGAAAACTACAGTGACATCCCTTGTGGGAGCGGGCTTTTGTGGCGAGGGGATTTATCCCCGATCGACTGCGAAGCAGTCGCAAAGCCGTTGCATGCGGTGTTACTCGACTCCGCCATTGCAACTTTCCGGGGCCGCTGCGCGCCCCATCGGGGATAAATCCCCTCACCACAAAAGCCCGCTCCCACAGGGACAGCGGTATTAACCGTTACTTGGCAGACTGAACCGCAGCACCCAGTTTCTTGGCGGCATCGGTCGGGTCGGCTTTCGGGTCGTTGATGTAGTTGGTCACCACGTCAAAGAACGCGCCCTGCACCGCCAGCGTGGTCGCCATATTGTGCGCCATGCTCGGCTGCAGCCCACCGGACTTGGCATCCGCCAGGAAGTCCTTGGCCGCGGTCTGGGCGCAGGAATCGAAACCGTACTTGGCCATGTCGCCCAGCATGTCGTTGCGCACCGGGATCGAGCCCTTGTTGATGCTGAAGACTTTCTGGAAGTTCTCGCCCAGCACGACCTTGGCGATGTCCTGCTGGCCGGCCGCGGTGCCCTTGTCTTTCTGCTTGAACACCGCCAGGGAGTCGATGTTATAGGTGAAGGCCTTGTCGGTGCCCGGGAAGGCTACGCACTCGTAATCCTTGCCAGCGACTTTCTTGGCGGCGGTCCATTCACTCTTGGCCCAGTCACCCATGATCTGCATGCCGGCCTTGCCGTTGATGACCTTGGCCGCTTCCAGGTTCCAGTCCTGGCCCTTGCCGTCGGCGTCCATGTAGGTCGCGACTTTCTTCAGCTCAGTCAGCGCCTTGACCATTTCCGGACCGGTCAGGGCCTTGTTGTCCAGGTCGACCAGGGCTTTCTTGTAGCCATCAGCGCCCATCACCGAAAGCACCACGGCTTCAAACACGGTGCTGTCCTGCCAAGGCTGGCCGCCATGGGCGAGCGGGATGAAGCCCGCGGCCTTGAGCTTGTCGCCGGCGGCGTAGAATTCTTCGAGGGTGGTCGGGTTCTTGGTGATGCCGGCTTTCTTGAAGACTTCCGGGTTGATCCACAGCCAGTTGACGCGGTGGATATTCACCGGCACGGCCACGTAGTCACCTTCGTACTTCACGGTATCGGAGACTTTCTTGTCGAGCAGGCTGTCCCACTTCTCTTCCTTGGCCACGTCCTTGAGCACGTCGCTGTCGAGCAGGCCGGTGGAAGCCCATTCCTGGATGTCCGGGCCCTTGATCTGGGCCACGCCTGGCGGGTTGCCAGCCACGGCGCGGCTCTTGAGCACGGTCATGGCCGTGGAACCGCCACCACCGGCGACAGCGCCGTCCTTCCAGGTAAAACCGTCTTTCTCGACCTGGGCCTTGAGCACATCGACCGCGGCTTTTTCACCACCCGACGTCCACCAGTGGACGACTTCCACGGTGCCTTTGGATTCGGCGGCAAGGGTGCTGACAGGGAACGCTGCGACGGGAAGCAGGGAAGCAAGAGAAATGACAGTAGCGAGGCGAGAAATCGCATTCATCTAGAAGTACCTTTCTTGTTGTTATGCATGCAAGTCGGTGCTTGCGCTGCATGGATTCTAATCAGAGGGAATCCCTTCGCAGGTAACGAAGGGACGTGCAAATGTCACGACATGGTTACACGGGTGAAGGGCTGGAGAGCCGTGCCAGAGCCGTCGCCATGCTGGGTGCCAGGGGCAGGCGCGGAATCAGCACCGCCTGCCAGGCGTGGTACAGGTCCGGCTTGCCCGGCCAGATATCGGCGCTGGGGCGGTTTTGTGGGTCGAGTTCGTGATGCCAGCTCCCATTGCAGCGGTCGATGAAGTGTTTGTCACAGAATTCCCAGAAAGTTCGGTACCAGGCTTCGTATTTCGCTTCATCGGTCCGTTTGAGCAAGGCACTGGCGGCGGCGGCAGCCTCGGCGTGCACCCAGTGCAGGCGGTGGCGAACCACCGCGCGGTTGTCCCAGTCCAGGGTGTAGACAAGGCCGGGCGCGCCGTCGACGTCCCAGCCGTGGCGGCAGTTCTGGTCGAAGAGTTTCTGTGCATCCTGGGCCAGCCAACCCGGCGTCAGCATGCCGATCTGGACCCGCGCCGCCTCGAGGTGCAGCAACAACCGCGCCCATTCGAACCCATGGCCGGGGGTGGTGCCGTACGGACGAAAGCCGTCGGCGGGGTTGTCGTGGTTGTAGTCGCGCAGCGGCTGCCAGTCACGGTCGAAGTGTTCCACCACCAGGTAATCGTTGGCCGCGGCATGGCCGTGAATCACCCGCTCGACGATGCGCAGGGCGCGGACCAGCCAGCGCGGGTCGTCGGTGGCGTCGGCCAGGGCCAGGAACGCTTCGGTGGCGTGCATGTTGCTGTTGGCACCGCGGTACGCCTCTTCGTCGCGCCAGTCACGACTGAAGGACTCGCGCAGGGCACCTTCTTCTTCGCTCCAGAAATGCGTGTCGATGACCCGCACCGCTTCGTCGAGCAACGCCTGGGCACCGGGACGCTGGGCCACCACGGCGGAGCTGGCGGCCAACGCGACGAAGGCATGCAGGTAGGCGGCCTTGCCGGTTTGTTCGTCATGGGGCTGCGCGGTGGCGAACCAGCCGCCGTGCTCGGCGTCGCGCAACGGCCCGCTGAGGGCCTGGACGCCGTGGTCCACCAGTTCGGCAAAGCCGGGCAGACCTTGGATGTGGGCCATGGCGAAGCTGTGGGTCATGCGGGCGGTGTTCATGGTCTCGGCCCGCGCCCCGGCCGGGAGGCGTCCCTGGTCGTCGAGGTTGCCAAAGCCGTCCGGCAGCTTCGACGCTTTGGCGAACGCCAGCAATCGCAAGCCTTCGGCAGCGAGCCAGTGCTGGTGGGCAGGCGCGTTCAGCCAACTGCTGAAAGCCGGGAGGAAGGTGTCCATCGCAGGTCCCTTTTTTGTTGTTTTGACGCAGGGAGTCTAAACAAGGGCGGACGGCGGGCAGGTAACGAAAGGGGCGAGTTATGTCACTGAGTTGTGACATTTACCTGGGAGAGGCGTTGAGGTTACTGGCGCCATCGCGAGCAAGCTCGCTCCCACAGTGGACGTCATGGAGCACCGGTCTCCTTGTGGGAGCGAGCTTGCTCGCGATGAACGATAACGCGGTCTGATCAATCCACACTGCGCGGCAACTGCAACGTCACCCGCAGCCCGCCCTCGCGCAGGTTCTGCAGGCTCACTTCGCCGCCGTGGCTATGGGCAATGTTGCGGGCGATGCCCAGCCCCAGCCCATACCCCTGCTGCTGCCCGGCCAAGCGGAAGTGCGGCTCGAAGACTTGCTCGAGGCGCTGTTCCGGCACGCCAGGCCCTTCGTCATCGACGTGCAGGACGAACGCACTTTCATCGTCCTCGATGTGCAGGTGGGCGTTCTGCCCGTACTTGAGCGCGTTGTCGATCAGGTTGCCGATGCAGCGCTTGAGCGCCAGCGGCTTGCCGTGATACGGCGCCAGCGCGCGTCCGTCCTGGGTCACCCGGCCATTGCCGTTGGGCGCCAGGTAAGGCTCGACCAGGCAATCGAGCACGTGGTTGAGGTCCACCGGCTCGATGTTCTCGTGGATATCGGTGTCCTTGACGCACTGCAACGCGCCCTTGACCAGCAGTTCCAGCTCATCGAGGTCGCGACCGAACTTGGCTTGCAGGTTTTCGTCTTCCAGCAATTCGACCCGCAGGCGCAACCGGGTGATCGGTGTGCGCAGGTCATGGGAGATCGCGCTGAACAACTGGCTGCGCTCGGTCAGGTAGCGGCTGATGCGTTCACGCATGGCGTTGAACGCCCGCCCTACTTCCACCACTTCGCTGCCCCCTCCCTCCGCCACCGGTTCCACTTCGGCGCCCAGGGACATGTCCCGCGCCGCGCGGGCCAAACGCTTGAGGGGACGGCTCTGCCAGTGCACCAGCAGGCCGATGAACAGCAACAGCAGGCTGCTGGTGAGCACGATGAAACCGACCTGCTGCTTGGGCAGGTCCTGCTCTTCGAGGCTGGTGTAGGGTTCGGGCAGCAACGAAGCGATGTACAGCCATTCGCCCGGCGCCATCTGGATCTGCGTGACCAGCACCGGCGGGTTCACCGGTTCGAGCGTCAACGCGTAATGGGCCCAGGAACGTGGCAGCTCATCGAGCTTCAGCCCGCCGTTGAAGATCCGCAGGTCTTCGGGGCTGACAAACTTCACCGAGATGTCGGCGTTATTGCCCAGGGAGCGGCGCAATACCTCGTCCACCGCCTTGAGCACCGCCAGCTTGCGCGGCGTCACCGGCAGCACGTCCATGCCCAGGGGTTTGTCATTGAGGGTGACGACGAACCGGGTACCGCCCATGCTGCGCAACTGATCGAGGACCAGGGGCCGGTAGGCCACCGGCAACGAACGCAGGTAGCTGACGCTGGCGGTCATCGAATGGGCGAGGCTGCGGGCGCTGGTGACCAGGCCTTCGAGCTGCGTGGCACGCAGTTGCGAAACCCAGATCAGGCTGGACAGCGTTTGCGCGAACAGCACCACCAGCAAGGTCAGTAACAGCATCCGGCCGAGCAGCGAACGCGGCACCGGCACCCGTCCTATGACCTTTTTGACCCCATCAATGACCATTGCTGGCAACCACACTGGCTGCCAACTGGTAACCACTGCCGCGTACCGTGCGGATCAGCCGCGGTGGCTTGTCGGTGTCGCGCAGGCGCTGGCGCAGGCGACTGACGGCCATGTCGACGATCCGGTCCAGGGGCATCAGCTCGCGGCCACGGGTGGCGTTGCCGATGGTGTCGCGGTCGAGGATTTCCTGGGGATGATCGAGGAACAGCTTGAGCAAGGCGAAATCGGCGCCGGAAAGAATCACTTCTTCGCCGTCGGCGTGGAACAGCCGATGGCTGACCATGTCCAGCCGCCATTCATCGAACGCCAGCACTTCACCGCCGGACCGTTCCTGGCCGAATTGCGCCCGGCGCAGCAACGCCTTGATGCGCGCCTGCAACTCGCGTGGGCTGAACGGCTTGCCCAGGTAGTCATCGGCGCCCAGTTCAAGGCCGATGACCCGGTCGGCCTCGTCGGAACTGGCCGTCAGCATGATGATCGGCACATGCGCCTGGCGCGGGTGCTGGCGAACCCAGCGGCACAGGCTGAAGCCGTCCTCGTCCGGGAGCATCACGTCGAGGATCACCAGGTCGCTCGGTGCTTCGTTCAGCGCCTGGCGAAAGCCGGCGCCGTCCGGCGTGGTGCGCACCTGGAAACCCGCGCGGCTGAGGTAGGTGTCCAGCAGCTCGCGAATCTCCTGGTCGTCATCGACCAACAAAATCGATTTGTTCACTGAACTCACAGGGCCTCGTCCTTGCTGGTGGGATTGGCGGATTATGCCTGATGAGCCGGATCTATAAACACCACTACCCCTTGTGGGAGCGGGCTTGCTCGCGAATGCAGGGTTTCATTCAACATTTTCGTCGACTGACACACCGCTTTCGCGAGCAAGCCCGCTCCCACAGGGCCTTACAAATTTTAAACTTGTACCGACTGCTCCAACGCCACGCCCGCCCCCATCAGGCCGGAGTACGGCGCGGTGACCAGCCAGACCGGAATGCCCTTGAAGTAATCGCTCATGCACCCCTTGTCGGCGAAGCAACGGGCAAAACCGCTTTCCAGGAAGAAATCGGCAAACCGCGGGACCACCCCGCCAACGATGAAGACGCCACCGCGCCCACCGACCGTCAACACATTGTTGCCGGCCACGCGTCCCAGCCAGCGGCAGAACTGTTCGAGCACTTCCAGGGCCACGGGATCGCCCGCCAGGCCCGCGGCGGTGATGGATTCGGGCGTATCGAGCACCGGCTCATGGCCGTCCACCGCACAGATGGCCCGGTACACCCGCGGCAAGCCGCTGCCGCTCAGGGCGGTTTCGGCGCTGACGTGGCCGATTTCGTTGTAGATGTGCTGCCAGAGCTGGGTTTCCCGCGGGCTGCTCATCGGCAGGTCGACATGGCCGCCTTCCCCCGGCAAGGCCGCGAACCGACCTTCGCCGAGGTCCAATAGGGTCCCCACGCCCAGCCCGGTGCCCGGCCCGATCACCACCGCCGGGCGCATCGGCTCCGGGGTGCCCTCGCACACGACGCGGTATTCATCGGGACGCAGGCAGGTCATGCCCAGGGCCATGGCCGAGAAGTCGTTGACCAGCAACAGCTTCTCCACCTGCAAGGTCTCGCAGAACGCCCGGTTGCTCAGGCGCCAGTGGTTGTTGGTGAAGCGAAAAGTGTCGCCTCCCACCGGCCCCGCCACCGACAGGCACACCGAGCCGATAGCCCCCGGCGCCATGCCCAGGCCGGCCAGGTAGACCTTGATGGCATCCTCCGGGCAGGCGTAGTCCGCGGTGGCCAGCACCTGGATGTTTTCCAGGTTGTGGTTCTTCCACAACGCGAAGCGTGCGTTGGTCCCACCGATGTCACCGACCAAAGCCAGTTTCAATTAATCGTCTCCAGGGCAGCAGTGAAGGCGCTGGCGCCCTGCTCTGCCGAGCTGAAGGCCATGCGCATGAAGCCGAACAGCTCGCGACCGGTGCCGATGTTGTTGCCCAACAGGCCCTTGGCCGGCTCGCGCGCGGCAAATTCCTCGGCGTCCACCTTCAGTTCCAGGGTGCCTTTGACGCCATCGACGCGGATGATATCGCCCTCCTGCACCCGGGCCAATGCACCACCGACGTAGGCTTCGGGGCTGACATGGATGGCCGCCGGGATTTTCCCCGAGGCGCCGGACATGCGCCCGTCGGTAACCAAAGCCACCTTGAAGCCGCGGTCCTGCAGCGAGCCGAGGTACGGGGTCATCTTGTGCAGTTCCGGCATGCCGTTGGAACGCGGCCCCTGGAAGCGCATCACCGCGACGAAATCCTTCTCCAGCAAACCGGCCTTGAACGCGTCCGCCAGGTCCTGCTGGTCCTGGAACACCATGGCCGGCGCTTCGACGATCTGGTTTTCCAGGGCCACCGCCGAGACTTTCATCACGCCACGGCCCAGATTGCCCTCCATGACCCGCAACCCGCCTTCCGGCGAGAACGCGCGGGCCACCGGGCGCAGGATGTTTTCGTCGAGACTTTCGATCGGGCCGTCGCGCCACACCAGTTTGCCGTCTTCGAGGAACGGCTCCTGGGTGTAGCGGCTCAGGCCGTGGCCGAGCACGGTGTTGACGTTCTCGTGGAGCAGGCCGGCTTCGAGCAGTTCGCGGATCAGGAACGACATGCCGCCCGCCGCCTGGAAGTGGTTGATGTCGGCCTTGCCGTTCGGGTAGACGTGGCTGAGGGTCGGTACCACCTCGGAGAGGTCGGCCATGTCCTGCCAGGTCAGCTGGATGCCCGCCGCCATGGCGATGGCCGGCATGTGCAAGGTGTGGTTGGTCGAGCCGCCGGTGGCATGCAGGGCGACGATGGAGTTGACCAGCGAGCGCTCGTCGACGATTTCGCCGATGGGCATGAAGTTGCCGCTTTGCTTGGTTATGCGCGTGACTTGGAACGCCGCTTCGCGGGTCAGGGCGTCGCGCAGTGGCGTGTTCGGGTTGACGAACGAAGCGCCCGGCAGGTGCAGGCCCATCACTTCCATCAGCAGCTGGTTGGTGTTGGCGGTGCCGTAGAAAGTGCAGGTGCCCGGGCTGTGGTAGGACTTCATCTCCGATTCCAGCAGCTCTTCGCGGCTCGCCTTGCCTTCGGCATAGCGCTGGCGCACGTCGGCTTTTTCCTTGTTGGAAATACCCGAGACCATCGGCCCGCCAGGCACGAAGATCATCGGCAAATGACCGAAGCGCAGCGCGCCCATCATCAGGCCCGGCACGATCTTGTCGCAGATGCCCAGCATCAGCGCGCCGTCGAACATGTTGTGCGACAACGCCACCGCGGTGGACAACGCGATCACCTCGCGGCTCGGCAGGCTCAGTTCCATCCCGGCCTCGCCCTGGGTCACGCCGTCGCACATCGCCGGCGTGCCCCCGGCGAACTGGCCGACCGAGCCGATCTCGCGCAGCGCCTGCTTGATCTGTTGCGGAAAGGTTTCATAGGGCTGGTGGGCCGAGAGCATGTCGTTATAGGACGACACGATGGCGATGTTGGCGGCGTTCATCATCCGCAGGTGGTGCTTGTCTTCCGTGCCGCAACCGGCCACGCCGTGGGCGAAGTTGGCGCACTGCAATTTGCCGCGCATCGGCCCGTCGCTGGCTGCACCGCGGATCAATGCAAGGTAAGCCTGACGCGTGGCGCGGCTGCGGGCGATAAGCCGTTCGGTGACCTCAAGAACGCGGGGATGCATGTGTAGAACTCCAGGCTAACGGGTGTGGCGACCTGATTGTCTATGCTGGTCAAAAGCCCGCGACGCAATGGGCGCCAGGGGGATTGTTGACCATTCGGACCAGTTGATTCAGGTCACTCGTTGTAGATAAAACAAAATATTGCCACTAAAAAGGCTTGTTTTCTATTTTTATGCGAATAATCTTGTAATTCCAACAACAAATCGACGGCGGCGCAGTTAATGACTCTTCGAATCGCAATCAATGGTTTTGGCCGCATCGGCCGCAACGTCCTCCGTGCACTGTATACCCAAGGCTACCGTCGCGACTTGCAGATCGTCGCCATCAACGACTTGGGCGACAGTGCGATCAACGCTCATCTGCTCAAGTACGACACCGTCCACGGCACATTCGATGCCGATGTACAGCACGATCATGAAAGCCTGACGGTCAATGGCGACCGCATCTCGGTCAGCGCCATCCGTAACCCGGCCGACCTGCCTTGGGCCGCTGAAAAGATCGACGTGGTGTTCGAGTGCACCGGTCTGTTCACCGACCGTGCCAAGGCCGCCGCCCACCTCAGCGCCGGCGCCCGTAAGGTGATCATTTCGGCCCCGGCCAAGGGTGCCGACGCCACCGTGGTGTATGGCGTGAACCACGACATCCTGCGCCAGTCGCACCAGATCATTTCCAACGCGTCGTGCACCACCAACTGCCTGGCCCCGGTAGCCCAGGTGCTGCACCGCGAGCTGGGCATCGAAAGTGGCCTGATGACCACCATCCACGCCTACACCAACGACCAGAACCTGACCGACGTCTACCACACCGACCCGTACCGCGCCCGTTCTGCTACCCAGAACATGATCCCGAGCAAGACCGGCGCCGCCGAAGCGGTTGGCCTGGTGTTGCCGGAACTGGCCGGCAAGCTGACCGGCATGGCCGTGCGCGTGCCGGTGATCAACGTGTCCCTGGTGGACCTCACCGTGCAGCTCAAGCGCGAAGCCTCGGCCGAAGAAGTCAACGACCTGCTGCGCCAGGCCAGCCAGCACTCCAGGATCCTCGGCTACAACAGCCTGCCGCTGGTCTCCAGCGACTTCAACCATAACCCGCTGTCGTCGATCTTCGACGCCAACCACACCAAGGTCAGCGGCAAGCTGCTCAAGGTACTGGCCTGGTATGACAACGAATGGGGCTTCTCCAACCGCATGCTCGATAACTGCCTGGCGTTGTGCAACGCGGAGTGATTGGAAACGGCAGTTGAGTTCCTGTGGGAGCGGGCTTGCTCGCGAAGGCGGCGGATCAGTCAGACTTCAACCAACTGACACACCGCTTTCGCGAGCAAGCCCGCTCCCACAAGGTTGTAAAACAGCCAGAATGAATCAAGGCTTGACCCATCATGTAGATGACAATCATTATCATCTACTCGAACCGGATCGGGCCCTACCGTGAGTCAATCGCGCTTTCATCACGTCTTTCTCGCCCAGCGCATGCCGCTGCTGCGCACCCTCGAGCGCATGGTCAACAACCCCAGCACCGCCGAAGACCTGCTCCAGGAAACCTACCTGCGCGTCTCCCGCGCACTGGCCGAGCGGCCGGTCGAGCACCTTGAACCGTTTGTTTTCCAGACCGCCCGCAACCTGGCGCGGGATCACCTGCGCGCCCGCCGCGTGCAGTCGCGTACCGTGCTGGACGACGTCCCCCTGGAGGTGGTCCACAACGTGGTCGCGCCCCAAGGCAGCGCCGAGGACGCCGTCCATGCCGGGCAGATGCTCGAACGCCTCAATGTCAGCCTGCAAGCGCTGAGCCCACGCCAGCAGCGGATCTTCATCCTCAGCCGCCTGCACGGGCACAGTTATCAGGACATTGCCGGGCAACTGGGCGTGTCGTCGAGCACGGTGCAAAAGGAACTGAAGCTGATCATGGCGATCTGTGTGGGAAGCTGTCAGCCGTGAGCGACACGCTCACCGTGGCGCTGGGCTTGCCATCCGCCGCTTGCCGCTTGTAGCTTGCCTCCTGCCACCCACACCGAGTAGCCAACGTGACGGACAACCCTCACACCTCAGACACCGCTACGGCGTACACCGCCCATGCCATGGAGCAGGCACTCGACTGGCTGATCCTGCTGGAGCACCCCAGCGAGGAGCAGACCCGGCAGTTCCAGGCGTGGCTGGCGGCCGATCCGCGCCATGGCGAAGCGTTCGCCCGGGCAAAAGCGATCTGGGACGGCCCGCAGGTGCTGGAAAGTGCCCGGCGGCTCGCCGTCGCCCCCAGGCTCACCCGCCGCCCACGCCTGCGCGCCCATTGGAAACCCCTGGCGACCGCCGCGGTACTTTTGCTGGGCCTGTTCAACTTCAGCGACCTGCCTGTGCGCTGGCAGGCCGACCACCTGACCGTGGTCGGTGAGCGCCAGCGCCTGCAACTGGAGGACGGTTCCAAGGTGCTGCTCAACACCGATTCGGCGTTCTCCAGCACGTTCAACGAGCAGCGGCACGTGGCCCGCCTGTACAAGGGCGAGGCGTTTTTCGAGGTGCCGGCCAACCGCAACCTGCCGCTGGAAATCGACGCCGGCCCGGTTACGGCCAGCGTCAGCGACACCACGTTCGCGGTGCGCTACCTCGACGGCGTGGCCCAGGTTCAGGTGCAGCGTGGCGACGTCGACCTGCGGGCCAGTCGCAACGACAGCCACGTACGGCTGTCGGCCGGGGAAAGCATCCGCATCGGTCCCAACGGCTTCGACCGCCCATCCCGGCTCGACAGCGCCACCGACCTGGCCTGGGTCCAGGGCCGGCTGGTGTTCGAGAACCGGCCATTGGGCCAGGTACTGGCCGAACTGCAACGCTATTACCCTGGTTGGATCATCAACACCAATGATCGCCTGGCCGGCGTCGCGGTGACAGGTAACTACCGCCTCGATCAACCGCTGGATGTGGTTCGTTCCCTGGCCCACATCACCTCGGCGCGCCTGCAGGAATTCCCGGCGCTGGTGATTTTCAACTAAATGAGAATTATTTTTACTCGATAGGCTTCGCTGGTTCGTCTCGTTATAGCCAATGCAATTGATTCGCATCCAGCCATGCGGATCTGCACCTATAACAGATGCGACACGGAGCGCTATCGATGTCCTCTCGCCTTACTTGCCGGTTCCTCGCCCCTTCTTGCACGCTGTCGCTGTTGACCGCCGCCCTCCTGGTGGCCGGCACGGTGCCGGCCGCCTTCGCGGCCACTGCTGCACAAGCACCTGCACGGAACATGGGCGACTACACGTTCGCCATCGCCCGGCAACCACTGGTCTCGGCCCTGAACGCCTTCACCGCCGTCACGGGCTGGCAGGTCGGCCTGCCGGCGGAACTGGCCGACGGTGTCGCCTCACCGGGAGTGAACGGCTCGCTGCCCGCGGAAAAAGCCCTGGAGCGACTGCTGCTGGGGACCAACCTGAGCTATCGCAAACTGGGCGACCACAGCATCGTCCTGGAAAAACGCAGCACCGCCAGCGCGATGAACCTGCCACAGGTGACCATCAGCGCCACTCGCCAGGAACAGGACATCACCGGCGTGCCGAGCACCGTCACCGTCCACGACCGCGAGGCACTGGATCGCGGCAACGTCAACACCATCAAGGACCTGGCGCGCTACGAGCCGGGCGTTTCGGTGGGCGGTGCCGGCCAGCGCGGCGGCATCAGCGGCTACAACATCCGCGGCATCGACGGCAACCGGATCCTGACCCAGGTCGACGGCGTGGCCATACCCGACGGTTTCTTCAACGGTCCCTACGCCAAGACCCAGCGCAACTACCTCGACCCGGAAATCGTCAAGCGCGTGGAAATCCTCCGCGGCCCGGCCTCGGTGCTGTATGGCAGCAATGCCATTGGCGGCGCCGTCAGCTACTTCACCCTGGACCCGGACGACATCATCAAGCCGGGCCAGGACGTCGGCGCGCGCCTGAAGACCGGCTACAGCTCCGCCGACGACAGTTGGCTCAAGTCCGCCACCGTCGCCGGGCGCAGCGCAGCCTTCGACGGCCTGTTGCACTACAGCCAGCGCGACGGCCACGAAACCGAATCCTACGGCAGCCACAACGGCACCGGTCTGGACCGCACCGCCGCCAACCCGGAAGACGTGCGCGCCAGCAACGTGCTCGCCAAGCTCGGCTGGAACTACGACGATGATGCGCGCCTGGGCCTGGTCTACGAGAAGTACAAGGACGATCGCGACACCGACCTGAAAAGCGCCTACGGCGGCCCTTACTCCAACGGCGGGCCGGCCATTCCCGTCACTTTGCTGCCGGGCGGCATGTACCAGTGGCGCACCGGCAACGACACCATCACCCGCGAGCGTTTCGGCCTGGAACACAGCTTCGCCCTCGACAGCCTGCTGGCCGACCACATGAAGTGGAGCCTGAACCATCAGGTCGCCAAGACGAACGAGAGCACCGAGGAGTTCTATTTCCCGATCACCCGCCAGGTGCTGCGCACCCGCGACACCCTCTACGAAGAAAAGCAGTGGGTCTTCGACGCGCAACTGGACAAGGCCTTCAGCCTCGCCGACACCGACCACGCCCTGACCTACGGCACCACGCTCAAGCAACAGAAGGTCACCGGCTCGCGCAGCGGCAATGGCGTGTGCCTGGCCGTAGGCCGCGGCTGCACCGCCGTGGGCGCCATCAGCGCAGCGGATGTACTGGCCAAGGCCAGTGACTTCCCGGACCCGACCATCAACACCTACAGCGTGTTCGCCCAGGACCAGATCAGCTGGAACCAGTGGACCTTCACCCCGGGGCTGCGCTACGACTACACCCAGCTCAAGCCGCACGTCACCCAGGCCTTCCTGAACACCGCCGACCCGACCGGCGCCGGCACCGTCAGCGACAGTGAAAAGACCTGGCACCGCGTCTCGCCCAAGTTCGGCCTGACCTATGCCTTCAGCGACCAGTACACCGGCTACGGCCAGTACGCCGAAGGTTTCCGCACCCCGACCGCCAAGGCCTTGTACGGTCGCTTCGACAACGCGGGCGTTGGCTACAGCGTGGAGCCCAACCCCAACCTGGAGCCGGAAAAAAGCCAGAGCTACGAGACCGGCCTGCGTGGCCGCTTCGACTCAGGCTCGTTCGACGTGGCGGTGTTCTACAACAAGTACCGCGACTTCATCAACGAAGACGCCATCACCCCCGGCGCCGACCAGTTGACCTTCCAGAGCAACAACATCAAGCACGCCACGATCAAGGGCGCGGAGATCAAGGGACGCCTGGACCTGGATGTCCTGGGCGCGCCGAAGGGCCTGTATACCCAGGGCTCTGTGGCGTATGCCTACGGTCGCAACAACGACACCGGCCAGCCGCTCAACAGCGTCAATCCACTGACCGGCGTGTTCGGCCTCGGCTATGAGCAGGACCACTACGGCACCTTGCTCAGTTGGACCCTGGTCAAGAGAAAAGACCGCGTCGACGACAGCAACTTCAACTCGCCCGATGGCGTGAGCAGCCAGTTCAAGACCCCAGGCTTCGGCCTCCTCGACCTGAGCGGTTTCTACAAAGTGACCCAGGACATCACCGTCAGCGGCGGCCTCTACAACCTCACCGACAAGAAGTACTGGTTGTGGGATGACGTACGCGGCTACGACAGCGTCGGCGAAGCGGCGGTGTTGAGCCCCGCCAACCTCGACCGCCTGACAGCACCCGGACGCAACTTCGCGGTGAACCTGATCTGGGATATCTGATTCGATCACTGCGGCATGGATTCACCCTTGTGGCGAGGGAGCTTGCTCCCGCTGGGCTGCGCAGCGGCCCTGCAATTTCACGGTCGCTGCGCGACCGAGCGGGAGCAAGCTCCCTCGCCACGACAGCGACCCATTTAACAGGAAGGCCTACTCATGAACACCCAACGCCCCACCTCCCGCGCCCAGCGCCTCAACCAGATCACCCACGAACCCCACGCCAGGCTCGACGCCCTGGTCAAGGCGCACGCACCGTTCGAAACCACGGCCAGCTATGCCCGCTTCGTCGTCGCCCAATACCTGTTCCAGTCGGAACTGGTGGCTTTGTACAACGATGCCGCGTTGGCCCGCCTGATCCACGACCTGCCCGACCGCTGCCGGGCCGAGGCCGCGCGGGCCGACCTGGCGGACCTGGCCACCGAAGTACCGGCGCCGGTGGCCGGCGCGGTGCACAAACCGACCCAGGCCGAGGCCCTCGGCTGGCTGTTCGTCTCCGAAGGCTCCAAGCTCGGCGCCGCCTTCCTGATCAAGCGCGCCGTGGGCCTGGGCCTGAGCGAAACCTTCGGCGCCCGGCACCTGGCCGAACCGGCCGGCGGGCGGGCCGAAGGCTGGAAAACCTTCACCCGCACCCTCGACAACCTGGTCTTCACCCCAGAGCAGGAAGCCGAGGCGGATAAAGGCGCGCTGAATGCGTTCAATCGGTTTACGGTGTTGCTGGAGCAGGCTTACGCCACTGAACCGGCCTGACTCACGCCGTCTATCTGTGGGAGCGGACTTGCTCCCACAAGGGAAAGTGTATGCCTGAAAGAAAGTTATGAACCGCCCTTCAAGACTCGCCCAACTGCTCTTCGGCCTGCTCGCCTACACCAGCCTGGCCATCGGCCTGATCGCCATCGTCGTGCCCGGCCTGCCGACGACCGAATTCATCCTGCTCGCTGCCTGGGCCGCGACCCGCAGTTCGCCGCGCCTGAGCGCCTGGTTGGAGCAGCACCGGCTGTTCGGGCCGATGTTGCACAACTGGCGCAACGGCAAGGTCATCCCGCGCCGGGCCAAGGTCGCCGCCACGGCCAGCATGCTGCTCTGCGCCGGCTTGATGCTGGTGATGCTCGACCACGGCTGGCCGGTCTACCTGGCCCTCGTCGGCATGGGCCTGGGCAACCTGTGGATCTGGTCGCGCCCGGTGGCGAGGGCGCAAGCGCGCCCCTCGACAGCCCTGCCCCCCGAATAAACCCATTTGATCTATGCTCGTCCTCTCATTCCGGAGGGCCCACGATGACTGACCTGCTCACAACCGTCCAAGCTTCCCTCGGCTTGCCCACGACGCCCATCGCCTTCACGGGCGAAGGCGCCCTGCCTTCGGCATTCGCGGTCACCGAACTGGCCAGCGCCAGCCTCGCCGCAGCCGGCCAGGCCATCGCCGAACTCATCCACCGGCAAACCGGACGCCTGCCGCCGCTTGAAGTCGACCGTCGCCTGGCCTCCTTCTGGTTTTCCACGTCCCTGCGCCCCACCGGCTGGAGCGTGCCGCCAATGTGGGACCCGGTGGCTGGCGACTATGCCACGGCCGACGGCTGGATCCGCCTGCACACCAATGCGCCGCATCATCGACAGGCAGCGGAAAAAGTCCTCGGGCCCTGCGCTGATCGCGCCGCCATGGCCGCCCAGGTAGCCCGCTGGAGCAAGACCGAACTCGAACAGGCCGTCGTCGACGCCGGTGGCTGCGCCGCCGAGATGCGTTCGTGGCCGGCCTGGCAAGCGCATCCCCAAGGCCTGGCAGTGAACGCCGAGCCGCTGGTGCAGTTCGCCCACACCAGCGGTGTGTCCCCCAGGCCCTGGCCGGGTTCCGTGGCCCAGCCACTGGCCGGCCTCAAGGTGCTGGACCTGACCCGCGTGCTGGCCGGTCCCGTGGCCAGCCGCTTCCTCGCCGGCCTCGGCGCCGATGTCTTGCGCATCGACCCTCCGACCTGGGACGAGCCCGGCGTCGTGCCGGAGGTCACCCTGGGCAAACGCTGCGCGCGTCTGGACCTGCACCAGCCCGACGACCGCGCGGTGTTCGAAGCCTTGCTTGAAAACACCGACATTCTGCTCCACGGCTACCGCGCCGACGCCCTTGAACGCCTCGGCTACGGCGCCGAGCAACGGCACAGGATCGCCCCGGGCCTGATCGATGTCAGCCTCAACGCCTACGGTTGGAGCGGCCCGTGGCAGAACCGGCGCGGCTTCGACAGCCTGGTGCAGATGAGCACTGGCATCGCCGCGGCCGGCATGGCCTGGAAACAGGCCGACACCCCGACGCCGCTGCCCGTCCAGGCACTGGACCATGGCACGGGCTACCTGATGGCTGCCAGCGCCGTGGTGCTGTTGGCCCGGCGCCTGGCAAACGGACAAGGCGGCTCGGCACGCCTGTCTCTGGCGCGGACCGCCAAACTGCTGATCGAGCGCGGCGCGGGGGACTCGGCCGCGCTACGGCCCGAGGACGCAGACGACCTGGGCATGCTGGTCGAGCAGACGCCATGGGGACCGGCGCAACGGTTGCAGGTGCCGCTGAAGATCACCGGCACGCCCTGGCAGTGGACGCTCGCGGCGACGAACCTCGGCGCCCATCGAGCGCAATGGTAAGCAGCCTCGCCCCCTGACCTGGGTCAGCTATCGACGCGTTGAATCGACATACGCTGTGACTCTCCTCGGCTGCCTCGGAGTCATGCAATGTCTGATACCCCCGGAAAACTTCGTTTGGGTGCGTTGGTCGCGCTGGTAGTGGGCTCGATGATCGGCGGGGGGATTTTTTCCTTGCCCCAGAACATGGCCGCCAGCGCCGACGTCGGCGCCGTCCTGATTGGCTGGGCGATCACCGCGGTGGGCATGCTGACCCTCGCCTTCGTGTTCCAGACCCTGGCCAACCGCAAGCCCGACCTGGACGGCGGCGTGTACGCCTACGCCAAGGCCGGGTTCGGCGACTACATGGGTTTCTCATCGGCCTGGGGCTACTGGATCAGCGCCTGGCTGGGCAACGTCGGCTACTTCGTCTTGCTGTTCAGCACCTTGGGTTACTTCTTCCCGATGTTTGGTGAGGGCAACACGGTTGCCGCGGTGGTCGGCGCGTCGGTGCTGCTGTGGGCCGTGCATTTTCTGGTGCTGCGCGGCATCAAGGAGGCCGCCTTCATCAACCTGGTCACCACGGTTGCCAAGGTCGTGCCGCTGGCCTTGTTCGTGCTGATCGCCGTCTTCGCCTTCAGGCTCGACATTTTCACCAGCGACATCTGGGGCGCGAAGAACCCGCAACTGGGCAGCGTGATGAACCAGGTGCGCAGCATGATGCTGGTCACCGTGTGGGTGTTCATCGGCATCGAAGGGGCGAGCATTTTTTCCGCTCGCGCCGAACGACGCTCGGACGTGGGCAAGGCCACGGTGATCGGCTTCATCACCGTACTGCTGTTCCTGGTCCTGGTGAACGTGCTGTCCCTGGGGATCATGACCCAGCCGGAGCTGGCGAAGCTGCAGAACCCGTCCATGGCGGCGGTGCTGGAGCACGTCGTGGGCCACTGGGGCGCGGTGCTGATCAGCGTCGGCCTGATCATTTCGCTGCTCGGTGCCCTGTTGTCCTGGGTACTGCTGTGCGCCGAGATCCTGTTCGCCGCCGCCAAGGACCACACCATGCCGGCCTTCCTGCGGCGCGAGAATGCCAACCACGTACCGGCCAATGCCCTGTGGCTGACCAACGCCATGGTCCAGCTGTTTCTGGTCGTCACCCTGTTCTCGGCCAGTACCTACCTGTCGCTGATCTACCTCGCCACCTCGATGATCCTGGTGCCCTACCTGTGGTCGGTGGCCTATGCGCTGCTGCTGGCGGTGCGCGGCGAGACCTATCAGAACGCCCTCGCCGAGCGCCGCAAGGACCTGTTCATCGCCGCCGTCGCCCTGGTCTACGCGGTGTGGCTGCTGTACGCCGGCGGCATCAAGTACCTGCTGCTTTCCGCCTTGCTCTACGCCCCGGGCGCGGTGCTGTTCGCCAAGGCCAGGCACGAAGTCGGCCAAGCGGTTTTCACCGCGGTCGAGAAGCTGATTTTCACCGCTGTGGTCGCAGGCGCCCTGGTGGCGGCCTACGGGCTTTACGCCGGCTTTCTGACCTTGTGATCGCTGAACGTTTTAATGGGAGGATGTGTAATGACCACGGAAAAAATGCAGTACGGCGTTCATTCCGAAGCCGGGAGATTGCGCAAAGTCATGGTGTGTTCCCCAGGCCTGGCCCATCAGCGGCTGACTCCGAACAACTGCGATGAACTGCTGTTCGATGACGTGCTGTGGGTCAACCAGGCCAAGCGCGACCATTTCGACTTCGTCACCAAGATGCGCGAGCGGGGCATCGATGTGCTGGAAATGCACAACCTGCTGACCGACGTCGTCGCCATTCCCGAAGCCCTGGACTGGATCCTGCAACGCAAGATCACCGCCAACTCGGTGGGCCTGGGTCTGGTGAATGAAGTCGGTTCGTGGTTGCGCAGCCTGGAACCGCGCCGGATCGCCGAATACCTCATCGGCGGCGTCTCGGCCGATGACTTGCCCGACAGCTTCGGCGGCAAGACCCTGCAGATGTTTCGTGATTTCCTCGGGCACTCCAGCTTCATCCTGCCGCCGTTGCCCAACACCCAGTTCACCCGCGACACCACCTGCTGGATCTACGGCGGCGTGACCCTGAACCCGATGTACTGGCCGGCGCGTCGCCAGGAAACCCTGCTGGCCAGCGCCATTTACAAGTTCCATCCCGCGTTCACCCACGCCGACTTCCAGGTCTGGTACGGCGACCCCGACCAGGACCATGGCAGCGCCACCCTCGAAGGCGGTGACGTGATGCCGATCGGCAACGGCGTGGTACTGATCGGCATGGGCGAACGCTCATCCCGCCAGGCCATAGGCCAACTGGCGCTGAACCTGTTCAAGCACAAGGCCGTGGAACGGGTCATCGTCGCCGGCTTGCCGAAGTCCCGGGCCGCCATGCACCTGGACACTGTGTTCAGTTTCTGCGACCGCGACCTGGTGACCGTTTTCCCAGAGGTGGTGAGCCAGATCGTGGCCTTCTCCCTGCGCCCCGACGAGAGCAAACCCGGCGGCATCGACGTGCGCCGCGAGCAAGGCAGTTTCCTCGACACGGTGGCGGCCGCCCTCAAGCTCCCGGCCCTGCGCGTGGTGGAAACCGGCGGCAACAGCTTTGCCGCCGAACGCGAACAGTGGGACGACGGCAACAACGTGGTGGCCCTGGAACCGGGCGTGGTGATCGGCTACGACCGCAACACCTACACCAACACGCTGCTGCGCAAGGCCGGGGTGGAAGTCATCACCATCAGCGCCAGCGAGCTGGGCCGAGGCCGCGGCGGCGGCCATTGCATGACCTGCCCGATCATTCGCGACCCGATCGACTACTGACCTTCGTGCCCGCGCCCTGGCTGACCGAATACGTGCCAGGGCCCGCTGAAACCCAAGGAGATGCACCATGGCGTTCAACACCCACAACCGTAACCTGCTCAGCCTCGAGCACCACACACCCCGTGAACTGCGTTACTTGCTGGACCTGTCCCGGGACCTCAAGCGAGCCAAGTACACCGGCACCGAGCAGCAGCACCTCAAGGGCAACAACATCGCGCTGATCTTCGAGAAAACGTCGACGCGCACCCGTTGCGCGTTCGAAGTGGCGGCCTACGACCAGGGCGCCAATGTCACCTACATCGACCCCAACTCCTCGCAGATCGGCCACAAGGAGAGCATGAAGGACACCGCCCGGGTGCTCGGGCGCATGTATGACGCCATCGAGTACCGTGGCTTCAAGCAGGAGATCGTCGAGGAACTGGCGAAGTTCGCCGGCGTGCCGGTGTTCAACGGCCTGACCGATGAATACCACCCGACGCAGATGATTGCCGATGTGCTGACCATGCGTGAGCACGCCGACAAACCGATCCATGAGATCAGCTATGCGTACCTGGGCGATGCCCGTAACAACATGGGCAACTCGTTGTTGCTGATCGGCGCCAAACTGGGCATGGACGTGCGCATCTGCGCGCCCAAGGCCCTGTGGCCCCACGACGACCTGGTGCAGCGCTGCCATCAGTACGCCGAGGAAAGCGGCGCGCGCATCACCCTTACCGCGGACCCGAAGGCGGCGGTCAAGGGCGTGGACTTCATCCACACCGATGTCTGGGTCTCCATGGGCGAGCCGGTCGAAGCCTGGGCCGAGCGAATCGAACTGTTGCTGCCTTACCAGGTCAACGCCGACCTGATGAAAGCCACCGGCAACCCGCGCACCCGCTTCATGCATTGCCTGCCGGCGTTCCATAACAGCGACACCAAGATCGGCAAACAGATCGCCGAGCAGTACCCGCACCTGGCCAACGGCATCGAAGTCACCGACGACGTGTTCGAATCGCCAGCATGCATCGCCTTCGAACAGGCGGAAAACCGCATGCACACCATCAAGGCCATTTTGGTGTCGACGCTGGCAGACCTGTAAGACCCTGTGGGCGGGCTTGCTCGTGAAGGCGGCCTGTCAGCCAACATCCATGTTGTCTGTGACATCGCTTTGGCGAGCAAACCCGCTCCCACAAGGGGCCCTTGCGTTGTTTGTTCCACTTTTTGTAAAGGACAGCACCATGCGAATCGTCGTTGCCCTGGGCGGTAACGCCCTCCTGCGTCGGGGGGAACCCATGACCGCCGACAACCAACGCGGCAACATCCGCACCGCGACTGAACAGATCGCCAGGATCCACCCCGGCAACCAACTGGTGATCGCCCACGGCAATGGCCCGCAGGTCGGCCTGCTGTCGTTGCAAGCGGCCGCCTACCCCTCGGTCACCCCGTACCCGCTGGACGTGTTGGGTGCCGAGACCGAAGGCATGATCGGCTACATCATCGAGCAGGAGCTGGGCAACCTGCTGGACGCCGACGTCCCCTTCGCCACGCTGCTGACCCAAGTGGAAGTGGACGCCGACGACCCGGCCTTCCAACACCCCACCAAGCCCATCGGCCCGGTCTACAGCCAGCAGGAGGCGCAGGCACTGGCCGCTGAAAAAGGCTGGGCCATCGCCCCGGACGGCGACAGGTTTCGTCGGGTGGTCGCCAGCCCCAGGCCCAAGCGCATCTTTGAAATCCGTCCGATCAAGTGGCTGCTGGAAAAGGGCAGTATCGTGATCTGCGCCGGCGGTGGCGGCATCCCGACGATGTACGACGCCGATGGCAAGCTGCAGGGCGTTGAAGCGGTCATCGACAAGGACCTGTGCTCGGCGCTGCTGGCCGAACAACTGGAGAGCGATCTGCTGGTGATCGCCACCGACGTAAACGCCGCCTTCATCGATTTCGGCAAGCCGACCTGCAAGGCCATCGCCAGCGCCCACCCCGACGCCCTGGAAACACTCGACTTCGCCGTCGGATCCATGGGCCCCAAGGTGCAGGCCGCCTGCGAATTTGCGCGCAATACCGGCAAGGTCGCGGTGATCGGGTCGCTTTCGGACATCGATGCTATCGTCCAAGGCACCGCCGGTACTCGCATCAGCACCGCGACAACCGGCATCACTTATCGATAATCGGAAACTCCCGGGGCAGATCCGGGGTCTGCCTTACTTCTACGCCTTTTTCCAGGAGAGTCGCTCATGGCCCTGTTCCGACCCGGTCACCTGCACATGGAGCGCCACGCGCTGAACAAGGATGACCACAGCTACGATCTGTGCATCGACTACGAGCTTGCCCAGGACCCCACGGAAGGCCAGGGCATGTCGTTCCGGCTGCACGGCACGATAGAGGACAAGCCCGTGGACGAGACGTTTTTCCTGGCCAAGGACCAGGCCTTCGACTTCGCCCGTCCCGCCACACACATCGCGCAGAAACACGGCCTGCCCAAGAGCGCCAACATCGGCTCCTTGCACAAGTACTACGACGACATGTTCGAAGACGTGCGAAAGCAACTGGATGTGAAACCGGGAGACCCGATGAAGCCGGAACACCTGGCGTAACCTGATCCACCCGCCCCCCATCACCCGGTGGGAGCGGGCTTGCTCGCGAAAGCGTCGTATCAGTCAACGATGATGTCGGCTGACACACCGCTTTCGCGAGCAAGCCCGCTCCCACATTGGCGGTATCAGTGTTCTGAATGTCCGGACAGTTGCCACGCCCGCCCCACTGGCAACTCACCCGCGCTGACCTATGCTTGAAACAGTACCCCCGGGTATTCGTTCAGAGGTCATCGCCATGAACATCAAAACAAGAAGACGCTTCGTCATATTCGTCACCTGCGCCGCCACGCTTGCGCTGTATGGCACGGCAGCCTACCGGGTGGAGCAGGCCAGGCAACTGCCCCGCGAATTCGCCAGCTGCAACCTGGAACGCTGCATCCCCCATAACGGCTCCCTGAACGCCCTGCGCTGAGGCGTTTCAGTCGTCCTGCTGATCGGTCTTGAGCCGGTCGCGGAACGCCTTGGGCGAGATACCGACGCGGCGGCGGAACAGACGGGTGAAGTTGGTCGGATCGGAAAACCCGAGCATCTCGGAAATCTCGTAGATCGTCATGCCGGTGTAGGTCAGCAGTCGCTTGGCTTCCAGCAACTGCCGCTCATGCATGATCTGCAACGCCGGCTGACCCGCCAGCTCGCGGCAGGTGCCGTTGAGGTGCGACACCGATATGCCCAGGCGATGGGCCAGGTCTTCGACCTTGACGTGCTGGCGATAGGTTTCCTCCACCAACTGGATGAACCCGTTGAGGTATTCCCGGGCCCGTTGCGGGCGCTGGGTCTGGGTGCGGCGCTGCATGACCTGGCGGCTGACCCAGACCATGATCACGCTGACCAGCGCGTGCATCAGCATTTCCCGGGCCGGTTGGTGGCCCATGTACTCGCTCTGCAGGGCACTGAACAGGCTGTTCAGGTAATCGGCGTTCTCACCGGCCGGGTAGCTTTCGGCCTGGGCCAGCACGTTGACCGAATGCCCCAGCTGCGATTGCAGATGCGTCACCAGTGGCGCCGCCAGGGTCACTACGTAGCCGTCCACATCCTCGGAAAACCGGAACCCATGCACCGACAACGGCGGCAGGATCTGCACCGTCGGCTCGTCGAATTGCGTGCGTTGGCCTTCGATTTCCAGCTCCGCCCACCCCTTGAACACAAACAGCAACTGGCACAGGTCAGCATGCCGGTGGGGCTTGATTTCCCATTGATGCTCGCTGCTGCGCTTGGAAATGGTTTCACAGTGCAGCAGGTCCGGTGTCGGCCAATCCTGGCTCTCGCCATAGAGCTTGAACACCGGGATCGAAGGCAGCTCAGGTTTTTTCATAACGCGGATCCGGGCCTGGGGTTGCGGGCGATAATCGCACCAATTGGCAGAAAGAACAGGTATCGGCTCAGTTTTCCCCTTCAACTGACAGCTCCGCAAGCGAAAAATGCAGGCACTCAGGTCCATAACAATTAACGCGGACCCTGGCCGCGTACTTCGTGCGAGTCATAACAACAATGAAAACCCTCAAGACCCAAGTTGCGATTATCGGTGCCGGCCCCTCTGGCCTGCTGCTCGGCCAGTTGTTGCACAACGCCGGCATCGACACCGTCATCGTCGAACGCCAGGCACCGGACTACGTACTGGGCCGCATCCGCGCCGGTGTGCTGGAACAAGGCATGGTCGACCTGCTCCGCCAGGCCGGCGTCAGCCAGCGCATGGACGCTGAAGGCCTGCCCCACGACGGTTTCGAGCTGGCGCTCAACGAACGTCGGGTGCACATCGACCTCAAGGCGCTGACCGGTGGCAAGAACGTCATGATCTACGGCCAGACCGAAGTGACCCGCGACCTGATGGCCGCCCGCGAAGCCGCCGGCGCCCGGACGTTCTATCAGGCCGGCAACGCCCAGCCCCACGACCTGCAGACCGACCAGCCCTACGTGACGTTCGAGTGCGACGGGCAAACCTGGCGCCTGGACTGCGACTACGTGGCGGGCTGCGACGGCTTCCATGGCGTGGCGCGACAGTCGATCCCGGCGGACACACTGAAGGTGTTCGAGCGGGTCTACCCGTTCGGCTGGCTCGGCGTGCTGGCCGACACCCCGCCGGTGCACGACGAACTGGTCTACGCCCGCCACCCCCAAGGTTTCGCCCTGTGCAGCATGCGCTCCAAGACCCGCAGCCGTTACTACCTGCAAGTGCCGGCTGAAGAACCACTGGCCGACTGGCCGGACGCGCGCTTCTGGGCCGAACTGAAGAACCGTCTTCCCGCCGACCTGGCCGAGGCCCTGGTGACCGGCCCGTCCATCGAGAAAAGCATCGCGCCGCTGCGCAGCTTCGTCGTCGAACCCATGCAGTACGGCCGCCTGTTCCTGGTGGGCGATGCCGCGCACATCGTCCCACCCACCGGGGCCAAGGGCCTGAACCTGGCGGCCAGCGACGTCAGCACACTGTTCAACATCCTGCTCAAGGTCTATCGCGACGGCCGCGTGGACTTGCTCGAACGCTATTCCGCCATCTGCCTGCGCCGGATCTGGAAAGCCGAACGGTTCTCCTGGTGGATGACCTCGATGCTGCACCGTTTCGACGATGACGCCTTCAACCAGCGCATCAGCGAAGCGGAACTGGAGTATTTCGTCGACTCCGAGGCCGGTCGAAAAACCATCGCGGAAAATTACGTCGGACTTCCTTATGAGGCTATCGAATAGCCGGCTATCGACATAAACTGCGGACTCCGTCCCTTCGCCCTACCGGCGTGACGCCCGCAGGTTTTGCCGTGACCCAGCTCAACACCCCGCAAGCCCAGAAGCCGGCCATCCGCAGCATCCTGGTCGCGCTGATGCTGGCGATTTTCCTCAGCGCCCTGGACCAGACCATCGTCGCCGTGTCGATGCCGGCCATCTCTGCGCAATTCAAGGACGTCAGCCTGCTGGCCTGGGTGATCTCCGGCTACATGGTCGCCATGACCGTGGCGGTGCCGATCTACGGCAAGCTCGGCGACCTCTACGGGCGACGGCCGCTGATGCTGTTCGGCATGGGCCTGTTCACCCTGGCTTCGCTGTTCTGCGGCCTGGCCCAGGACATGGAGCAATTGGTGCTGGCGCGGATTGTCCAAGGCATCGGCGCCGGCGGCATGATCTCCGTGAGCCAGGCGATCATCGGCGACATCATCCCGCCCCGCGAGCGCGGCCGCTACCAGGGTTACTTCAGCAGCATGTACGCCGTGGCCAGCGTGGCCGGGCCGGTGCTGGGCGGCTACATGACCGAATACCTGTCGTGGCGCTGGGTGTTCCTGATCAACCTGCCGCTGGGCCTGGCGGCCTGGTGGGTGGCCCGGCGCACCCTGGTCGGGCTGCCGGTGCCGCAGCGCACGCCGATCATCGACTACCTGGGCACGGTGTTGCTGATCATCGGCCTGACGGCCCTGCTGCTGGGCATTACCCAGATCGGCCAGGGTTACGCCTGGTACAGCCGCGACGTACTGGGCTTGCTCGGTTGCGCGGTGGTGGGCCTGGGGATTTTCGTCTGGCACGAGCGCCGGGCCCGGGAACCGCTGCTGCCGATGCACCTGTTTGCCAACCGCAGCGCGGTGCTGTGCTGGTGCACGGTATTCTTCACCAGCTTCCAGGCGATTTCCCTGACGGTGCTGGTGCCGCTGCGCTTCCAGAGCGTGACCGGCGCGGGGGCCGACAGCGCGGCGCTGCACCTGTTGCCCCTGGCCATGGGGCTGCCGATCGGCGCCTATTGCGCCGGGCGCCGGACCTCGGTGACGGGGCGCTACAAACCGATGATCTTAAGCGGCGCCCTGCTCTTCCCCTTTGCCATCCTCGGCATGGCCTTCACGCCACCCGGCGCCTTCTGGCTGAGCAGCCTGTTCATGCTGCTCAGCGGCATCGCCTCGGGGATGCAATTTCCCACGTCCCTGGTGGGCTCGCAGAACTCGGTGCAGCAACAGGACATCGGGGTCGCCACCAGCACCACCAACCTGTTCCGCTCCCTTGGCGGGGCGGTGGGCGTGGCCTTGATGTCGGCGTTGCTGCTGGCCTTGCTGCAGGACTCCAGCTTCGCCCAATTCGCCGGGACCTCGCTGATCGGCGAAGGGCACTCCGGCAACGTGCTGCTGGACGGCCTGAACGCCGCGCCGGGTGAGGCACAGGACGCCCTGCGCCAGGAACTGCAGGCGACGTTCCGGCACCTGTTGCTGATCAGCGCGGCGGTGTCGCTGCTGGGTTTGGCGGCCGCCGCCGCGATGCCGAACCATTTGTTGCGTGGGCGGGATGACAAGGTTCGCTAACCATAACCCTGTGGCGAGGGGATAAATCCCCTCGCCACAAAAGACCGCACCTGAATCTACTAGGCCGTCGCGGCCACGATCCCCGGCTCCACCACCGCACTCATGCCATCCTTCATCCGCTTGGCATCGCGCACGAAACAGCGCGAGGCCAGGAACAGGAACACCATGGTCATGAACAGGGCCACCGGAATCAGGTACATCGCGTCGTGCAAGCCGATGGCCTTGAAGGCCTCGGTCATCTGCGGGGCGCCGGCCGCCGCCATGGCGGTGCGGGCGAAGTAGTCCGATAGCCCACCCACCACCACCGGCCCCAGCCCGCCACCGAGCAGGTACAACCCGGCAAAGAACAGCGCCATCGCCGTGGCCCGCAAGCGCGGCTCGACCACGTCCTGGATCGCCGTGTACACGCAGGTGTAGAAGTTATAGGCAAACAGCCAACCGACACTGAACACCGCGACGAACACACCGATTTCGATCCGCCCGGCGTGCAAGGCCCAGGCGGTGGTGACCGTCGAGATGACCAGGCTGAACGCCGCGAACAGCAGGCGACCACTGGCCACCCGCTGATGGATCTTGTCGGCGACCCAGCCGCCCAGGGTCAGCCCGAACAGCCCCGTCACACCGACCATGATCCCGGTGGCCACCGCCGCATCAGGCAGCGACAACTGGAAATAGCGTTGCAGCATCGGCACCAGGAAGGAGTTGCAGGCGTAGGTGGCGAAGTTGAAGCACAGCCCCGCCAGCACCAGCCACAGGAACGTCGGAATGGCCAGGACCCGGCGGATCGGCCGGTCGATCTTGTCCTGGGACACCTGCACGGTTTCCGCCGCGCCGCGCTTGGGTTCCTTGATGAAGAACATGAACACCGCCAGCACCAGCCCCGGCACGGCCGCGATGAAGAACGGCGCGCGCCAGCTGTCGAACGCCTTGACCATCGCGCCGATGGTGAAGAAGGCCAGCAGCAACCCGATCGGCAGGCCGAGCATGAAGATGCCCATGGCTCGCGCCCGGCGATGGGCCGGGAACAGGTCGCCGATCAGCGAGTTGGCCGCCGGCGCGTAACTGGCCTCGCCGATGCCGATGCCCATGCGCACCACCAGGAATGCCCAGAAACTGCCCACCAGGCCATTGACCGCCGTAAGCGCACTCCAGGTGGCCAGGCCCCAGCCCATCAGTTTGCTGCGCGAGCCGGTGTCGGCCATGCGCCCCAGCGGCAGCCCGGCAATGGCGTAGACGATGGTGAAGGCGGTGCCGATGATGCCGATCTGGAAGTCGCTGAGGCTCCACTCCATGCGGATCGGCTCGATGATGATCGCCGGGATGGTGCGGTCGAAGAAGTTGAACAGATTGGCGAGGAACAGCAGGAACAGAATGCGCCAGGCATTCGCCGCTTGGGTCGAGTTCTGCATGGGTCCGTCTCTTATTGTTTTTGGGCAACGGCGAGCATCCGAGCCCTGAATTTGCAATCTAGACAGCGGCGTGCGGGATGTCTGCGATCATTCGCCAGGCTGATACCCGACCATGGCGGCCAAGGCCTTTCTTGATGGCGGTCAACATACCGTAACAATTGCCATCATTTTGCCGGTTCTCGATTAAAGATCATGTCCCGATGGCCGATCCATCATGAAGCTTCTTTCATCCGCTATGGTTCGATGACAGCGGTCGTCCAACCCACCAGTTCAGGCGTACGGCGCACAATGACTTCCAAAAAAACAGCCACTGCGGTATCCGATCTGACCCTGGGCCCGGCCGCCAACGGCTTTGAAACGTCGACGGTGTCGAGCGCCTCACGCCCCTTGTCGACCCAGCAGTACCTGTACTTCACCGAGACCAATACCGACCGCATCCTCGACAACCTCGACGGCCTGCGCGACACCGTGTTCCCGCGCCCACCGCACCTGGTGGATGACGAATACGACCGCAACCAGCAGGAATTCCCGTCGGTGTGCCTGATCGGCCTGGGCCGCTGCGGCTCCAACATCGCCCTGGACGTGGCGGAGCTGGTCTACAACGCGCGCAAGTTCTACCTCAACGAGTTCAACGCCGAAGACAAACACTACGACAAGGGCTACAGCCCCGCGCAGTGGATCCGTCACAACCTGCGCCTGGGCACCGGCAAGGCCAGCAAGCCGGTGTTCCTGGTGGAACCGCTGGTCATGCTCGGCGACCTGGACAAGGACATCGCCGGGCGCATCCGCTTCTCACGCAAGGGCGAAAAGAGCGGCTTTTTGCGCGACTACAGCAAGATGAAAATCATGGACTTGTCGGAGGTCCACGCCGGCGGCGCCGGTAACGCGCCGATCCTGGGCCAGTACCTGGCCAAGATCATCCTGAACAAGGACACCCAGCGTTTCTCCAGCCCCGACTGGAAAATGATCCACTCGTACCTGATCGACAGCTGCGGCATCAAGGCTAACCAATCGCGCCTATATTTCTCGATCTTCAGTGCCGGCGGCGGCACCGGTTCGGGCATGGCCTCGGAGTTCGGCCTGGCCCAGCAGTACTCGTACATGAACAAGACGTTCGACACCAAGCCGATGGACGAACACGACAGCAAGAGCGGCCACTCCTTCGTCTTCGAGCCGATCTTCACCAGCGGCATCTGCGTGCTGCCGAACATTTCCGACCACCGCAGTGAAATGTCCGAGGCGCTGCACATCAACGCCGGGCGGCTGCTGTGCAAATACCTCTCGGAAGAATGGGATTTTTCATACAACTTCGCCAATGAAGACAGCAGCGAAGCCAGCGTCATGGGCCGGATCCGCCCATGGAACGCGATGATGCTGATCTCCAACGACATCATGCGTTATGCCGAGGAAAGCGACGACGGCAACATCCAGAACATCGATGTCAACGCCATGGAGAAACACGCCAACCAGTACATCTCCCAGCAGATTTTCAACATCCTGACCGCCCAGGCGGTCACCACCGATTACGACCAGAACTATTTCCGTCGGGCCGGCATCGACATCGGCGAAACCATTCGCCTGGACGCCAACGACCTGTTCATGAGCCTGGCCGGCCCGGTGGCCATTGCCTACGCCGAATCGGTGGTCCCGGAAACCCCGGCGCCGAGCGGTGACAAGTTCAAGGTGTTCGAGAAAGAGCCGCCACGCCTGAACATCGACGACCTGTTCTTCCGCTCCATCGACCTGCCGCACTTCAACAAGGTCACCCAGGCCATCGAAGGCATCAGCCTGTTGCCGATCGAATCCAAGCGCTACCGGGCGTCGCTGGAGCAGTACAAGAACTCCGGCTACGACGCCGCGGCCCTGCATGACCTGCATTTCTTCAAGAACTGCTCGTCGGTGGTGTCGATCGTGTCCTTGCCCAAGGACTACAAGCTGTCCTACATGGACCTGAACCGGCTCAAGACCCACCTCAACAGCCTGTTCCCCAACACCACACTCAAGCGTTACGCACTGGTGATTGGCGCCTCGGCCAACCTGTCGCTGACCACCCTGATCGCCAAGAGCCCGTGCCTGTCGGATGACTTCCTGACCCTGATCGTGGCGTTCATCAAGCGCTGCTTCGCCCGCACGCCGTACCGCTTCGACGACACCCTGGACAACTCGATCCTGGACTTCATCATCAACGAAGACTTCGACGAAGAACGCATCGACGACCTGCTCAACGAGTTCGAGAACCCAGCGAAGATCCTCGACACCAACTGGTACGCCATCAAGCCGATGTACGAGAAGAAGTACCGCGAACTGATCAACGACAAAGAGAAGTTCGTCTCGATCAATGACATCCGCCTGTCCCGCGACTGCGTGAAGAAGGCCATCAAGTACCTGCGCGAGATCTACCGTCATCGCATTGGCAAGACCAAGGTTATTTCCCTTAACAACCATACAGGCAGGACTTACTGAGTCCGGCGCAGCACCGTGTTGCCTCCAATCGCGAGCAAGCTCGCTCCCACAGGGTTTTGTGTACACAGACCCACTGTGGGAGCGAGCTTGCTCGCGATAGCGGTCCTGAATCCTGCGCATGAACAACATCCAGAAACAATTAAGCAGCCCTAAGGCTGCTCAATAAACTGTTCCCGTGACGTATACGTCACCCTGCCCTGTGGCGTTTCACCACGGCAGGATGCCATCACGCTACTCACCTACACACTTTTGTACCGCGCGCGCAGCGACCCAAGTTGGTGCATCGATCACTTCGACGCCCTTTCCTGGATCAGGATCCAAGGCGAAACCACCACCGCCCAGAGCTGCGGATCACGCTCCAGAAAATCCAGCGCCCGCGTTTCAGACAGTTTCGCGAGCTGCTCGCCGGCCAACCAGGCGAAGACTTTCTCGCCTTCGTCCTGTGCCACGGCTTCGGCGGCGGCGATCAAATCCAGTGCCGGGTCGACCCATAATAGGGCACCCTTGGCGAAGAACGGTTCCAGCTCCTTCCAGGTGATGGATGCGGTTTCACCGAGCAGCTTGGCATAGAGGGTGCTAGGTTCTTGGTTCATGGGCCTGTCCGGAAAAGAAATCGGCGCGAATGATAACGTCGGTGGTCCGGCAGAAAAACCCGGTAGTAATTGGAGGGCCGATTGAAAAGTGCAGCAGGTGCCAGGGAATGCCGATTTGACCGGAGAAACCCCGCCGCTATTCTGTCTTTTTCTTTCAATAAAGCGACACCCTCAGGATTTGCCCCCAAGCGCCAGCTTCCCTTGCCAACAATCGGCGCTCTACACTGTACCGGTACAGTTGCCGGGGGCATTTTCCGCGAGGATATCCAAGATATCTGACCCGGTTCTGCTGCTACGGCGCCAGGACTATAAAAACTACAACAGCATGAGTGGAGCACTATGACTAAGGCTACTAAGCAGATTTCCAAACTGTTTGCCGCTATGGTTCTGGCCGGGGTGGCCAGCCATTCGTTCGCCGCAGACACCATCAAGATCGGCATCGCCGGCCCGAAAACCGGCCCTGTAGCCCAATACGGCGACATGCAGTTCAGTGGCTCCAAGATGGCCATCGAGCAAATCAACGCCAAGGGCGGCGTGAACGGCAAGCAACTCGTCGCCGTTGAATACGATGATGCCTGCGATCCAAAACAAGCGGTTGCCGTTGCGAACAAGGTCGTCAACGACGGCGTCAAGTTCGTGGTCGGCCACCTGTGCTCCAGCTCCACCCAGCCGGCTTCGGACATCTACGAAGACGAAGGCGTGATCATGATCACCCCGGCGGCCACCAGCCCGGACATCACCGCTCGCGGCTACAAGATGATCTTCCGCACCATCGGCCTGGACAGCGCCCAGGGCCCGGCGGCCGGCAACTACATCGCCGACCACGTCAAGCCGAAGGTCGTTGCGGTCCTGCACGACAAGCAGCAGTACGGTGAAGGCATCGCCAGCGCGGTGAAATCGACCCTCGAGAAGAAAGGCGTGAAAGTGGCCGTCTTCGAAGGCGTGAACGCCGGCGACAAAGACTTCTCCTCGATGATCGCCAAGCTCAAGCAAGCCAACGTCGACTTCGTCTACTACGGCGGCTACCACCCGGAACTGGGCCTGATCCTGCGTCAGTCCGAGGAAAAGGGCCTGAAGGCCAAGTTCATGGGCCCGGAAGGCGTGGGCAACGACTCCATCTCGCAGATCGCCAAGGAATCCTCCGAAGGCCTGCTGGTGACCCTGCCGAAGTCCTTCGACCAGGATCCGGCCAACATCGCCCTGGCTGACGCCTTCAAGGCCAAGAAGGAAGACCCGAGCGGTCCGTTCGTGTTCCCGTCCTACTCCGCCGTCCAGGTGATTGCCCAGGCCATCACCGAAACCAAGAGCGAAGACCCGACCAAAGTGGCCGAAGCCATCCACGCCGGCACCTTCAAGACCCCAACCGGCGACCTGAGCTTCGACGCCAAGGGCGACCTGAAGGACTTCAAGTTCGTGGTCTACGAGTGGCACTTCGGCAAACCTAAAACCGAAGTTTCGCCTCAGTAAGGCCTGGCCTGACTGACTGCCAATAAAGCCCACGGCGTGCCGTGGGCTTTGTTTTGAATGTATTGGGCCGCGCTGGCGTGATCCGCCAGTCTCCCCACCTGAAAATCTCAAAACCGTCATCAGCGGTTCGCTGGCCAACCTCGTGCTCGAAGTGGATGCAGATCCACGGGGCCGGGCGGGAAAATGACTCCACCAGTGAAATGCGTATCAGGTTTTTAGGAGCGCTGTAATGCCTGACATCTATCACTTCTTCCAGCAGCTGGTTAACGGCCTGACCGTTGGCAGCACGTATGCCCTGATCGCCATCGGCTATACGATGGTCTACGGCATCATTGGAATGATCAACTTCGCCCACGGCGAGGTGTACATGATCGGCTCCTACGTGGCGTTCATCGCCATCGCCGGGCTGAGCATGATGGGACTCGACAGTGTCCCGCTGTTGATGACCGCGGCTTTCATCGCGAGCATCGTGGTCACCAGTTCCTATGGCTACAGCATCGAACGGATCGCCTACCGCCCCTTGCGCGGCAGCAACCGTCTGATCCCGCTGATTTCCGCCATCGGCATGTCGATCTTCCTGCAGAACACGGTTCTGCTTTCGCAAGACTCCAAGGACAAATCCATTCCCAACCTGATTCCGGGCAACTTCGCCATCGGGCCAGGTGGCGCACATGAAGTGCTGATTTCGTACATGCAAATCGTGGTGTTCGTGGTGACCCTGCTCGCCATGCTCGGCCTCACGCTGTTCATCTCCCGCTCCCGCCTGGGCCGCGCCTGCCGCGCCTGTGCCGAAGACATCAAGATGGCCAACCTGCTGGGCATCAACACCAACAACATCATCGCCCTGACCTTCGTCATCGGTGCGGCCCTGGCGGCCGTCGCCGCGGTGCTGTTGAGCATGCAATACGGCGTGATCAACCCCAACGCCGGTTTCCTCGTCGGCCTCAAGGCCTTCACCGCCGCGGTGCTGGGTGGTATCGGCAGCATCCCCGGCGCCATGCTCGGCGGGTTGGTGCTGGGCGTAGCGGAAGCCTTTGGCGCCGATATCTTCGGCGACCAGTACAAGGACGTCGTGGCGTTCGGCTTGTTGGTTCTGGTCCTGTTATTCCGGCCGACCGGCATCCTGGGCCGTCCGGAGGTTGAAAAAGTATGACTAGGCATCTCAAATCGGCGCTTTTCAGCGCCCTGCTGGTCTGGGCCGTGGCCTACCCGGTACTCGGTCTCAAACTGACCATCGTCGGCATCAACCTGGAAGTGCACGGCACCAGCCCGGCCATCCTGATGACCATCGCCGCGTGCTCGCTGTTGATGTTCCTGCGCGTGCTGTTCAGCACCCAGATCAGCGCGGCCTGGAAGTCCTCGCCCGGCCTGCCGGTGATCCCGGCCAAGGCCAGCCACTTCCTGACCCTGCCGACCACCCAGCGTTGGATCATCCTGGCCCTGATCGTCGGCGCGCTGGTGTGGCCGTTCTTCGGTTCGCGCGGCGCGGTGGACATCGCCACGTTGATCCTGATCTACGTGATGCTCGGCCTCGGCCTGAACATCGTGGTGGGCCTGGCCGGCCTGCTGGACCTGGGCTACGTGGGCTTCTACGCCGTCGGGGCCTACAGCTATGCGCTGCTGTCCCATTACTTCGGCCTGAGCTTCTGGATCTGCCTGCCGATCGCCGGGATGATGGCCGCCACCTTCGGTTTCCTGCTGGGCTTCCCCGTGCTGCGCCTGCGGGGTGACTACCTGGCCATCGTGACCCTGGGCTTCGGCGAGATCATCCGTCTGTTCCTGCGCAACCTGACCGACATCACCGGTGGTCCGAACGGCATCAGCAACATCGAGAAGCCGACGTTCTTCGGCCTGACCTTCGAGCGCAAGGCCGCCGAAGGCCTGCAGACGTTCCACGAATACTTCGGCCTGGAATACAACTCGATCAACAAGGTCATCTTCCTCTACCTCGTTGCCCTGTTGCTGGCCCTGGCCGCGCTGTTCGTGATCAACCGCCTGCTGCGCATGCCGATCGGCCGTGCGTGGGAAGCGCTGCGCGAAGACGAGATCGCCTGCCGCGCGCTGGGGCTCAACCCGACCGTGATCAAGCTCTCGGCCTTCACCCTGGGCGCCGCCTTCGCCGGTTTCGCCGGCAGCTTCTTCGCCGCCCGCCAGGGCCTGGTGACGCCGGAGTCCTTCACCTTCATCGAGTCGGCGATCATCCTCGCCATCGTGGTGCTGGGCGGGATGGGCTCGCAGTTGGGGGTGATCCTGGCCGCCGTGGTGATGATCCTGTTGCCTGAAATGATGCGTGAATTCAGCGAATACCGCATGTTGATGTTCGGCGCCCTGATGGTGCTGATGATGATCTGGCGTCCCCAAGGTCTGCTGCCTATGCAACGCCCTCACATGGAGCTGCGCAAATGAGCCGCGAGATCCTCAAGGTTGAAAATTTGAGCATGCGCTTCGGCGGCTTGCTGGCGGTCAATGGCGTGGCCCTGACCGTGAAAGAGAAACAGGTGGTTGCCTTGATCGGGCCGAACGGCGCGGGCAAGACCACGGTGTTCAATTGCCTGACCGGCTTCTACCAGCCAACCGCCGGTAGCATCCTGCTGGACGGCGAGCCGATCCAGGGCCTGCCGGGGCACAAGATCGCCCTCAAGGGCGTGGTGCGCACCTTCCAGAACGTGCGGTTGTTCAAGGACATGACGGCGATCGAGAACCTGCTGATCGCCCAGCACCGTCACCTGAACACCAACTTCTTTGCCGGCCTGTTCAAGACCCCGTCGTTCCGCAAGAGCGAACGCGAGGCCATGGAATACGCCGAGTACTGGCTGGAGAAGGTCAACCTCAAGGAGTTCGCCAACCGGACCGCCGGCACCCTGGCCTACGGTCAGCAACGGCGCCTGGAAATCGCCCGCTGCATGATGACCCGTCCGCGGATCCTCATGCTCGACGAACCGGCCGCCGGCCTGAACCCCAAGGAAACCGAAGACCTGAAGGCACTGATCAGCGTGCTGCGCGAGGAGCACAACGTCACGGTGCTGCTGATCGAGCACGACATGAAACTGGTCATGAGCATTTCCGACCACATCGTGGTGATCAACCAGGGCACGCCCCTGGCCGACGGCACGCCGGACCAGATCCGCGACAATCCTGAAGTGATCAAAGCCTACCTGGGGGAAGCGTAAATGCTGCAGTTCGAAAACGTTTCCACCTTCTACGGCAAGATCCAGGCCCTGCACAGTGTCAACGTCGACGTCCGACAGGGCGAAATCGTGACGCTGATCGGTGCCAACGGCGCCGGCAAGTCCACGCTGCTGATGACCCTCTGCGGTTCGCCCCAGGCCCGCAGCGGCAGCATCCGCTACATGGGCGAGGAACTGGTGGGCCAGGACTCCTCGCAGATCATGCGCAAGAGCATCGCGGTGGTGCCGGAAGGTCGTCGGGTGTTTGCCCGACTGACCGTGGAAGAAAACCTCGCCATGGGCGGGTTCTTCACCGACAAGGGCGACTATCAGGAACAGATGGACAAGGTCCTGCACCTTTTCCCACGCCTGAAAGAGCGTTTTACCCAACGCGGCGGCACCATGTCCGGCGGCGAACAGCAAATGCTCGCCATCGGCCGTGCGCTGATGAGCAAGCCCAAGCTGCTGCTGCTCGACGAGCCGTCCCTGGGGTTGGCGCCGATCATCATCCAGCAGATCTTCGACATCATCGAACAGCTGCGCAAGGATGGCGTGACGGTGTTCCTGGTGGAGCAGAACGCCAACCAGGCCCTGAAGATCGCCGACCGGGCCTACGTGCTGGAAAACGGCCGCGTGGTGATGCAAGGCAGCGGTGAAGCCTTGCTGACCGACCCAAAAGTGCGCGAGGCGTACCTGGGCGGTTAACGGTTGCAGCCAACAGAAAACGGCCTTCGGGCCGTTTTTTTTGCACACCTGCACCGCTACGTGGCGAGGGCGCTTGCTCCCGCTGGGAAAAAATTCAAGCACTCGCTGTAACACTTCCCCACGTCCCGTCTCTAGTTCAGCAGACCGGCGCTCACGCCGGTTCATTTCCCAAGAAGAACTGGAGAACATCATGTCCGCTACCACCCGCACCCTGTCCGCTTCCGCCCTGGTCCTGGCCCTGGGTTCCGCGCTGAGCATCGCCGCCGTATCGACCGCCCACGCCGCTGACGACAACATGGAAAAATGCTTTGGCGTCGCCATGAAAGGGCAAAACAACTGCGCCGCCGGGGCGGGCACGACCTGTGCCGGCACCGCCAAGATGGACTACCAGGGCAACGCCTGGAAACTCGTCCCGAAAGGCACTTGCATGACCACCGAAAGCAAAACGTCGCCGACCGGTTTCGGCCAGCTCGAAGCCTTCAAAGCCAAGTCCTGATCCCCTGGCTGCCTGAGTGTCGATCATGACCACGTCTTGCAAACCTGCTGTCCCCGGCGCCCAGGCAGCCCACGTCGAGCTCCCGCCCCGTGCCGGGCTGGGGCTCAAGACCGGGCACTTCCAAGCAGTGCTCGGTTCAAGGCCCGATATCGGTTTCTTTGAAGTCCACGCCGAAAACTACATGGTGGCCGGCGGCCCGTTTCATCATTACCTGAGTTTGATCCGCGAACACTATCCGCTGTCGCTGCACGGTGTCGGCCTGTCCATCGGCACCGAGGGCAAGCTGGATGAGGTGCACCTCAAGCGCCTCGCCGAACTGATCGAACGCTATCAACCCCAAGCCTTTTCCGAACACCTGGCCTGGTCGAGCCATGGCCCGGTGTTTCTCAACGACCTGCTGCCCCTGGCCTACGACGCGCAAACGCTGGACCGCGTCTGCGCCCACATCGAACACGTGCAGGAAACCCTCAAGCGCCCGATGTTGCTGGAAAACCCGGCGACCTACCTGGCATTCGAACGCTCGACCATTGACGAGCCCGACTTCCTCGGCGATGTCATCCGCCGCACCGGTTGCGGCCTGCTACTGGACGTCAACAACCTCTACGTGTCCTGCGTCAACCACCAGCGCGATCCCCTGGCTTATCTCGATGCCTTGCCGCTGCACGCCGTGGGCGAGATACACCTGGCCGGGTTTGCCGAAGATGCCGACAGCCTGGGTGACCGTTTACTGATCGACGACCATGGCGCCCCCATCGACCTGGCGGTCTGGGCGTTGTATCGGCAAGTGCTGAAGCGCATCGGTCCGGTGGCAACCCTGATCGAGCGAGATAACCAAGTACCGGCCTTCAGCGTCTTGCAGGAGGAAGCCCGCCAGGCCGACGAACTGCTGCACGGCGCGCGGAGGCTGATATGAGCAGCCAGGCCACATTCGCCGCCGCCCTGCTCGACCCCCGGCAGGCGTGCCCACCCGGTTTGTGCTGCGCCAACGGCGCCGACCCGGCGAGCCGCTTCGCGGTGTATCGCAACAACGTCCTGGGCTCATTGATCAACGCATTGGCGGACGGCTACCCGGTGGTTCGGCAATTGGTTGGCGATGAGTTCTTCCAGGCCATGGCGGGCGTTCACGCGCAAGCCTGCGCACCCGACAGCCCACTGATGAATCGCTACGGCGCCGGCCTGGCGGATTTCATCGAGCGTTTCGAACCGGCGTCCTCCGTGCCGTACCTGGCGGATGTGGCCCGGCTGGAACGACTGCGCACACTGGCCTACCACGCCGCTGACGCCCAGGCCGCGGACCTTGGGCTCCTGGCCGCGGCACTCGCCGCCCCGCCCTCGCTGGGCACGCTGCGCGTGATGCTTCATCCGTCCGTGCACCTGCTCGCCTCAGCCTTCGCGGTCGTGGCGATCTGGGCCGCTCATCAGGCCGGGGAGACACTCGCCGGCATCGATCCGGGCCAGGCACAACAAGCCCTGGTCCTGCGCAATGGGCTCGACGTCGAAGTGTTCGCTATCGACCACGCGACATACACCTTCATCCAGCACCTGCAAAACGGCCTGTCGTTGGACCAGGCGTGGGCCTTTGCGCCGGACGCCGACCCGGGCCACACCCTGGCGCTGCTGATCAACCACCACGCCATCACTTGCTTGCATCACGACAAGGTCTTGCCATGAACACGCTCGTCACACGCGCTATCGCCCTGTTGGAACAGATTCCACACAGCCTGATCGCCTTCATTGCGCGGTTCTCCATTGCCGCGGTGTTCTGGAAATCCGGGCAGACCAAGGTTGAAGGGCTGGCCATCGACCTGATCGACGGCACCTTCCAGCTCGGTTGGCCGCACCTGGCCGACTCGACCGTTCCACTGTTCAAGAGTGAATACCCTGTGCCGTTGTTGTCGGCAGAGGTCGCGGCTCACCTGGCGGCATTCGCCGAGCACTTTTTCCCCGTGCTGATCCTGCTCGGGCTTGCCACGCGTTTCTCGGCGCTGGCGCTGCTGGGCATGACCCTGACCATCCAGACCTTCGTCTACCCGGATGCCTATCCGACCCATGGCACCTGGGCCGCCGTGCTGCTCTACTTGATGGCACGCGGGCCCGGCAAACTGTCAATTGACCACTGGGTCGCTGTGTGGGAGCGAGCCTGCTCACAGAAGCGCGGTGTCAAAAACAGCACTGGCGACTGATCCACTGTTTTCGCGAGCAGGCGCCTTCCCACCAGGGCCTGTGTGGCGCTATCCCTGGAGACGGTCCAACGCTTCACCGCTGCGCTTGAACCAGTCGATCAGATAGTCGGCCAGCACCTGCGTCCGCTTGGGCAGGCCACCTTGATAGGGATGCACCAAGTACATCGGCATGCGCCGAGTCTGAAAACCGCTCAGGATCCGTCGCAAGCGCCCGTCAGCCAATTCTTCGTGCAACAGGTACGACGGCAGCCGGGCGATTCCGGCACCGGCCAGGGCGGCTTTTTTCAACAGGCTGTAGTGGTTGCTGGCGAACGGCCCCGACACCCGGACCCGCAGCAGTTCGTGCTGCTGGTGATACAACCATTCCTCCCGGCCGCTGTAATGGCTGTTGAGCAGGCAGCGGTGCTCCGCCAGGGCCTGGGGCGTGTCCGGTTCGCCATGACGGTCGAGATAAGCCGGGCTGGCGCAGGTCATTTCGTGCCACGCCAACAACGGCCGAGCCACCAGTCGCTCGTCGATGGCGGAGTCCGAGCGGATCGCCAGGTCGAAGCCTTCGCGGGCCAGGTCGCGGTAGCCGTTGCTGAGTTCCAGTTCGATCTGCACATGGGGATACGTGTGAGCGAACTCCACCAGCAAGCCCTCAAAAAAGGTTTCGCCCAACGACACCGGAACCGTCATACGCACCGGCCCGGCCACGTCGTCCTTCAATCGGGCCAATGCCTGACGCGCCTTTTCCACCTGCACCAGCAGCGCCTGGGCCTGGGGCAACAACGCCGCCCCCGCCGCCGTGAGGCTCAGGCGCCGGGTGGTGCGTTGCAGCAGCACCACGCTGAAGCGGCTTTCCAACAGGCTGATGCGCTTGGACAACTGGCCCTTGCTACAGCCCAACTGTTGCGCCGCCAGAGTAAAGCTGCCGGCCTCCATCAATACGGCAAACGCCGCCAGGTCATCCATCTCGCTCATTGGATTGTTTCCAATTGAAAACCAAAGGTTGCCTATTAGCACGATTATCAACAAAAGGAACCCTTCTAGACTGCAACCTCTTCCCATCCATAGAGGAACAGCCCATGAAAATCCTGTTGATCGGCGCCAACGGCACCATCGGTTCGGCCATCGACCACGAACTGTCGCCGCGCCACGACATCATTCGCATCGGCCGCAACAGCGGCGAGTTGCAAGTGGACATCAGCGACAGCGCCTCGATCCGCGCCCTGTTCGAAAAGACCGGGCGCTTCGATGCCCTGGTCTGCGCCGCCGGCAATGTCACCTTCGCGCCCTTGGGCGACATGAGCGAAGAAAGCTTCGCCCTGGGCTTGAAAGACAAGCTGATGGGCCAGGTCAACCTGCTGCTCATCGGCCGCGAATTCGCCAACGACGGCGCCTCTTTCACCTTCACCACCGGGGTGCTCAGCCACGACCCGATCAAGAGCGGCGCGTCGGCGGCCTTGGTCAACGGGGCCCTGGACAGTTTTGTCCGCGCGGCGGCCATCGAGTTGCCAAGGGGCTTGAGAGTCAATTCGGTGAGCCCGAACGTGCTGCTGGAGGCGATGGACAAGTACGCCCCGTACTTTCGCGGATACAAGCCAGTGCCCGCCGCCGACGTGGCATTGGCCTACTCCAAAAGCGTCGAAGGCCTACAAACCGGTCAGACCTTTCACGTGGGCTAAACAGCATCTTGCCTACGCTCCTGCTTGTGATGCGGGATCAGTCTGAGTAACGTGGCGGCACCTGTCTGGAGACCCAATGATGCGTGCCGCCCGCTCCCTGCTGTTTATCGCCCTCCTGCCGCTGTTCGCCGGCTGCCAGTTGCTCGACGCGCCACGCCAAAGCGTTTCCCACGCCGGGCAAACGCGCATGCAAGGCGAACTGACGGCCGCCGATGGCAAACTGGTGTTCCAGCCCTGCCAGGAACAGCGCCGCTATATCGTCAACGACAGCGGCGGCACCAGCGTGCTGCAACAGGCCGCGAGCCTGGCCGACAACCAGGGCAAGCTGTTTGCCGATGTGCGAGGTCGCATTGTGTCCAGCGCCACGGCGGGGGCCGACAGCCAGTTGGACCTGGAGCAGTTGTATCGCCTCGAACGCTCGGGCAGCGCGTGCGACGACGGCAATTTCAAGCGGCTGGTCCTGCGTGCCTCCGGGCATGGTCCGCAATGGGACCTGAAGGCCAACGGCAAGGGCCTGGTGCTCGAACGTGAAGGCCAGCCAGCCCTGGCGGTGCCCTACCTGGAGGAACAACTGGGGGACGGCCGCTTCAACCTCAGCACCGAAGCCAACGGCCAGAAGGTCGAACTCTGGGTCGCGCCCCAGCGCTGCGTCGACAGCGTCACCGGCAGTGTCCAGCACATGAGCGCCGAAGTGCGGGTCAACGGCCAGGTTCAGCGCGGCTGCGCCTATTTCGGTGGCGCTCGCGACGACTGATTCACTGCGGCGAGGGATTGCAGCTTATAATCGCCGGTTTGAAGAACGCCCTGGCGCAGTTGTGCGCCCCGCGAACCGGACCCCGCCATGTTACGAATCACCGAACTCAAGCTGCCGCTCGACCATCCCGAGGAAGACCTGCGCGCTGCCATCCTGCAGCGCCTGGGCATCGCCAGCGATGAACTGCTCGACTTCACCTTGTTCAAGCGCAGCTACGACGCACGCAAGAAGTCTTCCGAGCTGTGCTTCATCTACACCATCGACCTGACGGTGCGCGACGAAGCCGGCCTGCTGCGCAAGTTCGCCGATGACCGCAACATCAACGAAGCGCCCGACGTCAGCTACAAAGCAGTGGGCCAGGCTCCAAGCGAACTGAGTGAACGGCCGATCGTGGTCGGCTTCGGTCCCTGCGGGATCTTCGCCGCTCTGCTGCTGGCGCAGATGGGCTTCAAGCCGATCATCCTCGAACGCGGCCCGGAAGTGCGCCAGCGCACCAAGGACACCTGGGGCCTGTGGCGCAAAAGCGTGCTCAACCCCGAATCCAACGTGCAATTCGGCGAAGGCGGCGCGGGGACATTCTCCGATGGCAAGCTCTACAGCCAGATCAAGGATCCGAAATTCCTCGGCCGCAAGGTCTTGCACGAGTTCGTCAAGGCCGGTGCGCCGGAAGAAATCCTCTACGTCAGCAAGCCCCATATCGGTACGTTCCGCCTGACAGGCGTAGTGGAAAACATGCGTGAGGAAATTCGCGCCCTGGGCGGCGAAGTGCGCTTCCAGCAGCGGGTTACCGACGTGCTCATCGAGGACGGCCAACTGGTCGGCGTCGAACTGGCCAGCGGCGAACGCCTCCACTCCAGGCATGTGATCCTGGCCTTGGGCCACAGCGCGCGGGACACCTTCCGCATGCTCCACGGTCGTGGCGTGTACATGGAAGCCAAGCCGTTTTCGGTGGGTTTCCGTATCGAACACCCACAATCGCTGATCGACAACGCGCGCCTGGGCAAGTACGCCGGGCACCCGAAACTCGGTGCCGCTGACTACAAGCTGGTGCACCACGCCAAGAATGGCCGCTCGGTCTACAGTTTCTGCATGTGCCCGGGCGGCACCGTGGTGGCCGCGACCTCCGAGCGGAATCGCGTCGTGACCAACGGTATGAGCCAGTACTCACGCAACGAACGCAATGCCAACTCCGGCATCGTCGTCGGCATTACCCCGGAAGTGGATTACCCCGGTGGCCCGCTGGCGGGCATCGAGTTGCAGGAGCGCCTGGAATCCCACGCGTTCGTGCTCGGCGGCAGCAACTACGAAGCCCCGGCGCAACTGGTGGGCGACTTCATCGCCGGCAAGCCGTCGACGGCCTTGGGCAGCGTCGAACCGTCCTACAAGCCCGGCGTCTCCCTGGGCGACCTGGCCCTGGCCCTGCCGGACTTCGCCATCGAAGCCATCCGCGAGGCCCTGCCGGCATTCGAGAAGCAGATTCGCGGATATTCACTGCACGATGCCGTACTGACCGGGATCGAGACCCGCACCTCGTCGCCGCTGCGCATCACCCGTGATGAATCGCTGCAGAGCTTGAACGTCAAAGGCCTGTTCCCGGCAGGTGAAGGCGCCGGTTACGCGGGCGGGATTCTCTCGGCGGGCGTGGACGGGATCCGGATTGCCGAGGCCGTGGCGCGAGACATGCTCGGCCTCCAAGCCTGACGAAAAACCCTCCTTTGTGGGAGCGAGCTTGCTCGCTCCCACAAAGGAGGTGCGTGGCTCAGATATTGGCCCGCAACACGCTCTCGGGCAGCGCCTCTCCCCGCTCCACACTCGCCGCCACGACCGCGATCAATCCGTCCAGCTCATAGCCTTGGACCTTGAGCCAGGCGGGGTCGTAATAAGTGGTCGCATAACGCTCACCGCCATCGCACAAGATCGCCACGATCGACCCAGACTCGCCCCCGTCGACCATTCGCCGTGCGGCAATCAGCGCCCCGATCAGGTTGGTGCCGCTGGAACCACCGACCCGTCGCCCCAGGCGCTGGGCCAGGTAGTGCATGGCCGCCAGCGACAGGGCATCCGGAACCTTGACCATCGCATCGATGACTTTCGGCAGGAACGACGCCTCGACCCGTGGCCGGCCGATACCCTCGATGCGCGAGCCGCAATCCAGGCGCAGGCTGGCGTCGCCGCTGCGGTAATAGTCAAAGAACACCGAACGCTCGGCATCGGCGCATAGCACGCGCGTGTGGTGCTGGCGATAACGCACATAGCGTCCGAGGGTGGCTGTGGTGCCCCCCGTGCCAGGGCTGGAGATCAGCCAGCTCGGCTCCGGGTAATGCTCGAAGCGCATCTGCTGGAAGATCGATTCGGCAATGTTGTTGTTGGCCCGCCAGTCCGTCGCGCGTTCGGCATAAGTGAACTGGTCAATGAAGTGGCCGTCGTGCTCACGGGCCAGGCGTTCGGATTCGGCGTAGATCTGCGTAGGATCCTCCACCAGATGGCTCTGGCCACCGTAGAAAGCGATCTGGGCGATTTTTTCCCTGGAGGTGGTCGCCGGCATCACCGCGATAAAGGGCAGCCCCAGGAGCCTGGCGAAATACGCCTCGGAAATCGCCGTCGAGCCACTGGACGCCTCGATCACCGGCGCGCCGGGCTTGAGCCAGCCGTTACACAACGCATAGAGAAACAACGAACGCGCCAGCCGGTGCTTGAGGCTGCCAGTGGGATGGCTGGATTCATCCTTGAAATACAGCTCGATGCCCGGCAGGCCCGGCAACGGCAGTGGAATCAGGTGGGTATCGGCGCTGCGCTGGAAATCAGCCTCGATGATGCGGATCGCTTCGCGCGCCCACTGGCGATGGTCGTTCATGGTGTTTTCTCACAGGATCGGTTCACACGGGGATATCCCCCGCGGTCAGGCAGGCACGGATTGATTCGGAAAAACCAGTCGCCAGCTTAGGAAAAAACCGACATCGCGCACAGGTACAGCTAAGGTCCAATATGGCCCGTAACTGCCCAACCGCGTGACAGGGTCGTTGTAACGACATATAACAAAAAAGAATATAACTTTTGTTTTAACAACTAACAGTACGGGTTAGGGTGTGGCGACTTTTTGATTCGATGAATGGAGAGCAAATCTTGGCTCTACGTAATTCCCTGACACGCTTCTTCCAACTGGAGGCCGCCAGTGGCCTGCTGCTGATCGCCGCCGCCATACTGGCGCTGGTCATCAACAACTCACCGCTGTCCTGGCTGTACAACGGCTTGCTGGACACCCCGGTGGTCGCCCAGGTCGGCGCGTTGAAGATCGCCAAGCCGCTGCTGTTGTGGATCAACGACGGCCTGATGGCCCTGTTCTTCCTGCTGATCGGCCTGGAAGTCAAACGCGAGGTCCTCGATGGCCAGCTGTCCAACCCTTCGCAGATCGTCCTGCCCGGCGCGGCGGCGATTGGCGGCATGCTGGTCCCGGCGCTGATCTACTGGTTCCTCAACCGCGACAACCCGGCCGCCCTCGCCGGCTGGGCGATTCCAACCGCCACCGACATCGCCTTCGCCCTGGGGGTCCTGGCACTGCTGGGCAAGCGGGTGCCGGTGTCGCTCAAGCTGTTCCTGATGACCCTGGCAATCATTGACGACCTCGGGGCCATTATCATCATCGCCATCTTCTATTCCGGCGCCCTGTCCACCTTGTCCTTGATACTGGCAGCCGCCTGCATCGCCGCGCTGGTGGCGATGAACCGGATGGGTGTGGTCAAGCTCGGGCCGTACATGGTCGTGGGCCTGATTCTCTGGGTCTGCGTACTCAAGAGCGGTGTCCACGCCACCCTGGCCGGGGTCACCCTGGCGTTCTGCATCCCATTGCGCACGAAAAACGCCGAGACCTCGCCCCTGCAGACCCTGGAACATGCCCTGCATCCCTGGGTGGCCTACGGCATCCTGCCGCTGTTCGCTTTCGCCAACGCCGGACTGTCCCTGAGCGGCGTGACGCTCGAAAGCTTCACCCACCACGTACCGATGGGCATCGCCATCGGCCTGCTGCTGGGCAAGACCGTGGGCGTCTTTGGCCTGACCTGGCTGGCCGTGAAGATCGGCATCGCCAACCTGCCCGCCGGCGCCAACTGGGGCCAGGTGCTGGGCGTGGCCATCCTGTGTGGCATCGGCTTCACCATGAGCCTGTTCGTCGGTTCCCTGGCCTTCGAGCCCGGCGTCAGCGACTACGCCGGTATGGACCGCATGGGCATCCTCACCGGCTCGATCCTGGCGGCGTTACTGGGCTACGCAGTCACCGCCGCCGCCAGCCGGAAGCCCGCTTCCACGCCGGGGTTGGGCTAACCCCGGCAGAGATTACTGGCACAGGGCAATGCCTGTGTCAGGCACCCTCAACGAAAAACGGCGCTCTCCCCTCCAGGACCAAGCGCCGTTTCCCCATCAGAACAACCCCATCAGTGCGATACGCGACTCGTCCCATCGACAGTGGAAATACGCACCCGCTCACCCACACGGAACACCTCGTTCTCCTGAACCTGCTGCACATAGGCACGCATGCTGCCGTCGTCCTCACGAACGGTAATTTCCACGCCCTGGGTACGGGTCAGGCCTTCTTCGGTGGCAGAGCCGATCAGCCCACCCGCCACGGCACCGATGACCGCAGCAACGATGCTGCCACGGCCGCCGCCGATGGCGCTGCCACCCACGCCACCCACCACGGCACCGGCCGCGCCGCCGATCGGGGTCTTGGTGCCTTCGATCTTGACTGGACGCAAGGATTCGATGGTGCCCATGCGAATCGTCTGCACGCGACGCGCCTCGTCACGGGAGTAGGAGTCACCGGTCAGGCTCGACTGACAGCCAGTGAGCAACATCGCCATCGTAGAAAAGGAAGCAACCAGTAGAACAGACTTACGCATAGCATCAGCTCCAAAAGACAGGAATTCATTAAACTCCCCAACTTGACGCCTGTCACGGCCTCGCCGGGATAAAATTGCTTTCATTCAGGTGGGATACAGGCGCGCCCGAAAAATTCACCAAACAGTAGCGTCTATTTCCAAAACCTGCGTCATCAACCTGGGATTTTTCATGGATTACTTCATCATCGTCGCAACCACCGTGGCCGGTTTGTACTTCCACTGGTGGCTGTACGTGCGGATCAAACGCTGGGTGGACCGCGACCTGGCGTTGTCGCTGGCAGCAGGGGATGAGCAGAAAAAAGCCTACATGCTGCAACAGCTGGCTCGTGCGCGGGAGCAAGGAATCAAGCGCCGGGACCTGCCGCAGTGGCTTAAAACCGCCGCGGCAGACTACCCCGATGCTAAGGCGCCAGACGCTCGCGCGTCCAGCTCGCCCCTTGCAGGCGGTAGTTGAGGCGATCGTGCAAACGGCTCGGGCGGCCCTGCCAGAATTCGATGCGCTCGGGCAGCAAGCGATAGCCGCCCCAATGCTCCGGGCAGTGGGGTTGGCTGTCACTGAAGCGCTGCTCGGTGGCCTTGAGCAGATCTTCCAGCTCACCGCGCCCGGCGATCACCCGGCTCTGGGGTGACGCCCACGCGCCGAGACGGCTGCCCAACGGGCGCACCTGGTAATAGGCGTCAGACTCCTGCGCTGTGACCTTCACCACCGTGCCCTCGATGCGCACCTGGCGCTCCAGGCCTGGCCAGAAAAACGTCATGGCCGCGAACGGGTTCGCCGCCAGTTGCTGGCCCTTGGCACTGTCGTAGTTGGTGAAGAACGTGAAGCCCTGGGCATCCAGCCCCTTGAGCAACAGGACGCGGCAATGGGGGCGGCCGTCGGCATCCACCGTTGCCAGGGTCATGGCGTTGGCCTCCACCGGCGCCTGTTCGGTCTTGACCGCCTCGGCGAACCATTGGTGGAACAGTGCAAACGGCTCGGCCGGGGCCAGGGCCTCGGTCAAGCCATCACGGGTGTAGTCGCGGCGCATATCAGCCAGCGATTGGGTCATGGCGCGTTCCTTGTGGTGAGCCCATCACTGCTTGGGCGTATCGGCGGCCGCGACTTTCTTGGTGTCCGTGGCGGCTTTGGCCGGTTGGGTTTTCTTCGCTGGGGTCGCGGTCTTGGCTGGCGCTTTCTTGGCAGGAGCCTTGGCCGCGGCTTTTTTCGCAGGCGCTTTCTTGGTCGCTGGCGCTGCGGCTTTCTTGGCCACAGGGGCAGGTGCCGGGGCGGCAGGCTTCGCGTCCTGGGCGGCCACCATCGTCACGGGCGCCGGGGCCGGCATGTTGTACTTGCTCAGCAGCGCCACCATGGTGTTCTGCGGGGTCACCAGCAGCTCCACGCGACGGTTCAAGGCGCGGCCTTCAGCGCTGTCGTTGGCGGCACGGGGCGATACCGCCCCCATGCCACGCAGCATCAGGCGATCACGCTGCAGACCACTGAGACGGAAAATCGCCGCCACGGCCTGGGCACGCTCCTGGCTGAGCTTCAGGTTGGCCGGCGCGGCGCCCGAGGTGTCGGCGTGGCCGAGGACCAGCACGGCGGTCTTCGGGTCGGCTTCGAGGATCTTCGCCACCCGGGTGAACGGGCCGAGGGTCACGGGCAGCAGCATGGCCGGGCGATCCGGGTTGAATGAACTGTCCACCGGCGCGGTGACCACCAGCACGTTGTCGCGACGCTCAAGTTCGAGCTTGCTGTCCTGGATCGCCGTGCGCAGCTTCGGCTCGTAGTCGTCGAGCCAGGCTTGGGTCACCTTCGGATCGGGCATCGGCACGGCCTTGGCGGTTTCCTGTTCCTTGCCGCCGAACGGCCACCACCACTTGCCATTGCTCTTGGCTTCGGCCTTGGCCACCGTGGCCGGCGCCTTGGCTTCGGGCTTCACGGGCTCTTTACTGGCCACGTCGGCGCTGTCATCGGAGGAGAACGGCCACCACCAGTGCGTGGCGCTCTCGGCCTTGGCCTGCGGCGCGACGGCAGCGGGCTTCAGGGGCGCAGCCGGTGCAGCGGGTGCAGGGTCCTTGGCCGCGACCTTGTCGGAGGAACCGAAGGACCACCAGCTACCGCCGCCTTCGGCATCATTTTGTGGAGTTTGTGCGCAACCGGTGATAGCGAAGCACAGCGCCAGAGCGAGGGTTTTATTCGATGACATTGGATATCCACAAAATGATGTAAATGAAAAAATTAAAGGCCGTGTTCAGGCCACATAAACAGACGCTTGGAAACTGAAAAGGGCATGAGGTTCCTATGCCCATTGCCTTCAATGGCGTTTACAGACAAGTGGCAAGGACCCTCGCCAGGTTCTGCGCGCGCGGGTCCATCAGCACGTACGGGCCCAGCGTGTTGGTCACGAAGCCGAACGCGACATCGTGTTCCGGATCGGCAAAACCGATGGAGCCCCCTGCCCCCGGATGCCCGAACGCCCGAGGGCCGAGGCCGTAGGTCGCGTTCGGTACATCGGGCTGGTCCAGCATGCAACCCAGGCCGAAACGGGTCTGGGTCAGCAATGTCTTGTCGTCGCCAAAGCTGTGCTGGCGAGTCAGTTCGTCGAGCATTTCACCTTCCAACAGGCTGCCGTCCAGCAGGCCGGCATAGAAACCGGCCACGCTGCGGGCATTGCCATGGCCGTTGGCGGCGGGTTGCTGCATGCGCCGCCATTGCGGCTTGTTGGTGCTGGTCATGATCGACGGCGGATTGGTGAAGGCCCGGGTGGTCATGGCCGTGGGTTCGCGCATCGTCACTTGCAACAGGCGCTGGGCCGCCGCGTCGCCGACGTTGCCCTTGCCCCGGGCGATGTGGGCCACGCGATGGAACTCGGCATCGGCCAGGCCCACGTGAAAATCCAGGCCCAACGGCTTGGCCACGCGGGCCACGATGGACTCCCCAGGACCACGACCGTCCGCCCTGCGCAACAGTTCGCCGACCAACCAGCCATAGGTGATCGCGGCGTAACCATGGCCCTCGCCGGGCGTCCACCAGGGGCTTTCGGCGGCCAGCGCATCGACCATGGCCTGCCAGTCATACAGCGCTTCAGGTGGCAGCAGTTCGCGCAGCGCGGGCAGCCCGGCCTGATGGCAGAGCAACTGGCGCAGGGTGATGGCGGCTTTGCCGGCGGCGGCAAACTCCGGCCAGTAGCGCGCTACCGGGGCATCGAGCTGCAGCTTGCCTTCGGCCACCAGTTGCAGGGCCATGACGGCGGTGAAGGTCTTGGTGCAGGAGAACAGATTGGCGAGGGTGTCGCTGTGCCAGGCTTCATGACCGTCCTTGTCCGCCGTGCCGGCCCACAGGTCGATCACCGTCCGGCCGCCGACCTGGATGCACAACGCGGCGCCGCGCTCCTGGGGGTCGTCGAACAGCGCCGCGAAAGCCTCACGTACGGCTTCGAACTGAAGTTCATAATGACCTTGAATCTGCACCCGCAACTCCCTCGAAACAAAGACTTTTCAGATTGGCTGGCATTGTTTCAGGCATTAGGTCATTTGGGAACCGCCACAGGACGGCTGGCTGGACACCGCCCTGGTGGCGAGGGGATTTATCCCCGCTGGGTTGCGAAGCAGCCCCCGAACAGCCAATTCTGTTTATCCTGGCACTCCGAGTCGCCTGGCTTCAGGGCCGCTTCGCGCCCCAACGGGGATAAATCCCCTCGCCACAGATGGCTCGCTGACCATAAAAATGACGGGGCGTCAGGAAATCTCCCGCCGAAACGGTGGCAGCGCATTCAGGATCGCCTTGCCATAGCGCTGGGTCACCAGCCTGCGGTCGAGCAAGGTGATGGTGCCGCGGTCTTCCTCGGTGCGCAGCAGTCGACCACAGGCCTGGACCAGTTTCAGCGACGCATCCGGCACGGAGATCTCCATGAACGGATTACCGCCCCGCGCCTCGATCCACTCCGCCAGCGCGGCTTCCACCGGGTCGTCGGGCACCGAGAACGGGATCTTGGCGATCACCACGTGTTCGCAGTAGGCGCCGGGCAAGTCGACGCCTTCGGCAAAGCTGGCGAGGCCGAACAGCACGCTGCTATCCCCACCGTCGACCCGCGCCTTGTGCTTGTTCAGGGTTTCCTGTTTCGACAGGTTGCCCTGGATGAACACCTGCTTGCGCCAGTCGCGGTCAAGGCCGTCGAACACGTCCTGCATCTGCTTGCGCGAGGAAAACAGCACCAGGGTGCCCCGCGAACCTTCCACCAGTGCCGGCAGGTCGCGGATGATCGCCGCGGTATGGCCGGCGGCATCCCGCGGGTCGGCGTTGAGGTCCGGCACCCGCAATACACCGGCATCGGCATGATGGAAAGGACTCGGGACCACGGCGGTCACGGCTTTCTTGGGCAACCCGGCACGCATGCGGAAGCGGTCGAACGTGCCCAGCGCCGTCAGCGTGGCGGACGTCACCAGCGCGCCATAGGCGACGTTCCACAGGTTGCGCCGCAGCATGTCCGCCGCCAGGATCGGGCTGGCGTTGACCTCGATGTCGAACAGCGAGCCGCTTTCGGCCAGGGTCAGCCACCGGGCCATCGGTGGGTTGTCTTCCGGGTCTTCGACGGTGAAGGCCGTCCACAGCTCCCAGTTGCCCTGGGAACGCGACAACAGGCTGCCGAACAGCGGGTACCACTCCTCGGCCTGGTTGCTGGCGATGCCGATGTTCACTTCGCCATCCATGCCTTCCTTGAGCAGGTCGGTCAGGCGGGTGAACAGGTCGGTCAGGCGCGCGAAGCCTTTCTTGAGCTCGATGCCCATTTCGCGCATGTGCTCGGGGATCACCCCACCCACAAACCGATGGCGGGGTCGCTCACGGCCCTCGACGTCTTCGCCCGGCTTGAAATCGGCCACCTGCTCGCAAGCGGTGAACATGAACTGCTGGTTCGTCTTGATCTCCCGCGCCAGCTCAGGCACCTGCTCGATCAGCTTGCCCAGGTCGCCCGGTAATGGATGCTGGGCCAACAGCTTGGTGAGGTTCTTGGCGGTGGTTTCCAACCAGTCGGCGGTGGAGCGCAGCCGGGTGTAATGGGCGAAATGACCGATGGCCTTGTCCGGCAGGTGATGGCCCTCGTCGAACACGTAGACGGTGTCTCGCGGGTCCGGCAATACCGCGCCGCCGCCCAGGGCCAGATCGGCCAGGACCATGTCGTGGTTGGTGACGATCACATCGACCTTGCCCATGCCTTCGCGGGCCTTGTAGAAGGCGCACTGGCCGAAGTTGGGGCAATGACGGTTGGTGCACTGGCTGTGATCGGTGGTCAGGCGGGCCCAGTCGGCGTCTTCCAGCGCGGTGGACCAGCTGTCACGGTCGCCGTCCCACTTATTGCCGGCGAGCTTCTCGATCATGCTGGTGAACAGCTTCTGGCTGGCCTCATCGACTTCGATCTTGAAGCCTTCTTCTTCGAACAGCTGGGCCGTGGCGGTCTGCGCCTGGCCTTCCTGGAGCAACATGTCGAGCTTGGACAGGCACATGTAGCGCCCACGGCCCTTGGCCAGGGCGAAGGTAAAGTTCAGCCCGCTGTTGCGCATCAGGTCGGGCAGGTCCTTGTAGACGATCTGCTCCTGCAGGGCGACCGTGGCCGTGGCGATCACCAGGCGCTTGCCGGCGGCCTTGGCACTGGGAATCGCCGCCAGGCTGTAGGCCACGGTCTTGCCGGTACCGGTGCCGGCCTCCACCGCCACGACGGCGGGCTCGCCACTGCGCCGGCCTTCATCGTCGGTGTCGATATCGCCGAGGACTTTCGCCACTTCGGCGATCATCAGGCGCTGGCCATAGCGCGGCTTCAGGCTCTTGGCTTCGAGAAAACGCGAATAGGCGCCCTGGATCGTGGTTTTGAGTTCGGTGCTGATCATGAATGTCGGGCGCTAAAAAACGCTGGATAAATTTTCAGTGGTTCGGATCGGCGGCTATCATACCCCGCTAATGAATCCTGCGCAGAACGGAGTAACCCGATGACACCCTTTGCCCTCGTCTACACCCTGCATTTACTGGCGGCCCTGGTCTGGGTCGGCGGCATGTTCTTCGCCTGGATGATCCTGCGACCCGCCGCAATGACGGCACTTGAGGGCCCTGCCAGGCTGACGTTGTGGGTAGAAGTGTTTCAGCGTTTTTTCATTTGGGTCTGGGTCGCGGTGCTACTTTTGCCGATAAGCGGTGTAGGCCTGATCCACCTGCGCTTCGCCGGTTTTGAAACCGCGCCGCGCTATGTGCAGGTGATGATGGGCTTGTATGTGGTGATGACGGCACTGTTCATCCGCATCCAGGCCCTGCAGTTGCCACCGCTGCGCAACGCCGTGGCCGCGCAGGACTGGCCGACGGGCGCAGCGGCCCTGGGGAAGATTCGCAGGCTGGTGGGCATCAACCTGCTGATCGGTTTGCTGGTGGTGGCAATCGGCGCGGCGCGACCGATGTTTTAACGCGATCCCTGCCGGGATACGAAATCCTGTGGGAGCAAGCCCGCTCCCACATTTGATCCGTAGCGTGCTTAGAAGCGCTGCACCGTCACCACGCCGGCCGCTCCCGCAGGCCCAGGCTGGCCCTCGGCGCCGGGGCGGCCGCTCTTGCCACCGTCGGCGGTATAGACCAGGCAACCCTTGGCCTTGCCGCCGTGGCCGGGCTTGCCACCCGGGCCGGGAGCGCCGCCGGCACCGCCGTCCACGGTCACCTTGATCTGCTCGGCCGGGTAGGCGCTCGGCAATTCGAGGCGTACCCGTGCACCGGCCGCCCCCGGCAGGCCGTCGCTGCCATTGCTGCCGTCGGCGCCACGCCCCGCCGCGCCCCACGTACAACCCGGCGCCTGGCCGTTCGCACCGTCCAGGCCTACGTAACCCGGCGCACCGGCCCCCCCACGGGCATCCACGGACAACTGCGGCGCCGTCAAGGCATTGAAACGCAGATTCAGATCACGTCCCGGCCGTGCCGCCTTCGTGTAGGTGCCCTGGGCGCCGCGGGAGGTGATCTGGCTGCCCTCGGCCAACTCTGCCTGGACCACCTTCACGTCCAATGCCTGTTGCGCGGGCACGATGGCGATCCGGGCTTCGCGTCCCAGGTGCAGTTGGCCAACGGACAACTCGGTGACATTGGATGGCACCAGCAACGTGCCGTAGTCGGCCACGTCCAACCGCTCCAGGGTCAAGGTGCTGGTGGTATTGGGCAAACGCATCAGCGAATGGCTTTCTACCTGGAGCACCTGGGCCGAGGCCCAAGGGCTGACAAGGGCGACGAGCAGACACAATTTACGCATGGGAAGCCTCTGGCGCGGTCGGGAGGGTTTGCAGGTGGAAGATGCCGAACAGCAGCACGCGAAGGCGATCACGGCCCGGTGCAGGCCGGCCCCGAAAACTGGCCCTGAACAGCAGCAGTTCGAGCACATGGAGCACCAGCAACACGGCACCGGCGAGGTTGACCAGCAGATGCAGCGGATGGACGAGCGGCATGATCAGGTTGACCAGCACCACCAGCCAGAACAGCAGGGTCAACAAGCGGCCCAGCCCCCAGAACACCTTCATACGTCCTCCCCGACGAACATTATTCTTTGGGCGCACAGTAACGGCTAGCGCGCGCGATAAGCCAGAGGCGGGGGCAAATTTAATTTAACGCGGCTCGATGACCGCCGGATCGCGCCATGGCGAGCCGGCGGCCCCGGGCCCACTGAAGCGAAGCGCACTCAACGCTGGATGTGCAGGTCCACCCGACGGTTCTGCGCCCGCCCTTCATCAGTCTCGTTGTCGGCCACCGGCTCGCTTTCGCCCTTGCCTTCGCTGGTGAGCTTGTCCGGCGCCAACCCCTGGGTCAGCAGGTACTCCACGACGCTGCTGGCCCGGCGCTCGGACAACCCTTGGTTATAGGCCTCGGTCCCGACGCTGTCGGTGTGGCCGACCACGCGGATACTGGCGACGTTGGCATGGCCCAGCTTGCCCATCAACCCATCGAGCTGGCTTCGAGCGGCGGGCGTGAGGTCGGACTTGTCGAAATCGAACAACACCTTGCCGGCATCGTTGAGGGTGATGACCTCCGTCGCCGGTGCCTCGGGCTCGGCCACAGGCGCGCTGGCCGGGTACTGCGGCAACGGGCACCCGTGATGTTCGACCGGGGTGTTGGCCGGCGTGTCGGGGCAACGGTCACGGCGGTCGAACACGCCGTCGCCGTCTTCATCGCCATCCTGGGCGTAACAGATCAACCCACCGCCCAGCAGGCCCAGCGCGGCACCGCCGGCGGCCCAGCCACTGCTTTGGATGGCGCCCAGGCCACCGCCAGCCAGGCCACCGATCAAACTGCAGATCGGCCAGGTACGTTGATTGAGAGAGGCGCTGCCATCGCTGTGGGTGGCGCAACCGGACAACAGACTGCTGGCCAGCAGTACCGGTAAGGCGGCCCTGATTAGAACGTTCATGGTGAAGGCTCCTGTGTCACCGGCCCATACCGGTCACACAGGAGTAAAGACTGCCATCGGCAACTCTACAAGCCGCGGATGGCAAGGGCTTCAGCGGTTTATCCTGATTTCGGTCCGGCGGTTCAGCGCACGTCCGTCGGCGGTTTTGTTGCCGGCCACCGGTTGGCTTTCCCCGGCACCGGACACCGAAACGAAACTGGCGCGCGGCACGCCCTGCTCGACCAGGTATTGCACCACCGAATTGGCCCGTTTCTCCGACAACCGTTGGTTATACGCATCGCTGCCGACGCTGTCGGTGTGGCCGGTGACCCGCAGTTGCGTCGTGGACGTTTCCTGCTTCAACCGGGTCGCAACGGTGCTCAGGACCTCTTTGTCGGTCGGGGTCAGCGTGGCCTTGTTGAATTCAAAGTGCACGTCGCGGATCACGATGGTTTCTTCCTTGACCACCACGGGGGCTTCGACCACCGGCGCCGGTGCAGGTGGCGGGCAGCCATCGGCGTCGACTTGCACGCCCTTCGGCGTGCCCGGGCACTTGTCGCGGCTGTCCGGCACGCCGTCGCCATCTTCGTCGCCGTCGCCATGGGCCCAGCACCAGGCGCCCGCCACGGTACCGGCCACCAGTGCGCCTGGGCCGATCCAGGAACTGCTTTCGATGGCGCCCAACCCCGCGCCGACGACGCCACCGGTGGCCGCACAGATCGGCCAGTCGGTTTTCTGCAAACCTGCGCAACCAGTCAACACACTGGTTAGCAGAACCAGGGGTAACGCTGTCCGAACTATGCTCATCGGGTGTTCTCCTTGAGGGATCGGCATGGCGCCGATTCAGGGGAGTAAAGACCCGAGTTCGGATCTGCGCCAGCTTCACGCAATCGCGACTTTTGCCCCGTGTTTGCGACCGTTCGACACGGTTAAGCGCAAACCGCTCTAGGCCATGATGTCCGGGCAGGCTATCGTGGTGCCCCTGACAGAGGAACTTCGATGACCGTTGCCATTTCTTCGCGCACGCCCCAGCAAGCCTTGGCGGCCGTGCTTGAGCGTTATGCCCCGCAAAAACTGCTGCTGATCGGCGCCAGCGGCTTCCCCGCGCTCGAGGCGTTCCAGCAGGCGCACCCCGCCACGCAAGTGGTGCACGCCGGCCCCGGCCCCTTGCCGGCGGACGTGGCGGCGCGGCGTTTTGACCTGGCCCTGGCGCTCGATTGCCTGGAGCATTTGCCCAAGCGCGACGGTCTGAACCTGTTGGGTGGCATCCGTAACCTGAACGCCAGCCGTATCGCCGTGCTCGCGGACCTGAACGCCTGCGGCTGGCAAGAGACAGACTTCTTTTCCCTGGCCCTGCAAGCCAATGAGCGATTCCAGCGCGAGGAACAGGTGCTGACCCTGTTCACCTACGATCTGCTTGAATACAAGCAAGTCCCCGACTGGCTCAACTCACGCTTTTGGGCCAACCCGGAAAACTTTGGAAAATACTGGTGGTAGCCGTGAACATGAGCCCACACACACCCATTTGCCCTTGCGGCAGCGGCAACTTGCTGGACGCCTGCTGCGGCCACTACCACGACGGCCACCCGGCACCTTGTGCGCAAGCCCTGATGCGCTCGCGCTACAGCGCCTACGTGCTGGGGTTGGTGGACTATCTGGTGAGCACCACCCTGCCCGCCCAGCAGGACGGTCTCGACCGCCAGGCCATCAGCGACTGGAGCGCCAACAGCACCTGGCTGGGTCTGGAGGTGGAAAGCAGCGAAGTGTTCGGCGGGCAGCCGGAACACGCCTTTGTCACCTTCACCGCGCGCTGGCACGATGGCCAGGGCGAGCACAGCCACCGGGAACAATCCTCGTTCGTGCAGAACGATGGGCGCTGGTACTTCATCGATCCCTCCGTGCCGGTCAAGGCCGGCCGCAACGACAGCTGTCCGTGTGGCAGTGGGCATAAGTTCAAGAAGTGCTGTGCGGGCTACTTCGGCCGCTGATTTCACGAGCGTCCGACATGCCCCCTCTCGCCAGCGGGCTAGACTGGAATAAACCAGAGGCGCGGACATGACCCAGACAACGCACCTGCTACGCATCACTTGCCTGTTGTTGTTCATCGGGCTCGGCGGCTGTGCGTCCTGGCGAGGTGAACAGGCGCCCGAACCCCAGGTGCACCTGGCCAAGGTCGAGGTGGTGCGGGCGCGGCTGCTGGAGCAGAAGTTCACTTTGCACTTTCGCGTCGACAACCCCGGCGACAGCGACCTGACCGTGCGCGGCCTGACGTATCGCATCCACTTGGGCGACCTGTTGCTGACCGAAGGCGAGCATGAGCACTGGTTCACCGTAGCACCCAGGCACAGTGCCTACTTCAAGGTGCCGATCCGCACCAATCTGTGGCCCCAGGTACGAGACGTGGTGAAACTGCTTCAAAAACCCCGGGAGCAGATCCCCTACCGGCTGGAGGGCGAGCTGGAAACCGGCTTATTCATCGCCCACTACGTGCACCTGGAACGCAATGGCGTGATAATCGCCGCCGATTTAATTGCGGAGTAACCCCGATGACCCAGCAACCCCATGTCCACGGCCCTGATTGCAACCACGATCACGACCATCATCACGATCATGACCACGGCCACGTCCACGGCCCGAACTGCGGCCACGCTCACCAGGAGCCGGTGCGCAACGCCCTGAAGGACGTCGGTCGCAACGACCCGTGCCCGTGCGGCAATGGCAAGAAGTTCAAGAAGTGCCACGGGGCTTGAGGGTTCGGGCGAAGAACTTCTTCGCCTGTTGACCCCTGTGTGCGAGCCTGCTCGCGATAGCGCTAGGTCAGCCAGCATTGTTTGACCTGGCCTGCCCTCTTCGCGAGCAAGCCCGCTCCCACGGGGTCTTGCGGTGAAACGATATCTGGTGATCGCCGCAGAATCCGTGTGGGAGCGAGCTTGCTCGCGATGAGGCCGGCACATCCAACCTCCCTTGGTCAGCCTGCGTCCAGAATCCGCCGCACACTGACCACCGTCGCATACTCGCCATGCAGGTTGCCTAGGGACATGCCATGCACCTCGCCGGCCGAGCGCGGGTTGCCGAAATAATCGGGCTTGTCGAAAGTGAAGCAGGCGTCTTCGGCCACCCAGGTGTCGAACCCCAGATTGCCGGCCGTGCGCGCCGTGGACTCCACCGAATTGTTCGTCGCCACCCCCACGATGACCAGTTGCTCGACACCCGCCCGACGCAGATCCGCCTCCAGGTGAGTGGCGCAGAAAGCGTCCGGCACATCCTTGTGGATCACCCACTCCCCCGCCAATGGCTCGAAGCGCTGCTGCACCTCCACGCCCGATTGCCCCGGCCAGAACACCGAGTCCGGCGAACGGGACAGATGATGAACGTGCACCACCGGCCGCGCCGACGCTCGCCAGAACCCCAGCAGTTCCAGCATGCGCAACTCAGCCTCGGGGTTGTTGCGAGGCCCGAGCCTGGGATGGAGGATGCCTTTTTGTTGATCGATGAGGATCAAGGCTGCGTTGTTGCGTAGTTCCATGCCATGTCTCCCTGGCTCGGTCATTTGGGCTTTCCCACCTTGCGCGTCCTCCCTTCCTACCTGCAACGCCAGACAAGATCAATCCGCTCCAGCCCTGAAATCACCAAGGTTCCATCCGCGCAGGGGCTTTCATCGCCAAATCAACAAATAACCCTCGCCCCCGCTTGCGCGGCCCCCTCCTGCTCACTAACGTAGCGCCTTTATTGACGACACCCCCTCCCGCAGGAGCTTTGCCATGGCCTCGCCAGCCTCTATTTCCTTCATCCCCCGGCTCGGCGTTGCCGCCGCAGTGGCCAGTGTGCTCGGTTTGAGCGGATGCCAGTCCTGGAACACCCAGGACACTGTCCCGCCCACCTCCGGGGTGCAGCCGCTCAAGGGGCTGGCACAGAATGTTTCGATTCGGCGCAATGCCATGGGCATGCCGCTGATCGAGAGCAACAGCTTCCACGACGCGCTGTTCTCCCTCGGCTACGTCCACGCCAGCGACCGCATCGGCCAGATGGTGACCCTGCGCCTGCTGGCCCAGGGGCGCCTGGCGGAGATGTCCGGTGCCGAGCGGCTGGACGTCGACCGCTACATGCGTGCCGTCAACCTGAAGAAAAACGCCGATGAGCTGTACAAGGCCTCGTCGCCGCGGCTCAAGCGCTTCTTCGAAGTCTATGCCCGGGGCGTCAACGCCTACCTGTTCCGCTACCGCGACAAGTTGCCGGCGGACCTGGCGGCCACCGGCTACAAACCCGAATACTGGAAGCCGGAAGATTCGGCGTTGATGTTCTGCCTGTTGAACTTCAGCCAGTCGGCCAACCTGCCGGAAGAGATCGCCAGCCTGGTGCTGGCCCAGACGGTCAGCCACGACAAGCTCGCCTGGCTGAGCCCGTCCTACCCGGACGAGCCGCTGCCCCTGGCCGAGGCCGACAAACTCCAGGGCATCCGCCTCAATGGCCAGGTGCCCGGCCTCGGCGAGATCAGCAAGGCCAGCAGCCAGTTGGCCGCGATGAACCTGCTGGGCGCTGCGTCGTCGAGCAACTGGGCCATCGCCCCGCAACGCAGCCGCAGCGGCAAGAGCCTGCTGGCCAGCGACAGCCATGGGCCGTTGGGCGTGCCGGCGCTGTGGAGCCCGGTACAGATCCGCGCGCCCAAGTACCAGGCAGCCGGGCTGTCGGTGGCGGGCATTCCGATGATCCTGGCCGGTTTCAACGGCAAGGTGGCCTGGAGCATGAGCAGCGTGCAGGGGGATAACCAGGATTTGTTCCTGGAAAAAATCCGACGCCAGGGCAATGGTCTGTCCTACGAGGTCAACGGCAAATGGCAGCCGGCGACCGTGCGCAACGAAACCTACTTCATCAAAGGCCAGCGATCGATTCGTGAAGCCGTCTACGAGACCCGGCATGGCCCGCTGCTCAACAGCGCCCAGGGCCCGGCCCTGGCCAATGGCTTCGGCCTGGCCTTGCAGACGCCGAGCTTCACCGACGACAAGACCCTGGACGCGTTCTTCGACCTGTCCCGGGCGCAGAGCGCCGAGAAAGCCTCCGATGCCAGCCGGGAAATCCGGGCCATGGCCGCGAACCTGGTCTTCGCCGACGCCAGCCATATCGGCTGGCAAGTCACCGGGCGTTATCCGAACCGCCGCGAAGGTGAAGGCCTGCTGCCGTCGCCAGGCTGGGACGGGCGCTACGACTGGGACGGTTACGCCGACCCGATGCTGCACCCCTACGACCAGGACCCGGCCCAAGGCTGGCTGGGCACCGCCAACCAGCGGGTCATCCCCCATGGCTACGGCATGCAGTTGTCCAACTCCTGGGCCGCGCCGGAACGTGGCGAGCGCCTGGCCGAGCTGGCCGGCGCGGGCAAGCACGACGCCCGTAGCCTGAGCGCCATGCAGTATGACCAGACCACCACGTTTGCGGCCAAACTCAAGAAAGTCTTCGAAGCCCCCGGCATGGCCCTGCCGCTCAAGCAGGCGATCGACGCCCTGCCGGTGGCCGACCGGGCCAAGGCCCGCGAAGCCTGCACTCGCCTGATGGCGTTCGATGGCCGCCTCAGCCCGACGTCCGCTGACGCTGCGATCTATGAGCTGTTCCTGCAGGAAAGCATGAAGCAGATCTTCCTCGACGAACTGGGCCCGGACAGCAGCCCGGCGTGGAAAGCGCTGATTGCCAACGGCCAACTGTCCTACGCCGCCCAGGCCGATCACCTGCTGGGGCGCGAGGACAGTCCGTTCTGGGACGACGTGCGCACACCGCAGAAAGAAGACAAGGCGCTCATCCTCGCCCGCAGCCTGGCGGCGGCCATCAGCGCCGGTGACAGCCAACTGGGCGGTGCTCACCAGGCCTGGCAGTGGGGCAAGCTGCACAGCTACGCGTGGAAAAACAGCAGCGGCCAGGTCGTGCGTGGCCCGGTAGCGGCAGGCGGCGATGCCACCACGCTCAACACCGCGGCGTTCGCCTGGGGACAGGACTTCAACACCGCCGTGGCCCCAGCCATGAGGCTGATCGTGGACTTCGGCCAGCCTGAACCGTTGATGGTCCAGGACGGCGCCGGTCAATCCGGCAACCCGGCGAGCCCGAACTACCTCAATGGCATCGACCCGTGGATCAAGGGCCAGTACCAGAACCTGCCGCTGCAACCGCAGAACTTCGACCGGGCGTACGGCAAGACGCGGTTGACCTTGGTGCCGGGCAAATAGCGGCACTGCACCTCACTGTGGCGAGGGGATTTATCCCCGTTGGACTGCGCAGCAGGCCCAAACCAGACAACTCAATTTGCCTGATACAAAGAGTTGTCTGTTTTCAGGGTCGCTGCGCAACCCAACGGGGATAAATCCCCTCGCCACATTTGCTCAACCTTACAGAAGAGCCTGCCCCGCCAAACCCGATAGAACTTCTCACCCCGCGCTCGCCTCTACCTGACAAGCCCATCACCCCGGTGATTGCATGGATCTTGTCATTGCTCGCCCTGAAGGACTGTATTGCCCGCCCGGGGATTTCTACATCGACCCCTGGCGTCCAGTGGAACGCTCGGTCATCACCCACGCCCATGGCGACCACGCCCGCGGCGGCAACCAGCACTACCTGGCCGCGGCCCCCGGCGAAGGCATCCTGCGTTCGCGGTTGGGCCAGGACATCAACCTGCACACCCTGCCCTATGGCGAACGCCTGGTGCATCACGGCGTGACCCTGAGCTTTCATCCCGCCGGCCATGTGTTGGGGTCGGCCCAGGTGCGGCTGGAACACCGGGGCGAAGTCTGGGTCGCCTCAGGGGACTACAAGGTCGAACCCGACGGCACCTGCGCGCCGTTCGAACCGGTGAAATGCCACACCTTCATCACCGAGTCGACCTTCGGCCTGCCCATTTATCGCTGGCAACCCCAGGCGCAGATCTTCGACGAGATCAACCAGTGGTGGCGAGCCAACATTGCCGCGGGGCGCGCCAGCGTGCTGTTCTGCTATTCCTTCGGCAAGGCCCAGCGAATTCTCCACGGCATCGATGCGAGCCTCGGGCCGATCCTCGCCCATGGCGCGGTGGAACCGTTGAACCGCGTCTACCGCGAGGCCGGCGTCCACCTGCCGCCGACCCTCTATGCCGGCGACGTGAAAAAGAACGATCCACTCATGGGCCAGGCGCTGGTCATCGCCCCGCCGTCGGCCGGCGGCAGTACCTGGATGCGCCGTTTTGGCGACTATAGCGATGCCTTCGCCAGCGGCTGGATGCGCCTGCGCGGCACCCGCCGGCGGCGCGGCGTCGACCGCGGCTTCGTGCTCTCCGACCACGCCGACTGGCCAGGCCTGCTCTGGGCCATCGAGCAGACCGGCGCCGAACGGGTCATGGTGACGCACGGCTCGGTGGGCGTACTGGTTCGTCATCTGCGCGAGCAAGGTCTCGACGCCCAGGGCTTCACCACGGAATACGGCGACGACGAGGAAGACGTGGCCAGCACCGCCGACGCCGACGAGGACGCGTCATGAAAGCCTTTGCCGAGCTGTATGCCGACCTGGACGCCACCACCTCCAGCAATGCCAAGCTGGCGGCCATGCAGGACTACTTCGCCAAGGCCTCACCCCAGGACGCGGCCTGGGCCGTGTACTTCCTGTCCGGCGGACGCCCGCGGCAGTTGGTCCCGGTCAAGGTCCTGCGGGAGTTGGCGGTGCAGGTCTCGGGGTTGTCCGCCTGGCTGTTCGAGGAAAGCTACCAGGCCGTGGGCGACCTGGCCGAAACCATCTCGTTGGTCATGCCGGAGTCGCCCCACCTTTCCGACGAAGGCCTGGCCTCGTGGATCGAACGCAAACTGCTGCCATTGCGCGGCGAAACCCCGGAGGTGCTGGCGCAACGCTTGCCGGCGTTGTGGGCGCAACTGGACCGACCGAGCCTGATGCTGTGCATCAAGCTCATCACCGGCAGCTTTCGCGTCGGCGTGTCCAAGCTGTTGGTCACCCGCGCCCTGGCCGGCTTGGCCGGGCTGGACAGCAAGCGGGTGGCCCAGCGCCTGGTGGGCTACACCGATCTGGCCCACCGCCCGACCGCCGCGGCTTACCTCAAGCTGATCGCCGCCGAATCCGCCGATGAACATGCCCAGCGCGGCGGCCAGCCTTATCCGTTCTTCCTGGCCCACGCGTTGTCTGCACCGGTGGAGCAATTCGACGCCCTGCTGGGCCCGGCCAGTGACTGGCAAGTGGAATGGAAGTGGGACGGTATCCGCGCCCAGGTGGTCAAGCGCGATGGCCATCTGTGGGTCTGGTCCCGGGGCGAAGAACTGGTGACCGAGCGTTTTCCCGAATTGCATTCATTGGCCCAGGCTTTGCCTGATGGCACGGTGATCGACGGGGAAATCGTCGTCTGGAAAACCTCGGAGCCGCTGACCGAGGATGCCTTCGATCCGCAGGCGCCGCTGTCCGCCTCGGTGCAACCGTTCGCCCTGTTGCAGCAACGCATCGGCCGCAAGACCCTGGGCAAGAAAATCCTCGAAGACGCGCCGGTGGTGGTGATGGCCTACGACCTGCTGGAGTGGCAGGGCGAGGACTGGCGCAGTCGCCACCAGGCCGAACGCCGCGAGCGCCTGGAAGCATTGCTGGCGCGGGCCCATAGCCCGGTGCTGCTGCCTTCGCCCCTGGTTACCGGCCAGGATTGGCCCGACCTTGCCCGGCAGCGGGAAGCATCCCGCCGGCTGGGCGTCGAAGGCATGATGCTCAAGGCACGCGATGCGCTGTACGGCGTCGGCCGCACAAAGGACATGGGGGTGTGGTGGAAGTGGAAGATCGACCCGTTCAGTGTCGATGCGGTGCTGATCTACGCCCAGCGCGGCCACGGTCGACGCGCCAGCCTCTACAGCGACTACACCTTCGCGGTCTGGGACAACCCGCCAGGCAGTCGCGACCGCACCCTCGTGCCGTTCGCCAAGGCCTATTCAGGCTTGACCGACGCTGAAATGCGCCAGGTCGACAGCATTGTGCGCAAGACCACCCTGGAAAAATACGGTCCGGTGAGCAGCGTCACGCCGACCCTGGTGTTCGAGCTGGGCTTCGAAGGCATTGCCCTGTCCAAGCGCCACAAAAGCGGAATCGCGGTCCGGTTCCCCAGAATGCTGCGCTGGCGCAAGGACAAGCCTGTCGAGGAAGCGGACACACTGGCGACGCTGCAGGATTTGTTGAAGTAAGCCTGAATGGGCCGGGCCTGTAAAAACTCCCAAGGTAACCACTGTCAATGTGGCGAGGGATTTATCCCCGTTGGCCTGCGTAGCAGGCCCAAACCAGACAACTCAATTTGCCTGATACAAAGCGTTGTCTGTTTTAAGGGCCACTTCGCAGCCCAACGGGGATAAATCCCCTCGCCACAAAGGCACCGCAATGCCACTGACGCCCCATCCCGGTGCACCTTTTTGTTGTACGATCTCTCCCGCGCACCAACGCGTTCCGCTTCCCGCTGCCAAAGCTTTTAAAACACTTGTTCGGCACTCTGGTTCGGAAATTGCTACCTTTATGCCGTCATACCGTTCTCGCCTTCACCGGTAACAATACTTACGCGCCATGGGCGCTCATATTGGTTTTAGGGATTGAATAATGAAAAAAACACTGCTGACCCTTTCTGCACTGGCGTTGTGCATGGCTGCTGGCGTCGCCACCGCCAAGGAATACAAGGAATTGCGTTTTGGTGTCGACCCTTCCTACGCCCCCTTTGAATCCAAGGCCGCCGACGGCAGCCTGGTCGGTTTCGACATCGACCTGGGCAATGCCATCTGCGAAGAGCTGAAGGTCAAATGCAAATGGGTCGAAAGCGATTTCGACGGCATGATCCCGGGCCTCAAGGCCAATAAATTCGACGGCGTCATCTCTTCGATGACCGTGACCCCGGCCCGTGAGAAAGTCATCGACTTCTCCAGCGAACTGTTCTCCGGCCCAACGGCCTATGTCTTCAAGAAAGGCTCGGGCCTGACCGAGGACAAGGCCTCGCTCAAAGGCAAGACCGTCGGCTACGAACAAGGCACCATCCAGGAAGCCTATGCCAAAGCCGTGCTGGACAAGGCCGGCGTCAAGACCCAGGCCTACCAGAACCAGGACCAGGTCTATGCCGACCTGACCTCCGGCCGTCTCGATGCGGCCATCCAGGACATGCTGCAGGCGGAGCTGGGCTTTCTGAAATCGCCTAAAGGCGCCGACTATGAAATCAGCAAGCCGGTGGACAGCGAACTGCTGCCGGCCAAGACCGCCATCGGTATCAAGAAAGGTAACAGCGAGCTGAAGGCGCTTTTGGATAAAGGTATCAAAGCGTTACACGACGACGGCAAATACGCTGAAATCCAGAAAAAACACTTTGGCGATCTGAATCTGTACAGCGGCAAATAATGCGCTGCGCCCATCCGGTTCCGGGTGGGCGCTTTTTTCCTGCCAAAGGCAATTTTCCATGTTCGAACAACTCCTACAAAATCTGGGGCTCTCGGCCTTCAGCCTGCAGGGCTTTGGCCCGCTGCTGATGCAGGGCACCTGGATGACCATCAAGCTGGCGGCCCTGTCCCTGCTGCTGAGCGTCGTGCTCGGGTTGCTGGGCGCCAGTGCCAAGCTGTCCAGCGTCAAACTGTTGCGAATTCCTGCCCAGCTCTACACCACATTGATTCGCGGCGTGCCGGACCTGGTGTTGATGCTGCTGATTTTCTACAGCCTGCAAACCTGGCTGACCTCCTTTACCGACTTCATGGAATGGGAATACATCGAGATCAACCCATTCGGCGCCGGGGTGATTACCCTGGGCTTCATTTACGGCGCGTACTTCACCGAGACCTTTCGCGGCGCGATCCTCGCGGTGCCCAGGGGCCAGGTCGAAGCCGCCACCGCGTACGGCCTCAAGCGAGGCCAGCGGTTTCGCTTCGTGGTGTTTCCACAAATGATGCGCTTCGCCCTGCCGGGTATCGGCAATAACTGGATGGTGATGCTCAAGGCCACCGCCCTGGTGTCGATCATTGGCCTGGCAGACCTGGTCAAGGCGGCCCAGGATGCCGGCAAGAGCACCTACCAACTGTTCTATTTCCTGGTACTGGCGGCATTGATCTACCTGTTGATCACCAGCGCCTCCAACTTCATCCTGCGCCGGCTTGAACGCCGCTACGCCGCCGGAGCCCGGGAGGCCGTGCGATGATCGAACTCTTGCAGGAGTACTGGCGACCGTTCCTCTACAGCGACGGCGTCAACGTCACCGGCCTGGCGATGACCCTGTGGTTGCTCAGCGCCTCGCTGCTGATCGGCTTCGTGGTGTCGATCCCGCTGTCCATCGCCCGGGTTTCGCCCAAGCGGTCCATACGCTGGCCGGTGCAGTTCTACACGTACCTGTTCCGGGGCACGCCGCTCTACATCCAGTTGCTGATCTGCTACACCGGCATCTACAGCATCGCGGCGGTACGCGCCCAGCCCGTGCTCGACAGCTTCTTTCGCGACGCCATGAATTGCACGATCCTTGCCTTCGCCCTGAACACCTGCGCCTACACCACGGAGATCTTCGCCGGGGCGATTCGCAGCATGAACCACGGGGAAGTGGAAGCGGCCAAGGCCTACGGCCTGACCGGCTGGAAGCTGTACACCTACGTGATCATGCCGTCGGCGTTGCGGCGCTCGCTGCCGTACTACAGCAACGAAGTGATTTTGATGCTGCACTCGACGACCGTGGCATTCACCGCTACCGTTCCTGACGTGCTGAAAGTGGCCCGGGACGCCAACTCGGCGACGTTCCTGACGTTCCAGTCATTCGGGATCGCCGCACTGATCTACCTGACGGTCACCTTCGCACTGGTAGGCCTCTTCCGCCTCGCCGAACGCCGATGGCTGGCCTTTCTCGGGCCGACCCACTAGGGCCCTGTTCCAGGACATACACCCACATGCGCCACCAGATCCATGACCTGCAGGCCCCCGTACCGGGGACCGCACGCAAGATCCACAGCTTTCACTTCGGCCCGGAAAAAGCCGCCGGCAAAATCTACATCCAGTCGTCCCTGCACGCCGATGAACTGCCCGGCATGCTGGTGGCCTGGCACCTCAAGCAGCGCCTGGCGGAACTCGAAGCGTCGGGCCACCTGCGCTACGAGATCGTGCTGGTGCCGGTCGCCAACCCCGTCGGCCTTGAACAAGTGCTGATGGACGTGCCGCTGGGTCGCTACGAAACGGAGAGCGGGCAAAACTTCAACCGCCGCTTCGTCGACCTGAGCGAAGAGATCGGCAACGAAATCGAAGAACTGCTCATCGACGATCCGCAGCACAACCTGATGCTGATCCGCACCAGCCTGCGCGATGCCCTCGCCCGGCAGACCGCCGGCACGCAGTTGCAATCGCTGCGCCTGGCGCTACAGCGGCTGGCCTGCGACGCCGACATGGTGCTGGACCTGCACTGCGACTTCGAAGCCGTGGCCCACCTGTACACCACCCCGCAAGCCTGGCCGCAGGTCGAGCCGCTGGCCCGCTACATCGGCGCCGAGGCCAGCCTGCTGGCCACTGATTCGGGCGGCCAGTCGTTCGACGAGTGCTTCACCCTGCTCTGGTGGCAACTCAAGGAACGCTTCGGCGAGCGGTTCGAGATCCCCCTGGGCAGCTTTTCGGTCACCGTGGAATTGCGCGGCCAGGGCGACGTCAACCATGGGTTGGCGAGCCTCGACTGCCAGGCGCTGATCGAATACCTGATCCGCTTCGGCGCCATCGACGGCGAACCGATGCCCATGCCCGAGCTGCCCTATCCCGCCACGCCGCTGGCCGGTGTCGAGCCGGTGGCGACGCCCGTGGGTGGCCTGCTGGTCTACAGCGCACTGCCTGGCGAATACCTGGAGGCGGGCCAGTTGATCGCGGAAATCATCGACCCGATCAACGACACCGTCACCCCCGTTCATTGCCGTAACGCCGGGCTCATGTACGCCCGTTCGCTGCGCCGCATGGCCACCGCCGGCATGGTGATCGCCCATGTCGCCGGTGCCGAAGCCTACCGCAGCGGCTACCTACTTTCGCCTTGAGGATGCCTGTTCCATGTACAAACTGACCATCGAAGGCCTGCACAAAAGCTACGGCGAACACGAGGTGCTCAAAGGCGTTTCGCTCAAGGCCAAGACCGGCGACGTCATCAGCCTGATCGGCGCCAGCGGCTCGGGCAAGAGTACCTTCCTGCGCTGCATCAACTTCCTGGAGCAACCCAACGACGGCGCCATGAGCCTGGACGGCCAGGCAGTCCAGATGATCAAGGACCGCCACGGCATGCACGTGGCCGATGCCGATGAACTGCAGCGCATCCGCACACGCCTGGCCATGGTGTTCCAGCACTTCAACCTGTGGAGCCACATGACCGTGCTGGAAAACATCACCATGGCGCCACGCCGGGTGCTGGGGGTCGACCGGCAGGAAGCCGAGGCCCGTGCCCGTCGCTACCTGGACAAGGTCGGCCTGCCCGCGCGAGTCGCCGAGCAGTACCCGGCGTTCCTCTCCGGCGGCCAGCAACAGCGCGTGGCCATCGCCCGCGCCCTGGCGATGGAGCCGGAGGTGATGCTGTTCGACGAGCCCACCTCGGCGCTGGACCCGGAGCTGGTGGGTGAAGTCCTGAAGGTGATCCAGGGCCTGGCCGAGGAAGGCCGGACCATGATCATGGTGACCCACGAAATGAGCTTCGCCCGCAAAGTCTCCAACCAGGTGCTGTTCCTGCACCAGGGCCTGGTGGAAGAGGAAGGCGCGCCGGAAGACGTGCTGGGCAACCCCAAGAGCGAACGGCTCAAGCAGTTTCTCAGTGGCAACCTGAAGTAATTCACTCTGTTGGTTTGGAACACAGTCCTGTGGCGAGGGGATTTGTCCCCGTTCGAGTGCAAAGCACTCGCTTCAGGACCGCTCCGCCGCGAAGCGTTTGGGATTGCTTCGCAATCCAACGGGGATAAATCCCCTCGCCACAGGTCCTTTGTTGTGGCTGGAAATTGCCGGAGCTCTCCGCCACGCAGGAAGCATTAAACCTTTCCACCGCCGCCGTGGTCTTTGAAACAGGACTTCCAGGGCGCGCGCGGCAGGCATGGCGACATCCAACGACTTCGCAAGACAGTGGTTCAGTGCCCGGGGCTGGAAACCGTTCGCCTTTCAGAAACAGGTGTGGACCGCGGTCAAGCGAGGGGAGTCCGGGTTGCTGCACGCCAGCACCGGTGCCGGCAAGACCTACGCCGTCTGGTTCGCGGCCCTCAACCGCTTCGCCCGCCCCGCGCCACCGCCCGACAAGCCGCGCAAGCGCAAACCGCCGGCCGAACCGCTGACAGTGCTGTGGATCACGCCGATGCGCGCCCTGGCCGCCGACACCGGCAAGGCCCTCGAAGCGCCGTTGGTGGATTTGCAACTGCCCTGGAGCGTCGGCCTGCGGACCGGCGACACCGGTGCCAGCGAGCGGGCCCGGCAAAGCCGGCGCCTGCCCACGGCCCTGATCACCACGCCCGAGAGCCTGACGCTGATGCTCGCCCGCGCCGATGCCCAGGCGGCCACATCGACGCTGCGCATGGTGGTGGTGGATGAATGGCACGAGTTGATCGGCAACAAGCGTGGCGTGCAGTTGCAATTGGCGCTGGCCCGTTTGCGCCACTGGCATCCCGACCTAATCGTCTGGGGCGTGTCCGCCACGCTGGGGAATCAGGAACACGCCGAGCAGGTGTTGATCCCCCGGGGCGATGGGATCAACGTGCAGGGCGCCGACAGCAAGGCCCTGCGGGTCGACACCCTGCTGCCGCCTACCTTGGAACGCTTTCCCTGGGCCGGGCATATCGGCCTGAAGATGCTGCCCCAAGTGGTGGCAGAGATCGACGCCAGCAGCAGTTGCCTGGTCTTCACCAACACCCGCGCCCAATCGGAAATCTGGTACCAGGCCATCCTTGAAACCAGGCCCGACTGGGCCGGGCTGATCGCCCTGCACCACAGTTCGCTGTCCCGCGACACCCGGGATTGGGTGGAACGCGCACTGAAGGAAGGCCAGCTCAAGGCGGTGGTCTGCACCTCCAGCCTCGACCTGGGGGTGGATTTCCTGCCGGTGGAACGGGTGCTGCAGATCGGCTCGGCCAAGGGCGTGGCCCGGCTGATGCAACGGGCTGGACGCTCCGGCCATGCGCCGGGACGGACCTCACGGGTCACCCTGGTGCCGACCCACAGCCTGGAGTTGATCGAGGCCGCTGCCGCCCAGGACGCCGTGGCCCAACGGCGTATCGAGCCCCGCGAATCGCCCCACAAACCCCTGGACGTGCTGGTGCAACACCTGGTCAGCATAGCCCTGGGCGGCGGTTTCGTGCCCGAAGCGCTGTTCGAGGAAGTGCGCGGCGCCTGGGCCTATCGCGACCTGAACCCGGCCGAATGGGCCTGGGCCTTGGCCTTCGTGCGCCACGGCGGCCTGTCGTTGACCGCCTACCCCGACTACCGTCGGGTCGAACCGGATGAGCACGGCATCTGGCGGGTCCCCGACGCCCGCTTGGCCCGGCGCCATCGCATGAGCATCGGCACCATCGTCAGCGATGCCAGCCTGCAATTGAAATTCTGGAGCAAGGGTGGTGGCGGCAAGACCCTGGGCAGCGTGGAAGAAGGCTTCATCGCCCGCTTGCGGCCCGGTGACGGCTTTCTGTTCGCCGGGCGCCTGCTGGAACTGGTCCGGGTCGAAGACATGACCGCCTATGTGCGCCGCAGCCAGGCAAAAAAAGCCGCCGTGCCGCGCTGGAACGGCGGGCGCATGCCGCTTTCCAGTGAACTGGCCGCTGCTGTCGTGGCCCGCCTGAGCGAAGCGGCCCAAGGCCGTTTCGAAGGCCCGGAGATGCAAGCCGTGAAGCCGTTGCTATTGACGCAACAACGCTGGTCCGGCTTGCCCACGCAGGGCTCGCTGCTGGCGGAGGCGCTCAAGTCCCGGGAAGGCTGGCACCTGTTCCTGTACCCGTTCGCCGGCCGCCAGGTTCATCTGGGGCTGGCGAGCCTGCTGGCCTGGCGGGTGAGCCGGCAACAGCCGGTGACGTTTTCCATTGCCGTGAACGATTACGGCCTGGAACTGCTCAGTGCCACGCCGGTGGACTGGTCGGTGTGCCTGACGCCTGGGCTGTTGAGCACTGATCACCTGCTGGCCGACGTACTCGCCAGCCTGAACGCCGGCGAGTTGGCCTTGCGCCGCTTTCGTGAAATTGCCCGCATCGCCGGGCTGGTATTCGCCGGTTACCCCGGCGCGCCCAAGAGCACGCGCCAAGTCCAGGCCTCCAGCGGCCTGTTCTTTCAAGTGTTCAAGCAATACGACGCCGACAACCTGCTGCTGGCCCAGGCCGCGGAAGAAGTCTTGCGTGAAGAATTGGATATCCGTCGACTGGAGCAGACCTTGGAACGCCTCAACGCCTTGACGCTGGACCTGCATGTCATCAAGCGCCCTACCCCGCTGGGATTCCCGCTGTTGGTGGAGCGTTTCAGGGAAAGCATGAGCTCGGAAAAACTCGCCGATCGCATCCGCCGGATGGTGAGCGAACTCGAAAAAACCGCCGATCGCGGTGACGCCTGATGCCCGCGCCCTACCCCGTCAACCTGGCCGGTGAAGCACTCTGGCTGCTGCCGGAAAAAGCCGTCTACTGGCCCGCCCAGGAAACCCTGATGGTGGCCGACGTGCATTTCGGCAAGGCCGCCGCCTACCGCAGCCTCGGCCAGCCGGTGCCCCATGGAACCACCGCCAGCAACATCGAGGTTCTGGATGACCTGCTGGCGCGCCTGCCCTGCCGGCAGTTGATCTTCCTCGGGGATTTTCTCCACGGCCCGGGCTCCCACGCGCCAGGCACCCTCAACGCCCTGGCCGACTGGCGCGGCAAGCATCCGCACCTGGCGATGACGCTGATTCGCGGCAACCATGACAAGCGGGCCGGCGACCCGCCCGCCGCGCTGAACATCCGCGTGGTGCCGGAGCCTTTGCTGCTGGGCCCTTTCGCCGTACAGCACGAACCCGATCCCCATCCCAGCCGACACGTCCTGGCCGGGCATGTGCATCCGGTCTATCACTTGAGGGGCAAGGGCCGGCAACGCTTGCGCCTGGCCTGCTTCCGGCTGGGCAGCGACATCAGCCTGCTACCGGCCTTCGGCGCGTTCACGGGGGGCTATCGGGTCGAGCAGGACAACGATTGCAGGATTTTCGTCATTGGCGATAACGAAGTATGGCCCGTCAATTGACGGGCCATACGGATCAGGCAACGGGCGCTGGAGGCGGCTCATCCGGCAGGGTGGGCTCGCCGGGCTCGGTGGGCTGTTCGTTGGGAGTATCGGGATCAGGCTGGCCGGGGATACCACCCGCCGCTTCAACGGGATGGGCTAGCAATGACCAGGCCATGACGCCAATCTGATTGGGCTCAAGCCTTGCCAGTTCGGCACTGATTCGCGGATCGATCTTCATAGAGCAACTCCTGAGCGAAGGCCCGTTTCGCTGACGCAAAAACGGGCAGTACACCCAATAGAGTGTCTGCCCGCCCAGGAATTCCCACTGTTCGTCAGAATCAGGTCCGCGGCAGTGTCACGCCGCGCTGGCCCTGGTACTTGCCGCCACGGTCCTTGTAGGACACTTCGCACTCTTCATCGGATTCGAGGAACAACATCTGCGCCACACCCTCGTTGGCATAGATTTTCGCCGGTAGGGTCGTGGTGTTGGAGAATTCCAGGGTGACGTGGCCTTCCCACTCGGGTTCCAGCGGCGTGACGTTGACGATGATGCCGCAGCGGGCATAGGTGCTCTTGCCCAGGCAGATGGTCAGGACATTGCGCGGAATGCGGAAGTACTCGACGGTGCGGGCCAGGGCGAAGGAGTTCGGCGGGATGATGCAGACGTCGCTCTTGATGTCGACGAAGCTTTTCTCATCGAAGTTCTTCGGATCGACGGTGGCCGAATTGATGTTGGTGAACACCTTGAATTCGTCGGCGCAGCGCACGTCGTAGCCATAGCTGGAGACGCCGAAGGAAATCAGCCGGTCGGGGCCTTCGCCACGCATCTGGCGCTCGACGAAGGGCTCGATCATGCCGTGCTCTTGCGCCATGCGGCGAATCCACTTGTCCGATTTGATGCTCATGGCGGGTTCCTGAATAGCGAGGTGGAAAAAAGACGTCCGGCATCTTACCGGGGCATGGGGCCGGGTTCAAAGCGCGGGACGCAAATCTCGCCGATCCGCCGGGATTTCCAAGGGCTGGCGACCCGCGCCGTGGCCGTCAGTCACCAAAACCGAGAAACCTTCGCGAAGACCATTGGCACGTTCCGGAAAAAGGGTTAAGGTGGCGTCACTGTGCTGCTTGTGTCACTGAGAATCTCTACACGATATGTTGAATTTCGATCCAACCATCTACAAGAATTTTTCCTGCTCTTTGCACTCAGTCTCGGCCAG
>Ga0209281_1000203_pt1 | contig 134489 bp, 117 predicted proteins | sample MedtruBG_FD_187514 | JGI IMG/M metagenome (GOLD analysis project Ga0209281, IMG submission 187514) | Root nodule microbial communities of legume samples collected from California, USA - Medicago truncatula BG (SPAdes) (version 2) | ecosystem: Host-associated > Plants > Roots > Nodule | place...
AACTTCCACTACATCACCAACGTTAACAACTTTGGATGGGTGGATGTTTTTGTTGGTCCAATCCATTTCGGAAACGTGAACCAGGCCTTCAACGCCTTCTTCGATTTCAACGAAGCAGCCGTAGTCGGTCAGGTTGGTCACGCGACCAGTCAGTTTGGTACCTTCTGGATAACGCTTAGCGATAGCGACCCATGGATCTTCGCCCAGCTGTTTCAGGCCGAGGGAAACACGAGTACGCTCGCGGTCGAACTTCAGCACTTTAACGGTGATTTCGTCGCCAACATTCACGATTTCGCTTGGATGCTTAACGCGTTTCCATGCCATATCGGTGATGTGCAGCAGGCCATCAACGCCACCCAGGTCAACGAATGCGCCGTAGTCAGTGAGGTTCTTAACGATACCTTTAACTTCCATGCCTTCTTGCAGGTTTTCAAGCAGCTGATCGCGCTCTGCGCTGTTCTCAGACTCGATTACCGCACGACGGGAAACAACAACGTTGTTGCGCTTCTGGTCAAGCTTGATAACTTTGAACTCAAGCTCTTTGCCTTCCAGGTGCAGCGTGTCGCGAACTGGACGCACGTCAACCAGGGAACCTGGCAGGAACGCACGAATACCGTTCAGCTCAACAGTGAAGCCACCTTTAACTTTGCCGTTAATAACACCGACCACAGTTTCAGCTTCTTCGTAAGCTTTTTCCAGCGTGATCCAAGCTTCGTGACGTTTAGCTTTCTCACGGGACAGCAGGGTTTCACCGAAGCCGTCTTCTACTGCGTCCAGTGCAACGTCAACTTCGTCGCCAACCTGAATTTCCAGTTCGCCGGCTGCGTTTTTGAACTGCTCTGCAGGGATTGCAGATTCAGATTTCAGGCCCGCATCAACCAGAACGACGTCTTTGTCGATAGCAACAACAACACCACGAACGATGGAACCCGGACGGGTTTCGATTGTTTTAAGGGATTCTTCAAATAGTTGAGCAAAAGATTCAGTCATGTTTAATCTTCAAAAGTTAGATTAACGTCCATCTGGCCTCATGCCGGATGGGGTTGTTTTACATACCCGCTCACACTCCGTTGCAGCGGGGGTACTACTAATTCTGAGGCTTGTCTGCCTTTATCAGGCAACAGCCAGCTTTTGGCGGGCGTATTGTAGCGCTTTTTCAATCACTTGCTCAATACTCATACTGGTGGAATCCAGTACTAAAGCATCGGCAGCGGGTACCAGCGGCGCTACAGAGCGATTGCGGTCGCGATCGTCGCGTTCCTTTATCTCGGCCAAAAGGCGGTCAAAGTTAACACTAAAGCCCTTCTCCTGCAACTGTAGCATGCGCCTGTGGGCACGCTCTTCGGAGGAAGCATCAAGGAAAATTTTCACTGGCGCATCCGGGAACACCACGGTGCCCATATCACGGCCATCGGCAATCAGGCCCGGCGCTTCGCGGAAAGCGCGCTGGCGGCGCAGCAGAGCTTCGCGGACGCGCGGGAACGCGGCGACCTGAGAGGCGGCGTTTGCCACTTCCTGAGTGCGGATTTCACCGCTCACATCTTCCCCTTCAAGGATCACTTCCAGATTGCCGTCGGTGGAGACAAAACGAACGTCCAGATGTGCAGCAAGAGGAACCAGCGCATCTTCGGAAGCGACATCAACATGGTGATGCAGCGCGGCCAGCGCCAGGACGCGATAAATCGCACCAGAGTCCAGCAGATGCCACTGCAACGCTTCGGCCATCGCCTTACAAAGCGTGCCTTTACCGGCGCCACTTGGGCCATCAATCGTTATTACCGGGGCGGATGCCGTCATCGTTTTCTCCTCTATCGCTGGATTCGCGGGTTGTAAACGCCGCGCATTATACGCCGCAACCGCCAGGACTGTTATCTTTCCGGGCAAATATCCTCGGGAATCAGGCTGAGTGTAGAAGAATTGCGCAACGTGCGTTGTAAGGAATCGTAGAGATCGGAAAAACCGCATCAGGTGATGCGGTTTCTTAGGGGATTATGCCGGAGTACTGATACGCGCCAGCTGCTCGAAGTAGTCAGGGAAAGTTTTTGCCGTACAGCCAGGATCAAGGATAGTCACCGGCGTATCGGACAGAGCCACCAGCGAGAAACACATCGCCATACGGTGATCGTTATAGGTACCTATCTCAGCAAACGTCAGCTTAGCCGGAGGCGTAACGGTAATATAATCCTCACCCTCTTCGACTTCTGCGCCCACTTTTCGTAGTTCAGTAGCCATCGCGCTAAGACGATCGGTCTCTTTTACTCGCCAGTTATAGATATTACGTAACGTGGTCGTGCCCTTAGCAAACAGCGCCGCTGTCGCAATAGTCATTGCCGCATCAGGGATATGGTTCATGTCCATATCGATGGCGTTCAGCTCGCCGCGCTCGCAGCTAATGAAGTCATCGCCCCAGGTCAATTTCGCCCCCATCTTTTCCAGTACGTCGGCAAAACGGATATCGCCCTGAACGCTGTTACGGCCAATGCCGGTCACCTTCACCACGCCGCCTTTAACCGCACCTGCAGCCAGGAAGTAAGAGGCAGATGAGGCATCGCCTTCAACCAGGTAAGCTCCCGGCGACTGATATTCCTGCGCACCACGGATGACAAAGCTGCGGTAGTCGCGGTTTTCCACCTCGACGCCAAAGGTTTTCATCAGGTGCAGCGTGATATCAATATAAGGTTTAGATACCAGCTCGCCTTTAATAGTGATTTCGGTGTCGTTTGGCGCCAGAGGAGCCGTCATCAGCAGCGCGGTCAGGAACTGGCTGGACACGCTGCCATCGACCTCAACCTTGCCGCCGTTGAAGCCCCCACGCAGGCGCAGCGGCGGGTAATTCTCTTGCTCGAGATAATCAATCTCCGCCCCGCCCTGACGCAGCGCATCAACAAGGTGACCAATCGGACGCTCTTTCATGCGCGGCTCGCCGGTCAGCACAATGTTATTGCTGCCGAGGCACAGCGCTGCGGCCAGAGGACGCATTGCCGTACCCGCATTGCCTAAAAAGAGCTCAAGCTCGCCTTCTGCCTGCAAAGGCCCAGCCACGCCGGTGACTTCACAACGGGTGCGATCCGCCGAAAGCGTATAGCTAACGCCCAGCGCCTTCAGCGCGTTAAGCATATGGCGGACATCATCGCTATCCAGCAGATTGGTCAGCACCGTCGTCCCTTTGGCTAGCGCGGCCAACAGCAGAGCACGGTTAGAAACGCTTTTTGAACCAGGCAGATTAATGGTGCCGTCGACCAGCGCGATGGGTTGTAACGTCAGGGATTCCAGCATGGGAAAAATACTCTCAACTCAAACAGAATAAAAACCCCGCAGGCGAGCCGCGGGGCGAAATACTAGTGCAATCATTAACCGTGGCGGCGTTCGAACTCAACCATGAAGTCCGTCAGCGCTTTTACGCCATCAAGCGGCATGGCGTTATAGATAGAGGCACGCATGCCGCCTACGACACGATGGCCTTTCAGCGAATGCAGGCCTGCCGCAAAGGACTCTTCGAGGAACACTTTATCCAGCGCGCTATCTGCCAGCTGGAACGGCACGTTCATCCGGGAACGGTTAGAAGCGGCCACGTCGTTACGATAGAAATCGCTGTTATCAATCACGCCATACAGCAGCTCGGCTTTGGCCTGATTAATACGATCCATTGCGGCCACGCCACCCTGCTCTTTCAGCCATTTGAAGACCAGCCCCGCGAGATACCATGCGAAGGTTGGCGGTGTGTTGAACATGGAATCGTTGTCGTTCAGCACGGTGTAATCGATGATTGACGGGCATGCTTTATGCGCTTTACCCAGCAGGTCTTCACGCACCACAACCAGCGTCAGGCCAGCCGGACCAATGTTTTTCTGCGCACCGGCATAAATCACGCCGAAGCGGCTAACGTCGATAGGACGAGAAAGAATGGTGGAAGAGAAGTCAGCGGCAACTACGGTATCGCCAAAATCAGGCGTTTCGTCGATGGAGATGCCGTCGATGGTCTCATTCGGGCAATAGTGCAGAAACGCGCTGTTGTCAGAAACCTGCCACTCGCTCATCGGCTTGATGGCGCGCTTGCCGTCCACGGTGATTTTCACGTCGTGAGCAACAGGCTGACAGTATTTTTTCGCTTCTTTTATCGCGCTGTTCGCCCAGTAGCCGCCGTCGATGTAATCCGCGCTGGTTTTGTCCCCGAGGATATTCAACGGTACGCCAGCAAACTGACCGCGGCCGCCGCCGTGGCAGAATAAAACTTTATAGTTGGAGGGGATTTGCAGCAGATCGCGAAAATCTTTTTCCGCCTCTTCCGCGACCTGAATAAACTCTTTGCCACGGTGGCTAATTTCCATTACGGAAGTGCCCAGACCGTGCCAGTCGCACAGCTCCTGTTGTGCACGACGAAGTACTTCAGCCGGTAACATTGCCGGACCAGAACTAAAATTGTATACCTGTGTCATTTCCCCTCACCACGCCTCGAGCAATAAGTTTTTATTACATTATCGGTTTTATCATTCAGCGGCGCAGTGTTGCAACGGTTAATCCCGTGCGGGGAAGTAATGTGCGCAAAATCACACAACACAATCTCCCGGCAGGTGAAAAAATTGCCCGATTTCCGGCGGTAAGACCCAAAAACCACATCCTCACCGGGTTACAGCAATGCCACAGAGCCTGCTATGCTAGCGTCGCCTGCGCCGGGCGGAAGATAGCGTCCTACCGGTAAAACCCGTATCATTGCGCGTTTCGCGTACCATTAAAGTGAACCCCATGACCCAGACATTTATCCCCGGCAAAGATGCCGCCCTGGAAGACTCCATCGCCCGCTTCCAGAAAAAGCTGACCGACCTCGGTTTCAATATCGAAGAAGCCTCCTGGCTTAACCCGGTACCGAACGTTTGGTCAGTGCATATTCGCGACAAAGACAGCGCTCTGTGCTTCACCAACGGCAAAGGCGCGACCAAAAAAGCCGCGCTGGCATCCGCGCTGGGTGAATATTTTGAACGTCTGTCGACTAACTATTTCTTCGCGGACTTCTGGTTGGGCGACACCATCGCTAACGGCCCATTCGTTCATTACCCGAATGAGAAGTGGTTCCCACTGCCGGAAGACGATCAACTCCCTGAAGGTATCCTCGACGATCGCCTGCGTGCTTTCTACGATCCGGAGAATGAAGTTGGTGCGGGGATGCTTATCGATCTGCAGTCCGGCAATGAAGAGCGCGGTATCTGTGCCCTGCCGTTTACCCGCCAGTCAGATCTGCAAACCGTTTATATCCCAATGAACATCATTGGCAATCTGTATGTTTCCAACGGCATGTCCGCGGGTAACACGGCGAATGAAGCTCGCGTCCAGGGTCTCTCTGAGGTCTTTGAGCGTCATATTAAGAACCGCATCATCGCCGAAAGCATCAGCCTGCCGGAAATCCCGCAAGAGGTGCTGGCGCGCTACCCTGGCGTCGTGGAATCCATTAAGACGCTTGAAGACGAAGGTTTCCCTATCTTCGCTTACGACGGCTCTCTGGGCGGCAAATACCCGGTTATCTGCGTGGTGCTGTTTAACCCGGCAAACGGAACCTGTTTTGCTTCATTTGGCGCACACCCTGATTTTGGCGTAGCGCTGGAGCGTACCGTTACCGAGCTGCTGCAGGGCCGTGGCCTGAAAGATCTGGATGTCTTTACGCCTCCAACCTTCGATGATGAAGAGGTGGCCGAACACGCTAACCTGGAAACTCACTTCATTGATTCCAGCGGCCTGATCTCCTGGGACATGTTCAAGCAGGATGCGGACTATCCGTTTGCTGACTGGAGCTTCGCCGGCACAACAGAAGAAGAATTCGCCACGCTGATGGCTATCTTCAAGTCTGAAGATAAAGAAGTGTATATCGCCGATTACGAACACCTGGATGTCTACGCTTGCCGTATTATCGTCCCGGGCATGTCAGATATTTATCCGGCAGAAGACCTGCTGCTGGCCAACAACAGCATGGGCAGCCACCTGCGTGAAACTATACTTGCCCTGCCGGACAGCGAATGGGAACAGCAGGACTACCTGGATCTGATTTCTCAACTGGACGATGAAGGCCACGATGACTTCACCCGCGTGCGCGAATTACTTGGTCTGGCAACCGGGAAAGATAACGGCTGGTACACGCTGCGTATTGGCGAGCTGAAAGCCATGCTGGCGCTCGCCGGCGGTGACCTTGAGCAGGCGCTGATCTGGACCGAGTGGACCATGGAGTTTAACGCCTCCATCTTTAGCCCGGAGCGCGCTAACTACTACCGCTGCCTGCAGACTCTGCTGCTGCTGTCGCAGGAAGAAGAACGCCAGCCACTGCAATACCTGAACGCATTTGTACGCATGTACGGTGCAGAAGCCGTGGATGCCGCAAGCGCAGCGCTGAGCGGTGAAGCAGCGTTCTACGGCCTGCAGCCGGTCGACAAAGACCTGAAAGCCTTCCCGGCGCATCAGGCGTTGTTGCAGGCTTACGAAAAATTACAGCGTGCCAAAGCCAAATATTGGCAGGTAAAGTAATTTACTGACAACTTACAGGTGCGCACTGCACCGGGTCTGAGCTATATTGTGGGGCGCTTTTTGCGCCCCATTTTATTATTGCAACAATAATATTTTACTATGTAATCTTTTGGTTAATTTAGGGTAAATGATTATTTATCGACAACGGAAATAATGTTATCGAAATATAAAAATACCCCATTGTAATTAACCATTTTTGTGCGAGGAACGGGCTGGATTCAATTTTATCTATAAATATTAAAATTTATTTTTTCATGTATAATCAATTAGTTACGCTGGAAAACAGATAAAGACCTGCTTTTTCAGTGCCTATTAGCTTGGCGAGATATGATCCACATCAATTTTTACTCTATAATGCTTTGTTAGTATCTCCTCGCCGAATTAAATAAGAGAGAGTTAGTGTGAAAGCTGACAACCCTTTTGATCTAGTACTCCCACCAGCGATGGCAAAAATTGCCGAAGATGCTGGCGTCTATAAAGCAACAAAACAGCCGCTAACGACCTTTTACTTAGCGATTACCGCAGGCGTCTTCATTTCGATTGCCTTCGTGTTCTACATCACCGCCACAACGGGCACATCCACTATTCCCTTCGGGATTGCCAAACTGATTGGCGGCACATGCTTCTCACTGGGTTTAATTCTTTGCGTTATCTGCGGTGCAGACCTCTTTACCTCCACCGTGCTGATCGTCGTAGCCAAAGCCAGCGGCCGCATCACCTGGTGCCAGCTGCTGCGTAACTGGGCTAATGTTTATATTGGTAACCTGGTCGGAGCCCTGCTCTTTGTGCTTCTTATCTGGCTGTCCGGCATGTATATGACAGCCAACGGCGCCTGGGGCCTTAACGTCCTGCAGACCGCTGACCATAAAATGCATCACACGTTTGTTGAGGCCGTCTGCCTCGGCATTCTGGCGAACCTGATGGTGTGTCTCGCCGTCTGGATGAGCTACTCCGGCCGCAGCCTGATGGACAAGATGTTTGCTATGATCCTTCCGGTTGCCATGTTTGTTGCCTGCGGCTTTGAGCACAGCATCGCAAACATGTTCATGATCCCGATGGCTATCGTGGTTCGTGACTTTGCCAGCCCGGAATTCTGGACCGCCGTAGGGTCCTCTCCGGAAAGTTTCTCGCATCTGACCGTGCTGAACTTCATTACCGATAACCTGATTCCAGTCACCATCGGAAACATTATCGGAGGAGGTTTACTGGTTGGGTTGACATACTGGGTAATTTATCTGCGCGGTGGCGATAAACACTAAGTTTAGCCAACACGTAGGTTTAAGAACTCCACATTAGAAGGTAGGTGTTACATGTCCGAGCTTAATGAAAAGTTAGCCACAGCCTGGGAAGGTTTTGCTAAAGGCGAATGGCAGAATGAAGTCAACGTGCGTGACTTTATTCAGAAAAACTACACCCCGTATGAGGGTGATGAGTCCTTCCTGGCAGGTGCTACCGACGCAACTACCACTCTGTGGGACAAAGTGATGGAAGGCGTCAAACTGGAAAACCGCACTCACGCGCCAGTTGACTTCGATACCGACCTCGCTTCCACCATCACTTCTCATGATGCGGGCTACATCAACAAGTCCCTCGAAACCATCGTGGGTCTGCAGACCGATGCTCCTCTGAAACGTGCCATCATTCCGTTCGGCGGCATCAAAATGGTCGAAGGTTCTTGCAAAGTATACGGTCGTGAACTCGACCCAATGCTGAAAAAGATCTTCACCGAATACCGCAAAACTCACAACCAGGGCGTGTTTGACGTTTACACCAAAGACATCCTGAACTGCCGTAAGTCCGGTGTTATTACCGGTCTGCCAGATGCGTATGGCCGTGGCCGTATCATCGGTGACTACCGTCGCGTTGCGCTGTACGGTATCGACTACCTGATGAAAGACAAGTTCGCTCAGTTCAACTCACTGCAGACCAAACTGGAAAACGGTGAAGACCTGGAAGCGACTATTCGTCTGCGTGAAGAAATCTCCGAACAGCACCGTGCGCTGGGTCAGATCAAAGAGATGGCCGCTAAATATGGCTGCGATATCTCCGGTCCTGCTACCAACGCACAGGAAGCAATTCAGTGGACTTACTTCGGCTACCTGGCTGCGGTTAAATCTCAGAACGGCGCTGCAATGTCTTTCGGTCGCGTATCCACCTTCCTGGATGCCTATATCGAACGCGACATCAAAGCAGGCAAAATCAACGAGCAAGACGCTCAGGAAATGATTGACCACCTGGTCATGAAACTGCGTATGGTTCGCTTCCTGCGTACCCCAGAATACGATGAGCTGTTCTCCGGTGACCCAATCTGGGCAACAGAATCTATCGGCGGTATGGGCGTTGATGGCCGTACTCTGGTGACCAAAAACAGCTTCCGCTTCCTGAACACCCTGTACACTATGGGGCCGTCTCCGGAGCCAAACATCACCATTCTGTGGTCTGAAAAACTGCCACTGAACTTCAAAAAATACGCGGCTAAAGTTTCCATCGATACCTCTTCTCTGCAGTACGAGAATGACGATCTGATGCGCCCTGACTTCAACAACGATGACTACGCTATCGCTTGCTGCGTAAGCCCAATGATCGTTGGTAAGCAAATGCAGTTCTTCGGTGCTCGTGCAAACCTGGCGAAAACCATGCTGTATGCAATCAACGGCGGCGTTGATGAAAAACTGAAAATGCAGGTTGGTCCTAAAGAAGCGCCAATCACCGCAGACGTTCTGGACTACGACAACGTGTTGGATCGTCTGGATCACTTCATGGACTGGCTGGCTAAACAGTACGTTACCGCGCTGAACATCATTCACTACATGCATGATAAATACAGCTACGAAGCGTCCCTGATGGCTCTGCACGACCGTGACGTTGTTCGCACCATGGCTTGTGGTATCGCGGGTCTGTCCGTTGCAGCTGACTCCCTGTCTGCAATCAAATACGCGAAAGTTAAACCAATTCGTGACGAAGACGGTCTGGCTATCGACTTCGAAATCGAAGGTGAATATCCACAGTTCGGTAACAACGATCCTCGCGTAGATGACATCGCCGTTGACCTGGTAGAACGTTTCATGAAGAAAATTCAGAAACTGACCACCTACCGTGGCGCTATCGCGACTCAGTCTGTTCTGACCATCACCTCTAACGTGGTTTATGGTAAGAAAACCGGTAACACCCCAGACGGTCGTCGCGCAGGTACTCCGTTCGGTCCAGGCGCTAACCCAATGCACGGCCGTGACCAGAAAGGTGCTGTTGCCTCTCTGACCTCCGTGGCTAAACTGCCGTTTGCCTACGCGAAAGATGGTATCTCCTATACCTTCTCCATCGTGCCAAACGCGCTGGGTAAAGACGATGACGTGCGTAAAACCAACCTTGCAGGCCTGATGGACGGTTACTTCCACCACGAAGCGAACATCGAAGGTGGTCAGCACCTGAACGTGAACGTCATGAACCGTGAAATGCTGCTGGACGCGATGGAAAACCCTGAGAAATATCCTCAGCTGACCATTCGTGTATCCGGTTACGCAGTCCGCTTCAACTCGCTGACCAAAGAACAGCAGCAGGACGTTATTACCCGTACCTTCACTCAGTCCATCTAATTCCTTGTTAGACTGAAGAAGCGTAATATATAAAGGCTCCACTCTTGTGGGGCCTTTTTACTCACCTCTCTGCCCCCAGCCTGCTTTGCCAGCTATCTATACTTGGGTATCTGCCAAAACAGACTTAACACAGCCGGCTTGAGCTGTGCACGACACAGGTCCTGGATGGGCCACACCTGGAGAGATCACCGCAATGTCAGCAATCGGACGAATTCACTCTTTTGAATCCTGTGGTACCGTAGACGGTCCCGGTATCCGCTTTATCACATTCTTCCAGGGCTGCCTGATGCGCTGCCTTTACTGCCACAACCGCGACACCTGGGATACCCACGGCGGCAAAGAAGTGACGGTAGAAGAGCTGATGAAAGAAGTTGTCACCTATCGCCACTTTATGAACGCTTCCGGCGGCGGCGTCACCGCGTCCGGCGGTGAGGCTATCCTGCAGGCCGAGTTCGTGCGTGACTGGTTCCGCGCCTGCCATAAAGAAGGTATTCATACCTGCCTGGACACCAACGGCTTTGTTCGTCGCTACGATCCGGTGATTGATGAGCTGCTGGAGGTTACCGACCTGGTGATGCTCGATCTCAAACAAATGAACGACGAAATCCACCAAAACCTGGTGGGCGTTTCAAATCACCGCACGCTCGAGTTTGCCCGGTATCTGTCGAAAAAAGACATTAAAGTGTGGATCCGCTACGTGGTCGTGCCGGGCTGGTCTGATGACGACGACTCCGCGCATCGCCTTGGGGAATTTACCCGCGATATGGGCAACGTTGAGAAAATCGAGCTGCTGCCGTACCACGAGCTTGGCAAACATAAATGGGTTGCCATGGGCGAAGAGTACAAGCTGGACGGCGTCCATCCGCCGAAGAAAGAAACCATGGAGCGGGTCAAAGGCATTCTGGAGCAGTACGGTCATAAAGTAATGTACTAGCCCCACTACGTGCTCCCGTTGAAGGGGGCACGGTCATTACGCTTCCTGCCAGGCGGCATCTATCGCCGCCATGACCTTCTCAAGCTGAGATTGCGCAATATGCCCGGGTTTCCAAAGCGCCACCACCGGGTGCAGCAACCCTCTATCTCCAACTTCCGTATCCAGTCGCTCAATGCCCGGCCAGTTTTCTACCCCAAAGTGCCGCGGTAAAAACGCCCAGCCTTCTCCGGCACACAGTCGTTTTTCCAGCAGAGAAAGTTCGTTGACGCGTATTACCCGGTCGGCAATTTGAATGCGCTGTGCCAGCGAATCAGGAAGCTCGCGATAAGGCATCAGCTGCGTGCTGGCGGCAAGACGTAAGAGTGAGACCGGTTTGGTTTTAAAGAAGCCCACTTTCGCCCACGCCGCCAATGCCAGGCTGCCCACCGCTCGCCACTGGAGCCTGTCGTTCACCGAGCGATTTAGCGCCTGGTAAATGCCGATATGCGCCCTGCCCTGATCCAGCCAGCTTTCGGCCTCCGGGCGTTCACTCATCAGCAGATCGAGCGTTATCTGTTCGGCCGCAAGCTTCTCCACCAGCCGCAGTAAGAAATCTCTTGGCGTGAAAGGGTCATAGCATAGCGTCAGGCGGGTCTCTATCTGGCCCGGCATCTGCCGAGCGGCCTCTGAGAAAGCCTGAGCCTCATGAAGAAATAACCGGGCCTGTCGGTACAATAGCTTGCCGGGTTCGGTTAAAGTCAAAGGACGGGTGGAACGATCGAACAGCGTGTAGCCGAGGTCAATTTCGAGATAATCCAGCAGCTGGCTGACCGTGGTCCGGTCTTTATTGAGCTTTTTAGCCGCTTTGGTGAGGGTGCCGCATTCGCAAACGCAGGCAAAGGCTTCAATTTGGGCCAGCGTAAAGTTAACCGTATTCATCGTTCCCCCTTCTGTTAACGGGGTATTTTCCCATACAAAAACGCGTATTCCGAGTCAGGAATACGCGTCAGGGAAACAATAAAAAATCAGTATCAGGCGTGAGCCACCGGCGTAGGATGCTGACCGGCTTTGCGCAGCAGCATCATCAGGTACACAAACGACACCGCGGCCATCATGATAAACAGCACGTTGTCCGAGTAATTCTGCATCAGCAGCGCGGTGATAGTTGGCCCAATCAGGCTGCCGATGGTGTAGCTCAGCAGCAGAGCCTGGTTCATCGCCACCAGCTGATGGCGTTCAATTCTTTCGCAGGCCCAGGCCATCGCAACCGGGTAAAGCGTGAAGCCAAACGCGCCCAGGACGAACAGCGCCGGCCCCATTGCGGCATTGCTGAGCATTGCCAGGCAGCCGAGGATCACCACAAAGACCTGAACGCGCAGCACCAGCAGGCGACCGTATTTATCCGCCAGACGCCCCATCGGCCACTGGCCAACGATGCCCGCACTTATCATCAGCGCCATCCAGAAGCCGATGCCTGCATCGCTTACGCCCTGATGGTTAAGGTAAAGCGGCATCAGGCCGTACAGCGAGCCGAGGACAATGCCGGACATGATGCAGCCGTTCACGCCCAGACGAGCCTGACGCAGGCGCAGCATCGGCCAGACCGGCGAGTTATCACGATGTTCATCGCCGTCGCTCACGATATGGGTGAACAGCAGCGGCAGGATAGCAGCCAGCACCAGCGCGGTAGCCCACGGCAGCACGTTCATCAGCTCGGTGGAGAGTTTGCTGACCATCAGCTGACCGACGACCATCCCGATGTAATAGACGGTCATATAAGCGGCCAACAGGCGGCCGCGGTTGCGTGAGGTGCCGCTGCACATCAGCGCGCTTTCAACCACCACCCAAATCATGGCGCAGCCGACGCCGGCAACAAACCGCCAGACCATCCAGCTCCAGAAGCCCACCATCAGCCCGAGGCCAATACAGCCCACCGCAAAGATAACGGAGGCCAGATAGTAGCTGCGGTTAAACCCGTAACGCTTAATCACCCACCCGGTAATCAACGTACCCACCAGGTTACCGGTGAAGTACGCAGAGCCCACCATCCCGACCTGCCAGGTAGGAAGGTTATCGTGAGCCAGCCAAAGCGGGACGAGCGTGTTTAAAACCGCCATCGCCAGAGTCAGCAGCAGTAGCCCGCAAAGCAGCAGCAATACGGGGCGAGTATAGATGGTCATGGGTGTCGAGCCGTGAGGAAGTGAACAAATTTGTGCGCATCATGCCACCGGCAAATGGATTGTCAATCCAGCAATAATGGGGGGTGAGAGGGGTTTTGGCGGGAACGATTTGAAAAACTTATCCTGCGAATAAGTGACCGGGGTCACGTAAATTGTATCTCCCTGTTTTTGATGCGATATAGCGAAAAGCAGGCCAAAATGAGCAATGAAAAATTTCATGGATATTCAGGTGAGATTTTCTTATCTGAAAGCATGAAAAAGCGCGCCCGTAGACGCGCTTATAACTCAATGAAATGTTAACTCGCGATCGCCATACCAACCGTCATATGCAGCCCGTAGAAGACGCCCCGACCAATGAGTTCACCGGCAAGCACAAACACCATTGCCAGCGTCAGCAGACCAACGCCCGGACGATATCCTTTCAGCTGCGGCGCAATCCAGCAGACCAGCGCGAGGACCAGCAGAACCATCCGCCACGCCATCAGCGAGCCGTACTCCGGCACCAGCGCAGAAGCCTGCTGAATGGAGCTGTGCAGCGTTGCCAGCTCCATGCCCTGCATCAGCACAACAATCATGCTGACTACCAGCGCCAGCAGCGTGATGACCGGCAGAATACGCATCCCCCAGCCGCTAACGCCTGCCGCACACAGCAGCAGGTAGCCAAGCAGTGGGCCGCCGATAAACATCGTCAGGAAGAAGTTCATCGGCGTCCAGACGCTAAACCAGGTCGGTACCGTATCGATTAAATACACCCGGCTCATCATCCAGACAAATACCACGCCCAGAATCATAGTCACCACGGCCCAGGCTTTGCTGAGCGCCTGGGGCATTTTGCCGAGTACGGTCAACAGCCACCAGAAACCGCCCACGGCAAAGAATACCGAGCCGCTGGCAATTTCATTACTCAACGCCGAACTGCCGAGGCGATTCAGGGAGTTGAAGGCGCGCAAAGGTGAACCCAGGTGCAGTATAGAGGCGATGAAACCGACGCCCATCAGGATCCAGAGCACAACCATCATCAGCTCGGCGCGCCTGCGGATCGCCCTGTCGTTCACGCCGTAAAGCAATGCCAGCGCCATAACGATAAACCCGCCCGCAACGCACTGGCCCAGTACCGTAAAGACCATCAGCGGCCATTCATGCCATCCGTTTCCCATCTCACACCTCCTTCGGGTTGGCCAGATAACCGCTGGTATCCCCACTTGGGCGGCTGTTGGCGTTAGGTTTAATCACGATGTTAGGTTTTGTGAAGTGCGATGCAGGCAGCGGGGCAATAGCGGCCTGAGTACCGTACTTTTTGCGTAACTCGTCGATAGGTGCTAAATCCAGCGCACGCAGCGGGCAGGACTCTACGCAGATCGGCTTTTTCCCCTCGGCAACGCGCTCGTAGCAGCCGTCGCACTTGGTCATGTGGCCTTTCTCTTCGTTGTACTGAGGCGCGCCGTACGGACACGCCATATGGCAGTAGCGGCAGCCGATACACACGTCTTCGTTCACCACCACAAAGCCATCTTCGCGCTTATGCATCGCACCGCTCGGGCAGACCTTAGTACAGGCCGGATCTTCACAGTGGTTACAGGAGATAGAAAGATAGTAGGCGAAAACATCCTGGTGGAATACGCCGTTATCCTCCTGCCAGTTGCCGCCCGCATATTCATAAATGCGGCGATAGCTCACGTCCGGAGTCAGGTTCTTAAAATCCTTGCACGCCAGTTCACAGGTTTTGCAGCCGGTGCAGCGGCTGGAGTCGATATAAAAGCCATATTGGGTTGTCATTTACTGCTCCTTACGCCTTTTCAACCTGGACCAGGTTACTGTGGGATGGATTACCTTTTGCCAGCGGCGACGGGCGCTGAGTGGTCAGCACGTTGATGCTTCCCGCCCGGTCTACCTTGTTGGCATCCGGGCTATACCAGGCTCCTTCCCCTAAGGCGACAACGCCAGGAATGATGCGTGGCGTAACTTTGGCGTTAATGCGTACTTCCCCACGGTCGTTGAAAATACGGACTTCATCACCATTGGCGATGCCACGCTGTTTTGCATCAAGCGGGTTGATCCACATCTCCTGACGACAGGCGGCCTTCAACACGTCAACGTTGCCGTAGGTTGAGTGAGTACGGGCCTTATAGTGGAAGCCGGTCAACTGCAGCGGCCATTTCTCCGCCAGCGGATCGCCCACGTTCTCGAAGCCGGCGCTATAGACCGGCAGCGGATCGATAACGTCGCCTTCAGGTAGTTCCCATGTGGCGGCAATCTCAGCCAGCTGCGCGGAGTAGATTTCAATCTTGCCGGACGGCGTGGTTAACGGATTCGCCTGTGGATTTTCACGGAAGGCTTTGTAGGCCACGTGATGCCCTTCCGGGTCACGCTTTTTGAACATTCCCTGCTGGCGGAACTCGTCAAAACTCGGCAACTCAGGGATCGCTTTCTGGGACTGAGCGTAAAGGTGACGCATCCAGCCTTCCTGAGTTCGCCCTTCGGTAAACGCAGGCTCCACGCCCATGCGCTTCGCAAGTTCGGTGGTCATCTCATAGATGGTTTTGCATTCAAACCGTGGCTTGATGGCCTGCTCAGCGAAGATAACGTAAGACATGTTGCCGCAGGAGGCATCAAGGCAGAAATCCATCTGCTCGGAAGCCGTGCAGTCCGGGAGCAGAATATCGGCGTATTTCGCAGAGGAAGTCATGTGGTTGTCGATAACCACAATCATCTCGCACTTCTTGTCATCCTGCAGAATGTCGTGGGTGCGGTTGATCTGGGAATGCTGGTTAATCAGGCAGTTACCGGCATAGTTCCAGACCATTTTGATAGGCACATCTAACTTATCTTTGCCGCGTACGCCGTCACGTGTGGCCGTCATTTCGGCCCCGCGATCGATAGCGTCAGTCCACATAAACATTGAGATGCTGGTCTGAACAGGGTTTTCCAGCGTTGGCATACGAACGAACGGCAAACTATAGGAACCTTCGCGCGCCCCGCTGTTACCGCCGTGAATACCGACGTTACCGGTCAGGATAGAAAGCATGGCGATTGCGCGGGAAACCAGCTCGCCGTTGGAGTGACGCTGCGGCCCCCAGCCCTGGCTGATAAAGGCCGGTTTCGCGCTGCCGATTTCACGGGCGAGTTTGATAATGCGATCGACCGGTATTCCGGTTATCTGCGAGGCCCATTCAGGTGTTTTAGCTACGCCATCAACGCCCTGACCGAGTATGTAAGCCTTATAGTGCCCATTGTGCGGTGCACCCGCTGGCAGCGTTTTGTCATCGTAGCCTACGCAGTATTTATCCAGGAAAGCCTGGTCGACGAGGTCTTCATTTATCATCACCCACGCCAGCGCGGAGATCAGCGCCGCATCGGTACCTGGGCGAATAGGGATCCACTCATCTTCGCGCCCCGCGCCGGTATCGGTATAGCGCGGGTCGATAATAATCATTCGTGCGTTGGATTTCTGGCGAGCCTGCTCGAGATAATAGGTTACCCCGCCGCCGCTCATACGAGTTTCGCCGGGGTTGTTACCAAACAACACCACCAGCTTGCTGTTTTCGATATCAGACGGACTGTTGCCGTCCGCCCAGCCGCCGTAGGTGTAGTTCAGGCCCGCGGCGATCTGCGCCGTGGAATAGTCACCATAGTGGTTGAGATAACCGCCGCAGCAGTTCATCAGGCGCGCAATCAGCGTGGAGCCCGGTGGCCAGGAGCGCGTCATGGTCCCGCCCAGAGTGCCCGTGCCGTAGTTCAGGTAGATAGCTTCGTTGCCATACTCTTTGATGATGCCTTTCATGCTATTGGCAATGGTGTCGAATGCCTCATCCCAGCTGATGCGTTCAAACTTACCTTCGCCGCGAGCACCTACGCGCTTCATCGGATATTTGAGGCGGTCGGCATTGTAGACACGCCGGCGCATTGAACGGCCACGCAGGCAGGCACGAACCTGATGTAAACCTTCGTAGTCATCATCACCGGTGTTATCGGTTTCAACGTATTTAATTTCGCCGTCCACCACATGCATACGCAGCGGGCAGCGGCTGCCGCAGTTCACCGTACAGGCGCTCCAGACCACTTTCTCATCGCCACCGGGGTTTACGGCGGGGTCGGCAAAGGCGAATCTGGAAAAGGGAAGCGAGAAGGCGCTAGTTGCAGCAGCTAAACCACCGATTGCCGTGGTTTGGACCAGCTTACGACGGCTGACCTCTGCCGCGAGGATCGCGTTAGGGGTTTTATCAGTCATAGTGACCTACTTGTTTTGCTCACAGTTAAAATAAGCTGACAGCGGAAACGCGGGTTGAGAGCCGACATGCCGCTGCGCAGTTAAAGTTGAAAGGGGTGTCCGGTTAATATTTGTTGGAGGATTGACCTGGCCGCGTCACGCCTTGTGAAGCACGGTCGTCAAATGATGATTAGCTGAAAGTTTTAATTGAACTATCATCACCCGCTTTCCGGGGAGCAATAATACTTATTTGGGAGTAGGGGTTATTGTCTGGTATCAAGAAAGGCGGTGTTGGCGGAAAGGGCCTGGCTTTCGGCATAAAAAAAGCGCCCTAAGGCGCTTTTCTGGTTGGTTACAAACGGTTGATTAACCAATGTATTCCAGATCATTCATGTACGGACGCAGCGCTTCCGGCACCTGAATACGGCCATCGGCCTGCTGGTAGTTTTCCAGCACCGCGACCAGGGTACGGCCAACCGCCAGACCGGAACCGTTCAGGGTGTGTACCAGGCGAGTTTTCTTGTCTGCCTTATTACGGCAGCGTGCCTGTAAACGACGCGCCTGGAAATCCCACATGTTTGAGCAGGAAGAGATTTCACGGTAGGTATTCTGCGCGGGCAACCAGACTTCCAGATCGTAGGTTTTAGCCGAACCGAAACCGATATCACCGCTGCACAGCAGCACCTTACGGTATGGCAGACCCAGCAGCTGAAGCACTTTCTCCGCGTGGCCGGTCAACTCTTCCAGCGCGTCCATTGAGTCTTCCGGGCGAACGATCTGCACCATCTCAACTTTATCGAACTGGTGCTGACGGATCAGCCCCCGGGTATCGCGACCATAAGAACCCGCTTCAGAACGGAAGCACGGCGTATGCGCGGTAAGCTTCAGTGGAAGCGATTCATCGTCAAGAATTTCGTCGCGGACCAGGTTAGTCAGCGGCACTTCTGCGGTTGGGATCAGCGCATAGTTGCTGCTGTCAGCTTCTTCTTCCAGCGGACGGGTATGGAACAGGTCTCCGCCAAACTTCGGCAGCTGGCCAGTACCGTACAGGGTGTCCTGATTAACCAGATACGGTACATAGTTTTCCATGTAGCCGTGCTGCTCGGTGTGCAGATCCAGCATGAATTGGGTCAGGGCACGGTGCATACGAGCAATCTGCCCCTGCATCACCACAAAACGAGAACCGGTCAGTTTAACCGCAGCGGCGAAGTCGAGGCCTTTTGCCATTTCGCCCAGGGTTACGTGGTCGCGAACTTCAAAATCAAACTTGCGCGGTTCGCCCCAGCGGCTAATTTCAACGTTTTCGCTGTCGTCTTTGCCCATCGGCACGCAGTCGTCAGGAATGTTTGGCAGGGTCAGCGAGATATCGCGAATTTCCGCCAGCAGAGAATCAAGCTCGTTTTTCGCTGCATCCAGCTCTTCGCCCAGCTGGTTAACCTGCAGGCGCAGCGGCTCAATGTCTTCTCCGCGCGCTTTCGCCTGGCCGATGGATTTCGATCGCGAGTTACGTTCAGCCTGCAGATTTTCCGTTTTGACCTGCAGTACTTTACGACGCTCTTCCAGAGAGCGCAGCGTTTCTACATCCAGCTTAAAGCCTCGGCGTGCCAGTTTTTCAGCGACTGCGTCTGGCTCTGTACGCAGCAGATTGGGATCGAGCATGCTTATCCTGTGCTTATCGAATTGAATTTAAAGGGAGTGCGGCCACAGCCTGCGGCCGCTTTGGTAGTCTTGCTAACCTTACCGCAACGTCTGCATTAGCGGTAGCGTTTTGTGGGGCTTTTCTGATCCTGATCGGTAAGCCAGGCTAGCTTTTCGCCAATCTTACCTTCCAGGCCTCTGCTGGTCGGCCGGTAGTAGCGCGTTTGTGCCATTTCAGGCGGGAAGTACTCTTCCCCGGCAGCATAGGCGTTCGGCTCATCGTGAGCGTAACGGTATTCCTGGCCATACCCCATTTCTTTCATCAGCTTCGTAGGGGCATTGCGCAGATGAACGGGAACGTCATAATCAGGGCGCTCACGCGCATCCGCCATTGCGGCTTTGAATGCGGTGTAAACTGCGTTACTTTTCGGCGCGCAGGCCAGATAAACAATTGCCTGGGCAATCGCTCTCTCCCCTTCCGCAGGCCCTACGCGAGTGAAACAATCCCAGGCGCTAATCGCCACCTGCATACCTCTTGGGTCGGCATTACCCACGTCTTCCGAAGCGATGGCCAGCAAACGCCGGGCAACGTAAAGCGGGTCGCCGCCTGCGCTAATAATGCGGGCGTACCAGTAAAGGGCGGCGTCAGGCGAGGAGCCACGAATAGATTTATGCACCGCCGAAATAAGGTCATAAAAACGGTCGCCTTTATTATCAAAGCGAGCGCTGCGTTCGCCGGCAATCTCGGTCAGCAACTGAGTCTGTAAAACACGATTGCCGCTGGCGTCTGTCTCGGCCATGTCCGCCATCATTTCCAGCGTATTCAGCGCCCGACGCGCATCACCGTTCACCAGTTCAGCAATGGCTTTTCGCGTCTCGTCCGGCAGCACAATATTTTGCCCGCCGTAGCCCCGCTCTTTATCGCTCATCGCCTGCTCGAGCACCTGCTCGATATCCGCTACGGTGAGGGATTTCAGCAGATAAACACGGGCACGGGAAAGGAGCGCCGAGTTCAGCTCAAACGAAGGGTTTTCGGTCGTCGCGCCAATAAAGGTGATGGTGCCGTCTTCAATGTGCGGCAGAAAAGCATCCTGCTGGCTTTTATTGAAGCGGTGAACTTCGTCCACAAACAGGATGGTGCGCCGCCCGGCATTGCGGTTTTGCCGCGCTCGCTCGATGGCTTCGCGGATCTCTTTCACGCCAGAGGTTACCGCTGAAATACGCTCGACGTCCGCGTTTGCATAGCGGGCAATCACTTCGGCTAAGGTGGTTTTACCGGTTCCCGGCGGCCCCCAGAGGATCATGGAATGCAGATGGCCTGCTTCAATGGCCCTGGGCAGCGGTTTTCCGGCAGCCAGCAGATGCTGCTGCCCGATATACTGCGCCAGGTTTTCTGGCCGCATACGCGCGGCCAGCGGCTGGAAGGTATTATCTGAAAAATCGAGCGACAGGTTGCTCACTCAAGCCTCTATTTACGTTGGTCGTCCACCGTGACGCCTTTTGGCGGGGTGAACGTAAACTTACCGGCATCCACAGCACCGTTTTGCTGAGCCTTCAAAGTATAGCTGCTGCGCTGGTCGTCCTGCTCCACCGCGCTGAACTGATGAATTGTGCCGTCGCGGCCCACGTTAATGGTGAACTGTTTCAGGTTGCCCGAGCTGCTTTTTGGCGTTAGCACAAAATCATCGCCGTTCTGTTTGATGTTGTACTGCTTCCAGTCGCTGGACTGGTTGCGGGCAATCAGCATAAACGGCGTATTGCCGGTGGCGTCTTTCAGCCAGGTTGCCGTGACCTGCTCGACAAACGGGTTGTAGAACCACAGGGTTTTGCCGTCGGACACCAGGATGCTTTCATCAGGCTGGGTCATGTGCCAGTTAAACAGGTTTGGACGTTTAACCCACAGGTCGCCCTGGCCTTCCTGCACCGCAGCCCCGCTGCCATCGGTGACTTTCTGGGTGAAGCTGGCATGGAAGCTACCGACTTTATCGAGACGACCCTGCAGATCGCCCGCAGCGTCAGCCCAGGCTCCGGTTGCGGTCATCGCGGATAATAGCGCACAGGCAATTACGATTTTTTTCATTATGTTCCCTCTGGATGCATTGACCACCTGACGATGGCGCTTCTGCTGCTCACTGTAGTGAAGTCTTTGGCTACCGCAACAGAAGAATAAGCTGATTTTCCGGTAATTTACCCATCTTTGCAAAAAGAGCCGCGTGTGCGGCTCTTATTCACTCAGTAGGTTCGCACTCAGCCGAATTACTCAAACTGAGGCGGAGCAAGAACTTCGCGGTTACCGTTGTGCCCCTGTGGACTCACGATCCCCTGCGCTTCCATTTGCTCAACGATCCTCGCCGCACGGTTGTAGCCAATGCGGAACTGGCGCTGTACGCCGGAGATGGATGCTTTACGTTTCTCAACCACGAAAGCGACTGCCTGATCGAACAGCGGATCCAGCTCTTCATCGCCGTCCATACCACCGCCGCTGCCGTCGCCGCTGCCTTCATCCTCGGTAATACCGGTAATGTATTGCGGACGACCGCGGGCTTTCCAGTCCTGAACCACCGCATGAACTTCTTCATCGCGGACAAAGGCACCGTGTACACGAATCGGCGTCGTAGAGTTTGGCGCAGAGTAAAGCATATCCCCCATGCCCAGCAGGGATTCCGCGCCGCCCTGGTCAAGGATGGTGCGTGAGTCAATTTTGCTCGACACCGTAAACGCGATACGGGTTGGAATGTTGGCTTTGATAAGGCCGGTAATGACGTCAACCGATGGGCGCTGGGTTGCCAGAACGAGGTGAATACCGGCCGCACGTGCTTTTTGTGCCAGACGGGCAATCAGCTCTTCAACCTTTTTACCAACCGTCATCATCAGGTCGGCAAACTCGTCCACCAGCACCACGATATACGGCAGTTTTTCCAGCATTGGATGGGTTGCATCCATGCTGTCGCCAGGTTTCCAGAACGGATCGGGAATAGGACGCCCCATACGCCCGGCTTCCAGCACACGCTCGTTGTAGCCAGCCAGGTTACGCACGCCAAGCGCAGACATCAGCTTATAGCGGCGCTCCATCTCGTTCACGCTCCAGCGCAGAGCATTCGCGGCATCCTTCATGTCTGTAACCACTTCGGTCAGCAGATGCGGGATCCCTTCGTACACCGACAGCTCAAGCATTTTCGGATCGATCATGATGAAGCGAACTTCTTCCGGCGTCGCTTTGTACAGCATGCTGATGATCATGGCGTTCACGCCAACCGACTTACCGGAACCGGTCGTACCCGCCACCAGCAGGTGAGGCATCTTCGCCAGATCTGCGACCACCGGCTCACCGCCGATGTCTTTCCCGAGAACCACGGTCAACGGAGAGCTGTTGTCGCGGAATTTAGCGCAGTCGAGCACTTCACGCAGGTAAACGGTCTGACGTTTTTTGTTCGGCAGTTCAAGGCCAACGTACGGTTTGCCCGGAATAACCTCAACCACACGCACGGCAACGGTCGACAGCGAGCGCGCCAGGTCACGGGAAAGGTTCGAAATACGCGCAGCCTTCACGCCCGGAGCCAAATCCAGCTCGAAACGTGTGATGACCGGACCCGGAGAATAATCCACCACGTCGGCTTTAATGCGGTAATCCGCCAGACGGGCTTCCACCAGACGAGCCATCTGCTCCATCGCAAAGGTATCTACCGGCTCAACTTCAGTTGGAGGTGAAGTCAGCAGATCCAGTGACGGCAGCGGCGTAGTGGGTTTCTGAAGCGGACGATCGTCGCCGTTACGCATCAGGAACGGGTGGATCAGGCTCTCTTTTGGCTCAGGTGCGGCCGGCTGATGCTGCGTCGCCTGAGCATACTGGGCTGGCTGAGCAACCGGCTGGCTGTGTTGAACCGGCTGAGATACAGGCTCAAAGCTCGGCGTGAACAGCGGCTCGCTCGGCGTATCATCCACCAGCTCTTTCAGCGATGACTGGAAATCAAAATCATCCAGTGAGAACGGAGCGTTATTTTGCTGTGGCTGCTCGCTGTAGCGCTGCTGTTGCTGAGCAGCGAACTGACGCGCAAGTTCGGCTTCTTCCGCTTCCGCCCGATCTTCTTCAGACCAGGTTTCGTCGTCGAACTCTTCGCCATAACGCTGCTGCTGCTGGGCCGCAAACTGGCGGGCCAGCTCGTGCTGCTGCAGCGCATCGTTTTCATCGCCATAATCGTCGTCGGACTGCTGGCTCTCCGCCAGTCGGGCCTGCTCTTCGGCCATGCGCTGGGAAGGCAGTTTTATCCCATAAGACGCCAGCTCACGGCGAGTCGGGACACGTACCCGGTTCGGACGCGGCAGTTGAGGACCAATGCCTTCTTTTACCTGAGGACGCGGAGCATCGCTGGCAATGCTGAATACCGGTGAAAATGCCGCCGCTCCGGCCGCAACTTTTGCCGCCTGCTGCACGCCCGATGCAGTTTGGGTCACGTCCGGCACCGGCATTTCAGGCGCCGTTAACGGGGCTGAAACTGGCGCTGGGGTCGGGATCGTTGGCTGAACAGGCTCAGGCACCGCAGGTGTTGCTGGCGCATAGTTATAAGGATCGGGCTTCGGCTCATTAACGGGCTGATACCAGGCCGCAAGCTGCTCACGTTCACGGGCGCGCTTCTCTTCCACTTCTTCAAAGTGGTACATCGGCGGGCGAACGTATTTCACCTCTTCTACCGGCTCTGGCGCCGGCTGTGGCTCTGCGAATGGCTGAGCCACAGGCGCAACAGGTTCAGCCCAGCTTTGATGAGTTTCATGCGGAACTTGCTGCTGTACGCTTGCTGGATGCGGAGAAGTGTAATGATCCGGAGCAGGAGCAATAACCGGCTCCGGCGTGACCGTTGTCGGCGCTGGTTCCCATGCAATCGCGGGAGCAGCGGGCTCGGCCTCAACGACTGGAGCCGGTGTGGATACCGGAGGCATTGGCGCAATCGGCGGCACTGGTGCTGCCCACGACTGGTTAGCGGTCGTTGCCGCAGCGGCCGCAGCAATCGGCTCAACGGCAGAATGCCCGCTGAACAGCGGATCGTATTCTTGTTCTTCCGGCAGCGTCGCTTTGTGCCCGGAGAACAGCACGTCATTCGGGTCAGTTTCTACGCCGCGCGCGCTGAACAGGACGTCGTCTTCTGCATCGTCCATCCGCTTGCCGGAGAACAACGCTGCATCCGTTTTGCGGCCGTTAGGGTTAGCAAACTTCTGCGACAGACGCTGCTTACGTGCAAGCGCCCCGCGTAAAATACGCGCCCGACGGGATTCACGCTTCTCGGTAGAAACGTGCTGCTGTTCGTCTGCATGGTGCTCTTCTTCGTACTCGTCCTCATCCTGCCAGGTGTTATCCCGACGGGTGCGATTGCTGGCAAACGTAAGAACGGTTAACACCGCGCTGCCGAGCTTCTCGGCAATGCTGACCCAGGACCAGCCGGTGAACAGCGTCAGACCAGCCGCCCATACGCAAAGCAGCGCAATTGTGCCGCCGCTGCTGTTAAGTAACGGCATCATAGCGGTACTGAGCAAACTGCCCAGCACGCCGCCCGAGGCGAAGTACCAGATATCGTCCGCATTGATGGCCGCCAGCCCGCACGAGGTCAGCACCATAGCAAGCACGCCGATAAGGCGCAGCGAAACGGCAAAATAATCGATGAACTCTTCACTGTCGCGCTGCCGCCAGGTGAACCAGCAGCCACCGATGATGATCACCGGAATGGTGTACGCCATCACGCCGAAAATGAAGAACAACGTATCGGCAAACCACGCTCCCGGCGCGCCACCCAGATTATGGATAGGCTCATGCCACGCGGTTTGAGACCAGCTAGGGTCTGAGGGGTTAAAGCTTAACAAGGCAACCATCAAATAGATGGCAAATAAGGCGACAAGGATCAGCAAAGCCTCGAGTAAACGGCGCCCGCTGCTCAGTTTCCGCAATGTTACTTCTTTATCTTCGGTATATTCCTGGCTCAAGAAAGGCTCTCCAGGTCCTTAAACTCAATGGAGACAACAGCACCGGCGGCATGCCGGAGCTGTTGCTGTATGGATTCCCAGGAGTGTAACCAAAATACGCCAATTTTGCACCTGGCCCGTATTAACGGGTCTTAATGACCAAACGGTTACTCTGTTTGACCTCTTCCATGACAACATAAGTACGGGTGTCGTTAACGCCCGGCAGACGCAGCAGGGTCTCACCTAAGAGTTTACGATACGCCGACATATCCGGCACGCGTGTTTTCAACAGGTAGTCGAAATCACCGGATACGAGATGACACTCTTGAATTTCTTCAAGTTTTTGCACTGCGGCGTTAAATTGCTCAAACACATCCGGGGCGCCACGATTCAGAGTAATCTCAACAAAGACCAACAGTGAGGCATCCAGATAATGCGGGTTTAACAGCGCCGTATAGCCCTGAATAAAACCCTGACGTTCCAGACGACGAACGCGCTCAAGGCACGGCGTCGGCGAAAGCCCAACACGCTTGGAAAGCTCAACGTTAGAAATGCGCCCATCCTTTTGCAATTCGTTGAGAATATTGCGATCGATACGGTCGAGATCTTTGCCCGGGCGCTTCTTGCTATCTACCATTATTATTGTCTCTCTCTATTCCTTCCTTCACCTGCCATAACCCTGGTGACGTCAATGTTCAGGGTGTACGTGAGAAGACCGATGCCTTTCGGCTGCTATCGACATCACGCATAACGTCTGTCCACGTCATGCGTAAATTTCAATAACTCGGTAAATTTGCATCAGGTTTGCGCGAGAGCACGCGGCTTCCACATCACCAAATGTTTTTCTTCCTCGAATGTTTTCGCAAATGCTTAGGGGATTGTCAAAGCAAAACATCTATTTTTAGTGGAACGTGCCAGATATTCCTTTTGGCTGATGATTATTCATCATTTTCGCCCCGTGATTACCGTGCTATTACAATGATTATTTATGCACATGACGGTGATATTCATTGGGCTTATAGGCAGCATCGATGACACACATCGTTAACAACATTGCTGCACTCTTTTTTTAATGCAACGAATTCCCTACAATCACCCCCATTGTCTGTAAACGTTCAATGAGGATCTCATGGGCACAGCTAAACACAGTAAGCTGCTTATTCTTGGCTCCGGCCCTGCGGGCTATACCGCAGCGGTCTACGCTGCACGCGCCAACTTAAAACCGGTACTGATTACCGGCATGGAAAAAGGCGGTCAGCTGACCACCACCACCGAAGTCGAAAACTGGCCTGGCGATCCCAACGACCTGACCGGTCCGTTACTGATGGAACGCATGCACGAGCATGCGGCCAAGTTCGAAACCGAAATTCTCTTCGACCACATCACCAGCGTCGATCTGCAGAACCGTCCGTTCCGCCTGGTGGGCGACAGCGGCGAATACACCTGCGACGCGCTGATTATTGCAACCGGCGCCTCTGCCCGTTATCTGGGCCTGCCTTCCGAAGAAGCGTTCAAAGGCCGCGGCGTTTCAGCCTGTGCCACCTGCGATGGCTTCTTCTACCGCAACCAGAAAGTCGCGGTCATCGGCGGCGGAAATACCGCCGTCGAAGAAGCGCTGTATCTGGCGAACATCGCCTCTGAAGTGCATCTGATCCACCGCCGCGACAGCTTCCGCGCGGAGAAGATCCTGATTAATCGTCTGATGGATAAAGTACAGAACGGCAACATCGTGCTGCACACCCACCGCACGCTGGAAGAAGTGACCGGCGATCAGATGGGCGTCAGCGGCCTTCGCCTGCGTGATACGCAAAATACCGACATTATCGAAGAGCTGGAAGTTGCCGGCTTATTTGTGGCTATCGGCCACAGTCCGAATACCGCGATTTTCAACGGCCAGCTGGAGCTGGAAAACGGCTACATCAAGGTGCAGTCTGGTATTCACGGCAACGCAACCCAAACCAGCATCCCTGGCGTCTTTGCCGCTGGCGACGTGATGGATCATATCTATCGTCAGGCCATTACCTCCGCGGGTACCGGCTGTATGGCCGCGCTGGACGCCGAGCGCTATCTCGACGGCCTGGCCGAACAGTGTAAATAAATTAAAGATGTTAAAAAAGGCGGCCTTGCTGGTCGCCTTTCTTGTTTCTGCCATGTAACATTGCCTGTCAAAATTGCCTGAGATTTCCTTCTTCTACCAGCATCTGGCACGCGATGAATAAAACCCGTCAGCAAGAACTTAGCCTCTGGCTAAAGCAGCAAAGTCTCATCTCTCGCCGTTGGCTCGGCCTGTCACGCCTGCTCGGTTTGGTCAGTGGTTTACTGATTGTTGCCCAGGCCTGGCTGCTGGCCAGCATTCTCCAGCACATGATTATGGAAAATATTCCGCGTGAAGCGCTGCTCATGCCGTTTATTTTGCTGGTCCTGGTGTTTGTTTTACGCGCCTGGATCGTCTGGCTGAGAGAAAAGGTCGGTTTTTATGCCGGACTTCATATCCGCCAGGAAATTCGCCGCAAAGTACTCGACAGGCTACACCAGGCCGGCCCAGCCTGGATTCAGGGTAAGCCAGTTGGCAGTTGGGCGACGCTGGTCCTCGAACAAATTGAAGACATGCATGACTATTACGCGCGCTACCTGCCCCAGATGTCGCTGGCGGTTATGGTCCCCCTGCTGATTATCGTCGCCATCTTCCCCATCAACTGGGCAGCGGCGCTCATTTTGCTGGGCACCGCGCCGCTTATCCCGATCTTTATGGCGCTGGTAGGCATGGGCGCAGCCGATGCTAACCGCCGTAATTTCCAGGCGCTGGCGCGCCTCAGCGGGCACTTCCTCGATCGCCTTCGCGGAATGGAAACGCTCCGCGTATTTAACCGCGGCGCTGCGGAAACCGAAAACATTCGTGCCGCTAGTCAGGACTTCCGCCAGCGCACCATGGAAGTGCTGCGCATGGCATTTCTTTCTTCCGGCGTGCTGGAGTTCTTCGCTTCTTTATCTATCGCCGTGGTTGCCGTCTATTTCGGTTTCTCTTACCTTGGCGAGCTGAATTTCGGCCACTACGGCACCGGCGTAACGCTGTTTGCCGGCTTCCTGGCCCTTATTCTTGCTCCCGAATTTTTCCAGCCGCTGCGTGATATGGGCACCTTCTATCACGCGAAAGCCCAGGCCGTGGGCGCGGCAGATACCCTGATGACCTTCCTCGACTCGCCGCTGCAGCACCCCGAACAGGGAACGGTGCAGCTGTCCGGCAACGGGCCTTTTGCTATAGAAGCTCGCGAAATGACAATTCTGTCTGCCGAGGGGAAAGTGCTGGCCGGGCCGCTTAACTTTACGCTTCCTGCCGGGCTGCGCGTGGCGCTGGTCGGCCAAAGCGGCGCGGGCAAAAGCTCCCTGCTGAATGTCCTTTCCGGGTTCCTCCCCTACCAGGGCCAGCTGCTTATCAACGGCGTCGAGCTGGCGCAGCTCTCACCAGACTGGTGGCGTGCGCAGCTTAGCTGGGTGGGACAGAACCCTCAGCTACCGGCCGCTACACTTCGGGATAACGTGCTACTGGGCTTGCCTGAGGCGGACGATACCAGCCTGCAGGCGGCGCTGGATAAAGCGTCGGTGACGGAGTTTCTGCCGCTGCTGCCTGAAGGCATCGATACCTCACCTGGCGACCAGTCCACGCGTTTGTCCATGGGCCAGGCACAGCGAGTGGCCGTTGCCAGAGCACTGCTCGCGCCTTGCGGAGTTTTGCTGCTGGATGAACCCGCGGCAAGCCTGGATGCTCATAGCGAACAGCGCGTTATGGAAGCGCTTACCGAGGCATCCCGCCAGCAAACTACCCTGATGGTCACTCACCAGCTGGATTACATCAGCGACTGGGACCAAATATGGGTGATGCGTAACGGGCAGATTGTTCAGCAAGGAAGTTTTGCTCAGCTTTCCGCGGAAGATGGCCCCTTTGCGGTATTACTGGCCAGCCGTCAGGAGGAGATTTAATGCGCGCCCTGTTGCCTTATCTGGCACTCTATCGTCGCCATAAGTGGTTACTGTCTTTAGGCGTTGTACTAGCCATCATCACGCTGCTCGCCAGCATTGGCCTGTTGACGCTCTCAGGCTGGTTCCTTTCGGCGTCTGCCGTAGTTGGCGTTGCCGGGCTCTACAGCTTTAACTACATGCTGCCTGCCGCAGGCGTTCGCGGCGCGGCGATTACCCGCACCGCAGGCCGTTATTTCGAGCGTCTGGTTAGCCATGATGCCACCTTCCGCGTGCTGCAGCATTTACGTGTTTCTACCTTCAGCAAGCTGCTGCCGCTCTCCCCTGCCGGGCTGGCACGCTTCCGTCAAGGTGAACTGTTAAACCGGGTCGTTGCGGACGTCGATACGCTAGATCACCTCTACTTGCGGGTTATTTCACCGCTCGTCGGCGCTTTTATCGTTATCGTGGTGGTGACTTTTGGCCTGAGTTTTCTCGATACCACCCTGGCGTTAACCCTGGGCGGAATTTTACTCGCCACCCTGCTCCTGCTGCCGCCACTGTTTTATCGCGCCGGGCAGCCAACCGGTGAAGCTCTGACCGTCCAGCGCGGGCACTATCGTCAGCAGTTGACCGCCTGGCTGCAAAGCCACGCAGAGTTAACCATTTTCGGCGCAGCAACCCGCGCGCGTGAACAGTTAGACGCTACAGAAAATAGCTGGCAGGAGGCTCAGCGCCGCCAGGCCGGGCTAACGGCGCTGTCACAGGCCGTCATGCTGCTTATCAGCGGCATTGCCGTCCTGACTATGCTGTGGATGGCGTCGGCGGGCGTCGGTGAAAGCCAGTCTCCCGGCGCGCTGATTGCCCTGTTTGTGTTTTGTGCGCTGGCAGCCTTCGAGGCAATGGCTCCGGTTACCGGCGCATTCCAACATCTCGGTCAGGTTATTGCCTCTGCGCTACGGGTAACGCAAATCACCAGCCAGGTGCCGGAAGTTACCTTCCCTGAAGCTTCGCACCCCGAGCAACAGCAGGCTGCTCTGGAAGTTCGTGGCGTAAGCTTTACCTATCCAGGGCAAAGTCAGCCGGCGCTGAAAGATATCGCTTTGTCCGTCAACGCCGGGCAACGCATTGCTATTCTCGGCAAAACCGGCTGCGGAAAATCTACGCTGCTGCAATTACTTACTCGCGCATGGGATGCCCGGCAGGGTGAGATTCAGCTTAACGGCATCGCGTTAAGCGCGTTTGATGAAGCTACGCTGCGCAGGGCAACCAGCGTCGTACCGCAGCGTGTGCACCTGTTCAGCGCCACCCTGCGCGATAATCTGCTGCTGGCAGCCCCTGAGGCAAGCGATGAGCAGCTTAGCACCGCTCTCGGCCAGGTTGGTCTGGAGAAACTGCTGGACGACGGCGGACTCAACGGCTGGCTGGGTGAAGGCGGCCGTCAGCTGTCCGGCGGTGAGCTCCGCCGCCTTGCGATTGCGAGAGCGATATTGCACGACGCCCCTCTCATGCTGCTGGACGAACCTACCGAAGGGCTGGATGCAGAAACCGAGCGTCAAATTCTTGATTTATTAGCCGAAGTCACCAGGAATAAAACCGTGCTAATGGTCACCCACCGGCTGCGGGGGTTGAACGCTTTTGACAGCATAATTGTGATGGACAATGGGCAGATAATTGAGCAAGGTAATCACGCCGAATTGCTGGCGTCCGGTGGACGTTATTATCAATTTCGCCAGCGCCTTTAGGCGTTCTGAATAGACTATTATCAATACAATATTGCTCTGGAGTTTTTGTCGTCATGCGCCTGGTGCAGCTTTCTCGTGACTCGATTGCCTTTCCTTCGCCGGAAGGGGCGTTGCGTGAACCCAATGGGTTACTGGCTCTTGGCGGCGACCTTGGCCCCGCTCGTCTGCTGATGGCCTATCAGCGCGGTATTTTTCCGTGGTTTTCTCCCGGGGACCCTATCCTGTGGTGGTCCCCGGACCCTCGCGCCGTACTGTATCCGGAGCAGTTCCACCTCAGCCGCAGCATGAAGCGCTTTCACCGCGCTGCGCCTTATAGAGTCACGCTGAACCATGCCTTTGAGCACGTGCTATACGGCTGTGCGAGCGACCGCAATGAAGGGACATGGATAACCGCAGAAATTGTGGAAGCCTATTTACGCCTGCATGAACTTGGCCATGCCCATTCTATTGAGGTATGGGACGGCGAAGAGCTGGTTGGCGGCATGTACGGCGTCGCGCAAGGCGCGCTATTTTGCGGCGAATCTATGTTCAGCCGACGAGTTAATGCCTCAAAAACTGCGCTGCTGGTTTTCTGCCAACATTTTATTCGCCACGGCGGTAAATTGATCGACTGCCAGGTGCTTAATGAGCACACGGCTTCGCTGGGCGTGATAGAAATTCCCCGCCGGGATTATCTCCAGGCATTAGCGGAGCTTCGCCCGCAGCATTTAGGCCCTCACTGCTGGGTTCCGCAGACGCTGGAACAATAATGTTTAACAACACATTTTATGTGAGGGTGTTATAATTAGCGCCGCTAAGTGGCTTTTGCCTGCTACCCCGCCATCGTTTGGGATTTATTGTTTAAGGGAATACCCTCTCATTTATCTCTTTGCGTTCTTCATCGCAGACGTTGCTATGCGCAAGCTGTGACCCGGCGGGTAATAAGCAAAATGCACTTTCATTGGTGATTTCACCAACAATTCTTTACATGATAAGCGAACTTCGGCATTATCTTGCCGGTTCAAACTACGGTAGTGATACCCCAGAGGATTAGATGGCCAAAGAAGACAATATTGAAATGCAGGGTACCGTACTTGATACGTTACCTAACACCATGTTCCGCGTTGAGCTGGAAAACGGGCACGTGGTTACCGCTCATATCTCCGGTAAAATGCGCAAAAACTACATCCGCATTCTGACGGGCGACAAAGTCACCGTTGAGCTGACCCCGTACGACCTGAGCAAAGGCCGCATTGTCTTCCGTAGCCGTTGATAGTTTCGATTCCGCGGCCTGAGATGGGCGGCGTTGAGAGTTAGTCGTAATAGAAAGGCCGGGCAATGCCCGGCCTTTTTTATGCTCGTCGTACGGCGCTAGTGCGCGGCTTCCGGCTTGTGCTTTTGCGCACTCACAAAGTTGAAGGTCAGCTGCTGCTGGTCTTTATCCAGCGCCACCGTCACCTGCCCGCCGTCCACCAGGCTGCCGAACAGCAGCTCGTTAGCCAGCGGTTTTTTCAGGCTGTCCTGAATGACACGCGCCATTGGGCGAGCGCCCATCGCACGGTCATACCCCTTCTCTGCCAGCCAGTCACGCGCTTCCTGGCTAACTTCCAGCGAAACGCCTTTCTGATCCAGCTGCACCTGAAGCTCGACGATAAATTTATCCACCACCTGATGAATCACCTCGGTAGAGAGATGGTTGAACCAGATAATGTTGTCGAGACGGTTACGGAACTCTGGCGTAAAGATCTTTTTGATCTCTTCCATCGCGTCGGTGCTGTTGTCCTGACGGATAAGCCCGATGGACTTACGTTCAGTTTCCCGGACCCCGGCGTTAGTCGTCATTACCAGAATCACGTTGCGGAAGTCCGCCTTACGCCCGTTGTTGTCGGTCAGCGTCCCGTTATCCATCACCTGCAGCAGCAGGTTAAAGACATCCGGATGCGCTTTTTCGATTTCATCGAGCAGCAAAACGGCATGCGGGTGCTTAATGACCGCGTCCGTCAGCAGGCCACCCTGATCGAAGCCGACATAGCCTGGAGGCGCACCAATCAAGCGGCTCACGGTATGACGCTCCATGTACTCGGACATATCAAAGCGCAGCAGCTCAATGCCCAGCGACTTCGCCAGTTGGACGGTGACTTCAGTCTTACCGACACCGGTTGGCCCGGCAAACAGGAATGAGCCCACAGGCTTATGATCCTGCCCCAAACCAGCGCGGCTCATCTTGATAGCTTCAGTCAGCGCCTCAATCGCCTTATCCTGGCCAAACACCAGCATTTTCAGACGGTCGCCCAGGCTTTTCAGCGTATCGCGATCGCTCGCGGAAACGCTTTTTTCCGGGATACGCGCGATGCGAGCGACCACGGTTTCGATGTCCGCCACGTTAACGGTTTTCTTACGTTTGCTGACCGGCATCAGGCGGCTACGTGCGCCCGCCTCATCAATGACGTCAATAGCCTTATCCGGCAGGTGCCTGTCATTGATGTATTTCACCGCCAGCTCAACCGCCGCGCGAACGGCCTTCGCGGTGTAGCGTACGTCGTGGTGCGCTTCATATTTCGGCTTCAGGCCGTTGATTATCTGCACCGTCTCTTCAACGGTTGGCTCGGTAATATCAATCTTCTGGAAGCGACGTGCCAGAGCACGGTCTTTTTCAAAGATGTTGCTGAATTCCTGATAGGTGGTCGAGCCAATCACGCGGATTTTACCGCCGGACAGCAGCGGTTTAATCAGGTTAGCGGCATCAACCTGGCCACCGGAAGCCGCACCCGCACCGATGATGGTGTGAATCTCATCGATAAACAGGATGCTATTTTTATCCTGCTCGAGCTGTTTCAGCAGCGCTTTAAAACGTTTTTCAAAATCACCGCGGTATTTGGTACCGGCCAGCAGAGAACCAATGTCCAGCGAATAGATAGTGCAGTCGGCCATCACTTCCGGCACGTCACCCTGCACGATTCTCCACGCCAGCCCTTCGGCAATCGCGGTTTTCCCGACGCCGGATTCACCGACCAGCAGCGGGTTATTTTTACGGCGACGGCACAGAACCTGAATAGCACGCTCCAGCTCTTTATCGCGGCCAATCAGCGGATCGATCCCGCCAACGCGCGCAAGCTGATTAAGATTGGTGGTGAAGTTTTCCATACGTTCCTCCCCGCCTGCTTGCTCTTCGTTGACCGGGTTTTCAGAGCCCGATGACTGATTCGGTTCGTCTTTGCGCGTGCCGTGAGAGATGAAGTTCACCACGTCAAGGCGGCTCACTTCATGTTTGCGCAGCAGATAGGCCGCCTGGGATTCCTGCTCGCTGAAAATGGCCACCAGCACGTTGGCGCCGGTGACTTCGCTGCGCCCGGAGGACTGGACGTGGAACACCGCTCGCTGCAGCACACGCTGGAAGCTGAGCGTCGGCTGAGTGTCGCGCTCTTCAACGTTAGGTGGCAGGACCGGCGTGGTTTGTTCGATGAAGGCCTCGAGTTCCTGTCGCAGCGCCACCATGTCCACAGAACACGCTTCCAGCGCTTCGCGGGCAGATGGGTTACTGAGCAACGCCAGTAACAGATGCTCGACGGTCATAAATTCATGTCGGTGCTCGCGCGCTCTGGCGAAAGCCATGTTTAAACTGAGTTCCAGTTCTTGATTGAGCATAGGCACCTCCCCAAATTATCGGCCTTGTCAGGCCTTTTCTAGCGTACACAGCAGCGGGTACTCGTTCTCCCTTGCATACTGGTTCACTAACGCCACTTTGGTTTCCGCTACTTCTGCAGTAAAGATGCCACAGATAGCTTTACCCTGATAGTGAACCGTGAGCATCAACTGCGTTGCACGTTCAACATCATAAGAAAAGAACTTTTGCAGTACGTCAATAACAAATTCCATTGGCGTGTAGTCGTCGTTCATCAGTATAACTTTATACATGGAGGGCGGTTTTAGCGTTTCGCGCAGTTTATCCGCCGCCATTTGGTCAAAGTCCAACCAGTCGTTCGTCTTACCCATTTCGATTTATCATCGTTTGTTGAAGCCCAACACACTGTCAGGCAAGGCCTTATATTGAGTGTAATACGCTTTTAGCAAACGTATTGCATCGTATTCGATCCCGCTACTTTTTCCCGTAAGCGAGCTGCATCACATTAATGGCAATAGCGTTAACTGCTTCAAATTTTTGACTCATTGTTGCCCAACCAGCCCCGCCAGATGCTTGACGCAGTGTATAAAATATCTACATTGTAGCGGGGTGAGTTGGCGAGGTTTTGAACAGCCCGCCCTTACCCACCGGTTGATTCCATCTCACTATTAAGATTTACGAAGGATGTCGAAGCATGGAGACGGGTACTGTTAAATGGTTCAATAACGCCAAAGGGTTCGGTTTTATCTGCCCGGAAGGCGGCGGCGAAGACATCTTCGCCCACTACTCCACCATTCAGATGGACGGATACAGAACGCTAAAAGCCGGGCAACTTGTCAGGTTTGATGTACACGAAGGACCTAAAGGCAACCATGCCAGCCTGATCGTTCCCCACGAGGCGGAAGCCGTCGCCTAGCGCCCGGGAACCCTGGTTAATTGTGTACATCCCGCAGATAAAATGCCAGTCCGCAAGGCTGGCATTTTTTTATCGTCAGCCACTGGAGCTACTCGCGCGCTAACGCATCGATAGGATTCAGCCGAGCCGCGTTTCTGGCCGGCAGCCAGCCAAACAGCACGCCCGTCGCGGTCGAACAGCCAAACGCGGTGAGCAGCGCAACCGGGGAGAAACCTATCTGCCAGCCCGGCAGCACCAGCTGCAGCGTGAAGGCAATCAGCAGCGACAGGGAAATCCCCAACGCCCCGCCGACCAGGCACACCAGCACCGCCTCAATTAAAAACTGCTGCAGCACGTCACTGGCTCGCGCCCCAACCGCCATGCGGATCCCAATCTCTTTGGTCCGCTCGGTAACCGACACCAGCATAATATTCATAACGCCGATCCCCCCCACCAGCAGCGAAATCACCGCCACCAGCGTCAGGAACATCTGAAGAGTACGTGTGGTCTTTTCCGCCGTTTTCAACAGCCCGTCCATGTTATAGCTGAAAAAGTCTTTCTTGCCGTGACGCAGCAACAGCAGACGATTAAGCTGCTGCTCGGCTTCATGGCTGTCATAGCCTTCTTTCACCCGCACGGTGATCGAGTTAAGCCAGCTCTGACCCATCACGCGCCCGGCCATCGTGTTATACGGCAGCCAGACGCGTAGCACCTTGCTGCTGCCAAACATCGACTGTTTTTCTTCCGCCACGCCAATCACCGTCGCCGGCATATTGCCGACCAGCACGACTTCGCCGACCACCTCACTTTTGTTCGGGAATAGCTGTCTTTTGCTATTGGCATCGAGCACCACGACCTGCGCGCGGCCGTTCATCTGTTCGTCATTAAAGCTTGCGCCCTGGCTCATCGTCATGCCGTAAACATCGAAATAGTCGCCGCTAACCCCATTGACGCTGGCCGCCGCATCCACGTTGCCGTAGCGCAGGCGCAAATTGCTGGAAATAGAGGGCGTGGCCGAACTCACCCAGGGCTGCTGGCGGATAGCCAGCAAATCATCATATTTCAGCGCCTGCTGGAACTGCGGATCGTCATCGCCGAAGTCTTTACCGGGATAAACGTCAATAGTGTTGGTCCCGATGGAGCGAATATCTTCCAGCACCATCTGTTTGGCGGCATCACCCACCACCACGATAGAAACCACCGAGGCAATACCAATAATAATGCCGAGCATGGTCAGCAACGTGCGCATCTTGTTTGCAGCCATCGCCAGCCACGCCATACCGAGTGCCTCGCGGAAGCTGCTGATAACCTGCTGTACGGATGAGCCGCTTCTCAGCGCCTGATTTTCAACCGCCCGTGCCGAAGGCTGATGAACCGGCGGCGGGTTACTGATAATTTCACCGTCGCGAATTTCGATAATACGCTGAGCCTGCGCCGCAACCGCCGGGTCGTGGGTCACGATAATCACCGTATGCCCGCGCTCACGAAGCTGCTTCAGGGTTGCCATCACCTCTTCGCCGGAATGGCTGTCGAGTGCACCGGTGGGTTCATCGGCCAGAATCACCTGCCCGCCGTTCATCAGCGCACGTGCGATACTGACCCGCTGCTGCTGCCCGCCCGAAAGCTGCGAAGGAAGATATTCCACCCGCTCCTTCAGCCCAAGACGCCCCAGCAACTCGTGCGCACGCTGCTGCCGCTGGGCTCTCGTTGTCCCGGCATAGACCGCAGGAACCTCAACGTTTTGCGAAGCATTCAGGTGAGAGAGCAGATGGTAACGTTGGAAGATAAAGCCGAAATGCTCGCGGCGTAGCGTCGCCAGCGCATCGTTATCCAGCCCCGCGACATCCACGCCAGCCACCTTGTAGCTCCCGTGGCTTGGCTTATCCAGACAGCCAAGAATGTTCATTAGCGTAGACTTGCCGGAGCCGGATGCACCGACAATCGCCACCATTTCCCCGGCCTCAATCGTTAGGCTGATGCCCTTCAGCACCTCCACCTGCTCTTCACCGGAGGGATAGCTACGACGAATATCCTTTAGCTCAAGCAGCGCCGTCATTTGCTGCTCCCGGCGTTGGCGCGACCAGTCACCACCTCTTCGCCTTCTTCCAGCCCGTTCACGACCTGAACCTGGGTGTCGTTACGCATGCCGATGGTTATCTCACGCACTTTCGTTTCGCCGTTGCGCAGCACGGTGATGTTATAGCGATTATCACCAATCGGTTCGCCCAGCGCGGCCAGCGGAATGGTCAGCACATCTTTTACGCCACCCAGCTGAATATGCACCTGCGCGGTCATATCGAGACGCAGAATGCCTTTCGGATTCGGCACCTCAAAACGCGCATTGTAGAAGATAGCCTCGTTGACCTTATCCGGCGTCGGCAGGATATCCTTAAGCACGCCTTCATAGCGGGTCATCGGGTCTCCCAGCACGGTGAACCAGGCTTTCTGGCCCGGCTTAAGGTGAATCACATCGGCTTCGGACACCTGCGCCTTCACCAACATGGTGCTTAAATCCGCCAGCGTCAGGATATTCGGCGCCTGCTGAGCGGCAATCACGGTTTGCCCCTGCAGCGTCGTTATTTGCGTCACTTCGCCCGCCATTGGGGCAACGATGCGGGTAAATTCAAGATTCGTTTTCGCGGTGCTGAGTGAGGCCTGATTACGCTTGATTTGTGCATCAATGGTACCAATCTGCGCCTGTTTGACCGCCAGATCGGTTGCTGCCTTATCCAGATCCTGACGAGATACAGCCTGGGTCTTCGCCAGCGCCTGCTGACGAGAAAGCGTTACTGCGGCAAGCTTGCTTTCGGCTTCGGACTGCATGCGTTGCGCCCGCAGTTCCATCAGCGTGGCCTCCACCTCTTTAACCTGGTTTTCCGCCTGTTCCGGATCGATAACCCCCAGAAGCTGATCTTTTTTCACTTTATCGCCAATGCTCACCGACAGCGTTTTTAACTGCCCGCTCACCTGCGCACCCACGTCAACCTTGCGCACGGCATCAAGCTTTCCGGTAGCCAGAACGCTTTGCTGGAGAGAAGCCTTACGCACAATCATCGTCTGGTATTGCGGGGTTGGCGCATGCAAAAACTGCCATAGCCAGAGGAAAAATATCACCACTAATAGCGCGTAGAGCCAGTAACGTTTTTTGAATTTTCCCTTAAGTTTCATATAAGTCCTGAAATAGACAAAGCATGATTAAACAAATCTTAAACAAACTGCACAATGTGAAGAAGTGTAACAGTGATTGAATGTCGGTTGATATCCGGCGTGCTGAAATAGCGCCATCTTAGTCGAATTCAGGTTTTAATTATGTCCCAGATCGCTGCCACCCAAATCACCGAAACCCTGCCTCAAACGGGCTGGAAACTCTTCCTTTCTTTAGCAACAGGTGAGTGGCAGCCGGGAGCATCCTGGAGTAAGAAGGCTTATCGCCGCAAGTTTATTTTGCGCTCACTGGCGATGCCTGTGCATACCGCCAGCCTGATGAATAATCTTGCCAATCAGCCGCACCTCGCCAGCATGCTAAACGCTCAGCCGGGGCTGCCTTGCCGCCTGCATCGCCCTTACCTTGCGCTGCCGCTTAACCGCAAGCATACGCGTGACACCATCGGTTACCACTACCAAAAAATTGCCGAGAAGATGCCGAAGAAGCTGCTCAACGGGCATTTCGCTACCGAAGGCTACCGCCTGGCAACGCTGGTGGGCAAGAACAACGAACTGATGTTTATCGACCTTACCTCCCATGATATCGAAGGCAAGGAAGGGGAAGCATTCCTGAACTTCTGTAATGAAGACGGCGTTCCGCTGGCGCGCATTACCTTCACCCTCAACCAGTTTGAAGGTAAAAACACCCTGTTCATAGGCTGCCTACAAGGGGCAAAACCCTGGGTTCCTCATGAAGCAATTCAGGCTGCGACCAAAGCCTGCCACGGCCTGTTCCCGAAACGCATTCTGCTTGAAGTGGCCTGTGAACTGGCGAAGCTTCTCGACGCGGAACGCATTCTGGCGGTGAGCAACAGCACGCATATCTACCGCTCCTGGCGCTATGAGAAGAAGAAAAAAGACAGCCTACACGCTGACTATGACAGTTTCTGGAAATCCATGAGCGGCGAGCTGCGCGCCGACGGCCTGTTTGCCCTGCCGTCCAGCGTTGAGCGCAAGCCGCTGGAAGATATTGCGAGCAAAAAACGTGCGGAATACCGCCGCCGCTATGAGCTTCTGGACGGCATGATGAGCAATATCAACAGCCACTTCTAAACCCGAATGGCGAGCCGGGCGTTAATCCGCCCGGCCACGAGCCAGCCAAAGCACCCGGGAAAACATTTTACGAAACAGCGGTGGAACCGCATCCACGCCGCGACGCCCCGCCTCCAGCGCCACCTCTATGGCTAAATCCGGCTTCGACGAACGATGAATAGCCTTGGTAATAATCCGGCGCAAATTCATCGGCACGTTATCGGGCAGCTGTGCCACGCGATGAAACACGTCTGCAAACCCCTGCCGATACATAAAGTGCTCCATATCCAGAGCCGGAAGCGCCGTAAGATGATCGCGTTCCTGGTCGCGATCGTTATCCAGCAGGCCGCGAACCGTGGCGGCGTATTTTTTACCGGCGTCATCACCGTCGACCAGCACGTGCCACTCAATGCCCATGCGCCGGGCAAACTTAATGAGAGGGCGCAGGCCGGACTGGGCGAATTCAATCACCTTCACGCCTTCGGCATCAAAATGGTGCCCACACTGTCGCGCCAGTTCGTTCATCACCCACACTTCGGTTTCACCTTCCACCAGCAGCCAGCAGCGGGAAAAGAGGGAAGAGGCGCGGTTAAAACGAATATGGAAAGCAATTCGCCGGCTGTCTTCCGCGTTCATGCCGCCCGGCCCTAATCGCCATGCCGCCACGCGCGAAGATTCACGCACCAGGCGACACACATGCTCAACCGGCGTCAGCGAGAGTAATTCGCCGGAATTTGTGGTGGTGACCTTTTGCAGCGGCAGCAGATTGAGCAGATGCCAGGCGACAGACAGCATGATCGGGTGCAGGCGTGTTTCCGGGTCTTCCACCAGCAGAAGCGGACGGGCATCGCGATCGAGCGCAATGCTGCCCTTCGCCTGCAGCAAGGTAGAAAACATGCCCAGCAGGATCATGCGGTGCGAACGGCTGCCCGGCTTGTCGATCATTCGGTTGATCACATCCAGATAGCGCCAGCTGCGCTGCTCATCATGGGAACGTCGCCGCATCAGGCGCTGATGAGCCACCGCGCCCTGTTCAGAAAAATAGTGCTCCAGCAGCTGCACCATGGCCGAAAGCCCCTGCCGTAGCTGCGCGTCGGTGAGGTTTTGCGGTCTCGACACCAGCTCCCGCGCCAGAAAATCCAGCTGGCGCGCCGTCAGCTCCGTATCCGGCATTTCGGGCATCCCGCCGTTGCGTAGCCGCCGCATAAAGCGGGCGTCCCTGAGCCGCAGGACAGGATTCAGGCGCGTAATGTGCATCGCCATTTCGTCGATATTATCCAGCGTCAGCGGCTGGCCGTGAGCGTTGAGAAAACTGCGGAGCGTGAGTACCGTCCCTTCATCCCCAAGCTCCCCTTCCAGGCGATAATAGATACGATGAAAGCCGTCGCTACCGGCAATCCAGACCGGCGCGAGATTCCTGTATCGCCGTCCTAAATGGTGGCCAGGTGCCGCCTCACGAAACGTCAGAATAATGTGCAGATGGCTTTCACGCCCGTGCATCTCACCCGGTGGAAAATAGAAATCCTCGCGTACAAAATGGTACAGCTCCCGGTGCGGAGAAAGCAGCAGCGTCAGCGCATCCAGCAGGCTCGATTTACCCCAGGCGTTTTCGCCAATCAGCACATTGTTTTGCTCAAGCATTAACGACAAACGGTTAATACCACGAAAGCCAACAACCTCAACCCGCTCGAGAAACATACCGCCTCCTGTGCATCCGCCTTAAATTCCATCGTTCTTTTCGAGTATAGCGGCAAGCGGGAGAGCAATGTAACTGCACAATGTCAAAGCGTTAAGGGATAAAACACGCCGCAATTAACATAATCAATTCGTGCTGGGGAGCTATTTTTTGTTATCCAGAATATTCTTACTTCATTCAAAGATAATCTATACTTCCGACACCTCTCCTCATAAAAGGAATAACACCTCATTGCCCTAAATCAAAAAACAGGAATTTATTGTGCTGGTGGCGAATTGGCGAAATACCTAATATTAACGCGTATTTAATATTACTTTCGTCATTCACTTAATGACGGTGAATTAGCGACAATCGGGTTCGTGTGATTTAGCGCGTGAGCCGTAAGTTGTTTCTTGCTTTTAGAAGAGGTGGTTATGTTTAGAAAATTAGCAGCCGAGTTCTTCGGGACATTCTGGCTGGTATTTGGTGGCTGCGGTAGCGCGGTATTAGCGGCAGCATTCCCTGAATTAGGCATTGGTTTCGTGGGTGTGGCACTGGCATTTGGTTTAACCGTGCTGACCATGGCATTTGCCGTCGGTCATATCTCTGGCGGGCACTTTAACCCCGCGGTTACCCTTGGCCTGTGGGCCGGTGGTCGTTTCCCGGCAAAAGAAGTGATTGGCTACATCATTGCCCAGGTCATTGGCGGTATTGTTGCTGCGGGTATTCTGTATTTAATCGCCAGCGGTAAAACCGGCTTTGATGCTGCGGCCAGCGGTTTTGCCTCCAACGGCTACGGTGAACATTCACCGGGTGGATATTCCATGCTGTCCGCCATTGTTATTGAAATCGTATTAACCTGTGGTTTCTTAATTGTTATTCATGGCGCTACGGACAAATTCGCAGCCCCAGGTTTTGCCCCGATTGCCATTGGTCTGGCATTAACCTTAATTCACCTGATTAGCATTCCAGTCACCAACACTTCTGTAAACCCGGCGCGCAGTACCGCAGTCGCTATTTTCCAGGGCGGTTGGGCATTGGATCAGCTGTGGTTATTCTGGGTCATGCCAATTATTGGTGGGATCCTGGGCGGCGTTATTTATCGTACGCTGCTGGAAAAACGTAGCTAAGTCATTATGCAGGCTTACCCCGGTGAGCCTGCCATTTCCCCCATCCTCTCCCGCGCAAACCTTTTTCTTCGTCTCTACTCGACTCGTTTCCTTTCTTTCGGTAGTGTGACATCCGTCGTAACATTTTAACTACAAGGACTGTCCCACCCATGCTCTCAGGATTGCTTATTATCCTGGTGCCGCTGATCGCCGGCTACCTGATCCCACTGAAACAAACTCACCTGCTTAAGCTTATTAACCGCCTGCTGAGCTGGATTGTTTACGTGATCCTGTTCCTGATGGGCATTAGCCTGGCGTTTCTCGATAACCTCGCCAGCAATCTGCTGACCATCCTGCATTACTCTGTCATCAGCGTGGCCGTGATTATGCTGTGTAACGTAGCCGGCCTTTTACTGCTGGAACGTTCTCTGCCCTGGCGGCACCAGCATAAACAGGAAAAACTGCCATCACGCCTGGCGATGGCGCTGGAATCTTTGCAGCTTTGCGGCGTGGTCGCCCTCGGTTTCCTGCTGGGGCTGAGCGGGTTCGAAGTACTGCAACATGCCACCGAGGCAAGCGAATACACGCTTATCTTCCTGCTGCTGCTGGTCGGTATTCAGCTGCGTAACAGCGGCATGACCATCAAGCAAATCGTCCTCAACCGTCGCGGTATGATAGTCGCCGTCGTGGTCGTCCTGAGCTCGATGGTCGCCGGGGTGATAAACGCCATGATTCTCGGCTTGCCGATCAAGACCGGCCTGGCCATGGCTTCCGGGTTTGGCTGGTACTCGCTGTCCGGGATCCTGATGACCGAGTCTTACGGGCCGGTTATCGGCAGCGCCACCTTCTTTAATGACCTGGTGCGCGAACTGCTGGCGATTATGCTGATCCCGGCCCTGGTTCGCCGCAGCCGCTCTACGGCGCTTGGCCTTTGCGGTGCGACCTCGATGGACTTTACCCTGCCGGTTCTGCAGCGCAGCGGCGGCGTGGAAATTGTGCCTGCCGCCATCGTGCACGGCTTTATTCTTAGCCTGCTGACGCCGCTGCTAATGGCCTTCTTCGCCTCCTGATACCTCTCTGGCGGTAGCCTGCTGCCGCCAAAGTTGAGCTATATCAATCTCCCATTAAGTTGCACCAAAAATTCCTTTAAACCTGTTCTGCTGAGGCCTAACCTTAAACATGTATTTAAAATATAACTTTAAGGTGAGATCATGTTTTGTGTGCAATGTGAACAGACCATCCGTACCCCGGCCGGCGATGGCTGTGCCTATGCCCAGGGCGTTTGCGGTAAAACGGCCCAGACCTCCGACCTGCAGGACCTGCTGATTGCGACATTGCAGGGGCTTTCCGCCTGGGCGGTCGCCGCTCGTGAACGCGGTATTATAGACCACGAAATTGATAACTTTGCCCCACGCGCCTTCTTCTCTACGTTGACCAACGTCAACTTCGACTCCGCCCGCATCGTAGGCTATGCCCGCGAAGCAATTACGATGCGTGAAGATCTGAAAGCCCGCACTCTGGCTATCAGTCCTTCGGCAGCCGTAAGTAACCCAATGGCAGAGCTGCAGCTGGTCAGCAGCGACCTCGGGGAGCTTCAGCGTCAGGCCGCCGAATTTACGCCCAACCGCGATAAAGCCGACATTGGCGAAGACATTCTCGGCCTGCGCCTGCTGTGCCTGTACGGCATGAAAGGCGCTGCCGCGTATATGGAACACGCGCACGTGCTGGGCCAGTACGACAATGACATCTATGCCCAGTACCATAAAATCATGGCGTGGCTCGGCACCTGGCCTGCGGACATGGGCGCCCTGCTGGACTGCTCCATGGAAATCGGCCAGATGAACTTCAAAGTGATGAGCATTCTGGATCTCGGGGAAACCGGTAAATACGGCCACCCAACGCCAACCCAGGTTAACGTGCGCCCGGTGGCCGGGAAATGCATCCTGATTTCCGGCCATGACCTGAAGGATCTTTATAACCTGCTCGAGCAAACCGAAGGCACCGGCGTGAACGTCTATACCCACGGGGAAATGCTGCCGGCGCACGGCTACCCAGAGCTGCGTAAATTCAAGCATCTGGTCGGTAACTACGGCAGCGGCTGGCAGAACCAGCAAACCGAATTCGCCCGTTTCCCTGGCCCGATTGTGATGACCTCCAACTGCATCATCGACCCAACCGTGGGCGCATACGATGACCGGATCTGGACCCGCAGCATCGTCGGCTGGCCGGGCGTCAGCCACCTGGAAGGCGACAACTTTGGCCCGGTGATTACCCAGGCTCAGCAAATGGCGGGCTTCCCGTACAGCGAAATCGAGCACCTGATCACCGTCGGCTTTGGCCGCCAGACCCTGCTGGGGGCGGCAGACACGCTTATCGATCTGGTCAGCCGTGAAAAACTGCGCCACATCTTCCTGGTCGGCGGCTGCGACGGGGCGCGTGGCGAACGTAACTACTTCACCGACTTCGCCACCAGCGTGCCTCAGGACTGCCTGATCCTGACCCTGGCCTGCGGGAAATATCGCTTTAACAAACTGGACTTCGGCGACATCGAAGGGCTGCCGCGTCTGGTAGATGCGGGCCAGTGTAACGACGCCTATTCGGCGATTATTCTGGCCGTCACTCTGGCAGAGAAACTGGGCTGCGGGGTGAACGATCTGCCGCTGAGCCTGGTACTCTCCTGGTTCGAGCAAAAAGCGATTGTCATTCTGCTTACCCTGCTCTCACTTGGCGTCACGAATATCGTCACCGGCCCAACCGCGCCGGGCTTCCTCACGCCAAACCTGCTGGCGGTGCTGAACGAGAAATTTGGCCTGCGCGCCATCACCACCGTTGAGCAAGATATTCAACAGTTAATGAGCGCGTAAGGAGTCCCCATGACCATGCCAACGCCGCTGTGCCCGTATCGTATGCAGGTGCACCATATTCACCAGGAAACGCCGGATGTCTGGACGCTGTCGCTGATCAATCACGACTTCTACCCTTACAAAGCCGGGCAATATGCGCTGGTGAGCATTCGTAACGGCAGCGAGACTCTGCGGGCCTACACCCTCTCTTCCACACCGGGCATCAGCGAATTCATCACGCTGACGGTGCGGCGCATCGACGGCGGCGCTGGCTCCGGCTGGCTTACCGGCGAGGTGAAAGTGGGTGATTACCTGTGGCTGTCTGAAGCACAAGGGGAGTTTAGCTGCGAGAACCTGTCGTCAGAGCACTATCTGCTGCTGGCGGCGGGCTGCGGCGTCACGCCGATTATGGCCATGCGCCGCTGGCTGGCAAAGCATCGCCCGCAGGCGGACGTGCAGGTTATCTACAACGTGCGCTCTCCGCAGGACGTGATTTTTGCTGACGAATGGCGGCATTACCCGGTGACCCTGGTGGCGGAAAACAATGCTACTCAAGGCTTTATTGCCGGACGGCTAAGCCGCGAGATCCTGGCCTCGGTGCCGGATATCGCCGGCCGGACGGTAATGACCTGCGGGCCCGCGCCTTATATGGCCCAGGTTGAAAAAGAAGTGAAAGCGCTGGGGGTAACGGCGTTTTATCAGGAAGTGTTCTTTACGCCATCCGCTGCACCGTCAACGGGCGGCCTGAAGTTCACCACGCTGCAGCCGATGCGTGAGTTCTACTCACCGGTGGGCAGTACGCTGCTTGCCGCGCTCGAAAGCAACAGCGTGCCGGTGAATGCCGCCTGCCGCGCAGGCGTGTGCGGCTGCTGTAAAACGAAAGTGGTGTCAGGCGACTACACCGTCTCCAGCACCATGACGCTGACGGATGAGGAAATCGCCAGTGGCTATGTGCTGGCCTGCTCCTGTCATCCTCAGAGCGACCTGGTGCTCGCTTAAATCTGAAAAGGCACCTCGCGGTGCCTCTTCTTTTTCTACCGCCAGGCAGCCTTGCCAAACGCGTAACGCCCCCCACCACAAAAGACTATCGCCAGCGCGCCGAGGAAAAAGTACATCAGGCTCTCAATGCCCCAGGCCCCGGTTTTATCCAGCATAAAGGTTTCCCCCACGCCCACCAGCAGCCACGCCACGATCGTGGTGAATACCAGCCCAATCGCGGACAGCCGCGTCAGGATCCCTAAAATAATCAGCAGCGGGGCAAGCACCTCACCCAGCAGCACGCCGTAGGCCACAAATTCCGGTATGCCGTGCGCAGCCAGCATCCCTTTAATGCCGCCCACGCCCCCAAACAGCTTATGCAGGCCGTGAAACAGCATCAGGCCACCTACCGCCAGGCGCAGGAATAATTTGCCCAGATCGTCTTTGCTTAGTGCGCCATTCACTGCATTTAACATTTTAGTAACCATATGAATTGCCACCCTTTTAAAATGATAACGAGAATAATTTACACTTAATATTCAGCAACAAATAGCCCTAATTTTAGGGAGGCTTTTACCTGCCCTTACGTGGAATTGAACTAAGCTTGTAAGCGCTATCACACTGGACAAGGAAAACCGATGAAACAATCCGTAGCGGCCTGGCTGGCCAAAACGCTTGAAAGCGCGGGCGTGAAACGTATCTGGGGCGTCACCGGCGATTCACTGAACGGCCTCAGCGACAGCCTCAATCGTATGGGGACCATCAAGTGGATGCCGACCCGCCATGAGGAGGTTGCCGCTTTCGCCGCCGGGGCAGAAGCGCACCTTACCGGAGAGCTTGCGGTTTGTGCTGGCTCGTGTGGGCCAGGCAACCTGCACCTCATTAACGGCCTGTATGACTGCCACCGAAACCACGTGCCCGTGCTCGCTATTGCCGCCCATATTCCTTCAAGCGAAATCGGCAGCGGTTACTTCCAGGAAACCCATCCCGAAGAGCTGTTCCGCGAGTGCAGCCACTACTGCGAGCTGGTCTCTAACCCGGAACAAATCCCGCAGATACTGGCGATAGCCATGCGTAAAGCCATCCTGAACCGCGGCGTTTCGGTCGTCGTCCTGCCGGGCGACGTGGCGCTTAAGCCTGCGCCGGAAAACGCGACCACTCACTGGTACCCGGCCCCTCAGCCCGTCGTGGTGCCGCATCATGACGAGCTGAAAAAACTCGCCCAGCTGCTGCGCTATAACGACAACATCGCCCTGATGTGCGGCAGCGGCTGTGCCGGCGCCCACGATGAACTGGTACAGCTGGCGGCCACGCTGAAAGCGCCTATTGTTCACGCCCTGCGCGGTAAAGAGCACGTCGAGTACAACAACCCCTATGACGTGGGCATGACCGGATTAATCGGCTTCTCGTCCGGCTTCCACACCATGATGAACGCCGACACGCTGATCCTACTCGGCACCCAGTTCCCGTACCGTGCGTTCTACCCGACGGATGCAAAAATTATCCAGATTGATATCAATCCCGGCAGCATCGGCGCGCACAGCAAGGTCGACATGGCGCTGATTGGCGATATCAAAGCCACGCTGGCCGCCCTGCTGCCGATGCTGGAAGAGAAAACCGATCGCAGCTTCCTCGATAAAGCGCTCGAGAATTACCGCAAAGCACGTGAGGATCTGGACGATCTGGCAAAAGCCACCGAAGGCAAGCCAATCCACCCTCAATATCTGGCGCAGCAAATCAGCCATTACGCCGCCGATGATGCCATTTTTACCTGCGACGTAGGCACGCCGACCGTCTGGGCCGCACGCTACCTGAAAATGAACGGCAGGCGCCGTCTGCTGGGCTCGTTTAACCACGGCTCGATGGCTAACGCCATGCCGCAGGCGCTGGGCGCAAAAGCCACCGCCCCCGATCGTCAGGTCGTCGCCATGTGCGGCGACGGCGGCTTCAGCATGCTGATGGGTGATTTCCTGTCCGTCGCGCAAATGCAGCTGCCGATTAAAATAGTGGTCTTCAACAACAGCGTGCTGGGGTTTGTGGCCATGGAGATGAAAGCCGGGGGCTACCTCACCGACGGCACCGAACTCCACGACACCAACTTCGCCCGCATCGCCGAAGCCTGCGGCATCACCGGCATTCGCGTTGAAAAACCCGAAGAGCTGAACGCCGCGCTGGAACAGGCTTTCAGTACGGATGGCCCGGTGCTGGTGGACGTGGTTGTCGCCAAAGACGAGCTGGCTATTCCCCCGCAAATCAAACTGGAACAGGCTAAAGGATTCAGCCTGTATATGCTGCGCGCCATCATCAGCGGGCGCGGAGATGAAGTTATCGAGCTGGCGAAAACCAACTGGTTCCGGTAAAAAAGAAGGTTGCCCCAGGCGCCCGGATACTTGTCCGGGTGCAGCCTCTCGATAAAGGACCCGTCATGATCGATTTACGCAGCGATACCGTTACCCGCCCTTCCCGCGCCATGCTTGAGCAAATGATGGCCGCGCCGACCGGAGATGACGTTTACGGCGACGACCCGACCGTTAACGAGCTTCAGGAGTACGCGGCAAAAATCAGCGGTAAAGAAGCTGCCCTGTTTTTACCTACCGGCACTCAGGCTAACCTGGTGGCGTTGCTCAGCCACTGCGAGCGTGGCGAAGAGTACATCGTTGGCCAGGCCGCACATAACTACCTCTATGAAGCCGGTGGTGCAGCGGTACTGGGCAGCATTCAGCCTCAGCCTATCGAAGCGGATCGCGACGGCTCCCTGCCGCTGGACAAAGTGGCGGCCAAAATTAAGCCGGACGACATTCACTTCGCCCGCACTAAATTATTGAGCCTTGAGAACACCCATAACGGCAAAGTGCTGCCGCGCGAATATCTCCAGCAGGCCTGGGAGTTCACCCGCAAGCACAACCTGGCGCTGCACGTTGACGGCGCGCGTATCTTCAACGCCGTGGTTTCCTATGGCTGCCAGCTGGAAGACATTACCCGCTACTGCGACAGCTTCACCATCTGCCTGTCGAAAGGCCTGGGCACGCCGGTTGGCTCCCTGCTGGTGGGCAGTAAAGAGTACATCAAACGTGCCATACGCTGGCGCAAGATGACCGGTGGCGGCATGCGCCAGGCCGGGATTCTGGCGGCGGCTGGCCTGTATGCGCTGAAAAATAACGTTGAGCGCCTGAAAGAAGATCACGATAACGCTCACTGGCTGGCTGGCGAGCTGCGTGAAATTGGCGTTGACGTAATGCGCCAGGATACCAACATGGTGTTCGTGCGCATGACGGCGGAAGAAGCGGAAGATTTAGGCCCCTACATGCGTGAGCGCGGCATCATCATCAGCGCGGGCCCGGCAACGCGCCTGGTCACCCATCTGGACGTCACCCGCAGTCAGCTGGCTGAAGTCGTCGCCCACTGGCGCAGCTTCCTGCAAAACTAACGGGAGTCAGGGACGATGGCAGAACCCCAAAGGATACTGGTCCTCGGCGCCAGCGGCTACATTGGCCAGCACCTGGTGCCTTTACTCTCGGCGGCGGGGCATCACGTCACCGCCGCCGCACGCCGCATTGACTGGCTGAAAAAGCAGCCGTGGCCGGGCGTCGAATGTCGGCACGTTGACTTACACTGGCCGCACCGCCTGGGTGCCTTACTGGAAAGCGTGGATACGGTTTATTACCTGATCCACAGCATGGGCGATGGCGATGACTTTATGGAGTTCGAACGCCAGGCGGCGCTGAACATGCGCGACGCGCTGACCGAGCATCCGGTCAAGCAGGTTATTTTCCTCAGCTCATTGCAGGCAAAAAGTGGGCAAACAAATTCGAAACACCTGAAGGCGCGGCAAATCACAGCAGATATCCTGCGCGATTCCGGCGTTCCGGTCACCGAACTGCGGGCAGGAATTATTGTTGGCGCAGGCTCGGCGGCCTTCGAGGTCATGCGTGATATGGTTTACAACCTGCCGGTGCTCACGCCACCGCGCTGGGTGCGCTCCCGCACCTCACCTATTGCCCTGGATAACCTGCTGCATTACCTGGTCGCGCTGTTAGATAATCCTGCGACAGGCCACCGCCTGTTTGAAGCCGCAGGCCCGGAAGTGCTCAGCTACCAGCAGCAGTTTGAGCGCTTTATGGCTATCAGCGGCCGCCGTCGTCCGTTGATTCCCGTCCCTCTGCCCACCAGCTGGATTTCCGTGTGGTTTCTGAACGTCATCACCTCCGTGCCGCCCGGCATCGCCAAAGCGCTGATTCAGGGGCTTGAACACGATCTGCTGGCGGATGACCGCAGCCTGCGAGAACTCATCCCGCAGCAGCTCATCAGCTTTGACGACGCCGTACGCCTGACGCTGGCGAACGAACACCAGCTCGCCAACTCGCAGGACTGGGGCTATGACGCTCAGGCGTTTGCCCGCTGGCGGCCAGATTACGGTTTTTTTGCCAAACAGGCAGGTTGCACGCTCACCACCCACGCCGATCTCCGTTCACTGTGGCAGGTCATTAACCAGCTCGGCGGCAAAGAAGGCTACTTTTTTGGCAATGCCCTGTGGAAGACCCGCGCGCTGATGGATTTGCTGGTCGGGCATCGGCTTGCTAAAGGGCGGCCTGAAAAAGCCATGCTGGAAGTGGGCGACACCGTGGATAGCTGGAAAGTGATTATTGCCGAGCCGGAAAAAGAGCTGACGCTGCTGTTCGGCATGAAAGCACCGGGGCTCGGGCGGCTTTCCTTCACATTGCAGGATGACGGCAACCAGCGCACGCTCGACGTCAGGGCCTGGTGGCATCCTCACGGCTGCGCCGGTTTGCTCTACTGGCTGGTGATGATCCCCGCCCATTTATTTATCTTTAAGGGAATGGCGCGGCGAATTGTTCATTTAGCGGAACAAAACTCGATCAAAAAGAGAAGTTAGCTCCTAATCTTTCAGTATTCCCATTGCATGCGCTGCCGTTTCACGGAAAAATGCGCAGCGTTAATCTCAAATATAACGAGTTGGTCACATGAAGGTACTGGTCACCGGCGCAACCAGCGGTTTAGGCCGAAACGCGGTCGAATATTTACGCGCCAGGGGCGTCAGCGTCCGGGCAACCGGGCGCAACGAAGCGATGGGCAAGCTGCTGCAAAAGATGGGCGCAGAATTTGTCCATGCCGACCTGACGGAGCTGGTCTCTTCCCAGGCGAAAGTGATGCTCGCGGATGTCGACACGCTGTGGCACTGCTCCAGCTTTACCTCGCCGTGGGGAACCCAGCAGGCCTTTGACCTCGCCAACGTCCGCGCCACCCGCCGCCTGGGCGAATGGGCCGTGGCCTGGGGCGTGCGCGACTTTATTCACATCTCGTCGCCGTCGCTCTACTTCGACTACCACCACCACCGCAACATCAGCGAAGATTTCCGCCCGGTGCGCTTTGCCAACGAATTTGCCCGCAGCAAAGCCGCCAGTGAAGAAGTTATTCAGCTGCTGGCGCAGGCCAACCCGAACACCCGCTTCACCATCCTGCGTCCGCAAAGCCTGTTCGGGCCGCACGACAAAGTGTTTTTCCCGCGCCTGGTGCAGATGATGCGCCACTATGGGAGCGTGCTGCTGCCGCGCGGCGGCGATGCGCTGGTGGATATGACCTATCTGGAAAACGCGGTGCATGCGATGTGGCTGGCGACGCAGCAACAGAACTTACCGTCCGGCCGGGCTTACAACATCACCAACATGGAAGCTCGCCCGCTGCGGACCATCGTGCAGAAGCTTATCGACGAGCTGGGCATCAAATGCCGCATCCGCTCGGTGCCGTACCCGATGCTGGACATCATCGCCCGCAGCCTGGAGCACTTTGGCAATAAATCGGCCAAAGAGCCGGTGCTCACGCACTACGGCGTCTCCAAGCTGAACTTCGATCTGACGCTGGATACAACACGAGCGGAAACGGAGCTGGGCTACCAGCCTATCATCACCCTTGATGAAGGCATTCGGCGCACCGCGCTGTGGCTTAAAGATCACGGCACGCTGCACCGCGGCTAGCCCTGCCCGTATTTCTCCAGGAGTGCTTCGGCTATCGCCTGGCTTTCTGCATCCGCTTCGCCGCTGTAGTTCGCCGGGCGGAAATGCATCTGGAAGGCGGTAATCACCCTTTTCTGCTGCGCATCAGTCATGCCCGGCAACACTTCGTAGCCATAGCGGGAAAGTAAATCCAACAGCTCCGCCTTATCCACCGGTTGATAAGGGCCACGGCCATTGAGATAAAATGCCACCCGTGCCGCATCTGGCCATGCGCCAATCCCTTTTTCCGCAAAGTGCTTCCAGGGGAACAGCGGACCCGGGTCAACCTTGCGCTGCGGGGCAATGTCTCCGTGAGCCACCACATTCTGCGGCGCGATGTTATAGCGCGCAACAATCTGCTTCGCTAAATCTTCAAGTACCGCAATCTGCGGCTGGCTGAACGGATAGAAGCGCTGAACGCCCCCGATTCGCGTGTAGCCCTGGTTTTCCAGCTCAATCCCCACGGAAGTATCATTGATGCGCGTAGCGCCTCGCCAGAAGCTTATCCCCGCGTGCCAGGCCAGCTGTTCTTCTGGCACCAACTGCCAGACAACGGGTTTCCCACCGGAGAGCGGTGGCTTAGCGGGAATCAGATAGTGAGCGCTGACGTTACGATCGGTGAGCGTGGAGAGCGACCCTGAAAAATCATCCGCGGTGTAGTGGATAACCAGGATTTTCACCCGTGGATAAGAGGCCTGAGCCTGGTGCCTGGTGTCTACTTTAAAGCTGCCCCGATCGACAATCCCTTTTTGGCCGGCGCAGCCCGCCAGCAGCAGCGCCAGGGCAAGCGCTAAGATCCTGGCTTTCATTTCCGTGTTTTCACCGCCGTGCCGCTGACGCAAACCATCAGCATACTGCCGTCCTTACCCACGGTTTCGTAATCGATATCTATCCCGACTACCGCATTAGCCCCCAGGCTTTCGGCCTGCTCCTGAATTTCGCGGAACGCGATATCCCGCGCTTTACGTAATTCTTTTTCATAAGCACCGGAACGCCCGCCGACGATGTCGCGAACCCCGGCAAAAAAATCGCGGAAAATATTAGCCCCCAGGATAGCTTCCCCGGTCACTACACCGCAGTATTCAGTAATGATGTGGCCTTCCAGGCCTGGCGTCGTTGTAAACTGCATCTCGTTCTCCTCTCTTTGCCATCAACATGTTAGCCCGGCAATCGCCACGCGATTTTGAGCCAATACGCTATGCTAAGGTAGTCCTCCTGAGAAAATAAGGAAATAAAAATGCGCAGCTCAGCTTTGGCTCTTCTCCCCTGTGCGCTGGTTCTGTCGGCCTGTACTACCGTAACGCCAGCCTTTAAAGACATCGGCACCCGCAGCGGCCCCTGCGTCAGCGGCGGCCCGGATGACGTAGCTCAGCAGTTCTATGACTACCGCATCGCCCACAAAGGTGAAGGCCTGAGTTCCGTCGCCGCGCTGCGGCCTTACCTGAGTGATTCCCTGTTCCAGCTGCTGCAAAAATCCAGCACCTCACCGGCCGCACAAAACGCGTTTACCCGCAGCGATATCTTCTCCAGCCAGTCCGAAGGGCCGGATAAAGCAAGCGTTGCCTCTGCGTCAACTATCCCTAATACCGACGCGCGCAATCTTCCGCTGCGGGTCGAGCTCACTCGCGGCAGCCAGACCTGGAAAGATGAAGTGCTGATGGTGCGCGAAGGTCAGTGCTGGGCGGTGGACGATGTGCGTTATCTCGGTGCGGCAAGCCACGCGCCAACCGGCACGCTGCGGCAGGCGGTTGAAGGGAAATAGCGGCAATTTTGGCTTACGCTATGCGGGTGGAAAAAACGTAACCCCTGTAAATAGTCTGGCATTTTCAGGGAATGCGGTTTTTTATACTTAGCCACCACCCGCCTCGCTATTTTGTGCTAACTTTACGCCATGAAAGCAGTTATTTTTAAGTTTTAACGCACAAAGATTGCATAACTATTCTGTTAAAGGTACCCTTTGCGGCCTCAATTGCTATTCAACTTCAGCGCATGAGTATTCAACTAGACAGCATTAATTGCTTTTACGGTGCCCATCAGGCGCTGTTCGACATCACACTACATTGCCCGCAGGGTGAGACGCTGGTATTGCTGGGCCCAAGCGGCGCCGGCAAGAGTTCACTTTTGCGCGTGCTTAACCTGCTCGAGATGCCGCGTTCCGGCAAACTCAGCATCGCAGGCAATAATTTCGACTTCTCCAAAGCCCCCGGCGACAAAGCGATTCGCGAACTGCGCCAGAACGTCGGCATGGTCTTCCAGCAATACAATCTGTGGCCGCACCTCACCGTGCTGCAAAACCTGATTGAAGCGCCGTGCCGCGTGCTGGGTTTAAGCAAAGATAAAGCCCGCGAACGCGCCGATAAGCTGCTTGAACGCCTGCGCCTGAAGCCGTATATGGATCGCTATCCGCTGCATCTTTCCGGCGGTCAGCAGCAGCGCGTGGCGATTGCCCGCGCACTGATGATGGAGCCGCAGATTCTGCTGTTTGATGAGCCGACTGCCGCCCTCGACCCGGAAATCACCGCGCAGATCGTCAGCATTATTCGCGAGCTGGCGGAAACCAACATTACTCAGGTCATCGTGACCCATGAAGTAGAAGTGGCGCGTAAAACCGCCAGCCGCGTGGTGTATATGGAAAACGGCCACATCATCGAACAAGGTGATGCCAGCTGCTTTGCTAACCCGCAAACCGATGCGTTTAAATTCTATCTCTCTCACTGATGTTGAACGGGAAAACGACAATGAAAAAAGTTTTGCTGGCCACTCTTTTAGCCACTCTGAGCCTTTCTGCTACCGCCGCACAGACTATCCGTTTTGCTACCGAAGCCTCTTACCCTCCGTTTGAGTCTATCGACGCCAACAACAAGATCGTCGGCTTTGACGTTGACCTGGCTAACGCCCTGTGCAAACAGATCGATGCCACCTGTACCTTTACCAATCAGGCGTTCGACAGCCTGATCCCAAGCCTGAAATTCCGCCGTATTGACGCGGTAATGGCGGGGATGGACATCACGCCTGAGCGTGAAAAACAGGTGCTGTTCACCAAGCCTTACTATGACAACTCCGCGCTGTTTGTTGGCGTGAAGGGCAAGAACGCTGATATCAGCGCGCTGAAAGGCAAGAAAGTGGGTATCCAGAACGGGACCACGCACCAGAAATACATCACCGATAAGCACCCGGAAATCACCACCGTGCCTTACGACAGCTACCAGAACGCTAAGCTGGATCTGCAGAACGGCCGTATTGATGCCGTCTTCGGCGATACCGCCGTGGTGACAGAATGGCTGAAAGCCAATCCGGAACTGGTTGCCGTGGGTGATAAAGTGACCGACAAAGATTACTTCGGCACCGGCCTCGGCATCGCCCTGCGCCAGGGCAACACTGACCTGCAGAGCAAATTCAACGCCGCGCTGGATAAAGTGAAACAAGATGGCACCTACAAAGCCATCTACGACAAATGGTTCCAGAAGTAATCGACTCGATGAACGAATTGTTTCCATTAGCAAGCGCCGCCGGGATGACCGTCGGCCTTGCCGTTTGTGCCCTGATAGTCGGCCTCGTGCTGGCGATGATCTTTGCCGTCTGGGAGTCCGCCAAATGGCGCCCGTTGGCATGGATTGGCTCAGGGCTGGTCACGCTTTTCCGTGGCCTGCCTGAAATTCTGGTGGTGCTGTTTATCTACTTCGGCTCCTCCCAGCTGCTGCTGATGCTCTCTGACGGCTTTACCATTAACCTCGGTTTTGCCGCGATTCCGGTCAAAATGGAGATTGAGAACTTTGACGTCAGCCCGTTCCTCTGCGGCGTGATTGCCCTCTCCCTGCTCTATTCCGCCTATGCGTCGCAGACGCTGCGCGGCGCGCTGAAAGCGGTGCCGGTTGGGCAATGGGAATCAGGCCAGGCGTTGGGGTTATCCCAAACCGCGATTTTCTTCCGGCTGGTGATGCCGCAGATGTGGCGCCACGCGCTGCCGGGTCTGGGTAACCAGTGGCTGGTATTGCTGAAAGACACCGCCCTGGTGTCGCTTATCAGCGTGAACGACCTGATGCTGCAAACTAAAAGCATTGCCACCCGCACCCAGGAGCCGTTTACCTGGTACGTGATTGCCGCGGCAATTTACCTGGTTATCACCCTGCTGAGCCAGTACATCCTGAAGCGTATCGACCTGCGCGCCACGCGCTTTGAACGGAGACCTGACTGATGCTCGAGTACTTACCGGAGCTGATGAAAGGTCTGCACACCAGCCTGACGCTCACCGCCGCTTCTATTGCCGTAGCGCTCGTGCTGTCGCTGCTGTTCACCATCGTTCTGACGCTGAAAACGCCGGGGCTGGTGCACATTGTGCGCGTCTACATCACGCTGTTTACCGGCACGCCGCTGCTGGTGCAAATCTTCCTCATTTACTACGGGCCGGGGCAGTTCCCGTCGCTTCAGCACTATCCGGTGCTGTGGCATCTGCTTTCCGAACCGTGGCTGTGCGCCTTGATTGCGCTGTCGCTCAACAGCGCCGCGTACACCACGCAGCTATTTTACGGCGCTATCAGAGCCATTCCTGAAGGCCAATGGCAGTCCTGTAGCGCCCTGGGGATGAGCAAGAAAGATACGCTGGCTATCCTGCTGCCGTATGCTTTCAAGCGTGCGCTCTCTTCCTATTCAAACGAAGTAGTGCTGGTCTTTAAAAGTACCTCGCTGGCCTACACCATCACGCTGATGGAAGTGATGGGCTACGGGCAGCTGCTGTACGGACGCACCTATGATGTGGCCGTTTTTGGCGCAGCCGGGCTGGTCTACCTTATTGTTAACGGACTTCTCACGCTGCTGATGCGCTTTATCGAACGCCGGGCGCTGGCCTTCGAGCACCGAAGCTAGAAAGGTTAATAGGAAAGCGGGGAAAACCCCGCTTTTTTTACGCCCCAATGAATATAATTATACATTTTTATTGCATATAAATTCACATTTTGGCATGGTTATTTGACGTCGGGAAACGACGATTTAAAACAATATTGACAGACGGGAGCAACACGCATGAAAAAGTTACTGTTAGCCGCAATCCTGGCTACAACCGCATTTGGCGCGGCTGCAGCGGAAAAAATCAGCTTCGGCTCTTCGGCAACATATCCTCCTTTTGAATCTCTGGACGCCAGCAATCAGATCGTCGGTTTCGATATCGATCTGGCGAAAGCGCTATGCAAACAAATGCAGGCTGAATGTACCTTCACCAACCACGCCTTCGACAGCCTTATCCCATCGCTGAAGTTCCGCAAATACGATGCGGTCATTTCCGGTATGGACATCACGCCGGAGCGTGCAAAGCAGGTCGCCTTTACCAACCCGTACTATGCCAACTCGGCGGTGGTGATTGCGAAAAAAGGCCAGTTTACGTCGCTGGACGACCTTAAGGGCAAACGCATCGGGATGGAAAACGGCACCACGCACCAGAAATATCTGCAGGATAAACATCCTGAGATCAAAACCGTCTCTTATGACAGCTACCAGAACGCGATCATTGACCTGAAAAATGGCCGTATCGATGGCGTGTTCGGCGATACCGCCGTGGTGAACGAATGGCTGAAAACCAACCCGCAGCTGGGCACCGTGGGCGAGCATGTGACCGACGCGCAGTACTTTGGCACCGGTTTAGGGATTGCGGTTCGCCCGGATAATCAGGCGCTGCTGAAGAAACTCAACGATGCGCTGGCGGCAATTAAAGCAGACGGGACTTACCAGAAGATCGGTAACGAGTGGTTCCCGCAGTAAGTTTGTTCTCACTCCGGGCCGCTCCTTAGTCACAAATATGTTTTATGTAAGGCCCGCTAAGATTCCGTTCACCTCAAGTACAAGCTCATATGCTATCACCGAGCGTAGTGAACGTGTCCGGGGGATAACGCCATCCCCCGGACAGCCCCGGCGCCCGGCAAGCTCATCGCCGCTAAAGCGGTAAACCCACCGGCCATCACCCAAACAGTCGGGGTCGTTCGCGATTCGTTCCCGACGATCGCTCTCTTTCGCTGCTCCCGGCAGCTCAACCCCGCCTGAATTGGGTCATAACCGGGGGCGATGAGAGCCGGGAGGCAATTCCACCCTCACCCCAGCCCTCTCCCAGAGGGAGAGGGGGCAAACAGCCAACGTGGAACATTTTTTATTCCCTCTCCCTTCCAGGGAGAGGGTTAGGGTGAGGGTAAAAATAAGAAGCGAGGCTCGGTTCCGGCTTAAATCACATCCGTTTTCTCGCCGGGAGTCCGGGGTCTCGGGGAAGTGACGGTGACTTCCCCGAGTCGTTCACCGGTTCGGTGATGACACATGAAACAGGGCTGAAAGTGAATGGAACCTTAGCCGAGCCTGCAGAGACCGCTGGCACGAATGCCAGGGTTAGGGACAATACTCCAGCAGCGTCAACACCTCGTAGTGTGAAGTATGCGGGAACATATCAAACAGCTGGGTACGCACCACGCGGTAACCCGGCAGCATCTTAATATCCTTCGCCATGGTCTGCGCATTGCAGCTCGAATAGACGATATGCCCCGGAGCCATCTGCGTCAGGTAATCACAAAGCGCTTTGCCAATGCCTCGACGCGGCGGGTTCACCAGCACCAGCTGCGGGATATCCTGCTGGGCGACGGCAAACTGCGTGGAATCCAGCGCCTGAAAATGAATATTATGCAGACCCAGCTTTTCGGCCGACTGCTTCGCGCTGGCAATCGCTTCCGGGGCGATTTCTATCCCGGTTAGCTTCATCTCCGGCGTGGCGCAATGCAGCCCAAAACCGCCGACGCCGCAGAACAAATCCCACATATGGTTGACCGGCAGCTCTCGCACCCAGTCGCGGGCGGTGGCATACAGTTGGGAAGCCACCTGCGGATTGGTCTGGAAGAAGCTCTGCGGGCGAATAAACAGCGGCACGCCGTTGAAGACTTCTTCGAGAGCACGCTGTTCGGTCAGCGGGATTTCCTGCTCACCTTCCATAATCGCCATATGTACCGGCTGAATATTGGCCGAAATCACCTTGAGCTGTGGCAGTTGCTGCTGGAGCCACGGCAGCGCCGCTTTCAGCTGCTCCAGCTTGCTTTGCGAACGTAATACAAAGCGCAGCATCATGCCGCCATCCGCCTGGCTTTCGGTCAGCAGCAGATACTTCAGTTCCCCACGCTTGCGCGCCACGTTATAGGGCGTTAATCCCGCACGAGCAATAAACGGCTTCAGCGCCGCAAAAACAGGCTCAAAAGAAGCCGGATAAAGCGGGCAATCGGTTAAATCTTCGGGCGTACCGTCACGGTGCAGCATCCCAAGCAGCGGTTTTTCCACGCTGCCGCTGACCACCATTTTAGCTTTGTTACGAAACGCCTGCTCAGGGCCGCTGACCGGCTTGTACCACTCGCCCACCGCAATCCCGTCCAGCAGCTGCCGGAGATCGGTCATTTTGGCGGAAAGCTGGTCTTCAACCGGTTGTTCAATCCACTGGCAGGAACGACAGCGGCCAGCATCATAGAGCGCGCATTGCATAGGAAAACCCTGAGAAAAAACGAGGGCGCAGATTGTAGCACTCTGCGCTTACTGAAGTCTGAAAAAAAGCCGGCTGCGGGCGGGGACAAACAGCAGGAGCAGCACCAGAATATCAGGCAGCTTTTGGGTGAACAGCGAACGGAAGATCTCACGTTTTGTGCCGCCGGAGATACTGAATAATTCCGGATACCCCCAGCCAAGCGAGGCCAGAGACAAATAAGTCACGGAAATAATTTGGGTCAGCAGGAACACCCAGCGTCCCCAGTTGCGTCCTTTGATTATCACGAACGCGCAGCGCAGTTCGACAAAAAGCATCACCAGGCTGCCGAGAAACACCAGCGTCAGGGGCCAGGTTTGTACGCTGCGATGCACAAAATCCATCACCCCGCTAACCCCAAGCATATTCACTAGCAGCAGCAAATCGAGGCATCGGGTAGTGACGATACCGATAGCCGCCACCATAACCAGCGTGGGGACGTTTAATTTTGCATGAGATGACCGCTGTTTCCTGATAATTTCCACAACCTCGCGTTCCTTACGTCACGGTGCCGCGACAGGCGCGGCACCGGAGGCACATCATTGCAGATTTTAGGCGGTTTAACTACGTCTTGCACTCTGGATATCGCGCAGGCGCTGCTTTTCTGCCCGCGCCATAAACCACCATGCAATCAAGCCGATAACGCCCACAACGCCAAGAATAATCGACGCCAAAGCGTTAATTTCCGGATTAACCCCCATACGAACGTTGGAGAACACCAGCATCGGCAGCGTGGTCGCACCCGGCCCCGAAACGAAGCTGGCAATCACCAGGTCATCAAGAGAAAGCGTAAACGCCAGCAGCCAGCCGGAGATAATCGCAGGCGAAATCATCGGCACGGTAATCACAAAGAATACCTTTAACGGCGTCGCACCAAGATCCATTGCCGCTTCTTCAATGGAACGATCCAGCTCGCGCAGGCGAGAGCTAATCACCACCGAAACATACGCGGTACAGAACGTGACATGCGCCAGCCAGATGGTGAGCATGCCCCTGTCGCTCGGCCAGCCTATCGCGTGCGCCAGGGCCACGAACAGCAGCAGCAGCGAAAGCCCGGTGATGACATCCGGCATAACCAGCGGCGCGGTCAGCATAAAAGCAAAGCCGTTTGAGCCACGGAAGCGTCCAAAACGCACCATCACCACGGCGGCAATCGTCCCGAGGATAACAGCCATCGTAGCGGCGGCCGCAGCGATGGTCAGGCTCAGGCCAACGGCGTTCATCATTGCCGAATCCCGGAACAGCTCGCCGTACCAGCGCGTGGACCAGCCGGCCCATACCGTTACCAGTTTAGAACTGTTAAACGAGTAGATAACCAGCATCAGCATTGGCGCATACAGAAAGGTAAAGCCGATGACCAGGATCAGAATACGCCACGGGGAACGCACGACCGGTAAGTTGTTCATGCGTGATCCTCCGCCGCTTTGTTCTGGTACTTGTGGAACCACATGATCGGCACGATAAGCAGCAGGAGCATGATAATCGCCACGGCAGAGGCCACCGGCCAGTCGCGGTTATTAAAGAATTCCTGCCACAGGACGCGGCCAATCATGATGCTGTCCGGCCCGCCAAGCAGTTCAGGAATAACGAACTCCCCTACCGCCGGGATAAATACCAGCATTGAACCCGCGATAATCCCACCTTTGGTCAGCGGCACAATCACGCTAAAGAAGGTTTTCAACGGGCGGGCACCGAGATCTAACGAAGCCTCCACCAGCGAATAATCAATGCGCGTTAGCGCGGTATAAATCGGCAACACCATAAACGGCAGATAGGCATAAACAATGCCGATATAGACTGCCAGGTTAGTGTGCAGAATCGTCAACGGCTGGTCGATAACCCCAAGCCAGATCAGCACATTATTCAAAATGCCGTTGTTTTTCAGGATACCCATCCACGCGTACACGCGGATCAAGAACGAGGTCCATGAAGGCAGAATAACCAACAGCAGCAGAATATTGCGCGTTGAAGGTTTGCTGTGTGCTATCGCCCAGGCGAGCGGATAGCCCAGAGCCAGGCAGCACAGCGTTGAAATCGCCGCCACCTGCAGAGACTGCAGATAGGCCTCAAAATAGAGCGGATCGTCCGTCAGCTGGAAGTAGTTGGCCAGATTCAGGGTGATCGACAGCTGCCCGTCGGCCCAGCTCACCAGATCGCTGTAAGGCGGGATCGCCCGGGCAATTTCCGAAAAACTGATCTTAAAAACGATCAGGAACGGCAGCATAAACAGCAGGATCAGCCATAAATACGGCGGCGCAATCACCAGCTTGCGCCCGTGTGCTATCCACAGGCGAGAAAACCAGCGCTTCGCGCCGCCGGGCTGAGGTACGGCAGGCTCTGTCGGGCCGTCAGAAAAAGTTGTCATCTTGCCCCCTTAAACCGTCAGAACCACACAGCTGTCGGCATCCCAGCACAGGCGAACTTCATCCCCCCACGTGGGCGCCCCTTTACGGTAGCGATGTTCGTTCTGCAGCTGAGCGCTGATCATCTGCCCGCTTTTCAGGCGAACGTGATAGATAGAGAGATCGCCGAGATAAGCGATGTGCACGACTTCTCCGACGGCAAAGTTATAGCCATCGGCCGGCGGCTCCTCACAAAGCATCACCTTTTCCGGGCGCAGCGCGACAAAGACCGGCACACCGTCAACCACCGATGAGTCAGGATCCACCTTCAGCGGATGCACCAGTCCCGGACTGTCAATCACCAGCCCACCGTCCTGCCGCTCTTTCAGCAACCCTTCGAAGACGTTCACCGACCCGATAAACTCCGCGCTGTAACGGGTGGTTGGGTGCTCATAAATCTCTTCCGGCTCGCCAATCTGCACGAACTTACCGCGATTCATGATCGCAATTCGCCCGGCCATGGTCATCGCCTCTTCCTGGTCGTGGGTCACCATCACGCAGGTCACGCCGACGCGCTCAAGAATATCCACCACTTCAAGCTGCATGCGGTCGCGCAGCTTTTTATCCAGCGCGCCCATAGGCTCGTCGAGCAGCAGCAGTTTGGGGCGCTTAGCCAGGCTGCGGGCCAGCGCCACGCGCTGGCGCTGGCCGCCGGAAAGCTGGTGAGGTTTACGTTTCGCAAACTCCTGCATATGCACCAGGGTGAGCATTTCCGCTACCCGGCTGGTAATTTCCGCTTTCGGCAGCTTGTCCTGCTTGAGGCCAAACGCAATGTTCTGCTCCACGGTCATGTGCGGGAACAGCGCATAGGACTGGAACATCATGTTGATCGGGCGCTGGTAAGGCGGCACATGGGACAAATCGACGCCATCCAGCATGATTTGCCCGGCGCTTGGCTGCTCAAAACCCGCCAGCATTCGCAGCAGCGTAGACTTGCCGCAGCCGGAAGCGCCCAGTAAAGCAAAAATTTCGCCTTTATAGATGGTCAGGCTGACGTCATCCACGGCGTGCTGGCCATCAAAAGATTTGGTGAGGTTACGAATTTCCAGCAGCGGAGTCAGCGCTTTCGGTGTTTTGGACTGCGGGCGAGGGATTGCGTCGTTCAATTCTGTTGCTCTCCGGCAAAAGCAAAAAGAATGTACGGCCCGGTTGCCGTACTTTTAGCCCGCCCGGAAACAAGGGCTTCCGTTAAGGCTGGGGCGATTGCACAACTCTGGTGCAACCGCCCGGTATCAGGACGTTTCAGGACTTACTTGCCTGTTTTAACCTTAGTCCACGCGCGGGTGATAACCCGGTCAATCTTCGCCGGCATTACCGTTTGTGTGAACAGCTTGGCACGAATATCCGCCGGCGGGTAAATCCCAGGGTTGCTGCGGACTTCCTCACTCAGTAACGGCGTGGCCTCTTTGTTGGCGTTCGCGTAATAAATATGATTACTGATGTTGGCAATGACGTCCGGCTTCATCAGGTAGTTCAGGAACTGATACGCTTCGTCTTTGTTCTTCGCGTCTGTCGGCAGGGCAAACATATCGAAGTAGACCATCGCGCCTTCCTTAGGAATGGAATAAGCAATATTCACGCCATTTTTAGCTTCTTTGGCGCGGTTTGCCGCCTGCAGGATATCGCCGGACCAGCCAATCGCCACGCAGATGTCGCCGTTAGCCAGGTCGTTGATGTACTGCGAGGAGTGGAAGTAGCGAATATTCGGCCGCAGCTTCAGCAGCAGATCGTTAGCCGCGCCGGTATAGTCTGCCGCGTTGGTGCTGTTAGGATCTTTGCCCAGATAGTGCAGCACGGTGGCATAAATTTCACTCGGAGCATCCAGGAATGACACGCCACAGCTTTTCAGTTTTTCGAGGTTTTCCGGCTTGAGGATCAGATCCCAGCTGTCGACCGGCGCATCTTTACCGAGCGCGGCTTTGACCTTATCGACGTTATAACCGATGCCGGTGGTCACCATCATGTACGGAATGCCGTATTTATTGTCGTGGTCGTTTTGCGCCACCAGCTTGAGCATTTCCGGGTCGAGATTTTTGTAATTCGGCAGTTTGCTTTTATCCAGCGGCTCGAAAATACCGGCCTGTGCCTGACGCTCGAGGAACTGCGAAGACGGCACTACCAGGTCATAGCCCGTGCTGCCCGCCATCAGTTTCCCTTCCAGTACCTCGTTGGAATCAAACACGTCGTAGACCACCTTGATGCCGGTCTCTTTGGTGAAGTTTGCCAGGGTATCCGGCGCGATATAGTCAGACCAGTTATAGACGTGCAGCGTCTTTTGTTCGGCGGCAAAGCTGGCAGCAGAAGCCACCATCAGCGCACCGGCAACCATCCCCGATAGCCATTTTTTACGTTGGTCGAACATAATTTCATTCCTTCTGAATAAAGGCCAAACCAGGCTCGAATGAGCCGAATTTACGCAATGTGGCATATCCGCATTCGCCGCATGCTGTTTTCAACATGCAAAATTCATGCATCTCTATTCATTCTGCAGAAAAAGAATTTGGGATATCTTCACGCAGACGTGCTCGTTTTTACGAGCCACGCAAGAATAACTGTAGCCAGGGTTGGCGACTATAGCCCGGATGAAAAAACGCCTTTTATCAACTTTCCAGGCATCTTTCGTCTATACAGGCGGCGAAAACTCGCCTTATGGCAGGGATTTATTTTGGTGTGACGGCAATATGACAGAATAAAAACATGCGGAACGCGGCGGCGCTGGTGGCCGCTGCGTTAAAATAAGGAAGGATCAGTGCACAGAGTGAGTATGAATAATTGTGCTGTCGCGCTCTTCTTCTTCAGTCACGAACAGCAGCTGATTGGCGCAGGCCTCAAGAATCACCATTGAAACCTGCTCTTCGCTCTGCTGAACGAAAGCGGCAAACTGCTCACGGGTAATGCCTACCGAGGAAGATAAAGACTGGCAAACCACCAGCTTCGGCAGATTATCATCCTGTATGTCGAGGAACGCTTTCACGGTCAGCGAACTGGCGTTAATCGAGGATAAATCAGACGCCAGCGGCAGCAGTGCAGACGGCTTCACCTCAGCCAGCGCGGAAAACAGGATGATGTTGTCCACAAGATCGATTTTCGCGTCGTATACGCCATCGAAGTTCTGCATATGGGGCAAATGCAATGCCTGGCAGGTATCGCACTCGAAGAAGGTTACGCCGATTTCATCCAGCCAGCGGCGTAAAGTGTCCAGAGTAGGGACGACGAGTGAATCCATAAACGCAAAAACCTCATTACCGGTTCAAAAATTAACGTGTCATCTTACGCAAAAATGACACGTCATACTATGCATAAGCGCCGATTTGGCGATTATCCCCCGGTTTTAAGACAGTACCCAGGACGCGCCTGCTGCTCTATCCATTTGATCATCAAACCGGCGATATCTACACCGCTTGTATTTTCAATGCCTTCCAGCCCAGGCGAGGCATTCACCTCCATCACTAACGGACCGCGATCGGCACGTAAAATATCGACCCCGGCAATGTCCAGCCCCAGCGTGCTGGCCGCCTTTAGCGCCACTTCGCGCTCGAGATCGGTAATCGTCACCTGATGCGCCACGCCGCCACGATGCAGATTAGAACGAAAATCTCCAGGCTTCGCCTGCCGTTCAATGGCCGCCACCACCTCATCACCCACCACCAGGCAGCGAATATCTCGCCCTTTGGCCTCTTTGATGTATTCCTGCACCAGGATGTGGGCGTTCAGGCCGCGAAACGCATCAATCACGCTCTCTGCCGCCTGCCGCGTTTCGGCCAGCACCACGCCAATGCCCTGCGTGCCCTCAACAAGCTTCACGACCAGCGGCGCACCGCCCACCATATCAATAAGGTCACTGGTGTCGTCCGGAGAATGGGCAAACCCCGTCACCGGCAGGTCGATACCCTGCTTCGCCAGCAGCTGCAGCGAACGCAGTTTGTCCCGCGCACGCGTAATCGCCACCGACTCATTCAGCGGGTAGCTTCCCAGCATTTCGAACTGGCGCAGCACCGCCGTGCCGTAAAAGGTGATAGCCGAGCCGATGCGCGGGATCACCGCATCGTAATGCGGCAGCTGTCGCCCCTTGTAGTGCACTGAGGGCGCGGCCGGATTGATGTTCATATAACAAGAAAGGGGATCGATGATTTCCACCTGGTGGCCACGACGCGTTGCCGCCTCGCGCAGGCGCTTGCATGAATAGAGCGTTCCATCCCGGGATAATATAGCGATTTTCAACCTGCACCTCTGAGCAACCAGACCAAAATTAACCGCCAGGCCATCATATCACTGCCCTCACCTTTCAACGATGGGGTAATCGGCCGGAGACTGCTTAAGTGCCTCAATTAATTGCTTTGTGGTCGAAGTGAGATGCACCGGATCGAAGACAGCATAAAGATCGGCGGGTATGGGCCGGGTTGGCGGGCGAAACACCACGCCGGGCCAGCTCATTTGCGCATAGCTATCGGCCATAATGGTTAGCCCAAAACCGATGCTCACCAGAGCCAGCACGGTTTGCGGCTCCACCGCCTCACGAACAACCCGGGGCATAAAACCAGCTTCACGACACACGCGCTGCAGGAAAGTCCAGTCTGAGTGAATGGCGGTCATCGTCACGAACGGCTCGTGCCGCAGTTGGGTAATGTCCACCGTCTGCTGGCGGGCTAACGGGTGCTGCTCCGGCAGCGCGACCATAAATGTCGCCTCATGCAGCTTTTCGCTTTGCAGACCGCCCGGCGGGCAAGTCTCCATCCGCCAGATACCGGCATCAATTTCGTGGCGACCAAGCAGCACGAGCTGATCCCCCGGGGACTTTTCGCGAAAGGTCACATCAATGGCCGGATAGTCAGCAATAAACCGCTGCAGCCCAAGGCGCAGCCCGCCCCAGATGGCGGTCCCGACAATCCCTAACTGAATTCGCCCTCCTTCCCCCCGCCCAATCTGCTCAACCCTCGCCAGCGCAAGGCTGGCGTTGTTAAGCAGCTGCTTTGTCTCTTCCAGCAGAACAACACCCGCATGGGTTAACGCCACGTGCCGGGAATGGCGAATAAAAAGCACGGTGCCCAACTGGGCCTCCAGCTCTTTAATATGGAAGCTCAGAGGAGGTTGCGACATGTTCAGCCGCGCGGCAGCCCTGCCAAAGTGCAGCTCCTCGGCCACGGCCTGAAAATAACGCAAGAGTTTAAGGTCAGTGCGATAAATACGCTGAGATGTATTCATGAGGCTCCCTGAGTAGCAAGCCTCATAAATTACCATCACCTACGCTTGCTGTAAGGCCGGGAGCCTTAATGTGCGAGCGATGCCGAAGAATCAAGCTCCCGGCCGTGGCGATAGTGGAAGCTAAAGTGAAAGACCACGGCAAGCACCAGCGCATAGCCTGCAAATACCAGCCAGATGGTCGGCCAGTCTTTGACCCCATCCGTGGTGAAATAATCCACCACGTAGCCGCTGACAATCGCCCCCAGATACGCCCCAATCCCGTTCACCATCGTCATAAACAGCCCTTGCGCGCTGGCGCGAATGCGTGAGTCCACCTCCTGCTCAACAAAGACGGAACCTGAGATATTAAAGAAATCGAACGCGCAGCCATACACCACCATCGAGAGCAACAGCAGCACAAAACCAAAAGCAGAAGGATCGCCCCAGGCAAACAGCGCAAAACGCAGCACCCAGGCGACCATGCTCATCAGCATGACCTGCTTAATGCCAAAACGACGCAGGAAGAAGGGGATCGTCAAAATAAAGACCACTTCCGACATCTGTGAAACGGACAACAAAATTGAGGGATACTGCACCACAAAGCTGTCGGCAAAGGCCGGCTGGCGGGCGAAATCATGCAGGAAAGGGTTGCCAAAAGTATTGGTGATTTGCAGCACCGCGCCAAGCAGCATGGCGAACAGGAAAAAAACCGCCATCCGGGGCTTTTTGAACAGCACAAACGCGTCCAGCCCCAGGCGACTTACCCAACTGCGCGCGGCCTGGCTTTTTATCACCGGAATGGTCGGTAGCGTAAGCGCATAGAGTGCAAGTAATCCAGAAGCAGCGGCGGCAATATAAAGCTGCATGCTGCTCAGCTCTATACGCATCAGGCTGACGGTCCACATGGCCGCAATAAACCCCACCGTGCCAAACACCCGCACCGGCGGGAAATGGCTAATCGTATCCAGACCGGCTTTTTCCAGGCAAGCGTAAGACACGGTATTGGACAATGCGATGGTTGGCATAAAGGCCAGCGCATTGCCCAGCATAGCCCAAAACATCAGCCCCGGCTGGTTGATACTGGCCGCCCAGACCAGCATCCCTGCCCCCACAAAATGGCAGAGAGAGTACACCCGATTAGCCGGGAGCCATTTGTCGGCAACAATCCCGATGAGTCCCGGCATCAGCAGCGCAGCAAGCCCTTTGGTACTGTAAACCATGCCCACATCTGCGCCTTTAAAGCCGAGCGTATTGATCATGTAAGATCCAAAAGTGACCAACCACGCCCCCCAGATAAAGTACTGCAAAAACAGCATGATTTTTAAGCGGAGTTTAATCGCCATCTGTTTTCCCTGCCGTGGTCAGTGAGGATCAGGCCAGTTTGCCGAGGAAGCCGCAAATCAGGTTAATGAAGTTCTGGCGCGACAATGCAGCCGCTTTCAGCGTCTGCTCGTGGGAAAGCTGAATACTGCCCAGCCCTTCAGCAAGGTTCGTAATTGCCGAGACGGCAACCACCTTCAGGCCGCAATGGCGAGCGCTGATGACCTCTGGCACAACCGACATCCCCACCACGTGGCCGCCAATGATTTGCATCATGCGAATTTCCGCTGCGGTTTCGAAATTGGGCCCCGGATAAGAAACAAACACCCCTTCGTGCAGTGGGAAGCCCTGCTCGCGCGCAACCTGCTGCAGCACAGCGCGGTAGTCGGCATCATAGGCGTTTGCCAGCGAGAAAAAGCGTTCGCCAAACCGCTCATCATTTGGCCCAACGGTCGGGGTGCCCGGCATGGTATTGATATGATCGCTGAGTGCAACCAGGCTCCCCGGCTCCACCTCAGGACGTAGCGAACCGGCGGCGTTGGTCGAAAACAAAATTTCGCATCCCAGCAGCTTAAAAGTACGAATTGCGCTGGTCATCACCGACATCCCGCGACCTTCATAAAAGTGCCCTCGCCCTTTCATACAGGCCACCGGTACGCCAGCCAGCGTGCCGACGACCAGTTCACCTGCATGACCGTGGACGGTGCTGACGGGGAATCCCGGTAACTCTTCGTATGAAAAAACAATGGGGGAGTCGATTTTTTCCGCCAGCTCTCCCAGCCCGGAGCCAAGAATGAAAGCAATGCGAGGTACCAGACCGTTAATCCGGGAGCGAATAATGTCGGCCGCGTAGAAGGGAGCGTTATCAAAAACAGGCGTTGGCATAGGAGGTTCCTTGTCAGATTGTCGTTATAACTTCAGCAGTTATAACGACTCACCGAGGGATGAAACCAATACCGTTTGGGGCAACGATTAATACTGAAAATGTATCAATCGCCGTTATAGCAGCCTGGCCGCCGCGTTGATTAGCGGGTCGCCCAACCCTGCTTGTGCAGATAATCGAGGATAAAAGGACGGTTTTCTTTGATGATAGTGCGGCTGATGTGGTCGCTCCAGGTGTCGCGGCGCGTGTTGCTGTCCCGGCTTAGATAGTACTGCGCAAGCTGCTCGTCGTATTCGTCAAGCAGCGGCCTGTTGAGCGGCTGATAGCGGTTTTCATGCACCAGCATCGCGGCGGGCATGCGTGGCTTGATATCCGGCGTATCGGCAGGCCAGCCCAGGCAAAGGCCAAACAGCGGCAGTACGTACTTCGGCACGCCCAGCAGCTCTCCTACCGTCTCAATATTGTTACGGATGCCGCCGATATAGACGCCACCCAGCCCCAGAGACTCCGCGGCGGTAAAGGCATTTTGCGCAAGAATGGCGGTGTCTACCGCCCCCAACAGAAGCTGCTCCGCCAGCCCAAGCTGGGCATCCGGGCAAATTTGCAGGTTGCGGTTAAAGTCGGCGCAAAAGACCCAAAACTCGGCCGCTTCCGCCACGTGCTTCTGGCCGCCCGTTAGCGGCACCAGCTGTTCACGCAGCGCCTTATCGGTAATACGAACGATCGAGCTGCACTGTAGGAAGCTAGAGCTGGAGGCCGCCTGTGCGCCGGCAATAATGGCCTCGCGCTGCTCGTCGGTAATAGGTTCACCGGTAAAATGGCGGATTGATCGGTGAGAACGAAGCAGATCAATGGTCGGCGTCATCGCTGTTTTCCTTTGGCTTTTTTAAATCAGAGTGTTTCGAAGCAGAATCGGGCTGCATCGGCCCAGGCCCAATAAATACCATGACTATAGCCGCCGTTGCACTGGCGATTGGTGCGGGCAACGTCAGATAGCCTACGGGCATCAAACTAACAGGCACGACCTTCTTTCAAAATATGTCGGATGTCGGCATTATAGGCTCATTCGCCGGTTAGTATCGGCCATAAAAACTGAGGAGAGAGCATGTTTGCAGTAATTTTTGGACGCCCTGGCTGCCCATATTGTGTTCGCGCTAAAGAACTGGCTGAGAAACTGACCGCCGAGCGTGATGACTTCAACTTCCGCTATGTTGATATCCACGCCGAAGGCATTACCAAAGCTGACCTGGAAAAAACCGTGGGTAAACCGGTTGAAACCGTGCCGCAGATCTTCCTGGATCAACAACACATCGGTGGCTGCACTGATTTTGAAGCTTACGCGAAAGAACACCTGAACCTGTTCCAGACCGCGCAATAAGCTTTGTGAACGTAAAAAAAACCGACTCTCAGGAGTCGGTTTTTTTATGGCTGCGTATCCGGTTACGGCACATGATAAAGAGAAGGTAGCAAAGCGAACCCAGTGATGACCAAAACACCGCGCTGAGCAGCCACGCCACTTCCTGCCAGAAGGAACGAGTCACGGGTAAAAACAGATGAGCCATCAACAGGCAGAGCGGAGAAGCGAGCATTGCGCCAGCCAGCGGTTTTACCACCCTATCGTCTCGGGAGAAAAAGCTGGCTGCACCACCAGGAAAAAGGAAAAACAGCAGCCCAAGCTCATAGTGTCCGCTTGCAATAAATCGCCCCATCACATTTAAATGCAGCGAAAGAAAAACCAGAATAAATAGCACGAAGCAGCAGATAATCCCCAGCCACCGTTGCGCTCGTCTGTGCATTTTACCTCCTGACATCTGCTTCTGCTCGTAAATACCCCACCTGAACGCGCTGCAGAGTCTTTACCCGATTTGATAAAACCTTGGCTATCCGTGCCGATAAAGCATTGCCACAATTAGCACAATATTCTTACTAGCCGCTGATACTGAGAAAGATTAAACTAGCGGCGGAAATTCGGTCATCGCGTGAGATATTTAGATGCGTGATGTGTTGCCGGTTGTCACTGACGAAACCGTCAAAACATTAGCGCATAAGTCTATCTCTTTCAACAGCTTACTGGTAAACAAGAAGTTAGCCTTCGTGAATATAAACGTCGCAGATTTGTTAAACGGGAATTACATCCTTTTGTTATTTGTTGTACTAACGCTTGGACTCTGCCTGGGCAAATTACGCCTTGGTCCGGTGCAACTGGGTAATTCCATTGGTGTTTTAGTGGTCTCTTTATTACTCGGGCAACAACATTTCTCGATCAATACCGACGCGTTAAATCTTGGTTTTATGCTGTTCATTTTTTGCGTGGGCGTCGAAGCCGGACCAAACTTTTTTTCTATTTTCTTCCGCGACGGCAAAAATTACCTCATGCTTGCGCTGGTCATGGTCGGGAGCGCGCTGCTGATTGCCCTCGGCCTGGGCAAGCTTTTCGGCTGGGATATCGGCCTGACCGCCGGTATGCTCGCCGGGGCGATGACCTCCACGCCTGTGCTGGTCGGTGCAGGCGATACGCTTCGTCATTCCAGCATTCCCGCCGCCCAGCTTGCGACTTCGCTGGATAACCTGAGCCTGGGCTATGCCCTGACCTACCTGATTGGCCTGGTTAGCCTGATTGTTGGCGCTCGCTATTTGCCGAAGTTCCAGCATCAGGATTTACAAACCAGCGCCCAGCAGATTGCCCGCGAGCGCGGCCTCGATACCGATGCCAGCCGCAAAGTTTATCTCCCGGTGATCCGCGCCTACCGCGTCGGGCCGGAGCTTGTCGCCTGGGCCGACGGCAAAAACCTGCGCGAACTGGGCATTTATCGCCAGACCGGCTGCTACATCGAACGTATTCGCCGCAACGGCATTCTGGCCAACCCGGACGGGGATGCGGTGCTGCAAATGGGCGATGAAATCTCCCTCGTAGGCTACCCTGACTCGCATGCTCGCCTTGACCCAAGCTTCAGAAACGGTAAAGAGGTCTTTGACCGCGACCTGCTGGACATGCGTATCGTTACCGAAGAGATTGTGGTGAAGAACCACAACGCCGTGGGCCGCCGCCTGGCGCAGCTGAAGCTCACCGACCACGGCTGCTTCCTGAACCGCGTGATCCGCAGCCAGATTGAAATGCCTATCGACGACAACATCGTGCTGAATAAAGGTGATGTCTTACAGGTCAGCGGCGACGCAAGGCGCGTCAAAACCGTGGCCGAACGCATCGGCTTTATCTCCATCCACAGCCAGATTACCGACCTGCTGGCGTTCTGCGCCTTCTTTGTTATCGGTCTGATGGTAGGCATGGTGACCTTCCAGTTCAGCTCGTTTAGCTTCGGAGTCGGTAACGCCGCCGGGCTGCTGTTCGCCGGCATCATGCTTGGCTTCCTGCGTGCCAACCACCCGACCTTCGGCTACATCCCGCAAGGGGCGCTGAACATGGTGAAAGAGTTTGGCCTGATGGTGTTTATGGCGGGGGTAGGCCTGAGCGCGGGTAGCGGCATCAGCAACGGCCTCGGCGCGGTAGGCGGCCAGATGCTGATTGCCGGCCTTATCGTGAGCCTGGTGCCGGTCATCATATGCTTCCTGTTCGGCGCCTATGTTTTGCGTATGAACCGCGCGCTGCTGTTCGGGGCAATGATGGGGGCACGAACCTGTGCACCGGCGATGGAAATCATCAGCGACACCGCGCGCAGCAACATTCCTGCTCTGGGGTACGCCGGTACCTATGCTATCGCTAACGTGTTGTTAACCCTGGCCGGGACGCTCATTGTCGTGATATGGCCAGGTTTGTGATCGCAACCACAGACAAAGAAAAATACTTTTTTTTTATACCTGAGCGAACTTTCTGGCGGGGCGTCAGTCTGAATTAGTGCCACTGCTTTTCTTTGATGTCCCCAATTTGTGGAGCCCATCAACCCCGCCGTTTTCGGTTCAAGGTTGATGGGTTTTTATTTTTTAGGGCATTAACAACAAAGCGTTATCGGATTTTCCGCTCGTTCTATTCTGCATTCCCCAACCCAACAATCCTTCTCACCATCACCCGCATATCGTCGCGCCCCATCGGCTCGCGGTCGGTGACATAGTGCAGCGTCATGCCTTCCAGAAAAGCGTCCAGCGCTCTGGCGGTTAGCGGGTCGAAAAACGGCTCCAGCGCCTGCTGACTGCGCACCATCCACTCCTGCATGATGACTTTTAGCTGTGGATTGCAGCTGGCATAAGCATAAAGTTGGTACATCACCTGCATGTTGTACGGCGTGGCCACGCAGCCACCGCAAATCATATCGACAATCGCTTCGCAGGCCTCAGCCCGGCTGCTGGCCTGCTGCATACGTTCCCGATAGCTGTCCGACATCTGATGGGCAAACAGGGTAAACGCCTCGCACAGCAGCGACTCTATACCGGAAAAGTAGTAGGTCATTGATCCCAGCGAGACCCCGGCTTCAGCGGCAATTTTACGGTGCGTGATATCGCTGATGCCGTGTTTCACCACCATATCCAGCGTGGCCTGCAGGATACGAGAGCGGCGTTCGGGGTCATTGCGGCGCGGGGCTTTGCTCATCATTACCTACCTGAATTTAGAGTATGGCGAAGAGTCTATACCGGGATATGTACAAATGTACACAAGCTTGCTAGTCTGCTCTCCTTATTTCTCTTTCACTGGTTGTTGTTCATGTCTGTCTCGCCGAGAAAAGCCTTACAGCTCCGCACCTGGGCTCTGTTTACCTTCTTCTTCCTCCCGGGCCTGGTGATGGCATCCTGGGCCACACGCACGCCCGCCATCCGCGATACGCTCAGCGTCTCTACGGCCGGGATGGGCATCGTATTATTTGGCCTGTCCATCGGGTCGATGGGCGGTATTCTCTGCTCCGGCTGGCTGGTGAAACGCTTTGGCACCCGCACCATTATTCGCAGCGGCATGACGCTGATGGTCATCGGAATGCTGGTGATGAGCCTCGCGCTTTACCTCGCCTCACCGTTACTGTTTGCCTTTGGCCTGGCGCTGCTCGGCAGTGGACTGGGTTCCGCCGAAGTGGCAATGAACGTTGAGGGCGCGATTATTGAAGGCCTGATGAAGAAAACCGTGCTGCCGATGATGCACGGCTTCTTTAGCCTGGGGACGTTGGTCGGCGCCGGGATAGGCTTAAGCCTGACCGCGTGGAACGTGGTCTCCTGGGGACACCTGCTGCTGATTGGCCTGGTGGTTATTGCGCCCATTGCTATCGCACTTATCGCCGTGCCGCATGGCGTAGGCAAAGACAATCCAGAAAAAAGCGAGACACACGAACCGCACCGCCCGTTTTATAAAGATATTCAGCTGCTGCTGATCGGCTTTGTCGTGCTGGCTATGGCGTTTGCCGAAGGCTCAGCCAACGACTGGCTGCCGCTGCTGATGGTCGACGGGCACGGCTTTAGCCCGACGTCCGGCTCGCTTATCTACGTTGGCTTTACCCTAGGCATGACGGTCGGACGCTTTACCGGCGGCTGGTTTATCGACCGCTACAGCCGAGTTATCGTGGTTCGCGCCTGCGCAATCATGGGCGTGATTGGCATCGGGATGATTGTCTTTGTCGACAGCGCGTTCCTTGCCGGCGTGTCGGTGATTCTTTGGGGGCTGGGCACGTCTCTGGGCTTCCCGCTGACCATTTCGGCGGCGGGCGATACCGGCCCAGACCCGGCCAGCCGCGTTAGCGTCGTGGCGGCTTCCGGCTATGTTGCCTTTTTAGTCGGGCCGCCGCTGTTAGGCTTCCTCGGCGAGCATTACGGCCTGCGTCACGCCATGCTGGTCGTGCTGACGTTAATGATTATTGCGGCGCTGGTTGCCCGCGCCGTAGCCAAACCCGGGCAACCTTCCGGGCAGGCTTTAGAGACTGAATAATGGAGAGTTCAATGAGCATCAAACTGATTGCAGTAGACATGGACGGCACTTTTCTTGATGACGCTAAAACCTACAACCGCGAACGCTTTGCGGCGCAATATCAGCAGATGAAGGAACAAGGCATTCGCTTTGTGGTGGCCAGCGGTAACCAGTATTTCCAGCTGATTTCTTTCTTCCCGGATATTGCCCACGAGATCTCTTTCGTCGCTGATAACGGCGGCTGGGTGGTCAGCGAAGGCGAAGATATGTTTAACGGTGAGCTGACAAAGCAGGAGTTCAACACGGTTGTCGATCATCTGCTGACGCTGCCGCACGTGGAAATCATCGCCTGCGGCAAACGTAACGGCTATACCCTTAATAGCTACGACGATGACTTTAAGGCGCTGGCGGCGAAGTTCTACCACCGTCTTGAGCACGTGGAAAACTTCTCCGGCCTCGACGACGTATTCTTCAAGTTCGCCCTGAACCTGCCGGATAGCCAGTTGGATGAAACCATGGACGCCCTCGGTGCGGAGCTGGAAGGCATTATGGTGCCGGTCACCAGCGGACACGGCTCTATCGACCTGATTATTCCGGGCATTCATAAAGCCAACGGTCTGCGCATCCTGCAGGAAAAGTGGGGCATCAAAGACAGCGAGGTCGTGACCTTCGGCGACGGCGGCAACGACATAGAGATGCTGACCCAGGCCGGGTTCGGTTTTGCCATGGCCAACGCGCCGGACAAAATTAAGCGTCTTGCCAGCCACCAGGCTGGGCATTGCAACCAGCAAGGTGTGCTGGACGTGATCGACAAGATCCTGAAAAAAGAAGCGCCGTTTAACTAACGACCTTTGAGAACAACAATGTTAACGATAAGAAAAGCAACCCCGGCGGATTTTGATGCGCTGGCGGAAATCTGGGAGGCGTCAGTCCGCGCCACGCATGACTTTTTGCCTGAGCAAAATATCAGGGCGCTGAAACCCCAGGTTCGCGAACGCTACATGCCGCAGATCCCGATGCTGCTGGCGGCCGATGAAGCTGGCAAACCACTCGGTTTTATCGGCTGCCACGAAAACCGCATTGAAATGCTGTTTGTTTCGCCCGAGAGCCGCGGCACAGGCGTGGGCAAGCAGCTTTTGCAGTACGCCATTGAGCAGTTGCAGGTTGATGAAGTGGACGTGAACGAGCAGAACCCGCAGGGCGTGGGTTTCTATCTGCATATGGGTTTTGCACAGATCGGGCGTTCAGAACTCGACGGCGAAGGGAATCCTTTCCCTTTGCTGCATTTGAAGCTGAAACGGTAGTTTTACCCTCTTCCTGAGAGCTGTCTCTTAGTCACAAATACGCTTTATGCCGGAACCGAGCCTCGCTTCTTATTTTTACCCTCACCCTAACCCTCTCCCTGGAAGGGAAAGGGAATAAACAATGTTTCCCATAACTTTTGTTTTCCCCCTCTCCCTCTGGGAGAGGGCCGGGGTGAGGGGGAAAGCTGACCTCTGACTAAAACTGATTCTTCAGCTGTTCCCGGCGATACTCGCCCTGCCGTTCCAGCATCCAGCCAGGATATTCCCGCGGCAGCTCGCTCACCGCGTTCAGCCTTTCAAGCTCATCATCGCTAAAGCGAATGCCCGTCGCGGCGATGTTGTCACCGAGCTGCTCGAGGCGTTTCGCGCCGATAATCACCGTCGTCACCGCCTGCTGATGCAGCAGCCACGCCAGCGCAATCTGCGCCACGGAAACGCCTTTTACATCGGCAATTTCGCGCATCACATCCACGCAATCGAACGCGCGATCTTTGTTGACCGGCGGGAAATCAAACTCCAGGCGGCGGCTGCCGGTTTCGGCTTTCCCGTCGCGATCGTACTTACCGCTAAGCAACCCGCCCGCAAGCGGACTCCATACCATCAGGCCGACGCCCTCGCTCTGCATCATCGGCACCAGCTCGCGTTCCAGGTCACGTCCGGCGATAGTGTAATAGGCCTGCAAAGAGGCAAAGCGCGTCAGCCCCAACCTTTCGGAGATCCCCAACGCCTTCATGATTTGCCAGGCCGCCCAGTTAGAGACGCCGATATAGCGCACCAGTCCCTGCTGCACCAGCGAGTCCAGCGCACGAAGCGTTTCCTCTATCGGCGTGGCGGGGTCAAAGCCGTGGAGCTGATACAGGTCGATATAGTCGAGCTGCAGCCGCTGCAGGCTATCTTTAACGCTGTTCAGGAGATGGAAACGCGATGAGCCACGGGAGTTCGGCCCGGCGGTGCCGGTTTCGCCAAATGCCTTGGTAGCCACCACCACATTCTCTCGCGGCACGTTAAGGTTTTTCAGCGCCTGCCCGGTGATAATTTCCGAACGCCCGCCGGAGTATACGTTGGCCGTGTCGATAAAGTTAATCCCGGCGTCCAGAGCACTGCCGACCAGGCTGTCGGCATCTTTTTGCGCGAGCTGGCCAATTTTGCCCCATATGCCGTCTTCGCCGCCAAAGGTCATGGTGCCAAGGCAAAGCTCTGAAACAAACAGGCCGGTATTACCTAGTTTTTTATAACGCATAGCGGTACCTCATGGTCAGGGTTTCAGGAAGGAAGAGTGCGGACTGTTAGTTATACGCGTCGAGTCCGGCTCTGGAATGGGGAATTTCTGCTCATTCCTTGCCTGTTTCTGCCTGAATCAGAGGTAGCGAAGTAGCTGCAATAAACCGTAGCCCACCAGCGCCGCCCAGAGCAGCATCGGCAGAGAGTAAAGGTGGAAGCGCCACCAGATGCGGCGATCGTTTGCCATGCGAAGGGCAATCAGGTTCGCCAGCGAGCCTGGCAACAGGCCAAAACCGCCAATATTGACCGCAAAGGCCAGCAGCAGCGAGGCAGGCACATAGTTCAGCAGCAAAATAGTGGCAGGAACGTTGCTGATAAACTGTGAGAGCAAGACGCCAAGGCTAAATAGCCCGCCTGAAGAAAGCTGAGCCACGCCCTGAAGCGAATGCTGCAACGCCGGAAGCTGAGTGATGAGGTGCACGTCAATAAACATCACCATAAACACCGCCAGCAGGCTCCAGTCGATGCTGAGTAGTACTTTACGCGCCAGTACCAGGAACCCAAGCGCAATCAACCCCAGCCCCCAGATTTCAAGCTTCAGCTCCAGCGCGAGAATAAACACGATATAGAACGCCAGGCAGCACCAGACCAGCTTAGGCTGCCACTGGCTTACATTTGCCTCGCCAGCATAGTGCAGCGGCTTTGGCTTAAAGCAAAACCACGCCAGCACCAGCAGGCTGACGGTCATCGCCAGCGCCAGCGGCGTCATCTGCCAGGTAAACGCCCCGAAGGAAAGCCCTGAATGCCCCCACAGCAGGATGTTCTGTGGATTACCAACAGGCGTCAACAAAGAGCCGGCATTGACCGCCAGCGCCTCAAAGATAATCAGCTTGCTGGCCGGTACCGAGCAGAGTTTTTTCAGCGTGATGGTCAGCGGAACGATGATAAACAGCGCGACATCGTTGGTCAGGAAGGTGGACAGCAACGCCGCGGCCGCCACCATGAACAGCGCCAGCTGGCGCTCGTTGGCAAAGCGCGCCACCATCTTGCGGCCCAGCACGTCGAAATACCCGCTCAGTTCCACTCCTTTGGTCAACATCATCAGCCCGGTCAGGGTAATGATGGTGTGCCAGTCGATAGCCGCGGGCCACAAAGCCGGGCGGAACGGCACCGCCAGGCTTAGGGCAACGCCGATAAGCAGTAATAAATGCAGGAATCGATCGCGCAGGAAAGTCTGCGCCAGACGCAGCAGCATGTTTAGCCGATACCCCGCTCTGCGCTAAATTTACGGAAAGCGTCCAGCGTCTCTTCGCTGACGTGGTGTTCGACGCCTTCGGCATCAATGCGCGCGGTCTCCGGGCTGATGCCCAGCGCGAGAAAGAAGTTTTCAACGATTTGATGGCGCTCGCGGCTTTGCTGCGCCAGTTTTTCACCTTCCGGCGTTAAAAAGACCCCACGCCACGGGATTTGCTCAATCAGGCCAACGGAGGCCAGACGCTTTAACATCTTTGCCACCGTAGGCTGGGAAACGCCCAGGCGAGCGGCCATATCGACCTGGCGAACCTCACCCACTTCATGAATCAAATCAGAAATCAGCTCAACATAATCATCAATTAACTCACGGCGGTGCGCTTCACGTACCTGCCTGAAGCCCTCAACATGCTCTTCAATATTCGGTAATGGCGTCACTTTTTCGCTGTTCTTTTGCCCTACCCGACGGCTCATAGTGCTTCCTCTTCCAGTGGCGCGGCGTCGTCATCTGACAACGGAAGGCGTCATTGTAAACCAGCATTGCTCATCCACAAAAATTTAACGAAATAGCCATGGCTATAAAATATAGCCTGTGCTATACCTGTATGTAATGCAGTCAGACCTGTTTATGGAAAAACGGTCGCACGACTAACAGGAGGACGCTATGAACGAATTTAAGAGGTGCATCAACGTGTTTACTCAATCTCCCTTCCAGGTACGCTTAATGCTGCTGAACATGATTTGTGACTGGGTTTCAGGCAAACCGCAGCAAAAAGAAGAAAAAACCCAATAACGCCAGGCATCCGCCGCCTGGCGACTCCGCTTAGCGTTGGTGGCTAACGGTCATTCTTTTGTCACATTCTCCCTGCAAAATTCCCGCTAATGGCTATTTTGGCCGAGCTTTAACCCCATCATTTGTCGGATTTGCAATCCGTCTCGCAAAACAGCTGTCTGTTATCAGTTGATCTTCTTATCTTACGGCTCTATCTTCTTGCAGCCCTGCACATGAAGCGGCTCGCAGATGCGGTGCTACTCCCCTTCGTTTCCGTCTGTCAGGCAGGCTCTACCCTTATCGCCAGGGTCACCGCATGGCGTTTTGCAAGACCATAATAAAGATGAATGTAACGGTTAAAGATACCCTGACTGCTCGCGGAATCATGCTGAATCCGTGGACCGGTTTCTATTTTCTTCAGTCCCTTTTAATTAACTTTGCGCTCGGCTATGAATTTAGCCTGCTTTACGCGGTTGCCTTTAGCTGCGTGCTTTTACTGCTTTGGCGCACGGCACCGCGTTTACAGAAAGTCTTGATTGGGCTTTGCAGCGCCGTGGCAGCGATGTACTTCCCGTTTAGCCAGGCCTACGGCTCGCCGAACTTCAATACGTTACTGGCGCTGCACTCAACCAATTTTGAAGAGTCCACGGAGATAATGACTATCTTCCCGTGGTACAGCTACGTGGTTTCCCTCTTTATTCTCGCGCTTGGCGTAATGGCATTGCGCCGCAAAGGTGAAGAAAAACGCCGATGGCGTCATTTCGATAGCTTATGCCTGGCTATCAGCGTGGGCTGTTTTTTCGTCACCCCGCTGACCAACCTCGCCTACGGCGGCGTGTTTAAATTTAAAGACACGGGCTACCCGGTCATTCGTTTTGTGAAAGACGTCGTGGTCAATAACCAGGAAGTCATTGAAGAGCAGACCCGCATGAAGGAGCTTTCTCAGCAGAAAGACTCCTGGAACGTGGTTTCTGTTCAGCCTAAGTACCACACTTATGTGGTAGTGATTGGCGAGAGTGCCCGCCGCGACGCGCTGGGTGCCTTTGGCGGCCACTGGGATAACACCCCGTTTGCAAGCCAGGTAAAAGGCAACCTGTTTATGGATTACGTCTCCGCCAGCGGCTCCACGCAAAAATCGCTGGGGCTGACGCTGAACCGCGTTGTAGACGGCAAACCACAGTATCAGGATAACTTTGTCACCTTAGCAAACCGCGCCGGCTTCCAGACGTGGTGGTTCTCAAATCAGGGCCAAATCGGCGAATACGATACCGCCATCGCCAGCATCGCAAAACGCGCCGATGAAGTGCAGTTCCTGAAGAACGGTGATTTTGAGGCCGATAAAAATACCCGCGACGAAGCGCTGTTAAAAATGACGGCTCAGGTTTTTGCCACGCAGCGCAGTACGCCGCAGCTGATTGTGCTGCATTTGATGGGCTCTCATCCGCAGGCCTGCGATCGTACTCAGGGCAAATACAAAGATTTTGTCCAGTCCAAAGAGACGTCCTGCTATATCTATAGCATGACGCAAACCGACGACCTGCTAAAACAGCTTTATCTGCAGCTGCAAAACACCGGGAACAGCTTCTCGATGGTCTATTTCTCCGATCACGGGCTGGCGTTTAAAGAGCGTGGCACCGACGTGCAGTACCTGGCGCATGACGATAAGTTTCAGCAGAATTTCCAGGTGCCATTTATGGTGCTGTCGAGCGACGACGCTACGCACAGGCTCATTAAAGCGCGCCGCAGCGCCAATGACTTCCTGAATTTCTTCTCTGCATGGACGGGGATTAAGGCGAAAGAACTCACGCCGAAGTACAAGTTTATTTCCGAGCAAAAAGCCGGGCCGACCTGGATTACCAACTTCAATCTACAGAGAGTGGACTATACTCATCTGCAGACGGATATCTTTGAGACCAGGACGCGTTAATCGGCCAGCCGGTTTACAGGTAAAAAAAAATCCGCCACGTGGGCGGATTTTTTATTTCAATCCCGGAAGGGATTAGAAGCGGTAGCCTACGCCAGCAATCCAGGTGCCAACGTCAACGCTACGAATACGGCTCTGCTCGTAGGAGAAGTCCAGAGCAACGTTTTCGATTGGGTTGAACTGCAGGCCAGCACCGTAGGAGAAGCCGTAGTCGCTCACAGAGTTATGCTCTGGGAATGCGGTCTGCTGGAATTTACCGTAGCCAACACCGACCACGCCGTAGATGCTTGCCCAGTCGTTGATGCGGTAAGCAGGACCAGCGGTGATACCGTAGTACTGACCTTTGTTGTACACGCCGTCCTGAGTGTCGCTTTTCTGGGTGTAGGTGAAGGAACCGATGTAGCCCAGCGGGGTATCATTTTCGTAACGGTATTTCAGGTTGAAACCGCCAGCTTTGTTAGCAACGCCCTGCATATCGCTCTGAGCATAACCACCGGTTACGGTGCTGGTTGCTGCAGATGCGGTACCTACGGAAACGGCCAGTACACAGGCCAGTGCTGAAAGACATGCAATTTTTTTCATAATATCCACCTCAAATGTGCTTCAAGTAAGTCCTAAGTTTTAAATATAACAAAAGGATGACAGAAACTCTTCGCCAATTGTGTTGTCTAATGAACCTTTTCATGTAACATAACATTTCCACTACATGTTAACTCACTAAAAAACTTGAGGAATAAGGCCGTGCGACGGCAAATATTAACCCCTATAACAATTCCGTCATTCAGATAATTCTGGAATTATTTTTGACATAAACTGACAAAACTGCCCGATCTTACTCCACGCCATGAGAATTTTTCTTAATGAAAATTCAACCAGCCATAACTTAATCCTTTAGACTGGGCTGACTTTTATTTTCTTGACCAAATACAAACAAATACTGACAAGGTACAGGATGCCGCAAACCTCCCGTAATATACCGCGCTGGCTGCCCATCGTGGTTCTGCTTATTGCCATGACGTCAATTCAGAGCGGCGCTTCGTTGGCTAAATCATTATTCCCGCTCATTGGCCCCCAGGGCGTCACTTCGCTGCGTCTGTTTCTGGGGACGCTAATCCTTGTGGTGATTTTTAAGCCCTGGCGGCTGCGCTTTAAGCCAGAGCAGCGTCTACCTCTGCTGTTTTATGGGCTGGCGCTGGGGAGCATGAATTACCTCTTTTATGTCTCGCTGCGCACCGTGCCGCTGGGCATTGCTGTAGCGCTAGAATTTACCGGGCCGCTGGCCGTTGCGCTCTTTGCCTCACGCCGGGCGGTGGACTTTATCTGGGTGGTGCTGGCGGTCGCCGGGCTGTGGTTCCTGCTGCCGCTGGGCCAGGACATCTCCCACGTTGACCTTGCTGGCGCTGCCTATGCGCTGGGGGCAGGTGCCTGTTGGGCGGTCTATATTATTGCCGGGCAAAAAGCAGGCGCAGAGCACGGCCCGGCGACGGTTGCTTTTGGTTCTCTGATTGCGGCGATTATCTTTGTTCCGCTGGGGGCATGGGAAGCGACCAGCTCGCTGCTGCAATGGTCGCTCCTGCCCGTTGGCCTGGCGATTGCCGTGCTCTCGACGGCGCTGCCCTACTCGCTGGAAATGATTGCGTTAACCAGGTTACCTACCCGCACCTTCGGCACGCTGATGAGCCTGGAACCCGGCCTTGCGGCGCTGTCGGGCATGTTGTTCCTCGGTGAGCACCTGACGCTGGTGCAATGGCTGGCGTTGCTCTCCATCATCGCAGCTTCAGTGGGTTCAACGCTGACCATGAAGCGCGAAACGCAGCTTAAAAATGTCGACATAAATTAATCCGTCGCCCTGCATTTAATGCGGTAATAATTACCGCATTAAATGATTTACCCGCAATCAAGCACTTATATTTTGTCCACTGGGTAATACTTAATAAGAATTATTTTCTTTTCGCTGTCATATTTATTCATTCTTTTTGACACGAATTTGAAAGTAGAGATAACCCACTGTTCCACAATGCATTTGCTTTTACCACTTTCCTCTCGCTATCGGTTTGATAGGTATTACCCTCACCAGCAAAGTAAAAAAGCGGTGCTATACTTATTGCCGGTAATTCATTGGGACACCAACATCAAGAGGATGAAAGATTATGAGTACCGCTAAACTGGTAAAAACTAAATCTACAAACCTGCTATATACCCGCAATGATGTGAAAGACAGCGAGAAAAAAGCCACCATCGAGCTGCTGAATCGCCAGGTCGTCCAGTTCATCGACTTGTCGCTGATTACCAAACAGGCTCACTGGAACATGCGCGGGGCTAACTTTATTGCCGTACACGAAATGCTGGACGGCTTCCGCACGGCGCTGACCGAACACCTCGACACCATGGCCGAACGTGCCGTGCAGCTGGGCGGTGTTGCTCTGGGCACCACTCAGGTGATCAACAGCAAAACCCCGCTGAAAAGCTACCCGCTCGACATTCATACCGTTCAGGAACACCTGAAAGAACTGGCCGATCGTTATGCCATCGTAGCCAACGACGTGCGTAAAGCCGTCAGTGAAGCGAAAGACGAAGACACCGCAGATATTTTGACCGCCGCATCCCGCGATCTGGACAAATTCCTGTGGTTCATCGAGTCCAACATTGAATAACGCATAGTTTTTTCCTATGGCCTCCTCCCCGCCCGGGGTCGGGGCCTGCACCAAAACAGCGCAGACCATTGCTCAATTCATAGCCCAAAGTTAATAAAATGTAATAATCACCTCACACAATCGTTAACGAATGATTGTTTTGTCCTCTGATTTCGCGGTAAAACTACCCCCTACCCTGCCGGTTCATTTTGCGCACCAAAATGGTGCACCATAACGGTGCGTTATGACTGGCTTGCAACGCTCAATGTGCAATGTTAAATAATCACATCCTTGCAAAACAGTAAGTTGCAATTTTGGCACGATTCTTTCATGAGTCGCCGCTGACGCAGGGGATCGCCCCGTGGATTAACAAAGGAAATGCTATGAAGTCGATTTTGAAAGTTTCACTGGCAGCACTTACCCTGGCTTTTGCAGTATCTTCCCATGCCGCTGATAAAAAACTGGTCGTTGCGACCGATACCGCGTTCGTTCCTTTTGAATTCAAGCAAGGCGATAAATATGTCGGCTTTGACGTGGATCTGTGGGCCGCTATCGCTAAAGAGCTGAAGCTGGACTACACCCTGAAGCCAATGGACTTCAGCGGCATCATTCCTGCCCTGCAGACTAAAAACGTTGACCTGGCGCTGGCCGGTATAACCATCACCCCTGAGCGCGAAAAAGCGATCGACTTCTCCGACGGCTACTACAAAAGCGGCCTGCTGGTGATGGTCAAAGCCAACAACAACGACATCAAAAGCGTAAAAGATCTGGACGGTAAAGTGGTCGCGGTTAAAGGCGGCACCGGTTCCGTTGATTACGCGAAAGCCAACATCAAAACCAAAGACCTGCGTCAGTTCCCTAACATCGATAACGCGTACATGGAACTGGGCACCAACCGCGCTGACGCGGTTCTGCACGACACGCCAAACATCCTGTACTTCATCAAAACCGCCGGTAACGGTCAGTTCAAAGCGGTAGGTGAGTCTCTGGAAGCACAGCAATACGGCATCGCCCTGCCTAAAGGCAGCGACGAACTGCGCACCAAAATCAACGGCGCGCTGAAAACCCTGAAAGAGAACGGCACGTACAACGAAATCTACAAAAAATGGTTCGGTACTGAACCAAAATAATAATTCTAAGCGTTAAGTAAGACCTGAGGGGCGCCTTTCGCCCCTCTTATTATTAAACGCCTCCAGCGCCTTAAGACCCCGGTCTGAAGCGCAAAGAGGTGAACCACGGTAGACAACAGGAACACATCATGCAGTTTGACTGGAGCGCCATTTGGCCTGCAATTCCCATCTTGTTTGAAGGCGCTAAGATGACCCTATGGATTTCAATCCTGGGGCTTTGCGGCGGTTTAGTAATTGGTTTAGTCGCGGGCTTTGCTCGCACCTACGGCGGTTGGATTGCCAACCACGTTGCCCTTGTTTTCATCGAAGTGATTCGCGGCACGCCTATCGTGGTGCAGGTAATGTTTATTTACTTCGCCCTGCCGATGGCCTTTACCGATCTGCGTATCGATCCGTTTAGCGCCGCCGTCGTCACCATCATGATCAACTCCGGGGCTTACATCGCAGAGATAACCCGTGGTGCGGTACTGTCTATCCACAAAGGCTTCCAGGAAGCTGGCCTGGCGCTGGGGCTGTCTAAACGTGAAACCATTCGCCACGTGATCATGCCGCTGGCGCTGCGCCGTATGCTGCCGCCGCTGGGTAACCAGTGGATAATCAGCATCAAAGACACCTCGCTGTTCATCGTTATCGGTGTGGCAGAGCTGACTCGTCAGGGTCAGGAAATTATCGCCGGTAACTTCCGCGCGCTGGAGATTTGGAGCGCCGTTGCGGTCTTCTATCTGATTATTACCCTGGTGCTGAGCTTCGTGCTGCGTCGCCTTGAAAGAAGGATGAAAATCCTGTGATTGAATTTAAAAACGTCTCCAAGCACTTTGGTCCAACCCAGGTGCTGCACAATATTGACCTGAACATCAAACAGGGCGAAGTGGTGGTGATTATCGGGCCAAGCGGCTCCGGTAAATCCACGCTGCTGCGCTGCATCAACAAGCTGGAAGAAATCACCAGCGGTGACCTGATCGTCGACGGCCTGAAGGTAAACGATCCGAAGGTCGACGATCGCCTGATCCGCCAGGAAGCCGGCATGGTGTTCCAGCAGTTCTACCTTTTCCCGCACCTGACGGCGCTGGAAAACGTCGCCTTCGGCCCGATCCGCGTGCGCGGCATGAAGAAAGACGCTGCCGATAAGCTGGCCAAAGAGCTGCTGGCGAAGGTTGGCCTGGCAGAGCGCGCGCATCACTACCCGTCAGAGCTTTCCGGCGGCCAGCAGCAGCGTGTGGCTATCGCCCGCGCGCTGGCGGTAAAACCGAAGATGATGCTGTTTGATGAGCCAACGTCGGCCCTTGACCCGGAACTGCGTCACGAAGTCCTGAAAGTTATGCAGGACCTGGCTGAAGAAGGCATGACCATGGTTATCGTCACCCACGAAGTCGGCTTTGCCGCCAAGGTGGCCTCCCGCCTGATCTTTATTGATAAAGGTCGCGTGGCGGAAGACGGTAACCCACAGGAGCTTATCGACAACCCGCCGAGCCCGCGCCTGCGCGAGTTCCTGCAGCACGTCGCATAACGTTTCACTCAGGGCGGCTAAGCCTGGCCGCCCTGCTTTTTCTGGAATTATCCCGCTTTTTACCTCACCAAAATCTCAGCCACTATACTTACTCCTTTGTCCGATTTCTCAGTCCGGAGGAGCGCTGTGCGATGGATCCTGATATTACTGTTTAGCCTGATGAGCCTGCCCGGCCATGCGGTCACCTTACCCGCCGCCGCCGTTGCCGCCTCAACGTCCCAAAGCAGTACCGCAGCACCGGCAGAGCCCGGCGTAGAAGAAAAGAAAAAAGCTTATTCGGCGCTCGCCGACGTCCTGGACAACCCCAGGTCCCGCAGTGAACTCATCGAGCAGCTTCGCAAAGTCGCCGCTGACGACGCCTCGCCAGGCGTGCCTGCTATCACGCCACCGGACACGCTCACCGAAGATAAAACCGTGCTCGAAAACGTCACCGACGTCAGTCGCCGCTACGGGGGAGAACTCACGCAGCGCTTTGAGCAGCTCCAGCAAAACATTGCCAGCGCACCGAGGAAAGCCTTTAACCAGCAGACTTTCTTCAATGCGCTGAGCCACTTCGCGATGCTTGCCAGCGCCGTCTTCGTATTTTATTTTCTGCTTCGCGCCTGCGTCCGGCCGCTGTGGGCCAAAATGGGCGACTGGGGGCGAAGAAAAAATCGCGACCATACCAACTGGCTTCACCTGCCGATAACCATCCTCGGCGCTTTCGCGGTGGATATCCTGCTGCTGGCGCTGACGCTGTTCGTCGGGCAGCTCCTCAGCGACAAAATGAACGCCGGCAACGCCACCATCGCGCGCCAGCAGGGGCTGTTTCTCAACGCCTTTGGGCTTATCGAGTTCTTCAAAGCCGTGCTGCGCCTCATTTTCAGCCCGCGCTTCCCGGCGCTGCGCCCCTTCCCCATCGGCGACCAGGGCGCCCGTTACTGGAGCCTGCGCCTTTCGTGGCTGAGTACGCTCATTGGCTACGGATTATTGGTGGTGGTGCCGATTCTCGCCAATCAGGTCAACGCCCAGATCAGCGCCACGGTCAACGTGGTGGTGATGCTGCTGATCACCGTCTGGGCGCAGTACCTGATTTTTCACAATAAACGCGCCATCCAGCAAAGTCTGATTCACCTGGCAGACCGCTCAATGAGCTTCTTTAGCCTGTTTATTCGTGCTTTTGCGCTCATCTGGCACTGGCTCGCCAGCCTCTATTTTGTGGTGCTGTTTTTCCTTTCGCTCTTCGATCCGGGCAACAGCCTGAAATTCATGATGGGCGCCTCGCTGCACAGCCTGACGATCGTCGGCGTGGCGGCGTTTATCTCCGGCATGCTTTCACGCTGGATAGCAAAAACCATCACCCTTTCTCCACAGGTACAGCGTAATTACCCCGAGCTACAAAAACGCCTTAACGGCTGGATATCCGTCTCGCTGAAGCTGGCGCGCATTCTTACCGTTTGCGTAGCAGTCATGCTGCTGCTGGATGCCTGGGGACTTTTCGATGTCTGGCAATGGCTTACCCAGGGAGCAGGAGAGAAAACCGTCGATATCCTGATTCGCATCGTGCTTATCCTTTTCTTCTCTGCGGTCGGCTGGACGCTGCTGGCAAGCCTGATCGAAAACCGCCTCGCGTCGGATATCCACGGCCGCCCGATGCCAAGTGCGCGGGCCCGCACGCTGCTGACGCTGTTCCGCAACGCGCTGGCCGTGGTGATAAGCACCATCACTATCATGATCCTGCTTTCTGAAATTGGCGTGAATATTGCGCCGCTGCTGGCCGGGGCGGGCGCGTTGGGGCTGGCGATAAGCTTTGGCTCGCAAACATTGGTAAAGGATATTATTACCGGGATATTCATTCAGTTTGAAAATGGGATGAACACCGGCGACTACGTCACCATCGGGGCGATTACCGGCACCGTAGAAAAAATGTCTATCCGTTCGGTGGGCGTCCGCCAGGATACCGGGGCTTACCACATCATCCCCTGGTCATCGATAACGACCTTCGCCAACTTTGTGCGCGGGATCGGCTCCTTCGTCGCAAACTATGACGTCGACAGGCAGGAGGACGTGGATAAAGCTAACCGGGTGCTGAAAGAGGCGGTGGAAGCGCTGATGGGCCAGGAAGATATTCGCATGCTGGTGATTGGCGAGCCGACGTTCTCGGGCATCGTGGGGCTGACAAACCAGGCCTTTACGGTGAGAGTCACCTTTACCACCCTGCCGCTAAAACAGTGGACGGTGCGCTACGCGCTCGACGGCATGGTCAAAAAACACTTTGATGATGCGGGCATCAGGCCACCGGTGCAAACCGTGCAGGTCATGCAGCCGGGTGCCGATGCGGTGCAGACCTTACAGGCCTCAGAAGCGGCGGCGGGTGCGTTACCCCCCGCCAGCCCGACCGGCTAATTATTTCCCGCGGTTTTTTGCCCAGCGTGCGCGCTGGGCATCATCCATAAAGCTCCAGGCGATGAAACGGCTCTGCTTTTGCCCCTGGGCCATCTCTTTTTTCACCACTTTCACCACGCCGGTTTCCTGCATCACGCGGTACAGCGCCGGCAGATTTTCACCTTTTGACACCAGCGAGGTGAACCACAGAACCTGGCGACCAAAAGCCTTACTTTCTTTGATCATCTGGCTAACGAAGGCCACTTCGCCGCCTTCGCACCACAGCTCCTGCTCACGGCCACCGAAGTTAAGCGCGCCATCTTCGCTCTGCCCAAGATTGCGCCGCTTACGTTCGCTCACGCTGCGGGCCGCTGCCTCCGAGTCGTGGAACGGCGGGTTGCACAGCGTGGCGTCGTAGGTTTCATTTTTATGGATAATCCCGTCCAGAATACAGGCGGCATTTTTCTGGCGGCGAAGGCGAATCATGCGGCTCAGCCCAGGATTGCCGTCAATAATTTGCTGGGCGCTGCGGAACGCAGCATCGTCCAGCTCAGAGCCGGTAAAGCGCCAGCCGTATTCGTGCTGCCCGATCAGCGGATAGATGCAGTTGGCGCCCACGCCGATATCCAGCACGGAAGCCTGAGCGGGCACGGCACCGTCGTTACCTTCCGCCAGCAGATCGGCCAGATGGTGAATATAGTCCGCGCGCCCCGGCACCGGCGGGCAAAGGAAACCTTCCGGAATATCCCACTGCTTTACCTGGTAGAAATGCGCCAGCAATGCCTGGTTCAGCGCCTTAACCGCTAACGGATCGGCAAAATCGACGGTGGTATCACCGTGCGGTCCCTGACGCAAAAACGCGGCCAGCGCCGGGCTGCTTTCGGTTAACGCGGCAAAGTCATAGCGACTGCGGTGGCGGTTGCGCGGGTGCAAACCAGGTTTAGTGGCGGCTGGGGTTTTCATCGGGGCTTCTCCTTGTGTGGGCGCGTAAGATACTCTGCTCTCTGCGTCGGGTAAATACATCGACGGCGATTTGACCTCTTCAACATCAATTCAGGTGCGCAATGAGTAAAAAACGTTATTACTACGAGCCCTCGGTGGGCCACGGCTTACCGCACGACCCGCTGAACGCTATTGTCGGGCCGCGCCCGATTGGCTGGATTTCCTCCTGCAACCTGCAGGGCCAGCGTAATCTCGCACCTTACAGCTTCTTTAACTGTTTTAACTATCGCCCACCAATCATTGGTTTCGCCAGTAGCGGCTGGAAAGACAGCGTCCAGAACATCCTCGACACCAATGAGTTCGTCTGGAACCTGACCACACGCCCTCTTGCCGAACAGATGAACGAAACTTCCATCACGCTCCCCCGTGGCGAAGATGAGTTTCAGCGCGCAGGCCTGACGCCCGTTGCCGGGACGAAGGTCAACGCCAGCCTGGTGGCGGAAAGTCCGGTCAACTTTGAGTGCCGCCTGTCGCAGTGCATTCGCCTGACGTCCGCCGACGGCGACGAGCTAAACAGCTGGCTGGTGCTGGGTGAAGTCGTTGCGGTGCATATTGATGAAGCACTGCTTATCGACGGCATTTACCAGACGGCGCTGGCAAAACCCGTGCTGCGAGCCGGGGGGCCCACCGCCTATTACACGGTCGATGAATCCCTGCGTTTCGACCTCGTCCGCCCCGACGCCCGTTAAATCAACAATATCAGCCACATAAATGTGTGTTTTTTGTCAGTTTTAGGTCAAGTTTTATCGTTCAAAAAACACGCATAACTCCATCAATTTTTTGCGCCATTACCTGCCTGTAAGGGAACTAGACTGTAAGTGTCAGACAACAAAAAGGTGTTACGCTCTTAACGCTCAAGAGGATGTAAAGATGAAAAAACTGCTGTATTTCTCTGCGGTTATCTCTCTTGCTGCACTGCCTTTTGCCTCCATGGCAGCCCAGGAAATGAGTGACGCAAACCTTGGTCAAATGCAACCTATCGGCACCGTGACGGCCAAAGCCAGCAACCTTGACGATCTGCAGGCCAAACTGGCAGAAAAAGCCAAAGAACAGGGTGCCACCGGCTACGTGATTAACTCTGCGGGCGGTGATAACCACCTGTACGGCACCGCCACTATCTACAAATAGCCCTTGTCCAGGCCAGCAAAATGCCCTGCAGTCCACTTTGCGGGGCATTTTTATTTCTCCGCTACGCAAAAATATTTAAGCAATCATATGATACTTATATAGCTCATCTGTGAATTAACTCACTTTATTAGCGCCGAACAATCACTAAGGTAATGGCACGCAAGAATTGTCTCTTGTGATTACTTTCGGAGCGGTAAAATGAAAAACCTGATGGCCGCATTAGAAGCCCGGCTGATGCCTCTGGCCGCCAAAATGGCGCAGCAGCGCCACCTCGGTGCCATTCGCGACGCCTATATCTCGTTCATGCCGTTTATTATCGTGGGCTCGATTCTGCTGGTTATCTCGTCGTTCCCGAGCACCCACTACCAGCAGTTTATGGCCTCTATTTTTGGCGAGGGCTGGTCAGCCACCGTTGAAATCCCTTTTAACGCCATCTTCTCAACGATGGCGGTCTTTATCAGCTTTCTGGTGGCCTACCGGCTGGCAGAGCGCTACGACATCGACAGAATGTCCTCCGGCATTTTGTCCCTCTCCTGCTTCCTGATCCTCACGCCTTTTGCCAAACATCCGGACGTCGGCAACATGATCCCAATGGAATGGCTGGGCTCAAAGGGGCTGTTTGTCGCGATGCTGGGGGCGCTGGCGAGTACGGAGCTGTTTGCCTGGATGCTGCGCCAGAACTGGGTCATCAAAATGCCGGACGGCGTCCCTCCGGCGGTGCAAAAATCTTTCGCGGCGCTTATCCCGTCGCTGCTAATTCTGATTATTGCCCTAGCGGTTCGCGTGCTGTTCGCAAAAACCGACTATCACACCATTCATCAGTTCGTCTATGAAGTGCTGGCGACGCCTATCCGCCACTTCGGCACCTCTTACATCGGCGCACTGTTTACCTGCTTCAGTATTACCAGCCTGTGGTCGGTAGGCATTAACTCCGGCTCGATGGTCAACGGCATCCTTCGTCCCTTCTGGATGGAAAACCAGATGGACAACCTGGCCGCCACGCAGGCCGGCATGCCGCCGCCGCACGTGGTGACCGAGCAATTTTACGACATGATCTGGATGGGCGGCGCAGGGGCAACATTGTCTCTGGTGATTGCTATGCTGCTGTTCGCCCGCAGCCAGCACATCAAAAATGTCTCACGGTTGGCCGTCGGCTCCTCCATTTTCAACATTAACGAGCCGGTGCTGTTTGGCCTGCCGGTCATCATGAACCCCGTCATGCTGATCCCCTTTAACCTTGTGCCGCTGGTGCTGGTCACGGTGCAGTACATCGCCATGTCCATTGGCATGGTGGCCACCACCACCGGGGTGTACATCCCCTGGACGCTGCCGCCGGTCTTGAGCGGATTTATCGTCACCGGGCACCTGAGCGGCGCGGTTATCCAACTGATTAACCTGTGCATCGGGGCGCTGATATACCTGCCGTTCCTGAAGGTCGTTGACCGGCAGTACCGGGCCAGTGAATCACCGGCACAGGTGACTGAAAGCAAACCCGCCACGGAGTAGTTAAACATGACGTTATCAGCAAACTGGGGAACGATCGCCACCTGGCGTATGGCATGGGAAGGCGTTGGTGAAGCCGCCGAACGGCTGCAGCAAGGCGGTTCGGCCAGCGACGCCGTGGTGCATGCGGTCAAATGCGTAGAAGATTATCCATTCTATAAATCGGTCGGCTTCGGCGGCCTGCCCAATGAAAAGGGTGAAGTCGAGCTGGACGCCGCCTTTATGGACGGCACCAGCCTCGCGCTCGGCGCCGTCGCCGGGGTAAGGAATATCGCTAACCCGATCCTGGTCGCCAGGGCCCTCAGCGAAGAGCGTTTTAACAGTTTTATGGTGGGCCAGGGAGCCGAAGCGTGGGCAAAAGATCGAGGTTTTGAAAGCAAAACGATGCTGACCGAGCGGGCGCACAATCATTACCTCAAGCGCAAGCGTGAAACCCTCGATCGCGGGCTAAGCCCCTACACCGGGCACGACACCGTGGGCGTGATCGCGCTCGACGGCCAACAAAAAATGTCTGTCGCCACCTCTACCAGCGGCCTGTTTATGAAGCGCCCTGGCCGCGTAGGCGACTCACCGGTATCCGGCTCCGGCTTCTACGCCGACAGTGAAGTCGGCGCCGCCACCGCCACCGGCCTCGGCGAAGATCTGATGAAAGGCTGTATCAGCTACGAGATTGTCAGCCGCATGGCGCGCGGTATGTCACCGCAGCGGGCGGCCGAGTCTGCGGTTTATGACCTGGAGGCCAAACTGATTTCCCGCTACGGTCGTGCCGGCGACCTGTCCGTCGTCTGTATGAACAACCGGGGCGAATACGGCGCGGCCACCACCATCGACAACTTCTCTTTCTCTGTCGCCACGCCAGCACAGCCTGCGCAGGTGTTTCTCACCGCCCGGGACGGCAACCGCACGGTCATCCGCCCGGCAGATAGCGAATGGCTGGACGCCTACCAACAGCGCATCACCGCGGAGGTTATCCAATGAAATGCCAGCTAGTTTCACCCGACGCTGCCTTTAACAGCGCTCATCTCATCTTGTGGAATACTTCCCTGAGCCGCTGGCCGAACGCGCTCCAGCCCCTGCTGGAAGAGATGTCTACCTATGATGAGCCGCAAACAACCGCCTTTGGCTTGCAGGGTATATGCGAGCGCCTGACGCTGCTGCCTTCTGCCGATGTCACCCAGCCAGTCGTGCTTCGCCAGCTGCTTTCTGCCGTTGAAACGCTGCTGCCGTCTCCCGTTTTGCAGCCCGTCGCGCTGGATCTTGCGGGCTTTAACCTGGCGGACGAAACCACGTTTGTGCGGCTGCGCACGCTGCTGATAGCCCTGCTCAACCGCTTCTATCAGCTGCCGCAGCTGGGCTATCGTCAGGACCAGCCGCCAGGCGACAGCGAACTGTGGCTGATAACCGAGCCCAACAACGCCCTGGCGCGCCGCCTGGCTGAACAGGCCGAGGCTATCGCTCAGGGAATGCAGCTTTCTCGCCAGCTGGCCGATTTGCCCGCGCTGGACTGCCGCCCGCAGGATGTGGCGCTGCAAGCAGAAGCCTGGGCCGCCCAGCATCCGCAAACCAGCTGTGAGATCCTCGACGAGCAGGCCATTTTTGACCACGGCCTCGGCTGCCTGCACGCCACGGGAAAAGGCAGCGTCAATCCGCCCCGGCTGGTTACGCTGTGCTGGCAGGGTGCCGGCGAACAAGACCCGGTTTATGCCCTGGTCGGGAAAGGGATTACCTTCGATACCGGCGGGATGTGGCTGAAGGAAGGCGAAGGCATGCGCACGATGAAGTACGACATGTGCGGCGCGGCGGTGGTGTTCGGCATGATGGAGACCGTGAAACGCCTGAACCTGCCCATCAACGTCGCGGCGGTCATGGCGCTGGCGGAAAACATGCCCGGCAGCACCGCGATGATGCCGGGTGATGTTGTGCGCTCTCATGAGGGTGCAAGCGTAGAAATTATTAATACCGATGCCGAAGGCCGCCTGGTCCTCGCGGATGCCCTTAGCTATGCCGCAGAACGCTTTAAGCCTGCCGCCATGGTTGACGTCGCCACGCTGACCGGCGCGGTAGTCAAAGCGTTGGGTTACGACATTTCGGGGCTGATGAGCAACAACGAAGCGTTAAGCCAGCGCCTGCAGCAGGCGGGCAGCCTGACGCAGGATCGCGTCTGGCCTTTGCCGCTGGACGAAAGCTTTGACGGCCAGGTGAAGAGCGCCATTGCCGACTATACCAACACGCCGCCCAACAACGCCGCTATCGCGGTGTCTGCCGCGCAGTTCCTCAGTAAATTCTGCCATCAACGCCCCTGGGCGCATCTCGACGTCAGCGGTACCGCGCTGTCGCGAGGGAAGTTCACCCAGGCCAGCGGCCGACCGGCACATTTGCTGACGCAGTATTTTCTGTCGCTGTGTGAGGGGAAATAGCGTTTCATTAATATGAAGCGCCCGAACGGGCGCTTAACGCCGGGGATGATTGAGCTTGAGCCACGCTTCCGGCGTCAGGTTTTTCAGCCGGCTGCGGATGATCCTCTTATTCAACAGGTCTTCGAACTCCAGCAGCACGGCCCCTAACCCCAGACGCTTATCAAAGCGCTCGCCGTTCAACAGCCCATCCAGCTGCTGGTGATAATTGCCCTGCCCGGCTTTTTCGAGCCAGCTTTCCTGCGGGGCCGTATATAAAGGAACGCCAAGTGCCTCAGCGAGATTCCGGGTGAACACGCACGGTTTCGCCGTTAACGAAAGCAGGGGCAGCGAAAGCCCTTCGCGTAAAAATCCCACCAGCGGCTCAGGCATAGCCTCGCTGCCGCGCTCCCGAAGCGCAACGGCCATATAGCCGGAAACGCGGTCGCTGAACACCAGCAGCTCGCCCTGCTTGTGGCTAATGATTTCCGGCAGCGGGAAGGCATCCAGCACAAAATGGCCCGGCATCTGCTTGAGATCCGGCTTACTCATGCGGGACTGCTGCCAGTTTTGCAGCATGCGGCTGACGCTGGCGCGCGAAATCCCCTGCTGAATCAGCAAGCGCGCGGCTTCAAGAAGCTCGTCCAGGGAAAGCGCGAGGCGCAGGCGTAGAAACACCAGCATCGACTCCTGCTCGTGGCTTAACGCACGATGAATCGTATTGGGCCGATGAGACTTGTCGTAGCAGTCGTCGCGCATGCGCCAGCGACGGACGGTATCGACCGAAATGTTCAGCTCTTCCGCCAGCTCGCCGTCCGTTTTTTCGGACTCCTGAATGTACTTACGCGTACGCGGCGTTGTTGTGGCGTTGGAGTGCAGCTTTATCTCCATCGAACCTCATCCATCGGGTTGAAAAGGAAAGACAACATTATAAAAGCTTCCCCGGCAGGTTACTGCGCAAAAAATCAAAGTCATCCCAAAAAGCGTGCGCAAGCGATTGCACATCAGGTACGACCAGCACTAACAAAAAGAGTAGCAAAATGTGCGCAAACTAAGTGTTTCCAGGGTTAACGTCACGCAGCGAAACTATTTACCTCGTAATCACTACTTATTTCAACAGGTTATAACTAATTCAATTTTTTTGATTAAGGTCGTCAATTCTCTTCGATTTATTCTTCCACTAAAAAGTGTGACCATAATCACATCGACGGAACAACGTCACCTTAACAGAACAACCTGCGAGAATTTAGCCATGAAAACCATCAAATATGCTGTAGCTGCAATTGCTCTTTCAACTCTGTCTTTCGGTGCTTTCGCTGCCCAATCCGTGAACGAAGCACAGACACAGAACCTGAATAAAATTGGTGTTGTTTCCGCAACTGGCGCAACGACCCTGGATGGCCTGGAAGCAAAACTGGCGGCTAAAGCAGAAGCAGCAGGCGCAAGCTCTTACGCGATTACCTCTGCCAACACCGAAGGTCAAATGAGCGGCACCGCGGTTATCTACAAATAATCACGCGCTCAGGCATTACCCTCATTGAGGCCGGTACCCTCATCGGCCTTGATAGCACTACCCTTGTTTAACCCTGATGTTACCCTTGTTTGCCCGCGATGCCTGTCGCGGGCTTTTTTTGTTTGTCGTTCAGAAAACTTCAGCAACACGCGCCAGGCCAGCCTCAAGCGTGGCCACTTCGCCGGTGGCCAGCAGGCAGCAGGCCATCTGAATTTTCAGCGACTGCGGCACCGGCTCAACGCCCGCCACGCAGCGCTCAATCCAGCGTGCGGTCACGGCAGGATCTTTGCCCGACGGCAGCACAACGGCCTCGCCGTCGACGTCGGTCTGCCGCTCGCTGACCACGCGGGTTCCCTTGTCATCAATCAGCGTAATCTGCGGGCAACGCTGCGGATTGGCGTACACCTCGCCCTCGGTACCGTGCATTAACAGCCCACGGCCGCCGATATCGGCAAAGAACTTCGCCACTTTTGGCACGTATTCCGGATGAGAAACGCTGGCCAGACGCAGCGCGGCATCTTCGGCAAACGGCGTGGCCAGCTTCGCCAGCGTATGCGCGCTGTTACGCACGCCCATGCGCCAGCGCATCGCCAGTTGGGTTTCCATCGGCGGGCAAAGCGCGCTAATTGGCAGGTAGACGGGATGATGAGACTCAAGCTTCGCCTGCGCCTGTCCGGCGTAGCGCGTTGGTTCAATGCCCAGCAGCGTAAAAATGGTTTCCGTTAACACCCGGGTTGGGTCTTCGCTCACGCCGTGGACCACCACGGGGTAACCCAGCTTGTTGAGCAAAAGCGCCAGCAGCGGCGTGAGGTTCGCCTGCTTGCGGGCACCGTTATAGGAAGGGATCACAATCGGCATCGGTTTACCCGGCGGCGGGGTTAGCGCAATAACGTGCTGCTTCATTGCCTCATAAAAACCGAGCATCTCCGCTTCGCCTTCGCCCTTGATACGCAGGGCAATCAGCACGCCGCCCAGCTCCAGGTCAGGCACTTCGCCCTTCAGCATATGGCTATACAATCCGCGCGCGGTATCAAAATCGAGATCTCTGGCGTGGTTTTTCCCCCGGCCAATTTCTTTAATGATTTTGCGATAGTCCATTCAGACTCTCCTTGCTATTTCTTGCTCACACGTTTGCGCCGTACAGTGTGTTTCGGCGTCGTTATTATCACTTTCGCTTCCGGCGCTTCGGGCTGTTCAATCGGGAACACCGGCAGCGCGGCCAGCAGGCGCTCGCCGTAGCGTTTACTCAGCAGGCGGCGGTCGTAAATGACTATTTCACCATAGCAGGCGTGACTGCGAATTAAACGTCCAACTTGTTGGATCAGGTTTAAAGAGGCGCTGGGCAAACTCTGCACCTCGAAAGGATAGCGGTTAAGGCTTTTCAGCCACTCCCCTTCGGTGACGACCACCGGGCTGTCTACCGGCGGGAAGGCGATTTTATGGATATGGACCTGGGTCAGCAGCTCGCCTTTCAGGTCCAGCCCTTCGGCGAAAGATTGCAGGCCGATAAGCACGCTGGTTTCCCCGGCCTCAACGCGCTTGCGGTGCAGCTCAACCAGCCGGTAGCGAGGCTGATCGCCCTGCACCAGCAGCATCAGCCGCAGGTCGGTGACGTGGGTTAAAAACTGCTGCATCGCCCGGCCGCTGGCAAACAGCACCAGCATCGCTTTGTGCTCGCCCAGTGCCAGCTGCGCACGGAAGAACGCCGCCATCTCGGCAATATGCTGCGCCTCGTGCTCCATCAGTGGCTCAACGCGCATCTTCGGAATCACGATTTTACCCTGCTCGATATGGTTAAACGGCGAGTCCAGATGGATAAAGCGGTCGCCCGCTTTCTCACGCAGCCCGCTCATTTCCTGCAGGCGGTCAAAACGGTTTAGCGAACGCAGCGTGGCAGAGGTGACTATCACGTGCGGTACCTTGCGCCAGAGCATTTTCTCCAGCTGATCGCTAACGCGGATGCCCACGCAGTGGAAGAAAAGATGCGGCTGCCCCTCACGGATTTCACGCGTGACCCACTTCGACACCGGCGCGCCGGAGGCCTGCTCCATCGCCGCCAGCTTCCACAGTTTGCTCTGCGCTTCAAAGAAGCCTAGCGCCCTGTTCATCTGCAGCAGCGCCCGGTGCAGGCGCACGATGTCATGGCTGGCGGTTTTTTCACTCAGATCGTTCAGCAGCGCTTCTGAGAGGCTACGCAGCGCCTCCATCAGCTTTGCCAGCCGCTGGCAAATGACCATCACCTCTTCGGGCAGCACGCCCATCTCAAAGCGGTGCTCCCCTTCCCGCTCGCCCGGCAGCCACAGGCCGACGATAGCGTGAAACGACTGCAGCAGCTCGTAAACTTCATCGCAGTGGTTGGTCAAACGTTCAGGAGAGGTCAGCGGCGGCGGGCTTTTGGGCCGGAACTGCGCCATGCAGGTTTCCACCAGCTTGCTGAACAGGTCCAACTGCAGGCGGCTGTAGCCCGGCGTGACCTCGGCGCTCATCTCCAGCGCGTCGCGAGCCACGTCGGCAAGGTGATGCCCTTCGTCCAGTACCAGCAGCAGGTTTTTCGCTTCCGGCAGCACCGCATCGCTTTCCAGCGCCGCCATCACCAGCGCATGGTTGGCGACCACCACTTCCGCCTCGTCGATTTCGCGGCGGGCCACAAAGAACGGGCACTCTTTGTACCAGTGGCAGTTCCGCCCCAGGCAGCTGGCTTTATCGGTGCTTAGCCGCCGCCAGAGGTCATCCTCGATGGCCTCGTCGGTATGATCGCGCAGCCCGTCCCATTTATAGCCGTCGAGGCTGGCTTTGAGTTTGGTGCAACGCTGCTGCTCGGCTTTGCTGGTCGGTGCCATCTCATCATCGAGAAAGGCCAGCAAATCGCCCTGGGTAAAGTTGTCGGTTGCCAGCGCGGCCAGGTTACGCGGGCAGACGTAACGCCCACGGCCAAAGGCGGCGGTAAATTTCAGGTCAGGAATGATTTTGCGCAACAGCGGCAGGTCTTTGCTGTAAATCTGATCCTGCAGTGCGACGTTGGCGGTGCTGACCACCAGCGTTTTTTGGTCTCCCCTGGCGATGGCAATGCCGGGAATCAGGTAAGAGAGGGTTTTGCCGACGCCGGTCGGTGCTTCGATAGCCAGATGCCGCCCTTCCTCACCGGCGAGGGTCTTCGCCACCTCGGCGATCATCTGCCGCTGAGGCGCTCGCGGAATAAAGTCCGGGATCTGCTGCTGTAGCGCCTTATACCAGGCACCGATTTGCGCTTTTTGCGCCGACGACAAAGCCATAACATCACTTCTACTGTATAAACAGCCACTATTGTTTCACTTTTACTCCCCTGACAGTAGCGTTTTTTCCTCTTCTGCGAAGCTCATTGCGGAAAACGTTTTAACCGCACTCCGGCGGCTAAAACGTGAGGGTGATTTTTATACGAGCCAGGCGGCCAGCTTTTCGGCCTGCAGGGCAAAGCGGTTAAACAGCCGCTTTAACACTTCCGGCTCGAGCTGGTGAAACGGCAGGCTGCTCCACTGCACGACCTGCTGTTGTTCAGGCAGCAGCCCGGTGAGCACCGGCGGGTAATCCATTCCCAGCAGGTTTGCCTGCAGCAGCACCGAGAGGGTTTCGGTGTCGCTCAGCCGGGTTGGCCGCACGGGCAAAATACAGCTCAGCAGCAGGTGCCCCACCGGGGACTCGCTGATCTCCAGCGTTAAGCCCTCGGCAAGCTCTATGGAATAGCCTTCGGCGTTCTCCAGCTCGGCTTTTTGGCCGAGATCATCGGCCAGCAGCGGCTGCAAAATTTGCGCTAGTTTTGAAGGTGCGGGCATCGTTAGTTACCTAAAATTCGCCGGAAAGCGGCGGTCACGGAGTTAGAACGAGGCCGCGTTCGGGCCGGGGCTGGCGCGGCGCCGTAAACGTCGGGTGGAATCACCGGCGGCTCGCGGTAGACCGGTCGGCTATTCATGCCGTGCACAGGCGCGTGGGCATGCATCGGCGGCGGTCCGTAGCTGTAAACCGGTGCCGCAGCGGGTGGCGGCCCGTAGTGAAAAGCAGGCCCTGAGGCCGGAAGCGGGATGGTGCTGTACATATTTCCCGGTGCCGGTGGCGGCGGTGCGTAAATCGGCATTGGCGCCGGACGAACATCGATGGAGTTTGCCCGCCGACGAGGCGCTGCGGGCGGTACCGCATTTGATGCCGTTCGTGGGCGGCGGCCGCGAGAGGATGATTCTGCGGCAAAGGACTCCGTGCGCTGACGAGGACGATCGTTACTGCTGAACGTCGGGGCCGGGGCCCCACGCTGCTGCGCCTCAGCGGCAGCCTGAGGCCCGCTCATACGGGAACGTAGCTGCCCCGCGGACAACGACTGGTCAAAATGCTGCACCACGCCACGGCTGTCGCTGCCGTCATACTGAATACCCAGATTGTTGGAGGCGTGGCGCTGCACGTATCCCGGCCCGGCGGCCACTGAGTCACGCAGCTGTTCCGGACTGAGCTTCGCGAGTTTTGGCGCCGCCTTGCGGAACGCTTTGTCCACTTCCGCCTGCGTCGCTTTCTCGCCACGCAGCAGCTTCTCGCGGACATCATCATCCCTGTAGCCAGGCTGGAACGTCTGCAATACGTGGAAACTATCGCCGAATTTCGCGTCCTCCAGCCTCATGGCGCGGCCAAACTCCGGCCAGGGATCGGACACAATGGACTTCCCGTCTACGCGCGGATCGCCAATGATCACAAAGGCATGGTCTACGTCGCGGTTATGTACCACGGAAACCGGCTGTTTGACGCGGGAGTTCGCCAGCAGCAGCGCATTCACCGCCGCCATTTCACCGCAGTTGCCCGCACGAAACTTAGAAGCCTCCCACGCACGCACGGTGTAGTCTCCATTGCCCGTTCCCTTCTGCGCCAGCAGCGTTCGCTTATAGGATTCCCCCATCGTGGCGCGAACATGGTTCTTTTGGTTGCCCGACCCCATGTCCAGAATGCGCCAGGTATCATCTATCGCTTTATTGGCGTAATAGAGCGCATCCGCCCGGCGCGACGACACCTTCACGGTGCAGTCGAAGTGCTGAGGATTGTTAGGCTCCAGCGCGATGCGCATGGATACCCGTCGGTTTGAGTTACCGCTTATCAGGCCAGGATCGACCCGCAAGCTGGTATCAACGCTGTTCAACGGCATGATATCTCCCCACTTTAGTTGTTGAGTCAAAAGGTTAAGTGGGAAGAGCGGCGCGGTGGTTCCTGAGGGCAGCAAAATCGTTGCGCCATCGCGCCCGGCACGGGACGCGTGGGCAACTTGTAACAAGCTGCAACTTTTATCGCCCCCGGCAGAGCTAGATTCGCCGCGGCGAGGCTGCTATGTTCATTTATCACGCGTCTTTGCACTTCGTGCGCGATAATTATTTTTATAAAAAAGAACAATTTAATAACTATAAATTATGGATGACAGACGGTATGGCAATCAGACTCCTCCTCGCGGACGATCACATTTTGATGCGCGAGGGCCTGAAACAAATTTTTTCACTGGATAAGAAAATTAAAGTGGTGGCGGAAGCCGGCTGTGGCAAAACGGTGCTCTCGCTGCTGACGGAAATTGATGTTGATGTGCTGCTGCTGGATCTCTCCATGCCAGGCGAGTCCGGGCCGGAACTGGTGCAGCAAATCACCCGGCTGTGGCCGATGCTGCCGGTGCTGGTATTAAGCATGCACAACGAGCCGCAAATCGCCCAGATGGTCCTCGCCAGCGGCGCCCACGGCTTCATTACTAAAGATCAGGCTCCGCAAACGCTGCTGCACGCAATCCATCGCGTGGCCGCCCGCCAGCGCTATATCGACCCTTCGCTGGCGGAAGCCATCGTCTTTTCTACCCAGGAAAACGACCAGCTTCGCCGCTACGCCACGCTATCCCAGCGCGAAAAGCAGATCCTCCGTCTGCTGAGTAGCGGCGAAAATGTCAACGGCATAGCGGAGACGCTGAGCATCAGCAACAAAACGGTCAGCACCCATAAAACCCGCATGATGGAAAAAATGCAGTTCGACAACAACGCCGACATCATCAAGTTTGCTATTCGTTATCATAAACTTTAGCCGCGCCCGGCTGGGTATAAGGGATCTCGATATGCACGCAGCTCCCTTTACCCGGCGTGCTGTGGATGTTAAACGTCCAGCCCTTCATCATGCAGCGTTCCCGCATGCTCAGCAGCCCAAATGCCCCCTCGGACACCAGGCCCGGATCAAACCCCTGGCCGTCATCATTGATGCAAATAAGCACGACGTTGCCCCTTGTGAGCACCTTCACCTCCACTTCCCGCGCTTTCGCATGCCGCTGAACGTTGGTGAGCGACTCCTGCACCACGCGGAAAATCGCCGTCACCTCATCGTCACACAGCGACACCGGCAGCGGCTGAATGGTCAACGTACAGACCCCGGAGCGGAGCTTATTGAACTGGTCCCGCAGCCAGATAAGCGCGGGCTTCAGCCCCATATTCAGCACCGCCGGGCGCAGCTGGGTGGCAATGTCACGCACCACTTTAATGGTGCCATCCACCAGCTGAGTCAAAGGTTCGACTTCATGCTGGAGCGCGGGATGGTTCTGCCCCAGCAGGGAGATCCCTACCCGTAGTGAGGTAAGATGCTGTCCCAGCTCATCGTGAATTTCTCGCGCCATATGCTTGCGTTCGTTTTCGACGCTGCTTTGCATCTTCTGGGTCATCTGCCTCAGCTGTTCGTGGGTCTGGCGCACCTGCTGTTCGGCAAAATATTGCCGGGAGGCCGGACGAGCGATCACCAGCACGGATTTCAGCGTCTGCTGCGGCGTGAACTCAGGAATAAAACGCGCCTGATAAATCCTCCCTACCCGTGAGTCGGAGCGCACGCCATGCAGCACGGCCTCCAGCTGAATGTGCTTGCGCAGCACCAGCTGCAGCGACCAGTTGATCTGCTCCATCAGGGTCGAGTCGCCGATGAGCGAATTCATTTTCAGGCCGATAGCCGCCGCGCTCCTGGGCATACACTGCAACGCCGTTTCGTTGGCATAGAGCAGCCTTTGCTCGCTGTCCACGCGCAAAATAGCATCCGGCACGTTATCCAGAATGTCGCGAAGTTCGTTTTCGCGGTCGTAGTAAAAACGATGAATGTCGTTGCGGTAGCGGGTATCGCACACCACCATCATCACCCAGTTCTGCCCCTGGAACGCAAAGCGACTCGGGCAAACTTCCACCGGAATCACCAGATCGGGCGAGGCGTGAAAGCGGGCGTTGATTTTATCGCCGTACAGCGAATGCTCCGGCTGCTCCAGCTGCTGCTCCACCACCGCGAGCAGCGGCAGATCGCCGTAGCCCCGCAGGCGGGTGAAAATATTTTCGCCTGAAAGACGCCCTTCATTTGCCGGCAGGCAAACGCTGAGCGCCTTATGGTTGGCAAAAACAATAGTGAAATCCCTGTCAACGATGAAAACCAGCTCGCGCATACTGTTGAAAGCGGCGCCCAGCAAATCCGGAGAGTCATTGGGCCGTGGATGCGGCCCGCCGTCTTGTTTCATAGGGTATTATTCTTCTCGTTCAGGGGATAACGAAGCGAACGTGGCTCAGTTCAGGCTATCCCACCCCAGATCCTGTTTTAAGGACTGCCGGAGACGGGAAAGACGTGAGCGAACGGTGCCGATCGGAATGGTCATCCGGTCGGCCGCTTCCTGGTAACTGATGTCATTATCGACGATCAGTTGTAATAATTGTTGATAATCTTCAGGGAGTTGCGAAATTCTCTGCAACACTTTCGCCAGGATATCCTTGCCCTCTGTCACCCCTTCTGGCTGCTCCGAATGCAGCAGCGTCCCGAGCACGTCGTCATTTAGCTCATCGTGCAGGTAGCTCACTTTGACGGATTTGTAGTGGTTCTTCACCAGGTTTACCGCAATCCCAAACATCCAGGTTTCCGGGCGCGATGAGCCGCAAAACTTGTGCTTATTGCGAATCACCTCATACCAGGTGTTCTGCACCAGATCTTCTATATCGGCAAAGTTTGCCACGCGTTTACGAATAAAATTATACAGACGCTGCTCGTTGTCGCGCATTACTCGCTCCCAGTTAACCACCGGAAACTCGCCCTGCACAACGTTGGGCTCAAAAGTCGGCTGCACTTGCGGAAAGACCTGTGATTCGAAATCAAACATGGCTGACATGGTGAACACCTTTTTAGTGAATAGATTCAGGAGTTCGTCCTATAGCAAGCGCCATGCCAGCGAAATAAACCAACATAACAATATGATTTTATTAATTTAAAATTTTAAACTCGGAATAATATGAGTAAAAACACACACAGCCTGAAAGCCGGTTTGTGCAACTTCTTACACAGCCCTCGAGAGCGGAAATTATTTTATTTGCGGGGGAACCTCCCCAGGCCTTAACCCACACACAGACAGGCGAATCGGGTAAGGCACAACGCAATGAACATGAGAATCCCCCAGCACCATCACCACCATAATCTGCGTCTTGAAACCGAACAGGCGGACGCGCTGGTCGATGAGCTAATCAGCGACACGAACAGTGATAAAAGCGCGGCGAGCAGTTCATCGTCAGCCACTCGCGCTGCGCCCGCGCCTCAGCGGCCCGGTGCGGCGCAAGAGTCGATGGCGTCAGCCTTTGCAGAAAGCATCGAGCAGAAAATCAAACATGAGGAGCAGCGCACGCAGGGTACCCAGCAGCGCCGCGTCTCGGTGGCGGCCATCAAGGTTACCCACCTTGTGGAGCTGGGCCGCCTGCTGGAAAGCCCGTCCGGGAAAGACCAGGCCGGGCAGGAATCCGCGTTTGAGCGGCTGCTGTCAGGCTCGGAAGGGAAAAATCCCACTCTTGAGGACCTGCTGGAACAGGCCAACAACGACCCGGCTTCGGCATTTGTCACCCTCAGCCTGATGGCGATGCGCCTGCGTAACGGCAGCAACCCTGCGCTGGCGGCGCACGTCGAACGCATGCTGGCCGAGCTCCAGCAGCAGCACCCGGAAAAAATTAACGCAGGGGTGAACACCGCCCCGGCGATTGCCGCCTTTAGCAGCGACCCGGGGCAGAAGCGCGAAATGCGCAAGCTTTACTACAGCGGCGTGATCAACCAGCAGTCCGCCGACAACATCATGGACGTGCTGCTGGACAAGTTTGGCGTCGAAGGCTTCGTGCCTGCGCTGCGAACGTTGCAGCGTGCGCTTTCGGATGATATCGCCGCCCTGGCCCCGTCAGCGCCACCAACGGCCCTGCGTCGCCTGCTTTCCGGGCTGAACGATACCCGCGCCATTACCCACACGCTGTCGGAAGTCGCGCAGTTCCTCGACCGCCTGAAGAGCAAGTACTCCCACGTCACGATGGGCGCCGACGTGATGACCCGCTCTTTGCTCAGCATGTGCCGCAACGGCTTCTACTCGCGCGACCTGACCCAGCTCGGACTGCAGGTTGTGGGCGAAAAACCGCTGCAGCAATCGCTCTTTTTCAACGGACTGCTGACGCTGCTTCAGGCGCTGCCGGAAAAAATCTGGGGCGGCAACGATGATACCCGCCACAACGCTCTGCTCCTGCTGCGCACCCTGAACGGCGAATACGCCGCGTGGGAAAAACGCAGCCAGCTGGCGCAGTAAACGGACTTCATCAGGATTGAAAAGACAATGAACACGCTGTTTAACCTTCTCAACCGCCTGGCGATTACCGCCATGCAACGCTCCGAAGTGGTGGGGGCTTTCATCGCGCTGGCGGTGGTGTTCATGCTGATCATCCCGCTGCCGCTGGGGCTGATTGACGTACTGATCGCGGTCAACATCAGCGTCTCGTGCCTGCTCATCATGACGGCGATGTACCTGCCCAAGCCGCTGGCATTCACCACCTTCCCGGCGGTGCTGCTGCTGACCACCATGTTCCGTCTCGGGCTGTCGATTTCCACCACGCGCCAAATCCTGCTGCAGCAAAACGCCGGGCACATCGTTACCGCCTTCGGCAACTTTGTGGTCGGTGGCAACCTGGCGGTCGGCCTGGTGGTGTTCCTGATCCTGACGGTGGTGAACTTCCTCGTGATCACCAAAGGCTCAGAGCGTATCGCCGAGGTGGCCGCCCGCTTTACCCTCGACGCCATGCCGGGCAAGCAGATGTCCATCGACAGCGACCTGCGGGCCGGGCTGATTAACGTTCAGCAGGCAAAGAGCAAGCGCGAGGATCTGGCGAAAGAGAGCCAGCTGTTCGGGGCGATGGACGGCGCCATGAAGTTCGTTAAAGGCGACGCCATAGCCGGCATCGTCATCCTCAGCATCAACATGGTCGGCGGCTTCTGCATTGGCGTGCTGCAGCTGGGCATGGCCGCCGGCGACGCCGCCAACGTTTACTCAATTCTGACCATCGGCGACGGCCTGATTGACCAGATCCCGGCGATGCTTATCTCCCTGACCGCCGGGATGATGATCACCCGCGTGTCGGCAAACGAGGACATCCCGGACAACAACATTGGCCGCGAGATAAGCGACCAGCTCACCAACCAGCCTAAAGCCTGGATAATGTCCGCCATCGGCATGTTCTGCTTCAGCCTGCTGCCTGGGATGCCGACGCTGGTGTTCATCGTGCTGGGGGTCATTGCCCTGAGTTCGGGGCTGTTCCAGCTATGGCGAGCCAGGCGCGCGGCGGCCACCAACACCGGCGGTGAAATTGTCGCCCCGGAAGCCAACGGCGAAGAGGATATTCGCACCTTCAACCCCAGCCGCCTGTTTGTGCTCAGCTTCTCGTCTGCCCGCGCCGGTGACCCGGCGGCGATGGCGCTTATCGAGGATATACGCCGCCTGCGCAACCGCATTGTGAACCAGTACGGCTTCACCCTGCCGGTGTTTAACATCGATTTTTCGCCGTACCAGCCCGACGATGAATTCCGTTTTCTGGTCTACGAAGTGCCTAAAGTGATTGGCACTTTTACGCCCAATAAGCGAGCGCTGGACTACCGCCTGCTGGCGCAGGAGGAAACCGGCACCGGGCTCAGCACCGAAACCTACCCACAGGAAAAAGGCTGGACGTGGCTGGAGGAAAACGACCCGCTGCTGGATAAATTCCAGATGGAGTCCTGGAGTTCACACCAGCTGCTGCTGGCCCGTATGGAAGAAGCCCTGTTTGCCAGCGGCCCGCGTTTCATCGGCCTGCAGGAAACCCGCGCCATTATCTCGTGGCTGGAGATGGACCTGCCGGAGCTGGCGCAGGAGTTCCAGCGCATCTTCCCGATAACCCGCCTGAGCGCGGTGCTACAGCGGCTGGTGGCCGAGCGTATTTCGCTGCGTTCGGTGCGCAGCATCACCGAATCGCTGATTGTTCACGGCCAGCACGAGCGGGATGTGGGCCTGCTGGTCGACCAGGTGCGAATCGATATTAAAGAACACATCTGCCACCAGTACAGCCACGGCGGCGGGATGCAGGTGTGGTTACTGACGCCGGAAACCGAAGAGATCCTGCGCGACAGCCTGCGCCAGACGCAGAACGAAACCTTCTTCGCCCTCAGCCAGGACAAACACGCCCTGCTGCTCGAACAGCTGCGGGAAGTGTTCCCGTTGTTCCAACGACAAACCAGCGTGCTGCTGTCTGCCCAGGACTTACGCAGCCCGCTGCGCCTGCTTATCCAGGACGAATTCCATCACGTCCCGGTGCTGTCCTTCGCCGAGCTGCAATTTAACCTGCCGGTCAACGTGCTGGGACGCATTGATATTCACGAGAACGCGCTTGACGCCTTCACTGCCTAAAGGGTGCTGCCATGTATGAGCTGAGAGTATTAAACGGATTACATGAAGGCGCGGCGCTGCCGTTAAGCGGCGAACGCTGGCAACTGGGCAACTCGGCCGACAGCGATTTGCAGCTCAACGATGGCGGTATCAAGGCCAGCCACGCCCTGCTTAGCCGCAGCGCCGAAGGCTGGATGCTCACGCCGATGGACGGCACGGTTTGCCATCGCCACGGCGAACGCCTGAGCGAACAGCAGCTGTGGCAGCCGGGCGAAATCTTCGCCGTCGGGGGCGTCTGGCTGACGCTTGCCGCCGCCGACGAAGAATGGGATAACCGCCCGCCGCCACCGCCGGTGCCGGTAGCCAGCCAGAGCGAAACGGCCTCCGCTGCGCGTGAGCCAATCGGGGGCACGCCAAGCAAACCGGCCCCAGCCGTTCGCCGCTCGCTGCTGGCAAAAATTCTGCCGCGCTGGGCGCAAATCTTCACCCTGTCCAGCCTGATGCTGCTGACCTTCACCATCTTCAGCTGGGTGCTGCAGCCCGGTATCGCCCAGCAAAACAGCGACGAAGAGCCGCAAATCAAACCGGCGATCGCCAGCAGTAATGAACTGCGCAGCCTGGTGGAACAGGATCTGCGAGAGCGAGAGCTTTACAACAAAGTGCAGCTCACCAGCACGCCGCAGGGCATTACGCTCACCGGTGAGCTGCAGGAAAACCAGCTGCCGATTGTCAGCCGCATGGTGGACAGCATCCGCAGCGATTATCAGCTGAAAATAGCGCTCAACAACCAGACCAAAGTGCGCGAGGCCGTACTGCCCTTCCACATCGTGCAAATAACCGCCGGGCCACACGCCAATATCGTGACCGCAGACGGGCAGCGCCTGTTTGTCGGCGACGAAAGAAACGGCCTGCGCCTGACCGGCATTACCGCCGACAGCGTGCAGTTTGGCGGCAAAGAAAACATCGCGGTGAAGTGGTAATGGGGCGCTATCAGACCGACCTCGACGACTGGTTTGCAGCGCGCCACCGCGCCCTGAGCCAGCTTTCCGCCGTCAGAGCCCACGGCCGTATCACCGGCATCAGCGGCATTCTGCTCGAAAGCAGCCTGCCCCAGGCGCGCATCGGCGATCTGTGTCTTATCAGCCGCAGCGGCGGCACCGAAGTAATGGCCGAAGTTGTCGGCTTTAATCCGCGCCACACGTTGCTTTCCGCCCTGGGGCCGCTGGACGGCATTGCCCAGGGTGCACGGGTCACGCCGCTGTTTCAGCCCCACTCGATTAGCGTGTCGGACAGCCTGTTCGGCAGCGTGCTGGACGGATTTGGCCGCGCCATTGACGAAGACAGCCTCTCCGCGTTTGCTTTAGCCAGCGAGACGCCGGACGCCCGTGGCGTGCTCGGCGATGCTCCTCCGCCCACGGACAGGCCGCGCATTGATACACCTCTGCCAACCGGCATCCGCGCCATTGACGGCGTCCTGACGATTGGCGTGGGCCAGCGCGTGGGCGTTTTTGCGGGAGCAGGCTGCGGCAAAACCACCCTGCTCGCCGAGATGGCGCGCAACACGCCGTGCGATGCCATCGTGTTCGGCCTGATTGGCGAACGTGGCCGCGAGCTACGAGAATTTTTGGATCACGAACTGGATGCCGAACTGCGCTCCCGCACCGTGCTGGTTTGCTCCACCTCCGACCGCAGCAGCATGGAGCGTGCCCGCGCCGCATTTACCGCCACGGCCATTGCCGAAGCTTTCCGTAACAAAGGCAAAAACGTGCTGCTGATTATCGACTCGCTGACGCGTTTTGCTCGCGCCCAGCGTGAAATCGGCCTGGCGCTCGGCGAACCGCCTGGACGTGGCGGGCTGCCACCGTCGGTGTATACCCTGCTGCCGGGGCTGCTTGAACGCGCCGGGAAAACGTCGCGTGGCTCGATCACCGCCCTTTATTCGGTGCTGATTGAGCAGGACTCGATGAACGATCCCGTGGCCGATGAAGTCCGCTCGCTGATCGACGGCCACATCGTCTTAACCCGCCGCCTGGCGGAGCGCGGCCACTATCCCGCCGTCGACGTGCTGGCGAGCCTGAGCCGGACCATGAGCAACGTGGTGCCGCGGGAACACATTGCCGAAGCCAGCACGCTGCGCCAGATGATGTCGGCTTATCAGCAGGTCGAAATGCTCATTCGCCTCGGCGAATACCAGCCGGGCAACGACCCGATGACCGACGCCGCCGTGCAGTCTCAGTCGGCGATTAACGCGTTTTTGCGCCAGGCGAACCACGCCCCAAGCGACTTTATGGCTACCCGTCAGCAGCTGCAGGAGGCGATCGCCTGTGCGCCGTCATATTGATGCCGAAACTCCGCTCTCTCCTGACCCGCAGCAGGTCGCTCTGGAGCAGGTTCTGAATACCCTGCTGCCCATTCGCCGCCGTCGGTTACGCCACTGCGAACACGAGCAGCGCCAGCATGAACAGCACCTCCGGCGCGGCCAGCAGGCCGTCGAACTGGGCGAACAGCAGCTGGCAGAGCAGAAAATCGGCTATTTGCAGCTGCGCAATGATTTCGTGCCGCAGCACGCAGGCGTCACCCAGCCGCTGAACGACCTGCGGGAAACGCTGGACGTCGAAAAAACAACCCGCGCGGGCGTTATCCAACAAATTCAACGCACGCAGCAGCTGCAAGAAGAAGTGCAGCAGCAGCAGGCGCGCCTGAACGACGCGCAGCTGGCCGTGCAGCGCTGCCAGCGGGACATTGAAAAAATGGAGTATTTGCTCAACCAAAATCAGGGGAACGCCTTATGATCCATCACGCGCTAAAAACCGCCCATCCGCAGCCAGGACTCTGGCAAAAATCTCATCCTGCGCCGCAGCCGCGTCACCAGCCTGATAACGCTCCGCAGGCACCCGCGCCGCGCGCGCCGCAGACGCCGACGAATAACGCGCCCGCCCTGCCGCAGATGCCCGCTCGAAGCACGCCTGCTTTTAGCCGGGCCAGCGACCGCCAGAAACTGTCGCGGGATGAAAAAGAGTTTAGCGACCTGTTGTCTGAGGACGAGCCTGCGCCGCTGATGCCGGTACTTGCGTTGAACCTGTTCGACGGTTCGCTGAGCGGCACCGAACAGCCGCAGCAGGCCAGTGAATCGCCGGCTTCCGCCCTGCAGGCCATGCTTGAATCGCACCTGGTGCAGGGCATTGAGCAGCAGGAAAGCCTGCCCGCCCGGTTCAGCCTGCTGCTGCCGGATTTGGGCGAGGTCGTGGCCCAGGTGACCCCGACCAACGGCGATGGGCTGGATATTGCACTCGGCTTTTCGGCTCATGCCTGGGATAAGGTTCGCGGCTTTGAACAGGACGGCCAGGGCTCGCTCAGCGGCCGTATGGGGAAAAAAGTTCGCCTGCGCTTTAAGCGCCGGGAGGCGGTATGAAACGGCTAACGCTTGCCGCTCAGTCACCGGATGAAGCCCGGCTGCGGCACTGGATTGGCTCCGGCTGGCGGCTGCCGTTTTCCCTTGAGGGCGTGCCGGGTGAGCTTCGCCTGCTGCCGTCATCGACGGCTGAGCAAACGGCGGCGCAGGCTGAAACTTTTCACTGTGCGGCAGGGGCATTGATATTTAGTGACCCGCTGCCTGTGCTGAGGCTGATGGCCGACTGCCCGGCGCTGCCGGGTATCTCCACTGAAGATAATGCCTGGTACTGGCGCTATTTCAGCCAGCAGCTCAGCCCTCAGCTGGCCGGGCTATTTGAATTTATGCAGCCTGCCGAAGCGCAGGAAAAACCCGACATTACGCTACGCCTTGAGGTCAGCCTCGGCGAAGAAAGTGCCGGCACGCGGTTGTCCCTCTCCTGGGCCACGCTACACCAGTTCACGCAGTTTGCGGGCTGGCAGCGGCGAAGCGTGCCGCTTAACCCACAACTCCCCCTCCAGCTGCCGCTGACCGTCGGCAAACTCCAGCTTTCGACAGGCTTCGCCCGCTCTCTGGCCGTCGGAGATTTGCTGCTGCCGACGGAAGCCTTTTTCTCACCAGAAGGGCTCGGCGTGATGCCGCTGGCACGGCGACAATTTCAGGTTCAGCTGGAACTGGCGAGCGAAACGACTCACAGAGATTTACTACACATTACGTATAGCGAGGAGCTAACCATGACTTACCCGAACGTCCCCCTGGAGTACCACGAGCAGCAGGACGGCGAAGAAGTGGTACCCAGCGGGGAATGGCAAACAACACGGGGGAGTTTCGACGATTTGTCGCTGGATTTGACCATCCGCTGCGGCAATTTGCAGCTGACGCTCGGCGAGCTGCAGCAGCTGGACGCGGGCTCGACGGTATTAGTGCAGCACGTTACGCCGGGCGAGGCGCTGTTGTGTCACGGTAACAGCCTGTTGGCCAAGGGCGAGCTGGTGGATGTTAACGGCACGCTCGGTTTCCAGGTGACCCGCATGCTTCGCCAGGCAGGTTCGTCCCTGGAACCCGTCTGATGGCCGAGAATATCAGCTCATTCAATCCGCTGGCGCTGGCCATCCTGCTGGGGGCCATTTCACTGCTGCCCCTGCTGCTGATGATAACCACCAGCTTTCTCAAGATTTCGATGGTGCTGATGCTGACGCGTAACGCCATCGGGGTGCAGCAAACGCCGCCCAACATGGCGCTTTACGGCATCGCGCTGGCCGCCACGCTCTTCGTGATGGCCCCGGTATTTGACGGGATGCAAACCCGCTTTAAGGAAAAGCCCCTCGACACCACCAGCGCCGAGCGTTTAGAGAACAGCCTGCAGTATGGCATCAAGCCGCTGACCGACTTTATGCTGCGCAACAGCGATCCGGATCTGGAAACGCACCTGATGGAAAACAGCCAGCGCATGTGGCCTAAAGATCTGTCGGAAAAGGTTGTGCACCAGCGCGACAACCTGCTGATCCTGATCCCTTCTTTCGTCCTGTCCGAGCTGCAAAACGGCTTCAAAATCGCCTTTTTAATCTTCATTCCCTTCCTGGTAGTGGACCTGATTGTCTCCAACGTGCTGCTGGCGCTCGGGATGCAAATGGTGTCACCGATGACCATCTCTTTGCCGCTCAAAATCCTGCTGTTTGTTATGGTGAGCGGCTGGACGCGCCTGCTGGACGGCCTGTTCTACAGCTATATGTGAGGACGTTATGGACATGATCTACATGTTTAAGCAGGCGGTACTGATGGTGGTGGTGCTCTCCGCGCCGCCGCTGGTTGTCGCCGTGCTGGTGGGCATCGTGGTCTCTTTGCTGCAGGCGGTGTTCCAGCTCCAGGATCAGACCCTGCCCTTCGCCATCAAGCTGGTCGCGGTTGGCACCACGCTAGCCCTGAGCGGCCGCTGGATTGGCCTGCAAATGGTTGAGCTGGCGCAATCCGCCTTTACCATGATGGCCGCCTCCGGAACCCTGCGATGATTGCCGCCGAGCTGACGCCTGTCTTCAACGGCATGCTGGCACTCGGGCTGGCGATAGCCCGCATTTATCCCTGCGTTCTGCTGACGCCGCTGTTCGCGTTCTCCGCCCTGAAAGGCATGATCCGCACGGCGATTGTCGTGCCGCTGGCGCTCTTCGTGACGCCCACTATCGTCCCAATGCTAACCCACGCGCCGCATACGCCGTGGGGCATTGTCGCCATGATGCTCAAAGAAGTCGTATTGGGCATTTTTCTCGGCTACCTGCTGGCGCTCCCCTTCTGGCTGTTTGAGTCGGTTGGCGTGCTGTTTGATAACCAGCGCGGGGCGCTCAGCGGCGGCCAGCTTAACCCGGCGTTGGGCGCCGACGAAACGCCGCTCGGCTATATGCTTTTACAGTGGTCGATGATGGTGCTTATCGTCAACTTTGGCCTGTCCCTCGCCATCCAGGTTATCTGGGACAGCTATCGGCTGTGGCCGGTAGACAGCTGGCTGCCAGACTTCCGCGAGCAGGGTTTCCTGGTATTCCTCGCCCAGGTTAAGCAGATGTTTGTCGACACTATTCTGTACGCGGGCCCGCTGGTGCTGCTGCTGCTGTTTCTCGACTTTGCCGTGGGCGTGCTCAGCATCTACAGCCCACAGCTGCAGGCCACGGTGCTGACCGTGCCGCTAAAATGCATCGCCGGGCTGCTGTTCTTCATCTTTTATCTGCCTACGCTCGAGTATTTTGCCGGCCATCAGTTCAGCACCCTGCGCGACATGATCCCCCATCTGGCGGATATTCTTCCTGCCCGTCAAACCACCTGGTAACGCCGCTTCGGAGGGTGCCAAACCGTGAGTGAAAAAACAGAGAAGGCCAGCCCCCACAAGCTTCAGGAAGCCCGTAAAAAAGGCCAGGTCAGCCAGAGCCAGGACATTCCCAAGCTGCTGATCATGTTTGGCGTGCTGCAGCTTATTTTTTCGATGATGGAAGCCAGTATGGCGAAGCTGCAGTCGCTGATGATCCTGCCGCTGCAGCGCCTGAGCAGCCCGTTCAGCCAGGCTTTAGGGGAAGTTGGCGGCGCGGCGCTGCTGACCGTTGGGGTGTTTTTTATGATGACGGTGGGCACCGTTATCCTGTTGCGCATCGCCGCGGGCTGGATCCAGTTTGGCCCGCTGTTTGCCATCGCCGCGCTGGCTCCGAAGCTCGAGGCGCTAAACCCGCTGAATAAATTCAAAGAGATGTTTTCGGTGAAGCAGTTTATTCAGATCCTCAACAGCCTGCTGAAGGCCATCACCCTTTCAGTGGTGTTCTGGCTGCTGATCAAGCCTCGCCTGTCGCAAATGGCCAATCTGTCAGGCGGCACGCTGGACGGCTTCTGGCACGCGGGCGTGGCGATGCTGGAAATCCTCGCCCACACCATCGTTGGCGTCATGCTGGTGTTTTCGGTGGCCGACTTCGCGCTGCAGAAATACTTCTTCCTCAAGCAGAACCGCATGAGCCACGAGGACGTGAAAAACGAATATAAGCAAATGGAAGGCGACCCGCACACCAAAGGCCACCGCAAGCACGTGGCCCACGAAATTCTCAACGCGCCGGCGAAAAAGGTCACCCCGCAGGAGATGGAAAAAGCCGACGTTCTGCTGGTAAACCCGACGCACTTCGCCGTGGGTCTGCGCTATCTCCCGGACGAAACGCCGCTGCCGGTGCTGCTGTTTAAAGCCCAGGACGAAGACGCCAAAGCGCTGATCAAACTGGCCCACGCCGCCAAAATTCCGGTGGTGCGCTACGTCTGGCTCACCCGTAATCTTTACCGCACCACCGAAGAAGGGGCCTATATTCCGCGCGATACGCTAAAAGCGGTGGCCGCCATCTATCGCCTGCTGCGCAAGCTCGAAGGCCGCCTGAAGGGTGAGACGATTGAGTTTGAGGAGTAATGGGGGGATCGCCTGTCGGCGAATACCCACGATTATGCCAGGCCCGGCTAAGGTTCCGTTCACTTCCAGCCTTGTTTCATATGTCACCCCCGAACCGGTGAACGTCCAGCTTTTCCCTCATCAACAACGTCGCTTCTGGTTTTTACCCTCACCCTAACCCTCTCCCTGGAAGGGAGAGGGAATAAACAATGTTTCACGTTGGCTGTTTGCCCCCTCTCCCTCTGGGAGAGGGTCGGGGTGAGGGTCGAATTGTTCCCGGCTCTCATCGCCCCCGGTTATGACCCAACTCAGGCGGGGTTGAGCTCGCCGGGCGCCGGGGCTGTCCGGGGGATGGCGTTATCCCCTGGACACGTTCACTACGCTCGGTGACAGCATATGAGCTTGTACTTAAGGTGAACGGAACTCCACCTATCTCGGCATAATCAGACGGGAATAAGACAAAAAAAGACCGGCCTCCACGCAATTAACGCAAAAAACCGGTCAAACAGAGGGCGAAGAAGAGTCTGACGAAACACGCGTGGTGAAGTTAGCCTGCACCACGCCTCAAAAAGAACATCTGTGGACTACAGCACAATTACTCAGGCAAGCGCGGCGGAAGCCAGGTTCAGCAGCGCGCCGTGATGGTGCTTCATGGCATCTTTGATGATGTTGCCGTTAAACAGCTGCGCATCGGCGTTCACCAGCAGGCTGGAAGAACCGTTGCCCGGCGCCGTTGCGGAGCCTGGAATTGAGCCGCCCACCATAGAAGTTTTCAGATCGTTTTTTGCCGACTGGAAGGCTTTCAGCGAGTCGCCGCTCAGCGGTTTGCTGTTTTTCAGCGCATCTTCCCAGCTGGATGGGCCTTTACCGATGTGAACCAGGCCCGGCATACCGGCACCGGCGCTCTGCGGCTTGCCGTAGATTTCCGGGTGCTGGTCCATAAATTTACCGATTTCAGCACGGGTTTCTTTAGAGCCGCCGTCCACTTTACCGCCGCCGCCCAGCATGGCGCTCAGGCCGCTGGTGTCGGATTTCACGTCATCCAGCGCCTGCAGGCCCATTTTGCTGCCTAACTGGCTGCCCATGCTGTTGCCGAGCTGGTTAAAGCTATTGGCGCTGTTGGCGCTGGTGGTAGACAGCGGCAGCTGGACCAGGCCAATGCCGGTAGACGGCGACTGCAGGCCGTTGCTCATGCCGCTGTTGAAAGCGTTCATGTTGCCTGCGCCCGCCTGGCTGTTGAACGGGCTGTTCTGGGCGTTCACGCCCATCTGCTGGAGCACCTGCTGGAGCATCTGCTGCATGTTGCTCGTCGCCAGCGTATTCCCCATGCTCGCCCCACCCTGACTCTGCGGAGACATAAAGGTGTTGTTGTTATTGTTACCGTTCATGCCGCCGGAGAACAGCAGGTTGGTCAGTTTGGATGCAATGTCGTTTACCATCTGGTCGCCCACGTTCTTCAGCAGGTTCGCAGCCATACCTTCAGGCGTAGCATTCAGCGCCATCTGCGGTAATGCAGTGGCCAGATTCAGCATATTTCCAATCGTACTCATTAGATTACCTCAACATGACTTCGGGGTTGATACAGGCGACCAGCCCTGCTGGTTCGCAGTATAAAGACGCCTGTTAAGTGAAAAGAAACCGGCTTCGGTTCCACAAAACTGCATAACATCAGGAAAAAAATGATTTTTTAAAACGGACAGGCGTGAAGGCATCCACGCCTGCGGTAGTACTCAGCGCACCGGCATCTGCGTGTAGTCCTGCACGCCGTTACGCATGTCGCCCGGCCACCAGATGGTCAGGTGGTGGCTGTCCGACAGCGGCCGACACGCAACGCTGTCGCAGCCGTTGTCATTGCGGGTGGCGCAGCCGCTCAGGACAAACGCCAGCGCCACCAGTAACAAAATGGAAGGTTTCATAATCACTCCTTAGCGAAGGACGGGGCGCGGCGGCAGTAAATAGCTGCGCGATCTCGATGAGTTAACCGGCAGCGAAGATGAGGTCGTCAGCAGCGACTGGCGGCTACGGCGCCCTTCTCCCCGCGTGCGGTAGGCGATGTAAACTTCTGCCGACTGGCCCGGAGCAAGGTTTCCACCCGGCCACGCGGCCACCGCCAGCACGTCGTCGTCGCGGCAGTTGGACTCGTCAAAGCGCTGCGGCTTACCGCTGATATTGCGGATAAGCCCCACGCTTATCTGTACCGAAGAATTGCTGTACCACTGGCTGTGGGAGCTGTCGGATGAGAGCCCAGGCCCGACGTTACACAGTTGACCAATCCCCACGCCTTCGCCGCCCGCCTGGAAACCGGTGGGCACTTTATCTTCCGCAAGATCACGCATGGCGTTTTCGATATCGCCTTTCATCGAGCTGTAGCGCTGGCGGAGCTGCACTTCGTTCATCGCCGAAGAGAGCTGCTGGCGATCCTGCTCGTCGATGTAGCGCGTCGGGTCTACCTGGTCGCCCACCAGATGAGGCGTAATGATGAACAGGCGCTCACGCTGGGAGGTTTCATGGCTGGTGTAGGAGAAGAATTTCCCCAGGTAAGGGATATCGCCCAGCAGCGGAATACGGTGGTCGGTGTCGCCGGTTTCACGGGAATGGAAGCCGCCCATCACCAGCGAACCGTTCTGCTGTACCAGCGCCTGAGTGCTGACCGTGGCGCGCTTAGCCCCGGTTGCCACCCCGTCATCGTTGACCTGCACCTTGCCGTCTTCCACATCCACCACCAGCTGCACCGTGCTGGTTGGCCCGTTGCCGATGGCGCGGGGAACAACCTGCAGGCTGGTTCCGGCGGTGACGGGCTCAATGGTCGCCACGCGCTCGCCGGTGGCGGTAATAAAGGCGGTGTCGCTCATGTCGATCACCGCCGGCTGGTTCTCCAGCGTCAGGATAGAAGGGTTCGCCACGATGGAGGCATTGCCCTCGCCTTCCATCGCCTGAATCTGGGCAAAGAAGCGGCTGTAGTCGGTCACAAACAGCGTGCCCGCCCCTTGCAGCATTGAAGAACCGGCGGTGATATTGCCGAACGTGCCGCTGAGATTGCTGGAGAATTTCGAAAACGCGTGGCGATCGACATCAATAATCATGGCGTCGATCTCCACCAATTTTTGCGGGACGTCGATCTGTGAGATCAGCGCCTGATACTGATCACGGCGCTTAGGATCGTCCCTGACCAGCAGGGCGTTGTTGCGCACGTCGGCGGAAACCAGCGGGTTCATTTCGCCGTCGTCATCGCCGCCCGCGCCGCGAAGTCGGCTGTCCTGGCCCTGAATCAGCCCAGAGAGAATATTGTCCGACTGTTCCTGGAATGACTTATTCAGCGTTTCACGGGAAGAGCCTTCACCGCCGGGGACGATCCCCTGCGAAGAGCGGGTGCTTTTCTTGCCCAATAATTCGTTGAGGATGCTGGCCACGCCGGGCACCAGCAGCGTTTTCTCGCGGTATTTGATTTCGCGATCGGCGACCGAAGCATACTTCAGCGGGAACGCCATCATCTCTTTGTTCTGCTTCTTGTCTTTGTCTTTGGCGCTAAAGTCCGCCACCAGCGCGACGTACTCCGGCGGACCGGTGACAATCACCACGCCATCGTCCGGCAGCTCGCCGTAGCCGAATTTGTCTTCCAGGAGCCCAACGTCACGCAGCGCCTGTTTGAGATCCGGCGCGGCATCTGCCGAGACGGTGATACGTTTTGAGGTTTCTGCCGACTGCGGGCTGACGAACAGCGAGCCGTTGTAAACGAACCACTGGAAGCGGTACTGCAACGCGAGGCGGTCAAGGAAGGCCACGCCGCTGTCGGAACGCAGGCGTCCGTCCACCACGCTGTCGGGCACATCTCCTGAACGCAGATTCACGCCGTGGCTGCTGGCGAAATCCTGTAAGACGGTGCGCAGCGGCGTGCCCTGGGCAGAGTAAGCGTAGGCACCATTTTGCCAGTCGGCAGGCGTTTGAGCGCTGACGGCTGCGTTATAGCAACCGGCGGTAGCGGCCAGGGCAAACATGGCTGAGCGAAGTAAACGTGCGGGCTGATTCAACGACTCATTCTCCTGTAATCGACGGCACAAAGCGGTAGCCGTCCGGGGTACAAACTGCGTTAAACAACGGCTTACGGATACAAATAAGCCGTTGACGGCATAACTAGTTGATAGAGTCGATAATCTCCTTGCTCAGGCTATGCTTGAGCGACCCCAGCTGGCTGTCGGTAAAGGTCGCCGCCGCTTCTTTCATCAGGGCGTTTTTAAATTCCACCATGTCGCCCATGCTCGGCGCGGGCTGCCCGAGAGTGCTCTGCGCCAGCTCGGCAACCGAGTGGTGCAGACGAGACAGCTGGCTGTCGAGATTGCGCTGAATATCAAAGGAATTGCTCATACGTTTCTCCTCGCGTTGAAATCGCATGATAAGTGGCGGTAGAACAGCGGAGGTTCCCGCCGCGGGAAAATTAACTTTGCGGCGGCTTAATTAGCGAGGCGCAGCAAATGCTGCTGAAGCGAAGCCCAACTGATGCTGAATTCGCCCTGCGCGGTTTGCAGCAGCAGAGTTTCTGCCGCCAGCGTATCGTCCACGCAGCGTGCCCAGCCAGGCTGGGGATGCGAGGCCAGCCAGCCTGCCAGCGGCGCTTCATATTGTGAGGGGTGATAAAGGGTCACGTCCGTGGCGCGGGCGCTTGCGCCCTGAAGCTGAGTCAGCAGCGCCGTCAGCTTTTGCTGCTCGCTCAGGCCGCCAAACAGTTGCTCAAATGCCGCGCCGATCAGCGTCTGAGCCTGGCTGACAACCCCGGCGCTTTGCGTGTCCCGTTCAGCCTGCCATTCGCTAAAAAAGTTTTCAGCCCGCTGCCAGAAGTCACGTTCTGCTTCTTCAACGCGGGCGATAACCAGCCGTCCGGCCTCTTGCTGAGCTTCAGCGATTATCCCCTCCGCCTGCTGCCGGGCTTCCACCAGTAAGTCTTCGCTTCTCAGGGTTGCCAGCGCCACCAGGCTCCGCGCCTGCTGCTGCTCCTGCAAAACAGACTGCGGGAGCAGAACGCCTTCGATGAGCTGCGCGTCATCCTCTAAGGCAACTTTACGGCCAATCCACATGCTTTATTGCTCCCGTGAAGAATCGTGCAATGCCATTGCCTGCCGCTGTTGAACCTGCCAGAGCGCGCCGTCCCATAGCGCCTGCAGCCGGTTTAGCGGCGGCGTGGGCTCGTTCGGAAACGCCGCTTCGCAAAGCTCAACGGCCGGCTGAGGAAAACTGAATCGTAGCCTCTGCCAGGCCGCAGGCGTGAAAAGCGGGCGAAGCAGACAGAGCACCGCGACAGTGTATTCGCCGCTGAAACAGAGGCTTGAGGGTAGCCAGACGCCGGGACGCAGGCCGCGCGTAAGCCGCTCACACCAAATACGCTGCGGCTCGTCAAGCTGCCCTGCTCCGCTGCCCCGCTGGCAAACTTCCGCCACCAGCGCAAAGAGGGTCTCGCGCTGAGACGGTTCAAAAGAAGCCAGCGTGAGCAGCCGGGGATCGGGGTTGTCCGGCAGGCAATCTTCCAGCGCCAGCATGGCGGACAAGGCCTGCGGCGATTGGCGCATCAGGCTCTGGCGTCGCGCTTCGTCCAGCCTGAACCAGGGCAGCCCGAACCAGCTGGCATCGGCCTGCTGCCAGAACCCGGCCTGCCACCAGCGAAGCCAGCCCGCCGCCAGCGCGTTATCCCGCTGAATCACCGCCCGTTACCGCCGCTCTGAAGGCACAACGGCCAGTTCGGTCGTAGCCGTATTTTTGCCACGCTTCATCGCCTTTAATTTCGGTACCAGCGTAAAGATGCCGCCTAACAGCAACAGCAGGCCGATCAGTGAGAAGAACAGCGCTCTGACCGTGGCATATTGCGAAAGCGTCAGTTGGAAAGGCCCTAATGTCACCAGTTCGACGCGGTCGTGATAGACCGCTGCGGGCACAAACACCACGGACAGCGCGCCGTCGTTTTTGCCCGAAAGCCCCGGAATACTCGCCGCCACCAGCCGGCGGATCCTCGGCTCAATGCTGTCGGGGTCCATGTCCGGGGTATACTTAATGAATACCGAAGCCGACGCGGGCTGGACCGGCTCGCCGGGCGCGACGCGTTCAGGCAGCACGACGTTCACCCTCGCCACCACAACGCCGTCAATTTGCGAAAGCGTGGACTCCAGCTCCTGGGAAAGCGCATAGATATAGCGGGCGCGTTCCTCCAGCGGGCTGGAAATAATGCCGTTTTTCTGGAAAACCTCGCCGAGGTTAGTCCGCGCCTTATGCGGTAAACCGTTGGCGTTGAGAATGCGAACGGAACGTTCGATGTTGTCCTGGGCCACCAGCACGGTCACCCCGGTTTTATCAATTTGCTTGTCGGCTTCAATCTTGTATTTCGAGAGTTCGGAAATGATGTCATTGGCATCGTTTTCGGTCAGGCCGGTATTCAGGATGACCTGTGAGTCGCAGCCTGCCAGCAGCAGGACCAGCAGCCAGGGCTGCAGGATTTTTCGCCAGCGTCGTTGCATGGTGGATTACTGCAGGTTGGTCAGTTTATCGAGCCCCGAAATGCTCTTCGAGACGATTTTGGCGTTCATCATGCTCTCCAGGTAATAGTTCGAGAGCTGGTCGTCCACCTGGTTGAGCACCAGCGGATCGGTGGAGCGCGCGGCCTTACGCAGCACGTTATTCATCTGCTTCTGGTCACCCTCCATTTGCTTAAACATGCCGGAAGCTTTTTCAAACATCGCGGCAGGTTTCCCGCCAATTCCGCCCATCGCAGAAACGGCTTCAGGCTGCTCAAGCGCGGCAGAAAAGAAAGCGGCATCGCTTTGGTTCGCGACATTGTTGCCGAACGGGATGGACGACTGAGTGGCCGGGTTGGATGCAACGCCCGGAGACTCGGGTTCTGGCAAAGGCATACCTGTCGCAGGATTAAGAATGTGCATATGAGAGATTCCGCCAGCAGAAAAAGAGATCAGGGATTCACGCTGCGGCGAATCCCTGATGAGCATTAGAAGGAAATTTTGTTCTGCGCCAGAGAACTGATCATGGTGGTGGCGGAGTTCTGGTAGCCGGACACATAGGCGTTCTTACGGTCACGTTCAGCTTTGTCCAGAGAATCCTGCATCGATTTGTTTTCGATAGAGTCCATCTGAGACTGGAAGCTATCTGCCAGGCTGCCGCTTGCGCCTGCGTTGTTACCGGTATTGACTGATGGCATGATGTTTACTCCTCGTTAATTAAACAGCAAATGTTGTGTCATTCACGGATTAAGTGGCGCGGCGTAAACGGCAGTTCCAAAAAAAACGAAAAAATTAATTTTCCTTCTCTGTCAGAGACTTAATACGTTGATAAAGCGTCCTTCTTGGGATACCTAATTCATCTGCCGCGCTGACCACCCGATTTTCATGCCGTGAAAGGCAGTCTTCTATCAGGCTATATTCAATCCGCCGCAGCCTTTCACGCAGCCGCACGGAACGCATCTCCGGGTGCACAACCTGCCCCAGCGCCGGCAGCCCCAGCACAAACCTTTCGGCAGCGCCCTTCAGCTCACGAATATTCCCCGGCCAGCGGTGCATCAACAGCGCTTCACTCAGATTTTGCTGCATCGGCGGCAGCGCGCGGTTCAGCCGAATCGCCGACTCCTGTGCAAAACGGCGGAACAGAGGAATAATGCATTCCACTCGCTCCCGCAGCGCCGGGAGGGAAATTTTTATCGTCGTCAGGCGAAAGAAGAGATCCTGGCGAAACAGCTTTTGCTCCATCAGCTGGGCCAGAGGCTTCTGCGAGGCCACGATCACCCGCAGATTGAGCGAAATCGACTGCGTGCTGCCCAGCCGGCCAACGGTTCGGGTTTCTAACACCCGGAGCAGCTTGGCCTGCAGGCTCAGCGACATGCTGTCAATTTCATCCAGAAACAGTACGCCGTTGTTGGCGCTTTCAATGTACCCGGCACGAGAATGGGTGGCACCGGTGTAGGCCCCGGCCGTCACGCCAAACAGTTCGCTTTCAGCCAGCGTTTCGGGAATGGCCGCGCAGTTAATCGGCACAAAGGCGCCCCGACAGCCGGAATGTTCGTAGATACGGCGGGCAAAGGTGTCTTTCCCGGTGCCCGTTTCGCCTTCCAGCACCAAATCAACCTTTAGAGGGGCTAACGTTTGCAGCCAGATATCCAGCCCGTCGTGCACGTTTTCAGAAGGGGGCAACGCCGCTGCCGACCGTGGCATATTCAAGTCGATATCGACAGGTATATGCTTTATCTCCCAATGATTCGAACTGTTTTCTTTCATAAATCCCCCGCTGCCTGGCTTATTCAAGGTCTGGCGTATGAGTCCCACTTATGAACCATAAACGTGAACCATAAAATGATTGCTGCCTGCTGCCGTGAGTCACCAGGGCAGCCCGCTGAATTAATGAGTTTTGTTTATGAGAAGCAGCGATAACCTATCACCGAGTCGAAGATTCACAATCAGGCAAAATTTTAGCGGCCTGTAGGAATATCCCTACGCTGGAATACGGAATTAACTGTTCCGATGTCTGGATGGCAGGCTATTTTTTGCGTCACATAATTATCGGGAGGCAATGCTTACTGAGGTTAATTCCGTGAGCCACGCTGAAAAAAAATGTGGATTTTGCAAGGTGTATCCAAATGTATTAAAAAGAATCAAAAGTTATCAGATAAAATTTAACTCAATGATTTTTATGTATAAATTTATTAAAAACAGAAAAAACATTGTTTATTACTCACCGGCAGAGGAAAAAATGAAGTTTTTTCTGACAGGTGCAAATTGTGAGACGGATCCTCCGACAGGATTTCCTCACAATCGGCCAGAGCAATAATATATATTTACTATTATTTACAATAAGAACCCACAACAGACACACCTATTTCTTTTTGAAATATATTTCACTTTTAGTATTTATGTTTAATTGGGAACATTCCTGGTCGTATTTGCTGCCATTAATCACGCCAATTTGGCCTGTCAAAGAAATAAACTGCTTTGTAACTAAAAAAAGCAACCGCCTCTTATCGAAGATAACGGCCGCTAAATTAGGCCTTTTTGTAAAGAAGAGAGCAAAAATAAACGCCCACTATCAGGCGAATTTCGCCATGTGGCTGTTCACTTCATTCACGTAATTCGGATCGCCCAACGAGACGCTGGACAGGTTGTGCAGATTCACCTGATCGTCGCCGGAGTTATAGGCGCGCAGGGCGGCATCATAGCTGCCAAATTTCTCTTTGCCTTCTTTAAGCATCAGCGCCGAACACATGATCTGGTTGGCCGGCGAGTTCATGTCACTGCCCAGCTTATCCGGATATTTGCTCTGCATCGCACGGTAGGTGTCCGGGTTGATCTGGTTCATGCCGCTGTCGGTTAGCCCGTTGCCAGGGTTGGTCGACTTCGCGTTCACATCCCCGCCCGACTCTTGCATGGTCAGCGCGGCCAGCAGCTTGGCCGGGACACCGGTTTCAGCGGAGGCTTTTTCATATTCTCCGCCAAACTGGGAGACGATTTTTTGCAGCGTAGGATCGCTGGTTTTCAGGCTGGTATCACCCGGCGACAGGCTATCCGCAGACGGCCCGGACGCACCAGATGGCCCGCCAGAAGGTGCGGCTGCGAGGTTGTTCAGCGGGCGGCCAGCATCTCCGGCTCCATCGCTACCGCTGCTGCCCATCCCAGAACCTGAGCCTGAGCCGGAACCAATACCGCTCGTCGGTGAAGAGGAGTCGTCGTCGCCCTTATTTTGCCCGCTATTCATGTGGAAGAGCTGCATCAACTCTTTCAGGAACTGCTGCAGCATCTGCTGAAGCTCCTGCATCATGCCGTCGGCGGAACCGCTGCCGTCGCTTTGCGAAGCGTTAGCCGGGCTGCTGGCCGGGCTGTTATTGCCCGTTGGCGAAGCGCCAAAGTTGATCGCCGACGGCTTATCGGCCGCACCCGTGTTGGCAAAGTTCAGCGCCAGCGGAATCGCCAGCGTGTTCCCGCCGTTATTCAGCAGCAGTTTGGCGGTAATGTTGCTCCCGCCGTTTTGTGAGTCAGGTGACGCCCCGTCCAGGCCTGGAAAATGGTTTTCCGGCAAAAGAGGTGAGAACCCGCCCGGTCCTGATGATATCTGCATACAACACACTCCCCTAAGTGATACCCAGTAGCAATCACCGGCCGCCGCCTAACCTTGCAATGACGCCCGGTTTTGCCCGCGTCCGGCATGTTCAACTGAGTGAGAAGCGGAGTTAAAGAGTTCCTTATGTGGCAAAAAATGGGAACCTGGGCGCGCTTTTCGCCACACATTGCCAGTGAAAATCAAAAGAGACGCATCTATGCAGACTACATCGTGGCGATGGGGCCTTTTGCTGCTTAGCCTTCCTGCCGTGGTGCAGGCCGAGTGTTTTACCCGCGTCGGGCACGCCTTCGGGATTTCCCCCGCCTTGCTGGAGGCCATCGCCTGGAAAGAGTCGAAATTTACCCTTTCTTCGGTGAACGCCGCCAACTCGAACCACACCGAAGACGTGTGCATGATGCAGGTGAACAGCGTGCATTTTGGGCGGCTTAAGCAGTTGGGCGTTACGCGTGAAAACCTGCTGCACGACCCGTGCACCTGCATCGCCACCGGCGCGTGGGTTTTGCACGGGCTGTTCCGCCAGTACGGCCGCTCGTGGAATACCGTCGGCATGTACAACACCGGCCCGTCGGAAAAACGCCAACAGCTTCGAAGCCGCTATGCCGATGACGTTCAGCGGATTTATAAGGTGCTGCAAAAGCAGCAGCCCGCGCGGCGTGAAGAGGAACTGTTTGCCAGCAACGAAACGCTCCACCAATAATAAAGCCGGGAAATTTCCCGGCTTTTTCCTTGCCACAAATATTAACGCGCAGCAGCAGCCTCCAGTAGAGACGGCAGTTCGGTCAGAAACTCTCTGACCTCGCCGCTCTGGCCGATGAAGGCGCTTAACCAGCGCGCAAACTGCTCCACGTCCAGGGCAGACATCTCGCACTGGGTGCACAGACGAATCGCATTTTCCCCGTCAAGCGCCAGCCAGCAGCCGCGCATCGCGTTCATTTCAAAGTTCATCGCCAGCAGGTTCGGCAGCAGCGCAGCGTCCTGCCCGGTTAGCTGTCCGACCCGGCAATGCAGCACCACCGAGCTGCTCTCCGGCGGCAGTTCAATCACCGCGGCCTCTTGCTGTTGGGCATTCGTCAGCTGGCAGATGCCCTCCTCCAGGCGCAGCGAGATCTTCTGCTGTCGTCCCCAGGCATCAAGCCACTGTTGAAGCTGTTGTTGCATCGTCATTCCCTTATCCTCCTTTCACCATAAAGCCGGCATCGGCGGCGTCTTTCAGCGCCGACTTCACCTCTTTTTCTGCCTGAGCCACGCCGCCGTCTACCGTGTAGCTGAGCGGCGCGCTGTCGTCGTCCCCGTAGCTGAAGTTGATCGTGCCCAGGTTTTCATTCATCGACAGCGACACGCCGTTAGAGCCGCCGAGTAAAAAGGACGGCGTTGAGAACCCGTCGGATTTACTCTGCGTCTTGGTAAAGGCGATGGATTTCAGGCGCAGCTTGTCGCGGTCTTTTAGCAGGTCAACGATCGAGTCCTGAGTGACCGAGTGGTTTGCCCATTGGTCGGCCAGTTTTTCTCGCGGTTTGGTTTTCAGTTCGAGGGAGACCACCGCCTGCGAGCTGCTGTTATCCTGCAGCCCGCGCAGCAGCGCTTTCAGCCGATAGTCTTCGCCCATCATCTGGGTAATACGGTCGGCGTTGCTCGGTGAAAATTCCCCTTCCATAAAGTGGCGCACAAAGTGGAACAGGCCGTTGCTGTCGATGCGCGAAAGGTTCTTGTAGGTGGACTGGTACTCCGCCTTATTCACCAGCTGTTGCTGATTCAGCATGGCATTTTGCTGACGCACGGTCTGCTGCAGCGACTGCAGCGCTGCCTGCGGGCCGTTGCCCGTCAGCTCGTGATGCCGCGACGGCGGAATAAAGCGCGCAAAGTGGCTTTCCAGTTTGCCCAGCCGTTCAGCCGCCGACATTGGCAGACGCGGAGCATCTTGCGCAGGGGTGAGCTCGCTTAGCAATTTGCGGCTGGCAAGATCGGTGAATTCGCCGCGCAGCCCGTCAATCAGCGCATCAACCTCGGCATTGCCCGGCTCCGGCTGGGTCGTCTGCACGGAAAGGGAGTCAGCCTGCTGCTGGCGTTTGGTTAGCTGCGCCAGCGTATCCAGCAGCGGACGGCGCGCCTTTGCGTTATCAACCGGCGGATACCAGCGGGTGAAATGGGCGTCCAGTTGGCTCAGCTTATCGGCAACGGAAACCGGCAGCTCGCCTTCTTTTGGCTCCTCTTTCAGCCTGGCCAGCAGCTGCGTGGAGGCGCTGTCGGTAAACTGTTTGCCCAGCGTGGTCATCAGCTTTTCCAGGTGAACACCCTCCACCGGCTGGGCATTTTTTAAGTCAACGGTGAGGCTGTGCGTCGTCCGGTTGTTGATCGACAGCTGCACGCTGGCCCCGACGCCAACGCCGACCGAGAAGGGATCTTTGTGCTTCGGCTGAATCGTGGTGCTGACCGGAATCGCAATGTTGGCCCCGGCGTTCATCTGGTTAAACGCCCTTAAACGATGGTCGCTGTGGCTGACGCCCTGCCCTTCAGCATTGCGGGACTCCGTGCGCTCGCGACTGCCTGCCAGCAGGTTGGTGTTGGCATACACGCCGCCGCCCAGACGTGCGCTGGTGGGGAAGTCTTTCTCGTGGCTGTCGGTAAACGGGAAGCCCACGCTCGCCAGCGCCGCGGCGTTAATGTCCACGCTGAAGCTCTGGGTCGCCCCGCTTTTCACGCTATGGTTTGCGCCACGGTTCAAGAACTCCAGCGGATCCAGCGTGCCGCTGCTCAGTTGCTCGATAAAGCCGGGGATCTCGTGCTCTGCCAGTTCAAACGAGACGCCGTGCTGGGACTGAAGCTGTCCGCCCAGCGTGACGCCGCCGCCAAGACGCACGCCCTGCGACAGCGGATGCTTGTGGTCGCCGTCGAGGTACGTTTTATGGGTTTTGTTGTAGTCGGTCAGCACGTTGTAGCCGACGCCGACGATACCGGTGGCCGACACGGCACCTGTTCGCCCGAAGCTGACGTTTATCCCTGTATCACCACGGGAAAAGCTCATCGTGTAGCCACGGTCGGCCCCCACTTTGCCGCCCACGCCCGCCACGACCTGAGTGCCCGGCGCCACCGTCGCGGTCGCCGAAGCCCCATAGGTGCGGCTAAAGGCGAGGTTTTCGCCGCTTTCCAGCGACAGCACGGTCGACACCATTTTGCCCTGCATTTCGCGCTGGCTTTCAGCCTGCATCACGGTTTTGGTGTTGATGTTGACGCCGTGGTTTTCCTTGCTGAACGCTTTGGTCATCGCCTTGATAGCGTCGTAGTTGGCCTCGAGCGCTTTATGGTTGCCGAAGCCCTGGGTGGTGACGGTTTTAATCACGTTCCCGCCCCAGTCGCTGTCCCGCAGGCGGGCCACGCTGGCGGCAATCTCCGTCATTTTGGCCGAACGTTCTGGCTCGCTTAGCAGCGACGCCTGCTGCAGCTCATCGACAGAATCATGCAGAGATTTCAGCGTCAGTACGTCCAGCATCACCCTGGATTTCACCAGCCCGATGTCATCGTGGATGTCGCGCTGGCGCCCCATCGGGACCTGTTCCTTCTGGTGGTTAAGCGTGATTTGCCGCGCCTCCAGCCCGGCAATAATCGCCCCTGCGTGGTTGCTTTTATCGGCGGGATAGCGCCGAAGCAGCTCGTTAAGCTGCCCGGTGAGATTATCCTGCCGGCTGCTCGACGGGTTCAGCGCGCCGCTGTGGCTGTGGTTCAGGCCAAAGCGCGAAGGCGTAGATGCCTGCCGACGCTCATCGCGCACGCCATAGTGCTGGCCGATCTGCTCACAATAATGGGTGCTGCTGTCGGAAAGCTGGCGCGCAAAGCTGCTCATCTCTTCTAGCAGCGCCTTTTCCTGCGGCTGCCACTGGCGCCCCGCTTCACCGCCCATGATCTCGAGCCGCTGGCTTAGGCCAGGGCGCGGGGCGATCCTTGCCGGCTGCTGCGCAAGCGCCTTCAGCCGCTGGGTCAGGTCCCCCTGCTGCTGGTAAACGTCCTTCAGCCCTTCACGCCCGGCGTAGCGATGCTGAATAGAGTAGGCGGCGGTTTTTACCGGCCGCGGCCACTCAAGCGACGGGCGGAAAGCAAAGGTGCTCAGGCGAGTGCGGAACGAGGTGCGAACCTGTTTGCCGTCCTGCCCGGTCTGGCCGAGGAAGTTAACCTCGCGCTTGAAGGTGATGCCGGTGCCCGGTAAACGCCAGTCTTTTGACGCTTTGGTCAGCCGCTCGTAGTTCTGGCGCGCCACGTTGAGTTCTTCCATCGGCGCGGTGGCCGGCTCGCCTTTTTCCCAGGCTCCGGCCTTGAAGAGAAACGTATTGCCCTGCTTGTCCAGCGCGCTAACTTGCCCTTTGGCAGAGGTTTGCAGCGTGCTGAGTTCGGGCTGGCTACCGTCTTCGTTGGCGGGTAAAACGGCCTTTGCCAGCTCGGCGGCTTTTCCGCTGTTCCAGTTTTTTTCCGGCAGGCTGAACAGCCCGCCTTCTTTGCTTAGCAGCCAAAGCTGTTTGTCTTCCCCGAGGGCAAGATCGCTGATTTTGGACGCCTCTTCTTTCCCCGCGCTGCCGGGCACCAGCTTCTCGATCTGCTCCCGAAGTGCCGCCTGGCTCAAGGTCTGGGTAGCGTTCTGATTACGGCGGGTCGTGGTGTCGATGTGGTGGAAACCGATATCCCCTTTTTCGTTCACCGCCAGATAGCGGCGGCTATCGATCACCGTAAACGCCTGCGCCTTCCCGGCTTTGTCCAGCCCGGCGGTCGCCAGATCGGCGCTAACGCTTTTGGTCACCTGCGGCAAGGCAAAAACGTTGCTGCCGTGGTCAACTTTGTTGCTGCTCAGGTTCACCTTGAGGCGCTTTAGCTCGCCGTCTTTCATCAGCCACGGCTGGCCGTCCAGGCCGCACTGAAGCTTATCGGCCTTTTCGTCCGAGGCGGCCCACAGCCCGGTGGTTTCATTGAAGTAATGCACCTTGCCGTCGTGCAGAGCCAGCTTGCCAAGCCGCCCGAGATCCACCACATCGTGGGCGGCTGGCGTGACCTGCGGCAGGCCTTTCTGGTAGTCCAGCACCATGCTGTCGGTGAGGTTCCAGCTGCTTTGCGGCTTCAGGTCACCGCCGTGCCAGTGGAAGGTAATGGCGTGTTTCTGGTCGTATTTATCCTTGACGATCAGGTGCAGGCGGTCAGTTTCATCGGCCAGCATATCTTCGACTCGCGCCTCATCGCCGACGGTCGCGGTGACGTATTGCGTAATGTTATCCAGCAGCGGTTTATGCCTTGCTTCACCAAAACTTAACGTCGTGCTCTGCTCGTTAGGTTTATCGCCGCAATGCAGCCGGCCGTTATTGTCCAACGCGAACAGCAGCGGGCCATGCAGCGCGGTTTTTTTCAGCGTCATGTTCTCAGGCAGCGCCAGCGTTTTGGCCTGAGGGTCGGCCGCCGCCAGATTGGCGACCCAGGCAACCTGCGGCTTCTTCTCATCGTCGCTCATCAGCACCAAAGCGTCGCGCTTCGGACCTATCGCGTAGTGATCGATTTTGTTCTCGAAATTGACCTTGATAGTCTCGCCGACGGCGCTGCCGAGCTGTTTGTCGTCGTTCACTCGCCACAGCATGCCGTCGCTCTGGCGCGACAGAGAAGAAAGCTTATCGTCTTCGCCGGAGAGCGATTGCCAGGCGTTGGCGGCGCTGTCAAAGCTGTAGAGTTTTTTGTCATGCAGCCGGTAGCGGGTGCCGTCGCCGTCGGTCACGCTGTCCGTCAGACGGTCACGCACGCCGGTTTCCGGCAGGCGCACTTTTTCGCCGCCAATATCGACGGTCTGGCGGTCATGCCAGGAGAGATGCTGCCCTGCAGGCTCCAGGCTTTGGCGACGCATAAATCCCCGGTGGGGCTGCTGCACTTCCTGCCATTCCACCTTCTGCTGGCTGTGGCTGATAGCAATAAAAGCGCCGGGCTGGCTGCGCAGAGTCATCAGCCGCCCTTCTTTATCCAGCAACACATGCTGATGGCCGTCATCGCTGGCGAGGTGGTTTTGGTAACGCAGGCGGTCATGACCGATGGTTTTTTCCATCAAGGCCTGCAGCGGCGCGGACGTCGCCGGGGTATCAATCTCCAGACGCCCCTTTTTATCGAGCGAGAGCCGGGTTTCCAGCAGCATGTTTTTTTCCGGCTCAATCTCCGGCGGCAGCTCGGCAAACTGGCTGCCTGGCGTCCCCACTTCATTGCTGGGGATCGCGTTCAGGTCGGAAATATCAGGCTGGCTATAAACGCTCGCGGAGCTGGCGCTGGGTTGGCTATAAAGGCTTGGGCTGCTGGCCCGGGAAGCATTTTCAGTGACGGGAATCGCCGTGGGCGTAACCTCTTGCCGACCGCGATGCCGCCCTATAAAGCGGCTAAACATCCCTTTTTGCGACGTTTGCGCCGTCTCGGTTCCCTGTTTCAACCCGGCGGGCGCGGGCGTAGCGGCCTGCGTGTGTAATGACCCGGACGCGGTTTGCGTGGGCGGGGCCTTGCCCTGTTTCATCGCCGAGGGCGGCGAGCGATCCTGCTGTAGATGAGCAATTTCCCGATCGCGGATTGCGCGTCCGGGCTTGATAAAAGCCGATATTCCCAGTCCCATTCTGTTACCCCTTAACAGTCAAACAAGATCTCCGCTTAGTAGGTGATGAGAAATCGGTTCCGGTTCCAGGCTAAATTTCTCCTAACCGCGTGTAAAACCTGAATAAACCAGCCACAGCAAGGCCTGCGGCGGCGTTTAAACTTAAAATAAAATCAGAAAAAACCGATAGCCGGGGCATTTTACGGCCAGAGAAAAAGCGGAAATATCGCCGGGGATTGACCCATGACAAGGTCGCCGAAAGGCCTCGCTCTCTATAATCGGCCTTCTTCCGCACAGGGGTAAATAACCGTGGATTATCAACTCAATATCAACTGGCCAGAGTTTATGGAAACGTACTGGCAGAAAAAGCCAGTGGTGATTAAAAATGCGCTGCCGGGTTTTGTCGACCCAATCACGCCCGACGAGCTTGCCGGCCTTGCGATGGAGAACGAAGTCGACAGCAGGCTGGTCAGTTTTAAAGAGGGCAAATGGCACGCCAGTAATGGGCCTTTTGAGCACTTTGATAATCTTGGCGAGACCGGCTGGTCGCTGCTGGCCCAGGCCGTTAACCACTGGCACGAACCCGCCGCCGCGCTGGTGCGCCCTTTCCGCGTGCTGCCGGACTGGCGCTTAGACGACCTGATGATTTCATTTTCCGTGCCGGGCGGTGGCGTTGGCCCGCACATTGATAACTATGACGTGTTTATCATTCAGGGCATGGGCAGCCGCCGCTGGCGCGTCGGCGACAGGCTGCCGCTCAAGCAGTTTTGTCCGCATCCGGCGCTGCTGCACGTTGAGCCGTTTACGCCGATTATCGACGAAGATTTAGCCCCCGGCGACATCCTCTACATTCCGCCAGGCTTCCCGCACGACGGCTTTACCCATGAAACGGCGCTCAACTATTCGGTCGGCTTCCGGGGGCCAAACAGCCGCGATTTAATCAGCAGCTTTGCCGATTACGTGCTGGAAAATGACCTCGGCGGCGATCACTATAGCGACCCGGATCTCACCTGCAGGGAAAACCCAGGCAAAGTAGAAAACTACGAGCTGGAACGCCTGCGCAGCATGATGACGGCGTTGATTAGCCAGCCGGAAGCGTTCAACCAGTGGTTCGGCAGCTTTGTGACCACGCCGCGCCACGAGCTGGATATCGCCTCCGCCGAACCGCCTTACGAACCGGAAGAAGTGGCCGCCGCGCTGGCCGGCGGAGAACAGCTGCTTCGCCTGAGCGGGCTTCGCGTACTGCAGGTTGGCGAGCATTTCTTCGTGAACAGCGAGCCGCTGGACGTCACGCATCAGGCTGCGGCCGTGGCGATGTGCCGCTATACCCGGCTGACAAAAGCCGAGCTGGGCTCAGCCGTGGAAGATGCCGAATTCATCAGCCAGCTGACGGGGCTGATCAACCAGGGATACTGGTACTTCGAAGATTAAGTTTGCCCGACTGAAACCTGGCTGCCTCAAGCCAGGTTTTCGCCTCTTCACCCACCAATGCCTTTCGCTAAGCGACAAATATATTCTATGAAAGACTGGCTAAAATTCCGTTCACTCGTAGAACGGTTTTCCCTACACGTTCAGAAACGGTGAACGAGTGAGGGGGAAATACGCCATTCCCCCTCACAACCCCCGGCGCCGGCGAGCTCATCGCCGCTGAAGCGGTAAACCCACCGGCCATCACCCAAACATTCGGGGTCGTTCGCGATTCGTTCCCGACGATCGCTCTCTTTCGCTGCTCCCGGCAGCTCAACCCCGCCTGAGTTGGGTCATAACCGGGGGCGATGAGAGCCGGGAACAAGGGCGTGGCTTTGAGATCTGAAGCGAATATAACGTTTAAGCGTTGCTGTGGGTTAAAAGCGAGGCTCGGTTCCGGCTTAAATCGCCTCGGTTTTCTCTCCGACTGGCCAGGGTCCGGCCGTCGGGAACGGCCGGAGGCTGAGAGCGTCGGGAACGCATCTCAGCCGACCCAGGACTGGGAGATAAAAC
>Ga0209281_1000205_pt1 | contig 133809 bp, 101 predicted proteins | sample MedtruBG_FD_187514 | JGI IMG/M metagenome (GOLD analysis project Ga0209281, IMG submission 187514) | Root nodule microbial communities of legume samples collected from California, USA - Medicago truncatula BG (SPAdes) (version 2) | ecosystem: Host-associated > Plants > Roots > Nodule | place...
CGCAGCAGGATACCTTTACTGACCTTCTGCGCAGCGATGATACAGATGCTGTCAGGTCACGCAACGTTCGGACGCAAACCCTGCAGCAGTTTGTCTCCAGTGCGGATTTATCCGGAGCCTTCAGTGAACAGGTTCCTTATTATGCGCAACCCACCTCCGGCACAACAACCTGGAGCGGCGTGGCTGACGATGGTGCGACACAAAGCCGGTCTGAAACCATCACTTTCACCTATGACGATGCAGGCAATCTGACAACACAGATTAATCCGGATGGTTCACAGGAGGAACTGGCCTGGTACCCGTCCAGTGGTGAAAATGGGGCATGTCCCGCAGACCCACACGGCTTTGTTCGTTTTGTGAAAACGCATACGCTAACGCCTGCTCCGTCGGATTATGATGCCCCTGTACGTCGTAGCATCAGCACCTGGCAGGCCTTTGATACCCGCCCGGCCGCGGCAGATATTGTTGATGCCTTTGTCGTGTCGTCTGATGACATACTGGCTGAACTGACGACATCTTCTCCCGATACGCTGGTGAACTACACGAAAACCACACTGGCGTACGATGTTGCGGACAGCAGTTCACCGTTCTACTCGGCGCTGAAGTCAGAAACACTTCAGGAGGCCGATAACAGCGGAGCAGCCACGACCTGGAATAACGTCTCCATCACGGATTACACCAGGACACTGAGCACGGATTCAGCCGCCATTGATATCACCACCCGGCAGACCACCGCTGACAACCTGAGTCTGTCAGGTACAGATACTTTTGATGCGCTTTCCCATCGTCTGCTGAAATCGGTGGATGCGCAGGGTAATACCATCACGTATGTCTACGGCGCCACTCCGGACAACCCTTATCTGCTGTCCACCACCGCGAACGTCGGTACGGAGTATGAAAACACCACCTCTTATTCGCGGGAATTTGGACCCGATTCAGCAACCGGACTGACTTCCTGCCAGTCCCGCCTTTCCACCACGGATGCGGCCGGTAACATTGGTCGGGACACGTATGATGCTGCGGGCAACATGACTAAACGCGAATATGCCAGAGCGCCTGCCGACGGAAAATCACCGGTCTGGTTAACAACTGCCACGGCCTTGTACATTTCAGGGCTGCCTCAGCAGTCTACGGAATATGACTACCGACCGGAAGATGACACCCTGCTGACAGAGGTTACCAGCTATTATCGTTACACCGACTGGATGCAGATGAGTCAGACCGCCAGCAGCAGCGGAACCACAACAGAAAGCTACCATGATGCGGTGGCCAACACGACATACACCCGCACCCTGCAAAATGAATACTCTGAATTACCGTATAATGCCGACAACCCTGTAACCTCTGGTAGTCAACTCAGTCGGATGGATATTGCCGGCAATGTCATTTCTGAGGAACGATATACAGTGGCAGAAGCCCTGCCTGAAGAAGAGGACGCTCCCGTCAGCGAAGCCCTGTACAACTATGACGGGCTGAATCGCCTGAGGGCTGCAACGGATGAACACAGGAATACGACAACCTACCTCCTGGATTTTTTTGACCGGGTGGCCAGCATTACCCGGCCGGATAACAGTATCATCCGGTATGACTATCAGTCCCTGCACACCAGCCCCGTGAAGGTGACCGTTCAGGCCAGTACGACCGCGACCGGTATAGTGGCTGGTGAACGCAAGCTGGACGGGCTGGGGCGTGTCACCTCCGCCACTATCGGCGGGCGTCAGTACGGGTATACCTTTGACACTGCAACCCTGCCACAGCCGTCCGTGATAACACAGCCTGATGGTTCAAAACTCGGTATGACCTATGACCCACACCTGGATAATGCCGTTCTGTCCGTCAGTGATGTGACGAATGCCAGTGCGCCGAAAACGCTCAAGACGTTTACCTACAACAAAAAGTATGGCTGGCAGAACGACGGTACGGACTGGCTGTCTTCCCTGCGCGAAGAGTTCACCTGGAATCCACAGGGGCAACTGACCCGGAACATACTTTGTACGGGAACGGATACTGCGGGAACAGAGAAAATTACCAATGACCTGACGCACTCTCTCGGAGGAATGTTGACAGGCGCCACAGTCAGCAGCGGAGGCGTGAACATCACTCAGCGAGCCTGGGGACTTGACTCCCGGGGACGGCCTCAGACATTTACTGATACTATCCTGCAGTCCACGCTGACTTATGATGAGCTGAACCTGGAAAGGACGCTGATTACCGAGAGCCTTGTCAGCTCAGACAGTATTGGTGTTATCAAAGCCACTTATGCTTTTGATGATTTTGGTCGTCCCCTGTCCATGATATATACACAGGGAAGTTCTGAAACTGAAGTCATGACGCTGAACTGTGATTACGATCTGAAGGACCGGGTGGTGAATAAAACCATCCGGTATCCCGTTCAGCCGCTGACGCTTGAGTCGGACTATCATTACGACAGTCTGGGACGACTGGAGCAGACGGACGATAAATCCGCAGGTACAGAAACGCACTGGGAATATGACAGCCTGAATAATGTGACGAACCAGACGGTTTATGATGCAGCCAGCGGTACAACTACGGGGTCATGGACTTACACTTTCACCTCGCGGGACCCGTGCCAGCTGTCAGGGGTTAAAGATGATATGTCCGGTCAGGTAACCGTCATGGCATACAACGACAATGGCTGCCAGACAGATGACGGGCTGAACACAACGGACTACGATATTCTGAATCGCGCCATTGAGGTAAACGATACGCCCTGTTTATACGATGCTGATGACAAACGGCGAGGTGACTCTATGCTGTTTAATTACACTGATGCAGATATCACTGAAAATATCAGCAGTGAGTTCGCAAGTGATGGCGTTGTCAGTATCTATTCCAAAACCGGTCATGAGAGTCAGGGATATCATACGGTGAAAAGCGGGGAAATAACCTTTTCTTCACGCAGTCTGACCGATAATCATGCCTCTGTACTGGCCTGGATTAACGGTGACAACAGCCTGTATCCGGTATCTTATGATTCGTGGGGGAAATTTGATGCTGCCACAACGTCTTTTGAAAAGGGCTCCGTCATGGCGATGGCAGCACCGCAAAATGCGCCGCCTGCTTTTAATGGCGTGATACCGTCATATCCCGGGCGACCTTCTTCTCCTGAGGCAACCGTTGATGAAGTGAGATACCCGCTGGGAGATGGCTACCGGAATTACAACCCCGGACTAATGCGATTCGGTAAACCTGACAGTGAAAGCCCGTTTGGGGCCGGAGGGATAAACTGGTATGCGTATGCGGAAGGTGACCCCGTTAATAACACCGACCCGACGGGGCATTTTATCGGGGCGCTGATAGAAGGGGCTCTGGTTGTTGGCAGGATGGTGGCCCGCGGAGCCGTTGCGGGGAGCCGGATAGCGGCCCGGGGAGCCAGGGCGGGTGCGCGCGTGGCAGCCCAAGGGGCACGACGCTCTGCACGGGCTGCAAAACAAGCTAAGCGTACGACGCGTCGGGCTGTCCGTCGGGGTACTGTCGCGGAAGCCAATACAACAAAACCATTTGTAACCGACCCTATAGAGTATGAAACCAATGTTGAGGCAGCATACCGCTGGGATAGTCGACCACCAGAAGTAATAAAACAAGAAGGATTCTCCGGGAGTAAAACATCATTCTTTAATAAAATATTTGGGGATAGAACAGTGTTTAGCGCAGCAGACATGGAAGGTGCTGACTTTTACTTTACTGAATTGGAAGGCGGTATGTCAGTACATGGGGATTCAAATGCATATTATCTTTATAAAATAGATGCAAGAGAGATTCCTGCTGTCAGAATATACAATAAGGGTAATAACCTTGGATTTACTAAGCGCTTCGCGACCAGAAACCCAGGCCTTCAAAATGACACAATGATGAGAGAATATGGACTTCCTCCTTCAGGAACTATTACAAGATTTACCAATTATATTGAAAAAGTTGCTAGCGCTAATCATGAAATTCAGCTGGCAGGGCCTATATCACCAGATAGAATAAATTATATTGGGAGGCGCAATCTTTTTGTTGCTGCAGAAACACTAAGGTGACCATTAAAATCGGAGGGGTATTATTTGTGTAAAACAGAAGTGGCTTTATATGCTGCAGGTTAAGTTCGAGAAATTTAGCGAATGATAGCTTGTATAACTCATCACATTGGCCATCCTTATTACTGAAGGATAGCTACCTAATCATTCATGAAGTACGAGCCAGTGGAGCACAAACAGCCATTAATTTGACAAATGATTATTCAAATCTGAAAAAAGACTGTGGCTCTAGTAAACAGCCAGCTTATTTATGTTCTGCCGTGCTTCTTCGAGCCACAACCTATACATCCGGAATATTTTCATGGGATCCAAGTTCAAAATCGTGGACAGATGGTGGTACCTCATTTTCTTATCTTCGCAAAGATGCTAAGTTTAATAGGGCTGCATTCAATCGTACAAATGGATTAATTTTTTTTCCTTACCAGAAAGTACCCAGCGAAGATTTAAATACTAATGTCGATATTATGTGTGCATACCCTATAGACGGAGCTACTGATAATCGAAGTGAGAGTGGATGTGGTGCTCATACGGCATACCCAACTGAAAGCGTTCCGTGTCAACAGCAGGGTATTTTTACAGCGGATGAGTGGTATTCTCACTATCAGGAAGGTAATTCAAGTCATTTCTATCAATGCGGATTTATTACATCAAGCACAAGTAGTTATGATATTGCTGACGCGTTCTATCAGTCCATACTTAGTATGGCGAAATTTTCAGAATCTTTCACTACCCCTAATGAAGTTGTATTAAAAACGTGGAATTACAATTCTCAAGACTCTCTGCCAATTCAGGCATTTTTCTATTTAGATGGTAGTGAAGTAGGAAAGTCAAATGCACAAAACGATCAACAGATGTTCTATAAAAATACAACCAAGCATATTTGGATTCCTGTGATTAAGATCGTGCTCCCTACCAATATAAGTGAAGATGCAGCATTTTCATATTCTCCATCAGACCAGCTGGTTCCTGAGGTTGTTCCGCAAAAATTACCTTTAAGCACTAAACTTAATGTTAATGGGGCAACATTTGAATCATCATCTGGTTTTCCAAAAACCGCATTTAAAGGTGCCAAATTTCAGATTTTGATGGACGGAAGTGCAGAAAATAACAATCAATATATATGGAGTACTATGGATTCAAGACGAAATGTAGATAGCACAACATCATCTGTTTCCGTAGACGAAAATGGAATGGTAACATATATTTCAGATGGCGCTAAGGATGATGTATATGTATATGCAACAAGTAAAAATGGTGCGGAATCAAAGGTTTTCACTATCAATTTAGAGTACTGGTTTATTAATGATAATGATAGTCTCATGAATAGGATTGATGCCGATAAGTGGTGTACTAGTCAAACGGGGGGCTATTCACTCGCTCCACAGATATTGTTGTCTAATTCTGTAATACTCACATCTCCTGGTTATCGTCTTGGAACTTCAGGTCAATTATGGCCTGAATGGGGGGGGGGGGCTCACTATGGGAACGGTTGGCAGTCAGACTGGTCATATTTTGCATCTGAACATTATGGGGTTTATCCTATTATTGTATCTCTTGGTAGTTCTGGTTACAAAAGCATACCCCAATATCCCGATGACTCGTATTATGTTGCATGTATGAAAACATTATAAGCATTGCGCGTTGATAAAACTTTAAAAAGGGAGCCTGTACACGAGATTGTGTAATTGCCTGATTTTGATATGTTCAGTTCAACATCAAAAACAGGTGCATATTCTGGCCCTACATGAACACCGATTCTGGCGGAACGTGAACGCTGTTTCTGGTTTTGCGTGAACGCGCATTCCGGCGGAAAATACCACGGTTTTGCACCATGACCAGAATCGGTGTTTACTCAACCGGAATGATTGTTCACACCACCAGAATCATTCTTAACGCATTGAGTTTTCCTGCTATATCTCTTTCTTTCATTCCGGGGAAAGAGATATGCCAAACAAGAGGATCGTCATGCGTGAAATCCATGAAATCTTAAGGCTACGTTTTGAAGTCGGCCTGTCCTTCCGCCAAATAAGCCAGTGTGCCGATGTCAGCACCGGTGCCATCCAGAAAATGCTCAAACGTCTTGAGGCCTCTGGGATCTCCTGGCCGCTCCCGGAGGGGATGTCAGAGCCCCGACTCGCTAGCCTGCTGTACCCTGAGTCTGACTGTCGTCCCGGCGCGATGGAGGATCCTGACTGGGCTGAAATCCATATGGAGCTGCGTAAGAAAGGCGTCACCCGCCACCTTCTGTGGGAGGAATACTGCCAGCGGATGCTGGTTCGGGCGTACAGCTACTCCCAGTTCTGCTGCCGCTACCAGACCTGGTGCCAGTTACAGAAACGCTCCATGCGCCAACTGCATCTCGCCGGTGAAAAATGCTTTATCGACTACTGTGGACCTACGGTGCCCGTGATCTCACCGGAGACGGGGGAATGCCGGCAGGCTCAAATCTTCGTGGCGGGACTTCCAGCGCCGTCACGGTCCCGATGCTGACGGTAAGTGTGGCACGCAAACGTGGGCAGCTCTCGATCGCGTGGTATACAACTTATGAAAACTCTCACATTAATCCTTGCCGCCATATTGCTGAGCGGCTGCTCCGCCACGATGGTTAGCTATCAGGGCAATACTGCCGGTACAAATTGCCCGCCACTGGTCAGCGTGCACAGCTCTGGCAATACCGTAACCGTTTCTGATGGCTCTCCCTGCAAGGTCATTACTGAATGAAAAAAGTTACTTTCTGGCTTCTGACGCTGGCAATGGCCACCGGCATTGTGGCCTGCACCAATACCCTGACGTATTTCCGCCATGATGAAACCAAAGACAATGTGAAGTGCGGCGGAGAGACGGGCATGAAGCGCGATACCGCCTGCAATACCACGGTGAATAAAACCGCGCCTGATTTATAAAATACTGCGCAGCACCGTAAAGGGCTACCGCACACTTTCTCCTGCCGATATCGAAATGATGAATGAGGTAAAGGCTGTAAGTCGAGAATTCCTCAAAAAGCTGGATTTTAGTAAGCGATCCTGACGCTGACTGTTAACCATAACATAAGCGTTTCATATATTCCATCGACTCTGTCCAGTACTAAGGCTATGGTTCCTTCGCACATACCGAAGCCGCACACTGAACACTGAGCCGCCCTGTTGTGAGCAGCGCCCGCAGATTTGTGGGCATTGCTGCATGACGCATAAAGATGTTCTGGCGTGTTCACTTCTGGACGTTTCCTGTTTACCGGCTATGGGCGTTAATGTGGACACGCTGGAAGCATTACACCCTCACTCTGCGGAATTTCTGGCGACAACGGCCACCGGCCCCTGCCTGAACAGGGCGACGGCAAACTCAAGGGTGGCAAGGGCGGCCAAAACCGCGATGAAACCGGTTTTGCCGGTACTGACCAGCAGCCAGCCCCCGAAGGCCGGAAAACCAAAAATGCCGACAAAATAGGCCACCACAAACCAGGTCAGCGCCGCATGACGGTTTTCCGGAGCAGACTCATTGACCGCCCAGGTCTGTATCACCGGGTACAGCAAGCCATAACCGGCCCCGGTGAGCATAGCGGAGGCTGTCTGGAAGACCGGGTGAAGTCCCAGACCGAGCATGCAAAGCAGTCCTGCAATCAGACAACCCAGCAGACCGGCCATCAGAGGGCGACGGGGCCAGAGCAGCAGCTGCTGTGCCAGTAGCAAACGGGCGACCACAGCAGTGGCCGCATGGACGATAAAGAAGGTGCTGGCATGAACAGAGGTCCCGGTGGTCAGCGAATCCTGAAATGACATCATGCCGGAGAACACTGCGCCGCCGAGCCCAGCCATGATGACCGGTCTCAGGGCCGGGGTGGCCGCAAGAACAGGCAGTTTTTTCACCCAGGGACACAGGGCTCTGAGCGGTTCGGTCTGGGGCTCCCGCAGGGCAAACCCACCGAGCAGAAGGGCGGCCAGCACACCGGCGGCGCTGACCACAAAGAAGGTGTGCTGTATCGATAACCCCAGGACCGGCACGAGGGCCGACAGCAGCACCGGACTGCCACAGATACCGGTCATCTGAAAGGCACTAAAGCGGATGAAACCGGCACCGCGCTGGGCATCGGTGAGGCGCTGTGACAGGGCCATCGGAGCGGCGAGGTAGAACATGCCCCAGCCGAGCCCTGTCAGTAACACCGCCACCTGGGGAAGGATCAGCAGGTCACCATGCAGACTGGCCAGCAACACGTAGCCGGTGGCGAGTATCAGGGCGGCGACAGCTGCCAGGCGGGCGGCGTCAATTTTCCCGGCACACCACCCGACCAGGGGGACGCCCAGCAGGGTCCCGACCAGTGCCATGCTAAGGGTGTTGCCAGCATCGATGTCGCTGCCGCCCTGGGTGCGAAACCAGGCGGAAATTAAAAAGGTCGCCCCGTAGCCGCTGGCGGTGAATAGGGTGCCCAGCAGGATAAACAGTCTTGATGTGTGTCTCATGATTCAGGCTCCCGTATTGTTTTCGTTCACATGGAATTCGCCAGGCGCCATCGAACGCAGCATTTTTACGGCCTCTGCCAGCCGGTAGCTGACGTAGCGAACTTCACTCTCATTGTTAAACCTGCCCAGCCCGATGCGCACACTGGCACGGATTTGCTCTTCACTGGCCCCGATAGCTATGAGTACATGTGACGGCGAGTGACGGGCGGATGTGCAGGCTGAGCCAGTGGACAACGCAATGTCGGGCAGTTCGAGCAACAACGAACTGGCATCCACCCCGACAAAGGAGACGTTAAGCACTCCGGGCAGGCATTCGGTGAGGTGACCATTGACCCGCATATCCGGCACGGCACTGAGCAGTGAGTGGTATAGCATGTTTTTTAGTTCACGGAGTCTGGCTGATTCCGCAGGCAGATTTTCTATCGCCAGTTCAGCGGCGCGGCCGAAACCGACAATCCCGGGGACGTTAAGTGTGCCGGAACGCAGACCCCGCTCATGCCCTCCGCCAACAATCAGCGGTGACAGGGCCAGACGCGGATCGGCCGTGTTGACATACGTTGCACCAACGCCCATCGGGCCGTAGATTTTATGGGCTGACAAAGCGGCGAGGCTGATGTTCATGCGCTGTACGTCAAAGGCGACTTTCCCGAACGCCTGAGTGGCATCGGTATGAAACAGTATTCCCTTCTCCTGACACAGTGCGCCTGTCGCCTCGATTTTTTGCAACGTGCCGGTCTCATTGTTGGCTGCCATGATGGAAACCAGATATGTATCAGGCCTGATGGCGCGCGACAGCGCCTCCGGGGAGATAATACCGTCATGCTGTGGCGGCAGATACGTGACAGCGGTTCCCCTGTCAGCGAGTCGGGCACAGGAATCCAGCACGGCCTTGTGCTCTATCATCGAGGTAATGATATGCCCCCGTCCTTTTCCATTCGGAGGCGGCAGGCCTGTAAGCGCGAGATTGACGGACTCTGTTGCCCCGGACGTGAAGATAATATCGGCCGGACTGGCCGCATTGATTGCGGTAGCAATCCTGGCTCTGGCCTGTTCAACGGCTTTGCTTGCTTCCCAGCCAAAGGCATGGCTGTTGCTGGAGGCGTTTCCGTACACCTGAGTCAGGTAGGGCATCATCGCTTGCAGAACATCCGGATCTAACGCGGTCGTGGCGTTGTTATCCAGGTATATCGAATTGTGCTGACTTTCCATTGTGGCTTCCTTAACCCTGTTTTATGCATCAGTCTGTGGAGATTTTTCCTGGCCGGATGAACGCTGTGGGAATGTCAATTCCCCTTCACTGACTTCGCCTGCGTCATTGACCAGATTCAATCGGATGGCCGCCGGCACGCCCAACAAGTGGCTGAGTTGGAGCCCGCAGACATACCCCAGGCTGTCGGACCAGTCGCTGTCTTCAAAGAACACCTCCAGCAGTGTGTTACCGCCGGCGGCCCGCTCAAAATATTCTTTGGTGATGGCCGCACAGGTAAGTTTTTGCCCCTGAGCCTCCCGATGTTCACCGGTGTTTGCGGGGGATGGGTCGGTCAGCATCCTGCGGGTAAGCCTTTCAGGTATGTGAGCGTGGGCAAGAATGTGGGTAAGATGCTGTCGTGCGGAATCTTCATGGATAGCCTGTATATCACTGAGGGCTATCCGGTATTTATCCGCGACGGGCTGGAAAATGCGCCGTATTGAGGGGTGTAGCTGATTCAGTCGCGGGCGCCGTTTTTGGGTATTGGAGAGGTTTTCATCCAGGAACTGGAGACGGAATATCCCGTGGTGATCGAATGCCACAGATAGCCTTGGCTGCGGCATTCCGTTATCCAGGCATTGCCGGGCGAAGCGCAGAGCCGCGTCAAAGGCGTGCAGTTGTGCCTGGACAATGATGTCGCCGTTATCATTTCTGTCAACACGGGAATTTCCCGCCAGTATGCTGATGTCAGAGTTATGTTGGTTCATGATATGAATATCCTGGTTCGTGACAGTGCCGTTTGTGACACCGTACATTCGTCTGGCATGACTGAAGAACGTAATATCAAAGTTCTGAAGGCAGATTGTTGTGATGCAGATGAAATAATGAGGTAACTGGAATGTAACTTTTGTTATGTAAACGTAAGCTAGAGAGTCGTTTCTGCCATTATCAGTGGTCTTTTTGGGATAATGATACAAGCCAAGACTTGGCGTACAAAAAACTGGCCTATTTGTGGCCAGTTTTCAGAGTTAAAAAAAGGGTGGGTACACTAACCTGTTATGGTAACAAAGGAGCCATTTTTTATGGCAAAGCTCAGACCTAAACAGGAGAGATTTTGCCGGGAATACATTGTCGATCTGAATGCCACACAGTCTGCCATCCGTGCGGGCTACAGCCAGAAAACAGCCAGTAGCATTGGCGAAGAAAACCTGAGATCAAAAAACGCATTGCCGAGCTTCTCGAAGAGCGCAATCAGCGTACAGAAGTTGATGCGGATTACGTGCTTCGCCGCCTGGTTGAAATCGAACAGATGGACGTTCTCGACATCATAAATGACGATATGAGTATTAAGCCCGTTTCCTGCTGGCCGAAATCGTGGCGTCAGTATCTGGCTGGTTTTGATCTTGCAGAAATGTTTGAGGGCCGTGGGGATGAACGAGAGATGATTGGCATTCCCAAAAAGATTAAGTGGCCCGATAAGCTCAAATACCTTGAGCTGCTTGGTCGTCATGTTGATGTGCAGGCCTTCAAAGACAAGGTGGATGTTTCCGGCGAAATAAACCAGGTCGATCGCATTCTGGCGGCTCGCATATGTGCACGAGGTGAGCATGATAAGTGAGGAGTTGTGTTCTGACCCCATTCGGGTTTACGGTCAGCTGACGGGACCAATGGCGCAGCCGCTAGCTGGCGCATTCTGCTGAAAGCCATCACCACCACAGCGCAGATAGTTCAGGACACCTGGTCGGGTGCGATAACCGACCAGAACGGCAACTATGATTTCAGCGTGCTACCCGGAAAATACGCGGTATTTTTTGAACGCAGGGGACTGAAGGAGTGGGTGAACAACATTGAGGTCTACAGCGACAGTGCACCGGGCTCGCTCCAGTCCTTTATGCTGTCGCCGTCGGCGGACATGCTCACCCCGCTGATGGTGCTGGAGGTGAAGGCCGCCTTTGAGGAGGCCAGCGCCGCCATGCTCCGCGCCCGCCAGTGGGCAGAAAATCCCGTTGATGTGCCGGTGCTGGATTTTGAGCAGGGGGCCGGGCCGGAATTCTCCGCGTATCACTGGGCACATAAAGCGTATGAAATCGTTAACACCGATACCAACATCAACTGGCGCGGTGAGTGGAACGCCACAACCGCCTACGCCTTCCGCGATGCCGTCCGTTATCAGGGGTCATCGTATTACTGCATTGAGAACAACACCGGAACCGCGCCGCCGGATATCACCACCGCCGACAATGCCGCCTGGTCTCTGATGTCGGCGAAGGGCGATAAGGGAGATAAAGGAGACAAAGGCGATAAGGGCGACCAGGGCGAAGCCGGGGAGGACGGGAAGGATGGACTCAATGGTCAGGACGGGAAGGACGGCGTAACGCCTGACATGTCTTCCTGTCTCACCATTGAGCAGGCGAAGACGATGTTTGTGCAGGCCATCCGCTTCGGCGCGGCGTCTGCGCATTCCGTTTCTAACGGTCAGAGCTTTACGGGAGCGGGCCATGCTCTGACGGGGTATTTCTGTGATGACAGCAGGGACGACCTGGACACACTTTATGCCTCCCGTCTTCAGTATCAGGTTGGCGATACATGGTATGACGCAACATCCCTTCAGTCAGAACCTGCTTCAGACGAACAGCAAAAGGAGCAATCATGAGCACAACCACAGTTGCCGCCACGCCAGCCGACGGCTGGCTGAGCGTCTACACCGGGCCGACGGCTGCCCCCATTACCATCGAGAAGAGCACTGGCACATCAGCGGCACATCTCGCTATAGACACGGCTGAGCCGGCGATTGCCACCGGACACCATATCGGCAACGGTGAGCTGAAAAACGTGGTGCTGGAAGAGGGGGAAAATCTGTATGTGCGCTGCATTGACGGGCTATCCCCGACGTCAGAGAATATTTTCACGATTACGGACTGAATGTTATGGGACAAATTTACAACAGCGACAGTATTGCGCTCAGCGGAACGGGTAATGGAGAGCCGACTACATTTGAGGCTGGTGATGTGGAGTCACTGCCGGCGGGCAGCAAGCCGACGGTAAGTTTTGATGTTGGGGCTGATGGTGTTCAGGTGGTGAACTTTGGCATTCCGGAGGGGCAGCCCGGATCTGATGGTGACCCTGGACCGGCAAATACGTTAATATTGGCGAGGTTACCACCTTACCCGCAGGTGAACCTGCTTCAGCAGAAATCACTGGAATCACTGACCGGAATCATCGGAATACAAATACTGATGGCACAGCTTTACTGACACCGACGGCGATGCTTGAGAGCGCCAGACTATCTGCGGATGTGCGAAATTGCCGGTATTCTTATCCGGGCGTAGGGACTGCTGTGGATGCGAAATACTGGTCAATGGTCAGTGGCATCCATTTACTGCTATTAAATCAGACCGTACCTCTTGGGGGCCTCTGATTTATCAGAATGTCATCAACGGGATGTACGGTGAAATTGAGCCTTATCAGGCGTGAGGGGCGACCGGGATGCGGGTGGAAAATCCTGATACAGGGAGTGAAACAGAAATACACCCACACCCGGTCATAATCTGGTGGCGGCGTCCATTACGAGGATAAGGCCGGTTGCGCTCCGGAAGTGTAATGTAACCGCCATGTTTAGAAAAAAAGCCCTTCCGGAGAAGGGCGGAACAATCAGACACAATGGTCAAAAATGCCACTTTTTAACAATCAGGAACTGTTACTCTACAACGACTAAATAATACGCATGATGTGGTGAAGAATGCACCATGTTTGTTGTTTTTAAATAAATTTTGAATGAGAGTCGGAAATACAATTTTGTATGGGGACAGGGTGGTAACAACAGAATATATAACCCGCACCTCAGTGCTGGGACCTGTAGCTACCACCCTGTGTTTTTAACTTTAAATGAGGAGGGTGAGTTGAGAAAGATATATCCTAAAAGTGAGAGCTGGCTAATAGTCCGGTAGGCAGAACTTAAATCGCGATTGATGCTCTACCATTTTATTTTCAGGAATAAATTAACCATTTCCTTTAACAAAGCCCTGTCTTCATCATCAAGGTCGCTATCCCCGTCCAAATCACCTACTACTGAAACCCGGTCCACCACATTATCGCGATCGGTATCTGCTGCCATTGCCGCTGTGATAGTCGTATCAACATCCTTAAGTTCGAGGAACACCCGAACTTCCTGCCCGGCAGTATCTTCTTTTCTCAGAATAACTTCTTTAGCCATAGTACCTCCGGATATATTAAATTCTGCAAGAACTGTGTATTCCGATGATTCCGGTCAGTGATTCCGGCGATTTCGATCGCGCTTCCCGCGCTGGTTATTTCTTACTTTAGTTTTTAACTCGTCTGATCGGTTTGCGCCAGTTTACGCATTGATTCACCCCTTAGCTCAACGCGGTGTCCGTTATGCCTTTTCTGGCGGAGTGTTGCGATTTGCCGTCCGTCAGTTATAAACAATATGAAGAGGAACCAGGTGCTGGTACGAAAGTAACGGGGCTGATGAACAATGCTTACCTGCGTCGGGCCTTATTGTGGAGGACGACGGGGTCAGCCTGTTGAAATTCAGGTATGAAACCTGAGTTGTTGAGCTAATTGCCATTTTTGTAAGAAAAAACGCCCTTCACGGGAAGGACTGAAAAAATAAAGAAAAGATTTTAATTTTCCCTTGAGTCAATTGCTCGACGAAAAATCCTTTCTCGTTCCCGTGGATATTACGCAAATGAGCGAACTATGACATCGGAGTGGTCGTTTAAAAATAAATATTGTCAATTTTACTCACCAGACAGACCTGATGACGGCCGGAGGGTTGTTGGGTAATTGTGACCAGAACGACAAAAAACGGACGAGAGTGGAAATACAACAGTCAGTTGAAAGCTAAATACGTAAATTCAGTGAGGCAAAGTCCCTGGCAGGCGGTTTATCGTGTACACTTTCGCTTACAGACATTGCCGGATAGCATTGTCACTGAGCGGCGTATGTTGAGTAGTCATTGCTGAGTGTATTAAGCGAGGTCGTTGTAGTGGTTGAAAACAAGGATAATGTCGTTCATTTTGCTGATTACAGGAAAAAATAAAAGTGGTCTGATTTGATGGGGGATGTTCGGTGCAGCCTGATATTTATTAACGAGGACACTAAAGAATGAAAATGATAAAAGAACAAACTGGCTTTTGTCTCTGTGATATTTATTTAGAATGGCTGGTGGCAAATCAGGATTGACAGGAAAAGGAACTGGCATTCTTTGCCTGTATTCGTCAGTGTGATGATTTATATCGATTTAGTTTTGGTCGTAACTCTGATTATCAGATGAGATCGCTATCTGGGTCAGGGAGCGGGATGAGTGACTGATTACTGAAATTAAGTCCCCGTCCAGCTTAACGCTGTATACGATTTCTCTTTCACCGGCGGCCTTCTGGCTATATATTCCGTGACTGAACTATATTTTTTAAATATTGAGCATTAGAAGAATATCACTAAAGGAGAAACTATGAGTATTAAAGCGCAGATCAGCATCGCGCGTAAACTGGTGGTTACATCGCACCAGAATGCAGTTCCTCTGTTACGTGAACTGGTATTGCATAACGAGTCAGAACAAAGTTTTGAGGATCTGACGTTACATCTACAGATAACCCCCGTGGTGCTGGAAGCTAAACAATGGAATATTGACTGCTTACTTCCTGGTTCATCTCTTGAGATCCGTGAATGGGATGTGAAACTTAATGCAGAATGGCTGGCTGAGTAGACGGAAAGTGTGACATGTGAAGTTACGCTCAGTTCACGGCAGGGCGATGAAGTGCTTTTCTCGCTGAATTACCCCCTCGAAGCGCTGGCAAAAAAATTGAGTGGGGCGAAATTCGATGGTTGAGCTCCTGCCATCATTTATTATGCCAAATGACCCTGCAGTGGATCGCCTTCTTAAAGCAACGTCGGAAGTGCTGCGTAGTGAAGGGAAAAATGATGCACTGGATGGTTACGAGAGTAGGTCCACTACGGGTAACATCCATAAATTTACCAAGTGGTACCAACCTGAATGACACCACTCGGTGGCAGCAGATCGGGCGAATAGAGCATGTGTCATATCTATATTCAGTAAAATAATTCCCTGAAGCTCACTGTTCTTCAGAGCCTAGATGGCTCGAGGATTACCAGAGTAGTCATAAACACCTAGTGAAAGCGGGTGGTCATCCGGAAAAAGCCCTTTTGCGCTCGATGTGGTAGCTACAGGGAAACCGTAGGTTTCCGCAAATGAAATTAACGCTCTGCTGGTATCAAGTGTTTTGCTCCGGGTTCAGCCAGAATAACGCAGCGGCAGTTTTTAGCGATAAATGATTCAAATTCATAACTGCGCATCTAAGCTTTACGGGCATACTACGTCAGCTATTACCGACAATTTCGGTAATCTCTTCACGATGAGCATTAACGGTGGTTAATACCTCTTTACTGACACCAAGATAACGGGCACAGCAAAGTGTTCTGGCAACGTTGGTAACGCAACTTCCCCGGTGTAGCATCAACATGGCAGTTAGTCTGCGGGCATGGTTCTTGTCACGTGTTATGGATAGTTTTCTGCATCAGGCGTCGTTTAGTACGGGGTACTGGTGCTATGATCGGCATCGCTCAGTTCGGTTGGCGATTTTTTCTTTTTGGCGATTGATCAGATCGCACAATTCGGACTGAGTTCCCTCAAAGTGATCTACTATTCGGCGCAGCTATTTAGATTGGACTTTCAATTCCAAATAACTTCGTATAGGCTGTACTTGAATTTTTACAGCCTGTAAGCTGTTTTATTGTGCTTTTGACGAATTTACAGCGTAGAATATGTATCAGAATTAATTCTAGTGGCAAGGGCTTATGAATACAGTTTATCCGGTGAAAACCCTGAAGCAGTTACGCCCAATGTTGCTGGGGTTTCGCAAAGTTAAGGGCTTGACGCAAAAAAACGTTGCTGAACGGTTAGGTGTCACACAACAAACTTATGCCCGCCTGGAAGCTGATCCAGCCAGTGCCAGTATCGAGCGCCTGTTCAGGGTATTTGCTGTGCTGGGGGTTGAAATAGTTCTATCCTCCGTAACCTCTTCTGAGGTTACAAAGTCAGCAGAACTGACAGATATATATGCTGATACTCCAGCCAGACGGGAGCAATGGTGACAGGAAAGCTAGTGGGGGGAGTTTTATTTCGACAGATGCGCTGGTAACCAAAACGCCTTCTTTCAGGTGCCAGCTCTGTGATGCCCCCAGATAAATGAACGGCAGGTAGACAGGGACAGACCTGCCAGGTCGCAGGCATGACGTCGCTACAGGCCCGTTGCCTAACAAATGATCACCACGACTATGAGGATGTCTTGATGTGACTTATGAAGACATTACTAACATCGCGGTTTATTAATTAACGGGGAGCAGGTCAGCTGTCCTGTGCCAAAAGTGGATGTTCATGAAAGCTTTGTTCAAGTTAATGAGTGATTATAACTGGATATATTGTGTGCGCTGTCTATCTTTTAGTTAATTCTGATAGCTTGATGATATATTGCTTTTACGTTGTAAATTAGAACTTCCATGAATTGAAAAAATAATTAACTGTTAAGTGGTTTAGCTTAATGAATTTAATGTTAAAATTGTTGCGGGTTATTTTGGTAATTCTGGCATGTCTTGCTGGTTTGTGTGTAGTGATTGTTGCCGGCGCAGTATTTAAAAACAGCGTATGGCATAGCTTAGATTTTAGTTCAGTCACTGATTGGATTTCAGCGATGAGTAGCGCAGCTACTCTTATTATTGCATGGAAAGCATAAAGATCCGCTCCGAACTGGTTCAAACAAAAATTAGATGAGTCAGCAATTGTTTTTGCCATTGATTTTATTTGAAAAATGCTAATGAACTTGAGTCCCGTATAAAAAGTGATGATTATCAATAGAGCGATGAAACAATGGCTAAGCAATTATCACAATACTGGTAAACAACCTGACCCCCTTGAATTTTTATCCAAAATTAAGGAGGCTATAGTTGTTATCGGCTCGATTGATGATATTTATAACTCTATGTCTAGTCTGGAAAACTCGTTACGAAAAAGAGGACAGATGATCAAGAAAGAATTTTCTTTAGATTTTAATAGAGATGCCTATAATTTTACTGGATTGGGGGCGACTATAGTCTCTAATTTTCTAGAATATAGCCATATTTTGACTAAGATTGAAGAGTGTAAAAAAATGATTCTCTCATGAAGCAAGATTATCTTTTAAAAGAAATTGAACAAATACATAAGAAGATTGAAGAGTCATCTGTAAGAATATACAGTTATGCTTTTTCTTTATGTAAAGCAAACCCTCTCAATAAAATATTTATTTAGTTGGTGTTGTGGTTTTTTAAATATTTCACTCCCAAAACTAATGGCTCTCAGTATAATAAAAAGGTTTAATTATATCATTCGAGAAATCTTGGTTTAAGAGGCGTTCCTGGCCATTTGGTTTATGTTGCATACTATCATTGCGGATAAAAATTAGAAGGGCATCATCCAATTTGTCATTCCCTTCGACATCTAGTTTAAACATAATTAGCCGCAAGTTATTATTCTTTATGTCAGAATGAGCATACTGATTTCTGTTGGGGGACGGGTGATAAATGTTTCGACTTAAGCATGATCTGTTGCTTCATTGTGAGGTTAATAATCGGCATTCAGATTTTAACCACTGTAAATCTGAATGCTGATTGTCTAAAATGAGATGTTTTAAGTGCTGTCTTTATTCGTTATTCTTTTTACATTTGTTCTCCCTCCGATCGCAGATAATGGGCTCATCAGTTGTTCGCGAGAAATACCTGCAAGAGACGCATTATAAATAAAGCGATTTGCAGTTTCAGCCATTCGGGATAACTCAGCTTTGAGAAGTTCATTCTCTTGCTGGAGTCGATTTATTTTTTTCATGGCATCAAGAGTACTGCGCGGCGCAGGTATCAACGCCAACTGGTCTTTTTCTTTTCTGATAGCGTCTTTTTTGGTCGTATAGGCAAATTTTATTGCTGGTTTCTTATCAAGTGCCTGACGTGTTGGCGGTGTTGACCAGCCGAGTATGTCTCTGGATGCATGGCAAATTTTTTCCCAGCTTAATGCGGTATCTACTGGCCAGTTACGTATGAGGTTGACAATATTCTGAACATGTTTTTTTGACATAATTCTAGGCATTTTTAGTATCATCCAGTAATTTAAGACAGCTTAGCAATTCTTCACTGTAAATTTCTGTTATCTGAAATTGAGCTTTTGACTCATTTCCATAAGTGGATTTTTTTTCATCCATAATAACTTTTTCATGGCTGAAATTCTGGCCTGCCAGCGCAACTGGACTGCCGTCCGGGATATCGGGATCCATAAGCAACATAAGTAGTTGCTCCATTCTTTCAAGTTGAAACGCTGTTTTTTCGGTCCACAGTGATGCAGAGCGTTCCCCATTTTCAATCGCCTTAACAGCTGATGCCCAGGATGACCGCAAATTCTCATGTTCCTGGCGAACAGACTGAAGTGCAAATTTATCGCCTTTACACATCAATAGGTCTGTACAGTTCAGGCAGTCTGCAAATTTATTACAGGGACCTGCCCGCCAGCTTCTGACACAAAGGCCATATCGACTTTTATGAAATGGCCCCTCTTTAAATATTTCGATGTCCGGATCGGCGACGGGAGGCTTGGGGGCGTGGTGTTGAGTCGTTCTGAATAACAGTGCGCCTTTTTCTGCAAATTCGGCTGGTTTATCGTGAAGATAAGTTCTGGTCTGGAGTACGGAGGCTCTAGTGCTCCATGATGTTATGGTTTCAATACTCACGCCACTCTGACGAGCAATACGATTCAATAAGGTTCGTATGCTATGTGACTTCAAATGCAGGTCTTTAAATCCGTGTCGGATGAAAAATGATTGCTTTTTCAGGAGAGGATTTAGCCGACGTCGATACTGCGTCTGGGTGAAGGGTTGTAACAGGACTGGGCTCGTATTGATATTATATGCCAGTTGGTGAGATCGAAAACAAAGTAGCGATTCAGACATTTTCAGGGGCATTAAACTCGCAATGTTAAACGGCTCTTGGAAAGGAAAGTGAGGGTTTAGCTTCCTGTGAGCCATAAGTACAACTTTCCAGAGGCTGTTAAGCGTGTAATTCTTTACCGAGGCACTTCCTGTATAGGTTTGCAAAAAATCATTGCAACACTTAACACTGCTCATGCCAAGTGCAGCAGTGATCTCATTACCTGAGAGAATCTGGTCATCCGGAACATCCGGGCATCTGGGGTGGCGATAAAATTTTTCAGGACCTGTTTCCATATAAGCCGCAAGTTTTCGTCCCTCTTCCGTGATGAGAACCAGTCTTTTAATTGCCTCTCTGGAAACATAACCCATTGATGCAGGGATTGCTTTACGAGAAAATTCCTTGGTTTTAGGAACCCAATAAGCCAGATATAGCTGTGGGGTGCCTGTTTTATCTTCATCCGTTTTCAAAGCGTCAACACGTAAGCGAAGGACTTCGTTTATACGCATGGGGACACTAATAAAAATACCAGTTAAACTAGTGATCATGATATCGGCATCATGCAAACTTCCTGTTTCAAATCGTGAAAATACATCTGCGACAGCAAGAAGGGCATTTTGGTCGGGGATTTTCTTTTCTTTGATTTCAGGAGGTGCCTGGGTTCCTCTTTCTGCATCATATGAGTGAATGCCTGTGTAAGGATTTTTCCAGCAGTATGCATCCGCAGTAATAATAGAAAAATCAGACATCGATTTTAATATAAACAGCATAGCACTACAGATCATTTGCCTTTGAGATTTATCATCGATAAATGTTAGCGCTTTAAAATAGTCGCGCTCATTAAAACGTACAATTTGATTCAGCGTGATATCAGGTCCTAAAGCCGCATCCATTGTTTTCAAAGCATTGACTATGCGCATAATAGCTTTAGTGGGTTTTATGGTCTGACTGTATCGTAGCCATGCTTTGGCAAACTCTCTGAATGCAGGACTCATTAGATATTTCTCTTCGAGTTCTGAATTTCTCCCTGTATACTTATAAGTGAGATTAGTCAGGTTGAAGTTTTTATGAGTTGTTATCCAAAAATTGTTATCCCATCTGAATCCAGGTAATTCAGACCATATGGTTAATTCATCACGTGCCATACGGATGAAGTTTTTTAAATTTTCTAATCCAGATAAATCCTGTCTTAAAGTGAATTCTATGATTTTGCTCATTTTTCTTGGTCCAGTTCAGCTTTACGCAGATTACACAGCTCGATGCATTGCTGAACAGCCCTGATATCTTGTGATAGATCAATTGGTAATAGAATATTCCTCAATCCATCAACTTTCAGACTTTCTTTTTCAGCTTGCTGTCGCTGTAACAATGCATCCAGCACTTCCTGATGTGGCGCAGAAATTAAGGGACGAAAGTCTTTGCACCGATAGCAAGGGACAGGAACTGACGTTGTTGCGCAAAAACTGTGTTTCCCACAAAGGCCAACATTTTTCAATTCTCCATTTTTTGAATGCTCTAGATTGTTAGAACCAGTGATAAGTGTGTCAAACTCATCTCGGGAATCGATTAACTTACCTGTGAACGACATTGCAATTGGACTCAGAATATGGGCCATTGCTTCATCAAGTTTACGCGATTCTTCTGCTGGGTCATTGTAATATGCGCTCAAAGATTTCTCGTTAGTGTGACCGAGCCAATGGGAGAGGACATAACGGGGAATATCCATTCGGGCTAGTTGCCTTGCCCGTGTGTGACGAAGGCGGGTTGCTGTAATTACAATGTTCCGTTGTGTACGATGACTGACTGGAGGAGTGGGGACTCTGACCATACCTGAATAGAGAGCAAGTTGTTCAGGACTCTCTAGATTATTTTGCCATCTGATTATCTTGGATAGTTTTTCTGCTGGGAGGTGTAATATCTTATGTTCCAGGTGATCATAGGTGTCGTAGGGATGATCTTTTTTTAATAAATCTATGGCGAAACGAAAGTGCTCTTGTGTACTAAAACAGGGTAATTTACTAAACTGTTCATCAGTAAGTATAAGATTTAACACATGCTCATACATTTTTCGGGTATTTTTAAAATGTATCAAAAACAAATCTTCTATATGTTCACTGAGTGGATGTGTTTCAACTTTAGAATCCCTGAAGCCAGTGATGGAGTGCAGATCTTTTGTCCCCGGGAAATGAATATAATGACCTGTTTTGCCAGAAGATGAAATGTTGCTATACTGAATATCACCATTTTTCAGATTTGCCAGTTGAATGGGCCTGCGTGCATATTGCATGGAAAGTATTTTAATCAGTGTCGTCTGTGTGTCAGATATTTCTTTATCATAATTATTCCATATCGTGTGAAGTAAAGCATCATATTCTCTTTCTGTTAGCCAGCTTTTTTCTGGATCATCTGAAAGCACGTTTCTGTTGGTTGTCCGACAAGGCTCCGTTTTGATAAGTAGATAAAGTGCTTCTCTACTTATCGCTGAACTATTTCGCATATTCCAAAATATAAAAAAGTTTTTAATGACAGAAAGGCATTTATGAAAACCTGGCCGTTTTAATGCCTGAGAAAACCATTGTATACTAAAGTCGTCTGTAGGATTTGCATTCAGAGCTGCTCTTAGTGCTGTAAGTAATCTGAAGTAACCGCTTTGCGAATAATTACCATTATTAAGAAACTCAATTACACTTTCTTTAAAGGATTCTCGTAAATGATAATTGAGTTTTGAAAGGGCTGTTTTCATGGGGAAATCGCTAGCAATATATCTTCTGACCAGAATGTCTTCTTCCCAGTAGTATTTTTTAAATCTACTTGTGCGATCAAGGTCTATTGAATGTGTTGGATCTGGTTTTAATTTTTGAGCATTACTTTTCATTCACCCCTCCTTTTTGTCATTGACGCAACCATTAAGCCGATTTCTCGTGCTTTTTCGTATATATGACGACGATTATATATTGTTGACATTGATGATCCTGGAGCCCAGCCCATCAGGTTTTCTCTAAGTGCTTTTTCTTGCTCTTCACTGAGAGCCTGTTCATCTGCAATCTGAGAAAAACGGTAGTTCCAGTCATGACGTAACAGATGAGGATGTAACGTCATTAGTACAGGGTGTTTTTTCTTGATATTATTTATAGCTGATTCGAATGATTTTTTTGTTAATGCTTTACCCTGACTTTGACCTCCTCTGTGAGTTATAAAAATGAAGTTCTCACGGGAAAATCCAACATTAGGTACATCTGCACGCCAGGTTGTTATATAAGTATATAGCTGATTTTCCAGTTCTCGGGAAACAGGCAAAATACGACCTGATGTTTTAGCTACTGGCTGGTGATGCCGTAGATCTGTTGGATCATTGTGGTTACGCTCTACAACAATATAGGCGCTATCACCCCCACTACTTTCCTGAAAGTTTTTTAACTTCAAACTTAGTAGTTCGCCTGTACGTATACCAGTTTCATAAAGAATACGTAGCATAAGGACATTTCGAAATCGTTGGCCAGTGTTTTGACTTCTCTGAAGTGTATCAAAGGGTGAGTCGAATAATTCCTGTAATTTATACCTTTCAATTGCATCAAGTTTTGAGTGTAAAATTTTTTGCTCACGATAGGACTTAGAGCCTGCTTTTCGAATTTTTTTACTCCTTATGAAATTAATTTGTTGTTTAATTAATTCTTTGATTTCCTGCTTAGAGGAGTCTTTAATAAGTTGATACGCTAACCATTGAATGTACTGTGCTGCATACATTATATTGGTGTTGAATTTGGGGATGCCAATTACGCTTTTTGATTTCCCCTGCTTGCATATTCGTAAGTAATCAGCAAGGCTATCAATCTCAGCAAGAGTAAGGAGCTTTTGGCAATGTAAACGGAACTCAATGTCAATATTGTGTACTTGCTCCCATTCATAGACACGTTTAATCACTGACAGAATAATTTTTTGCGTTTCATGACTGGTGTTCAGCCTTACTGTACGGGCAATGTAGGCAGTGGGATAAAACAGAGGGAATCCATCTCCGCCAGCTTTATACAGTTGTGAAAATCGTTCACCAGTAGTTGAAATGAATGTCTTGATTTTGTATGTCATGTTTGCAAAATAGTGTAATGGAAAAGAAGCATATGAATGGTTTACACTTTCTATCGTTGATTTAAAAGAATCGAGAATATTATTTCCAACATTTCAGATGGTTATCACAAAATGGGCGGTTTTATTAACAATTATAATGATAATAGGGTAGTAGTTCTTGATACCGAAACCACCGGTATGAACCAGATCGGCGCACACTATGAAGGGCACAAGATCATCGAGATCGGTGCTGTTGAAGTGGTGAACCGTCGTCTAACGGGCAACAACTTTCACGTTTACCTCAAACCTGACCGGCTGGTGGACCCGGAAGCGTTCGGCGTTCACGGTATTGCGGATGAGTTCTTGCTGGATAAACCGACCTTTGCAGATGTCGCGGATGAATTCCTTGAGTACATCAAAGGTGCAGAACTCGTCATCCATAACGCATCGTTCGATATCGGCTTTATGGATTATGAATTCAGCAAGCTTAATCGTGATATTCCGAAGACCAACACGTTCTGTAAAGTCACGGACAGTCTGGCGCTGGCGAGGAAGATGTTTCCCGGCAAGCGTAACAGCCTCGATGCACTCTGCTCGCGCTATGAAATAGACAACACTAAGCGAACGCTGCACGGCGCATTGCTCGATGCCCAGATTCTGGCGGATGTTTATCTGACGATGACCGGCGGTCAGACGTCGATGAAATTCAGTATGGAAAATGAGTCCCAGCAGACGCGGGACGCAGGGGGCATTCAGCGCGTTGTGCGTCAGGCGAGTCGTTTGCGGGTTGTTTTAGCCAGCGATGAAGAGCTGCTTAACCATGAATCCCGTCTCGATCTGGTGCAGAAGAAGGGCGGAAGCTGCATGTGGCGCGCCTGAAAAGGGGGCGAAACGTTTGTTAAATCACCGCTTGGGTGATTTTTGCAGCAAACGATTCAAAACGTGAGAAAAAGCGTTGACGAGTCCAGAGGCAAACCGTAATATGCGCCTCGTTCCCCAAGCGGGAACAGTGGAGCGGTAGTTCAGTCGGTTAGAATACCTGCCTGTCACGCAGGGGGTCGCGGGTTCGAGTCCCGTCCGTTCCGCCACTATTCAGGCCCACGTTATTTATAACGTGGGCCTTTTTCATTTCTGCATTCCGATGCATTTCCTCTTCAGTCTCCACCCTTGCCACTTCCGCAGTGGTTCGACATACCACGTCCCTTACTTTTTCTCTTATTTAATAAGATATCTTTATATTTTTAATATATTACTTTTATTTCTGTTTTATTTTGGTGTAAGTTAATTACGATTAATTCTCGCTCCTTTTATTATTTCATACCCTCTCATTAATTCCCTGTCCGGTGTTAACTATTCCTAGTGCTGCGTATATTTCTGTGTGGTTTTTTCCTAATCATATAAAGAAACCAGACATGATATTTTTAAGCATCATGTCAATGAACCCAATAGACATGAATTATGTATGGAAGACATAAGTGCAAAGCAGTAAAGGATGTAATCACAGAAGTGCTTATATGTCCTTAATTTAGCGAGTGAAATTCACCAAGGACTTTTATATGACGGAAAGTAAAGTCATTTTAGCAGTGAACAGCGGAGACGGAAAAACTCGGTTGTTGACAGCGGACGCAGGCCGGACGGTTAAGATAAAGCTGATCGCCGGCAATAAGTATCTGCTGAAGAACGTCAATGACGACTTCGCACCAGAAAATATTACCCTTCAACGTGTAGGTAAAGCATTACATATTATTCAGGAAGGGGACACACAGCCTAGCATCATCATTGAGGATTACTTCGATGGTGATAAAAATAACCCAACGCTGATGGGTATGGCAGAAGATGGACTTCTGTATGCCTATATTCCCGTGTCAGGCGAAAGCTACGATACTGGCTATCTCATTGCGGATGGCAGCATGTCTCCGGTTGCCTTGGGCGGCGATCCGTTAGGTGCTGGTGGCCCAATTCTGACGGCTCCTGATGACGACAACGACATGCTGTTCGGCATGCTGGGATGGTTTGCGCTTGCGGCGGCGGGCGTAGGGGCGGCTTTTGCTCTGTCCGAACTCGATGACGAAGATGGCGACAAGCACGCGACACCTGAAAAGCCGAGTATTGGCCAGACAATTGATGATGAAGGCTCTATCAAAGGCCCTCTGAAATCAGGTGACGTGACCGATGACACCAAACCGTCTTTGACGGGGAAAGGAAATCCGGGCGATACCATCCATATCATCGATAATGATAAGGAAATCGGGTCTGTCATCGTCGATGACGAAGGCGAGTGGAGCTATACGCCAGACAAACCGCTGAGCGACGGCGAACATGACCTCTCCGTTGTGGTTGAAGATCCTGACGGAAACAAAAGCCCACCTTCTGACCCGATCACTATCGTTGTAGATACCGTTGCGCCAGATGCGCCAACGATTGAACACATCATGGATAAGGTGGGTAAAGTCACCGGCGAAATTCTTGACGACACCTACACCGACGATCCAAAACCGGAAATGAGCGGCACCGGTGAAGCGGGCGCGACGATTACTATTTACGATAACGGTAAAAAGATCGGCGAAACCACGGTCAACGACGATGGACGTTGGTATTTCAAACCTTCCGAAAACCTGGCGGACGGCAACCACAGCATTACGGTCAGCCAGACGGATAAAGCGGGCAACGTCAGCAAGCCTTCAGATGAACGTGAATTCATTGTTCTGACCGAACCTCCTGGGAAAGCAGAAACGCCTGAAGTTAATGACAATACGGGTCCGGTAACGGGTCCCCTTAAGCCAGGCGACGTGACTGATGACAGCAAGCCGTCCTTCAGTGGGGAAGGCACGCCGGGCAATACCATCGTTATCAAAGATAACGATAAAGAGATCGGCTCGGTTATCGTCGACGACGAAGGGAAATGGACTTACACGCCTGAGAAAGATCTCAGCGAGGGTGAGCACAATGTTGAGGTGATTGAGGAAGATCCGCTGGGTAATGTCGGCGAGCCTTCCGATCCTATCCAGATCATTGTTGACACTACGCCGCCAGCAAAACCGGATATGGTTGATGCCGAGGATAATACCGGTCCGATTACCGGTCAGCTGAAAGGCGGTGACGTCACTGACGAAACGCGTCCGGTATTCAGCGGTAAAGGTGAACCTGGCGATACCGTGACCATTTATGATGGTGACGAGGTTCTGGGCTCTGCCGTCATTGACGATGAAGGCAACTGGACGCTGACACCAGAGAAACCGCTGGGCGAAGGCGACCACAGCATCACTGTTACGCAAACGGATAAGGCGGGCAACACCAGCGATCCCTCGGAAGCGCTGGAGTTTGAAGTTGACACTACCGCGCCTGATGCTTCAGCAAATGTTCTGAAAATTACTGCCGTAGCGGATGACGTGGGCGATCGTCAGGGCAACGTTGCCAGCGGTGAAATCACCGATGACAGCAAACCGCTCATTAGCGGTATCGGCGAAGCAGGCAACACCGTATTCGTCTACACCACCGACTCATCCGGTAAACACCTGATTGGTTCAGCGGTTGTGGGCAGCGATGGTACCTGGAGCCTGACGCCATCAACTCCGCTGACGGAAGGTCTGAACAAGCTGACCCTGGAGACGCAGGATCCGGCGGGTAACCGCGTTGCTGGCGATGCGCCGTCTTACGACATCAATCTTCTGATCCCAGTCAGCACCAATCCGTCCATCAACAGCGTGGTGGACAACTCAGAGCCGCACGTTGGCCCGCTGCAGAAAGGCGAATCCACCAACGACACTACCCCGACCCTGAGCGGCAGCGCTGCGCCGGGCGATACCGTGTCTATTCTCGACAACGGTAAAGTGATTGGCTCCGTCACCGCGGACAGCAACGGCAAGTGGACGTTCACGCCGGACACCGCGCTGGCTGACGGCAAGCACACCTTCACCGTCACCGCGACCGACGCGGCAGGCAACGCGCGCACCAGCGGCAGCTTCCCGATTGTTATCGACACCACGGCACCGGCTCCGGCGGACAATATCATCCTTGATGATAACGTGGGCGACAAACAAGGTCCGGTAGGCGAGGGTGACACCACCGACGACCAGTCTCCAACCCTGAGCGGCGAAGCCGAGCCGGGCAGCGTTGTTGATATCTACGACAACGACGAGAAGATTGGCTCCGTTATCGTTGATGACGAAGGCAAATGGACCTATACGCCGGACAAACCGCTGGATAAAGGTGACCATGAACTCACCACCACGGTCACCGATCCGTCAGGTAACACCAGTGAACCGTCTCCGGGCATCTCCTTCACCGTCGATCCGGATCCAAACCAGGTCACCGTAGGTGAAGTGGTGGACGATCAGGGCCCGATCGTGGGTAACCTGAAACCAGGCAACGTGACGGATGATGTGCGTCCGGAACTGGGCGGTAAAGGCAAGCCAGGCAGCACCGTGACCATTAAAGATGGCGACGACGTTCTGGGCTCCACCGTTGTAGATCCGGATGGCAACTGGACGTTCACGCCAGATCAGGATCTGGCTGACGGCGATCACAGCCTGACCGTGGTGTCCAAAGATCCGGCGGGTAACGAGGTGACTTCACCGTCCTTCGATATCACCGTCGATGCGACCGCACCGGAAAAACCAGTGCTGGGATCTGCAACGGATGACGTGGGCACTATCCGCGGCGATCTGAGCAATGGCAGCACCACCGACGACGCGAACCCAACCTTCAACGGTTCCGCAGAGCCGGGCAGCCGTGTCGATATTTACGACAATGGTGAGCATATCGGTTCGACGGTTGCTGATGATAAAGGCGCATGGCAGTTTACGCCGACCACGCCGCTGCCAGAGGGTGAGCACCATATCACCACCACCGCAACGGATGAGGCGGGCAACACCAGCCCTGAGTCTGATGATTTTGTGCTGGTGACGGACTATACGCCACCTGCGGCAACCAGCGATGTACTGAACATTACCTCCGTGATGGATGACGTCGGCGGCCGTCAGGGTAATATCGCCAGCGGCGAGGTTACCGACGACAGCAAGCCGGTTATCAACGGTATCGGCGAAGCGGGCAGCACCGTATTCGTCTACAGCACGGATGCAAACGGCAAACACCTGCTGGGCTCAGCCGTGGTTGATAGCGAAGGCAACTGGACGCTGGCGCTGGATACTCCGCTGGTGGAAGGGCTGAATAAGCTGACGCTCGAAACTCAGGACGCAGTAGGCAACCGTGTTGCGGGTGAAGCACCGTCTTACGACATTACCGTTTTGATCCCGGTCAGCACCGAGCCGTCCATCAACAGCGTGGTGGACAACTCAGAGCCGCACGTTGGTCCGCTGCAGAAAGGCGAATCCACCAACGACACCACTCCAACCCTGAGCGGCAGCGCTGCGCCGGGCGATACCGTGTCTATTCTCGACAACGGTAAAGTGATTGGCTCCGTCACCGCGGACAGCAACGGCAAGTGGACGTTCACGCCGGACACCGCGCTGGCTGATGGCAAGCACACCTTCACCGTCACCGCGACCGACGCGGCAGGCAACGCGCGCACCAGCGGCAGCTTCCCGATTGTTATCGACACCACGGCACCGGCTCCGGCGGACAATATCATCCTTGATGATAACGTGGGCGACAAACAAGGTCCGGTAGGCGAGGGTGACACCACCGACGACCAGTCTCCAACCCTGAGCGGCGAAGCCGAGCCGGGCAGCGTTGTTGATATCTACGACAACGACGAGAAGATTGGCTCCGTTATCGTTGATGACGAAGGCAAGTGGTCCTATACGCCGGACAAACCGCTGGATAAAGGTGACCATGAACTCACCACCACGGTCACCGATCCGTCAGGCAACACCAGTGAACCGTCTCCGGGCATCTCCTTCACCGTCGATCCGGATCCAAACCAGGTCACCGTAGGTGAAGTGGTGGACGATCAGGGGCCGATCGTGGGTAACCTGAAGCCAGGCAACGTGACCGATGATGCGCGTCCGGAACTGGGCGGTAAAGGCAAGCCAGGCAGCACCGTGACCATTAAAGATGGCGACGACGTTCTGGGCTCTACCGTTGTAGATCCGGATGGCAACTGGACGTTCACCCCAGATCAGGATCTTGCTGAGGGCGACCACAGCCTGACCGTAGTGTCCAAAGACCCGGCGGGTAACGACGTTACGTCTCCAGCCTTCGATATCACGGTAGATACCGTGGCACCGGAAAAACCGGTCGTGGGCCTTGCGACAGATGACGTGGGCTCCAGCCGTGGCGATCTCAGCAGCGGCAGCACCACCGATGACGCGAACCCAACCTTCAAAGGTTCCGCAGAGCCGGGCAGCCGTGTTGATATTTATGACAACGGCGAGCTGATTGGCTCCACTGTTGTGGATGAGAATGGTGGCTGGCAGTTCACGCCAACCACAGCGCTGCCGGAAGGCGAGCACCATATCACCACCACCGCAACCGATGAGGCGGGTAACACCAGTCCGGAATCAGATGACTTTGTGCTGATCACCGACTATACCGCGCCAGACGCCAGTAAAGTGGTTATCACCGAAGTCTATGACGACGTGAAAGCGTCAGGCGTGGTGGCTTCCGGCGGGGAAACTGACGATAACCGTCCGCTGATCAAGGGTACCGGCGCAGAGCCAGGCAACACCATCACCGTGTACAACGGCGACAAGGTGATTGGCACCGCGAAGGTACAGGCAGACGGCACCTGGTCCCTCGAACCGACCACCCCGCTGCCGGACGGCAAATACACCCTGACGGCGAAAGAGACCGACGGCGTGGGCAACGTCTCCGGTCCGTCCGCGGAATACGTCATCAACGTGGCCACCGTGCCGCCGCAGGCGCCGACGCTGGACACCGTGTATGACGACGTGGCACCGCACGCCGACTACCTGCAGAAGGGTGACGTCACCAACGACACCACCCCGACCCTGAGCGGCAGCAGCGGCGTGATCGGCGGCACCATCAGCATCTACGATAACGGTCGCCTGATCGGCACCGCCACCGTGGGCAGCAACGGCAGCTGGAGCTTCACGCCGGATACGGCGCTGGCTGACGGCAACCACAGCTTCACCGCCACCGTCACCGACGGCGTGGGACGCACCAGTGAGCCAACCGGCGGCTTCGGTATCGTGGTGGATACAAAAGCACCGGACGCGGCCTCTGACCTGCTGGTCACCGACAACGTCGGCGCCTACCAGGGCCCGGTCGTGAGCGGCGACACCACTGATGACAACACCCCGACCCTGAGCGGCAAGGCCGAGCCGGGCAGCACGGTGAACATCATCGACAACGGCCAGGTTATCGGCTCCACGAAGGTGAACCCGGACGGTAGCTGGAGCTTCACCCCGGATCAGGCGCTCTCCAACGGCGAGCACGACCTGACCACCACCGTGACCGATCCGTCAGGCAACACCGGACCGGAAGGCTCACACGTGGTCATCACCGTTGACGTGGTCCCGGGCAAGGTGGAAATCACCGGCGTGACCGACGACGTCGGCAGCGTGACCGGCAGCCTGTCCCAGAACGCGGTCACCGACGATACCCGTCCGCAGATCAGCGGCACGGCGAAGGCGGGCAGCACCGTAACCATCATGGACGGCAGCAACGTGCTGGGCACCACCACCGCGGGCGCGGACGGCACCTGGAGCTTCACGCCGAGCGTGGATCTGGGTCGCGGCGAGCACAGCTTCACCGCCACGGCGAAGGATCCGATGGGCAACGAGTCAAGCAGCAGCAGCTGGACCGTGACCATCGATACCGATGCGCCGGTGAAACCGACCATCGACGCGGCGCTGGATGACGTGGGCACCGTACAGGGCACCCTGTCTAACGGCAGCAGCACCGACGACCCGACGCCAACCCTGAGCGGCAAGGCGGAAGCGGGCAGCACCGTGAAGATCTACGATCAGAACGGCCTGCTGGGCGAAGTGACGGCGAAGGCCGACGGCACCTGGAGCTTCTCACCGGTCGCGAAACTGCCGGAAGGCGAGCACCGCTTCCACGTGACGGCGACGGACAAGGCGGGCAACACCAGTGCAGATTCAGACGACTTCGTCCTGACCCTGGACTACACCGCCCCGGATGCGAGCAAGCTGGCTATTACCGAAGTCTACGACGACGTGAAAGCGTCAGGCGTGGTGGCTTCCGGCGGGGAAACCGACGATAACCGTCCGCTGATCAAGGGTACCGGCGCAGAGCCAGGCAACACCATCACCGTGTACAACGGCGACAAGGTGATTGGCACCGCGAAGGTACAGGCAGACGGCACCTGGTCCCTCGAACCGACCACCCCGCTGCCGGACGGCAAATACACCCTGACGGCGAAAGAGACCGACGGCGTGGGCAACGTCTCCGGTCCGTCCGCGGAATACGTCATCAACGTGGCCACCGTGCCGCCGCAGGCGCCGACGCTGGACACCGTGTATGACGACGTGGCACCGCACGCCGACTACCTGCAGAAGGGTGACGTCACCAACGACACCACCCCGACCCTGAGCGGCAGCAGCGGCGTGATCGGCGGCACCATCAGCATCTACGATAACGGTCGCCTGATCGGCACCGCCACCGTGGGCAGCAACGGCAGCTGGAGCTTCACGCCGGATACGGCGCTGGCTGACGGCAACCACAGCTTCACCGCCACCGTCACCGACGGCGTGGGACGCACCAGTGAGCCAACCGGCGGCTTCGGTATCGTGGTGGATACAAAAGCACCGGACGCGGCCTCTGACCTGCTGGTCACCGACAACGTCGGCGCCTACCAGGGCCCGGTCGTGAGCGGCGACACCACTGATGACAACACCCCGACCCTGAGCGGCAAGGCCGAGCCGGGCAGCACGGTGAACATCATCGACAACGGCCAGGTTATCGGCTCCACGAAGGTGAACCCGGACGGTAGCTGGAGCTTCACCCCGGATCAGGCGCTCTCCAACGGCGAGCACGACCTGACCACCACCGTGACCGATCCGTCAGGCAACACCGGACCGGAAGGCTCACACGTGGTCATCACCGTTGACGTGGTCCCGGGCAAGGTGGAAATCACCGGCGTGACCGACGACGTCGGCAGCGTGACCGGCAGCCTGTCCCAGAACGCGGTCACCGACGATACCCGTCCGCAGATCAGCGGCACGGCGAAGGCGGGCAGCACCGTAACCATCATGGACGGCAGCAACGTGCTGGGCACCACCACCGCGGGCGCGGACGGCACCTGGAGCTTCACGCCGAGCGTGGATCTGGGTCGCGGCGAGCACAGCTTCACCGCCACGGCGAAGGATCCGATGGGCAACGAGTCAAGCAGCAGCAGCTGGACCGTGACCATCGATACCGATGCGCCGGTGAAACCGACCATCGACGCGGCGCTGGACGACGTGGGCACCGTACAGGGCACCCTGTCTAACGGCAGCAGCACCGACGACCCGACGCCAACCCTGAGTGGCAAGGCGGAAGCGGGCAGCACCGTGAAGATCTACGATCAGAACGGCCTGCTGGGCGAAGTGACGGCGAAAGCCGACGGCACCTGGAGCTTCTCACCGACGGCGAAACTGCCGGAAGGCGAGCACCGCTTCCACGTGACGGCGACCGACAAGGCGGGTAATACCAGCGCAGCGTCCGACGATTTCGTGCTGAACCTGGACTACACCGCACCGGATGCAAGCAAAGTGAGCATCACTGACGTGGTGGATGACTTTGGTTCTGTGACCGGCTCCGTGACGTCAGGCGGTAAGACTGACGATAACACGCCGCTGATCAAAGGCACCGGCGCGGAAGCGGGCAACACCATCACCGTGTACAACGGCGACAAGGTGATTGGCACCGCCAAAGTGCAGGCAGACGGCACCTGGGAACTGCAAGTCACCAAGGCGCTGCCTGACGGCACCTATAACCTGACGGTTAAAGAGACCGACAGCGTGGGTAACACCACGGCGGCTTCACCGGAATACATTATTCAGATCGATGCAGGCGGTCAGCCGCTGCCACCGACCCTGAGCAGTGTCGAAGATGACGTCGCGCCGCATACCGGTCCATTGCAGAAGGATGCGACAACCAACGACAACACCCTGCTTCTGACCGGTACTGCGGAAGCCAACGTGACGGTTCGCATTTACGGCGGCCCGAACGGCACCACCTTACTGGGTGAAACGCAGGCTGATGCCCAGGGTAAATGGAGCTTCAACACGCCGAAACTGGCGGACGGTGTCCATACGTTTGTGGCGGAAGCCATTAACGACATCGGACAGGTGAGCCCGCAAACCGGCGGATTCCCGGTCACGGTGGATACCAGCGCGCCGGGTGAAGTCACTGGCTTCATCGTTAGCGATAACGAAGGTCCGAAGACTGGCGTATTGTCCAATGGCGACACCACTGACGATGCGACGCCGACCATCAGCGGTAAAGCAGAGCCTGGCAGCGTTGTTCACGTCTACGTGAACGGTCAGGAAAACGGCACCGCGGTGGCAGATGCTAACGGTAACTGGACCTACACCACCGGTTCACTGGCGGATGGGGAATACACCTTCACCGCGCGCGCTGAGGATTCAGCGGGCAACCTGGGTGCAGAAAATGCTGGCGTCACCGTCACGCTTGATACCTCCAGCGTACCGGTCACTATCGTTCGCGTGATGGACGATAAAGGCACCGTAACTGGCGAACTGAAGGCCAATGACGTGACTGACGATGCCCGTCCGGACATTATCGGCAAGGCAAAAGCAGGCAGCATCGTGACCATCAAAGATGGCAGCGTGGTGCTGGGCACCGTGACGGCAGATGCCAGCGGTAACTGGACATTCACTCCAACCAGCGATCTGGGCGATGGCGTACATAACATTACGGCGACCGCTAAAGATCTGACCGGTAAAGAGGATACCTCCAGCACCTTCAGCTTCGAAATTGACAGTAAAGCACCGAATCGTCCGAGCATTGATTACGCGGAAGATCAGGTGGGTACCGTTAAGGACGACCTGAACAGCAACGACGTGACTGACGATCCGCAGCCAATCCTGCACGGTACGGCCGAAGCGAACAGCACCGTCAACATCTACTCCGTTGATGGCACGCTGTTGGGTTCAGTCACCGCGAACAGCAGCGGCGCGTGGAACTTCAAGCCGGGCAGTAAGTTGCCAGAAGGGAAAAACACCTTCTATGTGACGGCGACGGATAAAGCCGGAAACGTCAGCGACAAGTCTGCGGACTTCGTGCTGACCACCGACTACACCGCGCCGGATGCGAGCAAAGTGACCATTGATTCCGTTACGGATAACGTGGGTAACGTTCAGGGGATTGTTGCGGATGGCGGCGTTCTGGACGATTCACGTCCGGTGATCCGCGGCTCTGGTGCTGAAGTGGGCAACGTCATTACGGTCTACACCACCGATAAAGACGGCAACACGAAAGTACTGGGTACCACCACGGTTGATCAGAACGGCAAATGGGAACTGACGCCATCTGAGTCTCTGTACGGTGACTCCATCAACAAACTGACCGTGACGGAAACCGATCGGGTTGGCAATGTGGCGAAACCGGCTGACAGCTATGACGTCATTATGTCCGATACCCCGGATGCACCAGCGATCGTTAACGTTCTGGACGATACCGGCACAACCGTTATCAACCTGGCCAACAATGCGTTGACCAAAGACGATACGCCGACCCTGAACGGGACTGCGGACGGTGCTGCGGGCGATACGATCACCATCTACAACGGCAGTCAGGTTGTAGGTAAAACAACGCTGAACAGCGATGGCACCTGGAGCTTCACGCCATCTCCGGCACTGGCTGACGGTAGCTACACCTTTACGGTGACCAATACCAACAGCGCGGGTCAGGAGAGCGATCGCAGCGGTTCGTTCACGGTAACCATTGATTCAACAGCACCGAATCCGGTTTCCGGCCTGCAGGTGTCTGACGATCAGGGTGCCTGGAAAGGTCAGTTGACCGAGGGCATGACCACGGACGACAACAAACCGACCTTCACCGGTAAAGCGGAGCAGGGCAGCACGGTCACTATCTATGATAATGGCCAGGCGATCGGTTCAGTCACCGTCACCAACCCTGACGGTAGCTGGCAGTTCACCCCGTCCACGCCGCTGGTTGATGGCGAACATCAGTTCGCGACTCAGGTAACGGATCCGGCGGGTAACAGCAGTGCGATCGTTGACGATATCACCGTTAACGTCTCCACGGGCGCAAGCTATCTGCAGCTGCTGCAGGTGGTGGATGATGTCCAGGAAGCGGGTGGTTCTCGCGTGCTTCGCGATGGTGAAGTCACGAACGATAGCCAGGTACAGCTGGTCGGTAAGGCGACGGCAGGCAGCACCATTATCATCACCGATGTCGGTGGCGTTCAGCTGGGTACCGTGAAAGCGGATGCCAATGGTAACTGGGAATTCACGCCGATGAGTAGCCTGAGCGATGGCGCGCATACCCTGCGCATCACCGGGACCGATCCGTCGAATAACCCGCTCACGCCGATCGACTTCGATCTGGTTGTGGACACGGTTGCGCCTGTCGCACCGGTTATTACCAACGTGCTGGACGATGTGGATCCGGTTCAGGGTTCCGTTGCTCACGGCAAGCCGACCAACGACACCACGCCGGAAATTACCGGTACGGCAGAGAAGGGCAGCACGGTGAATGTGTACCATCAGGTGGATGCGACAACCCGCATTCTGCTGGGTACCGCCGTGGCCGATAGCACAACGGGTCAGTGGACGCTGCAAATCAGCGACGCGAACAAGCTGGCTGAAGGCACCTGGAATCTGGTTGCAACCTCCACGGATGCAGCAGGCAACGTCAGTACGCCAAGCAACACCTGGACGATTGTTGTCGATACCACCGTGTCTGACGCGGTTATTAACATCAGCTCGATCTCGGAAGACCGTGGTGCTTCAGACGCTGACTTCATCACCAGCGATAACACGCTGTTGATTAACGGTGAGCTGAACAAAGCCCTGCAGGCGGACGAGTGGGTTGAGATTAGCCTCGACAACGGTGTGACCTGGACGCGTGCTTCAACGGTAACCGGCACATCCTGGACTGTGGATATGCAGAGCACGCCGCTGAACGATGGTGCGTACACCATTCAGGCTCGCGTGGTGGATAACGCCGGTAACGTCGGCAGCACCGATTCTCAGGCGCTGCAGGTGGCATCGGGCGGCAGTGACATGAACGGTCTGTCTACGACAACCAAAGTGACTACCGATACCAGCCATGGTCTGACGACCGGGGATCACTTCAGCCATGCCGCAACGGCGACTAACGGCGACATGGTCACCCGTGACCGTTCCGTCACCCTTAGCGGTAACCTGAGCGCGGCGCTGCAGGCTGGCGAACATCTGCAGATCTCTCTGGATAACGGAAAGACCTGGAAAACGCTGGCACTCAACGGCCAGAGCTGGAGCTATGAACTGCCGGAAGCGACGGCAAGCACCACCCACAGCTTCAAGCTGCAGGTGATTGATGTTGCGGGCAACCCGGGTACGAACACGAAGTTTGCGGATAGCTACAACGTGGTCATCGACCTGGATTCGCCTGATGCCATCACGATGGCGCCGGATGTGCCTCAGCACACCAGCACCGGGGATTCGTTCACCTTCTCCAGCGGTCAGTATGGTCGCGTTGAAGCGGGTGCGATTGTCTCTCTGGTGAGCGACGTCAACAGCAACGGCACCTATCAGGAAGGCCTGGATCAGATCATCGGCTTCGCGAAAGCGAACGCGGACGGCTCCTGGACCCTGAATACGACCCTGCCTGCGGGCGCGCATAACCTGGCCTTTGTGGTCTGGGATGAGGCGGGCAACCGCTCAAGCATGAGCGCAAGCACCAGCACGGGCGTCACCGAAGGTGGTGGTAGTACGCTGATTGAACAGACCTGGGGCGGAACGACGGACTCTGACGGTCGTGGACTGAACGCCGCAGCGGTCACCATCAGCCAGGACGGTTTGTGGTCGTTCTTCCAGAGTGCCCGCGGCACGTCAGGAAGCACAACGGCTAACGCCGGACGTGTGTATGATTCCGTGACGCGTGAAGACTACGACTCAACGTATCTTGCGCAGCCGTCAACCAGCAACGGATCTGATTACAACGTCGACGACCCGTCCTACAGCCGCTACATCAACTCGGCAACCTTTGCGGACATTAACCGCGATGGTTACACCGACGTGATGTCGCAGGTCAGTAGCTACGGAAACGCAGGTCGTACTGCCTACTGGCTGCAAAACGCGGACGGTAGCTACTCGGCGAAAGCGTTGGATCAGGGAAGCCTGAACCACCTGGGCGGCGTGATTGCCTATGACCGTGAAGGTGACGGCTATCTGGACTTCGTGCTGGCTGACTCCGAAGCGGACTCCATCTCCTTCGTTAAGAATGAGCAGGGCACGCTGAGTTACGAGGACAACGCCGGATTCTATGATGGTCACCCTGGCGGGGCTCTGCCAACAGCGATGAGCGTGCTGCACGAAGTGGGGGCTGTGGACATCGATAACAACGGTACCGTAGATATTACGGCGCATATCGACTACAACGGCGCGGGCTCCTATGTGGGTAACACATCGCGTGGTCTGGGTATTATCTATAACCAGACGACCGGCACATCGGAGACAAACTTCGGTGAAGTCGGCTACTACGCGAACGTGTTCCGCAACGACGGTCACGAGGACTACGGCAACCGTTCAATCTCCATGACCTATGGCGATTACAACAACGATGGTTGGCTGGATCTGTTCCTGAGCCGTGGCTCGAAAGGCGGCGCGAACAGCGATGAGAGCCGCATTTACCTCAACGATGGTACCGGTAAGCTCAACGCAACCGACAGCCAGGCCCAGTGGTTTGGTGACAGCCTGGACGGTGGCACCTCGCTGGCGGTGGACTGGAACCACGACGGTAAGATGGACATCATCGAGGTCCCTCGCTCTGACGTGAACGGTGCGCCAATGTTGTATACCAATACGGGAAGCAACAACTGGGGTACCAACAAGGTCAGCCTGACGGGTAACACGATGTTCAACAACCTGACCGGTGCCGTGGCGCTTGACTACGACTGGGACGGTTCGATGGACCTGGTGCTGTACCGTTCGGGTGCAGATGCCAACGTGGTGGCAAGCGACGACGCGGGCCGCACGATGCTGGTGAAAAACACCAATATCGCGGCGGACGGCACGAGCCTGCAGATCCGTATTGTTGACGGTAACGGCATCAATACCTTCTACAGCAACACCGTGAAGCTCTATAACTCGGCGGGCGAGCTTGTCGCTACCCAGCTGATTAACCCGCAGTCTTCCGGCTCCAGCAACAGCATGGGTCTGGTGAGCTTCTTCGGACTGGATCCGAACGAAGTTTACTCCGTGCAGATGCTGCGTATTACCGACGGTAAAGCGGATCACATTGGCGCAACGGGCAGCATTGGCGGTTACACCAACGGTACGGTGAATGAGAACTGGGGTGGCCTGACAACAGGTAAAGCCCACGACTCCTACGTGCTGACGGCGGAAAGCGACAGCGCCGCGAACAACACCTCTGGCAACAGCGGGATCATCGGTACGGGCTATAACGACACCTTCTTCGGTTCGGCAGGTAACGACACCTACAACGGTGGCGGCGGCTGGAACCAGATTGTGAGCGGCAAGCCAGTCTGGAGTGAAACTGCGGGTATGGACGTTGTTGACTACAGCCGTTCTACCAGTGCGGTTAACGCCAACCTTTGGACAGGTACTGCAACCGGTAACGGCACCGATAAGCTCCTCAGCATTGAGGGACTGGTCGGGTCAAACCAGCAGGATACCTTCACGGATAACTCCGCGAACAACCTGTTCGACGGTCGTGGTGGCAATGATGCCTTCTACCTGGTCAACGGCGGTAACGACACGCTGATGTACAAGGTGCTGGCAGGAATGTCTAACGACGGTACCGGCGGCAACGGCCACGACACGATCCACGGCTTCAAGGTGGGTAATCTGGTGAAAGACAGTGATGCAGATCTGCTCGATATGAGCGAGCTGCTTGACTACAAGGGTTCTGTCTCCTTCTTCGAGGACGATGGAAAACTGGAGCTGGATTACTCCTCTCGCGGCGTGCTTGACTACGTCAAGGTGGAGGTTGTCGGAAGCGATACCGTGATCAGTATCGACCGTGACGGTCAGGGCGGACAACATGGCTTCACGCAGGTTGTCACACTGGCTGACGTTCAAACCGATCTGGTTACGCTGCTGCAGAATAACCAAATAATGATGTAACCCAGTAAAACCCGCCATCTTCGGATGGCGGGTTTTCTGCGCATATCTGAAGTAATACGATCAATCACTGGGTGAATCAGGAATTTGAAAATGAAAATAACCCCTCGGAATTTTAAAAAAATAAACCTGGCGTTCTGTGTCGCTGCTGCATTAAGTGCATTTATGGCCAACCCCGCTTATTCAGCTGAAAAAGTGGAAAAGGCCATTGATTTACCGGTAGTGATCAAACCGACGCCAAAAAATACGGCACCGCAACCTTATCGTCCGGTGGCGGGCGTGACGCCTGAGCTGGCACAGGTTGTCGTCTATTACCCACAGGGCACAGTTCCTGCAGCGGTCTATGTTGACCGCGAGCTGCAGTCCGTGTTGTTACCAGGACAGTTTACCGTCCTGTGCGCAGCACCGGGCGCGCACACGGTGGAGTCATTCTTCAACGATCACCCGACGTATCAGGGCAAGCAAAACCCTCAGCAGCAGTTGAGCACCGAAAGCGCACAGACCTATTTTATTCAGGTTAATCCGGGCACTGCGGGCAATACAGCGGCGCTGGAGGAACGTTCGCGTGCGGAAACGCTCCTGAAAAACATGCACAAGCAGACCAAAATTATTAACCGTGCATCTCAGGTCAAGCCTTGTGATTACGTTAATAACACCGGCGTAGTGCTCATTCAGGAACAGGTGCTGTTCCGCTTTGCGGCGAGCAACTCAGCGGGAATTTTTGCCGAATCTCGTAAGAAGCTGGATGACGTGGTGAAGTTTATCCGTCAGGCGAATAACGTTCGTGAGATCCAGATCGTGGGCTATACCGATGCGATTGGTAGCCGTGAGGCCAACCAGCGTCTGTCTGAAGCACGTGCGAATACCGTTCGTTCGTTGCTGATCGAGAAAGGGATCAAACCAGAGATGATCAACAACACCGTTGGTCAGGGCGTGGCGCAGAGCGCTGAAGGCTGCGGTACAAATGCCAGCCAGCAAGCAGCAGGCTGTAACGTTAACAGCCGTCGTGTGGAAATTTTAGTGAAAAGCCACTAAGCCGCGTGTATGACTAAAATACGGATCGCAGAGATGCTATCCGTATTTTTTTTATTGGTATATCAAAGAGAAAGGTTCTGAAAAACGAGGTGTCATGCAAACTGTGGTTCGTGGGTTTTGATCTTCGCATTGGTATACTGCTTTTTCTTTTCTCTGATTATGTCATGCTCAATTGACGCTTTAATGATCTCGCCGCAGGAGTATATTTTCTTTAAAGAGTTAAAGCCCAGCTGTTTCATTATGTTGTTGGTGTACGTATAGGTGGTTTTGGGCTTAATGTTGTGCACGATACTGATATCATCAATGGAATAACCCGCAATCATCAGCTTTAACACAGAGAACTCCATATGCGTCAGTTCGATGTATTTCTTGATAATCTTGTTTTTGCTTGGGTGGCGCTGCGTATGCATTTTTTTTATGATCTCATCGTTCGTGAGATTGTTGATATTCACAAGGCGATGCTTGTAATGAGAGCAAATGCAAGAAAACAGCTCCGGAAAAATATCCGAGTGATAAGCAATAATGATTTCTGAAATGGCTGCGTTATTTGTTTTTCTACGTAGGGAAATCAACCAGTGGAAATAAACAATATTGCTGTATATGGAATCAGGTAAAACCAGGTACAACGTATAAAAAGACCCTCTCCTGATCTCCTTCGCCCAGGCAAACAAGTTTCTTTGGTCATCAAACGAGATAATTTTCTCTTTACTGAATGTACCGGATAGCAAGTGACTCAGGCCGATGTTACTGAAGTTACATCGGGATAAAATAACTCTGGAGGTATCCATGGGTATTCCTTTAGTGAACTATACCCGTCATATTTCAAGTTGCCTGTGCGTTGGCTTTTCTCGCTCACCCCAGTCACGTACTTATGTACGCTCCTGGGGATTCGCTGCGTCGCCGCCTTCATGCAACTCGAATTATTTAGGCTATAAAATGGCAAAAAAGTCCATCTTCGTAATCTTTGCATACCGACAGACAGGTATTACGGTATGAATATATTTATATTCTACACGATATAAATAAACGCTTAATTGAGAAGACTCCCTCACTAAATGGGAATTGTTTACCTGAGTCGCACGGTTTTCCTTTTAGACATTAATGTAAGAATGCGAGGTTTTCAACCAGGAATATTCCACGTATGCAGGACAGATAAAACGGGGGGCGTTATAATTTCAACAGTTATGATTCACGTGTATTACTCCTCGTTAGCGACGTTTTGTGTGATGGAAAATTAAAAAGGGAATGTCATTGTTCAGAGGTGACATTGAGAAAAGCATGAAGAAAATTTCAGTTCTGTTTATTTTAACCTCTATTATTTTGCTTGCAGGCTGCCAGATTGCACCGGGCAGCCATATTGCTACGTCCGGGAAAAACATTGTTCAGGCACAGGATGATAAAACGCTCAACGACGTCGATATCAATGTTTATCCCGTTACGCCAGCCCTGATCGAGCGGCTGCGTGAAAACGTGATGGTTGCGCAGGGTAATGCCGAGCTGAACAAGCGTCTGGACGCGTATGAGTACCGGATTGGCGTGGGCGATATCATTATGGTGACGGTGTGGGAACACCCGGAGCTCACCACGCCGTCAGGCCAGTATCGCAGCGCCAGCGACACCGGCAACTGGGTACATTCAGACGGGACCATTTTTTATCCTTACATCGGCAAAATTGCCGTGAAGGACAAAACGGTGACCGAAGTGAGGGAGATGATCACCGAGCATCTGGCTAAATATATTGAATCCCCGCAGGTCGATGTGGGGATCGCCGCATTCCGCTCGCAAAAAGTGACGGTCTCAGGCGAGGTGAATCAATCCGGCCAGCAACCTATCACCAACGTGCCGCTGACCATTATTGATGCGGTAAATCAGGCGGGCGGGCTGACCGAGAATGCAGACTGGGGCAACGTGGTATTAACCCAGGGCGGTAAGAAGTCGAAGGTCTCCCTGCAGGCGCTCATGCAGTATGGGGATTTGCAGCAAAATAAACTGCTCTACCCTGGCGATATTCTCTATATCCCGCGCAATGACGACTTAAAAGTCTTTGTGATGGGGGATGTCGTCAAGCAAACCACCATGAAAATGGATCGTTCCGGCATGACGCTGACAGAAGCGCTGGGGAATGCTGAAGGGATCAATCAAATGACAAGCGATGCCAGCGGCATATTTGTCATTCGCTCTGAGGCAAAACCTGATGCAGAAGCGGGGAAACAAGCGGCTATTTATCAGCTCGACGCGCGTGATGCCACCGCGCTGGTATTAGGCACGGAATTTAAGCTTAAGCCATACGATATTGTCTATGTCACGACGGCGCCGGTTGCACGCTGGAACAGGGTGATTAACCAGTTAATGCCAACCATTAATGGTATCTACAGCCTGACGGAAACCACGCGCTTTGTCAGAAACTGGGGTAACTAATCGTGTATGGGCGATATACCTCCATCCTGGTCGTCTGCACCGGCAATATCTGTCGTTCCCCGGCGGGGGAACGGATTTTGCGTTCGCGCTTACCCGGCATGAGGGTGGACTCTGCCGGTATTTCAGCGTTAACAGGGGAACCGGCGGATCCCGTCATGCGGCAGTCGGCCAGCAAACAGGGTTTTTCTTTAGAGGGCCATCTTGCCCGACAGCTTACGCCTGCTATGTGCCGCGAATACGATCTGATCCTGACCATGGATAAGCATCATATTGAAGCGGTTACACAACTGGCGATGGAAGCCCGGGGTAAGACCTTTTTATTCGGATATTGGCTCCAGCAACTGGAAATTTCAGATCCTTATCGCCGGGGAGCTGAAATATCCGACATCATTTTCAAACAACTTTTTTCCGCTGCCGAAGAATGGGTCAAGGTTTTCCAGCAGGTTAAATAATCAAGGCTGATTAGAGTATGTATAACAAACACGTTAGCAATGCCCCTCCCGATCCTGTTCAGCGGGAGGAGGACATTGATATTGTTCAAATCCTTAAGGTGCTGTTTTACAGCAAAGTCTGGATAGCGGCGACGACCATTCTGTTTATCATTATGGGGATTATTATTGCTAACATCTCGACGCCGATTTACAAGAGCGATGCGTTAATTCAGGTTGAGAAGAATTCCTCATTAGGCATTTTAAACAAGCTGTCTACCATGCTCCCGGAAGGCTCCGGAGTCAGTTCTGAATCCGAAGTATCGTTACTCAAATCACGCTTAGTGATGGGTAAAACGGTACGTGATTTGAAGCTGGATATTGTCGTAAGAGAAAAAACCTATCCTGTTGCGAATGCCACTCTGCAGCGTCTGTTGGGTCATGAACCGGCGACGCTCGATATTGCCTATTTGTCCGTACCGGAAAAATGGATGAATACCCCCCTGAATCTGGACATCGCGGTTTCTGGAGACTTCGCCCTGCACGTGGGGGATGCCGTCGTGAAAGGTAAAGTGGGTGTACCTGTTCAGGCCAGCGGTATTGAGCTTCTGATCGAATCTGCCAAACTCACGGAAAACACCGCGTTCATTGTGACGAAGCGCAATGAGCATTCGGTCATTGAAGAGCTCAAAGAGCGCGTCTCCATTGATACCAAGTCGGGGGGGAATGGCATGCTGCACCTGAGCATGATCGGCCCCGACCCGGTGACGATCAGCCAGATCCTGGACAGTATTGCGCAGAACTATTTGGCGCAGGACGTTGAGCGCAAATCAGCAGAGGCAAGCAAAAGCCTGGCGTTTTTAAATAAGCAGCTGTTGCAGATCAAAAGCAATCTGGTTAACGCCGAGAGTAAACTGAATGAATTCAGAAAGAATAATGAGTCCGTTGACCTGTCATTAGAAGCTAAATTCATTCTGGATAACGTCGTCTCTATTGATACGCAGCTCAATGAACTGACCTTTAAAGAGGCGGAAATTTCCAAGCTGTATAAGCGTACGCACCCGGCCTATAAAGCGTTATCTGAGAAAAAAGCCATTCTGGCTGCGGAAAAAGAAAAGCTGAACCAGCGTATTAGCGCGATGCCCAGCACCCAGCAAGAAATTTTAAGCATGACCCGCGATGTCCAGATGGGTAACGATATTTATATGATTTTGCTGAATAAACAGCACGAGCTTAATATCAGTAAGGCCAGTACCCTGGGGAATGTGCGGATTATTGACCATGCGGTCACGCAGCAGAAACCGGTCAAACCGAAAAAAATATTGATTGTTCTCTTATCCGCCTTAATGGGGTTCCTCTTTTCCTCCGGGGTCATCCTTGTTCGCAACATGCTGATAAAAGGGATCCGGCAACCTGCTGAGCTGGAGAAACGTGGCATTCCTGTCCTGGCCGTTGTTCCCCTGGCGCCTGAGTTAACGAAGCGCAGACGGTGCCGCGCCATTCCGACTTACCAGTCTGACGAGCTGCTGGTGAAATCGACGCCAACGTCGCTGGCGGTCGAAGCGTTGAGGGGGCTGCGTACCAGCCTCCATTTTGCGATGCTGAAATCGGACAACAAAATATTAATGATCTCCGGGACGTCGCCCGGGGTCGGTAAATCTTTCGTGAGTTCTAACCTCGCCGCACTGATGGCGCAGGCGGGTACGCGGGTATTGTTGATCGACTGCGATTTACGACGAGGGTATTTGCACCGTGTTTTCTCTGCGGCAGAAAATGGCGCAGGGCTTGCGGATTATTTATCTCAAGACGTTAATATTTCGACTGTTATTCAGCACACGGAATACCCGGAAGTGGATTTTATTGGTCGCGGACGAATGACCAATAATCCTGCTGAGCTTTTTATGTCTGAGAAATTCAAGACGCTGCTCACGTCGTGCTCAACGCAATATGACGTGATTATCATTGATACCCCGCCGATCCTGAGCGTGACGGATGCGGCCATTGTTGGCCGATATGCATCAACATCCCTGATGGTGGTGCGTTTTGAACAGAACTCCCTGAAAGAGGTGGAGGCAGGGCTGCGCCGCTTCGATCAAAATGGCATCGCCATTCAGGGCACCATATTTAACGGCGTAGAGAAGCGCGCCGCTGAACCTTACACCTACGGCGACTATTCGTATCAGGAATAAAATCTGATTACGGAACAGGTCAACATTATCCGGGATGTATAAAATTCCGAATATTGGATGACTTGTTCCTAATCAAAAGTTCCATATATGTGGTGCAGTCTGAATGCCAATTCAGATCAAAAATGACAGAATTAGCCTCAATTCTATGCTCTTAAATTCTAATTAATGAAATGGTAGGAAACCACAGGAGGTCAATAATCATAGGATGTGAAGTAATTATTTAGAGTGGCGAAGTTATATTTCTAAAAGAATGTAATGATTCCGTAATAAAGAGTAGGTAATAATGAAAAGTAAAAAGAATAATGTCTTTCAATTAGAGCTTAAGTGGCACCCTGTGGCCGCTTCGGTTCTGCTCGCTCTGCCATTTGTTGCGCACACAGCAGAGATCAGCATGAAGAACGGTATCGTTGCTTCTGCTGGAAACGTGCCTGTCATTAACATTAACAAAGCCAACGATAAGGGGCTTTCGCATAATGTGTATGACAAGTTAAACGTGGACAAGAACGGTCTGATCTTCAATAACAGTGCTGCAGGATCGAATACCGTTCTGGCAGGCCAGATTCAGGGTAACAGCAACCTGACCTCCGGCTCAGCGAAAGTTATTCTGAACGAAGTGACCTCGAAAAATGCCTCTGCTATTAACGGCATGATGGAAGTCGCAGGTGATAAGGCCGATTTAATTATCGCCAACCCGAACGGTATTACCGTTAACGGTGGGGGTTCAATTAACACCAGTAAATTGACCCTGACGACCGGTACGCCGGATATTCAGAATGACCAGCTTGCGGGTTACTCCGTCAACGGTGGCACCATCACCCTGGGTCAACTGAATAACTCCAGCCCAACTGAAATTCTGTCTCGTAATGTCGTTGTGACGGATAAGGTCACCGCTAACGAGCTGAACGTTGTTGCGGGCAATAACTACGTTAACGCTGCAGGCCAGGTGACCGGGTCGGTAACCGCTGCCGGTACGCGTAATGCCAATAGCATTGACGTTGCTGCGCTGGGCGGCATGTATGCCAACAAGATCAACCTCGTCAGCACCGAAAGCGGTGTCGGCGTCCGTAACCAGGGCGTTATTGCGGGGGGTCTCAATGGTGTCAATATTGACGCCAACGGCCAGCTGCTGAACAACAATGCACGCATTGAGTCCTCTGGTCAGATCAATATCAAAACCAATGGCGCACTGAGCAACACCACCGGGGATATTACCTCCGTTGGGACTATCGCGCTGGACACCAACAAAAACAGCCTCAACAACAGTCGTTCGGGCAACATCTCGACGATGGCTGACCTCTATGTCAACAGCGGCGCTGTCGACAACACCAACGGCAAAATGGCGGCGGCGGGTATGCTGGCGGCCGACACCAACGGCAATACCTTAACCAACTACGGTAAAGGCAATGCGGTCGGGATTGAAGCCGGTATCGTGGCGTTAAAAACTGGTGCGCTGAACAACAGCAACGGTCAGATTAAGGGCGGATACGTTGGCCTTGAGTCTGCTGCGGTGAACAACAACAGCGGTTTGGTTGACTCCCTGGGTGATGTGAACGTTGTCAGCGGCGGCAACGTCGACAACAACAAAGGCATGATCCGTTCCGCAGGCGGCTTCACGAAAATCGCGGCCAAAGGTGCGGTTAACAACGGCGCGACCAAAACGGCCGATACCGCCAGCGATGACTCTTTAGGCATTATCGCCGAGAAGGGCGTGCAGATTGCGGCGAACAGCATCAATAACAACGGTGGGCAGATGGCGTCGAATGGCGATATCTCCCTGGAAAGCGCCGGCGCTATTGATAACTACTCCGGCAAGCTGAACTCCTCCAGCAAAGTGATCGCCAAAGCGGCCTCTATGCGTAACGACAACGGCGGAGTGTCAGGTAAAACCGGCGTTAGCGTTGCGGTGGGTGGCAACATCACTAACTACATCGGCGTTTACAGCTCTGAAGAGGGTGATGTCGCTCTGGCGTCCAACGCCCTGAACAACCGCGGCGGCTTCATTATGGGACAAAACGTCTCCATTAATGCCAACGCAGGCGTGAACAACAACACGGCATTCATCGTTGCGAGCAAGGTACTGAGCGTCACTGCAGGCGATAACATCGACAACAGCTACGGTACCAATTTCGGTTCTGCGTTCGGCACCTACTTCGGTATGCCGCAGCAGAACGGCGGTATGGTCGGTAAAGAAGGCGTTTCGCTCTCCGGGAACTACATCTACAACAACCAGAGCCGTATTGTTGCTGAAGATGGCCCGCTGACGCTGCTGGCAAAAGGCAACGTGGATAACTCCCGCGCACTGCTGGTGAGCGGCGGCGATGCCACCATCAAGGTTGGCGGTACGTTGAACAACAACTACTCCACCCTTTACAGCATGGGCAACATGGCTATCGAGGCCAACAGCCTGAGCAACTACAGCGACGGCGCGCTCGAAGACAACAATGCAACGGGCGTGATTGCGGCGGATAAGAACCTGACTATGAATCTGAAGGGCAGCCTGACCAACTATGGTTGGATCAGCAGCCTGGGCGATGCCATCGTCAACATTCTGAACGGTTCTTTCACTAACCGTAATACCGTTTCTGCTGAGAAATCACTGACGGTGTCCGCGCTGACCGGTATCGAAAACCTGAAAGATATTGCCGCTGGCGAGAATCTGGTGGTGAATTCCCAGCGTGGCGTGACCAACAGCTCCAACAGCAACATGGTTGGCGATAAGGTTACGATCTCCGCGGGCTATGACATCAATAACCGTGGGAATATCGTTGCTGACAGCAGCCTGGCAATGAGCGCGAAAGGCAATATCTATAACGATCTGAATATGATCAGCTATGGCGATGCAACCTTAAGTGCTAATACCATTGATAACAACTCGCGCAAAATCAAAGCGGTCGGTGATTTAACGCTGACTGCCGCCGGGAACGTGAACAACAGCCGCGGTGAAATCAGCTCTGAGACTGGCGACGTGACTATCACTGCAGGTGGAACGGTAGATAACTACTACGGTCAAATCCTGTCCGGTAGCGACATTGCCCTGAAAGCGAACCGACTGAATAACGATTACGGTCGGGTTGCAGCCTACGGCAATATCGATCTGGCGCTGACAGGTTATTTCGACAGCAACCGTGGTTCAGTTCTTTCGCAGGCGGGTGACATCAAGCTGGCTGCCAGCACCGTTGATAACAACAACGGTCTGATCGCAGGTAAGAACGTTACCGTCGATGCACAAGGCACTGTGTACAACAACACCGCAATGATCGTGGCGGACAATAAGCTCTCCGTTAACGCGGCAGGGAATATTGAAAACCGTGACGGTAACAACTTTGTTCGTAATCATGGCGAAACCTTCGGCGTGACGGGCGATGTTGGCGGCATGATTGGTCGTGAAGGCGTGTCGCTTTCCGGTCAGAACGTCTACAACAACAACAGCAGCATCATCGCGGATGACGGCGCGCTGAGCGTGCTGTCCAAAGGGACGCTGGATAACACCCGTGCGATGCTGGTAAGCGGTGCAGATGCTGTTATCAAAGCAGCGGGTACGTTCTATAACAACTATGCGACCACCTACAGCGCGGGCAACCTTGACGTGACTGCAGGCACGCTGAGCAACTACAGCGATGGCAGCATGGAGAACAACACGGCGACCGGCGTTATCGCGTCAGATAAGAACGTTAATCTGACTGTCGATAACAACGTCACCAACTACGGTTGGATCAGCGGTAAAGGCGATCTGAACTTCAATGTCCTGAAAGGTGCACTGACTAACCGCAATGCCATCTCTTCAGGTAACGCACTGGCGATTAATGCCCTGAACGGTGTTGAGAACTTTAAAGACATCGTGGGTGTGACCAGCGTTAAGATTGATACTCAGCGTCATTTAACCAATAACGCCAACAGCAATATCCTTGCGCAGAATATCGCGATTAATGCCGGTGCCGACATTAATAACCGCGGTAATATCGTGAGCGATTATACCCTGCTGGTGAAAACGGCAGGCAATATTTATAACTACCTGAATATGGTGAGTTACGGTGTTGCCGGTATCACGACCAACAATTTGACGAACAGCGGCAGCGATGCTGTATTCGGCGGTCTGTCTGGTATGGAACTTAATGCGAATAAAGTGACCAATACCGGCGCTATTGTCGGTCTGTAATGTGTAAAGTGTAATGCAAGGCAGCAGCTATCGCCTGATAGCGCAAAGTCAGAACGAGACCCTGCTGCCTTTTTTTTCTGAGAAAGTTAATGAAATCGCGATTTAAATTTTTACCTTTATTGTTGCTGTTAAGTTTTCATGCCTTCGCGGAAGAGGGTATTAATAACCTGATTAAGCAGCAGCAAAATGCCGATTTGAATACTTTCAAAGAACAAAAGGTGTACCGGCAGGACGTTTATTCCAGTACCGAACGTAAAGTATTCAGGCTGAATGATTTACCGCAAGAAGAGAACTGCTTCACGATTAGGTCTCTGGTTCTTGAAAATGATTTTCTTCAGCGTAAGACCGACAGGGCAATCAAAAAAGAGATCCTCGGCCGCTGTGTAGGCAGTATTGGCGTGGTGAAAATTGCCGCGGCGCTGCAAGATTTTTATATCGATGCGGGTTACATCACCACCCGTATTACGATCCCAACGCAAAACATTGCGTCCGGCACGCTGAAGCTTGCCGTGAGTGCAGGGAAAATTGAAAAGATTATTGTCGACAGTAACGACATTAATCCGCTGATGCTGCCTTTTGCGAAAGAAGACATCCTGAATATTCGCGATATTGAGCAGGGGCTGGAAAACCTCCAGCAGGAGCCGGGTGTTGACGTCAAAATCAACATCGAACCGGGCACAAAGCAGGGATATAGCACGATTCACATCAACACGAACCGTGAAAAAAACTGGAGCGTGCGGGCGAGCTATAACAACTGGGGTGTGAAAGAAACGGGGCAGTATCTGACCTCTGCAGTGGGCTACCTGTACAACACTGCCCGCTTCAGCGACCTGTTTTATCTCGCGGGAACAAAAAGCACCAATGGCCGCTATGAAAGTGTGAGTGGTTACTACGCGCTGCCGGTAGGCTACTGGAACTATTCACTGTTCTACAGCACCAGCAAGTCGCGACAGACCCTTCCGCTTTTCTACACCACCGTGGACTATGCGGGGAAAAGTGATTACGCAAACCTCAAAGCATCACGCGTGCTCTATCGGGATAAAACCCGCAAGGTGAGCGGCAGCGCCGAGCTGATACGCCGCAAATCTGGCTATACGGTAGAGGGGGAAGAGCTGGTCTTGCAGAAGCGCGATATGGATAACGTCAAGGTTGGCGTTAACTATAAGCAGCAGTTAGTGAATGCTCACTGGGATTCGTCGCTCTCCTGGCAGCGATTCCTGAGCTGGTTCGGGGCGGAACACACGCCCGATATGGTCTATGGCAACGTCAGCCCTGTCAGCCAGCTTGTTAATGTTGAAAGCAACTATACCCGCCAGCTCGGCGGCAATGTGTATAACGCTTTTTTTTTGGCGCAATACGCACCGCGCGAGCTGACGCTGCAGGACCAAATAACGATGGGCGACCGCTGGAGCGTGCGCGGGTTTGAAAACAGCGTGGGTCTCACCGGGAACAGCGGATACTACCTGCAAAATACCGTTTATCGTCCGGTGCGGGGCATAGACGCTAACTATTATTTGGGTGTCGACGCAGGCCATATAAGACGGGACAGCCTGTACGGCGAAGAGATTATCATCGGCAGCACAATAGGTATTCAGGGTAACGTCAAAAGCCTGGCGTACGATTCGTCAATCTCCATGCCGGTAAAATACCCGGGCAGCATGGACGTGAATAAATTTAATTTTAATCTGAATGTTTCTTATCAGCTCTGAACAGGGAAGTACGAAAAATGCATATCGGCACGGACATCGTGGAAGTTTCGCGAATAGAGCGGGCGATAAAAAACTGGCAGACCGATTTTTTACATCGCGTCTTTACCCAGCAGGAAAATATAAAAATTAACCGCGAAGACCCGAATTATGAACGCGCCTCGGGATTCTGGGCGGCAAAAGAGGCGGTCGTCAAAGCGCTCGGCTGTGGATATCGCGACGGGATCACCTTTAAGGATATCGAAATTGGCCATGACGAACTGGGTTGCCCCCATTTTATTTTTTCCGGGCGAGTAAAAGAGATGCTTGTTGAAAAGCAGCTCGAGAATGCCTCGCTCAGTATTTCGCATTGTCAGAATTATGCGACTGCCGTTGTCATACTTTATTAACCTAACTATTTGTGAATATTATGTATCAATATAACGATCTTAAGGAAAAGACGGTTCTGGTCACCGGAGCGAGCGGAGATATTGGTCTGGCGATCTGCGCGAAGTTTCTCGATCAGGACTGCGATGTTTACGCGCTGTATAAATCAAATGCTACGCAGTTAACGGAGCTGAAAGAGACGCATCCGGCGGGCAGCAAGCTGTCTATTATTCAGTGCGACCTCGCCGATCCGCAGAGCGTTTCTGCACTCTGTTCTCACCTGACGGAAGCCGTCGGCAAGCTGGATGTGCTGGTGAACAATGCCGGTATTGTGAAAGACAGCCTCTTTGCCTCAATGAGCTTTGATGATTTCAGCCAGGTGGTGGACACCAACCTGTTCAGTATTTTCCGCCTGACCAAAGAGGCGTTAATGCTGCTGCGTTCCTCAGAAAACCCGGCCATCATCAACGTCGCGTCTATTGCGGCCATTATCCCAAGCGTCGGGCAGGCGAACTACAGCGCGTCTAAAGGGGCGATTCTGGGCTTCACCCGCACGCTGGCTGCCGAGCTGGCACCGTACGGCGTGCGCGTCAACGCCATCGCGCCGGGGATGATTGAATCCAAAATGGTGAAAAAAGTCTCCCGCACGGTGGTGCGCGGCGTGACCGCCTCTATTCCGCTGCGTCGTCTGGGCAAATGTGACGAGGTGGCCAATACCGTCGTCTATTTGGGCTCGACTGCGTCCAGTTACATTGTGGGTCAAACCATCGTTATCGATGGCGGCCTGGTGATGCGGTGAGTTATGTCTAAATACGTTATCCCCTCGAAGATCTTTCTGGAAATGGGCGGCTGGCGTCAGCCGCTGCTGATGGTCGACAGAATTGATGACTTCAAATACGGCGAAAATGGCTTTGTGAAGGTGACGAAGCATATTACCTATAACGAGCCTTATCTGCTCGGGCATTTCCCGGACGATCCGATCATGCCCGGGGTGATTATTTCTGAAATCTTTGGTCAGGCCAGTGAGTACCTCTCGTTCCTCACCGATATCTGCGATATCTACAGCGAGACGTACGGCGGTGAACTCAAATCGTTACGCGATATCCATGCGCTCATCACGCGTGATGAGATGCGGGAGATCATCCGCACCCGCCGCGCGCAGGTGCGCGGCGTACTGGCTGCCCAGAATTTAAAATTTAAAGATATTGCCTACCCTGGCGACTCGATTGAAGTCACCAGCAAGCTGGCATTTTCTGATGCTCATGGCTTTAAGCACTATTCCGTGACGGCAAACGTCGGAAAGCGATTAATCAGCCACGGCACCATTATTAATTACCGCGAAAGTAAGTAAACCCCTGAGAGAGTTAATACCATGACAACAATGAAAAATGAAATTGACCAGCGCAAGGACGTGCTGATGACAATTAAAACCGAGATTATTCAGCGTTTAAATATTCAGCGCGATGAATCTCAAATTGATGATGATACAGCCCTGTTTGGCAATGGCTTAAAGCTGGATTCCGTTGATGCAACGGAAATCGTGGTCATGCTGGATAAAGTTTTCGATATTAAAGTTAACGAAAGCGACGATCCTTCTTATATGAGAAGTATCAATAATCTGGCGACGTTTATCATCCAGAAGAAAAAAGCTTAATTTATCTTTGCGAATAACAGGATCCCGTTATGAAGTCTCTTTATGATTTCCATTTGAAAAACAATGCGAAAATGGGCATTTACAACAATGCCAACGTTCCTTCTGCCTATCATGATCCGATGGTGGAATACAAAGCCGTACGTGAAAATGCCCTGCTGGTGGACTATTCCCACATGTCCATCGTCAGCGTGATGGGTGATGACGCCTGGGCCCTGGTGAATAACCTGGTCTCTGCCGATGTCTCTATTATTCGTGACGAGCAGGGGATCTACTCTCTGGTGCTGAATGAAGACGGTACCGTCCGCGGCGACGTGTACGTGCTCTGCTCATCCGACGGCTATTACATCCTGTCTGAAAACATCCCGTCATCGGAGCTGATCGCGGGTCTGAATGCCCTTCTGGAAAAAGCCGACGAGCTGGATATCCAGGAAACCCCGGAAATTGCCGACATGCGTGAGCAGAGCTGGGGCGCAATCATGGTTGAAGGACCTTACTCCTGGGAGCTAATGTCCGAAATCCACGGTTTCGACGTCATCGGCCTGCCTTACTACGAGTACATGAATACCGATAACGAACTGATGGTATTCCGCTGCGGCAAACACGGCGAGTTCGCCTACATGGTTGTGGGCCAGCAGGAACAGCTGCTGGATCAGTGGCAGCAGCTGCTGGAGCACGGTAGCAAATACCAGCTGCAGACCGGCGGACTGGACTACCAGAAAATTGTGCGTATCGAAAACCCAGGCTGGGATGACGCGCTGTGGGCTGGCTACAACCTTAACCCGGTAGAGCTGCAGCTGCAGTGGGCCGTGCAGTACGACAAAGAAGGCTTTGTAGGTAAAGACGCCGTTGAAGAACTGTCTCACGGTGAAGGCGCGCGCAAGGTTATCGGCATGATCGTCGAAGGGGAATGCGCGGGCATTGCTCCAGGCGACAGCGTGCTGGTTGACGGTCAGGCTGTGGGTAACGTTGTGAAAGCGGTCTTCTCTCCGGCGCTGCAGTGCTTCATTGCCCTGGCACTGCTGGAAAATGAATACGCATGGTCAGATATCAGCGGTTTCTCTATTCAAACGAATACAGAAACTGTCGCGGCAAAAACCAAAGGTATGCCATTTATTTATAACCTGAGCATGCTGGTTAATCCGACTGAGCACAGCTTTATCGACGCGTCTAAAGCGAAAAGCGCGCTGTAATTCATTATTCATCTTTAACAGTGAGTGAGATATCCGTGGGCAATATCACGCCACGGATCCTTTCTCACTGTTTAGTGTCTGTACACGGTGGTACATATTTATGAAGACAAACCGGAAACGCGTTGTTATTACCGGGATTGGGATCCTTTCCTCACTGGCAGAAAACCTTCAGGATTTTAGAGACGCATTATTAAATAAAAAAAATGGCGTCACCGACAGCGTGCGTTTTTCAAAATGGTTTGAAAACGCCCGCGCGGCTGAAGTGTTACATGATATTGATTATTCAGAATTACCGGATGACGTTATTGCGTCACTGGATAATGCCGCACTCTGGGCCTATAAGGTCGGTAAAGACGCGCTGAATCAGGCGGGGCTGGCCGAGAACAAGACGCACCTGAAAGAGACGGGCCTGATTGTGGGCGTCTCCTCCGCGGGCACCGAGGCGTTCTTACCGCTGTTTGAACAACGCATGGAAGATTTCTCCCTGCGTAAAGCGCTGTTCTCCGGCGGTTTCTCTTCCTGCTGTTCGAGCGTCTCTACGCTGCTCGGACTGCAGGGCGGGGTTGAACTGGTTGCGACCGCCTGTACGGCCAGCCCTAACGCGGTCGGCATGGCGTTTGACTATATCCAGAACGGCAAAAGCAAAACGATGCTGGCCGTCGGGACAGAGCCGATCTACCTGCCAACCTTCGCCGGTTTTTATGCCCTGAACGTCATGCATCCGGAAGCCTGCACGCCGTTTTCCGGCAACTCCGGCATGTCGATTGGTGAAGGCGCGGGCGCCGTGGTGCTGGAAGAGTACGAGCACGCCGTCGCGCGCGGCGCCACCATTTACGGTGAAATCCTCTCCTACGCCACCTCCTGCGATGCGTTCCACGAAACTGGGCCGGATCCGCGCGCCAGCGGTGCCGTACAGGTGATGCATAAGGCGATGGAAAACGCGGGCGTCACCCCGGAGCAGATTGAGTACGTCAACGCCCACGGTACCGGCACTGAAGCGAACGACCGCATCGAAACGCTGGCAATGAAAAAGGTGTTCGCCAACAACGAGAAGCTGTTGGTCAGCTCCACCAAGTCTTACTTTGGCCATAATATCGGTGCGGCGGGTATCGTCGAACTGATCGCGTGTCTGGTGACGCTGCCGGATAACCGCGTTCTGCCGACGCTGAACTTCAACAACGCGCGTCCAAACTGCGATCTGGATTACGTCCCAAACGACTTCCGCGACCAGAAAATCAACCTCTTCATGAAGAACAATTATGCCTTCGGCGGTAATAACTGCAGCATGATTATCAGCATGGAGCCGTGCTCTGTTCCGGTCAGCACCTACGACGAAAAACGCGTGGCAATCTCCGGTCTGGGGGCCGTCTCCGCGATTGGTCACACCGTTAACGAGATCCTCGATAACGTCTGGAAGCAGAACCATAGCGTTGAACTGGGCGGCGTCACCTTCCCGGAAGACACGCTGGAAGAGGCGAAAGAGCTGCTGGATGTGCTTGAATCAACCCGTCAGTTTGAGACGCTGTTTGGTGAAGAATTCAGCGTGCTGACGGCCACCCGTCCGGAAGCGAACGAACACTTTAAAACCTTCCAGGTCACCGGCCTTGAGCCGCGTAAACATCTGCGTCGCTTTGACCCGCGTAAAGCCACCCGTGGCGGTACCTTCGCGCTGATTGCGCTGTCCGAAGCGCTGGAACAGGCGAAGCGTAAAATTAAACGTGATGGCGATGCGCTAGGCATGGTGATGGGGATGTCCAGCGGCCCGCAGGAAACCACCTACAAATACCTGCAAAGCCTGAAGCCAGACCCGCGCAAGGTCAGAACCTCTGAGTTCCCGGGCTCGCTGATGAACTCAATCCCTACGTTCTGCGGTATTTCCGAAGGGATCAAGGGCTACACCACCACCCTGGCGACCGGGGAGAATGCGGCATTAGGCGCATTAACCTATGGCTACGAAATCGTGCGTCAGGATCTGCAGCCGCAGGTGCTGGTGGGCGGTGCGGACGAGTATTTCCCGTCGATGTCACTTTATATGGATGCCGTCACCCGCAAGCTCCATATGACCTCTGACGCTCGCGACTACCACATCTACGGTAACGATTCGAAGGGCTACATTCCCGGCGAAGGTGCCTGCATGCTGCTGCTGGAAGATCCGCAGCGCGCCGCAGAGCGTGGTGCTGAGGTGCTGGCAGAAGTGGTCGGTTACGGTAAAGCCTGTAGCAACAGCTATTTCGATGCCTCTCAGCAGGACGAGAAATCCGCCTCCATGGCGCTGGCGATTACCCGTGCGCTGAAGGATGCCGGCGTCACGGCGCAGGAGATCGATCTGGTCTGCGGCACCAGCAACGGTAGCGATGAAAGCTCACGCATTGAAATCGATGCCATCGTTGAAGCCTTCGCTCAGGCCAAACCGGATGTGCCGGTCGTGAACTATAACGCCTGCTTTGGCTTTGTTGCGTCTGCTGCCGGGCTGCTTAACCTGGCCGTCATCATTGACTGTATTAAGAAGCAGGCGGTTCCCGCCATTCCTCATACCGTTGAGTTCTTCGATAAGCGAATCAACTTCGTTCGTGAACCGTTGAAGCTCGCCCTGAAGCACGTGCTGCTGGTGGGCGCGACGGAAGGCGGCAACTACTACGCGTTTGTGATTAAAGGATAATATTGTGGATAATGCCGCTATCATTTCGGGGTTCAGTTCCTGTCTGCCGTTTGCCGAAGACAGTATTCAGCTTATTCAAAATCTGAAGCTGGGCAAACGTGTTGAAAGAAAGCCCTGGTTTAAATCCGACGACGAGGCAATTAAGTGTGGGTTCGATGGCAATAAGCATATTGCCACGCTGGATCATACGGATGATAGCGCATTAGATCTGCTTTATCGTCTGATCGACGATGCACTCGCCCAGGCCGGATTAGATGTTCAATGGCTGGCCGGGTGCAACGCCCGCGTTTATTTAACCGGCATCGGCCCTCGGGTCGATGGCATGGCCTTCAAGAGTTTCTATAACAAAAATGATATTGAAGATATTCATCTGACAAAATCATTAATGACCCTGCACGTCGATAATATGTCGCAGGATCGTATTGCCGGAAATCTTGCGCGTAAATATCACCTGCAGTATTTACCGCCCAATATGAACTGCACCAGTAATTCAGCGATGACGGCGGTGCATTTAGGTTGCCAGGCAATTGAGCATGGCGGCGTTGATATTGTGCTGGTGGTGAACTGCTCAAAAATTAAAACCCAGGATATCTGGTTCCTCGATACCCAGTCGATGCTGGATACGCACCTGGTCCAGCCGTTCGGTGAAAACAGTAAAGGCGTTCTTTTTGCTGAGGGATACAGCGCGATCCTGCTGGAAAATGCGCGCCACCGACGCGCCAGAAAAGCAGGGCATGGGATACGACTGCAAACTACCTACACGCAGATCAGTGCCGGAAGAAGCAATGACAGTTCCTGGCTCAGCACCAATGTATTAAAGGTGATGCAGGCCGCGATGAAAAAAGCGGACCTCAGCACGGAAGATCTGTGCGCGATTATTCCGCACGGCAACGGCTCATCCATCAGTGATAAAGCGGAAGCAAAAGCGATAGAGGTCTTTGCTGAGGGAAATACCCTTCCGGTTCTCGCCTATAAAGGCCAGATTGGCTATACCGCCACCGGCTCAGGCATCGTCGATTTAATTATTGGTCACCATACGTTATCGCAGAAAGAGCTGATTTCACCCGTGGGCAACGACGCCATTATTGATAGCGTTGCGCAGCATGTTGTTATTGACCGCGGCATCATTGGGCACCACAAAAACCATCTGCTTAAGGTAGGGGTTGGCGTGGATGGTTCAATTATCGGTGCCGTGATGTCTGATATTCATCGAGGCCTTTGAACGATTATGGAGAGCCCTATGTATTTATCCTCATTTTCGCTTATTGAGCCGGAAGATAAATTTTATTTCTATCAACCCAGCTGGTTAAACGCCTGGGAAGCACACTTATACAATAAGGCGATGAAATCCACCCACGCTCATGGCTGGGGATTAAAACGTTTTGGTACGCAGCCGGATCTCTATCCCGGTGAAATGATCCGTAACCCGCAATATCAAAAATACCTTGAGGCGATGGAGCAGGCGGCGGATGACGCGCTTATGGCGCTGCCCACAAAAGAGCGGATGCGGTTATTGAAGCAGCGCACGGCATTTATTTATGTCGACGCCTGGGGGGAATCCGGGCCGTTTGAGAATATTTCCAGCGCGCTGCATATCTCAGCGATCGACACGCTGCCCAAAAATCTGGTCAAGAAATTCTCGGTTAACGCTCCCACCTGCAAGCTCCGCGGTGAGAAGCAATCCTTCGTGCAGGCCCTCAGCCTGGCCAACGACTACCTCAGCTGGGATGTGTTTGATTTTGTCGTGATCTGCACGGCGTACCGGGCGATCCCGATCCTGGTGTTTTCTGATGAAGACATTGCCCTCAAGTGGGGAGAGAAGCGTAAAGGCAAGGCCGAAGACGTCAATTTAACGGTTGAACGCGCCGGGTGTTTCATCTTCAGCCAGCAGGAAAGCGCTATCCGGGTGAAGGGGGGGCAGTACGTCATGGCCGATGCCATCGAGCACACCCAGGTTCCTGAACAGATTGCATTTTCGGGCCTGCGCAAAGACTTGCTGTCTCGCTCGACGCTGCCCGCGAAGAACACGCTGGATCTGGTTGATCTCTACGGTGCCAGCGGCTGCCTGACTCCAGCGTTAAGTTTCGCCTGGCTCAAACAACATGCTGATTTTTCGGGCCGATTAAGAACCATCGTTCCCGACAAGCAGTTTGGTTACAGCTATTTCGACATTGAATATTGCAAGGAATAACGACATCTCCATGAGCGGAATAATTAAAGAACTCCCAACGATATCGCTGAACAATATCTATAAGAGTTATGGCTCGGGCGAAGGCAAAGTCGATGCCCTGAAAAATATCAATCTGGAAATAGAAAAAGGCGAATTTCTGGCGCTCTGCGGGCCTTCCGGCAGCGGCAAAAGTACGTTGTTAAATATCCTGTCGGGAATTGATAAACCCACCGTCGGTTCGGTGATGTTTCTGAAAAAATTACTGAATCATCTGCCGGAAGACCAATTATCGGCGATCCGCGGCAAGCATTTGGGTTTTATTTTTCAGTTTTTCAATCTGATACCGGTACTGAGCGTTTTCGATAACGTGTTTTTCCCGCTGGTGTTAAACGGCCACGTCGGGAAAAAAGAGGCCAAAGAGCGGGCGCTGCACTTCATCGACAGCGTCGGGCTTGCGGGATTCACCGAGCGTAAACCGGGCCAGCTTTCGGGCGGCCAGCAGCAGCGCGTGGCCATCGCCCGGGCGCTGGCGCACGACCCGCAGGTGGTCATTGCCGATGAGCCGACCGGAAACCTCGATCTGGTCACCGGGGAGGCCATTCTGGATCTTCTGCTGAAAATTAACCAGGAGACGCGCACCACTTTTATTATTTCCACGCATTCAAGCCAGCTTAAAGAGCGTGCGCGGCGCGTGGTTGAAATTAAGGACGGAGTTTTAGTTCATGATTCACAATCGTAATTTTTTCCTTCTTTGCTGGTTTTTGCTGTGCCTGGCCTATGTCGGGAACATTAAAGCCGCACCGGCGCCCGTCGCCGAGCATGTCATTAAGAGCGGTTTTCCGCAGGAAGCGGACATGCTTGCAGAGATGACGCAGTCGCTCTTTAAAGAATACAAAGCCAACGACAATCCTCTTTCGCTGGTTTTCTATGCCTACGGAACGTTGCGCCAGGCCGATCGCGCTCTCCAGACCAACGATTTTATTCGCGCATCTGAGTACGGGAAAACGGGCTTTTTCTATCTGGACGAGGCGGTTGATCTGTATGAAGACAACATGCTGGTGCGCTATATGCGTGCCCGGGTCGATGCCTGGTTGCCTGCGTCAATCGGGCGCTGCGTGGTGACGTTAAAAGATACGGAACAGATGCTGAATACGCCTGACGTATTCAATGCAGGGCTGGTGGAACACATCAACGAAATGCGTTATCGCGCGCTGTTGAGTTGCAAACACAAGCGGCAGGCAGACGCGTTACTGGCAGAGATTGAACTGCGTAATGCGAATACGGCATCGTCTCTGGCATCGGGCAGTGCACCAGAGTGGGATATCAACGAAGTGACAGAAGTATTGTTGCCGCTGGCGAAAGGGAAATAAATGTCCGGGGAAATGGTGTTAGCGAATAGCGTTGTGTTGTTGATCCTGCTTTTTGTCCTCTGGTGTGTCGTATTCCGATCGCGGGACGTGAAGTTTGCTTTTTTAAACCTGTTTCGCCACAAAAGGCGATCGTTTTCGACCATGGCGGCCATCATGCTGGGCGGCGTGTCGATTTTCCTGTACGGCGGGTTTATTGATTACTCTTTCTGGATTTTGAAAGAGCAAACGATTCGAACCAATATTGGTCATGTGCAAATTTATAACAAAAATTATTTTGAGACCTCCAATAAAAACAAAAGCCTGATCGACGATTATCCGGCATTAAAGAAAGCGATTCTCAACGATCCGGCTCTGGCTGAGGATATCTCGACGCTCTCCGGTCAGCTGGAGTTCACCGGTGTTATTTCACAGTATGAGAGTGAAACCTCCAGCTATTTTTCCGCGCTGGGCGTTGAACCACTACCGGCACTGAAGCTGGGCTCGTTTGATAAATTAATCACCGGCAGCGATCTGTCCCGCATTCGCACGGACGAAATCACGCTGGGAAGCGGCCTGGCGAAAACGCTGAATGCGCATTACGACGACTGGCTGGACGTGCTGGTGGTCAATACGCAAGGCGGGCAGGGCGCGCTCTCCATGAAGCTACGCGGCATCTTTGAATCCGGGATCAAAGATTACGATGACGTGGCGATGAAAATTCCGCTGGGTACGGCTCAACGTATTATGGGCACCAACAGCGTGAGTAAAGTGCTGATCCTGCTGAAAGAGGACGATACAGCCGCGTTCACGGCGAAACTGCGTGGCTTTATTGCCGAGCATAACTTACCGCTGATCGTAAAAGACTGGAAAGACGCCTCGATATTTTATCAGCAGGTGGAAGGGCTGTTATCCGGGATCTATTTCTTTATTAAGCTCATTGTCGGTCTGATTGTCATCTTCATGATCGGTAATTCGATGACGATGAATATTATCGAGCGCACCCGTGAAATTACGACGCTCAGAGCCATCGGCCTCAAACCGCTGCATGTGACCCGCCTGTTTTTACTGGAAGGGATTTTCATCGGCATTATCGGCGCGATTGGCAGTCTGGCGATAGGTTACGCCATTGCCAGCGTCATTAATCTGTACGGTATCGCGATGCCACCGTCGCCGGGGCAATCGCAGGGCTATACCGCATTTATTAAAACCGACAGCGTCGCGCTTAACTGGATAACCCTGGTATTGCCGATCCTGATCGCCACGGGGGCCTCGGTATTACCCGCATTACGTGCTTCACGGCTCAATATTTCGGACGCATTTAAATTCTCGTAAGGAAGCGATATGAAACGCAGTGTTATGGCCTCACTCCTTTTGGGTGCCTGTCTGTTTTCGGCAGGGGCGCACTCCGCCTCTGCCGATGACAAAGCGGTGGATATTATTCGTCGTGCGGATGAAGTCCGTTCGCCAAATAAACCCTTTCGCTACACCCTCACCATCCATGAATTTAAAACGGGTGCTACGCAGCCCGACAATAAACAGGTGCTGGATATTTCCATGCGCTTTATGAAGCCAGAAGGTGAGATGAAAGCGGATGCCCGCTCCCTGGCGCGCTTTATTTATCCGCCGCGCGACAAGGGAAAGGTGCTGCTCTCTGACTGGTACGACTTATGGTTCTACACGCCAGAACTCCGCCGTCCTGTTCCCGTCTCTCGCCAGCAGCGTCTGATTGGGCAAATTTCCAATGGCGACGTCATTGTCACCAACTTTGAATATGCCTACGACGCCACGCTGAAGGGTGAAGAGCCTTGCGGCGAAACGCAGTGCTATAAGCTGGAACTGGTGCGTAAATCGGCTGAAGTGACCTGGCCGAAGGTGGATTATTACGTTGAAAAAGAGGGGGATAACCGTCCTTATAAAGCTGCCTATTTCTCTCTGGACAATAAGTTAATCAAAGAAGTGCTTTATCAGGATTTCCAGATGGTATTAGGCAAAATGCGCCCGATGAAAATCGTGGTGAAAGAGGCGCGCCACGGCAAGAGCTATTCCGTCATGACCTACAGCGATGTGCGTTATGAATCGTTACCTGAATCGGCGTTCACCCGCGAGTCTATTCAGCGAGGCGCGAAATGAAGCGTACATTAACAGGCTTAACCCTGATGCTCGCCGCGCTGCCCGTCAGCGTATTCGCGGATTGTCTGTCCGGCAGTGACGTTGCAAAGAATACGTCTGTCACGCTGTATGAGCAGGTGTCTGTCGTTAAAAAACAGATTTCGGAGTGGCGAATCAATGGCCGAAACCCGTACACCCGACACAATATCTACAACGATGCCGGGGTGAATGTCGCAAGCCGCTGTTCGCTGATTGAGGATACGCTGGACCTGGATTTATCCCTCTATGGGCTAACCTGGTATTCCCCGCGTAAGCTCGGTGCGTTTGAAGAAGATGACCGCCGTTCACGTCTGTTAATTGAGCGCCTTAAGCTGGTCTACACCCTGTCGGACAGCCTGCAGCTTGAGGTCGGGAAGCTTCCGTCCAGGCCGGGGCTCTTCTTCCTGCGCTCGCCTTCGGATCTCACGCCGCATTATTACGACGGTGCAAAACCGACGCGGCTTTACGATCCTCAGCTCCGCTCGGCTTATCAGTCTTCCTCCTGGGCTGCAACGCTGACGATGGATAACCGGGACGAGTCGCTTTCGCTGACGATGATCCCGAAGCTGGCGACGGTGGATGAATACTATCTGACCTCCGGGAACTGGTCTGCGAATCAGCGTGGCAACAGCAGTGAATCCTGGCTGCTGAGCTATACCTCCCATGTCTTTCGTGACCATACGCCGGGGATGCGCGTCCTGATGGGCGACTCGCTGTCGGTCGCGCTTTCAGACAGTTACAACTACACCCCTCAGCTCACGCTCAATGCCGACGTGGCGTGGCATGCGGAGCAGCGCTGGCGTCATCTGTCTGAAGAGAAAAGCGCGGAGCTGGAGCGGTATCAGTTCCCCACCTCGCTGTATGAAGCAAAAGAGAAACAGGGCGTTGAGCTGGCCGTGGGCGGGCAATATACCTCCGATACCTTCAACGTTTTCGGCCTGGAATACTATTACCAGAGCGAAGGCTATTCGCGATCAGAATGGCGCAAGCAGCGCGATTTGATGACCTTTTTGAACACAGCTACAGGCTATGCACCGCTCGACAGGGCATATGATTCCTATAAATACCTGATGGCCTCCGAGATAAGCAATACGGGGAACAAAGGCATGCTGCAGGGAAAACATTATCTCAACGCCTGGTCCAGCGTGCAGTTCAGGCATCAGATTACCGCACAGCCCTATCTCATCCTCAACCTGATGGATAAAAGCTCCATGGCAGGGCTACACCTCAGCGCACCGCTGACCTTTATTGATGACCAGCTGGAAGCGTATACCGGCGTCTATTCCGCACTGGGTAGCGCAAATTCTGAGTTTGCATTCTTCGGTGATGTCGCCGGTGGTTATGTTGGCTTTAAGTATTATTTATAAGGAAATGACTATGACGCTTGATAATGCATCGCAGCCTGTCGTGCTGCTGTTTTCCGGGCAAGGGAACCCGGTAATCGGGATGGGCAGCGATCTGTGGGATCTGAATTCGACGACGAAACAGATCTGGGATTGCGCCAGCGATATTTCTGGCCTCGATCTTCGCCGACTCTGCCTGAAGGGGCCGATGAACAGATTGATCCAGACCACGGTACAGCAGCTGGCCGTAACGGCGATCAACGTATCGCTCTATAGCCTTTGCCGTGAGCGTTTCCCCAACCTTCGGGTGACGGGGGCCTGCGGCCACAGCGTCGGGGAATACAGTGCGCTCTATGCGGCGGGGGCAGTCTCTCTGGAGACCTTATTCCGCACCCTGCATTTCCGTGCCAGCACCATGGATGCGGTGAGCAAAAAGCAGAAAGGGGCAATGATCGCGCTGAAAGGGGCGGATTTTGCCACCCTGAGCGACATCATCACCCGTTCCGGGATTGCGCTGGATATCAGCTGTGACAACACGCCGCGCCAGCAGGTTATCGGCGGGACACCGGCGGCACTGAGCGACTTCGCCCAGGTACTGGCGGATGAGGGCTATGAGCCGATCAAACTCGGCGTCAGCGGTGCCTGGCACACGCGTTTAATGGAAGAGGGCGTCCAGCTGATGCGGGATTTCCTCGCCGGACAACCTTTCACCTCACCCGCGTATGATGTGCTGATGAACGTGACGGGCAGAATGGAAATCGTGCCGGAAAACATCAAAGAAAATCTGTCGTTGCACCTGACCCACACGGTGAAATGGAACGATTCTGTCGCCAGATTTATCAACCATTCAGAGCGTCCGCTGTTCCTGGAGATGAGTAACAAACCTTATCTCGGTCAAATGCTGAATGATTTTGCCGGTTTTAATGCCGAACGCGTTCTGCACTGCAGAAAAGCATTAGAGATGTAATGGTCGAGATATGATTCCAGATTATTTAACGTTCATTCGCTTTCAGGATAAAAGGAACCTTCTTTTTATCTCTATCGTGACCTTGATCCTGATGGGTTTTTACTGGAAAAACGCCGGGTTTTCCTTTACCCGGCAGGATGCCTGGCTGGCGAGCGGTATTTTTGCGCTGATTCTGTATAGCTTCATTGCCGATCTCAAGGCGTTCTGGGCCTATAAGTGCGTGGTCAAAAATGTCGATTTATCTGTGTTTCTGCAGAAAGAGAATAAGCCGGTGAATGCGATGATTGTCGAACCTGTAATGGTGCTCGCGATCGCCACGCTGGTTTTCGCAGGCATTATTGCGCTGATGCTCACCCTGGCTCAGCCGGGGATCGTGCTGCTGACGCTGGCCATCGTCGCGCCGTTCATCGTCTGGGGAATGTTCGCAGCGATGCGTTCGATCTACATCCGACAGGTCATCGCCTCGGCGCGGGACAAAGGGAAATATAAACGTCTGTCCCATTATGTCGCCATTGCTGTCGTCATGTCCGTCGTCATGAACCTGCTGACGATTAGCCCCTTACGGAACAGTGAACAGTTCGATCGCTATGGCCGTTACTTCACCCTCGAGTCCATCATTACCATGCTGGTGCTCTGCGCGGTGGTGCTGGCCATTAATCTGCTGTTTTTACGGTTCACGAAGCGGTATATCTTCCTGGGGCATCTTTTCCTTAACGAGATCGACCTGTTTTTCTCCCCGACGATCCCCTGGCGCAGCCTGTCCGGGAAACCTTTGTGGCTGAGGCTGGTGATGCTGGTGGGTGTGGAGTTTGTCTGGTCGGCCGTGGTGGGATTGCTGCTCACGCTGCTGGGGTGGAAGGTGTGGTTTGAGGTGTACTTCCTGCTGAGCTACCTGCCTTGTCTGGCCTATTACACCCTCCACGCCTGGTGGAAATGGCATAACGATTTCATGATGTCGAGCGACATGTATTTGCGCTGGGCGGAGATCGATAAAGAAAACGCCCTCTGGTAAGACGCGAAGGGCAATAAAAAAGCCAGACCCTCAGCAATGAGGGTCTGGCTTTTTTTATCAGGTCGATACGGCTCAGGCTATCCGCATCCAGGTGAGCATCATCGCGGCGCTGGCAATGACGTTCACGTTGGAAATGTACCCGTCATAACGATTATTGATGGCGGAAAGCTGGTTGTTAAAGTGGTCGTTTTCAGCGGTCAGCACATCAAGCAACGTGCGTTTTCCCAGGTGATACCACTGCTGGTAGAACATCTGGCGCACGCGGTCAGTTTCGCCTGAGAGACGTTCGTAATCATCTGCACGCAGGAATGATGAGTCGCGTACCTGCACCTGATAGTTAATCTGATACTCCAGATCGCGGTAGCTCACTTCATATTGCTGCTGCGCCACGTTGGCTTTTGCGCGGGCCGTCATCTGAGCGGCGCGCTGAGAGCCGCCGCTAAACGCCTCCCACTCCACGTTCAGGCCGGTATACCAGCCCGCTTCGTTACCGTTACTGTCCTTGGCGGTGCTTTTGGAGACCACCCAGTTTACCTGCGGCAGCGCAGCCGATTTAATGCTTTCTGCTTCCGATTCCGCCGCGCGGACTTTGGACTGCAGGTTAAGCATCATCGGGTTCTTGTCCAGCGAGCCGATGGCGACCGATGCCGGGATAATCGTATCCTGCCAGCTCAAATTCTCTGGCAGCACAGGCTCAGCGCCAAGCAGGCGCACAAGCTTGATTTTACTGGCGCTCAGCTGATGCTCGATGTTGTCGAGACTCGCCTGAGCGGACATCAGTTTCGCTTTCGCCTGCACCAGTTCGCTTTCTCTGCCGCGGTCCGCCTGGGTGATTTGCGACAGCATGTTGACCAGCTCTTTCATGCGGCCAACATAGTTCTTCGCCACCTGTTTACTTTGCTGGTACCGACTCATGTTCATCAGCTCGGACACGGTGTTATAGGCCAGCTGCTCGCGAGAATACTCTTTGGAATAGCGGGCCGCTTTTGCCGTTTCCAGCGAGTTATCGACCTGATGGCTGATTCGTCCCCAGTCGATCACGGGGGTGTTGACGGATACCGTCCCGCTGGAGTCGCTGATATGCGTATTGTTGGACGACTGGCGGTCTCCCCCCACGGTTGTCAGCGGCGACGTTACGCCCAGCCGCACCTGCGGCATACGCTGGCCTTTGACCTGATCCACCATGTAGTCCGAGGCCAGAACCTCAGAGGAGGCCGCACGCAGCTCAGGGCTGTACGCCAGCGCTCTTGCCACCATGCTGCGCAGGAATTCCCGCGAATCATTGGTGCTGGCACCGTTGAAATAGCCGTGCGACATGCCGCTGGTGGCGCGGGGGCTTGCCGATGCGCCCTGTTGGCGAACGTTCGCGTAGGCCGGTTCGGGCTTATAGTATTCTTTAACGGGCGGGAAGAAATCGTAATTCGTTTTCAGTGCCGCTTTGTTACTCGTACTGTTCTCGAGCGTCGGCTCAGGTGCCACAGTTTGCTGCGTCGCGGCGTAGCTTGCCGGTCGCGATGCGGGGTACGTTTGCGTGGGTACGGTTTTATGCGTACTGGCGTACTGCGACTGCGTGCGCATCGAGGGCAGCGAAGTCCGTTGAACCGTCCCCGGCGTGCTCGCGCGTACCGCAGGCTGCGCTGGCGTCTGCGCGGCGCGGGTTAACTGTGACTGTGTGCGCATCGGCGGCAGCGAGGACAGGTCTTTTTTAACCTGCGCCACGTCAGCCGCGTGGAGCGGAATGACAAAAGAAGAGCAGGGCAAACAGAGTGCAACCGCAGTGGCTACCCTGGCCCAACGACGCTCTTTACGTGCCTTAACCATAAAATTATCTCTCTCTGAATGCTTCGCGCGCTTTCAGTATCGGTTTGAGGATGTAAGACAAAATGGTCTTCTCCCCGGTTCTGATTTCAACGTTCGCCACCATGCCTGGTATGATTGGGAACTCCTTGTCTTTAACCTGCAGTGCCGCTCGATTGGTGCGGACGAAGACCCGGTAATAGGTCGAATCGCCACGTCCCTGACGCGCTTTTCCTCATCAATCAGGGTGTCGGAACTCAGGTGCTCGACGACGCCGGTTAACCCGCCGTAAATGGCGTAGTCGTAGGCGGTAATTTTTACCGTGGCGGGCAGCCCCGGATGGATAAAGGCCACATCGGACGGTTTGATTTTGGCTTCGACCAGCAGGTTATCTTCGAGCGGGATGATGGTCATGATTTCCGCCCCTTGCTGGATAACGCCGCCGCGCGTGGTCACGCGAATGTTGTTGACGGTGCCGCGTACCGGCGCAACCACCGTGGTTCGGTTCATCACATCCTGACGCCCGCGCAGGATCTCTTCCGCCTGCGCCAGTTCAGATTCCAGCCGGTTAAGCTCGCTGTTGGCGTCGGAGCGGAAGCGGTTGGTCCGCTCTGCGATCTGCAGGCTGAACTCGTTGGCCTGACGCTTCAGGCGCAGGATCTCCACATCTGACATCAGCCCTTTACGGGCCAGCGGCTCTGACAGGTGACCTCGTTTTGTGCCAGGGACAGGCTGCGCTGTAAGGCCTGAACGCTCTCGTTAAGGGTTTTGAGGCGCGCGTTATAGGCCTGGGTTTCATCACGCACGATAGACTCAATTCCGGCGATATCGGGCGGGAAGGACAACGGCGTGTCGTAAGCTTCCGCGCGGAGACGGGCAATGCTGCCCTTAAGCCCCTGCACTTTAGAGAGGGATTCACCGTAGCTGGCCCCGGCGCGGGTCGGGTCAATTTTCAGCAGAATTTGCCCTTTCTCGACGATATCCCCCTCCTGAACGTTCAGCTCCTCAAGAATGCCCCCTTCCAGGCTCTGAATGAGCTGCTCGCGGCTGGCCGGGATCACTTTGCCATCGCCACGGGTGATCTCCTCAACCCGGGCGAAATGCGCCCACACCAGCGACACCACCACCACCAGGGCGATGGTGTAGAGCATGATCATGCTGAACGGGGTTTTCTGTGCGATCAGCGCGCCCTGCAGGTCATTCATGAATTTCAAATCGTCTGCTTTGACCTTTCCTGTGGCCTGCGGTTTTTGCACTGCCAGCTGCGTTTTCCCGCCGTTGCTGTCTACCTTTCTCAACGCCGTGGAGGATGCATCCGTCCCGGAGTCGGCCTCTCCCTTTGAGGCGTTATGATTCACTTCGTCCTCGTTCATCATCCATTTACACCTTGTTTCTGTTGCTTCTCTTCAACCGAATGCATCGCTTGTTTTTTCTTCATCACATTCTCATTCAGGCTGGCCATCACCTGATCTTTTGGCCCGTCTTTCACGACATGCCCGTCTTCCAGCACAATCAGACGCTCAACCAGGCTCAGTACCGACATGCGATGGGTCACAATGATCAGCGTTTGCCCTTGTGTCGCCTCTTTGAGCCGACGCAGGAACAGCGTTTCGGTCATGGCATCCATTGAGCTGGTGGGTTCATCCATCAGCAGGACCTTTGGGCGCAGCAGCAGGCAGCGGGCCAGGGCGACAAGCTGTTTTTGTCCACCGGAAAGGCAGTTGCCCATTTCGCCAATTGGCATGTCAAAACCCAGCGGGTGCCTGGCGGCCACGTGATCCAGCCCGGTCAGACGCACGACGCGCAGGAACTCCTCCGTGCTTACGCCGGGGTTGCCAATGATGATGTTGTAGCGCAGCGTGCCGAAAAAGAGACGGCAATCCTGGCCGACATAGCCCACCGCGGCTCGCCAGTCCGCCGGGTCAATCTGGGTGGCATCTACGCCGTCAATGAACATCTGGCCGCTGCTTTGTTGATACAGGCGGGCCATCACACGCAACAGCGTCGATTTTCCGCTGCCGATTTTGCCCAGCACGGCGATTTGCTCACCGGCTTCAACATTGATGTTGATGTTGTCGAGGATGCGCGGCGCAACCATCATGCCCGGCACCGGATAGGTAAAGCCCACCTTGTGGAGGCGCATGCTGCCGGTGAAATTCGGCGTCGGTAGATAATTGAGCAAGGCATCGCGGTCGGTCGGTGTTTCCATCAGCTGGTTCAGCGATTTCAGCGCGGTTTTGGCATGCTGATAGCGCAGCGCTAACCCGACAACCGACGCCAGCGGTGCAAGCGAGCGGCTGGAAAGGATCACCACCCCAATCATCGCCCCCATCGACAGCTCGCCAGCGTGAATGAGATACACGCCAAGAACGACGATGCAGACCGTCGTGATTTGCTGCACGAAAGAGACAAAGTTGGTCGTCAGCATCGAGAGATAACGCGTTTTCATCGACGACGCGGCTGCCAGAGCGCTGAAATCATCCCAGCGTTTTTGCATCACCCCTTCGCCTTGTGCCGCTTTCAGCGCTTCCAGCCCTTCAATGCTCTCAATCAGCAAACCCTGCTTCAGTGAGATTTCGCGGACGTTCTCTTCCATGTAGCGGCCCAGCGGCCACTGGATGATGATGCTGACAATCAAAATCAGCGGCATCGCGACTAACGGCACGATCGCCAGCGGGCCGCCAATCAGGTAGATGACGAACATGAAGAGGGCGCAAAACGGCAGGTCGGACAACGTTGCCAGCGTTGCTGAGGTAATAAAGTCGCGCACGGCCTCAAAATCACGCAGCTGGTTGGCAAAGGTGCCCGAGGACTGTGGCTTGTATTCCATTCGCATCGACATCACCTGACGGAACAGTTTTGCCCCGAGTATCAGGTCCGCTTTTTTCCCGGCGATGTCGATCAGGTAGGCTCGAATTTGTCGGCTACAAAATTCAAATACAATGGCAATTACCACGCCAATCGCCAGCGACCACAGCGTCACGTAGGCCTGCGTGGGAATGACGCGATCATAGACGTTCATGGTAAAGAAGGTGCCTGCCAGCGTGAGAATGTTCGCCAGCAGAGCGGCCAGCGCCGCGCTGTAGAAGTAGTGGCGGTAGCGCCATAGCGTCGAATAGAGCCAATGCCCTTCCGCCTGAGCCTGCGGCAACAGCTGGTCGTCTGCACGCTCGTCCAGCGTCGGCTTGCGCGTCGTGACGAGGGCATAACCGCCGTAGACATCGTTTAACTCCGCCTCCGTCACGACAACGGTTCCTTCGTTTTCCGGTACCACAATCTTATAAGTATGTTCTCCACGCTTTCCGTTACGCGCGGTAAGAATGCAATAGGTCCCGTCTTTACGTGCGATCAGTAAAGGAAATAGCCAGGAGGAGAGGGTGCTCAGATCGCGCTTTACCCAACCGGCAGATATTCCCATTTGGTCAAGCATGCGCAATGCCATTTCTGGCTCAAGCTTGTCGCTTTTTGGCAGGCCAGCATAGAGGACTTCTTTGCTGGCAAACTTAGCATGATGTGTACAAAGCCATTCAACACCCCACAGAAGGGAATCTTTTCGGGGATCTTCAATATTATTGAAGTCGTGCTCTGAATTAATTTCAACGGTGGAAAGATGCGTGCTCATTATCGAATCCAGACCTGTAGTGACGTTCCTCACTTAGAATTAAAAAAGTAAAGAATGTGCGATTTAAAAAACGACCAGAAACATCCATGAATACGATGAGTGGTAGCGGATTGTTTATGCTGAAAATACAAGCGCTGGCAATATCTTAGTGTATGAGTTAAGCATCAGGCACACAATAAGGATAAGTAACCACTCGCTTAGGAATAATTTACATCCCGGCAGGTAAATGTCTGTTTCCTGCGTATTACTAATCAACTGGCAAGTCTTGAAATGGGAACGCCAAGTTTATTCTCTATACGTATTTTCATGGCATAGATATTTTTTACGTTAGTCGCATTTTTCATGGCGATTTTTTTCGGCAGTTGTCCCTTATACAATTCTGCAAAAAGTGCATATTCATTTGCACTTAACTTTGCCTTTTTCTCCGAGGGGCGTGTGATCTTGCCCATAAATGATTGATTAATCTTGGTTTTGATATCTTCTGTCACATCATCATGAAAAATGACCGCGCTGATGACCGTTTCGCTCGTGTCGTTGTAAAACCAGTAGTGCGCGATAGCGGCCATTTTTTTATCCGTGATTAAAATCAATCTTGAGTTTTTAAGCTGACTTAACCAGTTGTTTGTTAAGAAGTAATTTATGTTTTTATAGTTAAAGTCAATAACCACAATAGGTTGTGAAATCACTTTTGAATTAATATTGCTAAAATATTGCAGCAGTCCCTCAATCAGGAATGAGTTATTCTCTGGCCAAATGTAAAATTCTACACCGGTACACTCTATATTCTTTTTTGTTTGTACAGATGTATAGACGCATTTATTCACGCATCCATAGCAGCGCATTGCGTTGTCGTGGTGTTCAATATTATTAATAATCACTCTATCCATTAAGTTAAACGCAGTGCGTCCATATTATAAATATTAAATTTGATATAATATATCAACATTCATCTTAAAATTGCATTACGGATGAAAACGGGTAGCAGTAAGATTACTCGCGGTCGTACCAGGAATTTTCGACAGTGAGTATTTTACTGCATAATGCCATGCCAGCCGTTTTTTTCAGTATACGTCAGCTTGCGAGTCGGGTAATTGACACACCCAGCTTGCGTTCGATTCTGTTTTTCATCGCATAGGTGTTCTTGACACTGGTTCCGTTTCGGTATGCGATTTTCTTGGGTGTCCATCCGTTGAAAAGAAACGCAAACAGACTGTATTCATTCTGGCTCAGTTTTGGCCTGCTGCCTGCGGGCTTAATCGTTTTCGCGAGGAAGGTTTTCTGCAGTTTTGTTGCCACCTCCTCGGCCGTGTCGTCGTAAAAGATCACCGAGCTTATCGTCGTGTCGGACGTGTCGTTGTAAAACCAGTAATGGGCAATGGCGGTCATCTTCTTATCGGTGACAAGAATCAGTCTCATGTTCTTGAACTGATCCAGCCAGTTGTCTGACAGGAAGTAATTGATGTTTTTATGGCTAAAATCAATAATCACCACAGGCTGAGTAATGTATTTATCATTTACGTCAGTGAAATAATGACGAATGCCTTCAACAAGAAAACTATTATTGTCAGGCCAGATGTAATACTCAAGACCCGTGCACTCTTTAATTTCATGCAGTGCGGAATTGTCAAAATGACATTTTTTATCACAACCATAGCAATGCATAGATGGCGTATGACAGACGGGCAGTCTATCAGTGGAAGATAAATAGATTGGGTTGTTAGTCGCACTGTACATATTTTACCTCGCACGCACTGAATCGATACATTAATAATGAGAAGATGTTTAGCGAAATTGCTTTCGTTCTTTAGGAATAATCATACAGACCACCAGGTAAAATTCTTAATTAAATAATATGAATTGTCACGCTGGTGTTCTTATTAAGAATTAAATCATTAAAAAACAGTTGCTTGCAGGGTTTCTTAAATGAAGGTTTGACATGTGAAATGTTTATTTAGCGTTGTGGTTGTTGTCGTTTTGTTGATTTTTGATGATGTGCTCTTTACGTCGTGGAATGTATGTTGAGATATCGGCAATATCGGCCGTTACGTCCCTGGATTTTATTAACTAAAGTAATCAGAGTTAATCGTTTAAATATCTGAAATGGTCTGTCGGCAAAAATAAAAAAATAGAATAATGACAAGCGTATTTTAATGGTCGGGATCGGCGAAAGAAGAGTGTGAAGATATCAATAATGAGAACGCTCGCCCCCAGGGTTGAGGGATCCCCACAAAATAGTGCCGACAAAGATGACTCCCTCTCCCTTGTGGGAGAGGGCTGGGGTGAGGGGGGACATACGGCTGTGGGGGTTATTCCGTTCACTTTATGTTCCTCGCTACTAAAAATTACTGGGGATCCCTCTACCCCCAGGGGGCACAGTTGCGCATATGACATAATCATTGGTTAACACAACGAAAACAATTTAGGTGCATAATATTAATAATTGATCGTTTTTGGTGCATATGTTGCACTGTTTTTGTGCATTTCCTGGCATGTATGTGTGTTGGCGTGTGTCTGTGCCCGACCGAGTCGATTAAAATAATATATTAAAAATCATCGCCTTAATTTTACCCCTGTCATTTATATTTGAACCAATAGCGAATTGGTTCGTTTATTGCTTAATCATTAGCACGATAAGTAGCACGTCATATCAATAACTTATCGTTAATAAAAATAAAGTCATGATGAAAGCGAGCGAACCAATATGGAAAAACCGTCACGGTTTCTGGCCAATTCCAGCACCGCGCTTGAGCAACTGCGCGGGCTAATCAACCAGCACGAGTCAACACCAGGCATTCCGCTGCCCACGGAACGTGAGCTGTCGGATACTCTCGGCGTAGGGCGACGTGAAGTCCGTCGTGCGCTGGACGTGCTGGAAGAAGAGGGGCGTATCTGGCGAAAGCAGGGGAAAGGGACCTTTATTGGCCCGGCAGCTCCTGTAGAACCGCTGGCCCTTCAGGGATTGGTTCAGCAGACTAACCTGCTGGAAGTGATGGAAGCTCGTCTACAGCTTGAACCCGGCCTAGCCCGGCTTGCGGCACTGCGTGCCACCAGGGAAAACCTCGCGCTCATGCAGCGCATGCTGGAACGCATTGATAAGGTCAGCCCGGATGACCGCGATCTCAACGAACTGTGGGATAGCGCCTTTCATCGCGCCATTGCCGAAGCCGCAGGCAACCGCCTGATGCTCGGGCTTTTTGATGCGATTGATGCCGTCCGCCGGGAACCCGGCTGGCAGCATCTGCGTGAACTTGCCCGCACGCCTGAACGTGTCGACAGCTACAACGACCACCATCACAAAATCATGTCCGCGATTATCCATCGTCAGCCTAATGAAGCAGCTGCCGCGATGCGCGAGCACCTGCTCAGCCTGCAGGCCGCGCTGATTCAGGCGATCCACCTTGAGGACGATTTCACGCTATGACGACCATACCCTTTAAGGACGCCACGCCCGTATTGCGGCTGAATAATCTCAACGTCAGGTTTTCCGGCTCGCCGGTGAGCGTGCTTGACGGCATTTCCCTGACGGTCAAAGCGGGCGAAACGCTGGCGCTGGTGGGGGAGTCCGGCTGCGGAAAAAGTATCACCTCATTAGCGCTGATGGGGTTACTGCCCGCCAGCGCGCAGATTGTCAGCGGTGAGATGCAGTTTCGCTGTCATGACCTGCGCAAGCTCTCGCCGCGGGAATATGCCGATCTGCGCGGCAGCGAGCTGGCGATGATTTTCCAGGAGCCCATGACCTCGCTCAATCCGGCGTTTACGCTTGGCGATCAGCTCAGCGAAGCGGTCATACGCCACCAGAGCGTTTCGCGCGCCGAGGCGATGAAGGTCGCGCTGCAGATCCTCGAGAAGGTGCAGATCCCGGCGGCAGAGATGCGCCTCAGAGCCTATCCGCATCAGCTCTCCGGCGGCATGCGCCAGCGGGTGATGATTGCGATGGCGCTGATCAACCACCCTAAACTGCTGATTGCTGATGAGCCCACCACCGCGCTCGACGTCACCATTCAGGCGCAAATCCTCGCCTTGCTCAACACCCTGAAAGCGGAAACCGGCACGGCGGTGTTGATGATCACCCACGATTTAGGCGTGGTGGCGGAAGTCGCCCAGCAGGTCGCGGTGATGTATGCCGGCCAGGTGGTGGAGCAGGGCAGCGTCGAGGCAATATTCGCCGACCCGCAGCATCCGTACACCATCGGCCTGATGGGCTCGATTCCTTCTCTCGGGGCGCGTAAAGGGCAACTCTCCACCATTCCCGGCGCGGTACCGCTGCCGGAATCCATGCCTGAAGGCTGCCGTTTCGCAACGCGCTGCCCGTTTGCTCAGACGCGCTGCCACGCTGAAAAACCGCAGCTTACTACGCTCGGCGCGGGCCATCAGGTTGCCTGCTTCCGCGTGCCGCTCGAACAGCACATTGCCCTGGGAGAAATCGCATGACCATCCCCATTCTTGAAGCCCGCGACCTGAGTAAACGCTTCCCCGGTCCGAAAAAGCTCTTTACCCCGGCACGCTTTGTCACGGCGGTCGATCGCGTCTCACTTTCGGTGATGCCGGGCGAAACGCTGGCGATTGTCGGCGAGTCCGGCTCCGGGAAATCTACCCTCGGACGTCTGCTGCTGCGCCTGCTGGCCGCCAGCGAAGGGCGCGTGTTTTATCAGGGGGAAGAGATCACCGACGCCTCCGGTGCCCGTCTTAACCAGCTCCGGCGCGAGCTGCAGATTATCTTTCAGGATCCCTTCGCCTCGCTGAACCCGCGCATGACGGTGGAGCAGATTGTCGGTGAGCCGCTGTGGCTGCATCAGAACATGAAAAAAGTGGACCGCCAGTACCGCGTCGCCGAACTGCTTAAAACCGTTGGTCTGCCTGCCGCCTGGGCCGGGCGTTACCCGCACGAGTTTTCCGGCGGCCAGCGCCAGCGCATCGGCATTGCGCGCGCGCTGGCCTCGGGACCGAAGCTGCTGCTGGGCGATGAGCCGGTATCCGCACTGGACGTCTCCGTTCAGGCGCAGGTGGTCAACCTGCTGGAAAGCCTGAAGCACCAGCTGGGGCTGACGATGGTGATTGTTGCCCACGGTCTGGCGGTGATCCGCCATATGAGCGACCGCGTGGCGGTCATGTACCTTGGGCAAATCGTTGAGCTTGCCACCGTCGATGAGATTTTTGACGCACCGCTGCACCCCTATACCCAGGCGCTGATTGCGTCTGCACCGCAGATGCAGCCGGGCGTTGAGCGCGATGCGCCGCTGCTGCAGGGGGATCTGCCCAACCCGGCCAGTCCGCCGTCCGGCTGTCGTTTCCACACCCGCTGCCCGTACGTTACCGAAGAATGCCGCCAGGTCGAGCCGATTAATCAGGTACTCGACGGCGGACGTCAGGTTGCCTGCCACCGCTGGCAGGAGATCAACCGCGATCGCAGCGTTATCCAGATTGCTCCGCCATCCGCCGCTTTCCTGCGCCGCCGCGCGCTGTTTGAACACGCGGCCACTCACTCGTCCCTTCCTTCAAGGAACTCATGATAATGACAATGCGTAATTCTCTTTTGACCGTACTGGGAAGTGTTATGTTGCTTGGCGCGGCGCTGCCCGCCCATTCTGAAAGCGTGCTGCGAATCGGTCTGGGCGCTGACCCGGACATGCTCGACCCGCATCTGGCGCGCACCTACTATGGCCGCTTCGTCTTTGCCTCTCTCTGCGACAGGCTGGTGGACGTGGATGAAAACCTGAAGGTTGTCCCCGGTCTGGCTAAAGACTGGGCGTGGAGCGAGGACGGTAAAACCCTGACGCTCAATCTGCGCGACGGCGTGACCTTCCACGACGGTGAGAAATTCGATGCCGCCGCCGCAAAATACAACCTCGACCGCGCCCTGACCCTGAAAGGCTCCCTGCGTAAAAGCGAGATCTCCTCCGTTGAATCGGTCGAGGTCACCGGCCCGATGCAGATTGCGCTGCACCTGAAAACGCCGGATGCCGCGCTGCTGATGCAGCTCACCGACCGCGCCGGGGCAATGATGGCACCTGAAGCGGCGAAAAAGCCTGACTTTGCCGCCCACCCGGTCTGCTCCGGCCCGTATAAATTCGACAGCCGCGTGTCCCAGGACCGCATCGTTCTGACCCGCTTCGACAACTACTGGAACAAAGGCGCTTACCACTTCGACAAAATTATCTATCTGCCGATCCCGGATGCCTCCGTGCGCCTCGCGAACCTCCGCGCGGGCGATCTTGATCTGACCGAAGGCATCGCCGCCAGCGACGTTAAAACCGTCGAAGCCGACAGCAAGCTGGCGCTGGCGAAGGTGACCGGTCTGGGCTATCAGGGCATTACCTTCAATATCAACAACGGCAAGGTACCGGCGAACGATCCGTTCAAGGACGCTCGCGTGCGCGAGGCGTTTTCTCAGGCCATCGACCGCGATGCGTTAAACCAGGTGGTCTTTGAGGGGCTCTACACCCCGGCCAACCAGGCGTTTTCACCGGTCAGCCCGTATCACGTTAACCTGCCGGTCCCGCCGCGTGACGTCGACAAAGCCAAAGCGCTGCTGAAAGCGGCAGGCATCACCGCGCCGCTGACCGTCAACCTGCTGGTGCCAAACAACCCAACCTCGCAGCAGGTGGGTCAGGTATTGCAGGCGATGGTCGCCGAAGCCGGTTTCACCCTGAACCTGCAAATGACCGAATTTGCCACGCTGCTGGATCGCCAGCAGAGCGGTGACTATCAGCTGAGCTTTTCCGGCTGGTCGGGACGCCCGGATCCGGACGGCAGCATCTACGGCTTTATCAACAGCAAAGGCACGCTTAACGACGGCCGCTATAGCAACGCGCAGGTTGATGAATGGCTGACCCAGGCGCGCCAGAGCACCGACCAGGCCGCACGCCAGCCGCTGTACGACAAGGTGGTGAAGCAGCTCCAGACCGATATGCCGATTGCCTACCTCTACTTCGAGCCGCGCATTTTTGGCCTGAACAAAAGCGTGCAGGGCTTTAAGCCGTACCCGGACGGCATCGTGCGTCTGGCCGGTTTGACGCTGGCGAAATAAACGTCCTGAGGAGAACCCATGCTGGAACTGATTTGCAAACGTCTGCTGCTGGCCGTCCCGACGCTATTGCTGGTGAGCATGATGGTGTTCGGGCTGCAAAAGCTGCTGCCCGGCGACCCGCTGATCGCCATGGCCGGGGAGGAGCGCGATCCGGCCGTCATCGCCCAGCTGCGCGCGGAGCTGAACCTCGATGCGCCGATCCCCGTGCAGTATTTCCACTGGCTGACGCGGGCGCTGCAGGGCGATCTGGGCGTCTCCTTACGCACGCACGAACCGGTGACGCAGCTGATCGCCAGCAAGCTGCCGGTTACGCTGGAACTGTCGCTGCTGGCGATGATTATCGCGCTGGTATTTGGCATCAGCATGGGGATCCTTGCGGCGGTGAACAAAAACAGCTGGGTCGATCACGGGGCGAACTTCGTGGCGATCTCGGGGATCTCGATCCCGCACTTCTGGCTGGGGATCCTGCTGATTCTGGTCTTTTCGGTAAACCTGCAGTGGCTACCCGCGTCCGGCTACGTGCCGTTCAGTGAAGATCCGATCCAGAACCTGCGCACGCTGCTGCTGCCCGCTTCCGTGCTCGGAACGGGGCTCGCGGCAACGCTGATGCGCCACACCCGTGCCTCGATGATTGCGGTACTGAAGGCGGACTACATTCGCACCGCGCGGGCGAAAGGGCTGCTGCCGAAGGCGGTGATCCTGAAGCACGCGTTCCGCAACGCGCTGGTGCCGGTGATCACCCTCACCACGCTGCTGTTCGGCGAGCTGCTGGGCGGCGCGGTGCTGACCGAGCAGGTCTTCACCATTCCGGGCTTCGGCAAGATGATCGTCGACTCGGTATTCAACCGTGACTACGCGGTGGTGCAGGGCGTGGTGCTGATCGTGGCGATTGGCTTCCTGATGCTCAACCTGCTGGCCGACGTGCTCTACGTCCTTATCAACCCGAAAATGCGAGGTTAACCATGGCGGAACTGACAACGCAAACCGTTGCCCCCGCGCTGCCGCGCGCGCAGAACCGGGTGCTGAAGAAATTCCTCGGCAATAAAAGCGCGGTGATTGGCGCGGTGGTAGTGGGGTTCTTTGTGCTGGTGGCGCTGCTGGCACCGTGGATTGCCCCGTTCGACCCGGTTAAAGCCAACTTTCTGGCGGTGCGCAAAGCGCCGTCGGCGATGTACTGGTTCGGCACCGACGAGCTGGGGCGCGACATTTTATCCCGCATTATCTGGGGGGCGCGCACCTCGCTGATGGCGGGCTGTATGTCCGTGGTGATTGCGGTGGTTATCGGCGTGCCGCTGGGGCTGGTGGCGGGCTACTTCCAGAAGATGTGGGACGGGGTGATCTCGCGTTTTATCGAGGCGCTGCTGGCCTGTCCGTTCCTGATCATGGCGATCGCGCTGGGGGCATTTTTGGGCCCGAGCCTGACCAACGCGATGATCGCCATCGGTCTTTCGGCGATGCCGATCTTCGCCCGCCTGACGCGCGGCCAGGTGATCGCCATTCGCAACGAAGAGTACATCGACGGCGCGCGGGCGATTGGCCTGCCGGATCGCTGGATCATCATTAAATACGTCCTGCCAAACGTGATGTCACCGATCCTGGTGCAGGCCACGCTGGCGATTGCCTCGGCGATTATCGCCGAAGCCAGCCTGTCGTTTTTAGGGCTGGGACAGCAGCCGCCCAATCCGTCCTGGGGGTCCATGCTCAACACCGCGAAAGGGTTTCTTGAGCAGGCGCCGTGGATGTCCGTGTTCCCCGGCGTGGCGATTTTCCTTGCCGTGCAGGGCTTTAATTTACTCGGCGACGGGCTGCGCGATGCGCTCGATCCGCGCCACGACTAAGGAGTCATGATGACCAAAGCGCTTGATTTTACGTCCGGTTACGCTTCACGACGCCCGCCGATGCTGGGCCATAATGCGGTTGCGACATCGCAGCCGCTGGCGGCACAGGCAGGCATGAAAATGCTGCAGCTGGGCGGGAATGCCGTCGATGCGGCCATTGCCACCGCGATGGCGCTGACGGTGGTTGAGCCGACCGGCAACGGGATCGGCAGCGACGCCTTTGCCATCGTCTGGGACGGTGAAAAGCTACACGGTCTGAACGCGTCCGGTCGTTCGCCCGCGAGCTGGCATGCGGATCTGTTTGCCGGTAAAACCGCGGTGCCGGAAATCGGCTGGGACGCGGTGACCGTGCCGGGTGCGGTATCCGGCTGGGTTGCACTGGCGGAACGCTTCGGCACGCTGCCGCTGACCACGCTGGCGCAGCCCGCCATTGACTATGCGCGCAACGGCTTCCCGGTCTCCCCACTGATTGGCCATCTCTGGCAGCGCGGCTATAACAAGCTGAAAGATCAGCCGGGCTTCAGCGCCTGCTTCGCGCCGGAAGGCCGCGCCCCGCGCGTGGGGGAAATCTTCCGTAACCCGGCGCAGGCGAACTCGCTGGAGCTGATTGCGAAAACCAACGGCGACGCCTTTTACCGCGGCGAGCTGGCGCAGAAAATCGCCGCCTTTGCTAAAGAACACGGCGCGCATCTGACCGAAGAGGACCTGGCAAACCATCGCGTGGACTGGGTTGAGCTGCTGTCGCGCGACTTCGCGGGCGGTTCGGTGCAGGAGCTGCCGCCAAACGGCCAGGGGATCGCCACGCTGATTGCGCTCGGCATTCTTGAGCAGTGCGGCATTGAGAAGCATCATCCGGATTCCGTGCAGTCTCTTCATCTCTCCATCGAGGCGATGAAGCTGGCGCTGGCGGATCTCGACCGCTACGTGGCGGATGAAGAACACATGGCGTTCGCGGCGAAAGAGCTGCTGAGCGACCATTATCTGAAGTCGCGCGCCGCGCTTATCGACCACGATAAAGCCTCTGATTTTGTCTACGGCTCCCCGACGCAGAGCGGCACGGTCTACATCAGCACTGCTGACGCCAGCGGGATGATGGTCTCGTTTATTCAGTCCAACTATATGGGCTTTGGATCAGGCATCGTGGTGCCGGACACCGGGATCAGCCTGCAAAACCGGGGCTGCGGATTTGTGCTGGATCCACATCACCCGAACGCGCTGGCGGGCAGCAAGCGCCCGTTCCACACCATCATTCCGGGCTTTGCGATGGACGGCAACGGCCAGCCGCTGATGTCCTTTGGCGTGATGGGCGGCCCGATGCAGGCGCAGGGGCACATGCAGATGGCGCTACGCATTATGCTGCACGGACAAAACCCGCAGGCGGCGATTGACGCTCCGCGCTGGCGCGTGGTGCAGGGCAGGGAGGTGATCGTTGAATCAACGTTCGATCGCAATACAATTGCCGCGCTGCGCGAACGTGGGCATCAGATCGTGGTGGAAGATCCGCTGCAGGATTACAACTTTGGCGGGGCGCAGGTGATCTATCGCCTGCCGGAAGGGCACTACGTGGCCGCGACGGAAAGCCGTAAAGACGGGCAGGCGTTGGTGAGTTAATGTTTTATCCTCCCTCTCCCTTTGGGGTGAGAGTTCCCCACAAAATAATGCCTGCACGGACGACCCCCTCTCCCTTGAGGGAGAGGGCTGGGGTGAGGGGGAACGAACATACGGCTCTGGTGGTCATTCCGTTCACTTCATGTTCCTTGCTACTCTGTAACGACATGACCGGTGAACGTGCCAGGGTGGCTCAATCGCCACCACCCTGGCGACCCGGGCTCCCGGCGGTAAATCGCCGCTTCGCGGTTCCCTCTGCTTATTCCTTCAGGCTATCGGGTCGGGCATGAGCCTGCATCCCTGCAGGCCACGCCCTCTCGGCGCATCCCTGCGCCTCGCCCCGGCCTTACGGAAACGCCTCGGCGATTTACAGCCGGACCAGGGCATCGCTGTAAGCTATCCATTTTCCTGAAGCAACATTCACCGCTTCCGGTTAAAAAAATTACCGGGGATCCCTCAACCCTTTGGGAGAGGGGCGGGGTGAGGGGAAAATTTCAGCCAATGCTAAACGGATCCGCATCCTGCCACGCCGGAAACTTCTCCCGATACTCCTTCAGCGCCGTCAATGACAGCTCCGCATCAATCCGCGTCGCCTGATGCGGCTCAGCGGTGGCAATAATTTCTCCCTGCGGATTCACCACCCGGCTGTCGCCGCGGTAGTGATGCCCGTTGCCGTCTGTTCCCACGCGGTTACAGCCCACCACGTACGCCTGGTTCTCAATCGCGCGCGCCGCCAGCAGCGTCTGCCAGTGCAGCGAACGCGGCGCAGGCCAGTTGGCGACATACAGCGCCAGGTCGTAATCGTTACGGTTGCGCGACCACACCGGGAAGCGCAGGTCGTAGCAGACCAGCGGCAAAATACGCCAGCCGCGCCACTCGAACACCACGCGTTCGTTACCCGCTTCATAGTGATGGTGCTCATCCGCCATACGGAACAGGTGGCGTTTGTCATAAAAATGCACTTTCCCTTCCGGCTCAACCAGCAGGAAGCGGTTCACCGGTCCGCGTTCGGTTTGTAGCGCGGCGCTACCGGCAATGAGCGCGTTGGTCTCCTGCGCTTTGGTCTGCATCCAGGCGACCACCTCGTCCTGCGGCATCGACTGTTTCGCCGCTTCCATGGCAAAACCCGTAGTGAACATCTCCGGCAGGACAATCACATCACGCCCGGTAATCTCTTCCAGTTGACGATCAAAGTGGCGCAGGTTGGCGGGGCCATCCATCCACACTAAAGGTTGCTGCAAAATCGAAATCTTCAAACCAGGCACGATACAGACTCCTCAAAAGACCGCTTTTTGACACTGTAGCACGTCATTACGAGAAAATGTGGCAATAAAAAACCCCGCGCGAGGCGGGGTTTGTACAAGCGAAACGCGTTACGCCGCTTCAGGTTTGCGGTGCTTCTCCGGGAGCTTTACCGGCTGCGTCGCCAGCTCGTCCGGTTCGAAATCATCCACGTTAATACTGCGCAGACGGCTCTCTTCGGCTTTCACCAGCAGAGCGGCTTCATCTTTATTGATAATGCCACCGGCAAGCGCCTGTTTTGCCAGTTCGTCCAGACGGGTAAACGGCAGGTTTTTGCCCAGCTGTTTACAGATCTTCTGGTGAATCGGATCGGCGGCCATCACGTCCAGCAGCGCCTCTTCCAGCAGTCCCACCGGGTTATGCGGCGTCGGCTCAAGATACTGACCACGACCGATACGGGAGCGGGTTGCGCTCGGTACCTGCAGGATCTTCGCTACCTTGTGGTCCAGCTTGTCGGACGGGGCCAGATGGTGACGACCGGTTGGGAAGATCACCGCGCGCAGGGCACCCGCCACAAAGCGGTTCGGGAAGTTCGCCAGCAGGTCGTCAATCGCCTGTTCAGCCTGATACATCGCATCCTGCACGCCCCAGTGCACCAGCGGCAGATCTGCTTCCTGACGGCCTTCGTCGTCGTAGCGCTTCAGGACCGCCGAGGCCAGGAAGATCTGGCTCAGCACATCACCCAGACGGGCGGAGATACGTTCGCGACGCTTCAGGCTTCCGCCCAGCACCGCCATGGAGACGTCAGACAGCAGAGCCAGGTTGGCGCTCAGTCGGTTCAGATGCTGGTAGTAACGTTTGGTCGCATCGCCGGTTGGCGTCGCGCTGGTGAGGCCGCGCGTCAGGCCCAGCCAGAAGCTGCGCACCTTGTTGCTGCCCACGTGACCGATATGTTTGAACAGCAGCTTATCGAAGGCATCCACATCGTTATTCTGCGCAGCGGCCATCTCTTCCAGCACGTACGGATGGCAGCGAATTGCGCCCTGACCGAAGATCATCATGCTGCGGGTCAGGATGTTTGCCCCTTCCACGGTGATGGCAATCGGTGCGCCCTGATAGCCGCGCGCCAGGAAGTTGCCTTCGCCGAGCATAATGCCTTTACCGCCTGCAATATCCATCGCGTCAATGATCGACTGCTGCGCGCGGTGGGTACAGTGGTACTTCACAATCGCGGACAGCACGGCCGGTTTTTCGCCCAGCATAATGCCGTAGGTAATCAGAGAAGCAGCGGCATCCATCACGTAGGCATTGCCCGCGATACGCGCCAGCGGCTCTTCGATACCTTCCATCTTGCCGATGGAGATTTTGAACTGACGGCGAATGTGCGCGTACGCACCAATCCCCATCGCTACCGACTTCAGACCGCCGGTTGAGTTCGACGGCAGGGTAATGCCGCGGCCCACTGACAGACATTCCACCAGCATACGCCAGCCCTGACCGGCCATTTTCGGACCGCCGATGATGAAGTCAATCGGCACGAAGATATCCTGGCCGCGGGTTGGACCGTTCTGGAACGGCACGTTCAGCGGGAAGTGACGACGACCAATTTCAACGCCTGGGGTAGAGGTTGGGATCAGCGCACAGGTAATGCCCAGATCTTCATCGCCGCCCAGCAGTTTTTCCGGGTCAGAGAGCTTAAAGGCCAGACCCAGTACGGTGGCGATAGGCGCCAGGGTGATATAACGCTTGTTCCAGGTCAGGCGCATGCCCAGCACCTGTTCACCCTGCCATTCGCCCATGCAGACCACGCCGGTATCCGGGATCGCGCCTGCATCGGAGCCCGCTTCCGGGCTGGTCAGCGCGAAGCAAGGGATTTCCTGACCGCGTGCCAGACGCGGCAGGTAGTGATCTTTCTGCTCTTCGGTACCGTAATGCTGCAGCAGTTCACCCGGGCCTAAGGAGTTAGGCACGCCAACGGTAATCGCCAGGATCCCGGAAACGCCCGCCAGCTTTTGCAGGACGCGAGCCTGAGCGTAGGCGGAGAACTCCAGACCGCCGTACTCTTTCTTGATGATCATCGCGAAGAAGCGATGTTCTTTCAGATACGCCCACAGCTCTGGCGGCAGATCGGCCATTTCATGGGTGATGGCAAAGTCGTTTGCCATGCGGCACGCTTCTTCCACCGGGCCGTCAATAAAGGCCTGCTCTTCAGCGGTCAGACGCGGCTGCGGATAGTTGTGCAGCTTTTTCCAGTCAGGATTGCCCTGGAACAGATCGCCTTCCCACCAGGTGGTGCCCGCATCAATCGCTTCTTTCTCAGTGCGTGACATTGGCGGCATCACTTTGCGGAAGCCTTTAAACACCGGCGCGGAGATCATCGACTTACGCATCGGTGCCAGGTTAAACGGCAGAAGAATGATGGCAAGAGGGACTAAAAGCCAGATATTCCAGAGGCCTGCGACGCCAAGCGCAGCCGTCCAGGCCAGAAGAATCAGGCTGCTCAGGAATAAACTTACGCGGTGATAGAACAGCACACCGAGCAGTACAACGGTTGCGAGAATGCTCAAAATCATCATAAAGAAAAGCTCCCTTGCTTGTAGGAGGTCTGACCACTTGTGATGATATGGTTGTAGTTGATGTAAATTCCTTTAGCAATGTGTTTACAAAATAATTACAACCTGGTTCACATTGTTCGCGTTTTCGTCGGCACGAAAAAACAAAACGCCGGACGATTCGCATGGCTTTAGCTTCTCGCTTTTGACGCTATCCGGTACACTCCACTGTGTTATTTCATCAATACTGAAGGATTATCCTTATGTACCAGGATCTTATTCGTAACGAACTGAACGAAGCGGCGGAAACGCTGGCGAACTTTCTGAAAGATGATGCCAATATTCACGCTATTCAGCGCGCAGCGGTCCTGCTGGCCGACAGCTTCAAAGCCGGTGGCAAAGTGCTCTCTTGCGGTAACGGTGGCTCCCACTGTGACGCCATGCACTTCGCCGAAGAGCTGACCGGACGCTATCGCGAAAACCGTCCGGGCTACCCGGCGATTGCGATTTCCGACGTGAGCCACATCTCCTGCGTAGGCAACGACTTCGGTTACGACCACATCTTCTCCCGCTACGTTGAAGCGGTAGGCCGTGAAGGCGACGTGCTGCTGGGAATTTCGACCTCTGGCAACTCCGGCAACGTGATCAAAGCGATCGCCGCCGCGCGTGAAAAAGGGATGAAAGTCATCACCCTGACAGGTAAAGATGGCGGTAAGATGGACGGTACAGCGGACGTTGAAATCCGCGTTCCGCACTTCGGTTATGCTGACCGTATTCAGGAAATTCACATCAAAGTGATCCATATACTGATCCAACTGATCGAAAAAGAGATGGTTAAGTAAGAAGGCTATTTTATTTGCCATTTTGAATCCGGGCAGTGCTCGAAATCCTCACGTACTACGTGTACGCTCCGGTTTCTGCGCGCTGTCCGAATCCAAACTGGCTGCAACAATTACGCCTTCCCGCGTTAAGGCGTTTTGTGGAGGTGTTGTATGTGCGAACTGCTCGGGATGAGCGCTAATGTGCCAACCGATATCTGCTTTAGTTTCACCGGGCTGGTTCAGCGCGGTGGAGGAACCGGGCCGCATAAAGACGGCTGGGGCATCACCTTCTACGAAGGCAAAGGGTGTCGCACGTTCAAAGATCCACAGCCCAGCTTTAACTCACCGATTGCCAAACTGGTGCAGGACTACCCCATCAAGTCCCGCTCGGTGATCGCCCACATCCGTCAGGCAAACCGCGGCGAAGTGGCGCTGGAAAATACCCATCCGTTTACCCGTGAACTGTGGGGCCGTAACTGGACCTACGCGCACAACGGGCAGCTTACGGGCTATAAGTCGCTGGAGACGGGCAACTTCCGCCCGGTCGGCGAAACGGACAGCGAAAAAGCCTTCTGCTGGCTGCTGCACAAGCTGACGGAGCGCTATCCGCGCACGCCCGGCAACATGGCCGCCGTATTCAAATATATCGCGACGCTGGCGTCTGAACTGCGTGAAAAAGGCGTGTTCAACATGCTGCTTTCTGACGGGCGCTACGTGATGGCGTTCTGCTCAACGAATCTGTTCTGGATCACCCGCCGCGCGCCGTTTGGCGTTGCGACGCTGCTCGATCAGGATGTGGAGATAGACTTTCAGAAGGAGACCACACCGAACGATGTGGTCACCGTCATTGCTACGCAGCCGCTGACGGGCAACGAAACCTGGCAAAAGATTATGCCAGGCGAGTGGGTACTATTTTGTCTCGGGGACCGTGTAATTTGACGCCAGCTGCGGGTGGACGACTTCGTGGCTCAGCGGCTTGCTGACCACGTAACGGCCATCGACGATAGAGACCACCGGTGGCTTGCGGGTCTGCTCAAAGTAGTCGTAACCTGGCTTCAGCTGTTTCCAGAAATCCGCGTAGTAGGAGTACTTGTGACGCGCCATGTTGGCGTCCGTCATGCGGAACGGATAGATGCTGACCTGTACGTTAGGCTGCCCAAAGACCAGCGCGCCCGTGACGAACTGGAAAATCTCATCAATGCCGGAGTCGGTCATCGCATAACAGCCGACAGACACGCAGGCACCGTGGATCATCAGGTATTTACCTTCATAACCGTGTGCACGGTCATAGGCATTCGGGAAGCCGATGTTAATGGCCTTATAGAAGCGGCTGTCAGGTTTTAGCTGATTACGCTGAACGTTGTAAAACCCTTCCGGACTTTTGAAATCGCCCTGACGCTGTTTTGGCCCCAGACCGCCGGAGTAGTTACAAATTTTGTAACTATCAAGCAGCTGATATGTCTCGCCCATTTTCACAAACAGATCGAGAGTGCGTTCTTCCTTGAAGATTTGAATATAAACTGGGGATCCCATCAGCTGTTGTTTATATTCTTTGCTAACCGGTGTCGTTGAGCTATTACTGCTGAGCAGTCCGGCAAACGACATGCACGGCATCAGAAGCATCGCAATGAACAATGCGATTTTACGCATACTACTAGTTCCTTGATAAAACCATGACCAAATTGCCAGGACGGCAAAAGAGACCCGAAATCAGATTAATCTGGACAGGAGCGCTCACATTAGCACCGATAAAGATTTTCGCAAGAGCCAACCTTTGTGTTTACAAATTAGTTTTACTTTATAACCCATTCAAATCGCCCTGACTCCAGGAACTTTGCGTAATAGCTCGCATTTTGGCGCGTCAGGAGGCGGATCCTCTGCCCCCTTTGGGACGAAAATGGTACACTTCACCCCCTCTGGATTGTTGTTCATGGATACCTGCTAACTACATGTTTAGAATAAGAAAAGGACTTGATCTGCCGATTTCCGGTGTGCCCGATCAGCACGTCGCGCAAGGGGCCAGCATTCGTCATGTCGCTATTTTGGGCGACGATTATGTGGGGATGCGCCCGGCGATGCTGGTGCAAGAGGGCGATCGCGTCATCAAAGGCCAGGCGCTCTTCGAGGATAAAAAAAATCCGGGCGTCTTGTTTACGGCCCCGGCCAGCGGCACCGTTGTGGCGATTCATCGCGGTGAACGCCGCGTGCTGCAATCCGTTGTGATCCGTCTTGAAGGCGATGAGCAGCGCGAGTTTGCGCGTTTTGATGTGGCCGACCTCGCGACACTCAGCCGCGAATCCGTGCAGGCGCAGCTGCTGGCGTCGGGGTTGTGGACGTCACTTCGCACCCGCCCCTTTAGCAAGTCACCGGTTCCGGGAACCGTACCGGCGGCTATTTTCGTTACCGCCATCGACACCAATCCGCTCAGTGCGGATCCGCAGCCTATTATCCTGGCGCAGCGCAAGGCGTTTGATGCCGGGTTGACCCTTTTAACGCGTCTGACGCCCGGGAAGGTCCATGTCTGCCAGGCGAGCGGCGGCAAGCTGGGCGGCCATCCGCAGGGGCAGGTAACGTTTAATGAATTTGCTGGCCCGCATCCGGCGGGGCTGGTTGGCACACACATCCATTTCCTTGAACCGGTGAGTCTGGCAAAACAGGTCTGGCATCTGAATTATCAGGACGTGATTGCCATAGGTATGCTCTTTACCACGGGTGAGCTGTGTGCAGAACGCACGATCGCCATTGGTGGACCGCAGGCGACAAACCCACGTCTGGTGAAGACGCTACAAGGTGCAGATATCAATGAGCTGCTGACCGATGAAACAAAAGCGGGTGAAAACCGCCTGATTTCCGGTTCAGTACTCAGTGGCCGTCATGCCGTTGGCGCGCAGGCTTATCTGGGGCGCTTCCATCTGCAGGTGAGCATCGTTCAGGAAGGGCGTGAGAAAGAGCTGTTCGGCTGGGTTCTGCCCGGTGCAGAAAAATACTCCGTAACCCGCACCACGCTGGGTCACTTCCTGCGCCATAAGCTTTTCAACTTCTCCACCAGCACCCACGGCGGTGAGCGTGCGATGGTACCCATTGGTAACTACGAGCGCGTAATGCCGCTGGATATTCTGCCTACCGTGCTGCTGCGCGATCTCCTTGCTGGCGATACCGACGGTGCGCAGGCGCTGGGCTGCCTGGAGCTGGACGAAGAAGATCTGGCGCTCTGTACCTATGTGTGTCCAGGCAAATACGAATACGGACCCGTATTGCGCGAGGTGTTAACCCGCATTGAGCAGGAAGGATAACGATGGGCTTAAAACACCTCTTTGAAAAAATTGAGCCGCACTTTACCGAAGGGAAGCTCAAAAAGTACTACCCGCTGTATGAAGCGACAACGACCATTTTCTACACGCCGGGGCTGGTGACGAAAGGGGCGGCGCACGTGCGCGATGCCATCGATCTCAAGCGAATGATGATCCTGGTGTGGTTTGCGGTCTTCCCGGCCATGTTCTGGGGCATGTACAACGTCGGCTTGCAGACCATTCCGGCACTGCACCACATGTACGATGCACAGCAGCTGGCGCAGGTGATCCAGTCCGACTGGCATTACCGCCTGGCGCAGTCGCTGGGGGTAAGCTTTGCGGCCGATGCGGGCTGGCTGAGTATGATGACGCTGGGCGCGGTCTTCTTCCTGCCAATCTATATCACAGTCTTTATCGTGGGCGGCTTCTGGGAAGTGCTGTTTGCCATTATTCGCAAACATGAGATCAACGAAGGCTTCTTTGTTACTTCCATTCTGTTTGCCCTGATTGTTCCACCAACGCTGCCGCTCTGGCAGGCGGCGATGGGGATCAGCTTTGGCGTGGTGATTGCCAAAGAGATCTTCGGCGGGACCGGACGCAACTTCCTCAACCCGGCGCTGGCGGGGCGTGGGTTCCTGTTCTTTGCTTACCCGGCGCAGATCTCCGGCGACCTGGTGTGGACGGCAGCCGACGGTTTCTCCGGCGCGACGCCGCTTTCACAGTGGGCGGCAGGCGGCGGCGAAACGTTGGTTAACAATGCTACCGGCCAGCCGGTCACCTGGTTCGATGCCTTTATAGGCAACATTCCAGGTTCCATCGGGGAAGTCTCTACGCTGATGATTTTGCTTGGTGGCGCAATCATTCTCTTTGGTCGCGTGGCCTCCTGGCGCATCGTCGCAGGCGTCATGCTCGGCATGGTGCTTACCGCCACGCTGTTCAACCTCATTGGTTCAGACACCAACGCGATGTTCTCCATGCCGTGGTATTGGCACCTTGTGCTGGGAGGCTTTGCGTTTGGCATGATGTTCATGGCGACCGATCCCGTCTCGGCGTCGTTTACCGATAAGGGTAAATGGAGCTACGGCGTGCTGATCGGCGTGATGTGCGTCCTGATTCGCGTGGTCAACCCGGCCTATCCGGAGGGGATGATGTTGGCCATTCTGTTTGCCAACCTGTTTGCGCCGCTGTTCGACTATCTGGTCGTGCGCGCCAACATTAAGCGGAGGAAGGAGCGTGGCTGAGGTTAAAAATAACGACAGCATCAGCAAAACGCTGCTGGTGGTGCTGGTACTGTGTCTGGTCTGTTCCATTGTGGTTGCTGGGTCTGCCGTAGGGTTAAAACCGCTGCAGCAGGAGCAACGCGCGCTGGATAAACAGCGTAACATTCTCGCCGTGGCCGGGCTGATGCAGGAAGGCATGACGAAGGACGACGTCGCAGACGTGTTTGCCGAACGTATTACCGCGCGGCTGGTGGATCTAAAAACGGGTGAGCTGATGGATAAAGACCCGGCGAAGTATAACCAGGCGCTGGCGCTGAAAGATCCGCAGATGAGCACCGTGCTTGACGCATCGCAGGATCCGGCAGGAATAAAGCGCCGCAGCAACATCGCGGAGATCTACCTGGTGCGTGACGAGCAAAAACGCGTACAGGAAGTGGTTTTGCCGATTTACGGCAACGGGCTGTGGTCAATGATGTATGCCTTTGTGGCACTGGATACCGATGGCCGCACGGTCAAAGGCATTACCTATTACGATCAGGGCGAAACGCCGGGGTTGGGTGGCGAAGTGGAAAACCCTAACTGGCGCGCGCAGTTTGTTGGCAAGAAAGTGCTCGACGATAGCGGTCAGCCCGCGCTGAAGGTGATGAAAGGGGCGGCACGTCCGGGTGACGACTACGCCGTTGACGGCCTTTCAGGGGCGACGCTCACCTCAAACGGGGTGCAGCACAGTTTTGATTTCTGGATGGGCGAACTTGGCTTTGGTCCTTTCCTGAAAAACGTACGTGAAGGAGCGCTGAATAATGGCTGATACGGGTGAACTGAAAGAAGTCAAAAAGGTGCTCATTGGCCCGCTGCTCGCCAATAACCCGATCACGCTGCAGGTGCTGGGTGTCTGCTCAGCCCTGGCGGTGACGACCAAGCTGGAAACGGCGGTGGTGATGACGCTGGCGGTCACGCTGGTTACGGCGTTTTCCAGCATGTTTATCTCGATGATCCGCCACCACATCCCCAACAGCGTGAGGATCATCGTGCAGATGGCGATCATCGCCTCGCTGGTGATCGTGGTCGATCAGCTGCTGCGCGCTTTTGCCTACGAAACATCAAAACAGCTTTCGGTGTTTGTCGGGTTGATTATCACCAACTGTATCGTGATGGGCCGCGCAGAAGCTTACGCCATGAAGATGCCGCCGCTCGCGAGCTTTATGGACGGTATCGGCAACGGCCTCGGCTACGGCGTGATCCTGCTGACGGTAGGGTTCCTGCGTGAGCTGATTGGCAGCGGCAAGCTGTTTGGCATCACGGTGCTGGACACGGTGCAGAACGGCGGCTGGTATCTGCCGAACGGCCTGTTCCTGCTCGCGCCAAGCGCATTTTTCATTATCGGTTTGCTGATCTGGCTGATTCGTACGTTGAAGCCTGAACAGCAGGAAAAGGAGTAACCGACAATGGCTCATTACCTGAGTTTATTTGTGCGCGCGGTGTTTGTTGAAAACATGGCGCTCGCGTTTTTCCTTGGCATGTGTACATTTCTTGCCGTGTCTAAAAAGGTCTCCACGGCATTTGGCCTGGGCGTGGCGGTCACCGTTGTGTTGGGGCTTTCGGTTCCGATTAACAACCTGGTGTTCAACTTCGTGCTGCGGGACGGCGCGCTGGTGGAAGGGGTCGATCTCAGCTTCCTCAACTTCATCACCTTTATCGGCGTGATCGCGGCGTTGGTGCAAATCCTTGAGATGATCCTCGATAAGTATTTCCCGTCGCTGTACAACGCGCTGGGGATCTTCCTGCCGCTGATCGCGGTGAACTGCGCCATCTTCGGCGGCGTCTCGTTTATGGTTCAGCGCGATTACAACTTCAGCGAATCCGTGGTCTATGGCTTCGGTTCCGGCATCGGCTGGATGCTGGCGATTGTGACCATGGCGGGGATCCGCGAAAAAATGAAATATGCCAACGTGCCTGCGGGTCTGCGCGGCTTAGGGATCACCTTTATCACCACCGGCCTGATGGCGTTGGGCTTTATGTCCTTCTCCGGTGTGCAGCTATAAGGGCTAACAGATGGAAATTATTCTTGGCGTGGTGATGTTCACGCTGATTGTTCTGGTGCTGTCAGGGCTGATTCTGGCGGCGCGTGCGAAGCTGGTGAACGCCGGTGATGTCATTATTGATATCAACGATGACCCGCAAAATCAGATCCGTACCCCGGCAGGGGACAAACTGCTCAATACGCTCTCGGGCAATGGGATCTTTGTCTCGTCAGCCTGCGGCGGCGGTGGCTCATGCGGGCAGTGCCGTGTGACGGTGAAAGAGGGCGGCGGTGATATCCTGCCTACTGAACTGTCCCATATCACGAAGCGTGAAGCGAAAGAGGGCTGCCGTCTCGCCTGCCAGGTCGCGGTGCGCCAGAACATGAAGATTGAGCTGCCGGAAGAGATCTTCGGCGTCAAAAAATGGGAGTGCGAAGTTATCTCTAACGATAACAAAGCCACGTTCATTAAAGAGCTTAAGCTGCGTGTCCCTGAAGGGGAGAGCGTTCCGTTCCGCGCGGGCGGGTATATCCAGATTGATTGTCCGGCGCACACCGTGGCGTATGCCGACTTCGACGTGCCCGAGGAGTATCGGGCCGACTGGGACAAATTCAATCTCTTCCGCTTTGTTTCCGAAGTAAAAGAGCCGACGTTGCGCGCTTACTCCATGGCTAACTATCCGGAAGAGAAGGGCATTATCATGCTCAACGTGCGTATCGCCACGCCGCCGCCGAATGTGCCGAATGCACCGCCGGGCGTGATGTCGTCGTATATCTGGTCCCTTAAGCCAGGCGACAAAGTGACGATCTCCGGTCCGTTCGGTGAGTTCTTTGCCAAAGATACCGACGCGGAAATGGTCTTTATCGGCGGCGGTGCCGGTATGGCCCCGATGCGCTCGCACATCTTTGACCAGCTCAAACGTCTAAGCAGCAAGCGTAAAATCAGCTTCTGGTACGGGGCACGCTCCCTGCGCGAGATGTTCTACGACGACGAGTTTGAACAGCTGGCGCGTGAGAACCCTAACTTTACCTTCCACGTGGCGCTTTCAGATCCGCAGCCGGAAGATAACTGGACGGGCTATACGGGCTTCATCCACAACGTGCTGTACGAAAACTACCTCAAACAGCACCCGGCACCGGAAGACTGTGAGTTCTATATGTGTGGTCCGCCGATGATGAACGCCGCCGTGATTAAGATGCTTAAAGATCTTGGCGTCGAAGATGAGAACATCATGCTTGATGATTTTGGAGGCTGATGATGCTGACGTTTCTGGCGACCTTTGGCGTCTTTGTGCTGGTGGTGCTCGGCATGTCGTTAGGCTGGATCATCAAGCGTAAAAGCATTCAGGGCAGCTGTGGCGGTATTTCATCTCTTGGGATGGAAAAGGTGTGCGACTGCCCGGAACCGTGCGATGCGCGGAAAAAAAGAATGGCCCGCGAGCAGCAGCGCATCATTTAAGTGTATGCAGGCCGGGTAAGGCAAAGCCGCCACCCGGCGTTTTCACATCTGCTTCTCAATCCTCATTTGTTTACTGTATACTTATCCAGTAATGAGTGAGGGCTTACTATGCGCAAAATAATCCATGTCGATATGGACTGCTTTTTTGCCGCAGTGGAGATGCGTGACAACCCGGCGCTGCGGGATATTCCCATCGCCATTGGCGGCAGCCGCGTGCAGCGCGGTGTGATCAGCACCGCCAACTATCCCGCGCGCAAATTTGGCGTGCGCAGCGCCATGCCGACTGCGATGGCCTTAAAGCTTTGCCCTCATCTCACGCTTCTGCCCGGTCGGTTTGATGCTTATAAAGAGGCCTCAATTCATATTCGGGAAATCTTCTCCCGCTACACCTCACTGATAGAACCGCTGTCGCTGGACGAAGCCTATCTGGATGTGACCGACAGCGTGCATTGCCACGGCTCCGCCACGCTGATGGCCCAGGAGATCCGCCAGACGATATTCAACGAACTGAATCTGACCGCATCGGCGGGCGTCGCGCCCGTTAAATTCCTCGCTAAAATTGCTTCAGATTTAAATAAACCCAACGGTCAATACGTCATCACCCCTGAAGAGGTGCCTGCGTTTTTGAAAACCCTACCGCTTGGCAAAATACCCGGCGTGGGGAAAGTCTCTGCCGCAAAGCTGGAAAGCATGGGGTTGCGCACCTGCGAAGACGTGCAGCGAAGCGATCTCGCCATGCTGCTTAAGCGCTTTGGAAAGTTTGGTCGCGTGCTGTGGGAGCGCAGCCAGGGCATTGATGATCGAGATGTGAACAGCGAACGGCTACGGAAATCCGTCGGCGTTGAGCGCACCCTCATTGAAGATATTCATGACTGGTCCGAGTGCGAGGCCATTATCACGGAACAGCTTTACCCTGAGCTGGAGCGACGCTTAACCAAGGTGAAGCCGGACCTGCTGATCGCCCGTCAGGGCATCAAGCTAAAATTCAACGATTTCCAGCAGACCACGCAGGAACACGTCTGGCCACGTCTGAATAAAGACGATCTGATTGCGACCGCAAAAAAGGCATGGGAAGAGCGCCGGGGCGGGCGAGGGGTGAGGCTGGTGGGATTGCACGTCACGCTGCTGGACCCGCAGCTGGAACGACAGCTGGTATTGGGATTGTAAAAAAGCCCGGTGCGCTACGCTTACCGGGCCTACGTTTTTCACCCTCTTCCTGTGGGAGAGGGCTGGGGGAGGGTATTACTTAGCAGGAATCGCTTTCAGCAGCTCAGTCAGCAGCGTCCAGTAATGGCCGACGCTTTCGATATGAACCTGCTCATCCGGTGAGTGTGGACCGGTGATGGTTGGCCCGATAGACACCATGTCCATGTCAGGATACGGCTTCTTGAACAGACCGCATTCCAGACCGGCGTGGATAACCTGAATGTTCGGGGTGCTGTTGAACAGACGCTGGTATGTTTCACGCACCAGTGCCATGACCGGAGAGCTTGCGTCCGGCTGCCAGCCCGGGTAGCTGCCTTTCGCGGAGGTTTTTGCGCCCGCCAGCGTGCCCAGAGACTCCAGCATGCTCACTACGTACTCTTTACCGCTGTCGATCAGGGAACGGATCAGGCAGATGATCTCTGCACTGTCGTCGCCCATGGTCACCACGCCCACGTTCAGGGAGGTTTCTACCACGCCTTTCGCGACGTCAGAGTTGCGGATCACGCCGTTTGGCGTCGCATTCAGCAGCTGAACGAAGGTGTCACGAGACTGTGCGGTCAGGGCGGCTTTATCCGTGGTCACGGATTCCAGCACTACGGTCAGGTTCTTCTCTTTCTCAGAAAGTTCGTTTTTCAGGATATCAAGATAAACGCTGGAGAGCTTTTTCAGCTCGTCTGCTTTTGCCGCGGGTACTGCTACGGTGGCGAAGGCTTCACGTGGGATCGCGTTACGCAGCGTACCGCCGTTGAAATCGACCAGACGCAGATCCAGCTCAGCCGCGTGACCCGCCAGGAAGCGTGCCAGCAGTTTGTTGGCATTACCGAGACCCAGGTGAATATCGCCGCCGGAGTGGCCGCCTTTCAGCCCTTTCAGCGTCAGCTTGAAGGTCTGGTAGCCTGCGGGAATCGCTTCACGAGACAGCGGCAGGGTAGAAATGAAATCAATCCCGCCCGCGCAGCCCATGTAGATCTCGCCTTCTTCTTCGGAGTCGGTGTTGATCAGGATGTCCGCCTGCAACCAGTTGGCCTGCAGACCGAACGCGCCGTCCATGCCTGCTTCTTCGGTCATGGTCAGCAGCACTTCCAGCGGACCGTGCTCAACGCTGTCGTCAGCCAGCACCGCCAGCGCAGAGGCCATACCGATGCCGTTATCCGCGCCCAGGGTGGTGCCGCGCGCTTTCACCCACTCGCCGTCGATGTACGGTTGAATCGGGTCTTTAGTGAAGTCGTGAACGGTGTCGTTGTTTTTCTGCGGAACCATGTCCAGGTGCGCCTGCAGCACAACCGGTTTACGGTTTTCCATGCCTGCGGTGGCAGGCTTGCGGATCAGAATGTTGCCAACCTGGTCGCGCTCGGCGTGCAGACCTTTTTCCTTCGCCCAGCCCATAATGTGTTCGGCAAGCTGTTCTTCATGGTAGGAAGGGTGTGGAATGGAACAGATTTTGGCAAAAATATCCCACAGCGGTTGTGGAGATAACTGAGACAGTTCAGACACGATAAGTCTCCTTGTCGATGCGCTGCAAACGGGGTTGCAGGTCACAGGGTTAGCAGGTTAATAGTTACCACAAGACAGGCTTGCGAGATGCATCTGAGAATACCACTTTCTCCGACGGCGGGTAGCATAAAGCATGTAAAAACTCAGGCTCGGGGCGCTAAACACTGGTTTTTAGTGCGTCAGATCTCTATAATCTCGCGCAACCTATTTCCCCCTCGAACACTTTTTAAGCCGTATATAAACAGGCTGGGACACTTCACATGAGCGAAAAATACGTCGTCACCTGGGACATGTTGCAGATTCACGCACGCAAACTGGCTGCGCGTCTGATGCCTTCCGAGCAGTGGAAAGGCATTATTGCCGTTAGCCGCGGCGGTCTGGTACCGGGGGCGCTGTTGGCACGTGAGCTGGGTATTCGTCATGTCGATACCGTATGTATCTCCAGCTATGACCACGACAACCAGCGCGAGCTGACCGTGCTGAAACGCGCGGAAGGCGACGGTGAAGGCTTCATCGTTATTGACGATCTGGTCGATACCGGTGGTACCGCGGTGGCTATCCGTGAAATGTATCCAAAAGCGCACTTCGTCACGATCTTCGCAAAACCGGCGGGTCGCCCACTGGTTGACGATTACGTGATTGATATCCCGCAGGATACCTGGATTGAACAGCCATGGGATATGGGCGTGGTCTTCGTACCGCCTATTTCAGGCCGTTAATCCCAGTACGTAACTTTACACGCCCGGCAATGCCGGGCGTTGTTCTTTTTATCCTGCCACGCGTTACAATGGACGTTATATGACGTATCCATGGAGGCAACGCAATGACGCAGGCGAATCTCACCGAAACTCTCTTTAAACCCCGTTTCAAACACCCTGAAACGTCGACGCTGGTGCGTCGGTTTAATCCGGGGACCATGCCTGCCGTCCAGTCTGCGTTAGACGGTAAAAACGTGCCCCACTGGTATCGCATGATTAACCGCCTGATGTGGATCTGGCGTGGTATTGATCCGCGTGAAATCCTTGACGTGCAGGCGCGTATCGTCATGAGCGAATCTGAACGGACCGACAGAGAGCTTTACGATACGGTGGTGGGCTATCGCGGCGGTAACTGGATCTATGAATGGTCGAAGCAGGCGATGCTCTGGCAGCAAAAAGCCAGCCAGGAAGAGGATGCCACGCGCAGCGGCAAGCACTGGCTGCATGCGGCCAATCTCTATGCCATTGCCGCGTATCCACATCTGAAAGGTGATGAACTGGCGGAACAGGCCCAGGCGCTGGCGAACCGTGCTTACGAAGAGGCGGCGCAGCGTTTGCCGGGCCAGATGCGCGAGCTTGAGTTCAGCATTCCTGGTGGCGCACCCGTCACCGGGTTCCTGCATATGCCGGAAGGCGAAGGCCCGTTCCCGACCGTACTGATGTGCGGTGGGTTGGATTCCCTGCAAATTGATTATTACAGCCTGTTTGAGCGCTACTTCGCACCAAAAGGGATCGCGATGCTGACGCTCGACATGCCTTCTATTGGTTTCTCGTCGAAGTGGAAATTGACTCAGGATTCGAGCCTGCTGCACCAGCATGCGCTTAAAGCTCTGGAGAATATTCCCTGGGTTGACCATACCCGCGTGGCGGCTTTTGGCTTCCGATTTGGGGCGAACGTTGCGGTGCGTCTTGCCTATCTTGAATTTTCGCGCCTGAAGGCTGTGGCCTGCCTGGGCCCGGTGGTTCACGCGCTGCTCAGCGATCCAGCCCGTCAGGGCAGCGTGCCGGAGATGTACCTTGATGTGCTGGCCAGTCGTCTTGGCATGCATGATGCATCAGACGAAGCGCTGCGCGTTGAGCTCAATCGTTACTCGTTAAAAACGCAGGGGTTGCTGGGACGCCGCTGCCCAACGCCGATGCTGTCAGGTTTCTGGAAAAACGATCCGTTCAGTCCGGAAGAAGAGTCGCGCTTAATCACGTCGTCATCTTCGGATGGCAAGTTGCTTGAAGTGCCATTCAGCCCGGTGTATCAGAATTTTGACAAGGCGTTAAAAGAGATTACACGCTGGATCGCGCAGAGATTGTGTTAATAGATTGCTAAATTTTGATGGTTTGGTAAAACAGTGGCTTCACAAAAGGAGATCGCAATGACGTTACCGAGTGGACATCCGAAAAGTAGACTGATCAAGAAGTTCATGGCTCTTGGCCCGTATATTCGAGAAGAGCAGTGTGAAGAGAATCGCTTTTTTTTCGACTGCCTGGCTGTTTGCGTCAACGTGAAGCCTGCACCCGAAAAACGTGAATTCTGGGGCTGGTGGATGGAAATGGAAGCAGAGGAAAGACGCTTTACCTACAGCTACCAGTTTGGCCTGTTTAACAAAGACGGTTACTGGCAAGCGGCACCTATTAAAGATCAGGAAGTGATCGACCGCCTGGAACATACGCTGAAAGAGTATCTCGGCAAGGCTAGCGCGCTGCTGGCAACGCTGGATCTGAAGCTGGAGCCTGCGGATGATTTTTCCAGCGAGGCGGTTAAGCTGACCGCCTGATAGTCTTCTCCCTCTCCCTGTGGGAGAGGGCCGGGGTGAGGGCACCAGACCGCATTAATCCCCGACAATAAAAAAACCGGCATCAAGCCGGTTTTTTTATTTCCACACGATTAGAACTGGTAGGTCATACCCAGCGCGACGATATCATCGCTGCTTACACCCAGTTTATTGTCGTCATCAATCTGGTTGATTTTATAATCAACAAATGCGGACATGTTTTTGTTGAAATAATAGGTTGCGCCTACGTCGATATATTTCACGATATCTTCGTCGCCAATGCCTTCGATGTCTTTGCCTTTAGACTGAACATAGCCAACGGATGGACGCAGGCCAAAGTCAAACTGATATTGCGCAACCACTTCGAAGTTTTGCGCTTTATTCGCGAAACCACCGGAGATTGGGGCCATATTGCGGGTTTCTGAATAAATAGTAGCCAGATAAATATCATTGGCATCATATTTCAGACCGGTTGCCCAGCCTTCGGCTTTTTTACCTTCACCGCGCGTCAGCAGGTTCTGCTCGTTGGTGCGATCGGAGTTAGCATAAGCACCAATGACAGAGAAATCGCTGCCGCCGAAGTCATAGCTCAGAGACGTACCGAAGCCATCCCCGTTCTGCTTTTTCACGTCGCGGTTTTCATTTTTGCCCTGGTATTGCAGGGTCATATCCAGACCGTCCACCACGCCAAAGAAGTCGGTGTTACGATAGGTGGCAAGACCGGAGGCACGCTTGGTCATGAAGTTGTCGGTTTGCGCCAGACCATCGCCGCCGAACTCAGGGAACATATCGGTGTAGGATGCGACGTCATACAGCGCCCCCAGGTTACGACCGTAGTCCAGGGAACCAAAGTCTTTTAATTTAAGCCCGGCAAACGCCAGACGCGTTTTCTGAGAAGAGTCGCTCTCTGCTTTGTTTCCGGCAAATTCTGCTTCCCAGCGGCCATAGCCCGTCAGCTGATCGTTAATCTGCGTTTCACCTTTAAAGCCGAAACGCACGTACGTCTGGTCACCGTCTTTAGCGTCATCATCACTGAGGTAGTGCATTGCTTTTACTTTGCCGTACACGTCCAGTTTATTACCGTTCTTATTATAAACCTCTGCTGCGTGAACAGATGCGGAAGCCACAACGCCCATTACCACTAATGCCAGAGTGCTCTTTTTCATTTTCAATCCTGAGTTTTATATACGCGCTAATATTCGCTGAACGCTAAGCCGACGCTTATGTTCCGTGAAAAAACAGGAAGGGTTTTATCGTCCGCGGGTGAACGTTTTATGACAATTTAAGAATATGTTTAAAAAAGTATGTTTTAATTTTTCAGTAATAAATTTGTCAAAATCAGCCGCTACGCTTCCTGATCCCGCGCAACAAAGTGTTTTGCTTTGTGCTAAGGCAGTTGGCAACGGGGCTGAGTCCTGTTAAAACGTTCGTTCGACATCATTTTCCCTTATCGTTGAACGGCAGAGAATCATGAGTGACAGCCAGACGCTGGTGGTAAAACTCGGTACCAGTGTGTTAACAGGCGGATCGCGCCGCCTTAATCGCGCCCACATTGTTGAGCTTGTACGTCAGTGCGCTCAGCTGCATGCCGCAGGGCATCGTATTGTTATCGTGACCTCCGGGGCGATTGCCGCCGGGCGTGAACATCTGGGTTACCCCGAACTCCCCGCGACGATAGCCTCTAAACAGCTGCTGGCCGCCGTGGGACAAAGCCGACTCATTCAACTCTGGGAGCAGTTGTTCTCTATCTATGGTATTCATGTCGGGCAGATGCTGCTGACGCGTGCGGATATGGAAGACAGAGAGCGTTTCCTGAACGCGCGCGATACGCTGCGTGCGCTGCTGGATAACAATATTGTTCCGGTTATTAATGAAAACGACGCCGTGGCCACCGCTGAAATTAAAGTGGGTGATAACGATAACCTCTCTGCGCTGGCGGCGATTCTGGCCGGTGCCGATAAACTCCTGCTTCTGACCGATCAGCAGGGGCTGTTCACCGCCGACCCGCGTTCTAACCCGGAAGCCGAACTGATCACCGATGTTCACGGCATTGACGATGCCCTGCGCGCCATCGCCGGTGACAGCGTTTCAGGTCTCGGAACTGGCGGAATGGGCACCAAGCTGCAGGCCGCCGACGTCGCGTGCCGTGCCGGTATCGACACCATTATTGCTGCGGGCAGCCGTCCGGGCGTGATTGGTGACGTGATGGAAGGCATCTCTGTCGGCACCCGCTTCCACGCTCAGGAATCCCCGCTGGAAAACCGCAAACGCTGGATATTTGGTGCGCCTCCTGCGGGTGAACTCGTCGTCGATGAAGGGGCCACTGCCGCGATTCTGGAACGAGGGAGTTCATTACTTCCTAAAGGAATTAAAAGCGTGACAGGCAACTTCTCCCGTGGTGAAGTGATCCGCATCCGTAGCCTTGAAGGCCGCGACATCGCACACGGCGTAAGCCGCTATAACAGCGACGCGCTGCGCCGCATCGCGGGCCACCATTCGCAGCAAATCGATGCCATTCTGGGCTACGAGTATGGTCCGGTTGCCGTACATCGCGATGACATGATTATTCGTTAAGGAGCCAGAATATGCTGGAACAAATGGGCGCAGCCGCGAAGGCCGCCTCTTACAAACTGGCGCTCCTTTCCAGCCGCGAGAAAAACCGTGTGCTGGAAAAAATCGCTGATTATCTGGAATCACAGTCCCGGGAAATTTTGCTCGCCAACGAGCAGGATCTGCTGGAAGCCCGTCGCAACGGTTTGAGCGAAGCGATGCTTGACCGTCTGGCGCTGACGCCGGCACGCCTGAAAGGCATTGCCGACGATGTCCGTCAGGTCTGTAATCTGGCCGATCCGGTAGGGCAGGTCATTGATGGTGGGCTGCTCGACAGCGGTTTACGTCTTGAGCGCCGCCGCGTGCCGCTCGGCGTTATCGGCGTCATTTACGAAGCCCGCCCAAACGTCACCGTTGACGTCGCCTCTCTGTGCCTGAAAACCGGTAACGCCGCTATTCTGCGCGGTGGAAAAGAGACCTGGCGCACCAATGCCGCGACGGTGAAAGTCATTCAGCAGGCGCTGGAAGAGTGTGGCTTACCGGCGGGGGCCGTACAGGCGATCGAGAGCCCGGACCGCGCGCTGGTCAACGAAATGCTGCGCATGGACAAATACATCGACATGCTGATCCCACGCGGTGGCGCAGGCCTGCACAAACTCTGCCGTGAGCAGTCGACGATTCCGGTGATCACCGGCGGTATCGGCGTGTGCCATATCGTGGTCGACGACAGTGCGGAGATTGAACCGGCGCTGAAGATTATCGTGAACGCAAAAACCCAACGTCCAAGCACCTGTAACACCGTAGAAACGCTGCTGGTGCATCAGGATATTGCGAACACCTTCTTGCCGGCCCTGAGCAAACAGATGGCAGAGAGCGGCGTGACGCTGCATGCTGACGCCAGCGCGCTCGCGCTGCTGCAGGATGGCCCTGCTAACGTCGTTCCCGTCAATGCGGAGCAGTACGACGACGAATTCCTGTCGCTGGATCTGAACGTGAAAGTGGTTGCGGATCTCGACGACGCCATTGCGCACATTCGTGAACACGGCACCCAGCATTCGGACGCGATCCTGACGCGTACGCTGCGTAATGCCGATCGCTTCGTGAACGAAGTGGATTCCTCCGCGGTGTATGTGAATGCCTCCACCCGCTTCACCGACGGTGGACAGTTTGGTTTGGGCGCAGAAGTGGCGGTCAGCACGCAAAAACTGCACGCGCGCGGTCCGATGGGACTGGAAGCGCTGACCACGTACAAGTGGATCGGCTTCGGTGACGATACGATTCGTGCGTAAATAATCACGGGTGATGCAAAAGTAGCCGTTTGATTCAAAAGGGCATTGACGCATCACCCGGATAGATCTAACCTTTTGCCCCGTGGTTACACTCGTAACCGGCCTCTCAGGGCCGATATAGCTCAGTTGGTAGAGCAGCGCATTCGTAATGCGAAGGTCGTAGGTTCGACTCCTATTATCGGCACTCACATAAAAAAACCTTAAAAAAAATAGCTTAAGGCGATTATCTCTCTCGAGATACAATCTTTTTTTAAGGGATTCTATGACCAACAGTTGCCGCTATGGTTAACAGTGGCTATTCAGGGAAGTTAGCACGTAGCGGCCTGTAGTTGTAAAGCTAGAACAGGTACAAAGCGTGAGCAGTCTACACGAATCGCTATCAACTCGAAGCTGATGACGCTGCCAACGTCTCTAAATCCTCCCGAAACAGATTGATTACAAGCATTTAAGCCCGATGTGTGGCCTTGGTTGTCCGATCACGAAGTGATGACGCTTTGTGTCACCGAAGAACGGCCTTGTGGCTGCGTAAACAGGTGAATAGTGGGAACGACATGCAGGCTCTGCCAGCGCTTCGCTCACGCTCCGAAAGGTACGCGAGCATCCTGATAAGGTTGTGATCCCTCTGACAATCTGATGAAGTCGCTGCGCTCCGCTTGTTGCTTGTGCCACTAACGGGGCTCTATGGCTTCTATTGTTTGAAATCTGATACATTGCACAAACATCATGTGGATTGCTTTAAAGTTCATCAGTATGATTGCTTGCACAATCAGCGATTGGGAAAACACTTCTGGAAGATAAGGGACGAGACGATATGAAAGTGACTGATGAGGCTTTGTTACGTTCAGGGTTTACGCAGCCCGAATTACAGAAGATAAAAAGTAACATTGAAAAATATGGAGGAACGCTTGGAGAGGCCATAAATGATCTCGCCAGGCGATTTGTTACCTTGGCGGGAGTAGTGGCTGTGTGTGCCTTAATCCTACTGCTACTTTTCGTCTTCAGCTCACCTGATAGAGCAGTTGCATGGGGGCTGGCGATGATCTTTGGGGTTGCCATTATGTCCTTCGCACAGCCGCCGGTAATTTCTTATAAATCCTGGCGTTACCGAAAAACTATCAAGGATTAACTGGTTCCATTTTCTGTTGTCAATAGATCGAAAATCACTTTTGCTTTAACACCATAACCGACAATCTTCATTGTTAGTTTAGGAGTGTTCATTGTGCTGACTTTGCGATAGTAATCGTGTGGAAGCCAGCGGAATAATCTCCAGGCTCCAGTTTTTCGAGCGAGTCCTACAATGCTGTACACACTGGCACCAAGAGTAACACCATTATAGAGAGCCAACCCTGTGTTAGGATTAAATCCCATGAACTGGGCCGTATGCATCGCGGAGTCAGCGATGATACCTTGCGAGGGTTTATGTCCTGCTGGCTGATCAAAGTTGAGCACTTCTTTCGTCAATCCGTTCATTCCATCGGCAATCAGGACTGCCCCAGCCAGCATACCAATCGGCCCCATAGTGGATAACATCATAAATCCACCAAAGAGAACCACGCCTGATAGCACCACATTTACAGCGGATATAACATAACCGACGATTTTATTATTTTCCTTAACAAACTCGACCTTCGCGTAAAGCTGTGCGGACTTTGTTTTTAACAGGCGCTCTTGTTCAAGCAGGTTGTCTGTTTCAGCACGAAGATTTTTGATGCATACAATACATTCTTCATCGGTTTTAGCTCGTCGTGCTGTTTCAAATTCTTTATCTACAACCTGTTTTATCTCTTCGACAAACTTGATACGTGTAAGACCATCTTGCAAATAGAATGCTGACAGCCGATTTGCTATTTCGACGAGTTTCCGGGCTTCCAGATTCACCATGGTATCTGACCATGTTCTGTTCCAGCCCCTGTTGAGCAGCGCAATATCCATTAAAGACTCCTTCCCAAAATGTGTCTGGTCATTTTACGTACAATAAGGTCGAAGACAACAGGAAATGATTTCCCAACGTCTGATTTAAGCGGCTCGAATTTATAATCAAACCCTGAAACTCCACGCGTTAGAGTTTGCAGTAACAGAGCCTAATCAGGTCTGGTGTGGCGATGTTACTTATATCTGGACGGGTAAACGTTGGGCTTATTTAGCCGTTGTGCTTGATCTGTTTTCCCCTAAACCGGTTGGCTGGGCGATGCGGACTCTGTATTGACAACGAAAGCGCTATCCATGGTCTGGGAAGCACGAGGAAACCCGCTAATTTGCTGTATCACTCGGATCAAGGTAGCCACTATACAAGCAGAAATTTCAGACAGTTGCTGTGGAGGTGTCAGATAAAACAAAGCCTGAGTCGCCGGGGAAATTGCTGGGATTACAGCCCAATGGAACGGTTCTTCAGAAGCCTGAAAACGGAGTAGGCACCGGATAATGGATACGCTAATTTTAGCGAAGCCAGCGCAGCGAAAACAAACGGCATAATGGGATATTACAGCCAGTTCAGACCTCATCAATATAACGGTGGTTTGACACCGAATGAATCAGAACGATTTTTCTGGAAAGACTCTAAAGCCGTGGCCAATTTTTGTTGACCACTACGCCATTCCCGATAAAAGGAATCATCAAGACTTCTTAAGCATCATGTGCTAAGTTCCTCTGACAGCTCCGGCAAACCATCACACATCTCCTGCAACTCATTAAACATCCTTGCCACATGGAAGCCATCACACACCGAATGATGCACCTGCACCGCGAGCGGCAACAACACTTTCCCATCCTGCTCGTAGTATTTTCCAAACGTGAACATCGGGGAAAAGAAGTTCTTCATGTGAGCAATATTCATCGTAAAGTTAGTAAACGTTACCCAGGGAATCGACGATACGAAAAAGACATTTTCCCGTGACTCTTCTTTCGGCCAGTAAGCAAGGTTATTGCCATAGTGCGCAACGTCTTCTGCATAGGTGTTCTGGAAGTGATGCATATTGCCGTCGTAGTGGCTCCACAATGACGAAAAGGTCTCCGTTTCGGGATGGAAAATGGTATAGCTTGGATGGATTTCATTCCATATAACCAGCTCATTGTCCTTCATGGCCATACGGAATTCCGGATGCCGGTTCATGATTTTAGAAAGGAGGAAAATAATCGTCGGGTAAAACTTCCAGCCGACCTCTTTGATATGTTTTCGCAGCACGGTAATGTCGATCAGAACCGTTTGGTTAATTGTACACTCTGCAAATGACTGGAATACCTCAAAATGTTCTCTCCTTGCCCAACGAGATAAATCAACAGGCGTATATTCCGGCATTGTCTTTTTCATTTTTAAACCTTTGATTATCAAAATGGTTTTAGGTCATAAACAGCCCAACACCCATTCAACTGCACCTGATTACCTCGTTAACCTCAGGCTGAGGTTTTCCGAACAGGTATCCCTGCACGAGATCGCAGCCAAGTACCTGAAGACGTTCAAGCTGCTCTTCGGTTTCAACGCCTTCTGCAATGACCCGCATATTGAGGCTCTTGGCCATGCCGGTAATCAGTTTAACGATATTCAGTGCTTCATTTTGCGTGGATATAGAATTCACAAAGGATTTGTCTATTTTGATTTTGTCAAAATTCAGTTCACTCAGTCTTGAGAGTGAAGAATATCCCGTCCCGAAATCATCGATAGAAATTTTTACCCCCAACGATCTCAGCTTTTTAAGAATACTGATCGGCATGTTGCTGTCGCTGAAGAGCGAAGACTCGGTAACCTCTAGCTCAAGGCGGTTAGCCGGTAGTCCTGTCTCTTTTAGAATGGACTGCACCATCGTCGTAAACGATTTGCTGCCCAACTGAATCGGTGAGACATTCACAGAAATTCTCGCCGGAACGGCCCAGGAAACCGCTTCACGGCAGGCAATCTCAAGCACAATTTTGCCAATTTCATTGATCTTGCCGGTTTTTTCGGCAACGGAGATGAAGCTATCCGGCGACAGAATTCCCCTCACAGGGTGTTTCCAGCGAATAAGCGCTTCATAGCCGTAAATTTCATTACTGAAAGAATCGACAATAGGCTGGTAATAAACAACGAATTCATTGTTATCAAGTGCCAGCGCCATATCATGTTCGAGGGTTCTGCTTTCCTGTAATTTTTGCAGCATCCACTGACGGAAGACTTTTATCTGCTGTGAACCCTCTTTTTTGGCCTCGTAGAGTGCCAGATCGGCAAATTTATAAAGATAATCGGAGCGTCGTTCATTATCAGATAAAACGATACCTACACAGGTGGCAATTTTTATCAGCTGATTATTAATCGTATAGGGCTGGCTGATATGGTTACTGATTTCTTTTGCGCGCGAAACGGCTGCCGTTTCGGTGAGGCCACTCGACAGAAGGGCAAACTCGTCTCCGCCCAAACGGTAAAACGTATCAGTGGCGCTGCTCATTGAGGTGAGCCGTCTGGATACCTGATTCAACAGTAAATCACCGGCATCATGGCCATAGGTATCGTTGACCTCTTTGAACCGATCTAAATCAAATAACATCACCGTGACAGGGATGTGGTTTTTGTCTGCCTGAAGATTAATTTTGCTGAGATCGTCCCAGAAGAAAAGGCGGTTTTTCATGCCGGTCAGGGAGTCATGATAAACATCATACTCCAGCTTCGCGTTCTGAATTTGCAGCTTTTCTTTTGATATCTGAAGTTCGTCAGCAAGGCTTTTAACCTGCATGTGTGCTTTGAGAATGTTTTTATTCTGGTAGATCATTAGGAACCCCAGAATAAAGCTTAATATCACCAGAAGTAACGAAAGTGCGGAATAGATATAATAGAGTATTTGTATTTTTCTATTGGATTCATTAATCGTATTAATATCTTTTGTTAACGCACTTGAAGAGAGTTGGCTGAGTGGCGCGTCGAGCAGATGCATATTAGCCAAATATTTTTTTAACTCTGCATGGCTCATTTTTTCCAGATGACTATCCAGATAAGAAAGTATTTCTTCCAGGCGTGCAGCGAGCGCCTGATGCGTTTTATCGCTTTCAATATAGCGACCTAAATCTCCTCCCTTCATTAACTCACCCTGGCTGAGCATAATTTCGAGGCGCATGCGGGCCTGGTCTATCGTAACCTCATCGGTATCGGTTGCGTACAGACCAAGCCATGATTCAAATCGGTAATACTCTGATACCAGTTGAGCCACGGACCAGGACTCAGTGTAGTGAGTCAGTTTTTGCAACTCTTGCTGACGATCGTAAACAAGAAATGCAATATACCCTGTCGTGATAAAAAGAGAAAAAATGATACCAACCAGTATCCTGTTCATTATGTTCTCCTGAACTGCTATTCAATCTTCATTTTGCTAACCTGCCATGCCGAGCGCGAGTAATAAATCTGATTATTCAATTCAGGAAGACTGTCATAAGGGTAAACAATGAATGATGGGCCTTTATCGCGAATGCGCATATATTCGCCATTGATCTTTAAGGCAAGTATGGCGTTGTATTTTTTAAAGTCGCTGAGAGGGATCTCGGTAGCGTAATCATTGAGCGCAATAACATTAACGACAGAACCCTTCGCGCCAACATAATCCATGAGTTTGCCCATTGGGACACCCTCAAATTTTGTACGGCCAGTGTACCAGGGAGATGTCGTCTCAAAACTCACCATACCCAGTTTTTCAAGGCTGGCGAGATCAAACACTGCTTTTCCCTCTTCATTGGTATTTTCTATATTACCGTAAATCGTCAAAATGGGTTTTCCAACGGGTTTTGGCAGCTCGCCAGCCCAGGCTAAACTCTGTACCAGACAGCATACCAACATTAGGGTTAATCGCATTATGGCCTCCACTTTTGAACAGAAGTATATGAATTATAATTTAGTTATCACAGTAGTTTATGTATTTTATTGAGTCGCTATTACTTCTGTACTTATTTGATGGTTAAGTGTAACTAAATCAATTACTTGCGTGGTTTTGGGCGGGGGCGTTTGAATCACATACCACGCCTCTTTTTTTTGAGGCACGCTAGACTGACTTGAATAAACTCTCTTGCGTTTAAAAAACGATCGCTTTAATTGGGTGTTATTTTCTCACCGCAAAGATTGTATCTGTCATGGACAGGTAAAAAAAACGCCACCCAATGGGCGGCGTCGTCATATTTAGCGATTGTCCAGCGTAGTGCACCGTTACTTTTTCGTGCCCGATGAAGCATCGAGTGGCAAACGCCATAGCTCGTAGCGTTCATGACCGGGTTTGAGCGCTCCAGCAAAGTGGTCATTAAGGCTACTTGAGGTAAAGATCAGGTCACCGTCCGGACGAATAGCCGGCGTGTCTGGCCAGCGTACGGATTCATTTTCAGCAATAAGCGACATTGTACGGGTCTTCGGCTCATACCTGACAATGCCGTTGCGGGTGACATCCGTAATATAGAGGTTGCCCTTTGCATCGGTCACCAGACCGTCCGTGTTGCCTCCCACTGTGCCGAGATTCTGGATTTGTCCGGTAATCTGCGCATCGGTTGAGCCAAGCTGCTTCAGAACGGCAGTCGGTACCGCGTACGCATGTGTTCCCGTCGTCACCGTCCAGTACAATGTCTCAGCATCGGGAGAAAGCGCAATGCCATTGATGCCAATCAACAGCGGTTTACCCGGCCACACTTCCGCACCGTGGGAAACGACTTTTACGCCGGGTTCAATCTGTAGGGCAGGGTGGCGATCCAGTACGCGTCGGGCTGCGCCGGCGGTAAAATCCACAACGATCAGACCGACACGGTTTTCAGGCGCACTTCGCGATCCGCTGTCGGAAATGTATGCGATACGACGATCTTCATCGACAACGACATCATTGAGGAAGCTCGCCTTACGGTCAGCCACGCCGTCCAGTGGGATCCGTTTGACCGTACGGCCCGAGTCGAGATCCAGCACGACCAGTTTCTGCGAGCCTGCGGGGGATTCCGCTTCTCCCGCGACGAACCCCATATCCAGCGCCCATAACCAGCCGTTCTTACGATCAACATAAAAGCCGAGCACGTTGCGCAGGTTCCGATCGGGAGCAGAATCTACCGCGTTACCCTGGCGTGACGGAAATGCCGTCAGGCGCGCCGGGCCCGACTGAGTGCGGGTATCCAGAATACTTAACGTGGCGGGGGCACTGGCCGAAACCAGTCGCGGCGTGCTGACAAAGGCTCGGCCCTTTGCATCAAAGTGAATACCGGCGATTGGGGCATTAACCGACCCGGAAAAAAGCGCCGGCTGCCCGTTCACTGGTGTATCCCAGCTTACACCTGAATAGCTGCGCCAGCGTTCAAGAGGCACCTGATTCGCCGCGCTGGCGCAGCTTGCGAAAGAAAACAATACCGCCATCGCAATGGCGGAGAAAGTACGGGGACAGTGGGACATAAATGCTCCAGTGAAGAGAGTAAGAAGCGGCTTCTTAATTCGGTATCAAAGAATGGAGCGGAACGTGCCGCCCTCGACGCGTACCGCAGCTCCGTTAGACGCTGCACCGAGTGGGCTTGCCAGCAGCGCGACCATAGCGGCTATTTCGTCAGCCTCGATCATTCGTGCAAGCATGCGCGGGAAGTAATGGCGGGAAAGACGCACCCCGGACATCACGTTAATGTCGAACATACGCAGCCACTCCTCGTCGGTTATGTCGGCGAATCCAGCGGTAGCTCCAGTGGCAAGTGCGGTCTTACCAGTGAGTTGAAGATCCATAATTTTTGCCTTTTGGTGATAAGTGCGGTCACTTTACTCATCGCCCAATCGGAGATAAATTAGCGAAATTGAAAAACATTTGTTCGTGAAAGAGCAAAATGAGCAGAAAATTCGATTATCTCGGCGATGTTGAAGTCTTCATTACTGTCGTTGAACATGGCTCATTTACCGCGGCTGCGGTTGCCCTTTCAACCACCCCCTCAGTCTTAAGCCGCGCCGTGTCCCGCCTTGAAGTACGTCTTGGACGACAGCTATTACAGCGCACCACTCGTCGCGTGGGGCTCACGGAAGCCGGACGAATTTATCTGGAGCAGGCGCGAACGGCGTTTTCCCTGCTTGATGACGCCGAACGGGATGGTCGTGGCCAGGGGGGCGATCTGACGGGCCGCGTGAGGATCAGCGTTCCGACCACCTACGGGCACTATTGTCTGCCGCCCCTGCTGGCTCGCTTTTCTCAACAGTATCCGCACGTTCAGGTAGAACTGAATATCACCAATCGCAACGTCGATCTGATCGCGGAGGGATTCGATCTCGCTATTCGTCTGGGTCAGATGCCCGATAGTGGCTTAGTGGCGCGCAAGCTGGAAGATGCGGCATTGCTTCTGGTGGCATCCCCTGCTTACCTTCATCGGACGGGCGTCCCGCAGACGCTGGATGAGCTGCAAAAGCACCGCTGTCTGCCTTTTATCATGCCGCGAACGGGGCGCATTGCACCCTGGGTGTTCCGGGATGATGGACGCGACGTTGACTGGCTGCCCCGTTCAACCTTCGAAATATCGGATGACGTGCTGGGCGTGGTTTCACTGGCGGAACAGGGGATGGGGATCTGCCAGAGCTATGAATTTATCGTCCGCGACAGGATAGCGCGCGGCCAGCTCGTCGAAGTGCTGCCCCATTTACGCGGGCGCTCGCGGCCTTTCTCCGTGATCTTCGCGCCGCACCGTCGTCAGTCGGCAGCCACTCGCGCGATGATCGCCCTTCTGACCGCAGACGCATGACAAGGAACTGTTCACCATGAAAAAAGATAGCTATGCCTTTCTGATCCCACTCATCGTTGGCGGGTTGGCGTTGATATTTGGTTTTGTTGTCTGGTCAAGCCAGATTTATCGCGTGACCTTTCTCACCGTCCTGGGAGAACAGATTCTTGCGGTTGGCGCATTGCTGCTGCCGCTGGTGGTGATGGCGATGTTCATCGCGAAGAGAGCGTTCAAAGGCAAAACCGTTGTTGACGTTGTCAAAATTTACCTCGGCCTCATCATCATCAGCCTGCCGGTGGTCATTTTCGTCATCGTTACCGCGGCCTGGCTACTGGGCGGAGAATACTCTGCCTGGAGTCAACCTTACCGGTATGAATCCGGCAGCCGAAAAAGCTGTTCGGGGGCGAAAGTCTATGAGCCGGAACTCAAGAGAGAGATCCGCATCTGTTACCCGCAGGGGAATTATTTTATCGACAGCACCCTGTACGTGGAAAAGCGGAGTAATTCGCTGGGCATGGTGGTGCTTTGGGCAATCACACGGCCCTGAACCCGGGGCCGACTCATCCCAATTAGCTCGCTTCCAGCATCCCAAAGCTCACAATCCGCGAGCGGCCCAGCTCTTTCGCCCGATACAAGGCCACGTCTGCAGCGCGCAGCAGGCTGTCACTCTGGGCATGTTGCGGGTAGCTGGCGATACCAATGGATACATCCACTGGACCAATCTCGGTCAGCCCATAGCGAAGCGACAGCTCATGCACGCCGTTGTAAATTTTCTGCGCACAGGCATGCGCTTCTTCTTCACCGGCACCGGAAAGCAGAACCAGGAACTCTTCGCCACCGTAGCGGAAGGCCATCCCCGTATTATGCGTGGCGCGCTGAACAACCGACGCCACGCTTTTAATGACCTGGTCACCCGCTTCATGACCAAAGCGGTCATTAATGCTCTTGAAGTGATCGATGTCGATCATCAGACAGCTTACCGGTTGCTCGCTTCGCATGGCCTGCGCCATTTGCGTCCGCAGCGTATCTTCCAGGTGATGACGGTTACGCAAACCCGTGAGCGGGTCGAAGAGCGCTTTTTCCAGTAGAGCATCGCGTAGCTTCTGGTTGGCCAGTGCCAGCCCCAGCGCTTCAGCCATAAGTTCAAGATAAGCGCGGGAGGGGGCGGTTTCAGGGGTGATGTTCTGGAAAGAGAGCAGGCCGATGGCTTCGCCCTGCGCAATGAGCGGAACGCACAGGGACCTGTGTGCTTGCGATTCTGGCAGGTGATAACAACCAATGTCCGGCTCACCGTTCACCGGGGGATGGCTCTGCCCGCGCCGGACGGCCCAGCATTCATCCGGATGGAATGCGGGTGTGTCACCCTCCGGGGACAACCATTCTGCTGCGCAGCGCATCTGCCAGGGTTCGCGATCAAAAATATATAACCGCCCGGAAACGCCCGCCGCAATATTGGGCGCAAACAGCTCTGCCACATTAATAACGTCGGCGAGGTTTTCACAGCCCTGCAACCGCTGGGTCATACGAGCCAGCAGCTCGCGGATCGCCCAGTCGGCATCGCGCTCTTTTTCCAGCTGCTGTCGCACCAGCCCGTTCTCGCGGAAGATGCGGATGGCCTGGGCCATATCGCCTATTTCATCAATCTGGGTAAAGTTTGGCGTTTCAACGGCATAGTCCTGCGAAGCCAGCCGGTGTACGACGTCGCTCAGCCGAACCACCGGATGGAGCACACGACGCTTGAGAATAAAGCCCATCACGAACAGGAAGAGCAGGGCCGTGAGGCCGACCATCACTTCCGACACCGTGCGCAGTGCTTTCGATGTTTTGGTGGCCGCCTGTACGTCGGCAATGATGCGCTTATCCAGTATCTGGCGGAAATGATCAATCTGGCTCTGCGCGCGCTCCATCTCTTGTTCGTAGACAGGGCCATAAAGCAGGGCAACGGCCTGCTGTTGCTCGCCACGGGCTATGCTGTCGAGTGCGGTTTGCTGCTCGTCCTGCAGTTCATTAATGATTTTTAATCCTTCCTGAAGCAGCATGAGCTCTTCGCCGGAGGCGCCGTTATCTTTTAACTGCACCAGATGATGCTCTATGCTTTTTAATTCGCTCTCTTTTTGCCGATATTCTTCCCGAATAGAGGGTTCTTTTTTGATGACGAACAGGCGCGCTAAATCAGAGAGCATCCAGGTATTTGTCTCGATCTCTTCCGTAAGCCGATCAAACACCTGCCGTTGCTTAACGGCCTGACGTTCAACGCTATCGGCGTTGGATGCCAGGAGCATAACGATGCCAGAAGCGAGGGTCAGGCACACCGTGGCACCGTAGGCCCAGTTTGTTATCGTGGCGATTCGCACCTGTGGGATCCTTCTACGACAAGAGTGGGGAGGCGTTTTTCAAATTATAGAAAATGTTTGATTTAGCGTGAAAAGAAAGGCGGCAAAGAGCCGCCTGGAATGAAGAGAAACATCATAAATCTGGCCGGTTTTTTCCTTCTTCGATGAAGTCTGCGTCCAGCTCTTCGGCGTTACCTTCGTGATCGCGCCCTGAGAACAGGTTCCAGCAGGCGATAAACAGCGCGGCAATCAGCGGCCCGATGACAAAGCCGTTAATGCCGTACAGCTCCATGCCGCCGAGGGTGGAGATCAGGATCAGGTAGTCCGGCATTTTTGTGTCTTTGCCTACCAGCAGCGGGCGCAGAATATTGTCCACCAGCCCGACGATAATCACGAAGAAGCCGACAATAAACAGCCCTTGCCACAGCTGGTGGGTGGCGAACAGGAAGATGGCCGCAGGCACCCAGACAATCGCCGAGCCGACGGCTGGCACCAGCGAGAGGAAGGCCATCAGCGCGCCCCAAAGTATGCTGCCATCAATGCCTGCAATGGCAAACGCAATCCCGCCGAGCGTGCCCTGCACCACGGCGACCACCGCCGTGCCTTTTACCGTTGCCCGCGAGACGCCGACGAATTTGGCGAACAGGTGCTGTTTAGCGAAATCAGACAGCGGCAGGGAATCAAGGATCTGGCGCACCAGATACGGGCCGTCCTTGAGCAGGAAGAACAGCAGATAGAGCATGATGCCGAAGCTGATGGCAAAACCGAACGTCCCCTTACCGATCAGGAACGCGCTGCCAGCCAGATACTGACCACCCTGCAACGCCACGTCAGAGAGTTTTTTCTGGATTTGCGCGGCGTTAGTCAGGTTGTGGTCCGCCAGAAAACCGCTGGCCCAGTCCGGCAGGCGGTTAAAGATGCTCGCGATCACTTCCGGGAATTGCGTGTTGTTCGCTTGCAGCTTGGTGTACACCACGTTCAGCTCAATGGCGAGCGAGGAGAGGATCACCATCAGCGGGATAAAGACGATCAGGCAGATAATGCACAGCGTCAGGAACGAGGCCAGCCCGTTGCGATCGCCAAGCGCAGCGCGCAGTTTGTTTTTCACCGGGTTAAAGATGATGGTCAGGATGGCGGCCCACAAAATCGCGGAGAAGTAGGGCGACAACACGTCGAAAAAGGCCCAGGTGACGAGGGCGAGAATAAAAATGAAGAAACCTTTGGTCAGTCCATTAAAGCGCATAGTGATTCCTGGTAACGAATAAGCAGTGTCGACTATAGAACTGATTTGAGGATTTACCAATAATTCTGCGGCTGGCGTGCCGGGCGATGGCTTCGCCTGACCCGGACTATCAAACCTCAATCATGTGTTATGTTTAGATGAGATTTTAAACAGCTCAGGACGACAGCATGGAAAAGGTCTTTTCAGGCGGGTGCTTATGCGGCGCGGTTCGCTTTACCGCTGCGAACGGGGGCAATGTGCATACCTGTTCGTGCGATATCTGTCAGAAACACACTGGCGCACAAACCGTCGTATGGATTGAGTTCCCGGCGGAAAACGTGCAGTGGACCGGTCCGGGCGGACGTCCGGCGACATGGCGATCGTCGGACTTCTCCAGCCGGGCGTTTTGCCCCACCTGCGGCAGTTCTATCGGCGCGATTGATGATTCACCCACCGTTGCCTTATTTACTGGCGTGTTTGACGATCCGGACCAGCCGGAGTTTGCCCCGGAAAATCACTCCTTCGACGACATGATGCCTGCCTGGTGGCGACATACCATGAGGGAAGCGTAAAAGTATGATCCGAGGGTTTGTCGATACCACTTTCGCCTGACCGAGAATCTCAGTTATTCACGCCATGCTGTAAGCATCTGCTTGCGGAGGTGCTTATGGCCTGGCGTCCGATTCTCTATGTGATCCTCACAACCCATCCCCGACTCAGCGCGCGGCGTGCCCGTCTGCGTCTGGTCATCTAGCTTTTTATTAACAATCGCGGTATAACACACCTTCTTTGGATGTTTAGATGTCCATACGTTTAGAAGGTAATATGCAAACACAACAAGAAAATGGGCAGCTTAAGCGCACCATGAAAACACGCCACCTGATTATGCTTTCGCTGGGTGGCGTGATTGGCACAGGGTTATTTTTCAATACGGGTTATATCATTTCGACGACCGGGGCGGCGGGCACGCTGCTGGCGTACCTGATTGGCGCGCTGGTGGTCTGGCTGGTGATGCAGTGTCTGGGCGAACTTTCCGTGGCGATGCCGGAAACCGGCGCGTTCCACGTCTACGCCGCCCGCTATCTGGGTCCGGCGACGGGCTACACCGTGGCGTGGCTCTACTGGCTCACCTGGACGGTGGCGCTCGGCTCGAGCTTTACTGCCGCTGGGTTCTGCATGCAGTACTGGTTCCCGCAGGTGCCCGTCTGGGCCTGGTGTGTGGTATTCTGCGCGGTGATTTTTGGCCTCAACGTCATCTCGACGCGCTTCTTTGCTGAAGGTGAATTCTGGTTCTCTCTGGTGAAAGTCATCACCATCATTGCCTTTATTATTCTCGGCGGGGCGGCGATCTTTGGTTTTATCCCGATGCAGGACGGTGCGCCCGCGCCGGGCTTAAGCAACATCACCGCCGAAGGTTGGTTCCCGCACGGCGGCCTGCCGATCCTGATGACCATGGTGGCGGTGAACTTTGCCTTCTCCGGCACCGAGCTTATCGGCATCGCGGCGGGTGAAACCCAAAACCCGCACAAGGTGATTCCGGTGGCGATCCGCACCACCATTGCACGCCTGATTATCTTCTTTATCGGCACCGTGTTTGTACTGGCGGCGCTGATCCCGATGCAGCAGGCCGGGGTAGAAAAAAGCCCGTTCGTGCTGGTGTTCGAAAAGGTCGGTATTCCTTATGCGGCTGATATCTTTAACTTTGTGATCCTGACGGCGATCCTCTCGGCGGCGAACTCCGGTCTGTACGCGTCTGGACGCATGCTGTGGTCGCTCTCGAATGAGAAAACGCTGCCTCGCTGCTTTGCCCGCGTCAACAAAAACGGTGTGCCGCTGGCGGCGCTGTCGGTTTCCATGCTCGGCGGCGTGCTGGCGCTGTTCTCAAGCGTGATTGCGCCGGACACGGTGTTTGTGGCGCTGTCTGCAATTTCCGGGTTTGCGGTGGTGGCGGTGTGGATCAGCATCTGCGCGTCGCACTTCGTTTTCCGTCGCCGCCATTTGCAGTCCGGCCAGCCGCTCTCTGCGCTGCAGTACCGTGCGCCGTGGTATCCACTGGTGCCGGTGCTCGGTTTTATCCTCTGCGTGGTGGCCTGTGTCGGCCTGTGGTTTGATCCGAGCCAGCGCATTGCGCTTTACTGCGGGCTGCCGTTTGTCGCCCTGTGTTATGGTGCGTACTACCTGACCCGAAATCTGACATCGCAGGAGACTGAACATGTCGCAGAATAATCCGCTTACCGCCCTCCTTGAAAAGCAGCCCTTCGTGGTGCTGGATGGCGCGATGGCAACGGAGCTGGAAGCGCGCGGCTGTAACCTGGCAGACAGCCTCTGGTCTGCCAAAGTGCTGGTTGAAAACCCGGATCTCATCCGCGAAGTGCATCTTGATTACTACCGCGCGGGTGCGCAGGTGGCGATCACCGCCAGCTATCAGGCCACGCCTGCGGGCTTTTCCGCGCGCGGTCTGGACGAGGCGCAGTCCCGCGCGCTGATTGGTAAAAGCGTGGAGCTGGCGCGTAAGGCGCGCGAAGCGTATCTGGCTGAAAATCCGCATGCGGGCACGCTGCTGGTGGCGGGATCTGTCGGGCCATACGGAGCCTATCTGGCGGATGGCTCAGAGTATCGCGGCGACTACGTGCGCAGTGCGCAAGAATTCACCACCTTCCATCGTCCTCGAGTGGAAGCGCTGCTGGATGCGGGCGCTGACCTGCTGGCCTGCGAAACCCTACCGTCCTTTGAGGAGATTAAGGCGCTGGCGGCGTTGCTGTCTGAATACCCCCGCGCCCGGGCGTGGTTCTCCTTCACCTTACGCGACAGCGAGCACCTGAGCGACGGTACGCCGCTGCGTGAGGTGGTCAGCGTACTGGCGAACTCGCCGCACATTGTCGCCCTGGGCATTAACTGCATCGCCCTGGAAAACACCACCGCGGCGCTGAAGCATCTGCAAAGCCTGACGGCGCTGCCACTGGTGGTCTACCCGAACTCGGGCGAGCACTATGACGCGGTAACCAAAACCTGGCACCACCACGGCGAAGCGTGCGAGACGCTGGCAGGGTTTCTGCCGCAGTGGCTGGCTGCCGGGGCGAAGCTGATTGGCGGGTGCTGTCGCACCACGCCGAAAGATATTGCTGAGCTGAACGCGCAGCGCTGAGTCTTTTGCCGGGTGGCGGCTGCGCCTCACCCGGCACACATCATGCCGCCTCCGCCAGTACAAACATCCCGTACGGGTGGATCTCAAGATAGTACGCATCGCCCACGTCCGGCTGCAGGCGCGTGGCGTTAACCTGCAGTAAAATCTCCTGTCCGTGCCAGTCGACAATCACCTCATACTGCGGACCCATATAGGCGACGTGGCGGATAGTGCAGCGCTGGCTCGCCTCGCCGTGCTGGCTGAGCGTAATCGCCTCCGGACGCACGCCGACGGTGCCTTCGCCCTGGGTAGCAAAGTGCAGCGGACGCGGCAGACGATAGCCGTGGATTTCCACGACATCCTCGCTGAAGCGGGCCGGGAAGAGGTTGGCATCCCCCATAAAACTCGCCATAAAGCGAGACGCCGGTTGCCGATAGAGATCCTGAGGCGAGCCAATCTGCATAATGTTGCCCTTGTTCATCACCAGCACGGTGTCGGAAACCGCAAACGCCTCGCTTTGATCGTGCGTCACGTACAGCGAGGTGATGTTGAACTGCTTTTGCAGCTCGCGGATTTTGTCCCGCATGCTGCGCCTGAGGTTCGCATCGAGGTTGCTCAGCGGTTCATCGAACAGCAACACTTTGGGTTTGAGGATCAGAGCGCGGGCCAGCGCCACGCGCTGCTGCTGGCCGCCGGAAATCTGATCCACATAGCGATCTTCAAACCCCTCAAGGTCAACCATCGCCAGGGCTTCTTTGACCCGCGTTTTTATCTCTGCGCGCGAAACGCCCAGCATCTTCAGACCGTAGCCCACGTTTTCGCCCAGCGACATATGCGGGAAGAGCGCGTAGGACTGGAACACCATACAGATATCGCGCTGCTGAATGGAGCGGTGGGTCACATCCTCACCATCGATGTAAATCTGCCCTTCAGTCGGTTTTTCCAGCCCGGCAACCAGGCGCAGCACGGTGGTTTTACCGCAGCCTGACGGGCCGAGCAGCGTTACCATTTGTCCCTGCGGGATCGCCAGGTTGATGTTTTCAATTACCGTGTTTGCGCCAAAGCGTTTGGTCACGTTGCGCAGTTCAACAAAATGTTTCTCAGTCATAGTGTTACGCCTGGTTTTTGGCTTTTGAACGGGAGATACGCGCCTCGCCGATCAGCCAGTCAAAGAGGAAAATGATCGCCAGCATGACCACAATCAGGATCGAGCCGTAGGCAATCGCCACACCGTATTCGCCGTCTTCCACGCGGTTCAGAATGTAGGCCGTTGCCACGCGGGTGTCCGGCGTGACGAGGAACACAATGGCGCTGACGGTGGTGATGGCGCGCACAAAGCTGTAAATCAGTGCTGATAAAATGGCCGGACGCAGCAGCGGCAGCAGGATGTGGGTGATGGTGCGCAGGCTTCCGGCACGCAGGCTCAGCGAGGCCTCGTCCAGTGACTTGTCGATCTGCCCTAATCCCGCGATCCCGGCGCGAATCCCCACCGGCACGTTACGCATTACCATGGAGATAATCACGATGGCGGCGGTGCCCGTGAGGTACACTGGCGCGCTGTTAAAGGCCAGAATGTACGACACGCCCGCCACGGTACCCGGTACGGCAAAGCACAGCATGGTGGTGAACTCGATGGTCTTTTTACCCCGGAACTGCTGGCGCACCACAACCCAGGCAATCAGCAGTCCGAAGGCGGCGGTGATCGGCGCGGCAATCCCGGCGTAGAGCAGGGTATCGAGCAGCGAAGGCCACGCGCCGTCGCTCATCCCCTGGCCGAACAGCTTGATAAAGTTATCCAGCGTCAGGGTGTAATCCACGCCCCAGTTGACGGTAAAGCTGCCGTAGAAAATGCTGCCGTAGAGCAGGGCGTTAAAGGCGATCCACACCGCCAGCAGGGCGATCACGCTCCACACCAGCGTCACCGGCAGCGGCTGCACGTCGCCGCGGTACGATTTACCGGACACGGTGACGTAGGAGCGCTTGCCGATCCACATGTACTGGATGCAGAACACCAGCAGCGAGAACAGCAGCAGGAAGGCCCCAAGGGTACTCGCTGCCTGATAATCCAGCTGTGAGCCGGTAATGTAGAAGTAGATCTGCGTGGCCAGCACGTCGAAGTTCCCGCCCAGCACCAGCGGGTTACTGAAGTCGGCCAGCGACTGCACAATCACGATTAAGAACGCATTCGCCAGCGCCGGTTTCAGCAGCGGCACGAAGACGCCGTTAAAGGTCTGCCAGCGGCTGGCACGCAGGGTGTACGAGGCCTCTTCCAGCGACGGGTGGATGGTTTTGATCGCGCCGTCGAGGATCATAAAGGCCATCGGCGTGAAGGCCAGCACCTGCGCCAGCCAGATGCCGGTGAAGCCGTACAGCCAGTTGGTATTGGTTAACCCAAACCAGTCCACCATCAGCTCCGTCATATAGCCAGAGCGCCCCATCATCAGCGTAACGCCCAACCCCACCACAAACGGCGGGGTCACGATGGGGAGAATCGAGAAGATACGTCCAATGATGGCGCTGCGTTTGGCGATGCGCGTGGTGTAGATCGCCAGCACCAGGCCAAAGAAGGTGCAGCCGACCCCGACGGCTATCGACAGCAGAATCGAGTTGATGATGACCTGGATAATGTGCGCCTGCGACAGCACGTTCATAAAGGCCAGCGGGGCGAATTCACCTGCGTCGTTGGTGAACATCGGAATGAAAATGGCGATGCTCGGCCAGACGATAAAAATACCGATCAGCGCCACGATGGTAATCAGCGAGCCGATGACAAAGCGATCGCCGCCCAGCCACTCCAGGCGGGTGAGGGCCAGCGTCATGATGGCGCCCAGGGCAACAAACAGCACGATGGTGGCATAGCCTAAACCGCGTCCTTCCACGGTGGCGCTAATGACCACGAACGCCATACACAGCAGCGCCCAGCCCGCGTCAAGATAGTGGCGGCTGCGCTGCTCGCGCTTTGCTTCCTTAAACGGGCGCACCAGCAGCAGGCTCGGCAGCAGGTACCACAGCCAGCTGACGTTGACATGGGACCAGCCGTAGGCGTCGAGGATCTCATCCCCGGTAGACTCCAGCAGGCCGTAATCAAGGCTCCAGCTCGGCAGCAGGGCAAAGGCCAGCCAGCCGAGTAAAACCCACAGGAATACCGCATCCCGCTTTGTGGCGGAATGAAGAGCAAGTGTCTGTGACATAAGTTTTCCGGGTGTTGGATGCCCGGCAAAGGAATGCTGCCGGGCGATGACCACTGTTCGCGGGCTTATTTACCCATCTTCACGTCGCTGACCCATTTATTGATCAGCGCTTTACGCACGTCCGTGGAGCCGTACTTGTCCATGTCATAGCTGATGAGCTTCAGGTCATCGAGCTTGAGCGAGTTCGGCGAAGTTTCCGCCGTGGTGTTGGTCAGGATTTGGTAGGACTTGCCCTTCTTCCACGCCAGCTCCTGCGCTTCTTTGGAGAGCACCCAGTCCACGAACAGCTTCGCGTTCTCTTCGTTGCGCGCGCCCTTCAGAATGCTCACGCCGCCAATTTCATACCCGGTGCCTTCGCACGGAGAGATCAGCTCCAGCGGCGCACCCTGCTCTTTTTCCAGCGAGTAGTCGTGCAGGAAGCCGATGCCGATGGCGGTTTCACCGCGCGCGGCGTTACGTGCCGGGGCAATGCCGGATTTGGTGTACTGAGACACGTTGCTGTTCAGCTGTTTCAGGTAGTCGAAGGCCTGATCTTCCCCCCACAGCTGGACGAAGGTTGCCAGCGCGGTATAGGCGGTGCCGGAGCTTTGCGGATCGGCGATCTGGATCTCGCCCTTGTATTCCGGTTTGGTCAGATCCTTCCAGCATTTTGGGACCGGCAGGTTTTTCTCTTTCAGGCGCTGGGTGTTGACGCCAAAGCCTAAGATCCCGACGTAAACCGCTGAAGAGAGGTTGCCCTTCACCTTGGCCGGATCGCGGAATTTCTCCATGATCTGTTCCAGGTTTTTCGATTTATAGGGCTGGAGTAGCCCCATTTCACCGGCCTGGGACTGCGGATCGAGCGTGCCGCCGTACCAGACATCGGCCTGCGGGTTTTTCTTCTCGGCATCCACTTTCGCCAGCGTGCTGCCGGAGCCGTTGCGGATAAACGAGGTTTTAACATCGTACTTTTCACCGAACGCTTTGGTTTCGACTTCGCACATTTCGTTGGTGGCGCTGCAGTACACCACCAGACGGCCTTTGGCCTGTGCGGCACCGGTTAAGGTAGCCAGCGCGATCCCGGAAGCTATGAGGGTAGAGAGAAGCGTTGTTTTCATTATTCAGCCCTTTTTATGACGTTATGTGACTGCGAGAAGCGGTGATGCCCGCCATCAGCAAGGGCATCAGTAATAAACCCATCAGGACGGCGGCAATCGAGAGCAAACTGAACATCCCCGACCAGCCGTAGCGTTCAATCACCTGCGACAAAGGCCACCCGGCCAGCGAGGCGCCCAGATAGGCAAATACGCCCAGAAAGCCGGTAATCGAGCCTGCCGCCTGTTTGTGTCCACACTCAACGGCGGCAAGGCCAATGAGCATCTGCGGACCGAAGACGAAAAATCCGACCGTAAAAAAGCACATCGCCAGCAGGGCATAGTGGTGAACCGGTGCCAGCCACAGCGCGGCGACAGACACCATCAGCCCCAGCGTGAACAGCAAAATCATCGGTGCACGCTGGCCGCTGAACAGCAGGTCTGACCCCCATCCAGCAAACAATGCGCCCAGTAAGCCGCCCACTTCGAACAGCATCACCGTGGCGTTGGCGCTGAGCAGGTTCACGCCGTGGCTTTCTGCCAGCCAGATGTTGCCCCAGTCGTTCAGGGCGATACGGATGAGATACACCAGCACATACGACGCCCCGAGCAGCCAGATCATCGGGTTTTGCAGCATGGTGGTGCGCAACATCTGCCATAGCCCCATCGGCGGGCTTTGCTGCTGCTGGCGCAGCTCCAGCGGATCGCTCCGCCACTCCCCGACCGTGGGCAGACCCTCTTCCTGCGGTGTGCCCCGCAGCTGTGTGGTCAGCCACAGGCCGAGCACGATGCTGATAATCCCCGGTGTCAGCATCGCCGCTTGCCAGCCCCATCGGTGGGCGGCAACGGCGCAAATCAACGGAATAATCGCGCCACCGATATTGATGGAGGTATTCCAGCAACCCCACCAGAAGCCGCGCTCGTTACGCGAATACCAGTGGGTCAGCAGCCTGGCGCAGGGTGGCCAGCCCCAGCCCTGAAAGAAGCCGTTCAGCGTCCAGATAAACAGCAGCAGCGGGAACGCATCGCTAAAGCTGAACAGCACGTTCAGCACGCCCGTTGCCAGCAGCCCGATGCCCATAAAGGCGCGCTGTCCGTGGCTGTCGTGCCAGAGTCCGGCGGCAAATTTGGACAGCCCGTAGCTGAGATAAAACAGCGAGCCGATAAGCCCGATATCGCCCTTGCTGAGCCCCAAATCCAGCTGCAGCGCGGGTAAAACAGTGTTCAGGCTTTTTCGCGTCAGGTAAAACGCGGCGTAGCCAATCACCATACAAAGGAGCAGCCTGGGGCGCAGCGCCCGGTAACGTTGTGAAACCTCTTCAGCAGACAGTGCGTGCATGGCGTTCTCCGTTTGAGATGACTGTAGGGAAGTGCGGCATAAATGGGATGAGACAAAGTCTGGAGTGACTAAGACTTTTTCCTGGTCAGCGCGGCGTTTGTTGCAAATTTGTGGGCAGGTTAACAATTACGCGCGTCCCGAGACGGGATTCCAGCGTCAGTTCGCCGCCGAGCGCCGAGACGCGTTCGCGCATGCCCTGAATGCCGAAGCCGGGCTGCTGCTGCGGGCTGATGCCGCTGCCGTTATCGTGCACCTCAAGGTACAGCCGCGCGTGACGCTGGCAGAGCAGAATCGTGACCTCACTGGCGTTGGCGTGTTTGCAGACGTTGTTGAGCAGCTCCTGTAGCAGGCGATACAGCGTAAAGACCAGCGTTTCGCTCTCCGGCGGCGTGGGAAGCCGGTAATCAAAACGGCAGCGGATCCCGCGTTCAGCAAAGGCGAACTCGTTGACCAGGTGGTGCAGAGCCTCGTGGAGCGACAGCTCGTCGAGCACGGGTGGGCGGAGCTGGCGCAGCAGCTGGCGCGTGGAGTGGTGAATACGCCGCGCGAGGTCGTTGATCTGTCCGGCGGCCTCAATGGCGAGCGGCGTATCGCTCGCCCGCTTCACCAGCTGAGACTGGATTTGGATAGCGGTGATGTTCTGGCCAATTTCGTCGTGAAGCTCGCGCGCCAGCTGCTTGCGGGTGTCCTCTTCGGAATGGATCAGTTTTTCCGCCAGCGCCCGTCTGGCCTGAAGTTCACTCTCAAGCCGGTGGCGATAGCGTTCGAGGTTCATCGCCAGATGCTGCTGGCGGCTGATGGCGATCCCCAGGCCAATCCCCAGCAGCGACTGGGTAGAGAGAAAAATTTCCAGTTCGAGAAGGTCGCTAAACCCAACGCCTACCTGGCGGGCAATGGTGATCATCATGCTGCCGAGCAGCCCGGAAAGGACACCGCCCTGCCAGCCGAATTTCCACGCCATCACCACGTTGGGCAGGAACACGACAATCAGCAGCAGTCGCTCCAGCGCCGGGGAGAGCACCATCTGCGTGCCGATGCCGATAATGAAAAACAGGCTGCACCAGATAATCAGCGAGGTACGCAGCGGCGGATTGCTGGTGTCCAGCCCCAGCAGATGGTAACGATGCTGCTGGCGTAAAAATTCGAAGACCAGATAGACGAACGGCGTAAGCAGTACGCCACCGGTAAATGAGCCGAGCAAAAGCAGCGTGGCCGGGCTGTCCAGAAAGGGCGACAGGAGCAAGGTTTGCAGCAGGGCATTCACCGTCACCGCCGCAATCAGCGTCGACAGCCGCTGCCAGTAGAGCGGGAAGCGGTGCCAGTACCGCTGCGCCAGCCAGGCGCTGACGATGCCGATAAGCGGCACGGCAAGCATCAGATAACGCGTGAGGAGCTGCTCACCGTGCAGCCACAGAATGGCGGCAAGGGGGGGAAGAATTAATGCAGGCCAGTAATGGCGTGAAAGTAAAATCATCAGCGCCAGCCACACCCCCTGCGGCAGAAACAGCACCGCCTGCTGGCCGTTGTGGGTAAGGTAGAAGCTCAGCGTCCACAGCATCAGCCAGCCGGTTCCCCAGGCCAGCATAATGAACAGGGACAGGATCAGATGCCGGACAGCGCGCCGCATCAGTGGCCCGTGAGCAGTTGGTTATCAAGCGCGAAGTGCACCAGGTCGATGGTACTGCTGCACTGAAGCTTGCCCAGCACGTTGGCGCGATGGACATGAACGGTTTTATGGCTCAGCGAAAGCGTATAGGCAATCTCCTTCACGCTTTCGCCTTTCACCAGCAGTTCAAACACTTCGCGCTCGCGCGGAGTGAGCGCCTCAAGCACTTTTGGCATCGGCTCGCCGCCGCGCAGCGCTTTTACCGCATCGGCGCACAGGTAATGCCCGCCCATGCCGACGGCGCGCACGGCCTGCACCAGCTCCTCCGGGCCGCAGCGCTTAGTAAGATAGCCGCTTGCACCCGCGTCGAGGGCACTTTGCACAAAGGCCGGTGTGTCGTAGATGCTCAGGATGATGGCGCGAAACGTCGGCCGCTGCTGGCGCAGGCGCTTGAGCAGGCTAAGACCGTTTTCGTCCGGCATCGCGACGTCCATCACCGCCACGTCGATATCGTTGCGCGACAGGGCGGGCCACGCCTCCGCCGCGCTGCTAAACTGGCCCTCAACGATCACATCCTCTTCCAGATTTAACAGTTGGGCGAAACCGGAACGCACCACCACGTGATCGTCCACCAGCACCACTTTAATCATCTCGACACCCTTTGCTCATTCGTTGACCTATGATGCCCGTTGCCGGCGGGCTGGCAATCCTGCGGCTGCGGTTATGTAACCGATGTAACAAAATTGCAATAAAGCCACAGCCCACTTTTTAACTATCCTTTGCCGGTTTTTTTCTAAAAACGATTCGGAATGAGCGATACCTTTTTATTCCTTTATCAAAATTCCCGCGCCGGAAATACTGCCCTCATAACAACAAGGGGAGCAGGCACTATGGCAATTTCATCGCGAATCACATTACTCGGCGCACTGGCGCTGTGGGCTTTTCAGGCGCAGGCGGTAGACGTCACCGTTGCGTATCAGACCTCTGCGGAACCGGCGAAAGTCGCGCAGGCGGACAACACCTTTGCCAAAGAGAGCGGCGCGAAAGTCGACTGGCGCAAGTTCGACAGCGGGGCATCCGTCGTGCGTGCGTTAGCCTCTGGCGACGTGCAGATCGGCAATATTGGATCCAGCCCGCTGGCGGTGGCGGCCAGCCAGCAGGTGCCGATTGAGGTGTTCCTGCTCGCCTCACAGCTCGGTAACTCTGAAGCGCTGGTGGTGAAGAAAAACATCACCAAACCGGAAGATCTGATCGGCAAACGCATCGCCGTGCCGTTCATTTCAACTACGCACTACAGCCTGCTGGCGGCGCTGAAACACTGGGGCATCAAGCCGGGTCAGGTACAAATTCTCAACCTGCAGCCGCCGGCGATTATCGCCGCCTGGCAGCGCGGCGACATTGACGGTGCCTACGTCTGGGCACCGGCGGTGAACGAGCTGGAAAAAGACGGCACCGTGCTGACCGACTCTGAAAAAGTGGGCCAGTGGGGCGCGCCAACCCTCGACGTGTGGGTCGTGCGCAAAGACTTTGCCGAGAAACATCCTGAGGTGGTGAAAGCCTTTGCGAAAAGCGCGATTGACGCCCAGCAGCCGTACATCAGCAACCCGGATGAATGGCTGAAGCAGCCCGCCAACCTGGAAAAACTCTCCCGCCTGAGCGGCGTGCCGGAGGCGGACGTGCCGGGACTGGTGAAAGGCAATACCTATCTGACCCCCGCGCAGCAGGTGCAGCAGCTGACCGGGCCGGTGAACAAAGCGATTGTGGATACCGCCACCTTCCTGAAAGAGCAGGGCAAAGTGCCTGCGGTGGCAGCGGATTACAGCCAGTACGTGACCGATCGTTTTGTGAAATAAGGAGTCCGCCATGCTGAATATTACGAACCTGTATGCCGATTACGGTGGTAAACCCGCGCTGGAGGACATCGACCTGACGCTGGACAGCGGTGAGCTGCTGGTGGTGCTGGGCCCGTCAGGGTGCGGAAAAACCACGCTGCTGAATCTGATCGCCGGGTTTGTCCCTTATCAGCATGGCACCATTCAACTGGAAGGCAAAAAGGTGGAAGGCCCGGGCGCCGAGCGCGGCGTGGTCTTCCAGAATGAAGGGCTGCTCCCCTGGCGCAACGTGCAGGAAAACGTGGCGTTTGGGCTGCAGCTGGCGGGTGTTAATCGTGAACTGCGGCTGGAAACGGCGCGGGCGATGCTGAAAAAAGTGGGGCTGGAAGGGGCGGAAAAACGCTTTATCTGGCAGCTTTCCGGCGGCCAGCGGCAGCGCGTCGGGATTGCCCGCGCGCTGGCCGCAAATCCGCAGCTGTTGCTGCTGGACGAGCCGTTCGGGGCGCTGGATGCCTTCACCCGCGAGCAGATGCAAACCCTGCTGCTGCGCCTGTGGCATGAGACGGGCAAGCAGGTGCTGTTGATTACCCACGATATCGAAGAGGCGGTGTTTATGGCGACCGAGCTGGTGCTACTCTCGCCGGGGCCGGGCCGCGTGCTGGAGCGTTTGCCGCTGGATTTCGCCCGCCGCTACGTCGCGGGAGAACCCGTGCGCAGCATCAAATCCGATCCGCTGTTTATCGAACAGCGTGAATACGTCTTAAGCCGCGTGTTTGAACAACGGGAGGCTTTCTCATGAGCATCGTCTTCAGTGAAAAAACGCGCCGCACGCGTCTGGCGCTGCGCTGGCCTTTCTCGCGCCAAATCACGTTGAGCGTCGGTACGCTGCTGGTACTGCTGGCGGTGTGGTGGGCGGTTGCTGCCCAGCAGTGGGTCAGCCCGCTGTTTCTGCCGCCGCCGGGCCAGGTGCTGGCCAAACTCATTACCATCGCCGGGCCGCAGGGCTTTATGGATGCCACGCTCTGGCAGCATCTTGGAGCCAGTCTGGCGCGTATTCTGGTGGCGCTGCTGGCAGCGGTAATTATCGGGATACCGGTCGGGATCGCGATGGGCTTAAGCCCGACGGTGCGCGGTATTCTCGATCCGCTGATTGAGCTTTACCGCCCGGTGCCGCCGCTGGCCTATCTGCCGCTGATGGTGATCTGGTTTGGCATCGGTGAAACGTCAAAAATCCTGCTGATTTATCTGGCGATTTTCGCCCCGGTTGCCATGTCGGCGCTGGCGGGCGTGAAGAGCGCCCAGCAGGTGCGGATCCGCGCGGCGCAGTCGCTGGGGGCCAGCCGCACGCAGGTGCTGCTGTTCGTGATTTTACCGGGCGCGCTGCCGGAAATTTTAACCGGGCTGCGCATCGGCCTCGGCGTGGGCTGGTCCACGCTGGTGGCGGCAGAGCTGATTGCGGCCACGCGCGGCCTTGGGTTTATGGTGCAGTCGGCGGGAGAGTTCCTGGCGACTGACGTGGTGCTGGCAGGGATCGCGGTGATCGCCGCGATCGCCTTCGGATTAGAACTGGGGCTGCGCGCGTTACAGCGCCGCCTTACGCCCTGGCATGGAGAAATACAATGAGTGAACGTCTGACTATTACCCCGCTGGGGCCGTACATTGGCGCGCAGGTGTCGGGCCTGGATGTGACCCGTCCGCTGAGCGATAACCAGTTCGAGCAGCTGTACCACGCGGTGCTGCGTCATCAGGTTGTTTTCCTGCGCGAACAGGCGATCACCCCGCAGCAGCAACGCGCGCTGGCCCTGCGCTTTGGCGATCTGCATATCCACCCTGTCTATCCGCATGCGGAGGGGGTGGAGGAGATTATCGTTCTGGATACCCACAACGATAACCCGCCGGACAACGACAACTGGCATACCGATGTGACCTTTATCGAGACGCCGCCCGCCGGGGCGATTCTGGCGGCGAAGCTGCTGCCGGAAACCGGGGGGGATACGCTGTGGACCAGCGGGATTGCGGCGTATGAGGCGCTCTCCGCGCCGTTCCGGACGCTGCTGAGCGGGCTGCGGGCGGAGCACGACTTCAAAAAATCGTTCCAGGAGTACAAGTACCGCAAAACGGAAGAGGAGCATCAGCGCTGGCAGGAGGCGGTTGCGAAACATCCTCCGCTGCTGCACCCGGTGGTGCGGACCCATCCGGTCACCGGCAAGCAGGCGCTGTTCGTGAACGAAGGGTTCACGACGCGCATTGTGGATGTGACGGAGAAAGAGAGCGAGGCGCTGTTAAGCTTCCTCTTCGCGCATATCACCAGGCCGGAGTTTCAGGTGCGCTGGCGCTGGCAGGAGAATGACCTGGCGATCTGGGATAACCGCGTGACGCAGCACTACGCCAATGCGGACTATCTTCCGCAGCGCCGGATTATGCAGCGGGCGACGATCCTGGGGGATAAGCCGTTCTACCGTGCGCCTTGATCCCCTCACCCTAACCCTCTCCCCAAAGGGGCGAGGGGACTGCCCGGTGCGGTTTTCACCCTCTCCCTGTTAGGGAGAGGGCTGGGGTGAGGGTATTAAATGCGCCTCAATATACCGCTGATACCGGTTCGCCTTCAGGTAACACAAATCCACCAGCACCAGTCCGTCGACGCAGTCGTTAAACGCCGGGTCGCTGCCAAAATCAATAAACTGCACGCCGCCGGGTTCACACAGCTCGGAATACTGCTTGTAGAGCGGCGGAATCCCGCAGCCCAGATTGCCGAGCAGGGATTTCAGCTTTGTCAGATCGTCCACGTAATCCACGCCGCCAAACTGCGCGAGCACGTCCGGCAGCGATGCGGGATACGGCTGACGTGACGCGGCGAGCGGATGCGTTGCCGGGAACCACAGGCGGTAAAAGGCCACCAGCAGATCCCGCGCGGCAGGCGGTAAGCCGCCGGAAATGGAGACCGGGCCAAACAGGTAGCGGTAGTTCGGATAACGCGCCAGGTAGGCCCCAATGCCGGACCATAAATAGTCCAGGCCACGGCGTCCCCAGTAGCGCGGCTGAATAAAGCTGCGCCCCAGCTCAATACCGTGCTCCAGCACGTCCTGCATTTTGTCGTCGTAGTGGAACAGGCTATAGCTATACAACCCTTCCAGACCGCGACGTTCAACCTGTCTGGCGGTCGGCATAAAGCGATACGCGCCGACGATCTCCAGATCCTCATCATCCCACAGGATCAGGTGCAGATAATCATCATCGTAGCAGTCGGTGTCACGGCGTTTGCCGCTCCCTTCCTCGACCGCGCGAAAGGCAATCTCGCGCAGGCGGCCCAGCTCGCGCAGCAGCGGGGCGTCTTCCTGACCGTTGCGCTGCCAAAGATAGATGGTTTTACCGTCGCTGGTATTGCCCAGACATTCGGCCTGCGCCAGCGCGCGTTTCAGGGTGGCCCGGTCTTCCGGACGGGCAATGGCGCACTGGGTTTTAAAGACGCCAGGCAATCCCTTGCCAAGACGCATCACGTGCTGACGGCACTGTTCGGCCATCTCACGCGACGAAAGGGTGGCGCTGTGCCAGTGATGCCAGGCAATCTGCTGGCCGATTTTAATCGGCAGCTGGCTATGGCGGCGGCGGAACATCTGCTGCATCAGCAGCAGCATGGACAGCGTCGGGGAGACCAGCGTGCTGGCATAGAAGAGCAGGCTGTTATGCGCCTGAATATGCACCGGCAGCAGCGGGGCGCGCAGCTTGCTGGCGAGTTTGATAAAGCCAGAGTGCCATTTTTTATCGCGAATGCCCTTGCGCGTGGGGCGGGAAACTTCTCCGGCCGGGAAGAAGATCAGCACGCCTGCGTTTTGCAGATGCTGTTCCATCTGCACCAGGGACGATTTCGCCGTCCTGCCGCCCATATTGTCCACCGGAATAAACAGCGAGCTGAGGGGCTCAAGGTGGGTCAGCATCCGGTTGGTCACGACTTTAACGTCGCGTCGCACGCGGGAGACGGCGTACATCAGCGCCAGGCCATCCAGCGTACCCGTCGGGTGGTTGGCAATAATGACCAGCGGGCCATGTTCGGGGATTTGTTCAAGATCGCGGGCGGAAACGGTGCAGAGAATATCAAGGTGTTCCAGAACTTGCTCCACCATATCCAGTCCTTTCAGGTGGCGGTGTGCTGCGGCAAATTGCTGAAATTCGTCTTCGTAAAACAGTCTTTTTAACAGACTTTTTTGCCAGGGTGCAGGCCTCGCCTGAGGCCAAAGATCGTCGAGAACGCTATCGAGGCTAAACATGGTTACTCCTCCTGCCGTCTTGCGAAGACAGTAGAAGGAGCAGATGTCGGTTGTATTGCAGTTTGGTGAAGATTAGAGCAGGCCGGGTAAGGTGAAGCCGCTACCCGGCGCTAGAGCGGATTAACGCAGGATTTTCTTCTCGGCCAGATCCAGCGCGAAGTAGCTGAAGATCAGATCCGCGCCTGCGCGTTTGATGGCGCCGAGGCTTTCGAGGATCACTTTCTCTTCATCAATCGCACCGGCCAGCGCGGCGAATTTGATCATCGCGTACTCGCCGCTGACCTGGTAAGCGCCCAATGGCAGCTCGGTGCGCTCGCGGATGTCGCGCAGGATATCGAGATACGCGCCCGCTGGTTTCACCATCAGGCAGTCTGCGCCCTGGGCTTCGTCGAGCAGGGATTCGCGAATCGCTTCCCGACGGTTCAGCGGGTTCATCTGATAGGTTTTACGATCGCCCTTCAGCGCCGTACCGGCCGCTTCGCGGAACGGGCCGTAGAATGAGGAGGCAAATTTGGTGGAGTAAGACATGATTGCGGTGTCGGTAAAGCCCGCCGCGTCCAGCGCCTGACGGATCGCCTGAACCTGTCCGTCCATTGCGGCAGAGGGCGCGATGAAGTCCGCACCGGCAGCGGCAGCCACGACCGCCTGTTTGCCGAGGTTCAGCAGGGTGGCATCGTTATCGACACCGTGATCGCACAGCACGCCGCAGTGGCCGTGAGAGGTATATTCGCAGAAGCAGGTGTCTGACATAACCACCATTTCCGGCACGGTCTCTTTGCAGATGCGCGACATGCGGGCAACGAGGCCATCTTCTTTCCACGCGTCGCTGCCGGTGGCATCGGTATGGTGAGAGATGCCGAAGGTCATCACCGAGCGGATC